>Ga0208398_100026_pt1 | contig 289614 bp, 259 predicted proteins | sample LakWasMe79_HOW10_2_FD_183905 | JGI IMG/M metagenome (GOLD analysis project Ga0208398, IMG submission 183905) | Freshwater sediment methanotrophic microbial communities from Lake Washington under simulated oxygen tension - Sediment Metagenome... | ecosystem: Environmental > Aquatic > Freshwater...
CGAACAGGACAGTGAAACGAGTCAGCGCCGATGATAGTGCGGATTCCCGTGTGAAAGTAGGTCATCGTCAGGCTATTTATTGAGCCAACCCCCACCATTGAATAATGGTGGGGGTTTTGCTTTTGGGGCGCGGATTTTGGGACTGCAGCAGTAATTTGTCGGCTCTTCGCCGCCCTGTTGCCTCCCACCCAAATGCGAAATTGCCCCAAGGCACCGCCGCACCCAATGCTAGGCGCGCACAGTACCGACAGTCACGGCCGCTCACTTGGCGCCATGCGCAAGCCAATAAAAAACCCGCCGGGAGGCGGGTCTTGGAGAGCTGAAGCACCCGACGCATCCGGCTGCCGGATGCCCGGCCTCAGACGTTGAACAGGAAGTGCAACACGTCGCCGTCCTTGACGACGTACTCCTTGCCTTCCGCGCGCATCTTGCCGGCATCCTTGGCGCCCTGCTCACCGCGGTACTTGATGAAGTCGTCGTAGGCGATGGTCTGCGCGCGGATGTATCCGCGCTCGAAGTCGGTGTGGATGACCGCGGCCGCCTGTGGGCCGGTGTCGCCGATGTGGATGGTCCAGGCGCGTACTTCCTTCACGCCGGCGGTGAAATAGGTCTGCAGGCCCAGCAGCTTGAAGGCGGCGCGGATCAGGCGGTTCAGGCCCGGCTCGTCCTGGCCCATCTCGGCCAGGAACAGGGCCCGGTCCTCGTCCCCCATTTCGGCGAGTTCCGCCTCGGTCTTGGCGCAGATGGCCACGACGGGACCGTTCTGCGCCGCGGCGTATTCCTTCAGGCGATCCAGGAAGGGGTTGTTCTCGAAGCCGTCTTCCGCGACGTTGCCGACGAACATCGCCGGCTTGGCCGTGATCAGGCACAGCGGCTTCAGGATGGCCAGCTCTTCCTTGCTGAAGTCGATGCTGCGCACGGGCTTGGCCTGGTCCAGCGCAGCCTGGCACTTCTCGAGCACCTTGACCAGCGCGATCGCTTCCTTGTCGCCGGCGCGGGCCACCTTGTTGTAGCGGTGCAGGCTCTTCTCCACGGTGCCCAGGTCGGCCAGGCAAAGCTCGGTCTGGATGACCTCGATGTCGGAGATTGGGTCGACCTTGCCGTTGACGTGGATGACGTTCGGGTCCTCGAAGCAGCGCACCACGTTGACGATGGCATCCGTCTCGCGGATGTGGGACAGGAACTGGTTGCCCAGGCCCTCGCCCTTGCTGGCACCTGCGACCAGGCCTGCGATGTCGACGAACTCGACCACCGCAGGCAGGACCCGTTCGGGCTTGACGATCTCGGCCAGTGCCGCCAGACGCGGGTCGGGCAGCTCGACGATGCCGACGTTGGGCTCGATCGTGCAGAAGGGGTAGTTCTCGGCGGCGATGCCGGCTTTGGTCAGGGCGTTGAACAGCGTGGACTTGCCGACGTTGGGCAGGCCCACGATGCCGCATTTGAGGCTCATGGCGCGTCTTTCAGGAGGAAGGGCAGCCGGCGGCGAGCCGGAGCCGAAGCGCGTGATTTTAGTCGGGCGGCGCCGGTGCCGCCTGGCGCCCCAGTACGGCAATACCCCCTGCCTACAATCGCGGCATGCAAAGCTTGGACGTGTTGATCAAAGGGCGTGGTGCGGTGGGCAGCTGCCAGGCACTGAGCCTGGCGGCCCAGGGCCTGGCTGTCGGCATGGCCGGTGCTCCCGAGGCGGCGCGCGAGGGCGATGTGCGCACCTATGCGTTGAACGCCGCGTCCGTCGCGCTGTTGACCGAGCTGAAGGTCTGGGACGGCCTGCCCGCCGATGCTGTCTGCCCGGTCTACGACATGGTCGTCTGTGGCGATGCCACGGGCAGCCGGGCCGCCGGACGGCTGAGTTTCTCGGCCTGGCAGCAAGGCGTGCGTGAACTGGCCGTCATCGTCGACGCCGCGGCGCTGGACGCCCAGCTCGCGGCGGCGCTGCGATTCTCCCCGCACATCCACAATGTCGGTGCGAACGCGCCGGCCGCTTTGACGGCGCTGTGCGAGGGCCGCGAGTCGGCTGCTCGGGCGGCGTTGGGCGTGGACTTCCAGCCCAAGCCCTACGGCCACCGCGCGCTGGCCACCCGCCTTGTCGCCGACCAGCCGCACCAGGGCGTCGCCCGCCAGTGGTTCGGGGCCGGCGGCGAGGTGCTCGCCCTGCTGCCCTTCGAGAAGCCGAGCCCGGCCTGCTCGTATGGCCTGGTCTGGTCTTGCGCCGACGAGCGCGCGCAGGCCCTGCTGGCGATGGACGAGGCGGACTTCGAACGCGAATTGAACGCCGCCACCGCGGGCGCTGCCGGCACGCTGAAGCTCGGCGCTCCGCGCGCCACCTGGCCGCTCGCGCTGGCGCGTGCCGGCGCCGTCAGCGGCACGGGCTGGGCATTGCTGGGCGACGCGGCCCATCTCGTGCATCCGCTGGCCGGCCAGGGGCTGAACCTCGGGCTGGCCGACGTGGTGGCGCTGTCGCGCGTGATCGCCTCGCGCGAGCCCTGGCGGCCGCTGGGCGACGAGCGCCTGCTGCGCCGCTACGCCCGCGAGCGCCTTGCGCCCACGCTCGCCATGGGCGAGCTGACCGACCTGCTGCAGCGCCTCTTCGCCCACCCGTCCCCCGCCGCGCAAGACTTGCGCAACCGCGGGCTGGACGCCTTGAACCAACTCGCTCCCGTCAAGCGCTGGCTGACCCAGCGCGCTCTCGGGCTTTGAACCTCTCCCTCTCCAGACTGCCCATCGTGTTGAAGAGTCCCATCCTGTCCGCCCTGCTGCTCGCCGCGTTGAGCCTGCCCGCAGCCGCCAACGAAGCCGTCATCCGCAAGGCCTTCACCGATCGCCTGCCCCACCTGAAGGTCGACGAGGTGCGCCCCGCGGCCATGCCGGGGCTGTGGGAGCTGCGCATCGGCAACGAGATCCGCTACACGGACCCGACGGGCAGCTTCCTCATCGAAGGCGAATTGCTGGACCTGAAGACGCGCAAGAACCTCACCGAGGAGCGAGTCACCCAGCTCAACCGCGTGGACTTCGCGAGCCTGCCGCTCAAGGACGCCATGGTCTGGAAGAGCGGCAGCGGCAAGCGCCGCATCGCCGTCTTCGCCGATCCGAACTGCGGCTACTGCAAGCGCTTCGAGAAGGGCCTGCAGGAGATGAAGGACGTGACCGTCTACACCTTCCTCATCCCCATCCTCGGTGGCGACTCGCCGGAGAAGTCGCGCTCGATCTGGTGCGCCAAGGACAGCACCAGCGCGTGGCTCGGCTGGATGCTCAAGGGCGAGATGCCCCCGAAGTCGGTGCCCGGCTGCGACGGCGGCGCCATCGAGCGCAACCTGGCCCTGTCGCGCAAGATCAACGTGAACGGCACGCCGGCCATTGTTCTGGAAGACGGCAGCCGCATCCCGGGCGCCGTCGGCGCGGCGGAGCTGGAGAAGCGCCTGCAGGCCCTGAACGCCCCGGCTGGCAAGTCCTGACCCCATGAGCGCCGACCCGCGCCAGCTCGCGCACCGCCTCGGCTACGCCGGCCTCGCACCGCTGGTGCTGGGCTGCGCGCTGATCTGGCTGATTGGCGACCGCGATCTCGACCAGCATGCCTTCGTCAGCCTCGCGCTGTCGGCCTATGCGGGCCTGCTCATCGCCTTTCTCGGCGGCATCCACTGGGGGCTGTCGTTTGCCCGCGGGCTGCCGGGGCGCATGCCGCTCGCCTGGGGCGTCGTCGCCGTGTCGCTGGGCTGGCTGGGCGTGCTGATGTCGCCCTACGCCGGACTGGCCCTGCATGGCGGCGTGCTCATCGCCTGCTATGCGATGGACCGCCGCGTGTATCCGCAGCTGGGCGCAGCCGACTGGCTGACGCTGAGGTTCCGGCTCACGGCCGTGGCGTCGCTGAGCTGCTTCCTCGCCGCCGCGGGCAGCTGATGGCCGCGCCGCGCTACCGCATCGAGCTGGCGGACCCAGCGGCCCACCGCTACCGCGTCACGCTGACACTGCCGGCGCCGGCCGCCGAGCAGGATTTCAGCCTGCCGGTGTGGATCCCGGGCAGCTATCTGGTGCGCGAGTTCGCCAAGCACCTGAGCGGGTTGAGCGCCCGCCAGGGCAGCCAGACGCTGGCCGTCGAGCAGCTCGACAAGGCCAGCTGGCGCGTGCGCTGCAGCGGCCGGGCCGCGCTGGTGCTGAGCTACGACGTCTATGCCTTCGACGCCTCCGTGCGCACCGCCTGGCTGGACAGCCAGCGCGCCTTCTTCAATGCCAGCAGCCTGTGCCTGCGCGCCCACGCCCGTGAGGCCGGGCCGCATCGCATCGAACTGGCCGGCGTACCCCGCGGCTGGCGGGTCGCGACCGAGATGCGCGAAGAGCGCGGCGGCTACGAGGCGGCGGACTACGACGAGCTGCTGGACCACCCCTTCGAGATCGGCCCGCACTGGCAGGGCGAGTTCCAGGCGGCCGGCGTGCCGCACCGCATCGTCGTCGCGGGCGCCTGGCCCAGCTTCGATGGCGAGCGCCTGCTGGCCGACGTGCAGCGCATCTGCGAGGCGCAGATCGCTTTCTGGGGCGGTGCGCCCTTCGAGCGCTACAGCTTTCTGCTGTGGGCCGTGGACGACGGCCACGGCGGCCTGGAGCACCGCGCCAGCACGGCGCTGATCTGCGCGCGGCGCGAGCTGCCGACGGCCGCCGAACCCGCCGCACCGGGCGAGCCCTACACGCGGCTGCTGGGCCTCTTCAGCCACGAGTATTTCCATGCCTGGAACGTGAAGCGGCTGCGCCCGGCGGAGTTCGCGCGCTTCGACTACCAGCGCGAGAACTACACCGAGCTGCTGTGGTTCTTCGAGGGCTTCACCAGCTACTACGACGAGCTGATGCTGTGCCGCGCCGGCCTGGTGGATGCGGCGCGCTACCTGAAGCTGCTGGCCGCCTCGGTCAACGGCGTGCTGGCCGCGCCCGGCCGCTGCGTGCAGCCGCTCAGCACGGCCAGCTTCGAGGCCTGGACCAAGTACTACCGCCCTGACGAGAACAGCCCCAATGCCACGAGCAACTACTACGCGCAGGGGGCGCTCGTCGCGCTGTGCCTGGACCTGAGCCTGCGGGCGCGCAAGTCCAGCCTGGACGCGCTGATGGCCCGACTGTGGCAGGCCAGCGCCGGCGGCCCGGTCAGCGAGGCCGACATCCTCGCCGCCGTGCGGGCCCTGGGCGGCGAGGAACTCGGCACGCGGCTGCACGGCTGGGTCCATGGCACCGACGAGTTGCCGCTGCGCGAGCTGCTGGGCGCCGCGGGTATCGCCTGGGCCGTGGAAGGCCGCCAGACCGTGGCCCAGCGCCTGGGCCTGCGGGTGCGCGAGAGCGCGCTGACGGGCATCGCCGTCACGCATGTGCTGAGCGGTGGCGCAGCGCAGGCCGGTGGCCTCTGTGCGCGCGACGAGGTCATCGCCTGCAATGGCTGGCGGCTGCGCCGCCTGGACGACGTGCCGGCCCTGCTGGCGGCCGGCGACACCCGGCTGCGCCTGCTCGTCAGCCGCGATCAGCGCCTGGTCGAGCTGGACGTTGCGCTGCCCGCGCCCCGGCCGGCCGGCGTCGCGCTGGGCCTGGCCCCCGGCGCGCAGGCCCTGCGGCGCCGCTGGCTGGGCGGCTAGCCCCTCATGAAGGCCGCCCGGCCACCGGGCCTGCTGGTGCTGGCGGTGCTGGCCTTGCACCTGCTGCTGGGCCACGAGGTGCGGCGCATCGAGGACGGCTGGAGCCGCAGCGACACGCCGCCCGGTCCCGCGCGCATGCAGGTGGAGTTCGTGCGGGAGATGACGCTGCAGGCGCCGGCCATGCACGCAGTGCCGCCGCCCCGCGGCGCGCCCAGGCCGCAGGCCGTACCGGGCGCCGCCTCTGCCGCGTCCCAGGCTGCATCGCATCCGGCGGCAGAACCCGAACCCGCGACGGCGCCCGTTGCCGAGGCCGCCTCGGGCCCGGCCGAAGCCGCGCCGCCGCCGGTAGTGGCTGCGTCGTCTGCCGCGCCCAGCGACGAGCCCGGCCCCGAGTGGCCCTTGTCCACGCGGCTGAGCTATGTGCTGACCGGCCACTACCGCGGCCCGGTCACCGGCCAGGCCCAGGTCGAATGGCTGCGCAAGGGCCGGGACTACCAGGTGCATCTCGACGTCGACGTGGGCCTCGTCGCCCGGCGCATGAGCAGCCAGGGCCGGCTCACGCCCGAAGGCATCGCGCCGCAGCGCTACGACGAGGAGACCCGGCTGGTCTTCGTCGAGGCCCGCCGCAGCAGCGTGTTCTTCCAGGGCGCCGAGGTGCAGCTCGCGAACGGGCAGCGCGAGCCGCTGCCGCCCGGCGGGCAGGACTCGGCCAGCCAGTTCGTGCAGCTGACCTGGCTGTTCCTGACTGGCCGCGAGCCGCTGCGGGCCGGGCAGGTCGTGCGCTTCCCGCTGGTGCTGCCGCGCCGGCAGTACGCCTGGCAGTACGAGGTGGTGGGCGAGGAGCTGCTGGACACGCCCATGGGTCCCGTGGCGAGCTGGCATCTCAAGCCCGGCCGCAGCGCCGCCGGCGGCGACCTGACGGCCGAGGTCTGGCTCGCGCCCGCGCTGCAATACCTGCCCGTGCGCCTTGTCATCCGCCAGGACGCCGACACCTACATCGACCTCACGCTCAAGCGCGCGCCGCTGCAGGCCGCGCCAGAATCCACCGATCCCTCCAGGAGACCCGCACCATGACCTACGAATGCATCATCACCGCCGTCCACGGCGACGGCCCGCGCAAGACCGGCCTCATCACGCTGAACCGGCCCAAGGCGCTGAACGCGTTGAACGACCAGCTGATGGACGAGCTGGGCGAGGCGCTGCTCGCCTTCGACGCCGACGACGGCATCGGCTGCATCGTGCTGACCGGCTCGGAGCGCGCCTTCGCGGCGGGCGCCGACATCCCGACGATGCTGCCCCACACCTTCGCGACCGCCTTCAAGAGCGGCCTGATCTCCAAGAACTGGGAGACCATCCTGCAGGTGCGCAAGCCCGTCATCGCCGCGGTGGGCGGCTTTGCGCTCGGCGGCGGCTGCGAGCTGGCCATGATGTGCGACTTCATCATCGCGGCCGACTCGGCCAAGTTCGGCCAGCCCGAGATCAAGCTGGGCATCGTGCCCGGTGCCGGCGGCACGCAGCGCCTGCCGCGCGCCATCGGCAAGAGCAAGGCCATGGACATGCTGCTCACCGCCCGCATGATGGGTGCGGCCGAGGCGGAGAGCGCGGGCCTGGTGTCGCGCGTGGTGCCGGCGGACAAGCTGCTGGACGAGGCGCTTGCCGCCGCCGAGGCCATCAACGGCTTCAGCGGGCCGTCGGTCATGCTGATCAAGGAGCTGGTCAACCTGGCCTACCAGGGGCCGCTGACGGACGGCGTGCAGGTCGAGCGCCGCTACTTCCATGCGCTGTTCGGCAGCCACGACCAGCGTGAAGGCATGGAGGCCTTCCTCGCCAAGCGGGCACCGAATTTCGAGCACCGCTAACCGGTTGTTTTGTGGCGAAACGGTGACGGCGGCGGCATGATTATTCGCGTTGAATGAATAGTTACTTCCCGTCGGCCTAGTGTTTCTACCGAGATCGGCTCCCTACAGTTCAGGCCATGGACACCGCGGTCGCGATGTCCGGAGTGACCCGAAAGCAGGACGTTCCTGCCAGACCCTGAAGGAGCCCGTCATGATCAAGCTGTCCACCGTTATCGCCGCCATCACCCTCGTCGCCGCGGGTGCCGCATCCGCCCAGACCGCCACCCCGCTGACTCGCGAGCAAGTCATCGCCGACCTGGTTGCTGCCCGCAACAGCGGTGAACTGGCCGCCATCCAGGGCGAAAAGGGCGTCGAAGTGACGACGCCGGCCTCCGCCAAGGCGACCGCCGTCGCCACCGCCAAGCTGCCCCGCCAGGCCGTGCTGACCATCAAGCCGACCGAAGTGCGCGTCGACGAGAAGACCGCCGCCGCGCTGGCCGCCGACCATGGCGAGAACGCGGCTCGCGAGCTGGGTGACTTCCCGGCCCGCATCGTCCGCCCCGCCACCGGCCTGGCCGCCCGCTGAAACAAAGCGGTTTCAAGCCGATGAAAGGCGACCCGCGAGGGTCGCTTTTTTATTGCCTGCGTTCCTAGAATCCGCCGCCCACCCAAAAAAACCGGGCGTTGGAGACAAGATGGCAATGCAGAAGATGTGGGTGGCCGGCGTCTTGCTGGCGGCTTCCCTGAAAGCGCTTGCGGCCGGCCCCGTGGTCGGCGTGAGCTGGTCCAACTTCCAGGAGGAGCGCTGGAAGACCGACGAGGCGGCGATCAAGGCCGAGCTGGCCCGCCTGGGCGCCAGCTACGTCAGCGCCGATGCCGGGGGCTCGCCCGAGAAGCAGATCGGTGACGTCGAGTCGCTGCTGGCCAAGGGCGCCAAGGTTCTCATCATCCTGGCGATGGACAAGGACGCCATCCAGCCCGCGCTGAACAAGGCCCGCGCGCGCAAGGTGCCGGTGGTGGCCTATGACCGCCTCATCGAGGCGCCCGAGGTCTTCTACCTGACCTTCGACAACCGCGAGGTCGGCCGCCTGCAGGCCAAGGCCCTGCTGGCCGTGAAGCCGCAGGGCCGCTACGTGATGATCAAGGGCTCGCCCAGCGACCCCAACGCCGACTTCCTGCGCGCCGGCCAGCAGGACGCGCTGGCCGATGCCGTCAAGAAGGGCGACGTGAAGATCGTCGCCGAGGAGTACACCGACGGCTGGAAGCCCGAGGTGGCGCAGAAGAACATGGAGCAGATCCTGACGCGGCTGAAGGGCGGCGTCGATGCGGTCGTGGCCAGCAACGACGGCACGGCCGGTGGGGCCATCGCGGCGCTGGCCGGCCGTGGCATCCGGGGCGTGCCCGTCAGCGGCCAGGACGCCGACCACGCCGCGCTGAACCGCGTGGCACTGGGCACGCAGACCGTGTCGGTCTGGAAGGACTCGCGCGTGCTGGGCAGGGAAGCCGCCGCGGCCGCCGTGCAGCTGGCCGGTGGCCAGAAGGTGCCGGGCGCAGCGGCCTGGGCGGGTGGCGAGCGCAAGGTCAGCCTGCAGGCGAAGTTCCTCGCGCCGGTGGCCATCACCCAGGCCAACCTGGGCGAGGTCATCGCCGCAGGCTGGGTGCCCAAGGCCGTGGTCTGCAAGGGCGTTGACGGCTCGAAAGCACCGGCGGCCTGCAAGTGAGCGCGCAGACCCGGCGGCTGGCCGTCATGGCGGCCGTGCTGGTGGCCATCGCCATCGGCTTCCATGGGCTCACCGGCAGCTTCCTGACGGCGGAGAACCTCTACAACATCGCCCAGCAGACGGCGGTCGTCGGCATCGTGGCCAGCGGCATGGCGCTGATCATCGTGGCGCGCCAGATCGACCTGTCGGTGGGCTCGTTGCTCGGCGCCGTGGGCGTGCTGATGGCCTGGCTGCAGTACACGCAGGGCTGGCCGGTCGTCGCGGCGCTGCTGGCCGGCCTTGGGCTGGCGCTGGCCGTGGGGCTGTTCCAGGGCTGGCTGTCGGCCGTTGTCGGCATCCCGTCCTTCGTCGTGACGCTGGGCGGGCTGGTGTCGCTGCGCGGCGTGGCCTTTCTCGTCGCCGACGGCAAGACGCAGCCGGTCACCGAGCCCTGGCTGCTGGCGCTGGGCGGTGGGCTGGAGGGCTCGCTGGGCGAGCGCGGCAGCTGGCTGCTGGGCGTCGGCCTGATCCTGCTGCTGTGGGGCTGGCAGATGCTGCAACGCCGCGCGCAGGCGCGGGCCGGCGCCCTGCCGGGCAATTTCACGCATGACCTGCTGAAGGCGGGCCTCGCGGCATTCGCGGTGTTCGGCACGGTCGCCGTCTTCAACGCCTACCGCATCGAAGGCCAGGAACAGGGCCAGGGCCTGCCGCTGCCGCTCGTGATCTGGGTGGCGGTCGTGCTGCTGCTGGGCTTCGTTGCCAGGCACACCCGCTTCGGCCGTTATGTGTACGCCATCGGCGGCAATCCGGACGCCGCGCGGCTGGCCGGCATCCCGGTGCGGCGCGTGATGATCCAGCTCAACCTGCTGCTGGCCGCACTGGTCGCGCTGGCGGCCGTCGTCGCGATGGCACGGCTGAATGCCGGCACCAATTCCATGGGCACGGGCATGGAGCTGACCGTCATCGCCGCGGCCGTCATCGGTGGCGTGAGCCTGGCCGGCGGCAGTGGCAGCGTGGGCGGCACGGTGCTGGGCGCGCTCATCATCCAGAGCATCGACAGCGGCCTGCTGCTGACCGACGTCAGCATCGGCTGGCGCATGGTGGTGCTGGGCCAGGTGCTGGTGGCGGCCGTCGTATTCGACCGGGTGGTGCAGAAATGAGCAAGACAGCTTTGCTCGAAGTACGCGACGCGCGCAAGTCCTTCGGCGGCGTGCACGCGGTGGACGGCGTATCGCTGAGCTTGGCGCCCGGCGAAGTGCTGGCCGTGCTGGGACACAACGGCGCCGGCAAGTCCACGTTGATGCAGATGCTGGCCGGTGCCCTGCCGTTCGACGGTGGCGAGCTGCTGTTGAACGGCCAGCCGGTGAAGTTCGCCAGCCCGGCGGATTCGCGCGCCGCCGGTATCGAGACCATCCACCAGAAGCTGGCCCTGGCCGACAACCTCGACTCGGTCGCCAACCTCTTCCTGGGCCGCGAGCTGCGCACCCGCTTCGGGCTGCTGGACGACGCCGCCATGCGTGCCGCAGCGGTGCCGCTGTTCGCGCGGCTGAACCCCAACTTCAAGAACATTGCCGATCCGGTGATGTCTCTGTCGGGCGGCCAGCGCCAGGTCGTGGCAATCGCTCGGGCGCTGCAGTTCAAGGCGCGCGTGCTCATCATGGACGAGCCCTGCGCGGCACTGGGGCCTGCCGAGACGGCCATGGTCCACGACCTGATCCGCCGCCTCAGCGCCGAGGGCGTGGGCATCCTGCTCGTCACGCACGACATGCCGGACGTGTTCGCGCTGTCGAGCCGGCTGATGGTCATGAAGAACGGCCGCCCGGTCGCCACCTGCCGCACCGCCGACGTGACCGAGGACGAGGTGCTGGCGATGATCATTGCGGGCAAGGCGCCAGCGACTGCGTAGCGCCGGCTGCGCGAGCCGGACCGAAGGCTGCAGGAAGGGCGCTTCCGGGCGTCAGGCGAACAGGTCGCCCGTGATCGGTACCGGCAGGCCGGACGGCTGGCGTTTCACGACGAGGCGCTTCTTGCGGGGCGCCTGGGCCGCGGGAGTCCAACCGTCGTCCGCGAACATGTCCGTTTCTTCGGGCCAGGCCGGCTGCGCCGACCCGCAGGAGGGCTCGGGGGGCAGGGCATGCAACTGCTCGGCGGGCGATTGCACGAGCAGGCGTTCCGCCTGAGCCCCGGTGCCGTGCAGCCATTGCCGCTGTGCTTCGGCGGGCAGGATGACGGGCATGCGTTTCTCGTGCGGCGGGTGGCTCAGGCGACCGAAGACGGCGTGGCCGTCGGCGTTGAGGGTCAGCAGGCAGAACGACAGCTGCGCATCACCGGTGGGCCCTGTCCAGACGCTCCAAAGGCCAGCCAGCCCCATCGGCTGTTCGTCTGCCCGGGCGATGCGCCATATCCCGGGCTGACCCGAGGCGTAGCACCACTCGGTGAGCCGCTCCACCGGGATGACGCAGCGCCGGCCGGACCACCAGCTCTGCCGGAACGTCGGATCCGACTTCATGGTTTCGACACGGCAGTGGCGCGTCTGGGCGGCCGTGCCGGCGCCTTGCACGGAAGCCGGCAGCAGACCGAACCTGCCGACCTGGAGGTCGCCCAGCGCGTCGGACGAGGGGTGCTCGGCCTGGACGATGAACGCCGCCATCGCGGCGGCAGGGCCCTCCTGCCCAAGCTCGATGCCGACGGGCAGCGTGACCCCGAACGCTGAAAGCAGCCGGTGGGCGTCGGTGACGGGTTCGTGATTGCTGCGCACGCGGAATTCCTTGACGAGTCGGCAGGCCCGGCCGCGGCGGCGGCGGACATGCATCGTCTTGACCGCGCGTCAAACCCGGGCTCTCGGGCTGGAATGATACTGTATGTAAATACAGTATTTGCCCGCGGTGGCGGCATGCGCTGCCCACGAAGAAACGCCCATGCCGGCGCATGCCTGCATGGGCGTCGAGAATTGCGCAAGAGCCAGGATCGGGGCGCCCTGAAAGCGCCGCGAGTCAGGCCTCGCGCCTGAGTGCCGGGAACAGGATGACGTCGCGGATCGACGGCGAGTCCGTGATCAGCATCATCAGCCGGTCGATGCCGATGCCGCAGCCGCCGGTCGGGGGCATGCCGTACTCCAGCGCGCGGATGAAGTCGGCGTCGTAGAACATCGCCTCTTCGTCGCCGTCGTCCTTGTTGGCCACCTGGGCCTGGAAGCGTGCGGCCTGGTCCTCGGCGTCGTTCAGCTCGGAGAAGCCGTTGGCGTACTCGCGGCCGGTGATGAAGAGCTCGAAGCGCTCGGTGATCTTGGGGTCGGCGTCCGAGGCGCGGGCCAGCGGCGACACCTCGACGGGGTAGTCGACGATGAAGGTGGGCTCCCACAGCTTCTCCTCGACGACGGCCTCGAACAGGCCGAACTGCAGCTCGGCCAGGCTCCAGCGGGCCGGTGCCTGTTCACCGGCGGCGATGATCCTGGCGCGCAGCACGTCGGCGTTGTCGGCCTCCTCGCTGCTCAGGCCGGCGAACTGGATCAGCGAGTCGCGCACCGACAGGCGCGTGAACGGCTTGTCCAGCGCGACCGGCTTGCCGGCGTAGGTCAGCGCGGCGCTGCCGGTGGCGGCGATGGCCGCGTGGCGCAGCACGGCCTCCGTGAAGTCCATGATGTCGTGATGCGTCCAGTAGGCCGCATAGAACTCCATCATCGTGAACTCGGGGTTGTGACGGACCGAGATGCCTTCGTTGCGGAAGTTGCGGTTGATCTCGAACACGCGTTCGAAGCCGCCCACCACCAGCCGCTTCAGGTACAGCTCGGGCGCGATGCGCAGGAACATCTCCTGGTCCAGCGCGTTGTGATGCGTGATGAAGGGCTTGGCGTTGGCGCCACCGGGAATGGGGTGGAGCATGGGCGTCTCCACCTCCAGGAAGCCGTGATCCACCATGAAGCTGCGGATGGCCGACACCCCCTGGCTGCGCGCGACGAAGCGCTTGCGGGCGTCCTCGTCGGTGATCAGGTCCACATAGCGCTGGCGGTACTTCTGCTCCTGGTCGGTCATGCCGTGGAACTTGTCCGGCAGCGGGCGCAGGCTCTTGGTCAGCAGGCGCAGCGTGGTGACGGTGATGGTCAGCTCGCCGGTCTTGGTCTTCATCAGCACGCCTTCGCCGCCGAGGATGTCGCCCAGGTCCCAGTGCTTGAAGGCCTCGTAGACCTCGGCGCCGACGTTGTCGATGGTCACGCGCAGCTGGATGCGGCCGGTGGCGTCCTGCAGCGTGCAGAAGCTGGCCTTGCCCATCACGCGCTTGAGCATCATGCGGCCGGCCACGCTGACCTTGACGGCCTGCGGCTCCAGCGCCTCGTTGGGCAGCTCGCCGTATTGCGCCTGCAGCGGCGCGGCGCGGTGCTGGGGCTTGAAGTCGTTGGGGAAGGGCACCGCCGTGGCGGCCCGCAGCGCGGCCAGTTTTTCGCGGCGCTCGGCGATCAGTTGGTTGTCGTCGGTCGGCGGGGTGGGAGGTGCTTGAGTCATTGCGGGCCTTGGGTGAACCCGTGATTCTAGAATCTCGCGCCCTCATGAACGCTCCCAGCCTCGCGCGCGCCACACTCACCTTGCTCGCCGGCAGCGCGCTGGCCCAGGCCGTGCCGCTGCTGCTGGGGCCGTGGATCGCCCGTCTGTACACGCCGGCGGAGTACGGAGAGTTCGCGCTGGTGTGGACGGTGGCGAGCAATCTGGCCGTCGTCGGCTGCGCGCGCTACGAGTTCGCGCTGGCGCTGGAATCCGGGGAGAAGGGCGCCGCCACGCTGCTGGCGCTGTGCCTGCGCGTGCTGGCCGCTGTCGTGGCCGTGGCCGTGCTCGTCGGCGGCGCGTGGATGGCCTGGACCGGCCTGCCCGTGGCCGCCGCGCTGCCGCTGGCCGTGCTCGCGCTGGCGGCCAGCCAGGCCCTGGGCCAGTGGGCGGCGCGCGCGGGCCGGTTCGCGGCCCTGGCCTGGGGGCGCGTTGCGCAGTGGGGGGGCGGCGCGCTGGCCCAGGTGGGCCTGGGCCTGCTGCATGCCGGCCCCTGGGGCCTGATGGCTGGTGCGACCCTGGCCACGGGCGTTGCCGCCGTCGTGCAGGCCCGACCCGCGCCCGCGGGCGGCTGGCGAAGGCTGCTGGCGCCGCAGCCGCTGCGGGCCATGGCCCTGAAGCATCGTGACTTCCCGCTGCTGAACACCCCCCATGCCTTTGCCGGCGCGCTGCAGGACACGCTGGCCATCGCGCTGCTGGCTGCCTGGCTGGGCGCGCCCGAGGCCGGCGCCTGGGCGCTGGCGCTGCGCTACCTGAAGGCGCCGGCCAGCCTCGTCGGCGGCTCGCTGTCCCAGGCCCTCTATCCGCGCCTGACGCGGACCGCCAACCGCGTCGAGGCCCGCGCGCTGGTGCGCCGCCAACTGCTGCTGCTGGCGGCCCTGGCCCTGCCGCTGATGCTGGTGCTGCTGGCCTTCGGGCCCTGGCTGTTCGAGACCCTGTTCGGCGCCCAGTGGCGCGGCGCGGGCGAGCTGGCCCGGTCGCTGGCGCCCTATGTCGCGCTGCATTTCATTGCCGCGCCGCTGTCCGTCGTGACGCTGGCCTGGGGTGCCCAGGCCTGGGCGCTGAAGCTGGCGCTGGTCGGCCAGGTGATGTTCGTCGTCGGGCTGGCGGCCGGCCTGCATCACGGTGGTCTGGCGGGCGCGGGCTGGGGCGTGTCGGCGGCGATGCTGCTCTACTTCGGCTACTTCTTCTGGGCACTGTGGACCTGGGAATGATGCGTGTCTTCGTCAATCGCCTGCGCCGCCGCTTCATGCGGCTGATCGGCTTCCGCATGCTGTTCGGCGAGGCCGGCGCGCCGCATTCGCGCATCGCGCCCAGCACCTGCCTCGAAGGCGAGGCGGGCCTGCAACTGGCCGACCATGTCTTCATCGGCCAGTTCAATTTCATCGACGCCAGCGCCGGCCTCGTCATCGAGGAAGGCGTGCAGATCACCAACTTCTGTTCCATCGTGACCCACAGCACCCACGATGCGCTGCGCATCAACGGCCGGCGCTTCGCGACCGAGGGCGGCGAGCCGCCGGGCTATCGGAAAGGCCCCATCCGCCTGGGCGCCTACAGCTTCATCGGCCCGCACAGCCTCATCGAGCCCGGCAGCACGCTGGGCAAGGGCGCCATCCTGTGCGCCTACTCGCAGCTGCGCGGCGCGGCGCCGGACTTCGCCATCATGGCCGGCCAGCCCGCCCGCCAGGTGGGCGACACGCGCAGGCGCGACGCCGAGCTGCTGGCCCGCAACCCCGAGTTGCGCGAGGCCTACGAGGCCTGGGCCGGAGCGCCCCGGTGAGCGCCGCACCGCATGCGCCCAAAGGCCGGCCGGGCCTGGGCAGCGGGCTCAAGCTGGTGCTCATAGGCGACGGCGAAAGCCCGCACCTGCTGAAGTGGGCCCGCGCGCTGGCGCCGCGCGTGCAGCTGCACGCCATCTCGTCGCGCGGCTTCCTGCCCGAGTTCCACCGCCTGCTGCCGGATGCCCAGCGCCTGGCTTTGAACACGGCACCCGAGCATGGCGGCGGCAACGTCGCGCTAGTCAAGCAACTGCCCAAGGTGGGCGCCTGGCTGGCCCAGACCGACGCCGACTGGCTGCACGCCCACTACCTCACGTCGCACGGCACGCTGGCCTGGGCGGCCAAGCTGGGCTGGCGGCTGCGCGCGCAGATCGCCGGCTCGGCCTGGGGCAGCGACATCCTCGTCACGCCCAATCGTGGTGGCAGCTGGAAATGGCTGACGAAGAAGGCGCTGAAGAGCTGCGCCATCACGACGTCCGACTCCGCCCACATGGCCCAGCGCATGCGCGAGCTGGGCGCGGGCGAGGTGATGGTCTTCCCCTTCGGCCTGGAGTCCATGCCGCGGCAGAACGCCAAGAAGCAGCCCTGGCTGTGCTTTGCCAACCGGGGCCTGGAGCCGATCTACCGGCCGCAACTCGTCATCGAAGCCTTTGCGCGCATCGCCGCGGCCCAGCCGGAGGCCCGGCTGGTGGTGGCCAACGACGGCTCGTTGCGCGCCGCGCTGGAGGCCGATGTCGCCGCTCGCGGCCTGGCCGAGCGGGTCAGCTTCGTCGGCCGGTTGGATGCGGCGACCCAGGCCAGCCACTACGCACGTTCGGCCTGGTTCCTCAGCCTGCCCGAGAGTGATTCGGTCTCGGTCTCGGTGCTGGAGGCCATGGCCCATGGCTGCGTGCCGCTGCTGTCCGAGCTGCCCGCCAACCGCGAGCTGATCGGCGACTCGGCGCGCGGCCTCATCGTGTCCGACGCGTCGGCTTCGCTGGAGGACCTGCCCGCCCGCATGGCGGCGCTGGACACGGCCCGGCTGGCAGCCGTCAACCGCGACTGGGTGGCCGCGAACGGCCTGTTCGAGCCCCATGTGCAGCGCTTCCTGACGCGGCTCAGGGAGCTTTCGGCATGAGGCTGCTGCTCGTCAACCACTATGCCGGCTCGCCTGCCCACGGCATGGAGTTCCGGCCCTACTACCTGGCCCGCGAATGGGTCAGGCAGGGGCATGAAGTCACCATCGTCGCGGCCAGCTACTCGCATGTGCGGGCCGTGCAGCCCGAGGTGGCCGGCGAGCCGCGCGAGGAGATCATCGACGGCATCCGCTACCGCTGGCTGCCCACGCCCCACTACGCCGGCAACGGCGTGGGCCGGCTGCGCAACATCCTGTCCTTCCTGCGCCAGCTGCGTGCCGACGCCTGGCGGCTGACGCGCGAGCTGCGGCCCGATGCCGTCATCGCGTCCAGCACCTATCCGATGGATATCTGGGTGGCGAGGAAGCTCGCCAAGCTGGCCAAAGCCAAGCTGGTCTACGAGGTGCACGACCTCTGGCCGCTGTCGCTGATCGAGCTGTCCGGCATGTCGCCCCGCCACCCGTTCGCGCTGCTGTGCGGCAAGGCGGAGGCCGATGCCTACCGCGACGCCGACGTCGTCGTCTCCATGCTGCCTTGCGTGCACGAGCACATGGCCTCCCGGGGCCTGGACCTGCGGCGGCTGCATGTCGTGCCCAACGGCTTCGCGCCCGAGGAATGGCAGGGCCTGGCGTCGACAACCAGCGCGCCACTGGGCGCGACGCTGGCGGCGCATCTGGACGCCGAGCGGGCGGCCGGTCGCGTCGTCGTCGGCTATGCGGGCTCCATGGGCCTGCCCAATGCGCTGGACGTGCTGCTGGACGCCGCGGCCAGGCTGCGCGGCCAGCCCCTCAGCTTCGTGCTGGTGGGCAGCGGCCACGAGGCCATGCGGCTGATGGAGCGGGCCCGGGCCGAGGGGCTGAGCCACGTGCGCTTCTTCGCGCCCATCCCCAAGGCCCAGATCCCGACGCTGCTGGCCCGGTTCGACATCGCCTACATCGGCTGGCAGCGCACGCCCATCTACCGCTTTGGCATCGCGCCCAACAAGCTCATCGACTACCTGATGGCCGGCCGCGCCGTGCTGCATTCGGTGCAGGCCGGCAACGATCCGGTCGCCGAGGCCGGTGCGGGCCTGACGGTTCCGCCCGAGGACGCCGCGGCCGTGGCTCAGGGCCTGCTGCAGCTCGCGGCGCTGTCGCCCGCCGAGCGCGCCGCCATGGGCGAGCGCGGCCGCGCCTTCGCCATGGCCCACCATGCCTACCCGGTGCTGGCGGCCCGGTTCATCGAGGCGCTGTCTTGAACGAGCTGGAGCTCATCGCCCAGCGCTACGCCCGTCGCAACGCGGGTGACCGCTACAGCCTGCTGCGGCCCGAGGTCTGGCGGATGTGGCAGGAGCGCCAGCGCGAACTGCTGAAGCTGCTGGCCACGCGAGCCGGCCAGCCGGCCGACTGGCGCGCAGCCGAGGTGGGCTGCGGCGCCGGTGGCAACCTGCAGGACCTGCTGCGCCTGGGCCTGCTGCCCGGCCACCTGACCGGCATCGAGCTGCTGCCCGAGCGCCTGGCCGCCGCGCGCGCGACGCTGCCCGAGGGCGTGCGCCTGCTGGCCGGCGACGCGTCCGCCGCCGCCGTCGCGCCCGCCAGCCAGGACCTGGTGCTGCAGTCCACGGTCTTCTCCTCCATCCTCGACGACGCGCTGCAGCAGCGCGTGGCCGAGGCCATGTGGCGCTGGCTCAAGCCGGGCGGCGCCGTCGTCTGGTACGACTTCACCGTGAACAACCCGCGCAACCCCGACGTGCGCGGCGTGCCGCTGCGGCGCGTGCGCCAGCTCTTCCTGCAGGGCCGCTTCACGGCCCGCCGCGTCACGCTGGCGCCGCCGCTGGCCCGCGTGCTGCCCGCGGCCTATGGCCTGTTCAACCTCGTCCCGTGGCTGCGCACGCACCGCCTCGTGCTGATCGAGAAACCCTGATGCCCGAGAATTCCCATCGATGAGCGCCCAGCCCTTTCTTCCCTTTGCCCTGCCGGAACTCGGTGACGACGAGATCGCCGAGGTCGTCGACACGCTGAAGTCCGGCTGGATCACCACCGGCCCCAAGGCCAGGCGCTTCGAGCAGGCGTTCGCCGAGTTCCTCGGGGACCCGCAGATCGAGTGCATCGCCGTCAACTCGGCCACCGCCGGCCTGCATCTGGCGCTGGAGGCCATCGGCTTAGGGCCGGGCGACGAGGTCATCACCACCACCCACACCTTCACGGCCACCGCCGAGGTGGTGCGCTACCTCGGCGCCGACGTGAAGCTGGTCGACGTGGATCCCGCCACGCTCAACATCGACATCGCCGCCATCGAGGCTGCCATCACGCCTCGGACCAAGGCCATCCTGCCCGTGCACTACGCCGGCCTGGCGGTGGACATGCTGGCCGTGCTGGACATCGCGCGCCGACACGGCCTGCGCGTCATCGAGGACGCAGCCCACGCGCTGCCGACGACGCTGGAAAAGGAGCTGATCGGCACGCTGGGCAGCGACGCCACGGTGTTCAGCTTCTACGCCAACAAGACCATGACGACGGGCGAGGGTGGCATGCTGGTCACGCGCAACGCCGAGCTGGCCAGGCGCGCCCGCGTGATGCGCCTGCACGGCATGAGCCGCGACGCCTTCGACCGCTTCACGGCCAAGGTGCCGAGCTGGTACTACGAGATCGTCGCGCCGGGCTTCAAGTACAACCTGACCGACATCGCCGCGGCGCTGGGCCTGCACCAGCTCAAGCGCCTGCCGGCCTTCCAGGCGCGCCGCGAGCAGATCGCGATGCGCTACTTCGACGCCTTCGCCGACCTGCCGCTCATCCTGCCGCCGGATGCGCCCGAGGGCGACACGCATTCCTGGCACCTCTACGTGGTCCGCCTGGCCGATGACGCCGGCATCACGCGCGACGAATTCATCGAGGGCATGTTCGCCGCCGGCATCGGCTGCAGCGTGCACTACGTGCCGCTGCATCTGCACCCCTACTGGCGCGATCGCTACGGCCTCACGCCCGAACAGTTCCCGCAGTCGCAGAAGGTCTACGAGCGGACCGTCAGCCTGCCGCTTTACACGGCCATGAGCGATGCGGACGTGGAGCGCGTCGTCGCGGCCGTGCGCGGCCTGCTGGGGTGAGCGCCGGCTTGGTCAAGCGCCTGTTCGACATCGTGGCCTCGGCCCTCGGGCTGCTGCTGCTGTCGCCCGTGCTGCTGGCGGCGGCGGTCTGGGTGAAGCTGGACTCGCCCGGGCCCGCGCTGTTCCGCCAGACCCGCGTGGGCCGCTTCGGCAAGCCCTTCACCATCCACAAGTTCCGCACCATGCGCGTGGTGCCCGGCGCGGCCATCACCGTCGGAGCCGATCCGCGCATCACGCGGGCCGGGCATCTGCTGCGCCAGACCAAGCTCGACGAGTTGCCGCAGCTCTGGGACGTGCTGCGCGGTGCGATGAGCCTGGTGGGCCCGCGGCCCGAGCTGCCGCACTACGTGGCGCTTTATCCGGCCGACCTGCGCGAACGCGTGCTGGCCGTGCGCCCGGGCATCACCGATCCGGCGTCGCTGGCCTTCAGCCACGAGGCCGAACTGCTCGCCGCCGCGGCCGACCCGGAGCGGGAGTACCGAGAGGTCGTGCTGCCGGCCAAGCTCAGGCTGTCGGCCGACTATGCGGCTTCGGCCAGCCTCGCCACCGACCTGCGGCTGATCCTCGCCACGCTGGGCCGTGTGCTGCGCGGCTGAGCCCCGACAATCGCGCTCCTATGGATTGGCAACGTTTCGATGCGCTGCTCACCCGCGTGCGACCGCACCGGGAGCGGCTGGGCCTGGTGCTGGATCTCGCGGTGGTGGCGGCGTCCTGGCAGTTCACCTACCTGTTCCGGCTCGGCTTCGAGCGCTGGTTCAGTGCGCGGCCGGGCTATGACGGCCTCGTCATGGCCGGCGTGCTGCTCGTCTATGCCGTGGCGCTGCTTGCCCTGCGCGTGCCCAAGGGCATCTGGCGCTTCTCCGGGTTCGGCGAGGTCAAGCGCCTGGCCCTGGCCTGCCTGTCCGCGGGGCTGGTGTCGGCCACCGGCGTGCTGATGCTGCACCTGCACGGCGTGCCGCGCGCGGTGCTGGCGCTGCATCCCCTCTTCACGCTGATGCTGCTGGCCATGATGCGGCTGAGCTACCGCATGACCTACGAGCACATGCGCGGCCGCATCAGCGGCAGCGCGCAGGAGCAGCGCCGGGCGCTCATCATGGGGGCGGGAGACGCCGGGCGGCTGCTGGTGGCGGGCATCCAGCACAGCGAAGGCTGGGCCGTCGTCGGCTTCCTGGACGACGACCGGGCCAAGCAGGGTGGCCGCGTTGCCGGCGTGCCGGTGCTGGGGCCGCTGGTGCAGGCCCGGGAACAGGCCCTGGTTCACGGCATCACGCACGTCATCATCGCCATGCCATCGGCATCCGCCGCTGCGCGCCGCCGGGCGTTGGAACTCGCGGGCGAGGCTGGACTGGCCGTGCTGACCGTGCCCAGCAGCGACGAGTTGCTGTCGGGCCGCAGCGTGAACCAGGTTCGAGACATCGAGCCGGAGGATCTGCTTGGCCGCGAGCCCATCGAGCTCGATGAAGGCGGCATCAGCGAATGCCTTGCGGCGAAGGTCGTGCTGATCACCGGCGCGGGCGGGTCGATCGGCTCCGAGCTGTGCCGCCAGGTGGCCCGCTATGGCCCGTCAAAGATCGTGCTGTACGAGCTCAGCGAGCTGGCGCTGTACACCATCGAGCAGGAGCTCAGCGAGAAGTTCCCCCATCTGCCGCTGGTGCGGCTGATCGGGGATGTGAAGGACCTCCAGCAGCTGCGCTTCGTCTTCGGCAAGTATCGACCGCAGATCGTGTTCCACGCGGCGGCCTACAAGCATGTGCCGCTGATGGAGGAGAACGCCTGGTCGGCGTTGCGCAACAACACGCTGGGGACCTATCACGCCTGCCTGGCGGCGGCTGAAAGCGGCGCGGAGCGCTTCGTGCTCATCAGCACCGACAAGGCGGTCAACCCGACCAATGTGATGGGCGCGACCAAGCGTGCTGCGGAGCTGGTCGTGAGCTACATGGCTCTGAAGGGTGGCGCGACGAAGTTCATGGCCGTGCGTTTCGGCAACGTGCTGGGCAGCAGCGGCAGCGTGATCCCGAAGTTCAAGGAGCAGATCGCCCGTGGCGGACCGGTCACCGTGACCCATCCCGACATCACGCGCTATTTCATGACCATTCCCGAGGCAGCACGATTGGTCGTGCAGGCCGGGGCCATCGGCGACAGCGGGCAGGTGTTTGTGCTGGACATGGGCGAGCCGATGAAGATCGTCGACCTGGCGCGCGACATGATCCGTCTCTCCGGCCACGGGCTGGACCAGATCCGCATCGAGTTCACGGGGCTGCGACCCGGCGAGAAGCTCTACGAGGAGTTGCTGGCCGATGGAGATCGCACGTTGGCCACGCCGATTGCAGCGCTGAGGCTGGCCCAGTTGGGCGCGGCCGGCGACGCCGCAGCCGGGGCAGCCATCGTGCAATGGCTACCGGTCCACGGAGCAACCGCCGAGCCCGCGTTGGACGAGGCTCAGCTGCGGGCTCAACTGAAGCTGTGGCTGCCTGAGTACACCCCTGCCGAGCGGCGTTGAGCCGCGCCGGGGTCAGCGCGCCGGCGGTGCGCTGGCTGCCGAGGCGGGCGTCGGGGCCGCCTTGGGCTCGACCCGGTAGTAGGCCGTCACCCGCTGCTTGACCTTGTCCCACAAGTCGTCCCATTCGGCAGCGGGCACGTCGCGCGGCTGCGGGCAGTTGGCGGCGATTTCCGGGGCGCAGCGGCCCAGGGCGCGTGCCCAGCGCGCGTCGTAGCTCGGCCCGATGCGTTCGCCATTGGCCAGCTGCAGTCCTTCCTGCACCAACTGGGCTGCACGCTCCGGTTGCTCGCGCAGAAAGGCCCGCGACTTCTCCGCCTGCGCATCGCCACCCCACGTCAGCGGCCGGCGCAGAAAGCCCTCGATTTCAATCAACTGGGCCTCACCCAGCGTGCTGCCGAAGCGCGCGACGTCGTACAGCCCGAGTGCCGCTTGAGCGGCCACCAGCGGCAGCAGCTTCTCGACACCGGCCTGCGGCACGAAGACGGCGCCGATGTAGTCCATGGCTTCCAGCGGCGTCAACGAGAAGGGCCGCTGCTCGAAGGCGCGTACCTGGCGTTCGAAGTCGCGTCGCGCCAGCGCGTCTTTCTCCTGCAGTTGCTTGAGGGTCTGCAGGAAGCGCTGGCGGCGCAGTTCCCATTCCTGTTGCGGGACGGCGGCGGGTGCGGAGGCGGCGGCTGCGGCTGCGGCTGCGGCTGCGGCCGGCGCGGCGGGCGTCTGGGCCAGGATGCTGGTGCTGGCGAGTCCGGCGGTCAGACCGGCCAGCGCGAGAGGCAGGAGTTGGCGATACATGAGAGACCGAAATGAGCTGCCCGGGGCAGCGAGAGTGGATGGGTTGTCAGGCCGCGTCACGCAGGCCGGCCTGGCTGCCCGCCAGCGACATCACCTCGGCGACGCTGGTCAGGCCGCGCCAGAATCGTAGCAGCGCGTCCTGCGACAGATTGCGGAAGCCCGGCTGCGCATGCTGCCGGACTTCATGATCGGAAATGCGGCCGCCAGACAGCGCGGCCCGCAGCGCCGGCGTCACCGCCAGGACCTCGTGCACGCCCGTGCGGCCCCGGTAGCCCGTGTCGTCGCATTCGGCACAGCCCTGGGGTTCGCGGCCCGCGTAGTCCGCGTCGGCCAGGCCCAGCATCTGCGCCTGGTTGCGCAGGCTGGTGGGCAGGGACTCCCGGGCCAGCGGCGTGGCGCAATGCGGGCACAAGCGGCGTATCAGCCGTTGAGCGATCACGGTGCGCACGCTGGCGGCCAGCAGGAAGGGTTCCACGCCGATGTCGATCAGGCGCACGAAGGCCGACGGCGCATCGTTGGTGTGCAGCGTCGACAGCACCTTGTGGCCGGTGAGGGAGGCCTGGATGGCAATGCCGGCCGTCTCGGGGTCGCGGATCTCGCCGATCATCACCGTGTCGGGGTCGTGCCGCAGGATGGCGCGCAGCGCAGCGGGGAAGGTGAAGCCGATGTCCGACTGCACCTGGAACTGCGTCACGCCCGGCAACTGGTACTCCACCGGGTCTTCCACCGTCAGCACCCGCGTCGTGGCCGTGTCGGTTGCGGCAAGGGCCGCATACAGCGTCGTGCTCTTGCCGGAACCGGTCGGGCCGGTCACGAGGATGATGCCGTCCGGCTCGGCCAGCGAGGCCTGCAGCGCGGCCAGATGATCGGGCTCGAAGCCCAGCACATCCAGCCGGAAGCGCCGGTGTGCCGTCTTCGGCAACAGGCGCATGACCACCGATTCGCCATGGACGGACGGAATCACCGACACGCGCACCTCGGTCTCGATGCCGGCGGCACGTGTCGAGAAGCGGCCGTCCTGCGGCAGGCGGCGCTCCGCGATGTCCAGCCCGCTGACCAGCTTGATGCGGCTCACCACCGCATCGAACCGCTCGCGTGCATGGGTCTCGGTGGCCCGCAACTGGCCATCGACGCGGTAGCGCACATGGAACAAGCCCTCGGCCGGTTCGATGTGGATGTCCGATGCGTGCTGGTCCGTGCCACGCGACAACATCGTCGCGACGAACTCGACGATGGGGGCGTCCTGCGCAAGCTGTCGCAGGTCGTTGGACGCGGCGGCCGAACTGGGCGTGGCTTCGTTGTGGATCTGGGCCAGCGCGCGGGTCATGTCGGCGCTCTGCGCCAGACAGGGGCGCAGCGGGCGAGCTCCAGCCAGGCCCTGCGCATACTCCTGCAACTCGGGCACAAGGGGGTCGCGTGCGACCAGCAGCAGCGCGCCGTCGGTGGGCACCGTGAAGGCGCTCCAGCGCCGTGCCAGCGCCGCCGGCAGTTGCGAGGCGGACGCAGTCGGCGTCAAGGCCTGCTCCAGCCATTCCGGCTGCTCCTTGGCATCCCAGAGCGGCAAGCCCAACTGCTGCGACAGGGCCGCGTACAGGCTGGGCTCCGACACCAGCCCCAGCCTGATCAGGATGGCACCCAGCCGCTGGCCGGCCGCGCCGCCCGCCTGTTGCTGCAGCGCCTGAGCCAGGCTTGCAGGGTCCAGCAGGCCGCGTTCGATCAGCAGTTCACCAAGGCGCATGAATAGGGGAGATATGAGAAGTTGCGGGGCGAATCATAGGGTGCCGGTGCCGTTCTTCAGCGGGCCCTCGGGGTTTCTAGAATCGGCCGCTGGTATTTCTTCGGCGCCACCCATCGCATGACCTCTGCCCACAGTTCTTCAGCCCCTACATCCAGCGGGGCGGCACCGAGGCGCATCGTGCGCAAGGCCTTGCGAGTGGCCGCCACGGGCCTCGCACGCGCGTTGCACTGGGCCGGTCTTCAGCGCAGCGCAGCCTGGCGCATGGCCGTCTTCGATGCGGCGCCGGCCGGCGCCCTGCTGGTCAGCCAACGGGGGCAGGAAACCTATCTTGTGTCGTCTGGGGATCGTGCCATCGCCCGCGAGTTGTTTGTGAATGGGCAATTCGACTTCGAGAAGCTCCAGAAGGTGATGCGCCTGCTCGGGCCCACGTTCCGGCCGGCGCTGCTGCTGGACATCGGTGCCAACATTGGCTGCATCTGCATCGCGGCCGTGAAGCGCGGCCTGTTCGAGCGGGCGCTCGCCTTCGAGCCCGAGGCTTTCAACTATTCGCTGTTGGCTGCCAACATCCACCTCAACGGCCTGGCATCACGCATCACGGCCCGGAACCTGGCTCTTGGTGCCCGGGACGGCGAGCAACTGGTGTTCGAGCTGTCCAAGGACAACTATGGCGATCACCGCATCAGCATGGGCGCGCAGGACGGGCAGTTTGAAGAGGCCAGGCGCGAGCGTGTCACCGTGCCCTGCGAAAGCCTGGACGGCCAGCTCGGCGTTGAGGAGTCGAGGGATTGCCTGGTCTGGATGGATACCCAGGGCTTTGAGGGGTATGTGCTGCAGGGTGCGGCACGCAGCCTTCAGGCGCGGCCGCCGTTGGTGATCGAGTTCTGGCCGTATGGCATGGAGCGCAGCGGCTCGTATGCGGCGCTGAAGCAGGCCATCCTGCAAGCGGGCTACACGCAATTCCACGACCTGGAGCAAGACGAGGGAGCTGTGCCGATGTCCGAGGCCGCCCTTGATGCAGTGTGGCAGCGTCTGGGTGTGGCAGGCGCATTCACGGACCTGCTGATCCAGTAGGTTCGGGTCTTCGTGCGGCGGGTGAACACGAGTTCACCTGGCCCGACGGGGCGCGAATGGAAGTCAGGCCGCGGTGTCCTGCTGCTGCCCGTCAATGAGAGTACAGGCAAAAAAAACGGAGGGCCGAAGCCCTCCGTTCTAGTGCAATCTCGAGAGAGATTACTTGTTCACCGAGTCACGCACGGCCAGGGTCGGGCCTTCGTCGCCCTGAGCCGACGAACCTTCGATGAAGTTGCCGTTGGCGGGGTTGAACAGGTAGTTCTGCACGCGGATCGACGAGGTCGCAGCGGTCAGGCGCAGGCGGGCGTTCTGACCGACGTCGTCGGCGCCGAAGCTCGTTGCGGTAGCCGTTGCGGCGGCGTTCAGCTTGGCGTCGATCTGGGCGCTTTGCAGATACACCACTTCACGCGGCTTCAGCGTTGCCAGCAGGGCCGAAGCACCCAGGTCGCCGTTGCGATGCAGGACCGTAGCGGTCACGTCAGCCGATTGAGCTTCGTCCGTGTTGATGATGCGGACGATGCTCTTCCAGCCGCCCGACGGAACGGCAGCAGCGTCCGGCACGTAGTTGCGCACGTCAACTTGAACGCCATTGGCGACCAGGTTGTAGATGTTGCCCGGGCAGGCAACGTTCGGCGCTTCCAGCGAAGCGGTGTACTTGTTCAGCTGGCCGCTCGTGACCTTGAACTGAGCAACCGGAACCTGAGCCACGCCATTCACGGTGTACAGGATGTTCAGGCGACGGGCCGTCGGGGTCGCGCCGTTGCCGTCCTTCGTGAACAGGGCGTCCGTCAGGTTGGCGGCGGACACCGTCACCGTGGCTTCGGTGCGGTCGCCATTGAACGTGACCGTCGCGGGAACAGGAGCGCCCACCACCGTGTTGCCGGCAGCAGCAACAGTGTTGGAAGCAACGGTCACCGTGGCGCCCGTGGCGAACTTGCCGGCGACCTTGAAGGTGATGCCGTTGGCTTCGACGATACCGACGCTGGTGTTGACGGTGGTACCGAAGCCAGCCGTGCCCACGCTGTAGGCGGTGGAGCCGTCCAGATCGTAGAGCGTGGCGCGATCGCGAACGATCACTTGGCCCAGGTTGATCACGGTGTTGCTGTTCGTGAGGTCAACCGGGGTGGTCGTGAAGTTCTTGCCGGCGGAGGGCAGCAGCACGTCGACCTTCGATTGCTCGATGTCGAGGTCCAGAGCGCCAGCGGTCGTGCGCGGGTAAGCAGACGACGACAGTGCCAGGACTTCAAGGGCGCGACGCGACTGCACGATGGGGGTCGTGTTCAGCAGGGGAGCCAGATTGAAGTTGGAGTCGAACTCGGTGCCGGCGGCGTTGGTCAGCTTGGCCGTGACGTTGACCGAAGCGACGGCGTCGCTGCAGCCATCGGTCACCAGGGCGGGGGCACCCAGGGTGGTGCCAACCTTGGTGACTGCCACGGGGCCGCCACCGCCCAGCACGACTTGCGAGCCGGTGGTGAAGTTGGAATACACGGTGACGACGGCGGTCAGCGTGGCCTTGTCAGCGCTCAGCGTGGGCGTGGCGACCTGGTAGGTCGTGGGGCCAGCGACCGGGACCGTGCCATCGGGCTGGGACAGCACGATCGTGGTGTTGGCGGGAGCTGCATTCCAGGTGGCGCCGCCCGACAGCGTCCAGCTGATGGTGAAGCTGTTCGGGTTGGCCGGCGTGCCGGTCAGCGGCAGGGCCAGCGCGTAGCCGATGGTCGGAGCGGTCAGGACAACGGTGTTGTCGCCGAACACTTCAGCAGCGTAGTTCTTATAGGAAGACTGGATGACACCAGCGTTGGCATTCACAGCCATGCCAGCGACAGCGGCCACGACCAGTGCAGAAAGAAGCTTTTGTTTCATTGAAATTTCCTCGATCAAGAGAACGTTTGAAGTTGACACCTCAACAAGCATTCCGGATTCCTTGATTACTCGCCGGACATGCCGCTGCACCGTTGGTTGATGTGACAGCTACCGGGCAGTATACCCAGAGCTCCATGAGCAGCAATGGTGAAACGGGAAGGAATGCGCGTTTTATTGAAGGTATCGGGTTTGTCTGAGGGGTTGTTCAGCCCCTGAAGGGGTGGTTGCGGTCTGTACGTGTGTGTGAATCACAACCGAGTCACCGCAGGGTTGGGGTCATCGCTTGCGATTCACGGCATCCATGAGCTCCTTCAGTAGCTGTGGGTCTTCCACAGGCTTGCCAGCGCCTGAGCTCGGCTTGTCGCCGGGCCGGCGGGCTGGGCTGCCCGAGGCTGGTGTCGCAGGGGCACCAGCTTGGGGTTGGACGTTAGCGGAAGAGTCGAGCCGGGGCGCCTGTCGCGTGCCGGTGCCTGCGGGAAAATCCTGAGCGGATTGTTGCTGTGTGCCAACGCCTGCGGCGCCGGGGCGCGGTGCGGCGGGATTCAGCGCCCCTGCCGGGGGCAGCACATAGGGTTTGCTGGCATCGGCGTCCCCGGGGCGAATGCCCTGCGGCGGGCGGGCGCCGGAGTCGACCTGTGCGGGGCGCAGGTGCTGCAGCGGGGTGCTGCTGTCCCAGGTGAATTGCCGGCGGAAGGCGTCGGTGATGGCGCGGGCCTCGAACTCGTCGTTGATGACGTAGGGCGTCACGAGCACGACGAGCTCGGTGCGGATGCGGCGGTCGGTGCTGCTCTTGAAGAGGTGACCGACGACGGGGATGTCCTTGAACAGCGGGATGCCGCTGTCGGAGACAGTGTTGTCCTCGCGCATCAGGCCACCCAGCAGCACCGTGGTGCCGTCGGCCACCGACAGCTTGGTGGTGAGCTTGCGGCTGGAGAAGGTGGGGGTGGTTTGCACGCCGGTGTCGGTGGAGATGACGGCCGACACCTCCTGGCTCACGTCGAGGTCGATGCGGCCCCCTGCGTGGATGACGGGCTTGACGTTGAGGATGACGCCCGCGTTGCGGTACTGGATGGTCTGCAGCACGTTGGCCGAAGAGCCGCCGCCGGGCACGCCGGTGCCGTTGGTGGCCTGCTGCTGCTGGGTGATGATGGGCACGTCCTGGCCGACCTGGATGGAGGCGGTTTCGCCGTTGCGGGCGAGGATGCTGGGGTTGGCCAGGATGCGCGCCTTGCTGGCGGCGGCCAGCGCATTCAGCAGTGCATTGGTGCTGCTGGTGCGGCTGTTGATCTGCGCCACCATGCCCGAACTGCTGCCGGTACTGGTGAGGCTGCTGAGGTTGACGTTGAAGCCACCGAGGCGGAACTGGTCGAGGATCCACTTGAAGCCGAGCGTCTCGCTGTTGTCCAGCGCGATTTCGGCGACGGTTACGGAGACGAGGGCGGTGCGGGCCGGGCGGTCCAGCTCCTGCAGCAGGCCGAACCATTGCTGGTACTCGGTGGGGCTGCCCTGGATGATGAGGGTGTTGCTGGCCGCGTTGACCACGACGCGGGATTTGACGGCGTTGCTGTTGGCCGTTGCCGCGGCGGGGTTCATCACCTCCTGCAGCGTCTTGGCCAGTTCGGCCGCGTCCATGTTGCGCACGGCATAGGTGAAGTAGCCTGCAGAGCCACGCCCGCTGGCCGGCCGGTCGAGTTCGGTGGCCCAGCGCAGCACGTGATTCAGCACGGGCTCGGAGGCGGCGAAGACGATGACGGAGTTCAGCGGGCCGATGGGCAACAGGATGACCGGGGCCTGGGCGCTGCCGGTATTGCCGACGCTGTAGCCCTGCGCCTGCAGGATCTCGGTCAGCTTCTTGGAGAGTTCATCTGCCGACCAGTACAGCGGGGCGATGCGCGCGCTGTTGCGGCCGCGCATCAGGGGCTGGTCCAGCACCTGGATGGCTTCGAGTGCGGCGCTCACGTCGTCGGTCTGGCCGCTGAGCAGCACGGCCTGGCGGGCGAGGTCGTCCTGCACGGCGACGCGCTGGCCGAACAGGGTCTTGAGCCAGTTGCTCACATTGCTGGGGCTGACGCTTTCCAGCTCGGCCATGTAGAAGACCGGGCGCAGGGACTGCGGCACGTCGGGCGAGGCGCGGCCGCGCTGCAGTTCGGGCAAGTAGCCCGCATTGCCGCCCGCGGGAGTGATGCGCACGAGGTTGTCGAACTCGGTCACTGCCAGGCCGTAGCTCTTGAGCACGGCGCGGGCGGCTTCCGCCAGCGCCGCGGCGGAGAGCGTCTTGCCGGACTTCAGCGAGACGAGTTCCTTGCGGGTGGCGACGGACGGATCGACCGACACGTTGCGCTTGAGGATGGTGGCGTAGACGGTGTCGATGAAGACGGGCAGCGGCAGTTGCTCCAGCGAGACCGAGGCCTGGATGTCGGGTTCGGCCGGGTTGCTGTTGGCGGGGTTGGCGCGGGTGGCACTGGGCGCGCTCGGCTGGGCGGCAGGGGTTTGGAAAAGGCGGGTGTCGCCGCTCGGCCCCGCGGCCGCGGCTTCCGAGGCAGGGGCTTCTGGCGTTGAGACCGGCGCAGGTGCGGCGGGCTCGGAGCGGCGGTCGGGCAGGATTGTGGATGTGAGGTGCTGGCAGCCGCTGAGGGCCGTGGCCACCGAGGCGGCCATGGCCGTTGCGAGCAGACCTCGGGGCAGGCGGGGCGTGAGGGGGGCGGGCTTGGTCATGGCTCGATCAACTGGATGGTGCGCTTGCGGCCTTTGGTGTCCTGCAGCAGGACTCCGGTGGCGTCGATGGATTTGATGCGTTCGCCGTTGGGCAGTTTGTCGCCGGCCTTGAGCAGCAGCGGTGGCTGGTCGTCAGCAGTCAGCAGCAGCTGGCGCTGGCCGCGGTTTTCGGTGAGGGCGGCGAAGCGCCAGACGATATCGTCGCTGCCCGGGGTGCCGGGCGTCGTGGCGCCGGGGCCCGGCGTCGGGGCGGCGCGCTGGAGGGCGAAGGGGTCCAGGGTCTGGAGGCGGGAGGCCAGCGGGTCGCGGGAAAGGTCGGCGACGCCACGCAGCGTGGGCGGCGTGGGCGGCTGGGCTGCAGCGGCTGTGGGCTGGGCCAGTGGCGCGGGGCGATGCCACCACCAGCCAAGGGCACCGAGGCCGGCCCAGGCGAGCAGTACCGCAGCGAGGCGGGCGAGCGGGTGGGAGAGCAGGGCGTTCATCGGGCGGTGGTCTTGGCAGCGGCCTTGTCTGCAGGGGCGGCTTCGATGATGACCGGCATGGAGATGCTCATCTCGACGCGGCGGCTTCGTTTGGAAACAGAGAGCGCATCGACGTTGGAAAGCTGGCCGCCGCGTTCGATGCGCTGCAGCATGGCTTCGAGGGCGCCGGGGCTGAGCTCGAAGCTGATCTGCGCGCGGGCGCGCACGGCCTCTCGTGCCAGCCGGGCTCCCAGGCCGGCCGGATTCCCGGCGTCGGAAGACTCGCCGGCCGAGGCTGCCGGAGCGGGGGAGGCGGCCTGCACGGGCTGCAGACGCAGCGTGGGGCGGACAACTTCGGCGTCCTTCAGCAGGCTGCTGAGCCAGTCGCGCAACATGGCCTGGGCCTGCGCCTCCGAGGGGGCGTGCCAGAGCTGGCCCTGGAAGGCCTGCTGGGCGGCGCCCAGTTGGTCGCCGAGCTGGACCCAGTCGACACGGTCGGCTGAAATCTGCAGCGCCTGCACGCGCTTGCGCAGCGCGGTGAGCTCGCGGTCGAGCTTTTGCTGGTGCTCCCAGGCGCGCATGCTGAGTTCGCCGGCCACGGCGAGCAGGCAGATGCCGATGAGCAGCCACAGCACACGGTTCTGCGGGCCAGGGCGCAACCGGGCACGCAACTGCTGCCACTGGGCCGTGAGTTGGGTGGAGAGCGTGCTCATGGGGCGGCGACGCGCATGTTCAGGATCAGGCTGGTGTTGGTGGAGTCCAGGCCGATGCGCACGTCGCTGAAGCCTTGCAGCCTTTCGATGCGCCGGGTGATGTCGAGCATGACGAGCTGGCCTTCGGGGATGTCGAGCGCGAGCTTGAGCTGGCTGTTGCGGAAGTCCCATTCGGCCAGGCTGGGCGCGGCCGCCACCATGACCGGGGCGTTGGGCGGCGGCGCGGTGATGGCGTTGTTGGCAGGGCTGGCGGCCGGGCCGGAAGCCGCCGGGCTGGGCAGGGCGGGGGGGGCGGCGAGGATGCCGCTGGAGATGACCTTGTCGAGCAGCTCCAGCTGCGAATTGCGCGGGGCGAGCGCGCGGAGGGCGTCGAAGTCGTCCCTCAGCGCCAGGTAGCGGCTGCGCTGGCCGAGAGCCTGCTCGCGCTCGCTGCGCAACTGGGTGAGCAGGGCCTGGTCGTCGCGCAGTTGTCGCAGCGTCTGCAGATGGGCGCCGACGCCGAAGGCGACCAGGCCGCCCAGCAGCAGGGCCGCAGCCTGCCAGCGCCAGCCGGCCCAGGGGTCGGGAGCGGGGAGGTTGTCGCCCCGCATCCAGTGCTGGGCAGGCGTGCCAAGCTCGACCGGCGCGCTGCGCTGTGGACGGGGATGGTCGTCGGGTTGCAGACCGGCGGCGCGCACGAAGAGGGTCCAGTCCTGCTCGCTGGGGAGGGCTGGCCACCAGCGGGTCTGGCGCAGTTCACCGTCGATCCAGTACTGCGCTTCGCTGCCGGCGCCCCGAGCCAGCAGGCGCAGGCCCTGGCCTGCCTGTTCGAGCAGGGGTTGCGGCCAATGCTGGCGCAGCTCGCGGGCCTGGACGTCGGCTGCGGGCTGCCACAGCCACACCTGAAGCTGGCCGTCGCTCTGTTCCCGGTAGACGAAGGCCAGGCGCGCACCCGCCGGGACATAGGGCAGCAACTGCAGGCGCACGGCGGCCTGCAGCGCCCGGCCCTTGAGCGGCGGGAGCTTGAGCGTCACATGGCGCAGTTCGCTGCGCTCGATGAGAACGAGGCTGGGGCGGGCGAGCATTCGCTTCACGAGGGGGTCAGGGTGAGGGGCTGGGCAGGGTGTTGCCGAAGGGCGACCACAGCGGCGGTGGCGGAGTGTCGGGCAACTGGTCGGGCAGGGGCTGGAGTTGCGAGGTGTCGGGCCATGGTTGTCGGCGCGGCAGCCGGTAGCTGTAGTTGACGTGCCAGGGCGTAAAGGCGCTTTCGGCGGTGCTGGACACGGACAGGTGCTGGCACCAGTCCACGCGCGAGGGGCAGATTGTGACCAACAGCTCGTTGGACGGCACCGTGATGTAGCGTCCGGCGGCGAGGAAACTGGTTTCGGCGTTGTTGGGCAGGGCGTCGGTGTTCAGGAAAGTGCCGGGCGGGCGGGCTTTCACGATGTCATCGGCCACGCTGGGTTCGAGCCCCGAGATGGCGGACAGGACCGGACCCTGTACGGTGTAGCGGTTGACAGTCCGTACGGGGCCGGTATGGACGTGGGCGATGAAGCGTTCGAGGAAGTCCTGGGGCAGGTCGCGCCAGGCGACGAGCCGGCGCAGTTCGGTCGGCGTGAGCAGGCGGTCGTTGCGGGGCGGCGGGAGCTTGGCCGCGAGGTACTCGGGCGCTTCGGCGCCATTGAGGCGTTCCAGGTCGTCTTTGTCGGTGTAGTCCAGCAGCACGTCGGTCAGCCGGTCGACCAGGCCGAAGTCGGTGAGGCCGAGGGCGATGAGCAAGCGATAGATGTCCTGGCGTGGCGCGCGGCGCAGGCCGAGCAGCGCTCCGGCATCGGTGTAGTGGACGACGGCGCCGGTGCGGCTGAGATAGGGACGGCCATCGAGCTTGATGCTGCCCATGCTGTCACCGCGGCGGTAGAGCGTGCTGCCGAGGAAGAGGGCGTCGGCGCTGGCTTCGGCGACCTGCCGGCTGGCGACGCGGTCGGCCTCGATGGTCATCACCAGGCGGCGGAGCTCGTCGCTGCGGTGGGCCATCATTGCAATGCCGACCGAGATCAGCGCGAGGATGGCGACCGTGACGGGCAGCACGAAGCCGCTGGAGGCTCTGCGCGGCGTCATGGCGTATTCAAGCCGGCAAACGGCGAGGTGGGCTCGACGAGGCGCCACGCCGAGGCGCGCGGCGCGGCGAGCACCTCGTGGGCGCGGCTCTCGCCGGCGACGGTGTACGAGAAGGCGACGAGTGCGGGCAGGTAGGTGTCGCGCTCCAGCGGCAGCGGCATGCCGGTCTGGGTGGGTGGCGGAGGCCAGGCGTCGTGCCATTCGCCCGCCGTGTCGAGGTAGCGCCAGCGGGCCTGGCTGAACCGCCAGGGCAGCGGCCGGCTGGCGGCGTCGCCGTGGCTGATCTGCAGGCGCTGGCCGTCGGCCGTGGCTTCCAGCTTCACCGAGACGGGCAGCGGTGCGGCGCCGATGCCGGCCAGCAGCGAGGTGGTGGTCTCGGCGACGAAGCCCTTTTCGTCGCCGTTGAATTCGGGCCCGGCCTGGTAGTCGGGGACGAGGGCTTCGCTGACCAACTGCCGCAGCATGAGCGCGAGCTGCTGGTGGGAGCGTGCGTGCTCGGCGGCGCTGCCAAGCTTCGCCTGCGCGTTCATGGACTGGTGCCAGCCGAGCGTGAGAACGGCGAACAGCATCGCGAAGATGGTCACGGTGACCAGCACTTCGAGCAGCGAAAGGCCTCGTTGGCGGGAGCGGTTGATCACGGGTTGAACCCGAACGGCCCGGACGACCGCATGCGCGCCTGCAGGTGTCCGGCCACCTGCAGGTCGCGCTGCAGCACAAGGCTCTGGTCGGCCCGGCGCAACACGCGCAGGCTCAGCTTGTAGAGCCCGACCTGATAGGGGCTGATGCCCATGGGGTGACGGACCTGGTCAACCGCGGGGCGCAGCGGCTGAGATTGCCAGTCATAAACGTAGAGCTCGGTCTGCAGCTTGCCCTGGGGCTGGCGGGCCGGGTTGATGGCCTGGCTCAATTCGATCAGGTTGCGCTCGATCTCGGCTTCGTCGAGCAGTTCGACGGCGCGGTTGGCGGTGCGGTAGGTCTGGCCGGCCCAGCTGAAGAGGGCGGCACCGAAGGTGGCGACGATGACGAGGGCGACGATGACCTCGAGCAACGCGATGCCGCGGGGCGGTGGGCCTTGGTTCATGCGCCACCGTCCAGCGGTGTGACTTGCAGCTCGCAGCTGAGCGCTGCGAAACGCAGGCGCCAGCTCTGCACGGGTGCTGGCGTGGTCAGCAGCAGGCTGCCTTCGGTGCAGCTCCCTGCGCGGCCCAACTGGGGCGTGGGGTCCTGAGGGGTCAGCGTCCAGCCGGGGGGCAGATCCATCGGCGGCTGGCCATCGGCCATCGGGCGGGCGAGGCCGGCGGTGTCCAGCTTGATCTCGGCGCCCATCGCGGCGGCGCGCACCGGCAGCAGCCGCGCGCTGCCCACGACCTGGGCCAGGTCGGCCGACCGGTAGGCGGCGTCGAGCCGCCTCGCCATCGCGGGCACGGCAACCGCGGCGACGAGGCCGATGATGGCGAGCGCGACGACGACTTCGATCAGCGTGAAGCCGCCATGAACCCGGAGGCGGCCGGACATCGCGGCGGGGTCAGTTCGGGGCGTCGGCGCCCGGCTTCTTGGCGATGCCGATGTCGGCATCGATGCCCTCGCCGCCCGGCTTGCCATCGGCACCGAGCGAGACGATGGAGAAGGGGCGGCCATCCTCACCCGGCACGCGGTACTGATAGGGGTTGTTCCAGGGATCCAGCGGCACGGCCTCGTCCAGGTAGGGGCCCTTCCAGCGCTCGCGCAGCTTGGGATCGGTGGGCGGCGTGGTGAGCAGGTCCAGGCCCTGTTCGGTCGTGGGGTAGCTGCCAATGTCCATCCGAAGGGATTCGACGGCACCGCGCAGCAACTTGATCTGGACGCCGGCCGTCTGCACCTTGGACGTGTCGACCTTGGCGAAGAGCCGGGGGCCGACGAGGCCGGCGACGAGGCCGATGATCACGAGGACCACCAGCATTTCGAGCAACGTGAAGCCGCGAGCGCGGCGGGCCTGGTTGGGCATGGTTCAGAACTTGACTTCGGACAGGGACGTGAGGGCCAGGACGACGCCCACGACAACGAGCGCGATGATACCGCCCAGCACCAGGATGGCCGCCGGCTCGATCAGCGCCACGAGGCGGCGCCTGCTGCTGCGGTTGGCTTCCAGCGAGTACGCCGCCACGTGGCCCATCATCTGGCCAAGCTGGCCGGTGCGCTCGCCGACGCGCACCATGCTGAGCGCGGTGGCGGGCAGCAGCTGGCGTTCCTGCAGCGAGCGTGACAGCGATTCGCCGCGGCCGATATCCGCGAGGCTCTCGCGCAGGCCCTGCTGCAGGTCGGGCAGCCCGACGGCGGCGGCCGTGAGGTCCAGCGCGGTCAGGATGGGGACGCGGCTTTGCAGCATCAGCGCGAGCATGCCGGTCCAGCGCGACAGTTCCTGCTGGTGCAGCCAGGGCCCCAGCAGGGGCCATTGCGACAGCATGCTGCGGATGCGCTGCGGCCCGAGCGCGCGGCGCACTGCGGCGCCGATGACGATGGCTGCCGCCATGCCGAGCAGGACGGCGACGACGTGCTCATTGAAGAAGGTGCCGACGGCCAGCACGGCGGCCGACAGCCAGGGCAGCTCGACGTTCTTGCCCGCCAGCAGGCTGGAGAAACGTGGCACGACGAAGGAGAACACGAACAGCACGGCCGACACGCCGGCCGCGATCAGGATGCTGGGGTAGACCAGGGCCTCGGAGGTCTCGGCGCGGATCTGCTCGTCGAAATCGAGCTGTTCGGCGGCCCGGGTCAGGGCGGCGGGCAGGTCTCCCGTGGACTCCCCGGCCGCGACCAGCGCCAGCACATAGGGCGGCAGCGGCAGGGCTGGCGACTGGGCCTGCTGCTGCAGCGCCGCGGAGAAGCGTTCGCCCGACAGCACGGCCGACAGCACGGCGGTGAGCGGCTCTCCCTGGGGGCTGTCGCGGCGGCCATCGAGCAGCGTGCGCAGCGACTCCTCCAGCGTGACGCCGGCCTGCAGCAGCGAGGAGAGCTCGCGCACCAGCAGCATGGTGGCGACGCGCGGCTTCTCGCGGCGGCCCTTGCGGCCGGCCGCGGCGCGGCGCGCGCGCAGCGGCTTCAGCTCGATGGGGCTGAGCCCCTGCCGGGCCAGGGCCTGGACGGCCTCGTCTTCGGTGGTGGCGTCGAGCTCGCCCTTTTGCAGGCGGCCCTGGCTGTTCAGGGCTTGGTAGGCGTAGGGCATGGGCGTCAGCGGGCGAGTGCGGCGTAGGGGGCGAACCCGGCCGCCGGCGAGAAGCGATTTTCCCATAGCCGCTTCAGCCCGGCCCGGTACCCAGGCGTGGCGCGGGCCAGCAAGGCGCGCAGCTGCGCGTGGAAATCGGTGAAACGGCGGTGGTCGAAGGTCAGCCCGGCGCCCAGGGCGGCGAGTTCCCGATGCACCGCGATGTTGGACAGCAGGCAGGGGCAGCCGGCGCGCAGCGCCTCGACGACGACCAGCGGCAGTCCCTCGGTCAGCGATGGCAGCAGCAATGCGTCGGCCTGCTCAAGCAAGGGGCCTGGGTGGGGCACATGGCCGGCGAAGCGGACACGGTCGCCAAGGCCGCGGGCGGCCGACTCGAGCCCGGGGCGCAGCGGGCCGTCGCCACACAGGAGTAGCGCGAGCTCGGGGGTGGAGGCCACGGCCGGCAGCAGGGCGGCGACGTTCTTCAGCGTGGACAGCGTTCCGACGTAGGCGAGCACCGTGCGCCCGGCTGCGCGCTGGGCGGCCAGCCAGGCGGAGAGGGGAGCGGGCGGTGTGCCGTCGCTCTGCGGCGCGCGGAAGTTGTAGGCCACCTCGAAGCGCAGCTCGGGCGCCAGGCGTGCGTAATGGCGCTGGCTGGCCTTGGAGACGCAGAAGCGTCGATCCAGCCGGGCGACGGCGCGTCGCCAGAGCGACCAGGCGAGCCGCACCTTCCAGCCGGGATAGCCATGGCGAAGGTCGGCGAGGAAGTTGTTGTGGACGGTCGTGATGACGGTGCGCCGTGATGAGCCCGCCAGCAGCGCGCCCAGCAGGTCCGGGCGCAGGCAGTGGGTATGGACGAGTCCACTCAGCCCCCAGAGGTCGGAGATGCGCAAGCGCCGCACCTCGTGCAGGCCGCCGACATCGGCGCGGCCGGGGCCGGGTGAGAGGTAGAGCCAGCACACCCGCCAGCCCCGCGCCAGTGCGGCCTGCGCGAGCTCGGCCGCGACGTTGCAGGGCCCGGTCGAGTCCAGTCGTGGCGTGATCAGCGTGTAGCAGGGCGTCATCGCCGGACCGGCGCCTGCAGCAGCGCCTGGACGATGCGCTCGCTGGCGTGGCCGTCGCCGAAGGGATGGCGGGCCATGGCCATGGCGGCGTAGGCGCGGGGGTCGTCGAGCAGCCGGCTGCTGGCCGCCACCAGCGGCTCGCACTGTTGACCGATGAGCTGTGCGGTGCCGGCCTCGATGGCCTCCGGGCGCTCGGTGGTGTCTCGGGTCACGAGCACGGGCTTGCCAAGACCCGGGGCCTCCTCCTGGATGCCGCCGCTGTCGGTGACGATGTGGTGGCAGCGGCGCATCAGCGCGACGAAGCCCAGATAGTCCAGGGGTTCGATGAGATGGACATGCGGCGTGCCGGCCAGCAACGTGGCGACGGTCTCGCGCACGCGGGGGTTGAGGTGGACGGGGAAGACGATGTCCACATCGCCGCGCGCGGCGAGCTGGCGCAGGGCGGCACAGGTCGCTGCCAGCCCGTGATCGAGGTTCTCGCGACGGTGGCCGGTGACGAGGATGAGGCGCCGCCCCTGGCCCAGTTCGGCGCATAGGCCGGGGCCGAGCGCGCGCGCGAGCAGCGCGTCGAGATCGGGGCGGCGGCACACCCACTGCAGTGCGTCGATGACGGTGTTGCCGGTGATATGGATGGTCTCCTCGGCGATGCCCTCGCGGCGCAGCTGGTCGGCGGCACGCTGCGTGGGTGCGAAATGCAGGTCGGCCAGCAGCGAAAGGCTGCGCCGGTAGACCTCCTCGGGCCAGGGCGAGTGGCGCTGGCCGGTGCGCAGCCCGGCTTCCACATGGGCCAGCGGCCGCCGCGCATGGAAGGCCGCGAGGCCGGCGGCGAAGGCGGTCGCCGTGTCGCCCTGCACGACGATGCGGTCGGGCTGCCGGGTGTGGATGAGATGGCCGATGCCGGTCAGCGTGCCGGCCGTGAGCTGGTTCAGGTCGGACTGGCCCTGCATCAGCGCCAGGTCCTCGTCGGGAGCCAGGCCGAAGACCTGCAGGGCCTGGGCCAGCATCTGGCGGTGCTGGCCGGTGGTGCACAGCAGATGCTCGACCTCGGGGTGGTCCTGCAGGCGCTGGATCACGGGCGCGAGCTTGATGGCCTCGGGCCGGGTGCCGACAACGGTGAGGATGCGAACGCGGGTCATGCGGATCGGGGTGGACGCGAGGTCAGGGCGCAGACGGCGGCAAACAGCAGCAGCGAGGCGACAAGCCGGCCGGCCTGCATGCCGGCCACGCCGCCGAACAGGTTGCCCAGCCCCAGGAACAGGGTTGCCCAAAGGAGGCTGAGCAGGGCGGCCGGAGCATAGAGCCTGCGCGCCATCAGGTCGTTGTGAAGCAGGCTGAGTGCCAGCGCAAGGCTGGCATTGCACAGCATCCAGCGCGTGGCCCAGACATCGGTCAGCGCCGGGTTGCCGAGGGCTTGCAGCAGCCATGCGGGCTGCCAGCTCAGCATGCCCGCGACCAGCAGCCCGGCCGCGGCGCTGCGGTAGATCCAGGGGCGCAGCGCGCGCCACGCATGGGCACTGCGGTCATGCGCAGCCAGCAGCGGCAGCAGCGCCTGGCCGACCAGACCCGGGACGTAGAGCAGCAACTGGTGGACTTGCTCCAGCGCCTGGTACTGCGCCAGGTCGCCGGGCGGTGCATCGTGTCGCGTGACCAGCGCGGCGGCGGCGAAGGCGACGGGTGTGACGGTGGCGTTGGCGAGCGTGCTCCAGAGCACGTCCAGGCCGGCGCGGCGGGGCACCGGTGAGGGCGCCGGCCGTGGCGCCGGCAGCGCGTTGCGCAGCAGCGCCAGCCCCGTCACGAGCGCCGCCGTGCTGCCGAAGGCCAGCCCCCACAACGAATCGGCAAGGTCGTGGCCGGCCAGGAAGCCGATGGCCATGCCCAAGGCCTGGCTCAGGCCGCCCACGCCCTGCAGGAGCGCGGAGCGCTTCACCGCATGCAGGCCATTGAGCATGGCGGCGATCAGCAGCGTCAGCGACCACGCCAGGCCATGCATGAGTGCCGGCCAGAAAGCGACGGTGTCGAGGTGGTTGCCGAAGGCGCGGCTGGCGGTCGGCGCGCCCACGGCGGCGACGGCAAGGGTCAGCAGGCCGGCCCAGGCGGCGCCGTGGCGCAGTGCGCGCAGCGCCAGCATGCGCCGCGCGGGGCCGGGGTCGGCGGCCAGCCGCTGCGTGGTGACCGTGCCCAGCGCGGCGGTGGCGAGGCTGGCCGCCACCGAGGCCCAGGCGAAGGCAATGGACAGCGACGCGAAGGCCACGGCGTCGAGCCGCCGGCCGAGCGCGATGAGCACGGCGTAGGGCGCCAGGCGGCCGACGAGGCTGCCGGCGGTCAGCCAGGCCGAGCGGGACATCAGTTCGCGCAGCATGGGCGTCCCCGGCCGGTCAGGCGGCCGCCAGGCCGGTGCGCAGGAAGAAGTCGCGCAGCGCGGGCCGGTAGCTGGCGTGGTCCAGATAGTGGTCGAAGGCGCTGCGGTAGGCGGCGAGCACGGCCTCGGCATCGAGCGTGTGTGACTCTTGGGCCAGCACCCGCTGGCCGATGTGGCCGGCATCCAGGCTGTCGAGCCAGACGATGGGAGAGGTGCTCGAGAGCCGCTGCGCGAAGTCCTGCGCGGCACGGGTCATCACGGGGATGACGCCGGCGGCCATGTAGCTCGACACCTTGGTGGGCGTGGCGACGCGGTTGACGACGTGATCTTCCCGCAGCAGGAAGCCGTACTTGAAGGCCGCGAGCGCTTGCGGCAGCTCGGCTGCGGGCACGTAGGCGACGGTGGTGGCCGGCGTGCGCAGTTGCCGGATGCGGGCCGCAGCCTGCGCCTGCTCGGCGGTCAGCAACGTCAGCGTGGCCTCGGGCAGCCGGGCATGGAGGGCCGTGAAGGCCGCGAGCATGGCGTCTATGCACTGCCAGCGCTGCAGCCCGCCGGCGTAGACGAAGGCAGGGCGCGTGTACTTGCCCGGCGTGCGGAAGGCCTGCGGTGCCAGCGTGGCGTTGACGCAGGGCATGACGGTGCTGTCCAGCCGCAGCTGCGGATATTTGACGGCGAAGTGCTGCTGCATGGCCTGCGAGACCATCACGGCGCCCTGGCTGCGGCGCAGTGTCCAGGCCTCGAGGCGGTTCCAGGCGAATGCGCGCAGGCGGCTTTCGAATTGCCAGCGCGCCTCCTCCGGGTACAGCCCCTGCAGCCATTGCCACAGCCGTGCCTGCGGCCGGCGCAGGCTGAGCCGGGCGGCGCTCTTGCACTCCAGCGTCAGCACGTTGGCGTGCGGCGGGATGGCGGCCAGGTCGGGCGTGTGCGTGAGGTCGTGGCCGAGTTCGCCGAGCACGCCGGCCAGGCTGGCGAGGTAGTGGCGCGTCGCATCGTTGAGCTGGGCCGGCGGTGCAAAAAGATGGACGTCAGGCACGGTTCAGGGCACCCAGATCGACGAGACGCTCGCGGCGGACGAAGTGGCAGTCGAAGTCGATGAGCAGCGGAAAGTGCTCGGGGTTGTGGGCGGGGATCAGCGACGGGAGGTAGCCCAGCGACTCGATGTGGCCCAGCAGGTCGAGATGGTGAGGCTGGCCCTCGTACAGCGGCACGACGCTGAGCTCCGCCTGCAGGGCGGCGATGCGCGGCAGGCTGGCCGTCGCGCCGTCCAGCACCTGGCGTTCGTAGCCCTGCACGTCCAGCTTGAGGTAGAGGTTGCGGCAATGAGGGAAGCTGGCCAGGGCGGCATCCAGCGTCTCGACGCTGATGTCCAGCGTCTGCTGCACCGTGTTGAAACCCGCGAGCCGCGAGGTGGCCAGGGTCGAGGGCGCGAGCAGCGAGCTCATCGGCGAGCTCTGGGCGACGTGGAAGGGCTGGATTCCCGTCTGCGCGCCCAGCGCGGTGGGGCGGACGCTCCAGTGGGGGTCGCGCGCGGCGCGTCGGGCCAGCTCTTCGGCCAGCGCCGGGATGGGCTCGAAGCTGAGCAGCGCACCGCGGTAGCCAACCCGTCGCCGGATGAAGTCGGCGTATTGCCCCCGGTTGGCACCGACGTCGATGACGAGGTCGATGTCGAGCAGGTCGAACAGGCGGCGCAGGTAGTCGGCCTGCTGGTGCTCGCCAAGCCGGTACCAGTGCAGGCAGCGGTAGTCCAGCGCGCGGCCGAGTCGGCGCAGCGCGCGGCGCCAGAGTGCGTTGCGGTCGCCGGGCGTGGGAGGTGTCGTCATGCGCTGGCGCGGATGCCGAACGGGGAGAACAGTGCCAGGATCAGCGCCTCGTGCCGGCGCCGCCGCCCGTGGCGCAGCAGCTGCAGCGCGTTCAGGTGCGCCGGCGGCAGTGGCTGCCCGTGCTGCCCGGCGACGATGCGCGAGACGTGGATCGCATGCCGGATCTGCTGGTGGTAGCCGCCGCGGGCCAGCTCGCGCAGGCGCAGCAGCGCCGCCTTGGCACCGGCGTTGGCGCCCACCTCGTTGTGCGGGTGCTGGCGGTAGAACATGCTGCTGGCATTTTCGACGTGCCAGCGGTAGCCGCTGGAGCGGGCGACGAGGTAGATGAACCAGTCGTGCTTGGACAGCGGCCCGATGCCGCTGCGCTCGAGCTGCTCGATCCAGTCCGCGCATTCGCAGGCGAAGGCGCGCGTCATCAGGAAGGTGCAGCCCGGCCCGGGAGGCTCGAAGAGGTGATCCCAGCGCCGCTGGGCGTGGGATTTGCGGATGTACTTGCGGCGCCCGTTGGGCCAGAACGCGATGACGTCGGAGGAGACGCCGGCGGCGCCCTGGCTGCGCGCCAGCGCGATGTGGCGGGCCAGCTTGTTGGGCTCCCAGACATCGTCGTGGTCGGCCAGCGCGATGTAGTCGGCGGTGCTGCTGCGGGCGAAGCGCTTGAGCAGGTGGTAGAAGTTGGCCGCTGCCGAGCCCAGGCGCGTGGGACTGGCGGTCACCGTGAGGCGTGGATCCGTGGCGGCACGGCGCTGCAGGGCCCGAAGCGTGCCGTCAGTGGAGGCGTCGTCGCCGGCGGTGACCGTCAGATTCACGCCCTGCTGGCCGAGCAGGGTGTCGAGCTGGTCGTCCAGCCAGGCCTCGCCGCAATAGGTGGCCAGCAAGACATGGACGGTGGGCAGCCCCTCGACATGGCGCAGCACCGGCGCGGCGGCGGCCTGCGGCGCCACCGGTGGCGGCGTGGGATGGCTGAGCAGCCGCATGTACTGGTCGATCACGAGGCGCTCATCGAACACGCTCTCGGCGAGCAGGCGGCTGCGGCGGCCCATCGTGCGCTTCTCGTCCGTGTCGAGGGCGATGAAGCGGCGCATCGCCTGGGCCAGCGAGTCCACCGAACGGGGCTGGCACAGATAGCCGTTGTCGCCGTCGACGACGGTGTCGCGGCAGCCGGGCGCGTCGGTCGTGACCAGGGGTTTGGCCATCGCCGCCGCTTCGAGCAGGCTGCGGGGCACGCCTTCGCGGTAGGACGGCAGCACCACGCAGTCGGCGGTGTCGAGCAGCGGGCGCACGTCGTCCAGATGCTCCTGGTGCTCGACGAGGCCCGCGGCCTTCCATTCGCGCAGCTGCCCGGCGCCGACGGCGGTGGGGTTGTCGGAGGTGGAGGAGCCCAGCAGCGTGAAGCGCAGGCCGGGGTGTTCGCGCTTCAGCGCGCGGGCGGCCTCGGCGAACTCGACGGCGCCCTTGTCCTTGAGCAGTCGGCCCACGAACAGGAAATGCGTCTGCGGGCCGACGCTGGGGAGGCGCTCCGACGGCGTGAAGCGCTGCAGGTCGACGCCGGAGCCGGGCACGCGGACGGCCTTGCCGCGCGAGATCACGCCGCGTGCCGTGAACACGCCGAGGTCGTCCATGTTCTGGAAGATGACGCGATGGGCCTGCCGCAGCGCCAGGCGGTAGAGCTGCACGACCAGCAGGGTGATGGCCGACGGCTGGATGAAGGCCCGCCCCAGCCCGGAGATGTTGGGCAGGAAGAGCGTCTTCTGGCCCCAGAGCGCGAGGCCGCTGTAGATGTTGGCCTTCGGCGTGTAGGCCAGCAGCGCGTCGATGCGCTGGTTCATCAGGAGCTTGCGCAGCCGCCAGACGGAGCCCAGCTCGGCCAGCGGGTTCATGCCGGCACTGGCGACGTCCCAGTTCAGGTGCTCGAAGCCGGCTGCCTGCAGCTTGTCCGTGTAGCCGTCCGCAGGGCTGATGAACAGCACCTGGTGGCCGGCCTGTCGCAGGTCCCGGGCCAGGTTGAGCCGGAAGTTGTGCAGGTACCAGGCGGAGTTGGCAATGATGGCGATCTTCATGGCTGCGCCACCCGCGAGGGAGCGGCCGCTCGATCCGCCTGCCACTGCAGGAACATCAGCACGGGCCAGAGTTTGCGCGACCAGTCGCGTCGGCCGCTCTGGTGCTGCTGCCAGTGTTCGCGCAGCACCCCGGCGTGGAACAGGCCCGGTTGCGTCAGGCTGCTCTCGAAGAGCAGCGCCTCGGCCCAGGGCTTGAGCTCCTGGCGCAACCACGGGCCGATGGGGGCGGTGAAGCCCTGCTTGGGGCGGTCGATGATGGCGTCGGGTACGTGGCGCGACAGCAGAGCGCGCAGCGGCCATTTGCCCTGCACGCCGCCCCGGCCGGCGCGCAGCTTGCGCGCGATGGGCAGGCGCAGTGCGAACTCGATGATGCGGTGGTCGAGCAGCGGCGTGCGCGTTTCCAGGCTGACGGCCATCGCCGCGCGGTCCACCTTGACGAGGATGTCCTGGGGCAGGTAGTCAACGAAATCGTGCCGGCTCATCGCATCGGCTCGATCGAGGGCAGAGCCGCCATCAGCCATTCGGGCGTAGCCCGGGGGCAGCGGGGCAAACGGCATCGCCAGCAGCTCGGCGGGGTCGCGCCACAGCGAGGCGAAGGTCTGCGCGAACTGCGGAAAGCCCTCGGTGTCGAGCAGGGGCAGCGCCTTGTGCAGCCGATCGCCCAGTTGCGGGCGGCCCAGGCCGTGCCCGAGGCGGTCGAACACGGGGCTGCGGCCGTGGCCCAGCAGGCGGGGCAGGGCGCGGCGCAGCATGGCGGGCAGGTGGCGCGTGGTGTCGTAGCTGGCGGGGTACTGCCGATAGCGTGCATAGCCGGCGAAGAGCTCGTCGCCGGCATCGCCAGACAGTGCCACGGTGACGTGGCGGCGGGCGGCCTGCATCAGCAGCGCGGTGGGCAGCGCCGAGGGGTCGGCGAAGGGCTCGCCATAGAGCGAGGCCAGGCGCGGCACCAGGGCCAGCGCATCGCGCCCGCTGACCTGCACGGCGTTGTGTTCGGTGCCCAGGTGGCGGGCGACGGCGGCGGCGTGGGGCGATTCGTCGTAGGCGGCTTCGTCGAAGCCGATGGTGAAGGTGCGCAGACGGCCATTGGAGAGCTTCTGGCCGAGCGCGGCAATCAGCGAGGAGTCGACGCCGCCGGACAGGAAGGCGCCGACCGGCACGTCGGCCATCAGCTGCAGGCCGATGGCGTCTTCGAGCAGGCGCTCCAGCGCGTCGAGCAGTTCGCCGTCACCGAGCTCGCAGGCCTGCGGGCCAGCCGGGGGCGACCAGTAGCGGTGGCCGCTCAACGTGCCGTCGCGCGTGATGCACAGCCATTCGCCCGGCGCTACTTGGCTCACGCCGGCCTCGATGCTCAGGCCGCCGGCGACATAGCCGTTGCGCAGCAGGCTGGCCAGGGCCTGCACGTTCACCTGGCCGGCCAGACGGCCGCTGGCGCGCAGTGCCGGCAGCTCGGACGCGAAGGCCAGGCCGGTGGCATCGTGGGCGTAGTACAGCGGCTTCTCGCCTGCACGGTCGCGCACGAGATACAGGGCTTCGTCCTGTGAGTCCCAGAGCGCGATGGCGAACATGCCGACGCAGCGCTGCAGAGCTTCGGCCAGCCCCCAGCATTCGATGGCCGCGAGCAGGGTCTCGGTGTCGGAGTGGCCGCGCCAGGCCATGGGCCGGACGGCGTCCACGGCCGCACGCAGCGCTGCATGGTTATAGATCTCGCCATTGAAAACGAGGGTGTAGCGGCCCGACACGGAGGCCATCGGTTGCGCACCCGCCGGCGACAGGTCGACGATGGCAAGGCGCCGGTGCGCAAATCCGATGCCGCGCATCGGGTCGCACCAGAAGCCGTCGCCGTCCGGCCCGCGATGGGCAATGGCGCCGCCCATCTGCCGCAGCCGCTGCAGCGTGTCGCTCTCGCTGCGTCGGGCCTGGAAGTCCCAGTCGCCTGCAATGCCGCACATGGCTCAGCTCCTCCGGGCCAGGCGCAGGGTGCGCAACGCCGAGCTGCTGACGGCACGGGCCGCGGGTGCCAGCAGGCGTGGTGCGCGGGCTCGACGGGCCTCGTCGAAGCCGATGAGGCGACCGGCGTGCTGCGTCATGAAGCGCAGCGTGGCGACAAGGCGGGCGTCGCTCATCGAATTGACGTGCAGGCACAGCGTGTAGACGCCGAAGCCCAGGTGCAGCGGCGTGCTGAACAGCTGGGGCACGAGGGTGATGCCTTCGAGCTCGTAGGGGTAGAGGCCGTAGCCGTCGGTGACGGCCTCGAAGCCCAGCTCGCGCAGCGCCCGCAGCGTGTTGCGGTCGAAGCTGTGCGAGGGCGCCATGAAGCAGGGCTGCCAGACGCCTTCGCGCTGCAGGATGGCCTGGCCGCGTGCCAGCCTTTGCGTTTGCTCGTCCAGCGTGAGGCCGGTGAACTCGCTCTTCTTGCCGATGCCCAGCAGGCCGCCGCCGGGCTGGCTGTACTCGTGCGTGGTGCCGTGCTGGGCGATGGTCCAGCCGCGTGCGTGCCACTGGCGTGCCAGATCCCAGAAGTCGGCACGCGGCGGGGCCACGTCGAGCTTGGGGTCGCGGTTGTCGGGCACGATGCCGAGCAGCGGCTTGACGTGGGGGTGGCGGTCGAAGAAGTCCAGAAAGGGCTGGAAGCGCGCCCAGGCCATGCCGGGGCAGACGTCGTCGAAGCGAATGACGAAGCGGCTCACGCCAGCGCTCCCAGCACGCCGGGGACAAGGGCTTCGTAGGTGGTCCGGTAGAGCTGGGCGATGCGGGTCATGTCGAATTGGCTGGCGACGACGGCGCGGTTGGCGGCGATCTGTCGCGCCCGGCCGGCGGGGGCCAGAGCCTGAAAGGCGAGGATGCGGTCGCACATTGTCGAGGCATCCCGGGGCGGGATCAGCGAGGCCGGATCGGCGAGCAGGGCGCGGGCCTCGCCGACGTCGGTGGAGAGGCTGCCGCAGCCGTAGAGCGTGGCCTCGGCGACGACGTTGGGGAAACCCTCGGAGAGGCTGGACAGCAGGTGCAGGTCGAGGGCAGCGTAGAAGCGCCGCATGTCGCTTTGCTGGCCCAGCGGCAGGCAGACTCCCGTGAGGCCATGGTGGCGGATCAGCGCGGCGAGGTCGGCCTGGTCCGTGCCCTTGCCGCACAGCAGCAGGCGCAGGTCGGGGAGTTGCCGGCGGGCCAGCGCCACGGCGCGCAGCAGGGTGTCGTGGTCCTTGTAGATGTCGGTGCGCGCGGCCATGCCGACGACGAAGGCGTCGGCGGGGATGCCCAGTTCCGCGCGCAGCGCGGCGCCGGCCGCCGGGTCGGGCTGGAAGCGCTCGACCTCATAGCCGTTGGGGATGAGGCGCAGCCGCTCTGGCGCGTAGCCGAGTGCACGATGGGCCTCCAGCGCCTGCTGGCCGCAACAGATGATGGCGGCCGGGGCGCGCGACGACAGCCAGGGGTTCACGCGCCTGGCCAGCAGGCCGGTCAACCGCTTGCCGCGGGCGCCGTGGCTGCTGCGTATGCCCCAGACGACGGGCTTGCCCGCGCCCAACAGCGCTGCCAGGGTGTCCGAGAGATAGAGCCAGCTCTGGATCAGACGCGCGTCGCGGTCGGCCAGCGTGCGGCGCAGTGCCAGCAGATGGGCCGGCAGGCGCAGGTCGGCGGCCAGTGGCAGCTTGAGCACCGGCACCCCCAGGGCCTCGAATTGACCGGACAGCGCATCCAGCGGGCGGACCGAGACGATGCGCGAGGCCGCGCGCAGTTGCGGGTCGGCGCTCAGCAGCCGCAGCAGAAAGGTCTCGGCGCCCCCGGCGCCCAGGCCGGCGACCACGTGCACGAGAGGTCGGGCGGCACTCATCACGGGCTGCCGCGCAGGCGTCGTGCCGCTTGCGCCAGCCGCAGCAGGCGCAGGGCCATCCACCCTTTCCAGGTGACAGGGAGCAGGCAGTTGTACTCGCGGGTCAGCTCGCCGCCGAAGGCCTGCTTGAAATCGTCGATGGCCTTCAACGCATCGCCCATCGAGATGCCGCCCATGTCGTAGGTGGTGAACCCCTCGGCCTTGAAATGCAGCAGCGCACGCCAGTGCAGTAGCTTGTTGGCGCGACCGATACGCTGGCGCTCGGCGCCATCGGCAGCCGCGCTGGCCGAGTGGTAGAGGCGGGCGCGCCGGCCATCGACGAGGTAGAGGTGGGCGGCCAGCCAGCGGCCGGGCCCGCTCCCTTCGGGCTCGGTGACCGTGGCGAGCACCAGAGCCTGACGGGCGGCGAGCGCGGCGAGCTTGGTGCGGTTGGCCCGCGCGATGCCCTTGCCGCCGGCGAAGGCGTCGTAATGATCGGCAAAGCGGGCCAGCGTTGGCGCATCGAGCACGGCGCTGAACTGTGTCAGCAGGCCATCCTTGTCAGCGGCGCGGCGGATCTCGTAGCGAAAGCCCTTGCTGATGCCCTCCAGCAACCGGGCTTCGTCGTGGCCCAGGTCGATGAGCGAGGTGTGGAAGTCGGTCGCGCCCGCGCCCGGCGTGGGCGACTGGACGGCATGGATCAGATCGACACCCGCCGAGGGCAGGCCTTGGCCATCGGCGAAGAAAAGGTCACGCAGACGCAGGCCGAACCGGGTGCGGTCGATGTAGAGGGGCGATGTCATGCGGGAAGGGGTATCGGGGCGGTCGTCCAGCTCCGGCAGACGCGGTCGTGCCGGGAGGCTGGCGGCGCGCGGCGCGCGGTCTGGCTCAGCGCTTGCGAGGCGATCGCCGTTCCTGCCCGTGGCTGCATCAGGCGGGTTTGGCAACGCTGGGCAGCCGGAACCAGCGCAACGCCTTGGCGATGAGGCCGGGCGTCAACGAGGTCATGACCCAGATGACGACGGCGAACTTGATGATGTTGGCGATGTCCATGATCAACATTTCGCCGCCGAAAGACAGCGCCAGGGCTCGGGCGACGTAGGCGTAGAGCAGCAGCGTGAAGACGGTTCCCGGCTTGGCCAGGCGGTTCAGATGCGTGAGGAGCATGCCCAGCCCGAACGGGATGACGAGGAAGAGGTAAGGGTTGGTCGAATCGATGTAGGTGCCGAGGTAGGTATAGGTGTTGTAGTCGAGGCCCCTGAAGTCCGCGCCGGGATTGAAGAACTTCAGGTGCATGGACGGCAGCTCCATCAGCGGGGGGCGATCGAAGAGGTGCAGCAGCGAATTGGCCATGTAGTACAGAGGGCGGGAGAGCTGCTGTGGGCTGAGATCGAAGGCCTCGGGGCTGTTCAGGTAGAAGTTCAGGCCCGTGATGGGCGCGCACAGGTAGGAGGTGATGCCTTGTACCGCGGCGACCCAGAGCTCCCATTCGTTGGTGTCTTCGGCGAAGGTGTAGTTGACGTAGCGGATCAGGGCGAGGAAGCCGAGGACGGCGCCAGCCAGGATGGGCAGCGTCCCCGAGCCGCGCAGCCGGCCGTTGTTCTTGGCGATGAGCACGATGCAGAACGACACGGCGAGGCTGGGAACGACGGACTTCGACCCGGTCAGCAGCCCATAGCAGATGGCCAGCAGCATGGCCACGAGCGTGACCAGCGTGCCTTTGAGTTTCTGGCCATGGAAGGCAACGAGCGACACGAGGGGCAGCGCGTAGGAGAAGGGCTGCAGATTTTTCAGCGGGCTGAAGTCGGTGACGTCTCCCTCGTTCTGCAGCGTGGCGAGCCGGATGGCCGCGATGAAGTTGATTTGGGAGTCTTCCGAGACCTCGCCGGCGAAGTGCTCGAAATAGGCCGGCAGGCAGGCTAGCAGGATGAGCGCCCAAAGGATGACGCCGGCGCGCAGGTAGGCGTTGCCCAGCGCGGGCGCGCTGAGGTCCGGCACGACCGGACGGGCATTCACCATCGATCCGATGAAGAAGGCTGCAGGCGCCAGCGCCAGCAGGACGATGGTTGCGACATCGACCGGATAGAAGAGATCGCCGGCCAGCCAGTACAGCGTGAGGATGAGGGCCCAGATGCCGCACAGCAGCGTGGCCGGGCTGTCCGCGCGCCCGGTGACGCGCATGGACGCCCAGGCCAGGCCGGCCAGGATCAGGGCGCAGAACAGCGCGAAGTCGTAAACCATGACGTCAGTACCTGGAGCTCGGCTATGGGTGTCGTTGTTGGACGAGGCGGACGAACTCGTTGATTCCCAGGTAGCCCGCAATGCCGACGATGGCACACAGCAGCAGGCGAACCGGCGTCGCCTCCGCCAGACTGTCGTGAGGCAGTGCCAGCATGTGGGACCGGGCGGCCTGCATGCAGGCCCAGCCGGCGAGCACCGCGACAGCGCTTCGGGCGAATTCGATCCCGACATTGTCGAACAGACGGTCCATCCGTCCGAACCAGAGGCTGAGTCCGGCGCCCAGACTGAACGCGGCAGCCGAGGCGACGGCGGCGCCCCAGGCTCCGAAGCGAGGGATCAGCATCAGATTGAGCACGATGTTGAGGGTCGCCATCAGGGCGGTCGTGGTGACGTGCAGCCGCGTGGCGCGCCGCAGGTGAAGGGCGATATCGAAACAGAAGGCCCGCATGCCGCTGAATGCCACGGCCACGGCGACGGCGGGCATGACGGCCGCGGCCTGCGGGGCCACCTGGGGGCCAAGCATCAGCGCGGTGATGTCAGGGGCCAGGCCGGCGAACAGCAACGCTCCCAGCGGTGCCAACATCAGTGTTGCCCGCCTCAAGGGTGCCAATGCGGCCTTGGCTGCGTCGCTGCCGTCGCGTTCCCAGGCGGCGATGATTCTTGGGTATGCCGCCAGATAGAGCACGTTCAGCACGGCACCCAGAATTTGCTGGACGAGATCGAAGGCGGCCCCGTAAGCCGCGACGGCCGCCGCTCCATGCCAGTGATTGAGCATGAAGCGGTCGCTGGCGTCGAGGATGGTGATCGACAGATAGGTCAGCGACAGCGGGAGCCCGAAGCGCAGCAACTCGGGGGTGAGCGCGCCCCGGGTGGGCTGGTCATCGTCGGCGCCCTGCAGTTGCGCCTTGCGCGCGCCCAGCAGCGCAACGGCGGCGGCGCTGCCGACCAGCGTGCCGGCCAGCGCTGCGGTGGCCAGCCCCCCACTCCAGACCGCGGCCAGGCACAAGGCCAGGGCCAGCCACGACCGGGAAGCGGTCAGCCAGCCGTAGCGCAAGGCATCCTGGCGAGAGTTGAGAAACTGCAGGTGCAGGCCGTGCACGCCCAGGGTGACGCCGAGGGCAGCGACCGTCAGTACAAAGCCGTGGGTGCCAGCGGCCGGCCAGTCCAGCACGACGAGCAGCAGCGCACCGGCCAATACGGCTGCGGCGACCACGCCGGCGCAGCGCCGGGCCGTATCGAACAGCCGACGCGGTGCAATGCCTCTCGAGCCGTGGAAGCGCCCCACCGACACGGTGAGCCACTGGAAGCCCAGCGCGGCGATGACATTGGCGCCGGAGATGCCGAGCGCATAGCGCCCGTACTCCTCTGCAGGCAGCCAGCGCGTCAGCAGCATCAGGCTCAGCAGCGCGACGACGCCATTGCCCGCCCGGAACAGGAAATAGATGCTCGCGTGTCGCAGCACGAAACCGCCCGATCTGAGCCAGCGTTCCGTTCAATGCACCGCGGCGGAGCCGCTCATGCCGTCCGTGCGGCGACTGACTTCAGGTGTTGGCGCCGGTACCAGAAGCAGGCAAGCAGGAAGCCGCCGAACATGGCACCCAGCGCGATGACGCTGCGCTTGGGCTTGCTCTTGCGCTCGGGAGGCGTCGCCACATCGATGACCTGGAAGACGCTGGACTCGCGGCTTTCGTCGACCTTGGCGACCTCGAACTGGCGCGCCAGGATCTCGAACAGGGTTTCCTGGTACTTGTAGTCGCGATAGGCCGAGATGTAGTCCTGGCTGGCCGGTTCACCCTGCGGACGCTCCTGCTTGGCCAGTTGCTCGCGCAGGCCGGCCACGACGCCCATCTGCATCTGCACCTCGCCGGCAGAGTCGTTGAGGCCGCGCCGCAGGGCCTGCAGCTTGACCTCGGCGGCCGCCGTCAGCGCCTGGAGCTTGGCGTAGGCTTCCGCCGCCGCCTTGGGCTCGGCCTTGAGCGCGCCCGGGTTGAAGCCGGTTTTCTGCAGGGCGCGCTGGGCGAGCTGAAGCTGCTCCTGCGTCAGCTTCAGTTGCTTCTCGAAGAAGGCGCGTCGCTGCTGGGCCTCCGTCAGGCTGAGGTGCTCGGAGAGTTCCCGCAGTTCCTGCAGATAGGCGTTCGCCATGTCCGCCGCACGCTGGGGGTCACGGTCGTCCACCTCGATGCTGATGATGTTGTCCTTCTTGCCCAGCCCGAACCGGGCATTGGTGGCCAGCTCCTTGCGGGCGTCCATCTTGTACTTGACGTCATAGACCTCGACGAGCTTGAACTTGTCGATGATGCGGTCCGAGACGGTCACGCTCTGCAGCAGGCCGACGTACTGATCGCCCGGGGTCTTGACCCCCGCGACGGCGCCTGCCAGGCCCGACAGGGCGCCCAGCGAGGCCAGCGCAGCCCCCGCCAGCCCCTGCTGGGGCTGCGGCGTGATGAAGGCCGTGCGTGCAGTGAACCAGGGCGAGATCAGGAAGCTGCCCGCCGCGCCGAGCGCGCCGGCGGCAATGGTCGCCGCGGCGATCGCGCGCCAGTGGGGGGCGAGGATGCGGGGCAGGGATTCGGTCGGGACGTCTTGGATGGTCGTCATCATGGGTTCCGCATGGGCTGCAGCGTGGCTGCACCCAGGCCGAAAAGGTGAGGGGGCGGGCCCCAGGCCCGGACTTCAGCGCCGAGGCGGGGCTGGTTCAGATCCACCAGTACTGAGAGGGCTCCGCCAGGCAGCGCGACCGGCTGGCCGCGCAGAGGCTTTGCACCGGCGCTGCTCATGGTTCAGTTCTTCAGCGAGTTCAGCGCTGCGGCACCCAGGCCGAACTGGTACAGGATCTGCGTCCATTCCTTCGCCTCCTGGCTGAAGGTGACCTTGGTCAGGTCTTCCGGCACGAAGATCGTGTCGCCGGGCTGGGCGCTGACGGAAGACAGGCCTGATCCTGAACTGAACCAGCCGCTGCTGTGCTGTCGCGAGCTGACGACGTTGCCGTTGGCGCGGATGACGAAGGTGCTGCCGGCATCGGCGCCCCGGGTCGGGCCGCCCGCCAGGCGCAGCATGTCGTCGACGCTCGAACCTTGGCTGAAGGCGTAGCTGCCGGTGTTGTAGACGCTGCCGAACACACCCACGGTGGTGGGGCGGGGAGGGACGGTGAGGCGATCGCCATCCTCGACGGCCAGCTCGGGCAGGCTGTTGGCCGTGGGGGCGAGCTGCAGCACGACGCGGCCGGTGAGCTTGACGGCGCGCAGGCGGTCGATCAGCCGGCCGGAGGCCTGGCCGCGATTGCTCTGCGTGGTGGGGTCGTCCGCGGTGGTCGGTGCCCGTGGCTTGACCATGACGCGGGCGAACTCGCCCTCCAGATCGCGCAGCGCCCGGTCGTACTGGGCCTGCTGGGCGATCCGCACGCTTTCCCGGCTGAGTTCAGAGCCGTAGATGAAGGCCGCCGGCGTCAGGCCGCCCGCGGCCTTGATCACGTCGCTCAGCGTGCTGTTGGGAGGCAGGATGTACTCGCCCGGCCTTTGCACCTCGCCATCCACGCGAACGCGCTTGTTCTGCTTGTACTGCGGCAGCAGGGTGTCAAGCGCATTGAAGGCGCGCACGACGTCGCCGCCCTGCAGCGGCTGGTTGCCTTGCTGAGGCAACTGGACCTCGGCGACGCGGCCGTCGTTGCGCTTGGCCATGCTCTCGATGGCCACACGCCCGCGCTCGGCTGCGGCGCTCAGCCCGCCGCCCATCAGCATCAGGTCGTTGACGGTCTCGCCGGCCTTGAGTTCGAAGATGGCTTGCCGGTTGACGCTGCCGATGAGCGCCACCTGCGGGCCGACCGGGCCGATGTGAATGACGTCGTCGGCCTGCAGCAGGCGGTCGCCGCTCTTGTCGCCACGCAGCAGCAGGTCGTAGAGGTCGAAGCTGCTGACCAGCTTGCCGCCGCGGCGCAGCTCGAGGTTGCGGAAGCTGCCCGATGCCGACGGGCCGCCCGCCTGGATCAGCCCGTTGACGATGGTCGAGAGGCTGCTGACGGTATAGGCGCCGGGGCGTTGGGTGAAGCCGGTCACGTAGATGCGGATGCTGCGCAGTTTGCCCAGCGAGGCGCTGAGCCGGAAGTTGCGGAACACCTGGCCCACGCGCTGCTCGATGGTGGCGTTCAGGTCGGCATAGCGCACGCCGGCCACCAGCACCGGGCCCACGCGCGGGATGGTGATGCGGCCGCCGCGGTCGACGATCAGTCGCAGGTCGGCCTCGGCCGCGCCCCAGATCGTGACGAGCACCTCGTCGCCGACGCTGACCACGTAGTCGGACGGAATCTGGCTGGAGGTCTCACCCATCGACGCCGGGCCCGACCGCTGCTGCTGCAGTTGCTGCTGCGGTTGCTGCAGCTCGTACGGCTGCGGCAGCGCGGGCGTCATCAGTTCGGCGCCGAAGCGCTTGATCTCGACGTCGTCGCCCACCGCGCGCTGCACATAGCGCTCGAACTCGGTCTGCTGGGCGGCGCGGGCAGCCAGCTGTTCGCGGGTCAAGGGTTGGCCAGGGATGGGCTGCAGCAGCATCTGCAGCTGCAGCAGCAACTGCTGCTGCTGTTGCAGCACCGTTTCCCGCTGCGAGGGGGTCAGCGGGGCGGTGCTCTGCATGTCCGCGCTGCTGTTGCTGCCCTGCCGGCTGGGCACCAGCAGGCGCACCGGCCCTATGGCGGTCGGATCGTTGTTCTCTTCGGCTGCCATCGCCGACCCTTGCAGGCCGAGGCAGACCGCCAGCGTCGCTGTCGCGAGGCCCTTCAACAGGCGGGTCAGGCGTGCGCCCGCGTTCAGCTGCCCGGAAAAAAACGGTGTTCGGTCCCTAGGCGCGCTGATATTCATTGACGAGGCTCGTGTGGATTGACTGCCGGCGCACGCCCCTGGTGTCGAGGCGGGCAAAGCGGCGCGGATTCTAGCCAAGGCGCCGCACCCCGCCGCGCTGCGCAAAGGCCACTGGCTACACTTCGTTCCTGGGTCAACAGGCGGGCGAGCCGCCGGATGTTCCTGCCCACGACCCGCCGAATTGCATGCTTCCCATCCTCGCCCTGAGTTTCGCCATTGCGGCAGCAGCGACGCTGCTCATCATCCGGTCATCGCACCTGCACGGCGCTCTGTCGGCGGACCATGACCTGTCCGGCCCGCAGAAGTTTCACCAACGGCCGGTGCCGCGGATCGGCGGGCTGGCGATCTTCGGTGGTTTCGCCGTGGGCACCGCAGTGCTGGCCTGGCGCTTCCCGGCCATGCGGCACCTGGCCGCGGTGCTGCTGGCCTGCAGCATTCCGGCCTTCGCATCCGGGGTCGTCGAGGACCTGACCAAGCGGGTGAGCCCGCTTCGCCGCATGCTGGCAACCCTGCTGGCCGCCGCCCTCGGTGCCTGGCTGCTTGGTGCGCAGATCAAGCAGACCGCCGTCCCCGGCCTCGACTTCATTGCTGCCACGCCGGTAGGCGGCTATCTGCTCGCGCTCCTCGTCGTCAGCGGCGTGTCGAATTCCATCAACATCATCGACGGCATGAACGGCCTGGCCTCGATGTGCTCGGCCATCATGCTGGCCGGGCTGGCCTATGTCGCCTTGCAGGCAGGCGACCAGCTCGTCGCCGCCGTGGCCATCGCCGTCATCGGCGCGGTGCTGGGCTTCTTCATGTGGAACTACCCCTTCGGCCTGATCTTCCTGGGTGACGGGGGCGCGTATTTCCTCGGCTTCATGCTGTCGGAACTTTCCATCCTGCTGCTGGTGCGCAACCCCGACGTGTCCCCCATGTTCCCGTTGCTGCTGTGCGCCTACCCGGTCTGGGAGACGGTGTTCTCGATGTATCGCCGCAAGGTCGTGCGCGGCCGACCGGTCGGCATGCCCGACGGCATCCACTTGCACAGCCTGATCTACCGGCGCCTGATGCGCTGGGCCCTGGGCAGCAAGGATGCGGCGGTTCTCACGCGCCGCAACGCGCTGACCGCCCCCTATCTCTGGGTGCTGTGCAGCCTGTCTGTCGTGCCGGCGACGATCTGGTGGGACGACACCGTCATGCTGCAGATCACGCTGGGCCTCTTCGTCGCCTGCTACGTGCTGTTGTACTGGCGCATCGTCCGCTTCCGCACACCGCGCTGGATGGTGGTGAATTCGAGCCGCGATTCAAGGCCGCCCATGGCCCGGCCGGAGTAGCTTCGGGTCATCCGGGATAATCGCCGGATGCAAGAAACCCCTGAGTCCGCAGTCGCGGAACCCGTCGAGGCGCCGGCGCCCGCCCGTTTCGACACCCTGCCGCTGGATGCCAAGCTGCTGCGCGCGGTCGCCGATTCCGGCTATCTGACGATGACGCCCATCCAGGCCAAGGCGATTCCCATCGTGCTGGAAGGCCGTGACGTCATGGGCGCCGCGCAGACCGGCACGGGCAAGACGGCGGCCTTCTCCATCCCGCTGCTTCAGCGCATGCTCAAGCACGAGACTGCCAGCGTGTCGCCGGCCCGCCACCCGGTGCGCGCCCTGGTGCTGGCGCCCACGCGTGAGCTGGCCGACCAGGTGGCCGACAACGTCAAGAAGTACGCCAAGCACACGCAGCTGCGCTCGGTCGTCGTCTTCGGCGGCGTGGACATGAAGCCGCAGACGGCCGCGCTGAAGGCCGGGGTCGAGGTGCTGATCGCCACGCCCGGCCGGCTGCTGGACCACATCGAGGCCAAGAACTGCGTGCTCAACCAGGTCGAGTACGTGGTGCTGGACGAGGCCGACCGCATGCTGGACATCGGCTTCCTGCCGGACCTGCAGCGCATCCTGAGCTACCTGCCCAAGGCGCGCCAGACGCTGCTGTTCTCGGCGACCTTCTCGCCCGAGATCAAGCGGCTGGCCCAGAGCTATCTGCAGGACCCCATCCTCGTCGAGACGGCCCGGCCCAACCAGACTGCGTCCACCGTCGAGCAGCGCTTCATCGCCTGCACGGACGACGACAAGCGTGCCGTCATCAAGCAGATCCTGAAGGAGCGCACCATCCGCCAGGCCATCGTCTTCGGCAACTCCAAGCTCGGCGTCGCGCGCCTGGCGCGTTCGTTCGAGCGCGACGGCCTGCGCACGGCGGCGCTGCACGGCGACAAGTCTCAGGACGAGCGGCTGAAGTCGCTGGACGCCTTCAAGCGCGGCGACGTCGACCTGCTCGTGGCCACCGACGTGGCCGCCCGCGGCCTTGACATCGCCGACCTGCCGGCGGTCTTCAACTTCGACGTGCCGTTCAACGCGGAGGACTATGTCCACCGCATCGGCCGCACCGGCCGTGCCGGCGCCTCGGGGCTGGCGGTCACCCTGGTCACCAAGTCCGATGCGCGCCTCGTGGCGGACATCGAGAAGCTGATCAAGCGCAAGATCGACCTCGACGCCTTCGAGCTCGACGGGACGGGTGAGCGCCCGCGTTTCGAGCGCCGCCGCCGTGAAGAGGGTACGGCAGAGCGCGAGGAGGTGCCGCAGCGTCCTGCCCGCCCGGCGTTCCGCCCGCCGGTGCCGTCCGCCGACCCCTTCTTCGACAAGCCCTACGAAGCCGGTGCGCGCGACGCTGCACCTGCCTGGGAAAAGGCCAAGTCGGCTGCGCCGGCCGGCGTTGGCAAGGGGTTGTCGAGCTACATCAAGCCCAAGCGGCAGGTCGCGGCGCTGTTCGGCGCCAAGAAGCCCGCTTCGGCCGAAACCTAGGCCAGGATCGCGAACACGGCCGGTATGCGGTCGGGCAGGGTGGTTCGATTGGCTCGCCAGTCGGCCACCGTGGCGGTCTGCGTCCAGCCGCCTGGCAGTGTCAGGCCCACGCTGATCGACAGCCGCGTGCCGGGTTTGAGCGCCGCCAGCAGTGCCTGGCGCAGTGCCTCGTTGCGGTAGGGCGTCTCGATCAGCAACTGCGTCTGCTGCGCCCTGGCCGACAGCGCCTCAAGCTCGCGGACGCGGGCTGTGCGCTGGGCGGGGTCCACCGGCAGATAGCCGACGAAGGCGAAGCTCTGGCCGTTCAGGCCGCTGGCCGCCAGTGCGAGCAGCAGCGAACTGGGCCCCGACAGCGCCACCACCTCGATGCCGGCCTCATGAGCCAGCGCGACCAGGCGCGCGCCCGGGTCGGCCACGGCGGGCAGGCCGGCTTCCGAGATCAGGCCCAGGTCATGCCCCGCCAGCGCAGGCGCCAGCAGGGCCTGCCAGGCAGCCGTGTCGTCGCCCGCCGGCCGGCCGCCCTTGGGCGGGCGCGGCAGCTCGGCGATCTGCATCGCCTGCAGCGGCTGGGCCAGCGGTGCGACGGCGTCCACGCGCTTGAGCAGCGCGCGCGTTGTCTTCGCGTTCTCGGCCGCCCAGTGCGTCAGCCGCGCGGCCTGCTCGATGACGCGCTGGGGCAGCACCTCGCGCAGGTCCAGTGAGTCGTCCACGCCGAAGTCCAGCGTGTTGGGCATCAGGATCAGCCGGCCGCGCGTCATGCCAGCGGCTCCAGGCCGGCGCGGCGCAGCAGCGCGCAGGTGCGGATCAGCGGCAGGCCGACCAAGGCCGTCGGATCGTCGGATGCCACCGCCTCCAGCAGTGCGATGCCCAGGCTCTCGACCTTGGCGCTGCCGGCGCAGTCATAGGGCTGGTCGGCGCGCAGATAGGCCTCGATGGCGGCATCGCTGAGCTCGCGAAAGCGCACGCGCACCTCGGCGCGTTCGATGGCGGCGATGCCGGGCGCGACGACCGCCACCGCGGTCTGGAAGACGACCTCGCGGCCGCTCATGCGACGCAGCTGCGCCGCGGCGGCCTCGTGAGTGCCTGGTTTGCCGATGGCCTCGCCCGCCAGATCGGCCACCTGGTCGGACCCGATGACGATGGCGCCCGGGAAGCGCGCGGCGACAACGCGCGCCTTGGCCAGCGCCAGCCGTTCGGCCAGTGCTGCCGGCGCCTCGCCGGGCAGGGCGGTTTCGTCGACTTCGGGCGCCATCGCCTCGAAGGGCAGGCGCAGCCGGGCCAGCAATTCCTGCCGGTAGCGCGAGGTGGAAGCAAGGATCAACTGGGGCATCGGGGCATTCTCCCCCGCCTAAACTCCTGCCCATGAAATCGCGCGCCTTTGTTCCCGAGAAGCTCGATGTCGCGGCTCTCGCCCATGACGACGCCAGCCTGGCCGGCGAATGGCCGGCGGCTTCGCTGCAGCGCCTGGCCGACTCGGCTGCGCCCGAGGCGCCCGCCAGCGGCTGGCCCGCGCTGCGCTGGAGCCTGCACGGCGAGATCCGTCGGCCGTCCCCTTCCCACCACGGCGGCAAGGCCCAGACCTGGCTGCACCTGACGGCCTCGGGCCAGGTGGCGCTGACCTGCCAGCGCTGCCTGAAGCCGGTGGTGGAGGAGATCGACATCGACCGCTGGATCCGCTTTGTCGACACCGAGGCCGAAGCTGCGGCCCTGGACGTCGACAGCGACGACGACGTGCTGGCCCTGCCGCGCCACCTGGACGCCCGCGAACTGATCGAGGACGAGCTGCTGCTGGCCTTGCCGCTGGTGCCGCGGCACGAAGCCTGCCCCGAGCCGCTGGCGCACGTCGACGATGCGCCCGAGCCCGAAGAGGAGGAGCGCCCCAACCCCTTCGCCAAGCTCGCGGCGCTGAAGCGGGGCGGCAGCGCCTGAAACCATGGCTCGCGCCTCTTCCGCCGTGCTCTTGACGGGCATGGCTTGGCGGATGGCGCATCTGGTGCTACAGTCGTGGGCTTTTCTGCGGTCTGGAGTTCGAGCCTTGAACTCACTCCCCGGGGCAGTGCCCCAATGTCCGCCCCCAAACCCCGCAGATTCTGGAGAATTTCATGGCTGTTCAGCAAAACAAGAAGTCGCCTTCCAAGCGCGGCATGCACCGTTCCCACAATGCCCTGGTCACCCCGGGCACGGCCATCGAGCCGACGACGGGCGAAGTGCACCTGCGTCACCACATCAGCCCCACCGGCTTCTACCGTGGCCGCAAGGTGCTGAAGAGCAAGGCCGACGCGGCCTGATGGTGTCCGGTGCCGCCTGGCGCGGCGCCGAACCGTCGATGAATCTGCCGACCCGGCCTGCGTACCGCGCAGCGCCGGGTTTGGTCTTTGTGGCTCACCAAAACCACTGAAATGACCGCCCCTCTGCGTGAATCGCTCGAACCGATCCGGCTGGCCGTCGACTGCATGGGCGGCGACCATGGCCCCTCGGTCACGCTGCCGGCCTGCCGGGCTTTTCTCGACAGGCATCCCGGCGCCGAACTCCTCCTCGTCGGCAAGCCCGAGGCGCTGAGCGCCGCCGCGGCTTGGCCGCGCTGCCGCATCGTCGCGGCCAGCGAGGTCGTCACGATGGACGATGCCATCGACGTGGCCTTGCGCCGCAAGCGTGATTCGTCGATGCGTGTCGCCATCCAGCAGCTCAGGGCCGATCGAGATGGCAGCCCGCCGCAGGCGCACGCCTGCGTGTCCGCCGGCAACACCGGCGCGCTGATGGCCGTGGCCAAGGTGCTGCTCAAGACCTTGGAAGGCATAGACCGCCCGGCCATCGCCGCGGTGATGCCCAATGCGGCCGGCCGCTTCACGACCGTGCTCGATCTCGGCGCCAACGTCGATTCCTCGGCCGAGAACCTGCTGCAGTTCGCCGTCATGGGCAGCGCGCTGGTCACCGCCGTCGATGGCATCGCGGAGCCCAGCGTGGGCCTTCTCAACATCGGCGAGGAAGCCATCAAGGGCAGCGAGACCATCAAGCTGGCCGGCGAGCTGCTGCGCGCGGCGGGCAGCGCCGGCCAGCTGAACTTCTTCGGCAACGTCGAGGGCAACGACATCTACAAGGGCACGACGGACATCGTCGTCTGCGACGGCTTCGTCGGCAACGTCATGCTCAAGACGTCCGAGGGACTTGCCACGATGATCGGCGCCTTCATCAAGGAAGAGTTCAGCCGCAACCTGCTGACCAAGGCTGCCGCCGTGCTGGCGATGCCGGTGCTGAAGGCCTTCAAGCACCGTGTCGACCACCGCCGTTTCAACGGCGCGGCGCTGCTGGGCCTGCGCGGCCTGGTGTTCAAAAGCCATGGCTCGGCCGATGCCTTCGCCTTCGAGCAGGCGCTGGCCCGCGCTTATGATGCCGCCCGCAACCGGCTGCTTGACCGGGTCCACGACCGCATCGTCGCCACGCTGCAAGCGAAGGCGGGCGATGCTGGAGACAACGCGGCGAGTTCCGTCGCGCAGGCTGCATGAGCCCCACTGGAATCAACACCCCCCGCTATTCCCGCATCCTCGGCACCGGCAGCTTCCTGCCCGCCGACCGGGTGACCAACCAGGATCTGGCCGCTCGCCTCGCGGCCGACGGCATCGAGACCTCCGACGACTGGATCGTCGAGCGCACCGGCATCCGCGCGCGCCACTTCGCGGCGCCCGACCAGGCTGCCAGCGACCTGGCCTTCCCGGCCGCGCAGGCGGCGCTCGACGCCGCCGGCATCGTCGCCGAGGAGCTCGACCTCATCATCGTCGCGACGTCCACGCCCGACATGGTGTTCCCGTCCACCGCCTGCCTGCTGCAGCGCAAGCTCGGCGTGCACGGCTGCGCCGCCTTCGACGTGCAGGCCGTCTGCTCGGGCTTCGTCTACGCGCTGAGCGTGGCCGACTCCATGATCAAGAGCGGCGCTGCCAACAAGGCCCTGGTCGTCGGCGCCGAGGTGTTCTCGCGCATCCTGGACTTCAAGGACCGCACCACCTGCGTGCTGTTCGGCGACGGCGCTGGCGCCGTCGTGCTGGGCGCCAGCAGCGAGCCGGGCATCCTCGCCACCGAGCTGCATGCCGATTCGCGCCATGTCGACGTGCTCTGCACGCCCGGCACCGTGGCCGGCGGCCAGGTGCTCGGCAGCCCCCTGCTGAAAATGGACGGGCAGGCCGTCTTCAAGCTCGCCGTCGGCGTGCTGGAGAAGGTGGCGCGCTCGGTGCTTGAAAAGGCCGGCATGACGGGCGTCGACCTCGACTGGCTCATCCCGCACCAGGCCAACATCCGCATCATGCAGGGCACGGCCAAGAAGCTGAAGATGGACCTGAACAAGCTCATCGTCACCGTCGACGAGCATGGCAATACCTCGGCGGCCTCCGTGCCGCTGGCGCTGGACGTGGCCGTGCGCAGCGGCCGCATCCAGCGTGGCGACACCCTCATGCTGGAAGGCGTGGGTGGCGGCTTCACCTGGGGCGCAGCCCTGCTGAAGTACTAGCGGTCCCGGCCTGCCGCGTCGGCGGGCTTCGACCGCCATCGAACTGGAACTGAATCTATGACTGCACCTTTTGCCGTTGTCTTTCCCGGCCAAGGCTCGCAGGCCGTCGGCATGCTCGACGCCTGGGGCGACCACCTCGAAGTCCGTCGCACGCTGGAAGAGGCCTCGACCGCCCTCGGCGAGGACATCGCCGCGCTGATCCACGCCGGCCCCAAGGAACAGCTGGACCTGACGACCAACACCCAGCCCGTCATGCTGACGGCCGGCATCGCCTGCTGGCGCGCCTTCGTCGCCGAGACCGGCGCCGTGCCGGTTGCCGCGGCCGGCCATTCGCTGGGCGAGTACACCGCCCTGGTCGCCGCCGGTGCGCTGAGCCTGGCCGACGCGCTGCCGCTGGTGCGCTTTCGTGCCCAGGCCATGCAGGAGGCTGTTCCGGTGGGCGTTGGTGCGATGTACGCCATCCTGGGCCTGGACGGTGAAGCCGTGCGCGCGGGCTGTGCCCAGGCTGCGGCCGAAACCGGCGAGGCCATCGAGGCGGTCAACTTCAACGACCCCAAGCAGACGGTGATTGCCGGCAGCAAGGCCGGCGCCGAGAAGGCCGCCGAGATCCTGAAGGCAGCGGGCGCCAAGCGCGCGCTGCCGCTGCCGGTGTCCGCACCCTTCCACTCCAGCCTGATGGAGCCGGCCGCCGAGCGCCTGAAGGACAAGCTCGCCACCGTGCAGTTCCAGGCCGCTGCCTTCCCGGTCGTCAACAACATCGACGTGGCCGTGACCGACAACGTCGACGCACTGCGCGACGCGCTCTACCGCCAGGCTTTCGGCCCGGTGCGCTGGGTCGAGGTCGTGCAGGCCCTCAAGGCGCGTGGCGTGGGCCACCTCATCGAAGCCGGCCCCGGCAAGGTGCTGACCGGCATGGCCAAGCGCATCGACGGCGAGCTGCAGGCCGCCTGCGTCTTCGACCCCGCCTCGCTCGCCGAGGCCCGTGCGCTGCTGGGAGGTGGCTGAAATGACTGAATCCGCATCCAAGGGCGTGGCCCTCGTCACCGGCGCCAGCCGCGGCATCGGCCGCGCCATCGCGCTGGCGCTGGCCAGCGAAGGCTGGCGTGTCGTCGGCACGGCCACGACCGAGTCCGGTGCTGCCGGCATCACCGAGGCGCTGGCCGCTCACGGCGGCCGTGGCATCGCGCTGAATGTGACCGACGCCGCCGCCAGCCAGGCCGCCGTCGACGACATCGTCGCCAAGGAGGGCGGCCTGCACGTGCTCGTCAACAACGCCGGCATCACCCGCGACGGGCTGTCCATGCGCATGAAGGACGAGGACTGGGACGCCGTGCTGGACACCAACCTCAAGGCGGTCTTCCGTCTCGCCCGCGCCGCCACCAAGCCGATGATGAAGCAGCGTTCGGGCCGCATCATCAACATCACCTCCGTCGTCGGCGCCTCCGGCAATGCCGGCCAGGCCAACTACGCCGCCGCCAAGGCGGGCGTGGCCGGCCTGACGCGCTCGCTGGCCCGCGAGCTGGGCAGCCGCGGCATCACGGTCAACTGCATCGCGCCGGGCTTCATCGCCACCGACATGACCGAGGTGCTGCCCGAGGCCCAGAAGGCCGCGCTGCTGGCCCAGATCCCGCTGGGCCGCCTGGGCGCGCCCGAGGAAATCGCCGCGGCGGTCGCCTTCCTGGCCTCACCCGGCGGTGCCTACATCACCGGCACCGAGCTGCACGTCAACGGCGGCATGTACATGGCCTGAGCCCGCCGGGCCGCCCCAAGGGCGAAACCGGAGTGCGAAGCACGCAGGTGCTCCGAAACTCCGGCCCGGGTCCCTGATTTAGGGATGCCCATCTAGAGCCCGTAGAATGCTGGGCTGTTTTCTGCAAACCCCTCCTGGAGGAGTGTCATGAGCGATATCGAAGCACGAGTCAAGAAAATCATCGCCGAGCAACTCGGCGTGGCGGAAGCCGACGTCACCAACGAGAAGGCTTTCGTGGCCGACCTGGGCGCCGATTCTCTGGACACCGTGGAACTGGTGATGGCCCTCGAAGACGAGTTCGGCATCGAGATCCCGGACGAAGAAGCCGAGAAGATCACCACCGTGCAGCTGGCGATCGACTACGCCGTCAAGCACCAGAAGGCCTGAGCGCCTTCCCCTCACGCAACTCTGATCCCTGATCCGCACCGCATGACCCGTCGCCGCGTCGTCGTCACCGGTCTTGGCCTCATCAGTCCCGTCGGCAACACCGTTGCCGAAGGTTGGGCCAATATCCTCGCCGGACGTTCCGGCATCGCCACCGTCACCCGCTTCGACGCCAGCAACATGGCGTGCCATTTCGCGGGCGAGGTCAAGGGCTTCAACATCGAGGATTACATCCCCGCCAAGGAAGCCCGGCACATGGATGGTTTCATCCACTACGGCCTGGCGGCGTCCATGCAGGCGGTGCGGGATGCCGGTCTTCCGACCGGCGATCAACTGACCGAAGAACAGGCCGAGCGCATCGGCGTGCTCGTGGGTTCCGGCATCGGCGGCCTGCCGCTGATCGAGGACACCAAGACCGAGCTGATCAACCGCGGCCCGCGCCGCATCTCGCCGTTCTTCATCCCGGCCTCGATCATCAACATGATCTCGGGCCACGTCTCCATCCAGTTCGGCTTCCAGGGCCCCAACCTGGCGATCGTGACGGCCTGCACCACCGGCCTGCACGCGATCGGCGAAGCCGGCCGCCTCATCGAGTACGGCGACGCCGACGTGATGATCGCGGGCGGTGCCGAAGGCGCGGTGTCGCCGCTGGGCATCGGCGGTTTCGCTGCGGCCCGGGCACTCTCCACCCGCAACGACGACCCCGCGACCGCATCCCGCCCCTGGGACAAGGACCGCGACGGCTTCGTGCTGGGCGAGGGCGCCGGCGTGCTGGTGCTCGAAGAGTACGAGCACGCCAAGAAGCGCGGCGCCAAGATCTACTGCGAACTGGCCGGGTTCGGCATGGGTTCGGACGCGTACCACATGACCGCGCCCAACGTCGACGGCCCCAAGCGCTCCATGCGCGCGGCGCTGCGCAACGCCGGCATGAACCCCGACCAGGTCCAGTACATGAACGCGCACGGCACCTCCACGCCGCTGGGCGACGTGAACGAGACCAACGCGATCAAGCTGGCCTTCGGCGACCACGCCAAGCAGATGGTCATCAGCTCGACCAAGTCCATGACCGGCCACCTGCTGGGCGGCGCGGGCGGCATCGAGTCGGTCTTCACGGCGCTGGCCATCCGCGACCAGGTCGCCCCGCCGACGATCAACATCTTCAACCAGGATCCCGAGTGCGACCTGGACTACTGCGCCAACGAGGCGCGGCCGATGCAGATCGAGGTCGCCGCGAAGAACAACTTCGGCTTCGGCGGCACCAACGGCACGCTGATCTTCAAGCGCGTCTGACGACGCCGCGCCCCGGCGATGCGTCGCACGCCGCCGGTCGTCGTACAAGTCCTGCCTCAACCGGCCGTGCAGACCGTCGTGGCCTGCATCGCCGCGCTTGCAGTGGGCGGGCTTGCGGCCTGGGGCGTCAGCCACCGAAGCGAGGCCTGGCCGGCGTGGCTGGCCGTGCCCTTGAGCATGGTCTGGGCCTGGCGCCAGGCCGCCCCGCTGCCCCGCCGCCTGCGTTGGGACGGCCAGGCCTGGTGGCTGGCCGAACCCGGCCGCGATGATGAAGCCTCCGTGCAGCTTGCCGTGCTGATCGACCTCGATGGCTGGCTGCTGCTGCGCGCCAGCCCGGGCCCGCGCTGGCTCCCGCTTTCGCGGCGCCAGCAACGTGCGCAATGGGGGGCGCTGCGCGCGACGCTGTTCGCCGCTCCCGGTGCTGGTGCGCAGCCATGAGCCTGCAGAGTCCGGATGGCGATCTGCTGCTGGTGCGCGAGGCGCAGGCCGGCAGCCACGCCGCCTTCGACATGCTGGTGCTGAAGTACCAGCGCCGCGTCGAGCGGCTGCTGTCGCGCAGCGTGCGCGATCCCGCCGACGTGGCCGATCTTTGCCAGGAGACCTTCCTGGCCGCCTATCGGGCGCTGCCGGCCTTCCGCGGGGACAGCGCCTTCTACACCTGGATCTACCGCATCGCCATCAACGCCGCCAAACGTCATCACGGCCACCGGGCCCGTCAGCGGCCCGTCGAATCGCTGGACGATGACGAAGGAACTTTCGGCACGGGCGTGGCTCCAAGCGACGATGCGACCCCGGAGGCCTTGCTCGCGGGACGCCAGTTGGCGCGGGAGCTCGACGATGCCGTCGCGGCCCTGGCCGAAGACCAGCGCCGGGCGCTGCTGCTGCGGGAGGTGGATGGCTTGAGCTACGACGAGATCGCCGACCTGATGGATTGCCCGCCGGGCACCGTGCGCTCGCGCATCTTCCGCGCGCGCGAGGCGGTCGCTGCGCGTCTGCGCGCCCTGCTGGGCGGCGGGGGAGGGCGGCGATGGTGAATCCCGACCGCACCTTGCTGGACGAGGCCTTGTCGGCCGTCATGGACGGCTGTGCGACGCCGGCGGAGTGGGCGCGTGTGAATGCCGCCTGGGCGACCGATCCGGCCCTGCGCGAACGCTGGGCCCTCTGGCACGCGGCCGCGGACGGCCTGCGCGCGCCCGAACTGGCGGGCCTGCACCGGGAGCCCGGGGCCTTGCTCGCGGCGTTGCATGCCCAACTGCCTGCCGAACCAGCGCCACCCCGGCGCCGGCGTGATTGGCTTGCGCCCTTTGCGGTCGCTGCCGGCTTCGTGGCCTTGGCTGTGGGGTTGGGTGCGCTACGACCCGAGCCTGCGGGTGATGCCGTGTACGCTGCGGCGCCGTTGCCCACGCCACGCGCGCAAGGGCTGAGCGGCCAGAGCTTTGCCGAGACGGCCGCGGGCCGTACCCTGCCGGGCGACGCGCCGCCGGCGGCGATCGATTGGGGGCTGGCCCTGCCCGAGCCCGCAACCTCCGGGCCTCGCCCTTGAAGCGCTGCCGTGACGCCCCATCTGCTTTGTCCTGCCCTTCTTCCATTGAATTCCCGGAAATCCCCCATGCACGCTGAGACCCGACTCCATCCCGCGCGCACGCGCTTCCTGCTTTCCAGCACCGCGCTGGCCCTGGCGCTGGCCCTGGGCCAGGCGCCGGCCACGGCGCAGCCGCGCGACTTGCCGGATTTCACCGAACTGGTGGAGCGCGTCGGCCCGGCGGTCGTCAACATCCGTACCGCCGAGAAGGTCAAGATGGCCGAAGGCCAGGGGCAGATGGACGAGCAGATGCAGGAGTTCTTCCGCCGCTTCGGCATCCCCGTGCCCAACCAGCGGCGCGGCGCACCGCGCGGCGGCACACCGGACGATGACGGCCCGATGCGTCGTGGCGTCGGCTCGGGTTTCATCCTCAGTGCCGACGGCTATGTGCTGACCAATGCCCACGTCGTGCAGGGCGCCGACGAGGTCATCGTCACGCTGACCGACAAGCGCGAGCTCAAGGCCAAGATCATCGGCGCCGACCAACGCTCCGACGTGGCGGTCGTGAAGGTCGAGGCCACGGGCCTGCCGGTCGTCAAGGTCGGCGACAGCAACAAGGCCCGCGTCGGCGAATGGGTGATGGCCATCGGCTCGCCCTTCGGTCTCGAGAACACGGTGACGGCCGGCATCATCAGCGCCAAGCAGCGCGACACCGGCGACCTGCTGCCGCTGATCCAGACCGACGTGGCCATCAACCCGGGCAACTCCGGCGGCCCGCTGGTCAACCTGCGCGGCGAGGTCATTGGCATCAACTCGCAGATCTACAGCCAGAGCGGCGGCTACATGGGCATTGCATTCGCGATCCCCATCGCCGATGCGATCCGCGTGGCCGACGAATTGCGGGCCGGCGGCCGCGTCGTGCGCGGCTACCTCGGCGTGCTGCCTGACGACATCACCAAGGAGATTGCCGAGGCCATCGGCCTGAGCAAGCCGCAAGGTGCGGTGATCCGCCGTGTCATCGAAGGCAGCCCGGCCGAGAAGGCCGGCGTGGAGGGGGGCGACGTCGTCACCAAGGTCGACGGCAAGATCGTCGACAAGGCGGCCGACCTGCGCCGCCTCGTGGCCAACGTGAAACCCGGCGCCAAGACGACGCTGACCGTGTTCCGCCGCGGCGTGACCAAGGACATCGTCGTCACCATCGGCGAGGACGAGCGCAGCAAGAAGCCGGGCGGCAGTGACGGCGGCAACGAGCCCTCGCCGGCCGCGGCGCCGAGCGCGGCACTGGGGCTCAAGGTGTCCGAGCTGACGGAGGTGCAGCGCAAGGAGATGAAGCTCAAGTCCGGCGTCAAGGTGGACGCCGCCACCGGCGCCGCCGCGCGCGCCGGGCTGCGCGAGGGCGACCTCATCCTGTCGGTGGACAACGTCGAGGTGGCTTCGGTCAAGGTCTTCCAGGCCCAGATCGCCAAGGCCGACAAGGCCAAGGTCATCAACCTGGTGGTGCGCCGCGACGACGTGGTCAGCTTCGTGCTCCTCAAGCCGGCACGCTGAGTGGGCGCCGGGGCGGGCCCTGCAGCGGCAGAACCTGGGCTGGCGGCTCGGGCTTTCCGCGATGCGGCAAGGCGTTGCCGAGGCCCGGCCCGGGTTGTCCACCGTTTCTGAAAGTTGGCGCCGGCTAACTTTTGGGCCTGCGGCCTGGATTGTTCGTGCAGACAGCTAAAATGAGTCCCTGACGTGGCTAGGAATGAGTGCCCGACGGCGGAATCAACGGCCGCCGAGGGCGCGGAGATTTGATCCACAGGCGATCCACAGGAACTTGTGGATAAGCTGTGGTTAAAAATCCTTGTTGGCAGCCTGCAACGGCCGGAAAACCAATGCTGGTGCGGTTTCCCGGGCGGGCCTTTTGGCTACAATGAAAGCCCAACAAGCAGTTGCCATACCTTTTGTTGGAAGGCACGTCGCCTCTTCGACGTGCCTTTTTTTTGTTTACGGCACGGCCCAGGCGGGCCTTCACATCGCTGCGCGATATGAGCCCCTACCGCAACGGCTGAAACCGTTGCACCTTCAGCGCTCTGTGCAGCAGTCAGCATGAACCACATCCGCAACTTCTCCATCATTGCCCACATCGACCACGGCAAGAGCACGCTGGCCGACCGGATCATCCAGCGCTGCGGCGGCCTGAGTGATCGGGAGATGGAGGCCCAGGTGCTGGACTCCATGGACCTGGAGCGCGAGCGTGGCATCACGATCAAGGCGCAGACGGCGGCGCTCCAGTACAAGGCGAAGGACGGGCAGGTCTACAACCTCAATCTGATCGACACGCCGGGGCATGTGGACTTCTCGTATGAAGTCAGCCGGTCGCTGTCGGCCTGCGAGGGCGCGCTGCTGGTCGTCGATGCCAGCCAAGGCGTGGAGGCGCAAACGGTGGCCAACTGCTACACGGCGCTGGACCTGGGCGTCGAGGTCGTGCCGGTGCTCAACAAGATGGACCTGCCGTCCGCCGACCCCGACAACGCCAAGGCCGAGATCGAGGACGTCATCGGCATCGATGCCGACGATGCCATCCCCTGCTCGGCCAAGACCGGCATGGGCATCGACGAGATCATCGAGGCCGTCATCGCCCGCATGCCGCCGCCCAGGGGCAACCCGGACGCGCCGCCGCGGGCCATGATCATCGACGCCTGGTTCGACAACTACGTCGGCGTCGTCATGCTGGTGCGCGTGGTGGACGGCGAGCTGCGCAAGGGTGAGCGCATCCGCATGATGAACACCAACACGGTCTACCCGATCGATCACCTGGGCGTGTTCACACCCAAGAGCGAGAACCGCGAGGGGCTGAAAGCCGGCGAGGTGGGCTTCATCATCTGCGGCATCAAGGAACTGGCCGCGGCCAAGGTCGGCGACACCGTCACGCTGGAAAAGAAGCTGCCGAACAACGCCGGCCCGGCGACCGAGGCGCTGCCCGGCTTCAAGGAAATCCAGCCCCAGGTGTTCGCGGGCCTGTACCCGACCGAGGCCAGCGAGTACGACCAGCTGCGCGACGCGCTGGAAAAGCTCAGCCTCAACGACGCCTCGCTGCGCTACGAGCCCGAGGTCAGCCAGGCGCTGGGCTTTGGCTTCCGCTGCGGCTTCCTGGGGCTGCTGCACATGGAGATCGTGCAGGAACGCCTGGAGCGTGAGTTCGACCAGGACCTGGTGACCACCGCGCCCAGCGTCATCTACGAGGTGGAATTGAACACCGGCGAGGTCATCCAGGTCGAGAACCCGTCCAAGATGCCCGAGATCGGCGCCATGCGCGAGATCCGCGAGCCCATCGTCACGGTGCATCTCTACATGCCGCAGGACTACGTCGGCGTCGTCATGACGCTGGCCAACCAGAAGCGCGGCGTGCAGCTCAACATGGCCTATCACGGCAAGCAGGTCATGCTGACCTACGAGATCCCGCTGGCCGAGATCGTGCTGGACTTCTTCGACAAGCTGAAGTCGGCCTCGCGCGGCTACGCGTCCATGGACTACGAGTTCAAGGAGTACCGCGCGGCCGACGTCGTCAAGGTCGACATCATGATCAACGGCGACAAGGTCGACCCGCTGTCCATGATCGTGCACCGCAGCCAGAGCCAGTACCGCGGCCGCGGCGTGGCCGCCAAGATGCGCGAGCAGATCCCGCGCCAGATGTACGACGTGGCCATCCAGGCCGCCATCGGCGCCAACATCATCGCCCGCGAGAACATCAAGGCGTTGCGCAAGAACGTGCTGGCAAAATGCTACGGCGGCGACATCACCCGCAAGCGCAAGCTGCTGGAAAAGCAAAAGGCCGGCAAGAAGCGCATGAAGCAGATCGGCTCCGTGGAAGTGCCGCAAGAAGCCTTCCTCGCCATCCTGCAAGTCGACGACTGAACTCCCCCATCCAGCCTTGAAAACCTCCTTGATGAGCGCTCTGACCGGTGTTTTGTACGCGGCCCTGGTGGCCTACCTGGGCGGCTGGTATGTCGGCCGATGGAATGGCAATTTCGCGCTGCTGCTCTTCATCCTGACGACGGTCACGCTGTTCTACTGGCTGGCCGAGCGCTTCCATTTCGCGCCGGCCCGCCGCGCCGCGGCGGATGCGCTGGCGGCCAACGATGCCAAGCGCCGCGAGACGCTCGCTGCCCAGGGCATCGCGCGCGTGGACGGTGACATCGAGCCGGCGCGCCAGAAGATCCTGCAGCAGCCCTGGTGGCTGGACTGGACCGCCGGCCTGTTCCCGGTGATCCTCGTCGTCTTCCTGCTGCGCAGCTTTTTGTTCGAGCCCTTCAAGATTCCGTCGGGCTCCATGGTGCCGACGCTGCTGGTGGGCGACCTCATCCTCGTCAACAAGTTCCACTACGGCGTGCGCCTGCCGGTGCTGAACAAGAAGATCGTCTCCAACAACGACGTCAAGCGCGGCGACGTGATGGTCTTTCGCTACCCCGAGGACCCGAGCACCGACTTCATCAAGCGCGTGGCCGGCATCCCCGGCGACGAGGTGAGCTACATCAACCAGAAGCTCTACATCAACGGCCAGGCCGCGCCGGTGCAGCCACAGGGCAACTTCTACGACGAGGACGGCCGCGTCTATCGCCAGCGCTTCCTGGAGAAGCTGGGCGAGAAGGAGCACCAGATCCTGGTCCAGCCCGACGCCCAGCGCTTCTTCCGCGCTGACCGGGCCGACGGTCCCTTCCCGTTCAGCGAGAACTGCCGCTACACCCTTGAGGGCGTGACCTGCAAGGTGCCGGCCGGCCACTACTTCATGCTGGGCGACAACCGTGACAACTCTCGCGATTCGCGCTTCTGGGGTTTCGTGCCCGACGAGAACATCGTCGGCAAGGCCTTCTTGGTCTGGATGAATTTCGGTAACCTCAAGCGCGTCGGAACCTTCTTCGATTGATGCAGATGAGCCACCGTCGTCCCGTCCGTTCCACGTTTCCCGCCTCGCCGCGCCGCCAGCGCGGGCTCACGCTGATCGGCCTGCTGTTCTGGGGCGGTGTCATCGCCGTGGCGGCCGTGGTTGGCATGAAGGTCTTCCCCACCGTGCTCGAGTACTACACCGTGCAGCGCGTCGTCGACCGCATCGCGGCGGGCAACCCGGCCACCGTGCCGCAGGTGCGCCAGGAGTTCGAGAAGGCCACCCAGGTCGAGTACTCCATCCAGAGCATCAAGAGCAGCGACCTCACCATCTCCAAGGACGGCAACGACAAGGTCGTCATCGAGTTCGCGTGGGACAAGGAGATCGACCTCTTCGGCCCGGTCTACCTGATGATCAAGTACCGGGGCAAATCGCGTTGACCGTGTTGACGCCTGCTTCGCGTCAATGAACGCTGCGCTCGACGACCTGCAACGCCGCCTCGGCCATCGCTTCCAGCGGTCCGAGCTGCTCGCGCGCGCACTGACCCACCGCAGTTTTGGTGCCGACCACAACGAGCGGCTGGAGTTCCTCGGCGACGCCGTGCTCAGCCTGACCGTCTCCAGCCTGCTCTACGAGCGCTATGCCGGCTCCGACGAGGGCGACCTGACCCGCGTGCGTGCCCACCTGGTGCGGGAGGACAGCCTGCACAAGCTGGCCCTGGCGCTGGGCCTGCCGGCCGTGCTGAAGATGTCCGACGGCGAGGCCCGCGGCGGCGGCGCACAGCGCCCCTCCATCCTGGCCGACGCCGTGGAGGCCCTGCTCGGTGCCGCCTACATCGACGCCGGCTACGACGCGGCGCTGGCCATCGTGCGCCGCCTGCTGGGCGACACCATCGCCACCTCGACCAGCGCCGGCGACTTCGCCAAGGACGCCAAGACCGCGCTGCAGGAGTGGCTGCAGGCCCGTCGCATCGCCGTGCCCAGCTACCGTATCGTCGCGACGCGCGGCCAGGCCCACGCCCAGACCTTCGAGGTCGAATGCGCCGTGCCGGCGCTCGACGTGGCCGAGCTGGGCGTCGGCCGCTCCCGTCGCACCGCCGAGCAGGAGGCAGCCCGCCGCCTGCTGGATAGACTGACCGCCGAACGAGGCAAACCATGACCGAGCCCACCGTGCCCGCATCCGAAGTACCGCAGCCGACTGCTCAGCGTTGTGGACTGATCGCCATCGTCGGCCGCCCGAACGTGGGCAAGTCCACGCTGCTGAACGCCCTCGTGGGCCAGAAGGTCAGCATCACGTCCGACAAGGCGCAGACCACCCGCCACCGCATCACCGGCGTGCGCACCGTGGACGAGGCGCAGTTCGTCTTCGTCGACACGCCCGGCTTCCAGACCAAGCACAACGCCGCACTGAACCGCACGCTCAACCGCACCGTGCACGGCGTGCTGGCCGACGTGGACCTGGTGCTGTTCGTCGTCGAGGCCGGCCGCTTCGGCCTGGACGACGCCAAGGTGCTGGGCCTGCTGCCCGAGGACAAGCCGGTCGTGCTGATCGCCAACAAGCTGGACGCCGTGCACCGCCGCGCCGAACTGGCACCGTGGCTCAAGGGCATGCAGGAGCGCCGCAACTTCGCCGAGTTCGTGCCGCTGTCGGCCAAGAAGGAGGCGGATGTGACCCGCCTCTTCAAGATCCTCAAGCCCTACCTGCCCGAGCAGGGCTGGTTCTACGCCGAAGACGCGCTGACCGACCGCAGCGAGAAGTTCCTCGCCAGCGAGATCATCCGCGAGAAGCTGTTCCGCCTGACCGGCGACGAGTTGCCCTACACCTCCACCGTCATCATCGACAAGTGGGAAGAGGAGGGCGAGCTGCGCCGCATCAGCGCCAGCATCGTCGTCGAGCGCGACGCCCACAAGGGCATGATCATCGGCCAGGGTGGCGAGCGCCTGAAGCGCATCGGCTCGGAGTCGCGCCAGGAGCTGGAGCACCTGATGGACGGTCGCGTGTTCCTGGAGCTGTGGGTCAAGGTGCGCTCGGGTTGGGCGGATACCGAGGAGCACCTCCGGTCCTACGGTTATGAGTGAGGCCCCCAGTTCGGCGAGTACGCCTCCGACCCCCCAAGGGGGCCCGCCCGGCTTGGGGCGGCCCGGCGTCGGGCGGTGAGCGCCGCCCGGACTCCTTCGGTGCAGGCAGCCTATGTGCTGCACCAGCACGACTGGAGCGAGTCCAGCCTGATCCTGGACTTGTTCACGCGCGAGTCCGGCCGCGTCGCCGTGGCGGCCAAGGGCGCCAAGCGACCCTACTCGCAGCTGCGCGCCGTGCTGCTGCCGCTGCAGCGCATCACCGTGAGCCTGTCCAGGCCCGCCAAGGCGGATGGCGGCGAGGTGCAGACGCTGCGCAGCGCCGAATGGGGTGGTGGCGCCACGCTGCCGGCCGGCGCCGCGCTGTTCTCCGGCTACTACCTGAACGAACTGCTGCTCAAGCTGCTGGCCCGCCACGATCCCCATCCGCAGCTCTTCGATGCCTATGCCGATGCGCTCGCCCATCTGACCGAGGGCGACGCCGTGCTGCGCGCCTTCGAGCTGAAGCTGCTGGCCGAGCTGGGCCTGCTGCCGGACCTCAGCGTCGTCACGCCGAACCAGGCTGCCCTGGATCCCGCGCGCCGCTACCAGCTGTCGCCCGAGTCCGGCGTCATCCCGCCCGCCAGTGACGCGAGCCTGCCCGGCGCGCTGCTGATCCAGCTCCAGGCCGCGCTGCTGCACGGCAGCTCCGCCGCACTGCGCCAGGCCTGCGCCGCGGCTCCCCAGGCGCTGAAGACCACGCTGCGCGGGCTGCTCCACTACCATCTGGGCCACCAGCCGCTGCGCACGCGCGCGTTGATGGTCGACGTGCAACAACTGCTCGAGTCCTGACCCCATGAACCCGCTCGCTCAAGCCGGCGTCCGCTGCGCCCTGTCGGTCAACGTCAACAAGGTCGCGCTGCTGCGCAACACGCGCCACCTCGGCATCCCCAGCGTGCTGCGCGCCGCCGAGCAATGCCTGGCTGCAGGCGCCCACGGCATCACCGTGCACCCGCGGCCGGATGCGCGCCACATCCGCCCCGGCGACGTCGACGAGCTCGCGGCCTTCCTGAAGCAGGGCTGGCCCCACGCCGAGTTCAACATCGAGGGCAACCCGACGCAGAACCTGATGGACTTCGTGCGCCGGCATCGCCCGCACCAGGTCACCTTCGTGCCCGACGCCGAAGACCAGTTCACCTCCGATCACGGCTGGACACTGCCGCAGGACGGCGAGCGCCTGCTGCCGCTGATCCGCGAGGCGCAGGACCTCGGCGTGCGCGTCAGCCTTTTCATGGACCCCAACCCAGCCGCCATGGCCGCCGTGGCCGAGCTGGGCGCGGACCGCATCGAGCTCTACACCGAGACCTTCGCCAGTGCCTTCGGCACCGCGCGGCAGGCCGAGGTGCTGGCCGGCTTCACGGCGACGGCGCAGGCGGCGCTGAAGGTGGGCCTGGGCATCAATGCCGGCCACGACCTGAACCGCGACAACCTCAGCGTCTTCCTGCGCCACGTGCCCGGCGTGCTGGAGGCCTCCATCGGCCATGCCCTCATCGCCGACGCGCTGGAGCTGGGCTACACGGAAACCGTGCGCGACTACCTGCGCGTCATTGCGACGGCCTACGTGTGATCCACGGCATCGGTACCGACATCTGCGACATCCGCCGCATCGAGGCCACGCTGGCCCGGCGCGGCGAACGCTTTGCCCAGAAGGTACTGGGGCCGGATGAGCTGCTGGTCTTCCGCGCCCGCCGTGCGCGCTCCGAGCAGCGCGGCATCCGCTACCTGGCGACGCGCTTCTCCGCCAAGGAGGCCTTCAGCAAGGCCATCGGCCTGGGCCTGCACCTGCCCATGCGCCTGCCGGACTGCCAGATCCTCAACGAGGCCAGCGGCCGGCCGGTGCTGAAGCTCTCCGGCGCGCTGGCGGATTGGTTCGCCGAGCGGGCCTTGAGCGGGCAGGTGACGCTCAGCGACGAGACCGACTACGCGGTCAGCTTCGTCGTCGTCGAGCAGGGTTAAGGCTTCTTCCTTGCCGAGGCCGCCTTGGCCAGTGACTCGCCCTTGGACTGCATGTCCATGTCCATGTCCATGAACATGCGCCCGTTGTCGGGGCCGTCCATGGTCATCTTCATGTTCATCGCCAGGCGGCTGGCCAGCTGGAGCCGGTCGGCCAGGCGCAGCGAGCTGCTGCCCTTGCCGCTGCCGGTGACCACCATCCGCATCATCTGGGGCGGGGCGCTCGCCGCGTCGGCGCCGCCGGCAGAGGCCGCCGATGCGGCCGATGCGGCCGATGCGGCCGCCGCGGGGCGGGGCAGGGGCGTGTTGATGTCCATCTTGATGTCCATGGCCAGATCGAAGTGGGCCACGCCCTGGGCCACGCGCACCAGCGTGTAGCGCACCGTGCTCTGCATGTTGCCCGCGCCACCCGGCATGGGCATGGGCAGGGCCATGTTGAAGGGCACGTCCACGCTTTCGCCCACCTTCAGCGGCCGCTGGCTCAGCGCCTTGTACAGCTGCAGCGCCTCGCCGATCATGGCCTTGGTCTGCTGGCCCATGGCCGCGTTCAGTTCCGGCGAGCCACCCTCGAACGTCTGCACCTCGATGCCGAAGTCCTGGGGGTTGAAGCGCGCCGAGAAGCTCATGTCCCCGGCCTTGTTGGTGGGCAGCGGCATGGTCTTGCCGCCCACCTCCATGGTGCCGCCCTTGTTGACGACCGCCACGGTCATCGGCAGCCAGCCGGCAGCGTCGGCCGCGTCGACCTTCAGCGTCTGCTGCATCTGCATGGCCATCTTCATCGGCCCCATCTGGCCCATGTTCTCTGCCGCCCGGGCAATCTTGGCGCGTTGTTCGTCGGTGGCGTCGGGGCCGGCCTCGAGGCGCATCTTCATGACGGCCTGCATGTCGATCTGCTGGCGCTGATGCTGGCCGGCGCGTGGCGTGGTGTCGAAGCTGACGGCAGCCGGCGCGGCCTGGGCCGCTAGGTTGAGGCCCAGCAGGGCGGCCAGCAGGGACAGGCGCGACAGGCCTGACTGGCGCAGGGGGGAAGCAAAGATCATCACGAGGGCAACTCCTTGAGGAAAGGGGGACGGGCGCGTCAGCGGGGGTGGAAGAGCAGTTTCTCGGCCAGCTCGCGCCGGGCCGGTGGCTGGGCCGGCAGGCGCTCCAGCAGGGCGATGACGGGCTCGCAGGCGGTGCCGGCGCCGGCGCCGTCGGGTGCGTCGGCCCACAGGCGGGCCAGCATGCCCAGCGCGGCGGGCCCTACCGAGCGGCTGAGCACCTCGATCTCGATGCCGCTGGGAGGCCTGGGCTGCCGGCGCGGCGGCGTGCCGCCGGCCGCATCCAGCAGCCACTGGGTCTCGCGCACCTGCAGCTCCAGCGGCACCTGCTGGCGCGCGCCGAGGCGGCCGTCCAGCAGGTCGCGGCAGGCCGGCCGGGTGCCGGGCTGGGCCGGCATGCGCAGCGCCTTGAGCTGGTCGGCGACGATCTGCACGTAGCGTCGCCGCAGCACGCTGTCCGTGCCGTTGACCAGGCCGGGCATCTGCGCCGCCAGCGGTGCGAGGGCGCTGGCCTGTACGTCGTCGTCGTCGGCGCCGGCCGTGCGGGCCGCCCACATGCGCCGGGCCACGGTGTCTATGGTGCCGGGGCTGCGCCGCTCCAGTGCCTCCCAGACCGGGTGCATGCGCAGCGCGTCGTCGTAGTCGGCCAGCGGCGCGGCGGCGGGGGGCAGCGGGACGGCCAGCGTCCGCGGCGACGGCGCGATCAGCGCGTGCGCCTGCAGTTCCTCGCGCGGCACGAACCACATGCTGCGCGACGAGGTGCGCAGCGTCTTGTCGATCATGGACTGCGGCAGGCCCAGCTCGCGGTAGGTCTGGGCCAGCTGCTGGTTGGCCAGTTCCTCGAAGACCGGGTTGTAGGTGCCGGTGGAGGCGCGGTGGAAGCCCAACTGCCCCTGCGGCGCCAGGTGGCGCGGGCTGCCGGCCAGGAAGACCAGGGTGCAGGCGCTGGCACAGGTGCCCACGGCGCGCACTTCGTGGCGGTGCGCCTTCAGCGCGCCGGCCATGCGCTCGGCCTCGCGCACGCGGCCACCAGGTGACGACAGCTCCACGCGCTTGAGCCCGCGTGCCGCCTCGCTGCCCAGCAGCGTGCGCAGCCGCTCGCCGTCGCCCATGCCGATGACGCCGTCCAGGCGCAGGCTGCGGCCGTCGGCCGAGAAGCTGAACCTGGCCTGGCCGATGGGGTCGACGCCGCGCGCCATCTGCCAGAACTCGTCCACGCCGGGCAGGAAGCCGAGCAGCACCGAGGCGGCCAGTTGCAGGGTGCCCAGCACCAGGCTGATGCGGGCCAGCCAGCCCCACAGCAGCGAGCCGTGGTGGTGCAGGTAGGCGGTGGCCGCGCGCCAGGTGCCGACCAGGCACCAGACGTCCAGCGCCACCAGCAGCGGGAAGCCCAGCAGGATGACGATGGCGCTGACCTGCAGCGAGTCGCCCTTGACGCTGATCCAGCTCATCAGGCCGGTCAGCAGCAGGGCCAGCGGGGCGGCGACGAGGAAGTTGTTCAGCCAGTAGCTGCGCGCCAGGCTCTGCTCGCCGCGCCAGTGGCTGGCGAAGTAGCCCGCCCGGGCGACCGAGGCCGCGCGCGGCACAGGGCCCGGCCTGGGGCTCGGGCGCGGGTGGAGCGAAGCCTGCTGCCAGGCCGCCGGCGCCGGCGCGGGAGTTGGCGGGCCCGCAGCGTCTGCCGCCGCCGACGTCGGGTCGATGTAGGGACGCTGGCTCATGCGGGGGCCGTTGGAAAGAAAAATGCCGCCCGGCGGGCAGCCGGGCGGCATCGTAGAGCGCGGCGGCCGCGCGGCGTGGCCGGTGGCACGGGTAATTTCACCCACGCCGGCCCTGTCGGGGCGTCAGCCGCGGTAGTTGTTCTGCATCGGGTAGCGCCGCGCCACCAGCGCGAACAGCAGTGCGGCCACCAGCGCGAAGGCGGCGAAGAAGAACATCAGGCAGGCCGTCTCGCTGTAGCCGGTGGAGTGGATGGCCGCCAGCGCGCCGGGGCTCTTGATGCTGACGTTGGACAGCAGCACCCACAGATTGCCCACCGTCACCGACAGGCTCCAGAAGCTCATGATGGTGCCCTTCATGGACAGGGGCGCCTGGCTGTACGCGAACTCCAGGCCGGTGGCCGAGACCAGCACCTCGCCCAGCGTCAGTGCCACGTAGGGCAGCATCTGCCAGACGATGCTGACCGTGTCGCCGGCGTCCAGCCAGAGCTGCAGCATGCCGGCGAAGATCCACGCGAAGCCCGACAGCGCGATGCCCGCACCCATGCGGCGCAGCGCCGTCACCTTCAGGCCCATGCGCGCCAGTGCCGGGTAGAGCACCAGGTTGTTGAAGGGGATGAGGATCATCACCAGCGCCGGGTTCAGCGCTTGCATCATCGACGACTGGAACCACTCGGGCTTGGCCATCTGGTCGGCCTGCAGCACCCAGGTCGAGGCCTTCTGGTCGAACAGCGACCAGAACGGCGTGACGAGGGCGAACAGCACCAGCACGCGCAGCACGGCGCGTGCGCCGTCCACGGCCTCGTCCGGATGCACGCCGCGCGCGCGCTCCAGTTGCAGTGCAGCGCCCGCGCCGCCGAAGCCCATTACCAGCACCAGTGCCAGGCATACGGCCGCGACGAAGCCCAGGCTGGCCATCTGGCTCAGGCTGTAGGCCGCCAGCAGCAGGCCCACGGCGGCCACCCCCATGCCCAGGCCACCGGCCTTCAGCGCGGTCCAGACCACCCAGATGAAGCTGTGCGGGTTGGCGCCGCGGGCGGGCTGGTGCACGTACTTCTTGCGGCCGCTCCACAGGATCAGCGTCGCCACGCCCATCAGGATGCCCGGCAGGCCGAAGGCCACGCTGGCGCCGAACGACTTGAGGATGACGGGCATCAGCAGCGATGCGAAGAAGCTGCCGAAGTTGATGATCCAGTAGAAGGCGTCATAGACCTTCTGCGCCAGCGAGCGGTTGCTCTTGTCGAACTGGTCGCCGACGAAGCTGCTGACCAGCGGCTTGATGCCGCCCGAGCCCAGCGAGATCAGGAACAGGCCGAAGTAGAAGCCGCGGATGTTGTCCTCGAAGATCGCCAGGCAGGCATGGCCCGCGCAGTAGACGAGGCTGAGCCAGAAGATGGTCGGGTACTTGCCGAAGAAACGGTCGGCCAGCCAGCCGCCCAGCAGCGGGAAGAAGTACACGCCGATGACGAAGGTGTGGAACACCTCCTTGGCCTCGGCCTTGCGCAGATCCTCGGGGATGGCCAGCAGCAGGCTGGTCATCATGAAGACCGTCAGGATGTTGCGCATCCCGTAGAAGCTGAAGCGCTCGCAGCCCTCGTTGCCGATGATGTACGGGATCTGCGGCGGCATCTTGGCCGCGGGGCGGGCCGCGCTGGCGGCGTCTGCGGTGACGGTGTTCGTCATGGGGAGGGCCTCGTGTTCGGGCTAAGAGAAACGCCGCGCGGCTTGTGGCCGGCGGCGTTCGGGGGGCGGGTGCCGCGGGGGATCAGGCCTCGAAGGGCAGCTTCACCTGGCTCAGGTCCTTGCGGGTCTCGACGAGCACCAGCGGGCCCTCGTCGACGACGACGACCGGTGCCGGCTCACGGCCCAGCGCGGCCGGGGCGGGCTCGGCAGCGATGGCGGCCTGGGCGGCGGCGATCTTGTCGGTGTCCGAGTTGACCCATTGCAGGCCGGCGCCTTCCGCGATGGCCTGCAACTCGTTCATCGGCAGCTTGAAGGCCTTGACGACGGGCGCCGGGGGCTCGACGGGTGCGGGCGCGGGTGCAGGTGCAGCAGCCACGGGCGCCTGGGCCGGGGCGGCGGCCATGGCGTCCTCGATCAGCGAGCTCTGCACCGGGGAGGCAGGGGCGGCCGGCTCGGCGGCAGCGGCCTCGTCTGCGCTGGCCGGGGTGTCCTGACCTTCGACGCCACCTTCCTCGCGGCGGTTGCGATTGCGGTTGCGGCCGCCGCGACGGCGGCTTTCGCGGCCATGGCCCTCGCCGGCGTCATCGTTCTCGGCGACGGGCGCGGCATCGGCGGCGGGCACTTCCGTGCCCGGCTCGACGGCCGTGTCGACGCCTTCAGGGGCTTCCGCGCCTTCGGTGCCGGCGCCAGCCTGCTCCTCACGGTCGCGACCGCCACGGCGGCGGCGACGGCCGCGGCCCTGGCGTTCTTCGCTGGCCGGCGTGTCACCGGTCGGGGGCAGGGCGGCCTCGGCCTGGCTGTCCACGAAGGCGGGCGGCGCATCATGGACGGCGGCCAGTTCCTCACTCAGCGGCGCGGCCACCGGTTCGACCTGCGGGCGCTCCTGGCGCTCGCCACGCGGGCGGCGCTCACCGCGCTCGCCACGTTCACCACGCTCCGGGCGTTGCTGCTGTTCCGGCTTGTCGCTCGCGTCGCCGCGCTTGTTGCGATCGCCCCGCTCATTGCGTTCACCGCGCTCGCCGCGGGCTTCCTGCGGCTTGCCGTCGCGGCGGCCACCACGTTCACCACGCTCGCCGCGTTCACCGCGTTCACCGCGTTCACCACGGCGGCCACCATCGCGGCGGCCGTCTCGGCCGCCTTCGCGCTTGGGCTTGTCGGTCGCCGCTGCGGCCGGCGCGGGCGCCTCCACGGCGGGTGCCGGAGCGGGAGCGGCGTCGCCACCACCGAAGAAGCTGAGCAGCCGGCTGAAGAAGCCCTTGCCAGCCGGTGCAGGCGCGGCGGCGGCGGCCACCACGGGGGCCGGTGCCGGCGCCACGACGGGCGCGGGCGCCGGTGCGGCGATGGGTGCGGGCTGCTCGGGCAGGATGCCCTTGATGACCGGCTCCTGCTTGTTCTTCTTCTCGATGTCGCCGCGACGGGTGATGCCCACCTCGTCGTCCGGCTCCTCGATCATCGTGTAGCTGGCCTGCAGGTTCTCCAGGCGCGGGTCGTCGTGGCGCAGGCGTTCCAGCTTGTAGTTGGGCGTCTCGAGGTGCTTGTTGGGCACCAGCAGCACGGTGACGCGCTGCTTGAGTTCGATCTTGGTGATCTCGGTGCGCTTCTCGTTCAGCAGGAACGACGTGACCTCCACCGGCACCTGCACGTGCACGGCGGCGGTGTTGTCCTTCATGGCCTCTTCCTGGACCATGCGCAGGATCTGCAGCGCGCTGCTTTCCGTGTCGCGGATGTGGCCGGTGCCGTTGCAGCGCGGGCAGGTGATGTGGTTGCCTTCGCTGAGCGCCGGGCGCAGGCGCTGGCGGCTCATCTCCAGCAGGCCGAACTTGCTGATGGAGGCGAACTGCACGCGGGCGCGGTCATTGCGCAGCGCGTCGCGCAGGCGCTGTTCCACGTCACGGCGGTTCTTGCTCTCCTCCATGTCGATGAAGTCGACCACGATCAGGCCGCCCAGGTCGCGCAGGCGCATCTGGCGGGCGATCTCGTCGGCCGCTTCGAGGTTGGTGCGGGTGGCGGTTTCTTCGATGTCGCCGCCGCGGGTGGCGCGGGCGGAGTTGACGTCGACGGAGACGAGCGCTTCGGTGTGGTCGATGACGATGGCGCCGCCCGAGGGCAGGTTCACCGTGCGGCTGTGGGCCGTCTCGATCTGGTGCTCGATCTGGAAGCGGCTGAACAGCGGCGCGTCGTCACGGTAGCGCTTCACGCGATGGCCCTGGTCGGGCATCACGTGGTTCATGAACTGGTGGGCCTGCTCGAACAGGTCGTCCGTGTCGATCAGGATCTCGCCGATGTCCGACGTGAAGTAGTCGCGGATCGCGCGGATCACCAGGCTGGATTCCTGGTAGATCAGGTAGGCGCCCTTGCCGCCCTTGGCCGCGTCGTCGATCGCGGTCCAGAGCTTGAGCATGTAGTTCAAGTCCCACTGCAGCTCCGGCGCCGAGCGGCCGATGCCGGCGGTGCGGGCGATCAGGGACATGCCCTTGGGGTACTCGAGCTGGTCGAGGTTCTCCTTCAGCTCCTCGCGGTCCTCGCCCTCGATGCGACGGCTCACGCCACCACCGCGCGGGTTGTTGGGCATCAGCACCAGGTAGCGGCCAGCCAGCGACACGAAGGTCGTCAGCGCCGCGCCCTTGTTGCCGCGCTCTTCCTTCTCGACCTGGACCAGCAGTTCCTGGCCTTCCTTGATCGCGTCCTTGATGGTCGCGTTCTTGACGTCGGTGCCCTCGCGGAAGAACTGGCGCGAGATTTCCTTGAACGGCAGGAAGCCGTGGCGGTCCTCGCCGTAGTCGACGAAGCAGGCTTCGAGCGAGGGCTCGACGCGTGTCACGACGGCCTTGTAGATGTTGCCCTTGCGCTGTTCGCGGCCTTCGATTTCGGTCTCGAAGTCCAGCAGCTTCTGGCCATCGACGATCGCGAGGCGCCGCTCTTCCGGCTGCGTCGCATTGATCAGCATGCGTTTCATGTCATCACTCCTTCGCGCGTCCCGTGCGGGAACGCGCCACGTCATGCCACCCGAGGGTGGCGTTCAAGACGCACGAGCGACAGCGTGGAACCGTGGAAGGAGTGCCCTGGACCGCTTGGGTTTCTGACGCAGGTCAGACGCCGAGCGGCGTTGGCGCATGCGACCGGGCGGTCTTGGCGCGGGCAAGCCCAGTCTCGACCCAGCCGCGCTTGAACGCGAACGCGCCGGGCCAGGCGACCACCGCAGCTTCTGGCTGGGGTCGCGCGGCAGGGCGCAGCGGGTGGGGGAGGAAAGGGTTCATCCGCGAAGGACTGCTGGACGCTGGCGCGAGCTGTTGCGGCCGGTTGGTTGAATCGGACCGCGCGCTCTCGCGCCGTGAAAACCTTGTTTGGCAGCCGGCGCTCTTCTCGTTGTTAGCGTTTGAAGAGGAGCCGGTGGGTTCCGGGTGTCATCGCTCTGCCGCATCGCGCCACCGACCGCCGTTTCACTTGGGGAAACTGCCTGCCGACCGCAGGATGCGTTGCATCGCCTGTTTGTGGCCCAGGGGACGAACCCCGCAGGCCCCGCGCTGTCGCCGCTAAAATCAAAAAAATCAAACACTTACGGCAGCAACGTGGTGAAAAGGATTATAGGGGCAGCCCCTGAGGCCCCCACCACGGGGTTGAGGACCGCTGTGGGTACGGACAAACCCGCGGTCCGGCGCGTGCTTGTGGACGAGGGATCGGCCGGCCAGCGCCTGGACAACTTCCTGCTGCGCGAGCTCAAGGGCGTGCCCAAGACGCATGTCTACCGGGTCATCCGCGCCGGGGAAGTGCGCGTCAACAAGGGGCGTGCGCAGGCGGACACCCGGCTGGAGCTCGGCGACGAGGTCCGCATCCCGCCGGTGCGTCTGCCCGAGCGCGCGGCGCAGCCCGAGGCACCGGCGCGCGAGTTCCCGGTCGTCTTCGAGGATGAGCACCTGCTCGTCATCGACAAGCCGGCCGGCGTGGCGGTGCATGGCGGCTCGGGCGTCAGCTACGGCGTCATCGAGGCGCTGCGCCGCGCCCGGCCCGCGGCCAAGTTCCTGGAACTGGTGCACCGGCTCGACAAGGAAACCTCGGGCCTCCTGATGATCGCCAAGAAGCGCAGCGCGCTCGTCAACCTGCAGGACCAGTTGCGCGACCGCGAGACCGGCAAGACCTACGCCGCGCTGGTGTGGGGCGACTGGCCGGACAAGCTCAAGGTCATCGATGTGCCGCTGGTGAAGTTCGTCGGCGGCGACGGCGAGCGCTGGGTCAGGCCGGGCAAGGAAGGCGAGGAAGACGCCAAGCGCTCGATCAGCCTGGTCAAAGTGGTGCGACGCACGCCGCGTTTCAGCCTGCTCGACGTGACCATCAAGACCGGCCGCACCCACCAGATCCGCGTCCACCTGCAGCAGGCCGGCCACGCCATCGTCGGCGACCCGAAGTACGGCGACTTCGAGCGCAACCGGGAGCTGGCACGCGGGCCGGCCAAGTTCGACCGCATGTTCCTGCACGCCCGGCGGCTGCGCTTCACCCATCCGGCCACCGGGGCCGAGATGACGCTGGAAGCGCCGCTGCCGCCCGACTGTGAGAAGCTGACGACTCTATGAGACCCCAACGCTTCGACCTGATCGCCTTCGACTGGGATGGCACCCTGTTCGACTCCACCGCGCTGATCGCCCGCTGCATCCAGCGCGCTGCCGTCGACATCGGTGAGCCCGAGCCCGACTTCGACCGCGCCCGCTACGTCATCGGCCTGGGCCTGCGCGACGCGCTGGAGCAGGTCGTGCCCGGCCTGTCGCACGACCGCTACGGCGAACTGGGCCTGCGCTACCGCCACCACTACCTGGGCTCGGAGCACGAGGTGTCGCTGTTCGACGGCACGCTGGAGATGCTGCAGGCCCTGAAGGCGCGCCACCACTGGCTGGCCGTGGCCACCGGCAAGAACCGCGTAGGGCTGGATCGCGTGCTGGCGTCCAGCGAGCTGACGAAGATGTTCGACGGCTCGCGCACCGCCGACGAGACGCGCTCCAAGCCGCATCCGCAGATGCTGCTGGAGCTGATGCGCGAGTTCGGCGTGGAGCCCGAGCGCACGCTGATGATCGGCGACACCACGCATGACCTGCTGCTCGCCCGCAATGCCGGCGTGCCCAGCGTGGGCGTCAGCTTCGGCGCGCACGACCACGAGACCTTTGCCGAGCACCAACCGCTGTTCGTCGCGCATTCGACGCGCGAGCTGCACGACTGGCTGGTCCGGCATGCTTGAGCCGCAGGCCCGGCCGCCGCAACACCTGTGCGCCTCCTCGGAACTGGAAGAGCGCGGCAAGGCCGTCGGCTTCGATGTCATCCAGTGGCGCGAGCCGGTGCGGGCCTTCGCGCTGCGCTTCGACGGCCAGGCCGTGGCCTATCTGAACCGCTGCGCCCACGTGCCCACCGAGATGGACTGGCAGGAGGGCGAGTTCCTCGACGGCGACAAGCGCTTCATCATGTGCAGCATCCATGGCGCCGTCTACGACCCGCTGACCGGCCAGTGCCTGATGGGCCCCTGCACCCGTGGGCGGCTGACCAAGATCGAGCTGACCGAACGCGACGGCCAGGTTTACTGGCACCCCACACGCGACACCCAACCCGCCTTCGAAGGTTGACATGAGCACTCCCGACGACGACCTGCCGCCCCCCATGCAAGAGCCCGTGGGCGTGCCGCCCCCTCCGGCCTCTCCGCCCTCTCGGGCGGCGCCCGTGGCGCCCCAGCACGAGGCCTTGCTGGCCCAGCTCGCGGGGGACTTCCTGCGCGAGCGGCGCATCGAGCGGCGCTGGCGCACGCTGTTCCGGCTGTTCTGGCTGGTGCTCGCGGCCCTGCTGGTCTACGGCCTGTGGCAGGGCCGGCACATGACGCCGTCGGCCACGCCGCACACGGCTCTGGTCGAGGTGCGTGGCGAGATCGCCGCCGACTCCGAGGCCAGCGCCGAGCTGCTGCTGGCCGCGCTGAAGGACGCCTTCAAGGACGACGCGGCGCAGGCCGTCGTGCTGCGCATCAACTCGCCCGGCGGCAGCCCGGTGCAGGCCGGCATCGTCTATGACGAGATCAAGCGGCTCAGGAAGCAGTACGACAAGCCGGTCTATGCCGTCGTCGAGGAGATGTGCGCCTCGGGCGCCTACTACATCGCCGCGGCGGCCGACGAGATCTATGTCGACAAGGCCTCGGTGGTGGGCTCCATTGGCGTGCTGATGGACGGCTTCGGCTTCACCGGCCTGATGGACAAGCTGGGTGTGGAGCGCCGCCTGCTGACCGCCGGCGAGAACAAGGGCATGCTGGACCCGTTCAGCCCGCTGGTTCCCAAGCAGCGTGCCTATGCCCAGGCCATGCTGGACCAGATCCACCAGCAGTTCATCGCCGTCGTGCGAGAGGGCCGGGGCAAGCGGCTGAAGGAGACGCCGGACACCTTCTCCGGCCTGTTCTGGAATGGCGAGCAGGCCGTCCAGCTGGGCCTGGCCGACCATTTCGGCAACCTCGACTACGTGGCGCGCGAGGTCGTCAAGGCCGAGGACGTCATCGACTACACGCCCAAGGACAACGTGGCCGAGCGGCTGGCCAAGCGCTTCGGCGCGGCCATCGGCGCCGGCGCCGTGAAGGCGCTGCGCGACATCGCACCCATCCGTTGATCCACCCCGGGCTCGGCCCGCGGTGCCGTGGGCGTAATTTGCATATTTCCAATCGGTCGTTCCGTCGATCTAGGGTAACCACTAGGATGCTGGCCTGACTCTCCTGCGTCAGCGCCTCCCGTGGGCCGGCGCTGCGCCAGACCGGTGATAGAACTAGAACGAGCCCACAAAACCTATGCCGTCGGCCGGCAGCGCATTGCGGCGCTGCGCGGTGTCGATCTGCGTGTCGAAGCCGGCGAGGTGTTCGGCATCATCGGTGCGTCGGGTGCCGGCAAGAGCACGCTGCTGCGCCTGATCAACCTGCTGGAGCGGCCCGACGCTGGCGCGGTGCGCGTCGCCGGCCAGGACCTGCTGGCGCTGGACGACGCCGGCCTGCGCGCCGCGCGCCAGCGCATCGGCATGATCTTCCAGCACTTCAACCTGCTGTCCAGCAAGACCGTGGCCGAGAACGTGGCCTGGCCGCTGAAGATCGCCGGCGGCCGCACGGCGGCCGACATCGCGCAGCGCGTCGAGGCGCTGCTGGCGCGCGTCGGCCTGGCGGACCAGTCCCACAAGTATCCGGCGCAGCTCTCGGGCGGGCAGAAGCAGCGCGTCGGCATCGCCCGCGCGCTGGCCACCGGGCCGCGCGTGCTGCTGTGCGACGAAGCGACCAGCGCGCTGGACCCGGAGACCACGCGCGCCATCCTGACGCTGCTGGCCGAACTCAACCGCGAGCTGGGCCTGACCATCGTGCTGATCACGCACGAGATGGAGGTGGTGCGCCGCGTCTGCGACCGCGTCGCCGTCATCGATGGCGGCGTCATCGTCGAGCAGGGGCCGGTGGCCGACGTCTTCCTGCACCCGCAGCACGCGGTGACGCGGCGCTTCGTGCAGGAGGCCGAACAGGTGGACGAGGGCCAGCGGCTGGATGACTTCGCCCACGTCCCTGGCCACGTGCTGCAGCTGACCTTCCGCGGCGAGCGCACCTACGACCCGCTCTTGGGCGAGGTGGCGCGCCGCACCGGGCTGGACTTCGGCATCCTGTCGGGCCGCATCGATCGCATCAAGGACGAGCCCTATGGCCAGCTGACGATCTCGGTGGCCGGCGGCGATCTGGCCGCGGCCCGGGCGCTGCTGGAAGCGCGCGGCGTGCGCGTGGAGGTGCTGCGCTGATGGACGCCCTGCTGAATGCCATCGACTGGGCCGAGATCGGCCTGGCGACCTGGGACACGCTGCTGATGCTGGGCGGCTCGCTGCTGTTCACCGTGCTGCTGGGCCTGCCGCTGGGCGTGGCGCTGTTCCTGTTCGACCGCGGCCAGCTGCTGGCCGCGCCGCGCGTCTACGCGCTGTTGTCGCTGGTGGTGAACGTGCTGCGTTCGCTGCCGTTCGTCATCCTGCTGATCGTGCTGATCCCGTTCACGCTGCTGGTGGCCGGCACGTCACTGGGCGTGGCCGGCGCGATCCCGCCGCTGGTGGTGGGCGCGACGCCCTTCCTGGCCCGGCTGGTGGAGGGCGCACTGCGCGGCGTCGACCGCGGCATCGTCGAGGCGGGCCTCGCGATGGGCGCGTCGACATGGCAGATCGTCTGGCAGGCGCTGCTGCCCGAGGCGCGGCCGGCGCTGTGGTCGGCGGTCACGGTCACCGCGATCACGCTGGTCGGCTACACGGCGATGTCGGGCGTCATCGGCGGCGGCGGGCTGGGCGACCTGGCGATCCGCTTCGGTTACCAGCGCTTCCAGACCGAGGTGATGGTCGTGACCGTGGTGCTGCTGCTGTTGCTGGTGCAGCTGCTGCAGATGCTGGGCGACTGGCTGGTGCGTCGCTGCACGCACCGCTGAGCGCACCGTTGATTGAATTCTTTCGTTGTACCCCGAGGAGTTGTTCCGAATGAAAAGCAAGATCATCCTGGCGCTGGCCGCCTTCGCACTGGCCGGCGCCGCCGCTGCCGCCGACAAGCTGACGGTGGCCGCCACCGCGGTGCCGCATGCCGAGATCCTGGCGTTCGTGAAGCCGGCGCTGGCCAAGCAGGGCGTGGACCTGGAGGTGAAGGTGTTCACCGACTACGTGCAGCCCAACGTGCAGGTCGCCGAGAAGCGCCTGGACGCCAACTTCTTCCAGCACAAGCCCTACCTGGCCGAGTTCAACAAGGGCAAGGGCGCCAACCTGCAGCCGGTGGTGGCCGTGCACGTGGAGCCCTTCGGCGCGTACTCCAGCAAGCACAAGACCCTGGCGGACGTCCCGGCCGGCGGCACGGTCGCCATCCCCAACGACCCCAGCAACGCCGGCCGCGCGCTGCTGCTGCTGGACCGCGCCGGCGTCATCAAGCTCAAGAGCACGGACAACATCCTGGCCACGCCGCGTGACATCGCCGAGAACCCGAAGAAGCTGAAGTTCCGCGAGATCGAGGCCGCCACGCTGCCGCGCATCCTGCCGCAGGTGGACCTGGCGCTGATCAACACCAACTACGCGCTGGAAGCCAGGCTGAACCCCGTCAAGGACGCGCTGGCCATCGAGGATGCCCGCTCGCCCTACGCCAACTGGCTGGTGGCCCGCGTCGACAACAAGGACACGCCCGCGCTGAAGAAGCTGGCCGCCGCGCTGAACAGCGCCGAGGTGAAGAAGTTCATCGAGACCAAGTACAACGGCGCGGTGGTGCCGGCGTTCTGAGCCTCGGGCCGACGCAGTGAAAAAGCCCGGCTTCGGCCGGGCTTTTTCGTTGTCCACGAAAAAAGGCCGCAGCCCTTGAGGGCTGCGGCCTTGCGCGGAGCGCTGTGGCGCTTACTGCGTCTTGGTCTCGGTCTTCACGTCGGTCTTGGCGGCATCGCCGGCCTCGGCCTTGGCGTGCTTCTTCTTTGCGTGGTGCTTGTGGCCATGCTTGGCGCCGCTGGCGGCCTCGGCGGGAGCGGCGGGAGCGGCGGCCGTGGCGGGCGCTGCCGTCGTGGTGGCCGCCGGCTTGGCAGCCGGGGCAGGCGTGGCCGCAGGGGCCGGGGTCTGTGCCAGGGCCACGCCCGAGGCGAGCGTGATGAGAGCGGTGGCGAGGGTGGTCTTCAGCGTGTTCATCTTCAAGGCTCCAGGGTGGTGGTTTGGATTCGGGCTTCGCGAAAGCTTGTGACGACAACGAGGCCCCGGCGTCGCCGGTTGACCCTCGCCTGCCGCGTTGCAAAACATTACAAGCGGCCCAGAATCGGGCCTCATGAACTCCTTCGACTGGAAAGCCGGCTACGCGAGCCGGCGCAGCCCGCTGTTCGCGCGCAACATCGTCTCGACCTCGCATCCGCTCGCGGCCCAGGCCGGCCTGCGGGTGCTGCAGGCCGGCGGCAACGCGGTCGACGCCGCGATTGCCACCGCGGCCTGCATGACGCTGGTGGAACCCTGCAGCAACGGCCTGGGATCGGATGCCTTCTGCATCCTCTGGGACGGCCGCCAACTGCACGGCCTGAACGCCTCGGGCCCCGCGCCGGCGGCGTGGACGCCCGACTTCTTCGCGGGTCAGGCCATGCCTCGCCGCGGCTGGGGTTCCGTCACCGTGCCGGGCGCCGTGGGCGGCTGGGTGGGCTTAAGCGAGCGCTTCGGCAGGCTGCCTTTCGCCGACCTGATGCAGCCGGCCATCGAGATCGCCGAGCGCGGCTATGCCGTGCCGCCCATCGTGCAGGGCAAGTGGGCCCTGGCCGCGGCGCTTGACGAGCTCACGTCGCAAGCCGGCTTTGCCCAGGCCTTTCTGCCGCGCGGTCGTGCGCCCGAGGTGGGCGAGCTGTTCCGCTTCCCCGACGCGGCGCGCAGCCTGCGGCTGATCGCCGAAAGCGGGGGCGAGGCCTTCTACCGCGGCGAGATCGCCGCCGCGCTGGCCCGCTTCGCGCGCGACACCGGCGGCGCGCTGACCGAGGCCGACCTGGCCGCCTACCGGCCCGAATGGGTCACGCCACTGGCCCAGGATTTCGCCGGCCACACGCTGCACGAGATTCCGCCCAACGGCCAGGGCATCGCGGCGCAGATGGCGCTCGGGCTGCTGGAGCACTGGGACATCGGGGCGCATGCGGTCGACAGCCCCGAGACGCAGCACCTGCTGATCGAGGCGATGAAGCTGGCCTTCGCCGACGTCTACCGCTTCGTGGCCGAGCCGGCCGCGATGCCGGTCAGCGCGGCCCAGTTGCTGGACCCGGGCTACCTCGCGGCCCGCGCCAGGCTCATCGACCCGGCCCGCGCCCAGGTCTTCGGGGCCGGCAACCCGGTCAAGGGCGGCACCATCTACCTCACCGCGGCCGACGAGAGCGGCATGATGGTCAGCTTCATCCAGAGCAACTACATGGGCTTCGGCTCGGGCCTGGTGCTGCCGGGCTATGGCGTCAGCCTGCAGAACCGCGGCCACTGCTTCACGCTGGAGGCGGGCCACCCCAACCAGGTGGCGCCCGGCAAGCGGCCCTTCCACACGATCATTCCTGGCTTCCTGACCCGGGACGGTGCGCCCGTCATGAGCTTCGGCGTCATGGGCGGCAACATGCAGCCGCAAGGCCACCTGCAGACGCTGGTGCGCATGCTCAAGTACGGCCAGAACCCCCAGGCGGCCTGCGACGCGCCGCGCTGGCGCTTCAACGAAGGCCTGTCGATCAACGTCGAGCCGCACATGCCGGCCGCCACCCTCGCGGCGCTGCAGGCCCGCGGCCACCAGATCGGCGACATCCACGACAGCTACCAGGACTTCGGCGCCGGCCAGTTCATCTGGCGGCAGGGCGACCCGGGCGTGGACGGCTACGTGGCCGCCAGCGACCCGCGGCGCGACGGCGCGGCGGTGGGCTGGTGATGCTGGAGGCCCTGCGCCTCCATCCTGGCAACGACCTGCGCGGCGCGCTCGAGGCGGCCGGGCGCACCGGCTTCGTCGTCGCGGGCATCGGCAGCCTGGCCCAGGCGCGGCTGCGCTTCGCGGGCGAGCCGGGGCCCACGCTCGTCGCCGGGCCGCTGGAGATCCTGACGCTCAGCGGCAGCCTCACGCCGGACGGCGCCCACCTGCACGCCAGCGTGGCGGATGCGTCGGGCCGCGTCTTCGGCGGCCATGTCTGCGCTGGCTGCGAGGTGCTCACGACGGCCGAGCTGCTCGTCGCGCCGCTGCCCGCGGGCTCGCTGGCCCGTGCCTTCGACGGGGCGACCGGCTACGCCGAGCTGCAGGTGCGTCGCCCGTGACGGCCGTGACGCCCGGCACGCGACAGCGGCCGGCGGCGCTGCTAGCATGCCGCGCATGACCAAGTTGCTCGACCTCGACTGACGCGCCTCGCGTGCGTCCACCCCGGCGGGGCCGCCCCTGCCTGTCGAGTCCTCAAAGCAACAAGTCATGTTCACCCGTCTGATCCAGTTCTTCACCCTCGCGCCCGGCGACCTGCTGCGCGACCTGGTCTACCGCCGGCTGTGGTCGTCCATCCTGATCTCGTCGCTGGGCGGCCAGATCACCATGCTGGCCCTGCCGCTGACGGCCGCCGTGCTGCTGGACGCCAGCCCCACGCAGATGGGCCTGCTGCAGGCGATGGAGATCCTGCCCTTCGTGCTGTTCTCGCTGCCGGCCGGCGTGCTGCTGGACCGCTGCGCCAAGCTGCCCGTCTATGTCTGGGGCGAGAGCCTGCTGGCCGTCGCCGTGGCCACCGTGCCCGTCGCGGCCTGGCTGGGCGTGCTCAGCATGAGCTGGCTCTACGTGGTTGGCTTCGTGCTGGGCTGCGTCTACACGGTGGCCGGCAGCGCGGCGCAGATCGTGCTGACCCAGGTGGTGCCGCGCGAGCGGCTGGTGGAGGCGCATGCGAAGAACGCGCTGGCCTCCTCCGGCGCCGAGGTCGCGGGCCCGGGCCTGGCCGGCGCGCTGATCAAGCTGGTCGGCGCGCCGCTGGCGCTGGCCGTGGATGCGCTGCTGCTGCTGGCCTCCGCCGCCATCCTGCGCGGCATCCAGGTCAAGGAGGCGCTGGTGGAGCGCCGCGGCCAGGCCTTCTGGCCGGAGCTGAAGGCGGGCCTGCGCTTCGTGCGCGAGCGCCCGCTGCTGGTCAGCCTGGCCACGGCCACTGGCGGCTGGCAGCTGTTCCACAACGCGGCCCTGGTGGTGCAGATCCTGTACGCCACGCGCGAGCTGCACCTGTCGCCGCAGACGGTGGGCCTGTCCTATGTCGCCTTGGGCGCCGGTACGGTGCTGGCCAGCATCTTCGGGCACCGCATCAGCCGCCGCATCGGGCCGGGGCCCTGCCTGGTGCTGGGCTATGCGGCCTGCGGCGTGGGCTGGCTGCAGCTCGCGTTGATGCCGACCGGTGCGGGAGGCGTGGTCAGCTTCGGGCTGATGCTGTTCGCCTTCGGCGTGGGCGCGGTGCTGATCTTCATCAACTTCCTGTCGCTGCGCCAGGCCGTCACGCCCGCGCCCATGCTGGGCCGCATGACCAGCACCATGCGCTGGCTCATCCTGCTGCCCGCCGGCCCCGGCGCGCTGATCGGCGGCTGGCTGGGCGAACACCTGGGCCTGCGCTCGGCGCTGGCCTTCTCGGGTGTGGGGGCCTGCCTGCTGGCGGTGCTGGCCTGGCGCCACCCGGTGATCCGCGGCGTGCGCGAGCTGCCCAAGCCGGTGGAGGTGGTGACGGCATGAGTACCGAAGCCCCGCTGATCGACGTGCCCGAGCGCCTGGACGGCGAGCGCACCGTGCTGCTGGCGCCGCGCGCGGGCACCGGGCCCGAGATGGCCATCGTCATCGCGCAGTCGCTGTCGCACCTGCGGCCCTGGATGCCGTGGGCGCAGGACGCCCCCACGGCGCAGAGCTCGGAGCTGGTCGTGCGCCGCATGCAGGCCGACTTCATCGCCTGCCGCGACCTGTGCTTCCACATCCATGCCCGCCGGCCCGACGGCAGCGCCGGCCGGCTGCTGGGCGGCACGGGTCTGCACCGCATCGACTGGGCGGTGCGCCGGTTCGAGATCGGCTACTGGATCCGCCCGGACGCCGCCGGCCAGGGGCATGTCAGCGAGACCGTGCGGCTGCTGACCGCGCTGGCCTTCGGTCAGCTGGGGGCCAGGCGCGTGGAGATCCGCTGCGACTCGCGCAACCTGAAGAGCCGCGCGGTGGCCGAGCGCTGCGGCTTCGAGCTGGAAGGCATCCTGCGCCGCGACGCGCTGGGCGTGGATGGCGCGCCACGGGACACGTGTGTCTATGCGCGGATCGTTTGTTGAAGGACGTCAGCGCAAGAAGGCTGGCGGCGGCGCGGTGATCTCGCCTGAGGCAGGCGGTCAGCAGGGCCCCAGGCGATCCACCGCGTCCGTGATGATGCCGTCGATGCCGTCGGCGATCAGCCGTTCGGCCACGTCCGCGTCGTTGACGGTGTAGACCAGCGCCCGCCAGCCGCTGGCGTGCAGGCGGGCTATCAGCGCGCGGTCCATCAGCCGCCAGTTCGTGATGACGGCGACGACGTCCAGCGCCGCGGCGGCCTCGGGCCAGCCGCTCCAGAGCTCGTCCAGCAGCAGCGCGCGGGGCAGGGCGGGTTCGGTGTCCCGCGCGGCGGCCAGCGCCTCGGGCTTGAAGCTGCTCAACAGCGGCGGCAGCGCGCCGGCCCACAGCCCTGCCGCCTCGCGGGCCACGGCCGCACCGGTGCGGGCCTCGTCGCCGGGGCAGGGCTTGATCTCGACGTTGAGCATGCAGCCGTTGGCCTGGCAGAAGGCGGCGATCTGCGCGAAGCGGGGCAGGGGTTCGGCGGCGTAGGCGGGGCCGTGCCAGGTGCCCGCGTCGAGCCGGGCGAGATCGGCCCAGGGCAGCGCGGCCGGCGAGCCCCGGCCGCTGGTGGTGCGCTCCAGCGTGTCGTCATGCAGCAAAAAGGCTTCGCCGTCCTGGCTCAGCTTGACGTCACATTCGAAGGCTCGAAAGCCCAAGCCGCTGCCCAACCTGAACGCGGCCAGCGTGTTCTCCGGGGCGAGCCTGCCGGCACCACGGTGCGCGAGCCAAAGGGGATAGGGCCAGGGCTTCATCCAGCGCATTCTGGGGTGAAACCCCCTGCGATACCATGCTTTCCCTCTATGAACGCCCCGCACCCCCTGCTGCCGGAGGCCGCTGCAGCAGCCGACACCGAAGCGCCGCGCCTGCGCGAGATTCCCTACAACTACACCTCGTTCTCCGACCGCGAGATCGTCATCCGGCTGCTGGGCTCCCGAGCCTGGAAGCTGCTGGACCAGCTGCGGCTGGAGCGGCGCACGGGCAGATCCGCGCGCATGCTCTACGAGGTGCTGGGTGACATCTGGGTGGTGCAGCGCAACCCCTACCTGCAGGACGACCTGCTGGACAACCCCAAGCGCCGCGCCCTGCTGATCGAGGCCCTGCATCACCGCCTGGGCGAGGTGCAGAAGCGCCGTGATCCCCAAGGTTCGCCGGCGAGCGACCCGCAGCGCGATGCGGCCGTGGGCGAGCTGTTGCAGGCCGCGCGCGGCGCGGTGGCCGAGTTCGCCAAGTTCTTCGACAGCGTCACCACGCTGCGCAAGCGCGCCGCCAAGACGCTGGCCCGCCACACGGCCAAGGACAACATCAAGTTCGATGGCCTGTCCCGCGTGTCCCACGTGACGGACGCGACCGACTGGCGCGTGGAGTACCCCTTCGTCGTGCTCACGCCCGACACCGAGGCCGAGATGGCCGGTCTCGTGGGTGCCTGCTTCGAGCTGGGCCTGACCGTCATCCCGCGTGGCGGCGGCACGGGCTACACGGGCGGCGCGATTCCGCTGGTGTGGAACAGCGCCGTCATCAACACCGAGAAGCTGGAAGCGCTGCGCGGCGTCGAGATGCTGCGCCTGCCGGGCCTGGACCGTGAGGTGCCGACCATCTTCAGCGAGGCGGGTGTCGTCACGCAGCGCGTGGCCGACATGGCCGAGGCCAACGGCTTCGTCTTCGCCGTGGACCCGACCTCGGCCGAGGCCAGCTGCATCGGCGGCAACGTGGCCATGAACGCCGGCGGCAAGAAGGCCGTGCTGTGGGGCACGGCGCTGGACAACCTGGCGAGCTGGAAGATGGTGACCCCCGAGGCCAAGTGGCTGGAGGTCCATCGCCTCAACCACAACCTCGGCAAGATCCACGACGTGGAAGTCGCCAGCTTCGAGCTGCGCTACTTCGATGCCTCGGGAAAGACGCTGGAGCGCACCGAGCGCCTGGACATCCCCGGCCGCGTGTTCCGCAAGGAGGGCCTGGGCAAGGACGTGACGGACAAGTTCCTCGCCGGCCTGCCGGGCATCCAGAAGGAAGGCTGCGACGGCCTCATCACCAGCGCGCGCTGGATCGTGCACCGCATGCCGGCGCACACCCGCACCGTCTGCCTGGAGTTCTTCGGCAACCCCAGGGACTGCGTGCCCAGCATCGTCGACATCAAGGACTACATGTTCTCGATTGCCGATACGGGCGTGCTGCTGGCGGGCCTGGAGCACCTGGACGACCGCTACCTGAAGGCGGTGGGCTACGCCACCAAGAGCAAGCGTGGCGGCCTGCCCAAGATGGTGCTGGTGGGCGACATCGTGGGCGACGACGCCGATGCGGTGGCGCGTGCCACCAGCGAGGTCGTGCGCCTGGCCAACGGCCGCTCGGGCGAAGGCTTCGTCGCCGTCAGCGCCGATGCGCGCAAGAAGTTCTGGCTGGATCGCAAGCGCACCGCGGCCATCAGCAAGCACACCAACGCGTTCAAGGTGAACGAGGACGTGGTGATCCCGCTGCCGCGCATGGGCGAGTACACGCTGGGCATCGAGCGCATCAACATCGAGCTCTCCCTGCGCAACAAGCTGGAGCTGGTGACGGCGCTGCAGGCGCTGTTCACGGCGGGCAAGCTGCCACTGGGCAAGAGCGACGACGCGGGCGAGATCCCCAGCGCCGAGCTGCTGGAAGACCGCGTGCAGCAGGCGCTGGCGCTGCTGCGCGAGGTGGGCGAGCTGTGGCGGCAGTGGCTGGACGGGCTGGATGCCGGCTTCTTCGAGCAGCTGCAGACGCATGAGCTGCGCGCGTCGTGGAAGACGCAGATCCTGAAGCCCCTGCAGGCCATCTTCAGCGGCGCGGCCTTTGAGCCGTTGCTGGCCGAGTGCAAGCGCATCCACAAGGAAGTGCTGCGCGGCCGCGTCTGGGTGGCCCTGCACATGCATGCCGGCGACGGCAATGTGCACACCAACATCCCCGTCAACAGCGACAACTATCAGATGCTGCAGACGGCCCACGAGGCCGTGGCGCGCATCATGAAGCTGGCGCGGTCGCTCGATGGCGTGATCTCGGGCGAGCACGGCATCGGCATCACCAAGATCGAGTTCCTGACCGACGACGAACTGGCCAACTTCACGGCCTACAAGAAGCGTGTCGACCCGGAGGGCCGCTTCAACAAGGGCAAGCTGCTCAAGGATGCCGCGCTGCCGGCCGGCCTGCATTCCGACTTGAGAAATGCCTACACGCCGTCCTTCGGCCTGATGGGGCACGAGTCGCTGATCATGCAGCAGAGCGACATCGGCGAGATCGCCAACTCGGTCAAGGACTGCCTGCGCTGCGGCAAGTGCAAGCCGGTGTGCGCCACGCACGTGCCGCGTGCCAACCTGCTCTACAGCCCGCGCAACAAGATCCTCGCCACCTCGCTGCTGGTGGAGGCCTTCCTGTACGAGGAGCAGACGCGCCGCGGCGTGTCCATCAAGCACTGGCAGGAGTTCGAGGACGTGGCCGACCACTGCACGGTCTGCCACAAGTGCCTGACGCCTTGCCCCGTCAAGATCGACTTCGGCGACGTGACGATGAACATGCGCAACCTGCTGCGCAAGATGGGCCAGAAGACCTGGCGCCCCGGCAACGCCGCGGCCATGTTCATGCTGAACGCCACCAACCCCGAGACCATCAAGCTGATGCGCACGGCCATGGTGGGCATCGGCTTCAAGGCCCAGCGCTTTGCGGTGGACCTGTTCAAGCCCGCGGGCCGCAGGCAGACGAGCGCGCCGCGCGCCACCGTCGGTGCGGCGCCGATCAAGGAACAGGTCATCCACTTCATCAACAAGAAGCTGCCCGGCGGCCTGCCCAAGAAGACGGCGCGCGCGCTGCTGGACATCGAGGACAAGGACTACGTGCCCATCATCCGCCCGCCGTCGATGGCGAGCGAGACCGAGGCGGTGTTCTATTTCCCCGGCTGCGGCTCCGAGCGACTGTTCAGCCAGGTGGGCCTGGCCACCCAGGCCATGCTGTGGCATGCCGGCGTGCAGACGGTGCTGCCGCCCGGCTATCTGTGCTGCGGCTACCCGCAGCGCGGCTCGGGCCAGTTCGACAAGGCCGAGAAGATGATCACCGACAACCGGGTGCTCTTCCACCGCGTCGCCAACACGCTGAACTACCTGGACATCAAGACCGTGGTGGTGTCATGCGGGACCTGCTTCGACCAGCTGCAGGGCTACAAGTTCGAGGACATCTTCCCCGGCTGCCGCATCATCGACATCCACGAGTACCTGCTGGAAAAGGGCATCACGCTCGGCTCCAAGCAGAGCTACCTGTACCACGACCCCTGCCACTCGCCGATGAAGCAGCAGGAGCCGATGAAGACAGTGAAGGCGCTGGTGGGCGACAACGTCGTCAAGAACGAGCGCTGCTGCGGCGAGAGCGGCACGCTGGGCGTCACGCGGCCCGACATCTCCACGCAGGTGCGTTTCCGCAAGGAAGAGGAGCTGCGCAAGACCGAGGCCCAGCTGCGCGACAGCGGCAAGGTCGGCGCGCAGGACAACCTGAAGATCCTCACGTCCTGCCCCAGCTGCCTGCAGGGCCTGACCCGCTACGGCAACGACCTGCAGAACGGCCTGCTCGAGGCCGACTACATCGTCGTCGAGATGGCTCGCCAGATCCTCGGCGAGAACTGGATGCCCGACTACGTGGCCAAGGCCAACAACGGCGGCATCGAGCGGGTGCTGGTGTGAGCTGCGTGCTCTGCGAGACCGATGGCGGCCTCGTCGTCGCCCGCACGCCCAGGTTCCGCGTCGTGCGCGTCGCCGAGGGTGACGAAGCACGGCGCTTCCCGGCCTTCTACCGGCTGATCTGGTCACAGCATGTCGCCGAGTTCAGCGACCTTGGCGCCGCGGATCGGCATGCCTGCATGGACGCCGTCGCGGCGATCGAACGCGTGCTGCGTGAGCAGCTCGCGCCGACCAAGGTCAACCTCGCCACGCTCGGCAACGTCGTGCCGCACCTGCACTGGCACGTCATCGCGCGCTTCGACTGGGACAGCCATTTCCCGGCACCCGTCTGGGCCGCCGCGCAGCGCGAGGTGGCGGGAGGCGCAGCGGCGCGGCTGCGCGTGCCGCTGCAGCAGCTCGACGCGGCCGTGGCTCAGTCGCTGAGCAGTGCGATCCGGTAGCCCGAACGCGTGAAGCCGGCGGCGCGGGCGCGGCGGTTGCCGGGGTCGCTGAAGTCGACGTCGAAGCGGTAGACCTGCGTGCCGGCCGCGGCCTGCGAGCCGCAGTTCAGGCGGCTCACGGCGCGACGCACGGCGCGCTGGGCGGTGTTGGACATGCCGTCGGCCTGCACGTCCGTGATCTCGCCGCCGTCCATGACGACGCGGACCTTCACCTGGCCCGTGCGGCGTTCGCGTTCCCAGGTGCTCTGCAGCGCCTCCTGCAGTTGCCGGTCCAGGGCCTCGCAGTTCGCGTGCGCGTCGTAGCGCATGGGCGCGTCGACGAGGCGGCCATTGATCTCGACGCGTTCCAGGCCGGAGGTGGATGCCATGGCCGGGCCGACGGCCAGCGTCAGCGCGACGGCGCAGGCGAAACCGGCAAACAGGCTGTTGAGCAGGGGCGTGCGCTGGGCGATCGAGTAGCGGGTGGGCATGTTGGACTCCTGTGGGTTGGGGCAAGCAGGGGACGCAGGGCGCGTCGACCTGTGTTCAGGCTAGGCGCTCCAGTGAGCGGCCCCAAGCCGCAGGCGATGAGTTGCCGTTGGCGTGCGACGACGCGCCGAAAACCCCGGCTGAACTGCAGCGTGCCGGCATCGCGCCTTCAGCGGCGCGGATGCCACTCGTCATGGGGCTCGGCCTTGCGTGCACGTCCGCCGCCATGACTTCCTTCATCGCTCAGCGCGTCTCGACGAGTGCGACGTGGCGGAACGGGGCCGCGCCCGCCGCGTCCTCCGGCGTGCTGTCCGGATCGGCGAAGACGACTTGCATCCGGTAGACGCTGGAGCCGGCCGGCGCGCCGGGGCACTCGAGACGGGCGACTGCGCGGCGCACGTCGCCCATGGTCTGCAATGACAGGCCGCTGCGCGTGCGAACGGCCGACACCTGGCCGTCGGTGACGACGAAGCGGACGTCGACGACGCCGTAATCGCCCCTGAGCCAGACGGCGTGCGTCAGTTCCCGCTGCAGCTGAGGCTCGATCTGCGCGCAGCTGGCAAGCACGTCGTAGCGCATCGGCGCCTCGGCGGCGCGCCCGCTCGCAGCGGCGCTGCCAGGGCTGGCCGACTGGGCCGGCGCCGGGGTGGCGGTCAAGGCCAGTGCGGCGGCGCAGGCCAGGCCGGCGAACGGGCGCCGGGCACGGTAGGAAAAGGTGGGCATGACGGGCTCCTGGTGGGCTGAAGGGCGGGTCGACCCTGAGTCGACCCGCCCTTCAAGCTAGGCGCCTGCGGGCGCGCGCCCCAACCAGAAGCGATGAAGTGCGGGATGCGTGCGCTGGTTCGCGGGAAGCTGCGATCGAATCGCTCCCGTCGCACGCGCGGCCTGCGGCTGACTCCCGTCAGCCGCAGGCCGCGCAGGGCGTCACCAGACGGTGAGCGGGTCCTTCTCCACCATCGCGCTGCCCGGCTTGCAGCTGAAGGCCTGCGCGAAGTAGGCCGAGTTGCTCATCGGCGTCAGCACGCGGTACTTGGCCGGCGAGTGCGAGTCGGTGCGGAGCTGGTTGATCAGGAACTCGGTGCGCACCTTGTTGCGCCAGACCAGCGCGTTGCTGAGGAAGAAGCGCTGCGCAGGCGTGTAGCCGTCGATCTTCTTGTCGGTGCCGCCGCTGCGCTTGAGTGCGCGCTGGAGGCCCTCGAACGCGATGGGCAGGCCCGACATGTCGGAGATGTTCTCGCCCAGCGTCAGGCGGCCGTTGATGTTGTAGCCGGGCAGCGGCGAGATCGCGCCGTAGCGCTCGGCCACCTTGTCGGCGCGGGCCTTGTAGCCCGCGGCGTCGGCCGGCGTCCACCAGTCGGTCAGCGAGCCGCCGGCGTCGAAGTTGCGGCCGCTGTCGTCGAAGTGGTGCGTGATCTCGTGGCCGATGACCATGCCGATGCCGCCGTAGTTGACGGCGTCGTCGGCTGATGCGGAGAAGAAGGGCGGCTGCAGGATGCCGGCCGGGAAGATGATCTGGTTCAGGCCGCCCGCGAAGGCGTTGACGATGTGCGGGCTGGTGCGCCAGCGGCCGCGCTCGACGGGGGCGTCCAGGTCCTTGACCTGCTGGCCGCTGTGCCACAGCGCGGCCTTGAGCCAGTTGCCGGCGTAGTCGTTGGCGCTGAGCTGCAGGCCTTCGAACTGCGGCCACTTGGCCGGCGCGCCGATCATGGGCTGCATGGCGGCCAGCTTCTCCAGGGCCTTGGCCTTGGTGCCGGGCGTCATCCACTCCAGCTTCTCGATGCGCTCCTTCATGCTGGCGCGCACGTCCTCCAGCAACTGCGTGGAGCGCTTCTGTGCCTCGGGCGAGAACGCGCGCGCGACGAACAGCTCGCCCAGCGCCAGGCCCACGGGCTCGCCGCCGGTGCGGCCGCCGATCTGCAGGATGACCTCCTCGCTGCGGGGTGCCGGTGCCTGCAGGCCGGTGATGGCCTTGCCGCGGTACTCGAAGGCGGCGTCGGCGAAAGCCTTGGGCAGGCGCTGCGACGTGGTGTCGAGCACGCGCAGGGCCAGGTAGCGGCGCCACACGTCCAGCGGCGTGTCGGCGGCCAGCTTGGCGACGCGCGCGGCGAACTCCGGCTGGCCCACGATGAGGCGCTGCGGCAGCTTGGCGCCCGCGGTCAGCACGGCGAGGTAGGCGCTCCAGTCGAAGCCGGGCGCGGCCGCGGCCAGCTCGGCCGGGGTCATCGGGTTGTAGTTCGCGTTCGGGTCGCGCATCTTGGCGCGCTCGCGCGTGGCCTCGGCCAGTTGCGTCTCGAAGGCCCTCAGCGCGTCCAGCTCGGCGTCGCTGGCCGGGCGGCCGGCGGCGGCCAGCACGGTGCGGGCAAAGTCGCGGTAGGCCGTGCTGACCTTGGCGGTGCGCTCGTCGGTGCGGAAGTAGTCGTCACGGTCCGGCAGGCCCAGGCCCGACTGGCCCAGCATCAGCACGTTGCGGCGCGTGTCCTTGCGATCGGGCTGCACGCCCCAGCCCAGCGGTGCGCCGACGCCGCTGCGGTTGAGCAGCGCGAGCAGGGCCGGCAGGTCCTCGCGGCGCTGCAGGCCGTCGATGCGGTTCAGCAGCGGCGTGATCGAGCTGAGGCCGCGCGCCTCGATGGCGGCCTCGTCCATGCCGCTGGCGTAGTAGGCGGCGATCAGCTTCAGGCCGGGCGAGGTCTGCAGCGCCGGCTGGTCGGCCAGCTCCTTCAGCGCCTTCTCCAGCAACGCGTCGTTGGCCTGGCGCAGCTGTTCGAAGCTGCCGATGCGGGCGCGGCTGGCGGGCAGCTCGGTGGCGGCCTCCCAGTTGCCGTTGACGAAGGCATAGAAGTCGTCGCAGGGCTTGACTTCCTTGGACAGGCCGCTCAGGTCGAGGGCGTGGACGCTGGCCGACAGGCCGAGCAGGGCGGCTGCCGCAGCGGCGGCCAGGCGATGGCGAGGGAATCGGGGCATGGAGGGGGCGGGCAAACGATGAAGACCCGGATTAGACCGCGCCGCAGCGGCGCGGGCCGGAAGGCACAGGCCGGGATGCCGGGTTTGCCCGGGGTTTTGCGGCCTCGCCGGAGGGCGGATTTGCGGCCCGCCTACACTGAAGGCATGGCCACGCCCACCGAGATCACCGTCCACCAGCAGTCCCGGGTGCTGGAGATCGCCTTCGACGACGGCGCGCGCTTTCGCATCCCGTTCGAGCTGATGCGCGTCTACAGCCCCTCCGCCGAGGTCATGGGCCACGGCCCGGGCCAGGAGGTGTTGCAGACCGGCAAGCGCGACGTCCTCGTCACCGGGCTGGAGCCGGTCGGCCATTACGCCGTGCGGCCCGAGTTCTCGGACGGCCATGCCAGCGGCCTGTTCGCCTGGGACTACCTCTACAAGCTCGGCAGCCAGCAGGACGCGCTGTGGCGCGACTACGAGGCCCGCCTCGCCGCTGCCGGCAAGGGCCGCGACGATGCCATGCCCGTCAAGGGCGGCGGGTCCTGCCATTCGCATTGAATCCAGTTCCATGACTCAAACCCACTTCGGTTTCCAGCAGGTCGACGAGAACGAGAAGGCCACCAAGGTCCGCGGTGTCTTCGACTCCGTCGCGTCCAAGTACGACCTGATGAATGACGTGATGTCCGCCGGCCTGCACCGGGCCTGGAAGGCCTACACCGTGCAGGTCGCCAACCTGAAGCCGGGCGAGCGCGTGCTGGACATCGCCGGCGGCACGGGCGACCTGTCGCGCGCCTTCGCCCGCAAGGTGGGCGAGACCGGCCTGGTGGTGCACACCGACATCAACGAGGCCATGCTGCGCCAGGGCCGCGACCGGCTGCTGGACGAAGGCCTGATCCTGCCCACCAGCCTGGCCGATGCCGAGAAGCTGCCGTTCAAGAGCGAGAGCTTCGACCTCGTCAGCGTGGCCTTCGGGCTGCGCAACATGACGCACAAGGACCTGGCGCTGGCCGAGATGTGCCGCGTGCTCAAGCCGGGCGGCCGGCTGCTGGTGCTGGAGTTCTCGCGCATCGCCGAGCCGCTGCGCAAGCCCTACGACTGGTACTCCTTCAACATCCTGCCCAAGCTGGGCTCGCTGTTCGCGGGCGATGCCGACAGCTACCGCTACCTGGCCGAGTCCATCCGCATGCATCCCGACCAGGCGACGCTCAAGGCCATGATGAAGACGGCCGGCTTCGGCCATGTGGACGTGCACAACCTCAGCGCCGGCCTCGTCGCGCTGCACGCCGGCATCAAGTGCTGAGCTGACGCCCGCCCCCGGCTGGGCGGGCCTTCCCCGCTGCGTGCCGCCGCCCGGCGGGCCGTCGCGGGCGCATCCCCCAAGAACGTGGGGGCTCGGGAACTTCTGGCTCGAAATCGCTCTAACCGCGGACCGTTGACGACGCCGGTTATGGGGTCGTGCAGCCGGCGGAGGCGACATATCGCGCCGCTACACTCGTTCGCTTACTTGGGGCAGGAGGCCCTTCCCATGCATCACAAGGACACGCATCAGATGGCTAACCGACCCATCCATCACCGTGCCTCCCCGCTGCTGGTGGCCGTTGCGGCCGCGGCGCTGCTGGCGGCCTGCGGGGGGGGTGACAAGGGTGACAAGGCGTCCCAGACGGCCGCCAAGGTCAACAAGGAAGAGATCACCGTCCACCAGATCAATTTCGTGCTGCAGCGCCAGCCCGGCCTCAAGCCCGAGCAGTCCGAGGCCGCGAGCCGCCAGGTGCTGGAGCGCCTGATCGACCAGGAACTCGCGGTGCAGAAGGCGCAGGAACAGAAGCTCGACCGCGACCCGCGCGTCGTGCAGCAGATCGAGGCCGCCAAGCGCGAGATCGTCGCCCGCGCCTATGCCGAGCACATCGGCGAGAGCGTCGCCAAGCCCACCAGCGAAGAGGTTGCCAAGTACTACAACGACAAGCCGGCGCTGTTCAAGGATCGCCGCATCTACAGCCTGCAGGAGCTGCAGATCGAGGCCAGGCCCGAGCAGTTCGAGGCGATCCGCGCCAAGCTGGCCGCCGTCAAGAACCTCAACGAGTTCGCCGAGTACCTGAAGTCTGCCGAGCTGCGCTTCAACGGCAACCAGGCCGTTCGCGCCGCCGAGCAGCTGCCGCTGGCCAGCGTGGACGCCATCTCCCGCATGAAGGACGGCGACTCCATGGTCAGCCCCAATCCCGCCGGGCTGACGGTGTTGTTCCTGGTCGGCTCGCGCAGCCAGCCGGTGGACGAGGTGCGCGCGCGCCCCGCCATCGAGGCCTTCCTGCTGAACCAGCGCAAGGCCGAGGCCGTGCAGAAGGACCTCAAGGCGCTGCGCGACAGCTCCAAGATCGAATACGTCGGCAAGTTCGGGCAACCCTCGCCCGCCGGCGCGCCCGCACTGCCCGCCGCCTCCGAGGCGCCGCCCGCCGCCGCACCCGCAGCCAGCGATCTCGACCACTCCACGATCACCAAGGGCATGGGCCTGAAATGATGAGCGTCAAGCAACTGCTTCTCGCGGCCGTGCTGGGCCTTGGCGCGCTGGGTGCCCAGGCCCAGGCCGGTGCGCCCGCAGCGGCATCCGCCGCCGCCGAGTACCGGCTGGGGGCCGGTGACGTCATCCGCATCGTCGTCTACCAGAACCCCGACCTGACGCTGGAGACGCGGGTCTCCGAGACCGGCGTCATCAGCTACCCGCTGCTGGGCAGCGTGCGCATCGGCGGCCTTGGGGTCAGCGCCGCCGAGAAGCTCATCGCCGACGGGCTGAAGAACGGCGGCTTCGTCAAGGCGCCGCAGGTCACGCTGATCCTGCTGCAGGTCAAGGGCAACCAGGCCAGCGTGCTGGGGCAGGTGAACCGCCCGGGCCGCTACCCCATCGAGACGACCGACATGCGTATGACCGACCTGCTGGCCAACGCCGGCGGCGTGGCCACCACCGGTGCGGACATCGTCGTGCTCAGCGGCACCCGCGCCGGCAAGCCCTTTCGCATGGAGATCGACCTGCCCGGCGTCTTCGGCCCCAGCGCCGACAGCAGCCGCGCCAGCGACGTGGTGATCCAGAACGGCGACGTGCTCTGGGTCGACCGCGCGCCGCTGGTCTACATCTACGGCGAGGTGCAGCGCCCCGGCCCGATGCGGCTGGAACGCGGCATGACGCTGATGCAGGCGCTGGCCTCCGGCGGCGGCCTGAACCAGCGTGGCACGGAGCGCGGCATCCGCGTTCACCGCAGGGCGGCCGACGGCAAGGTGCAGGTCGTGCAGCCGGGCATGGACGACAGCCTCAAGGATGGTGACGTGGTCTACGTCAAGGAAAGCCTGTTCTGAGGGGCGCGCCATGAGTTTCCGACGCATGATTTCGATTCTGCTGGCCCGCAGGAAGATCGCCCTGGCGCTCTTCCTGGCCAGCATCGTGGTGGTGATGGGCATCAGCTTCATCGTGCCCAAGCAGTACACGGCCACCGCGGCCGTGGTTGTCGACACCCGGCCGGACCCCATCAACAGCGTGGTGTCCCCGATGGCGACCAACCTCGCCTTCGTCGCCACGCAGGTGGACGTGATCAAGAGCGACCGCGTGCTGTTCCAGGTCATGAAGAGCCAGGGCCTGCTCGAGAACCCGGTGCTCAAGCAGCAGTGGATGGACGAGGAGAACGGCAAGGGCTCGATGCAGGTCTGGCTGGCCGAGCTGTTCAAGAAGCGCATCGACGTGACGCCCTCGCGCGAGTCCAACGTCATCAACATCGCCTACACGGCCCAGGACCCGCGCTTCGCCGCCGGCATGGCCAATGCCATCGTGGGCGCCTACATGCAGACGGCGCTGGAGCTGCGTACCGACCCCGCACGCCAGTACTCCTCGTTCTTCGAGGTGCGGGCCAAGGAGGCGCGCGACGCGCTGGAGAAGGCGCAGACCCGGCTGTCCGAGTTCCAGCGCGCCAACGGCCTGCTGGCCACCGACGAGCGCCTGGACATCGAGAACGCGCGCCTGGCCGAGCTGTCCACGCAGCTCGTGCAGTTGCAGGCGCTGTCCTCGGAAGCCGCCAGCCGCAAGACGCAGTCGCAGGGCGGGCAGGCCGATCGCCTGCAGGAAGTGCTGAACAACCCCGTCATCGGCGGCCTCAAGGCCGACCTGGCCCGCCAGGAGGCCAAGCTCAAGGAGATGTCGTCGAAGTTCGGCGACAACCATCCCCAGGTCATCGAGGCGCGCGCCAACAACGCCGAACTGCGCGAGAAGATCGACCAGGAAACCAGGCGCGTGACGTCCTCGCTGTCGGTGACCAACGCGATCCAGGCGCAGCGCGACGCCACCGGCCGGGCCGAGCTGGAGGCGCAGCGCGCGCGCGTGCTCAAGCTGCGCACCTCGCGCGACGAGGGCCAGGTGCTGCAGCGCGAGGTCGAGAGCGCGCAGCGCACCTATGACGGCGTGATGGCGCGCCTCACGCAGAGCAGCATCGAAAGCCAGGCCACGCTCAGCAACGTCGGTGTGCTTTCGCAGGCCGTGCCGCCCAACGATCCCTCTTCGCCCAAGCTGCTGTTGAACGCCATCCTGAGCGTGCTGCTGGGCCTGCTGCTCGCGCTGGGCGGCGTGCTGGCCTTCGAAGCGCTCGATGCGCGCGTTCGCGACGCCGAAGACGCGGTCGAGCTGCTGGGCGTGCCGCTGATGGGCGTCATCCTCGCGCCCGGCGGCAAGAAGGCCGCGACGGTCCACCCCATGATGTTGTCCTCCGCCAAGGCGGGACGCTGACACCCACAGAAGACGGCCACCCGCATGACTGAGCAGAACACGGACCGTTCCATCGGTGAAATCATCCGCGAGCACGGCAACCTGAGCGCCGAGGACGTCGAGAAGGTGCTCGCCTACCAGCGCCAGCACGGCGTGCGGTTCGGCGAGGCGGCCGTCGCGCTGGGCCTGGCGTCCCGCGACCAGGTCATGGCGGCGCTGTCGGAGCAGTTCAGCTATCCCCTGTCGGCGAGCAAGACGCGTGAGTTCGCCGAAGAGCTGGTGGTGCTCAGCCGGCCCTTCACGGCCCAGGCCGAGTCGCTGCGCGCAATCCGCAGCCGGCTGCTGATGGCCGAGGCCAACGGCGCCGGCAAGCCGCTGGCGGTCGTCAGCCCCGACGCTGGCGACGGCAAGTCCTACTTCGCCGCCAACCTCGCGGCCGCGCTGGCCCAGCTCGGGCGGCGCACGCTGCTGATCGACGCCGACCTGCGCCTCCCGCGCCAGCACGAGATCTTCGGCGTCGACAACAGCGCCGGCCTGTCGGGCATCCTTGCCGGCCGCAAGGACCTGCAGCCCATCAAGCCCGTCGAAGGCCTGCCCTCGCTGTTCGTGATGCCGGCCGGCGGCACGCCGCCCAACCCGCTGGAACTCATCGAGCGGGCGGCCTTCGAGGCCATGCTGGCCGAACTGGCGACCCGCTTCGACCAGATCATCATCGACACCCCGGCCGCCTCGCGCGGCTCGGATGCGCTGGTGGTGGCCTCGCGCGCCGGCCATGCGCTGGTCGTCGCGCGCCGCAACACCTCGCGGCTGACGGCCCTGCGCGACCTGACGTCCGCCCTGTCCTTCGGCTCGGCCAAGGTGCTGGGGCTGGTCTACAACGAATACGACGCGTGAGGCCTGCGGTGCCCGCGCTGGGTCACGGGCACCCGTCTGGCCCCCCGGACAAGCGACATCCCATGATCGACCTGCGCGCCCACTGGAACCGGCCCGCCTCGCGGCCGGCGCTGCTGGCCTTCGCCTTCCTGCTGGCCGGGCTGGCGGCAGTGATCGTGCCCACGCTGCACGACCTGCTGACCCAGGTCTGGAACACCGAGGAGCAGGGCCACGGCCCCATCGTGCTGGGCGTGGCCGTCTGGCTGGCCTACCGCAACTGGGGGGCCATGCTCGACGCGGCCGGCAAGCCGCCGGCCTGGTCGTGGGCACTGCTCGTGGTCGGGGTGCTCGCCTACGCGGTGGGGCGCTCGCAGCAGATCTTCCTGATCGAGGTCGGGGCCATCATCCTCATCCTCATGGGCGTGCTGACGCAGTGGCTGGGCGCCAGGGCGCTGCGGGTGCAGTGGTTCGCGTTCTTCTTCATGTTCTTCCTGATCCCGCTGCCCAGCCTGGTGGTGGAGACGCTCACCATGCCCATGAAGATGGGCGTGTCCTATGCCGCCGAATGGCTGCTGCACCTGCTGGGCTACCCCATCAGCCGTAGCGGCGTGATCCTGCACGTGGGCCAGTACCAGCTGCTGGTGGCCGATGCCTGCGCCGGCCTGCACACGCTGTTCACGCTGGAGGCGCTGGGGCTGCTGTACCTGAACATCGTGCGGCGCGACTCGGTGGCGCGCAACGTCTTCCTCGCCGTGCTGATCGTGCCCATCTCCTTCAGCGCCAACACCATCCGCGTGCTGACCCTGTGCCTGATCACCTACCACTTCGGCGACGAGGCGGGTCAGGGCTTCCTGCACGGGTTTGCGGGCATGGTGCTGTTCATGAGCGCGCTGGCGCTGATCATCAGCATCGACACGCTGCTGCATCGCCTCTTCGGCGTGCGCCGCGGGGCCGTCGCGGCCCTCCCGGGAGAGCGCCATGTCTGACGCCGAAGTCGCGCCGCCGGGCCCGCCCGGCTTCTCGCGCCGCGCCGTCGTGCTCGGCGGCGCCTGCTTCGGGGCGGCCGCGCTGGCGGCGGGCCTCAAGCCCAGCCAGCACACCGCCGCCACGGTGCCGCAGGTCAACCTCGAGGCGCTGCTGCCCGAGCGCTTCGCCGGCTGGTCCATCGACCGCAGCGTGGTGCCACTGGAGCCCAGCGCCGACGTCGTCGAGAAGATCGCCCGGATCTACGACGCCACGCTGGCCCGCACCTACGCGCGGGGCGGCGACCGCGTCATGCTGTCGGTGGCCTACGGTGGCGACCAGTCGGGCCGGCTGCGCGTGCACCGCCCGGAGGCCTGCTACTCGGCGCAGGGCTTCCAGGTCAAGGTGCTGCGCCAGCAGCTGATCGCGCCCGCCGGCCACCCCGTCGAGGTCAAGCGGCTGATGGCCAGCCTCGGCACGCGCCAGGAGCCCATCACCTACTGGATCCGCGTCGGCGAGGAGACGGTGGCCAGCAACATCGGGCAGCGCATCATCCAGATGCGCTACTCGCTGACGGGGCAGATCCCCGACGGCCTGATCTTCCGCGTCTCCACCCTCGGCCGTGACCTGGAGGCCGAATACGCGGTGCACGACCGTTTCATCGGCGACCTGATCGGTTCGCTGGCCCCGTCCAGCGTGAACCTCCTGGTCGGGAAGCCGCGCGCCGCCTGAGGCTCGGCCCGTCCATGGCCCGCGCATGACTCCCCCAAGCCCAACCCGCTACGCCGGCGGGCGCTTCCTCGCGGCGGCGGCCCAGTACGTGGTGGGCCGCGGGCTGAACGCGCTGCTGTCCATCGCGCTGTTCGTCTGGATCGCGCGGCTGCTCGGTGCGCCGGCCTACGGCTCCTACGTGGCGCTGATCGCGATGCTGGAGCTGCTCATCGTCGTCGGCAACCTCGGCACGGACTGGGTGGTCTCGGTGGAGCTGCCGCGCCTGAGCCAGGCGGGTGCGGGGCGCAGCATGCGCCGGCTCGTGCGGGCCAGCATGGCCGTGCAGCTGGCGGGGCTGGCCTGCCTGGGCGCGGCCCTGTGGTTGGCGGCACCCTGGGTGGTGGCGCAGTTCGGGCTGCCCGACGCCGAACCCGCGCTGCGCATCTACGCCTGGCTGCTCGTCGTGGAGGGGATGGGGCGTTCGGTGCGAGACCTGTTCCTGTCCAGCCTCCTGCTGCAGTGGATGGCGCAGCTCGCGCAGATCCTGCGCAATGCCGTGGTGCTGGCCGCGCTGCTCTGGTGGCCGCCGCAGGACGGCTGGGGGCTGCTGGCGCTGTCGCAGCTGGAGCTGGCGGCGAGCGTGCTCGGCCTCGTGGTGGGCGGCGCCTATCTTGGCTGGCAGTTGCATCGGCTGCCCGAGGGGCCCGCCGTCCAGCTGGACGGGCCGGCGATGCGCCGCACCGCGCGCAATGCCTGGGTCGCCAGCCTCAGCCACCAGCTCTGGAGCGGGCACGCCATCGTGCTGCTGGTGACGCGCTTCCTCGGCAGCGAGGTGGGTGGGGTGGTGGGCTTCGCGCGCAACCTGGCCGAGCAGGTGCGCCGCTTCATGCCCGTGGAGTTCGGCTTCGGCCTGATCCGCACCTTCCTCGTCACGCGCCAGCGCGAGGAGGGCGGCCCCGCGCTGCTGGAGCGCGTGGCTGCATTCTGGAAGCTCAATGCGCTGGTGCTGGTGCCGGCGCTGGGCCTGGGCCTGCTGTTCGGCCGCGAGCTGGCGTCCTGGGTCAGCGGCGGGCAGTTCGCCGCGGCCGGCCTGTGGTTGCCCTGGTGGCTGCTGTGGGTGCTCGTGTGGTCGCACCACCGGCTCTCCGACACGCTGGCCTACCTGGTCGGCAGGTCCGGCAGCGTGGGCCGCTACAGCCTCGCCCTGCTGCCGGCGCTGGGCCTGTTCGTGCTGGCGTTGAAGGCCCTCGGCCTGCACGCCGGCTTTGCGGTGCTGGTCATCGTGGAGCTGAGCTACTGCGTGGGCGTGGCGCGCTCTGCCACCCGCCAGGCCGGCCTGGCCTATCCACTGCGGCGCCTGGCGCTGCCGGTGCTGCTGGGTTCCGGCGCGCTCGCCTGTGCGCTGGCCGCCTTGCCGGCGCTGCTCGGCCATGCCCTGCCGTGGCAGTTCGGCGCCGCGCTGCTGTGCGCCGGCTTTGGCGCGCTGACGCTGCTGCTGCGCCCCCTGAGGCTGGCCGAGCTCCGGCCTCGTTCACCGATTGCCGCGCCCGTGGCGCCCGCCTGAGGAAGTGTCCGTGCCTACCCTGCGCCTCCCCGTCATCCGCTGGCAGCCGCTGCTGCTGGCGATGCTGTTCTTCTTCCTGGCCCTGCTGCTGGGGGTGCTGATCGCCCTGGGCGCCACGCGCCTGCTTGCGCTGGGGCTGATCGGCGTGGCGGCCTTCGTCGGCCTGGTGATCTACGGGCTGCGAGCGCCCAGCCAGCGCGTGCTGGCCGGCCTCATCGCGCTGGTGTTCGTCGTGACGCTGGCAAGCCCTGTCGCCGAGGGGGCGGTGCATGCGCCCATCGGCTACCTGTTCGAGCTGATCTGCTTCGCCTGGCTGACAGGCGCCTTCGTGCAGGCGCTGCGCTGCCATGGCGACCGGCCCGCCTTCCGCGCGCTGCTGCTGTGCCTGGGCGGCTATCTCCTGTTGTCCGTCGTCAGCAGCGCCTTCGGCCGCTCGGCGCCGCTGGCCGGCATCTGGCAGTTCCAGTACAACCTCAAGTGGCCGGCCATGCTGCTGATCGGCATGCTGCTGGCGCTCGATGCGCGGCAGGAGCGTGTGCTGAATGTGTTCGCCTACTGGCTCTGGCTGCCCATCCTGCTGGTGGTGGGCGTCGAGATCGCCGCGCCGGGCCTGCATGCCAGATTGCTGGGCCTGACCCTGCAGGACCAGACGCCCAATCCCATCCTGGGCTTCGGCTTGCGACGCCAGGGGCCCTTCCCGCACTCGGGTTATCTGGCGCTGGCGGCCGTCGGCCTGGCATGGCTGGCGGCCGTGCGCGCACTGCTGCAGAAGCGCCGCGCCTGGTGGCTGCCGTTGCTGTGCTACCTCGCGCTGCTGGCGCTGTCCGGTCAGCGGCAGGAGACGCTCGCCCTCGTCGGCGCGGGGCTGCTTGGACTTGCGGTGCTGGGGCGGCGCCAATGGCGGCCCTGGCTCGTGGTGATCTGCCTGCTCACGGGCATCGGCATCCTGCTCGCGTTGATCTTCGACATCGCGGTCGCGCAGAAGATCGTGAGCCAGTGGGGTGGCGGCGACAAGATGGCGGAGCGGTCCGAGCGTTACGTGCTGACCAAGCATGGCATCGAGATCGCGAATGCCTGGTTCCCGCTGGGGTCCGGCCTGGGCACCTATGGCGGCGCCGGTGCACAGAAGTTCGACCAGAGCTACTTTGTCCAGCTCGGGTTCGACCAGTACTGGTGGTTCCGGCAAGGGCAGTTCCTCGTGGACATCTACTGGCCCAGCGTCGTGGCCGAGGTGGGGTGGCTGGGAGGCCTGTTGCTGCTGCTTGCCTATGCAACGATCTGGCTGTGCCTGCTGAATGCCATGTGGCGTCGTGGCTCCATGGACCCCGTCATATGGATCGCGCTGGGTCTGCTGACGGTGAACCTGCTGAACTCACCGACGTCCGGCGCCCTGACAGATCCCCGCGCCACGTTCTGGATGTGGCTGCTGATCGGGGCGGGCTTTGCGCGCGCCATGCGCGCGCGCCCGGAAGCGGCGGCGCGCTGACGTCGCCGTCGCCTGACATCCCTCGCTCATCTCTCCCCCGGCTGCGCCTCGCATCTGGAAGCTAGGGGGTGCCCGCCACGCAGCGGGCCTGCGCCCATTGGCGCGATGGTCCGGCTCAGCTTGCTGAAAGCCAGGCGCAGGTGCGGCCCTGCAAACTCCTCGACATGGATTGCTGCCTTGTTGATGCGCGCAGATATCCGCGTCGCATCGTCAACGATGAACGCCTCGCGGCCTCCCGGTTTCTAGAAGCTGCGACCTGATGCGCAAGTTCATCGTGATGCTGGGCACCGACCCGCGTGCGCCCGGCGGGATGACGGCCGTGGTGGACAGCTACCGGCAGGCCGGGCTGTTCGAGGCCTGGCCGCTGCTGTTCATCTCGACCTTCCACCTCAGGCGAACGCCGGACAAGCTGCGCATGGCGGCCGCGGGCCTGTGGCGCTTCCTGCCGCTGCTGCTGGCCGGGCGCGTGCTGGCGCTGCACGCGCACGTGGCGGCGCGCGGCAGCTTCTGGCGCAAGTCCGTCTTCCTGGTGCTGGCGCGGCTGGCGGGCCGCCCGACCCTGCTGCATCTGCATGACGGCAGCTTCCCCGCCTGGTACCGCGACGCGCTGGGGCCGATGGCCCGGGCCGGCGTGCGGTGGATGCTGCGCTCGGTGGACGTGGTGGTGGCACTGAGCGAGGGCTGGGCCCGCGAGATCCTGGCCATCGAGCCGGCCGCCACGGTGAAGGTGCTCGCCAACCCGGTGGCGCTGCCCGCGGAGCCTTCCGCCAGGCGGCCAGGCCGGCTGTTGTTCATGGCCCGGCTGTGGCCGGAGAAGGGCGTGGACGAGCTGCTGCAGGCCGTCACGCGGCTGAAGGATAGGTTCCCGACACTGCAGCTGGTGTGCGCGGGAGACGGCGACCTGGAGGGCGTGCGTCGTCGCGCCGAGGCATTGGGCGTGGCGGACCGGCTGAGGCTGACGGGCTGGATCGCGGGCGCGGCCAAGCAGCGTGAGCTGCACGAGGCAGCGGTGTTCGTGCTGCCTTCCTGGTTCGAGGGCCTGCCCATCGGCGTGCTGGAGGCGATGGCGGCGGGCGTGCCGGTGGTGGCGAGCGACGTGGGCGCGATGGGCGAGGCGCTGGGCGGCGTGGCGGGGCTGCTGTGCCCGCCCCGCGACGTGGCCGCGCTGACGGATGCGCTGGAACGGCTGCTGGGCGACGAGGCGCTGGGGGCACGGCTGGGCGCGCAGGGGCGCCAGCGTGCGGCGGCGGTGTTCTCGGCGGACCGGGTCGTCGCGGCGCTGGGGAGCATCTACCAATCACTAGGGCTGGAGGCCATCGGCGCCGCCGGCCGGGACGGGGAACCGGGATGTGCGGGATAGCGGGGATATGGCGGCTGGCCGGTGCGCGCTCGGCGCAGGCGCTGGGCGCCCAGGGTGAGGCGATGGGGCGGCGGCTCGCGCACCGCGGTCCCGACGATGCGGGGGTGTGGGTGGACGAGGCCAGCCAGCTGGCGCTGGCGCATCGGCGCCTGGCCATCGTGGACCTGTCGCCGCAGGGGCACCAGCCCATGCTGTCGGCGGACCAGCGCTACGTGCTGGTCTTCAACGGCGAGATCTACAACTTCCAGGCGCTGCGTGCGGAGCTGGTCGCCAAGGGCCATGTCTTCCGCTCGACCAGCGACACGGAAGTGATGCTGGCGGCCTTCTGTGCCTGGGGCGTGCCGGCGGCGCTGCGGCGTTTCGCGGGCATGTTCGCGCTGGCGCTGTGGGACCGCGAGCTGCGCTGCCTGCACCTGGCGCGGGACCGCCTGGGCAAGAAGCCGCTGTTCCTGTGGTCGGCCCCTGGCGGCGGCTGGGCCTTCGGCTCCGAGCTGAAGGCGCTGTGGGCGGTGGACGGGTTCAGCCCGGCGATGTCGGGGGCGGGGCTGGAGTGCTTCCTGCGCTATGGCTATGTAGCGGACAACGTGTCGGTGTTCGAGAACGTCGCCAAGGTGCGCCCGGGCGAGCTGCTGACGCTGGTGGCCGGTGGCGAGCCGCGGCGCGAGGCCTACTGGTCGCTGGCCGACGTGGTGGCGTCGCGGGGGGCGCCGATCCGCGACCCCGCGCAGGCACAGGCGCTGGTGCTGGAGCGGCTGCGCGAGGCGACCCGCGAGCGCATGGCGGCGGATGTGCCGCTGGGCGCCTTCCTGTCGGGCGGCATCGACTCGGGCCTGGTGGTGGCGCTGATGCAGGAGCAGGGGGACGGGCACACGCGCACGTTCTCGGTGGGCTTCGAAGAGGCCGGCTACAACGAAGCGCCGGTGGCCAAGGCGGTGGCGGCCCACCTGGGCACGCGGCACACCGAGCTGTACGTGACCCAGCGCGACGCGCTCGGCGTGGTGGGGCAGCTGGCGGAGATCTACGACGAGCCCTTCGCCGATGCGTCGCAGATCCCCACCTGCATGCTGGCGCTGGCCGCGCGCAGGCATGTGACGGTCGCGCTGACGGGGGATGGCGGCGACGAGTCCTTCGGCGGCTATGTGCGCTACCGCAACCACCTCGGGATGGTGGGCCGGCTGTACGGGCTGCCGCGGCCGGTGCGCAGGGGCATCGCCGCCGCGCTGTCCGGCGTGGGGCCGGGGGCCTGGGATGCGGCGGCCCGCCTGATCCCGGGCCGGCGGCGCCCCCGCTTCCTGGCCGCCAAGGTGCAGAAGCTGAGCCGGGCCCTAGGCGCCCGGTCGGTGGGCGACCGCGACCGCGTCTTCCTGACCTACTGGGACACGCCGCCGCTGTCGCTGGGCGCGGGGCAGGTGGCCCGCACCGATGCCGAGTTCGACGCGCCGCCGGGCCTGGGCCTGGACGGCTCGGAACTCATGCAGTACTGGGAGAGCCGGCACTACCTGCCGGGCGACCTGCTGACCAAGATGGACCGGGCGACGATGGCGGCGTCGCTGGAGGCGCGCAGCCCGCTGCTGGATCACCGGGTGGTGGAGGCGGCGTGGCAGCTGGACCCGGCGCTGAAGGCCGGCCCGGGAGCCTTGAAGGCCGTGTTGCGCGCTCTTTTGTTTCGTTATGTTCCGCGCCAGCTGGTGGATCTGCCCAAGCAGGGCTTCTCGGTGCCCGTCGGGCCCTGGATGCGCAAGGAATTGCGTGATTTCTCGGAGGCCGCGCTCAGCCACACTCGCGAACATCTGGGGGATTGGCTGGACCTCAAAGCCATTGACAATGCCTGGCTGGCTCACACCGCAGGGCGGCCGAGTCACGCTGAGTCCTTGTGGGCCGTCGTGATGCTGGCAACTTGGCATCGCCGCTGGCTATGCTGAAGAGAGGGCCGCCGCACTCACCGAAGAATGCTCGCACCCAGTAAGTATTGGCTCATGATCGGGCCGTCGTTGGACGCCCGCGGCGGCATGACCTCCGTCGTTCGCGCCTACCAGGAGGCCGGTCTCTTCGAGCAGGGCCGGGTCCGCTACCTCACCAGTTACAGGGAACAGCAATCCGTGCTGCGGCTGTGGGTCTACCTGGTCTGCATGGGCCGCCTGTTGTGGGCGCTGATGCTGGGCCAGGTGGCGGGCCTGCATCTGCACAGCGCGTCGCGGGGCAGCTTCTGGCGCAAGGCCTCGATGGCCTGGCTGGCGCGGCTGTTCCGCGTGCCCTATCTCTTTCACGTCCACAGCGGCGAGTTCCTGGGCTTCTACCAGGCGTGCGGCCCCCGGGCCCGGCGCACGGTGGAGCGCACGCTGCGCGGCGCCAGCCACGTCATCGTGCTGAGCGCCGCCTGGATGCGCGACTTCGACGCCGTCTTCCCCGGCCTGCGGCTCCAGATGCTGAAGAACCCCATCGCCGTGCCCGCCGATGGACGCCCCTGCGCGGGCGAGGTGCCCCGGGTGCTGTTCCTGGGTCGCATCCGCGACAAGAAGGGCGTGTTCGACCTGCTCGAGGCCATGGCCGTGGTGCGGCGTTCGGTGCCCGCCGCCGAGCTGGTGCTGGCGGGTGATGGCGACGTGGAGCTGGTGCGCCAGCGCGCCGCCGCGCTGGGCCTGGGCGACGCGGTGCGCTTGCCCGGCTGGCTGGAGGGCGAGGCGAAGTTCGAGGCGATCCGGCGCAGCGACGTGATGGCCCTGCCGTCCTATTTCGAGGGCTTCCCCATCGGGGTGCTCGAAGCCATGGCCATGGGCAGCCTGGTGGTGGCGACGCGCGTGGGCGGCATTCCGGACCTGATCCGTGACGGCGAGAACGGGCTGCTGCTGGAGGCGGGCGATGTTGCCGCGCTGGCCCGGCAGCTCGAGGCCGGCCTGACCGACCGGGCGCACCGGGCGCGCATGGTCGAGCGCGCGCAGCACGACGCGCAGGCCTACCGCTGCGGGCCGGTGGTGGGCGCGCTCAAGGCGCTCTACCGGCGCGTCAACCCCTTGGTGGAGCAGGCGGCATGACGAAGCCCCGCCAGAGACCGATCATGCTGCTGGCCTCCGGCGGCGGGCACTGGACGCAGCTGATGCGCCTGCGCCCGGCTTTCGAAGGCCATCCGCTCGTGTTCGTGGGCGTCAAGGAGTTCTACCGCGACGACGCCGGTGCTCATCCTTTCGAGGTCATCACGGACGTGAGCCGGCTCATCCGCTGGAATCTGCCGCTGACCATCCTGAATCTGATCCAGGTGCTGCTGCGCCACCGTCCGGTCATGGTGGTCACCACCGGCGCCATGCCCGGCCTGCTGGCGCTGCGGCTGGCCAAGCTGCTGGTGGGGTCGCGCACGGTGTGGATAGACAGCGTGGCGAACGTCGAGGAGATGTCGCTGTCGGGTCGCAAGGCGCGACGCCATGCCGACCTGTGGCTGACCCAGTGGGAGCACCTGGCCCGGCCCGAGGGCCCGACCTATCTGGGGAGCGTGATTTGAAGCTGTTCCTGACGGTGGGGTCCATGCTGCCGTTCGATCGGCTGACCCGGGCCCTGGACGACTGGGCGGCGCTACACCCGCAGGCCCAGGTCTTCGGGCAGGTGGGGCGGGGCGGCTATCAGCCGCGTCACTTCGAGGCCGTGGAGATGCTGACACCGGCGGAGTACCGCAGCCGCATGCTGTGGTCGGACCTCGTCGTCTCGCACGTGGGCATGGGTACGGTGATCGCCGCCGCCGAGCTGGCGCGCCCGCTGCTGCTGATGGCGCGCGAGGTGAAGCGGGCCGAGGTGACCAGCGACCACCAGATGGCGACGGCGCGGTGGTTGTCCGGCCGGCCCGGCATCGTCGCCGCTGCGGACGAGCAGGAGCTGATCGAGCGGCTCGCGACGGTGCAGGCCTGGGGCAGGCCCGACGCGATGGGTGCCGCCTCGCCGCGGCTGATCGGCCGCCTGCGCGAGCTGGCGGACAGCGTGAGCCCACGCACGCCGACGACCCCGACCGGCGGGGCTTGAGGCGCCGGCAGGGCTCAGTCGACCAGCAGCCGGGCGCGGCGCCAGGTGGAGTAGCGGGCGACCGGCGAGGGCGTCGATTCGGCCACCATGTACAGGCCGAAGCACCAGCGGTTCAGGTCCGGCAGGTCGGGAATGAGGTTGCGGCCGGTGGTGTTGACGAACAGCTTGCCGTTCAGCCACACCTTCAGCATGCCGATGCCGCCCGCGCCGGATTCGCGGTCATCCGGCACGGCCTGGACGATGAGGTCGTTGAACGCGTTGGGATCGATGCCGCCCACGATCCAGCGGCGCGAGTAGGCCGAGACGTTGCTCAGGCGCTGGAAGAACGTCAGCTGCAAGGCCTTGGTCGGGTTCTCCGGGTCCACGTCGACCATCATGCCCATGGGCGGGAAGCCGGGGTCGGACTTGAGCTGCCAGATCAGCACCGGGCTGACGGAGAACTTGGTGAGGGGCCAGGTTTCGCCGGCGCTGCTGCCGGCGAAGCGCACGGACAGGTCCCAGGTGAGGGTCTGGCGCGTCGGGATGGGCCAGCTGTTGACCTGCGTGCGCAGCTTCTCGGTGCTGGGCGGATCGTTCGCCAGATAGGCCACGCGCAGTTGGCCCTGGGCGTCCAGGCCGTAGCGGCCGCTGGTGTCGGCCTTGGCGGCCGGCGGGCTGGAGATGTCGGAGATGTTGGTGAACGTTGGCACCTTGTTGATGACTGCCGCCGTCTGCAGCGTCATCACGTTGGTCCGGCCCGTTGCCGGGTTGACCAGCGGCGTGACGAAGTCGTGCGTGCGCGGGACGTCGTCCTTGGTGCCGTAGATGCCGAGCACGACGCGCTTGGTGCCGGCCTTGGTCGCCACGTTGAACGGCGGCCGGGCCGTGAACACCTTCAGCCGGGACAGGTCGGGCGGCGCGCTGCTGGTGTTGGGCGTGGCCGCCGCGAACTGCATCGCGCCCTGGGTCGTGGCCGTGCAGGTGGCATTGACCCAGGAGATCTTGCCGCGCGAGCAACTGGCGGTGACGCTGCCGGCATAGCCGGGCCGGGTGTTGCTGAAGGTCACCGACTCGCCGTCCGCCATGACCGCGGTCATGAATGCGCTGCAGCTATTGGCGAAGGAGGTCCTCGCCTCGTAGCTGCAGGGCTGGCTCGTGGCGGCCGAGGTTGTGGTGTTGGCCGCCGTCGACGTGGTGGCGGTGGCGCCCGTCGCGGCGAGTGGCGACGCCGTGGGGAGCGTGGAGCCGCCGGTGGCGATGGTGGTGGTCACCGTGGCCGCTGCCGTGGCGCCGCCACCGGCCGTCGAAGACGTGGAGCCGGTGGACGGGGTCTTGCCGCCGTCGGTGGCGGCGGTGGTGACGGCCGCCGGCTTGGCGGGCGCTGCCGTGCCATGGGGCGTGTCGGCCGCGGCCTTGGTCTGTGCGCCATCGGCAGCGGAGGCTGCGGCGCTGGCGGGTTCGGCCGGCTCCGCGCTCGACGCGGCGGAGGCCGGCTGGCCCCCCGCGGCGGCGGCTGTGGCGGCGTCCAGGGTCGTGGAGGTGGGCCGGGGCGTCTCGCCGCCCGAGCCGCCGCCGCAGGCCGACAACACCAGGGCGAGGGCGCCGGCCGCCAGCGTGGCCAGCCTGGCGGGTTGCGGGAGTCGCAAGGCCGGCACGGAGTCCTGGCGCGGGTGGAACGATGAGCGCATTTTCAAACCTCTGCTGGAGTCGCGGAACCGCTGTCGCGGCCCGACCAAACTGGCCGATAGGAATTCTGCAGCGCGGCGTGGCGCCTGTGGGGAGGCCGCGGGTGAACATCGGCACAAATCCGCGTCACACTGTTGCGGGCATTACGGCGCGGCGTCGATGCGTGCTGACGTTTTGTCACACTCTGCCCACCCGCGTGTTCAGGTGGCCCGCACCGGCCGCGGCGCGGAGGCTGAGCCAGAATATCGGCCGTCATTGGCCTCATCTCAATTCCTCTCCGGGTGGATCGCGTGAAAATTCTTGTTACCGGCGCCGCCGGCTTCATCGGCATGCATGTCAGCCAGATCCTCCTGGCGCGCGGCGACCAGGTGGTGGGTCTGGACAACCTGAACGACTACTACAGCGTCCAGCTCAAGCGCGACCGCCTGGCGCGCCTCAGCCCCAAGCCCGGCTTCAGCTTCGTGCAGATGGACGTGGCGGACCGCGAAGGCATGGCCAGGCTCTTTGCCGAGCAGCGCTTCGACCGCGTCGTCCACCTGGCCGCGCAGGCCGGCGTGCGCTATTCCATCGAGAACCCGCACGCCTACATCGACAGCAACATCGTCGGCTTCACCAACATCCTGGAGGGCTGCCGCCACAACGGCGTCCAGCACCTGGCCTACGCGTCCAGCTCCAGCGTCTATGGCGGCAACACGCTGATGCCGTTCTCCGAGCATCACAGCGTCGACCATCCCATCAGCCTGTACGCGGCCACCAAGAAGGCCAACGAGCTGATGGCGCACACCTACTCGCACCTGTTCGGCCTGCCGACGACGGGCCTGCGCTTCTTCACGGTGTACGGCCCCTGGGGCCGGCCGGACATGGCGCTGTTCCTGTTCACCAAGGCCATCATCGAAGGGCGGCCCATCAACGTGTTCAACCACGGCAAGATGATCCGCGACTTCACCTACGTGGACGACATCGCCGAGGGCGTGGTGCGCGTGCTGGACCGCACGGCCACGGCCGACCCCGGCTACGACCCCGCCAAGGCCGACCCCGCGCGGTCGAGCGCGCCGTATCGGGTCTTCAACATCGGCAACCACGCGCCCATCGAGCTGATGAGCTTCATCGAGGCCATCGAGCAGGCGGTGGGCCGCGAGGCGGTGAAGAACTTCATGCCGCTGCAGGACGGCGACGTGCCGGCCACGCATGCCGACGTGGAGGAACTGGCCGCCTGGACGGACTTCCGCCCGGCCATGCCGGTGCCCGAGGGCATCCAGCGCTTCGTCGCCTGGTACCGCGACTACTACAAGGTCTGACCGAGCGCCGCCGGCACGAGCCGCCTTCGGGCGGCTTTTTTCATGTCGATTTCGTGAAGCCGCGGGCGCGCTCGGGCTTCAATGCGCCTGTCATGTGCGGTCACTAAAAAGCCGTGTCGCATTGAACGAGAGACGGCATGAAAGTCACCGCCATCGGCACCGGGTACGTCGGTCTGGTCACGGGCGCCTGCCTGGCCGAGATGGGCAACCACGTCGTCTGCCTGGACGTGGACGCCGAGAAGATCCGTGTCCTCAACGATGGCGGCATCCCCATCCACGAGCCGGGGCTGCAGGAGGTGGTGAGGCGCAACGTCGCGGCCGGGCGCCTGCAGTTCACGACGGACGTGGACCACGCCGTGCAGCACGGCACGCTGCTCTTCGTCGGCGTGGGCACGCCGCCCGGCGAGGACGGCTCGGCGGACCTGCAGTACGTCATCGCGGCGGCCCGCGCCATCGGCCGGCGCATGACGGACTACAAGGTCATCGTCGACAAGAGCACGGTGCCCGTGGGCACGGCGGACCGCGTGCGTGCCGCGATCCAGCAGGAGCTCGACGAGCGCGGCCGCGGCGACATGCCCTACGCGGTGGTGTCCAACCCGGAGTTCCTGAAGGAGGGAGCCGCGGTCGAGGACTTCATGAAGCCGGACCGCATCATCGTCGGCTCCGACGACGAGCAGGCCACGCTGCTGATGCGCGCCATCTACGCGCCCTTCAACCGAACGCAGGACCGCATGCTGGTCATGGACGTGAGGAGCGCCGAGTTCACGAAGTACGCGGCCAACGCGATGCTGGCCACGCGCATCAGCTTCATGAACGAGCTGGCCCTGCTGGCCGAGAAAGTGGGAGCGGACATCGAGCTGGTGCGCCGCGGCATCGGCTCCGACCCGCGCATCGGTTACCAGTTCCTCTACGCCGGTGCCGGCTACGGCGGCTCCTGCTTCCCCAAGGACGTGAAGGCGCTCGTGAGGACGGCCGCGGAGCTGGGGCTGCCGCTGAAGGTGCTCGCCGCCGTGGAAGCGGCCAACGAGCGCCAGAAGCGCGTGCTGGTGGACAAGGTCGTGGAGCGTTTCGGCGAGGACCTCACGGGCCGGCGGTTCGCCGTCTGGGGGCTGGCCTTCAAGCCCGACACCGACGACATGCGCGAGGCGCCGTCCCTGGTGGTGCTGGACGAGCTCACGCGGCGCGGCGCGACGGTGCTGGCCTACGACCCCGTGTCGATGCCGGAGGCGGCCCGCGTGCTGGGGCCGCGCGACGACGTGCGGCTGGTCAGGCGTGCCGAGGACGCGCTCCAGGGCGCCGATGCGCTGCTGGTGCTGACCGAGTGGAAGGAGTTCCGCACGCCGGACTTCGACGCCATCAAGGCGGCCCTGCAGCAGCCCGTCATCCTGGACGGCCGCAACCTCTACGACCCCAGGCTCATGAAGGCGCTGGGCTTCAGCTACAGCGGCATCGGCCGCGGCTGAGGTTCAGTCGAAGGTGCGGGCGCTGGCCAGCAGCGGCGCCGCCTCGTCCTTGGGCGAGAGCCGCGGCGCCATGCCGTCCAGCGGCCAGGCGATGCCCACGGCCGGGTCGTCCCAGCGCACGGCGCCTTCGCATTCCGGCGCGTAGCGGCCGCTGGTCTTGTAGAGGAAATCCGCCGTGTCGCTCAGCACCACGAAGCCGTGCGCAAAGCCGGGCGGGATCCACAGCTGGCGCTGGTTCTCGGCGGACAGCTCGTAGCCCACCCAGCGGCCGAAGTTGGCACTGGAGCGGCGCATGTCCACCGCGACGTCGAACACCGCGCCGCTGACGCAGCGCACCAGCTTGCCCTGGGCATGCGGGTCGAGCTGGTAGTGCAGGCCGCGCAGCACGCCGCGCGAGGAGCGGGAATGGTTGTCCTGCACGAAGTGGACGTCGTAGCCGAGCGCCGCGTTGAAGCGCGCCTCGTTCCAGCTTTCCATGAAGAAGCCGCGCGCGTCGCCGAAGACCTGGGGCTCGATGAGCAGGACTTCGGGCAGGAGGGTCGGGGTGGCTTGCATAGCTTCAGAAGACGCGTTCGGTCAGCAGCTTGAGCAGGTATTGCCCGTAGCCGTTCTTGGCCAGCGGCCGGGCCAGCGCTTCGAGCTGTGCCGCGTCGATCCAGCCGGCGCGGAAGGCGATCTCCTCCGGGCAGGCGACCTTCAGGCCCTGGCGCTTTTCCAGCGTGGCGATGAACTGGCCGGCTTCCATCAGGCTGTCGTGGGTGCCGGTGTCCAGCCAGGCATAGCCGCGGCCCATGATCTCGACATTGAGCTGGCCCTGGCGCAGGTACTGGGCGTTGACGTCGGTGATCTCCAGCTCGCCGCGCGCGCTGGGCTGGATGCCGGCCGCGATGTCGCACACCTGCTCGTCGTAGAAGTACAGGCCCGTGACGGCGTAGTTGCTCTTGGGCGCCCTGGGCTTCTCCTCGATCGACAGCGCGCGCCGGGCGGCGTCGAACTCGACGACGCCATAGCGCTCGGGATCCGTCACGTGATAGGCGAAGACGCTGGCACCGTCGCTGCGCTGAGTGGCGCTGTCCAGCAGGCCGGCGAAGTCGTGGCCGTAGAAGATGTTGTCGCCCAGCACCAGGGCGCTGGGGTGGCCGCCGACGAAGTCGCGGCCCAGGATGAAGGCCTGGGCCAGGCCGTCGGGGCTGGGCTGCACGCAGTAGCTGATGTTCAGACCCCAGCGCGAGCCGTCGCCCAGCAGCGCCTCGAAGCGCGGCGTGTCCTGCGGGGTGCTGATCAGCAGGATGTCGCGTATGCCCGCGAGCATCAGCGTGCTCAGCGGGTAATAGACCATGGGCTTGTCGTAGACCGGCAGCAGTTGCTTGCTGACCGCCAGCGTGGCGGGATGCAGCCGCGTGCCCGAGCCGCCGGCCAGGATGATGCCCTTGCGGGTTTTCTGAATGGTCATTTCAGTTGTCCATTGCGCATTCGGGGCGCGTTGCGGGCCGGGCGCTGGGCCGCTCCCGAGCCGGCCCGCCTGGCGATGATTGCGGCTCAACGCCGCGGGCATCGGCGTCCCCGCCGGGGACCGACCAGGCGCGCCGGCGTTCAGCGAGGCGGGATTGGGCGAGGGGCACCACTTTATTCCGGCAGGATTTCGTTCAACATGCGCTCCACCCCCTGCTGCCAGGGCGGCAGGTGCAGGCCGAAGCGCTGCTGGAGCTTGGTGCATGCCAGGCGCGAGTTCAGCGGGCGCTTCGCGGGCGTCGGGTAGTCGCTCGTCGGGATGGCGAGGATCTGTTCCGGCGCGACCCGGATGTTGACGCCGCGGGCGCGGGCGAATTCGATGACGAAGCAGGCGTATTCATGCCAGCTCGCCGCACCGCCGGCCACCGCGTGATAGGTGCCCACGAGGGCGGGGTTCACGCGCGCGGCGCGCAGCATGGGCACGGTCAGGTCGGCCAGCAGCTCCGCGCCGGTGGGTGCGCCGATCTGGTCAGCGATGACCTTGAGCTGCTCGCGTTCCCCGGCCAGCCGCAGCATGGTCTTGGCGAAGTTGCCGCCGCGTGCGGCATAGACCCAGCTGGTGCGCAGGATGAGGTGCTGGCAGCCGCTGGCGCGGATGGCGTCCTCACCCTCGGCCTTGGTGCTGCCGTACACGCTCAGCGGGGCTGTCGCGGCCTCCTCGTCGCGGGGCTGGCTGCCGCTGCCGTCGAAGACGTAGTCGGTGGAGTAGTGCACCAGCAGGGCGCCCAGGCGCCGGGCCTCGATGGCCAGCAGGGCCGGCGTGGTGGCGTTGATCTGGCGTGCGAGCTCGGGCTCGCTCTCGGCCCTGTCGACGGCCGTGTGCGCCGCGGCATTGACGATGACCTGGGGCGCGATGGCCTGCACCCGGGCCAGCAGCGCGTCGGGCTGGGTGAAGTCGCCGCCGTCGTCGCGATCGAGCGCGACGACCTCGCCGGCCACGGCCAGCGAGCGCTGCAACTCCCAGCCGACCTGGCCGGCCTTGCCGAGCAGCAGGATCTTCATGCCGTGTACTGCTGGGACACCCAGTCCTTGTAGGCGCCGCTCTGCACGCGGGCGACCCACTCGGGATGGTCCAGATACCACTGCACCGTCTTGCGGATGCCGGTCTCGAAGGTCTCGGCGGGGCGCCAGCCCAGCTCGCGCTCGATCTTGCGCGCATCGATGGCGTAGCGGCGGTCGTGGCCGGGGCGGTCCTTGACGTAGGTGATGAGGCGCTCGTAGGGGCCGTCCGGCGAAGGCTTGAGCTCGTCCAGCAGCGCGCAGACCGTCCTGACGATGTCGATGTTGGCCTTCTCGTTCCAGCCGCCGATGTTGTAGGTCTCGCCCAGCCGGCCGCCCGCCAGCACGGCGCGGATGCCGCTGCAGTGGTCCGTCACGTAGAGCCAGTCACGGATCTGCTGGCCGTCTCCGTAGACCGGCAGGGGCTTGCCCGCCAGCGCGTTGACGATCATCAGCGGGATCAGCTTCTCGGGGAAGTGATAGGGGCCGTAGTTGTTGGAGCAGTTGGTCGTGACGACCGGCAGGCCATAGGTGTGGTGCCAGGCGCGCACGAGATGGTCGCTGGCCGCCTTGCTGGCCGAGTAGGGGCTGTTGGGCTCGTAGGGGTGGTCTTCCGAGAACGGCGGGTCGTTCGGCTTCAGCGAGCCGTAGACCTCGTCGGTGGAGACGTGGTGGAAGCGCCAGGCCGCCTTCGCATCGGCTTCCAGCGTGCCCCAGTAGGCGCGCGCCGCCTCCAGCAGCGTGAACGTGCCTTCGACGTTGGTCTTCATGAAGGCGCCGGGGCCGTGGATGGAGCGGTCGACGTGGCTCTCGGCGGCGAAGTGCACGATGGCGCGCGGCCGGTGCTTGGCCAGCAGGCTGTCGACGAGCGCGCGGTCGCAGATGTCGCCCTTGACGAAGACGTGGCGGGCGTCGCCTTCCAGCGCGGCCAGGTTCTCGAGGTTGCCCGCGTAGGTGAGGGCATCCAGGTTGATGACCGGCTCGTCGCTCGCGCGCAGCCAGTCCAGCACGAAATTGCTGCCGATGAAGCCGGCGCCGCCGGTGACCAGAATCGTCATGTCGTCATTCTCAAGGGGCCGGACGGCATGCTAGGCGCCACGGCGCCCGCGCGGGCGCCGGAAAAGCGGGGCTTTTCAGGTCCGGCCGTAGGTGTCCTCGAAGCGGACGATGTCGTCCTCGCCGAGATAGGACCCGGACTGTACTTCGATGATCTCCAGCGGCACCTTGCCGGGGTTGGCGAGGCGGTGCGTCTGGCCCAGCGGGATGTAGGTGGACTGGTTCTCGGTCAGCAGGATGGTCTTGTCGCCGTTGACGATCTCGGCCGTGCCGCTGACGACGATCCAGTGCTCCGCGCGGTGGTGGTGCATCTGCAGGCTCAAGGACGCGCCCGGCTTGACCATGATGCGCTTGACCTGGTGGCGCGGGCCGTTGTCGATACTGTCGTACCAGCCCCAGGGACGGTGCACCTTGCGGTGCAGGGCCTGTTCGCCGCGCTGCTCGGCACCCAGCCGGTTGACGATCTGCTTGACCTCCTGGCTGCGCGCGCGGTCGCTGACGAGCACGGCGTCGGCCGTCTCGACGACGACGATGTCGGTCAGCCCGACGACGCCCACCAGGCGGCTGGTGGCATGCACGAGCGTGTTGCGGCTGTCGGCGATCAGCGCGTCACCGACGAAGGCGTTGCCATCGGCATCCTTGTCGGCCACTTGCCAGACCGCCTCCCAGGCACCCAGGTCGTTCCAGCCGGCGTCCAGCGCGACCATGCGCAGCGGGATGTCGCCTCCGGCGCAGCGCTCCATGACGGCGTAGTCGACCGACTCGGCGGGCACGGCCGCGAACTCGGCCTTGGCCGGCCGCACGAACTTGGCATCGGTCTGGCGCAGCGCCCAGGCGGCGCGCGTGGCGGCGGCGATGTCGGGACGCAGGCGCTCCAGCGCCTTCATCCACACGCTGGCCCGCAGCACGAACATGCCGCTGTTCCAGTAGTAGCCGCCCTCGGCCAGATAGCGTTGCGCGGTCTCCAGGTCGGGCTTCTCGACGAACTGCGCAACGGCCAGGCCCGCGCCATCGTCCATCGTGCGGATGTAGCCGTAGCCGGTCTCGGGCCGGTCGGGCGTGATGCCGAGGATGGCGATGGCGCCTTCCGCGGCGAGGCGCACCGCGTCCTGCAGTGCGGCGGTGAAGGCGGCCGGCTGGGTGACGGTCTGGTCGGCCGGCGTGACGACGAGGACGGGGTCCTGGCCGCCCTCCAGCGCCGCCAGCGCGGCCAGCGTCAGCGCGGGCGCGGTGTTGCGGCCGCAGGGTTCCAGCAGCACGCTGCTGGGTTCCAGGCGGCTCTCGCGCAACTGGTCGAGCACGAGGAATCGATGCTCTTCGTTGCCGACGATGCAGGGCGCGGCCACTTCCAGGCCGGGCGAGGCCAGCGCGGCGAGGCGCCGCGCCGCCTGCTGGAACAGGCTTTCATTGCCCGACAGCACCAGGAATTGCTTGGGGTAGCCGGCGCGCGACAGCGGCCACAGCCGGGTGCCGGAGCCGCCGGCCATGATGACGGGTTGGACCTGGATCATTGTTCAGGCGGGGTTGAAGCCGTGTGGGTTGAGATGCTGCCAGCGCCAGCTGTCCTCGCACATGCGTGCGAGGTCCAGCCGGGCCTGCCAGCCGAGTGTCTCTCGGGCCAGCGCCGGATCGGCCCAGCAGGCCGCCACGTCCCCGGGGCGGCGCGCCACTATTTCATACGGCACGCTGCGGCCGCTGGCGGCTTCGTAGGCGCGCACCAGGTCGAGCACGCTGTAGCCCTGGCCGGTGCCGAGGTTGACGGTCAGCGAGCCGGGCTGGGCCAGCAGCCGGCGCAGCGCCGCGACGTGGCCCTCGGCGAGGTCCGTCACATGGATGTAGTCGCGCACGCCGGTGCCGTCGGGCGTGGCGTAGTCGCCGCCGAAGACGGACAGCTTCTCGCGCCGGCCCACGGCCACCTGGGCGACATAGGGCATCAGGTTGTTGGGCGTGCCGCGCGGGTCTTCGCCGATGCGGCCGCTCTCGTGGGCGCCGACCGGGTTGAAGTAGCGCAGGCAGGCGGTCTGCCAGGCCGGATCGGACACGCCGACATCGCGCAGGATCTGCTCGCCCATCAGCTTGGTGGCGCCGTAGGGGTTGGTGGCGGAGGTCGGCGTGTCCTCGCGCAGCGGCAGCTGCTCCGCCGCGCCGTAGACCGTGGCGCTGGAGCTGAAGACCATGCGCAGGCAGCCATGGCGCTTCATGACCTCGCAGGTGTTGATGAGGCCGCCGAGGTTGTTGCGGTAGTAGGCCAGCGGCTGGCTGACCGACTCGCCGACCGCCTTGTAGGCGGCGAAGTGCACGACCGCCGCGGGCCGGTGGCGGCCAAAGATCTCGTCCATGGCCGCGGCGTCGCAGACGTCGGCGCGCTCGAACTCTATGGGTGCGCGGGCCAGCTCGGCCAGGCGCTCCAGCACGACGGGCGAGCTGTTGGCGAAGTTGTCGACGCCCACGACGCGGAAGCCGGCCTGCTGGAGCGCCAGCCAGGTGTGCGAGGCGATGTAGCCGGCGGCGCCGGTCAGCAGGATGGTGGTCATCAGTTGATGATGGCTTGGCCCGTGCAGCCGTAGCTGCTCGCGCTGTAGACGTATTGCGGCACGCTGCTGTCGCGGCTGGCGCGGTTGTACTGGCAGGACAGGTTGAGGCCGCGCGAGAGGGCCCAGCTCAGGCCCAGGCTGTAGGCCTTGTCGTTGTCGAAGGCTTCCGGCAGCTGGATGGCAGCGTCGCCCGCGCGATGGCTGCGATTGCGGTTGGTGCTCGCGTTCAGGCTCAGCTTGCCCGTCAGTGCGTAGCTGCCGCTGAGGCGCCAGCTCGTGTAGAGGCGGTTCACGTCGGCCGCCAGGCCCGTGCTCTCCTGGCCGGTGTCGCGCGAGTACTGCACGCCCAGCTGGATCTTGCCGGTGGGCCGCCAGTTCCAGCCGACCGCGCCGGTGGTGCCGCTGAAGTCGCGCAGGGCGTCCAGGCTGTGCCTGAGCCGGCTGCGGCTCAGCCGCGTGTTCAGGCTGCTGCTGCCGCCGGTGTCCCAGTTGGTCGTGAAGTCGAAGTCGTTGCGCGTGTAGTCGTCCGGCTCGCTGCGCACCTCGAACTTCAGCGTGGCCGGGTTGAAGACCAGGCCGGTGGGATAGCGCGGGTACTGCCCCCGGGTATGGCGCCCGACCAGGCCCAGCCTCAGGTTGCCGCCCGGCATGGCGTAGACGCCGAACTGGGCGGTGTTCTGGCTGTAGGCGAAGCGGTCGTATTCCGGCGCGCTGAAGTCGCGCTGCTTGCGCGTCCAGCCGGCTTCGAGCGAGTAGCGCGTCAGCACGCCCAGCCGCACCAGGGCGGCGTACTCGTCGTTGCGCTCGGTGTTCTTCTTGAAGATCGGGTCCACGCCGCCGCCGATGTTGAAGTCGGCCAGCGAGCGGCTGGATGTGGCGCTGAGCGTGCCCGACAGGTGGCCCACGGTCTGCCAGGCCAGCGCACTGCGCAGCGAGTAGGACTGGTTGTTCAGGTCGCTGTTGGTGGCGTAGCGGTTGTTCTGCAGCACGCCGTCGAGCGTGAGGTGCTGGCGGCCGAAGCGCTGGTCCAGCCCGGCCAGCAGGCCGGCACTGACGACGGTGTCGCTGTTGTTGGTGTTCGGCTGGCGGAAGACGTTGGAGACGTGCGCGACCCCCAGCGAGCCGCCGACGTAGAAAGGCGAGGCGTCGTCGGTCTGTGCCTGAGCGAGCGGGGCCAGCACCGCGGCCGAGGCCAGGGCTGCCAGCGCAGTCCGGCGGCGGGAGAGGCGGGCGGGCTTAGTAGGCATGTCGATCGAACACCACCAGCCTCACGGTGCGCAGGATGATCTGCAGATCGAGGGCCAGCGACCAGTTGCGCAGATATTCCAGATCGTATTCGACGCGGGCGATCATCTTGTCGATGGTGTCGGTCTCGCCGCGCAGGCCGTTCACCTGGGCCCAGCCGGTGATGCCGGGCTTGACCTTGTGGCGCACCATGTAGGCCTTGATGAGCTTGCGGTATTCCTCGTTGTGCGCGACCGCGTGCGGGCGCGGGCCCACGATGCTCATGCGGCCCTGCAGCACGTTGATGAACTGCGGCAGTTCGTCCAGCGAGGTGCGGCGGATGAAGGCGCCGAACGGCGTGATGCGTGGGTCGCCCTTGGTGGCCTGCTTGACCACCTTGCCGTTGTCCTGCGTGCGCATCGAGCGGAACTTGTAGACGATGATCTCCTCGCCATCCAGGCCGTTGCGGCGCTGCTTGAAGATCACCGGGCCGGGCGAGCTCAGCTTGACGCCGATGGCCAGCAGCAGCAGCAGCGGCGAGATCAGGATGAGGATGAGCGTGGCCAGCACCATGTCGCTGAGCCGCTTGACGAGCTGGTTGGTGCCCGTGAACGGCGTCTCGCAGATGCCGACGACCGGCACGCCGTTCATGTCCTGCAGCCGGCCCTGGATGATGCTGATGCCGAACACGTCGGGCACGAAGAAGAGCGAGGCTGTCGTGCCCTGCACTTGCTCCAGCAGCGCGACGATGCGCGGCTGCGAGCCCAGCGGCAGCGTGATGTAGACCTCGCGCACGCCCTTGTCGCGAACGAACTCGCTGAGCCGCGACAGTGGCCCCAGGAGGGACGTGCCCGCTTCCGGGTGCAGGCGCTCGGGGGCGCGGTCGTCGAAGTAGCCGAGGCAGACGACGCCCTGCGAGTCCCGCAGCGCGCGCGCCACCTTGTGGCCCAGCGCTCCGGCGCCGACGATGACGGCCGTGCGGCGGGCGCCCGGGTCGCGGGCGCGCCATTGCTGGATGCGCCGACCCGCCTCGGTGGCGACGATCTGCGCGACGGGCGTGATGACGGCCCACCACAGCAGCACCCGGTCTTCGAAGTAGTAGAGGCTGTTCGTCGCATAGCCGCACAGCAGCAGGATGCCCAGCAGCACCAGCCAGGACGACAGCACGTCGACGAGGGCGCTGGCCGGGTGGTCGCCGAAGCGGTTGCGGCCCGGGAAGGTGAGGGCGAAGACCAGCAGGCACAGCGTCAGCGCAGGGCGCAGCACGGGCTCGTCGAAATGGCCACTCACCAGCAGGAAGGTCAGGACGATGATGCCGGGCTCGAGGAAGGCGGCAATCAGAGACTCGACCGATTGCGGCGCGCTGTAGAACGTCCTCTTGTAGCTGCGGTCCTCAAACATCTGGCGAGTTCGGCAGGCCTCGAAGCCGAGGCCCACGGGCTGAAAAGCGAGTCGGGATTCTCCATCAACAAATTTGACGTTCGCCGCCCCCGCGTCCCTTGTTCAGGGTCCGCTGCCTACAATCTTCGCCATGTCTTCTCCCTGGCCCATGCCGCCCCTGCCTTCATTCATGCCGCTGCTCATGCCGGCCCTGCAGGATCGCCTCGTGCTGCTGATCAACCATGTCGTGGCACGCGAGCCCGTCGCGGCGCAGCGCCTGCAGCCGCTCGCGGGGCGCGGCCTGGTCGTGCACCTGGCGCGCTGGCCTTCGCTGCTGCCCGCCGCGCCGGATTTGATACTGGGTGTGACAGCGGCCGGGCTGTTCGAGCGTCTGGATGCCGCGCCGCCCGGCCCGGGCGGCCTGCGCGTCGAGATCGATGCGTCGAACCCGGCCAAGCTGGCCCTGGGGGCGCTGGGCGGCGAGGCCCCCACCGTCAGCGTGCAGGGCGACGCCGCCTTTGCCGGCGAGATGCACTGGCTGATGGACAACCTGCGCTGGGACATCGAGGATGACCTGGCCGGCATCGTCGGGCCGCTGGCGGCACGCCAGCTGGCCCAGTTCGGACGCGCCCTGCGGCGCTCGCTGTCCGGCATGGCCCAGCGGTTCGCGACGACGACGTCCGGCGGCGCCGCATGAGGTTTGTCTCGCGGCTGCTGGTCATCCTGTGGACGGTCTGGCGCTTCGGTCTCGATGACCTGGCCTTGTCGGGGCTGCGCCGGCGGCGCTTCCAGCTGCTGAGGCGCGCGACCCGGCTGGGCCGGCGCTGGCAGCAGCCGCGTGGCGTGCGCCTGCGCCTGGCGCTGGAGCGGCTGGGCCCGATCTTCGTGAAGTTCGGCCAGGTGCTGTCGACCCGGCGCGACCTGCTGCCTGCCGACGTCGCGCTCGAGCTGGCCAAGCTGCAGGACCGCGTGCCGCCGTTCCCGGCGGCGCTGTCGCGCGAGATGGTCGAGCGTGCCTTCGGCCGGCCGCTGGAGGAGCTGTTCGCGAGCTTCGACGCCGAGCCCGTGGCCAGCGCCAGCATCGCGCAGGTGCACTTCGCGACGCTGAAGGACGGCCGCGAGGTGGCCGTCAAGGTGCTGCGTCCCGGCATGCTGGACGTCATCGACGACGACCTGGCGCTGATGCGCAAGCTCGCCGTCTGGATCGAGCGCTTCTCGGCCGACGGCCGGCGCCTGAAGCCGCGTGAGGTGGTCGCCGAGTTCGACATGTATCTGCACGACGAGCTCGACCTCGTCCGCGAGGCCGCCAACGCCGCGCAGCTGCGCCGCAACATGGACGGGCTGGACCTCGTCATGGTGCCCGAGATGCACTGGGACCTCTGCAGCTCCGAGGTCATCGTCATGGAGCGCATGAAGGGCGTGCCGATCTCGCAGCGCACCGTGCTGGAGGAGGCCGGCATCGACATCAAGAAGCTGGCCCGCGACGGCGTGACCATCTTCTTCACGCAGGTGTTCCGCGACGGCTTCTTCCACGCCGACATGCACCCCGGCAACATCCAGGTGAGCCTGGCGCCCGAGACCTTCGGCCGCTACATCGCGCTGGACTTCGGCATCATCGGCACGCTGACCGAGGTGGACAAGGACTACCTGGCGCAGAACTTCATCGCCTTCTTCCAGCGCGACTACAAGCGCGTGGCGGAGCTGCACATCGCCTCCGGCTGGGTGCCGCCCGAGACCCGCGTGGATGCACTCGAAAGCGCGGTGCGCGCGGTCTGCGAGCCTCATTTCGACCGGCCGCTGAAGGACATTTCGCTGGGCCAGGTGTTGATGCGCCTGTTCCAGACCTCGCGCCGCTTCAACGTCGAGATCCAGCCCCAGCTCGTGCTGCTGCAAAAGACCCTGCTCAACGTCGAGGGCCTGGGCCGCCAGCTGGACCCGGAGCTGGACCTGTGGGCCACGGCCAAGCCCTTCCTGGAGCGCTGGATGAACGACCAGGTCGGCTGGCCGGCGTTCAACAAGCAGCTGATGAAGGAGGCGCCGCGCTTCGCCCAGCTCATCCCCGAGCTGCCGCGGCTGCTGCACGACGCGTTGAAGCAGCAGGCCCAGCGCGGCGGCGACGCCGAGATGCGCGCGCTGGTGCGCGAGCTGCGCAGCACCAACCGGCTGCTGTCCGGATTGCTGTGGGGTGCCGCCGGCTTTGCCGCGGGTGTCGCGCTGGCCTGGCTGGCCCTGCGCTTCCTCGATCTCGGGTTCTGAGGCGGCGCGTCACGCCGCCTTCATAATCCGCGCCAATTTTTCGGCCCCACCCGTTTCCACGCCCATGAACACCACGCTCATCGTCTTCGTCGTGCTCTACCTCCTTGGCACGCTGGGCATCGGCGTCTGGGCCGGCCGGCACATCAAGAACACCAGCGACTTCGCCGTGGCGGGCCGCAGCCTGCCGCTGGTCATGGTGGTGACGACCACGTTCGCGACCTGGTTCGGCGCGGAGACGGTGATGGGCATCCCGGCCCGCTTCGTGCAGGGCGGCCTGCACGACATCGTGGAGGACCCCTTCGGCGCCGGCCTGTGCCTGGTGCTGGTGGGTGCCTTCTTCGCCGCCAAGCTCTACCGCCGCAACCTGCTGACCATCGGCGACTTCTACCGCCAGCGCTTCGGCAAGGGTGTGGAGATCTTCTGCTCGCTGGCCATCATCCTGAGCTACCTGGGCTGGGTGGCGGCCCAGGTCACGGCGCTGGGGCTGGTGTTCTCCATCCTGACCAACGGCGCGATGAGCCCCGAGATGGGCATGGTGGTGGGCGTGCTGGCGGTGCTGATCTACGTCGTCATCGGCGGCTTCCTGGCCGTGGCCTGGACGGACTTCGTGCAGATGATCGTGCTGGTCGTCGGCCTGAGCATCATCGCGGTGTTCTCGGCCGACCTGGCCGGCGGTGCCGATGTGGTGCTGCACCTGGCCGCGCAGAAGGACCTCGGCCGCTTCCTGCCCAAGCCCGGCTTCACCGAGATCGCCATGTTCATCGGCGCCGGCCTGACGATGATGCTGGGCTCCATCCCGCAGCAGGATGTGTTCCAGCGCGTCATGTCTGCCAAGGATGCCAAGACCGCGCAGCGCGGCGCCATGATCGGCGGCTTCAGCTACATCGCCTTCGCCTTCGTGCCCATGTTCATCGTGCTGGCCGCCGTCGTCGTGATGGGCGACCGCGCGCTGGACCTGGCGCAGAACGACTACCAGCGCGTGCTGCCCGCCTTCATCATGGGCCACATGCCGCTGGCCATGCAGATCCTGTTCTTCGGCGCGCTGCTGTCGGCCATCAAGAGCACCTCGTCGGCCACGCTGCTGGCGCCGACGACCAGCTTCGTCGAGAACATCCTCAAGCAGATCCGCCCCGACATGACGGACCGCCAGCAGCTCCTCGCGATGCGGGTCACGCTGGTGATCTTCGCGTTCTGCGTGCTGGTGTACGCGATCGCGCTGCAGGGCACGTCCATCTACGAGCTGGTCAGCGCGGCCTATCAGGTCACGCTGGTCGCGGCCTTCGTGCCGCTGGTGTTCGGCCTGTACTGGAGCCGCGCGACGACGCAGGGCGCGGTGTTCTCCATCTTTGCCGGCGTGGGCGTGTGGATGGTGTTCTTCCCGCAGGTGACGACCTGGGGCGAGTTCTTCCCGGGCCAGCTGGCCGGCCTGCTGGCGGCGCTGGCCGCCATGGTGGTGGGCTCGCTGATGCCGCAGCTGCTGGCCGATCGCCGCGAGCACGTCAGCCACCATCTGCCGCCGCACGGCTGAGTCCGGGCGCCTGTCGCTAAAATGGCGGGCTTTTCGCCACCAAGTCCGTTAACAGGCCCCTACTCGCCATGCCGATCTATGCCTACCGCTGCAGCGCCTGTGGCCACGCCAAGGACGTGCTGCAGAAGCTGTCCGACGCGCCGCTGACCACCTGCCCGGCCTGCGGAGCCGGGAGTTTCTCCAAGCAAGTCACCGCCGCCGGCTTCCAGCTGAAGGGCTCGGGCTGGTACGCCACCGACTTCAAGGGCGGCGCTGCGGCCGGCGCTGCCGGTGCTGCGGCGGCCCCGGCGCAGGCTGGTGGAGATGCGCCCAAGGCCGAGGCCGCGGGCGGCACGCCGTCCACTCCCTGCGGCGGCTCCTGCGCCTGCCACTGAAACGGGTCGACGTGGGCGCCTCATTCCGCAAATACCTGGTCGCCGGCCTGCTGGTCTGGCTGCCGCTGGCCATCACCATCTGGGTGCTGGGCCAGGTGCTGGACGTCGTCAACGGCGTCTTCGGTTCGCTGCTGGCGGCGCTGGCCCTGATCGTGCCCGCCTCGCTGCGCGACGGCCTGCTCGAGCTGCGCCACGTGCCGGGCCTGGGCGTGGTCATCCTGGCCGGCGGGCTGCTGGCCACCGGCGTGCTGGTGGCCAACATCTTCGGCCAGTGGCTGCTGACGCAGTGGGACCGGCTGATGTCCAACATCCCCATCGTCAAGAGCATTTACAGCTCGGTCAAGCAGGTGTCGGACACGCTGTTCTCCAGCAGCGGCAATGCCTTCCGCGAGGCCGTGCTGGTGCAATACCCGCGCGAAGGCTCCTGGACCATCGCCTTCGTGACCGGCACGCCCAGCGGCGAGGTCGCCTGCCACCTGCCGCAGGAGCACGTGAGCCTCTACGTGCCGACGACGCCCAACCCCACCTCGGGCTTCTTCCTCATCATGCCGCGCGCCGACGTCAAGCCGCTGCAGATGACGGTGGACGAGGCGCTGAAATACATCATCTCCATGGGCACGGTGGCGCCTATGGCCCATCCCGGCGCCGCCTGCGGCGTGCCCGACGAGGCCGCGCGAAATCAGCCGGGTTGAGCGCCCCGGCAGGCGTTCAATCCTGAGGGCCGAGCGAGCTCATCAGCGCCCACTAGACACCCCCCGCAAAGAATTCGGAGAAGAACCCCATGCGTACCTGCTATGCCGGCCAAGTCAGCGAGAAGCTGCTCGACCAGACCGTGACCCTGATGGGCTGGGCCCATCGCCGCCGTGACCACGGCGGGGTCATCTTCATCGACCTGCGTGACCGCGAAGGCCTCGTGCAGATCGTCTGCGACCCCGACCGCGCCGACATGTTCAAGGTGGCGGAAGACGTCCGCAGCGAGTTCTGCCTCAAGATCGTCGGCAAGGTGCGCGCGCGCCCGGCCGGCACCGAGAACGCCAACCTCGTGTCCGGCAAGGTCGAGGTGCTGTGCCACGAGATCGAGGTGCTGAACCCGTCCGTGCCCATCCCCTTCCAGATCGACGAAGAGAACCTCAGCGAGACAACCCGCCTCACGCACCGCGTGCTGGACCTGCGCCGCCCCTACATGCAGAACAACCTGATGCTGCGCTACCGCGTGGCGATGGAGGTCCGCAAGTTCCTGGATGAGCACGGTTTCGTCGACATCGAGACCCCGATGCTCACCAAGAGCACGCCCGAGGGCGCGCGCGACTACCTGGTGCCCAGCCGCGTGCATGACGGCCACTTCTTCGCGCTGCCGCAGTCGCCCCAGCTGTTCAAGCAGCTGCTGATGGTGTCGGGCTTCGACCGCTACTACCAGATCACCAAGTGCTTCCGTGACGAGGACCTGCGCGCCGACCGCCAGCCCGAGTTCACGCAGATCGATATCGAGACCTCCTTCCTGACCGAGGAAGAGATCCGCTCGATGTTCGAGGGCATGATCCGTCACGTCTTCCGCAAGGCGCTGAACGTCGAGCTGGGCGACTACCCGACGATGAAGTACGCGGAAGCCATGCATCGCTACGGTTCGGACAAGCCTGACCTGCGCGTGCTGCTCGAGTTCACCGAGCTGACCGACGCGATGGCCACGGTGGACTTCAAGGTGTTCAGCGGCCCGGCCACGACGCCGGGCGGCCGTGTGGTGGCGCTGCGCGTGCCCAAGGGCGCAGCGATGAGCCGCGGCGAGATCGACGCCTACACCGAGTTCGTCAAGATCTACGGCGCCAAGGGCCTGGCCTGGATCAAGGTCAACGAAGTGGCCAAGGGCCGCGAGGGCCTGCAGTCGCCCATCGTCAAGAACCTGCACGACGAAGCCGTCGCCGAGATCCTGAAGCGCACCGGCGCGCAGGACGGCGACCTGCTGTTCTTCGGCGCCGACAAGGCCAAGGTCGTCAACGACGCCATCGGCGCGCTGCGCCTGAAGGTCGGCCACAGCGAGTTCGGCAAGGCCAACGGCCTGTTCAACGATGTCTGGGCGCCGCTGTGGGTGGTCGACTTCCCGATGTTCGAGCACGACGAGGAGAACAACCGCTGGGCGGCCGTGCATCACCCGTTCACGGCGCCGAAGGACGGCCACGAGGACCTGATGGTCAGCGACCCGGGCAAGTGCATCGCCAAGGCCTACGACATGGTGCTCAACGGCTGGGAGCTGGGCGGCGGCTCGGTGCGTATCCACCGCGCCGAGGTGCAGGCCAAGGTCTTCGAGGCGCTGAACATCAGCGCCGAAGACCAGCGCATCAAGTTCGGCTTCCTGCTGGACGCGCTGCAGTACGGCGCGCCCCCGCACGGCGGCCTGGCCTTCGGCCTGGACCGCATCGTCACGATGATGACCAAGGCCGAGTCGATCCGCGATGTCATCGCCTTCCCCAAGACCCAGCGCGCCCAGTGCCTGCTGACCGGCGCGCCGTCGCTGGTGGACGAGAAGCAGCTGCGCGAGCTGCACATCCGGCTGCGCAACGCGGCCGCGGCTGCGCAGTAAGCGTCGTCGCTTCGACATGAAAGCCCCGCAGCCGCGGGGCTTTTTTTCGTGCGCGGATCGCGGGTGGGCGAGCCGCCCCGGGGCGTGTCTCCCCTGCAGGGCCACCCGGGCCGCGGCTATGCTGTCGCCATGTCCGTGGCCCAGACCTTCAAGATCCCTGAATCCGTTCTCGTCGTCGTCCACACGCCCGACCTGCAGGTGCTGCTGATCGAGCGCGCCGACCACCCCGGCTACTGGCAGAGCGTCACCGGCTCGCTGGACCGCCCCGACGAGCCGCCGGCCGAGACCGCGCGCCGCGAGGTGCTGGAGGAGACGGGCTTCGACGTCGATGTAGTGGGCGGCATGCTGCGAGACTGGAACCTCGCCAACGTCTACGAGATCTATCCGCAGTGGCGGCACCGCTATGCCCCCGGCGTCACGCGCAACACCGAACACGTCTTCGGCCTGCGGCTGCCCGCGGCGCTGACGCCGACGCTGGCGCCCCGCGAACATCTGTCCTGGCTCTGGCTGCCCTGGCACGAGGCGGCCGACCGCTGCTTTTCGCCGTCCAATGCCGAGGCCGTGCTGCAACTGCCCCGCTTCGGCGCCGCCGCGACATGAGGCCCCCACGCTCGCTCCGCCCGCTGCCCCCCGAGGGGGCGCTCGGCGCCTTCGGGCGGCCGAGCGGCGCCGCCACGCCATGAGATCCGTCGCCCGCCCGACCCCCCACGCACCCGGCGCGGTGCTGCGCGTGGCCACCTACAACATCCACAAGGGCGTGCGCGGCCTCGGGCCGGCCAAGCGGCTGGAGATCCACAACCTGCAGATGGGCGTCGAGGCCCTGGATGCCGACCTCGTCTGCCTGCAGGAGGTGCGGCTTTTCCATCACCGCGAGGCGGCCTACTTCGACCGCACCTGGTTCGGCTGGCCCGAGGCGGGCCAGGCCGAGTTCCTCGCGCCGGACGGCTACCAGGTGGCCTACCGCACCAATGCCACGACCCGCTTCGGCGAGCATGGCAACGCGCTGCTGTCGCGCTGGCCGCTGGGCGACATCGGCCACCATGACGTGTCCGACCACGCCTTCGAGCAGCGCGGCCTGTTGCACGTGCCGGTTCATTGGCAGGGGGCGGTGGTGCATGTCGTCGTTGCGCATTTCGGGCTGATCCATTCCAGCCGCCTGCGCCAGGTGGACCGCCTCGCGGCCTTCGTGCGCGAGCATGTGCCCGCCGGTGCACCGGTGCTGGTGGCGGGCGACTTCAACGACTGGGGCGAGCGGCTGGACCCCGCCATGCGTGCCCACGGCCTGCGCCGCGCGGCGCCGCCCCAGGGCCGCCCGCGCGCGCCCACGTTTCCTTCGCGGCTGCCGGTGTTCGCCCTGGACCGCGTCTACCTGCGCGGCCTGCGCTGCACCGGCGTGCAGGTGCCCCGCGGGCCCAGCTGGGCCCGCATGTCCGATCACCTGCCGCTGCTCGCGGAGCTGGCACTGGAATGAGCCAGCGCCGGCCGCCCGAAGGGGGGCGCGAGCGCCCGGTGGGGCCGGGCGCCGCGCGAAGGGCACCTCGGTGAGGCGGCTGGGCACGAAGCGGCGCCGCCGCGGCCGCGCCGTCGACCCCGGCTTCATCGGCGGGAACCAGGTCGAGCTGCTGCGCGGTGGCGACCAGCTCTTCCCGCGCATGCAGGCGGCCATCGCCCGAGCCCACCGGGACATCTGGCTGGCGACCTATATCTTTCATCACGACGACACCTCGCTGGCGCTGGCAGACGCGCTGCGGGCCGCGGACCGGCGCGGCGTGCGCGTACGCGTGGTCGTCGACGGCTTCGGCAGCGGCGCCAGCATCAAGGCGTTGCAGGAGCGCTTCGCCGGCAGCGGTGTCGCCTTTGCCGTGTTCCGGCCCATGGACCGCTGGTGGCGGTGGTTCCAGCCTGGCCAGTTGCGCCGCCTGCACCAGAAGCTGTGCGTGGTGGACGGCGAGCACGCCTTCGTGGGCGGCATCAACATCATCGACGACCGCCTCGACCTCCACCACGGCCGCACCGAGCTGCCGCGGCTGGACTTCGCCGTGCAGGTGGGTGGCAGCCTGGTGGAGCAGGTGGCGCAGAGCGTGCGCTCGATCTGGTCGCGCGCCTGGCTGGGGCGGGACTTCGACGACGCGCTGGTGGACTACGTGCCGCTGCGCCGCCGCTTCGGCCTGTGGCTGACCCAGCTCTGGCGGGGGCCGCAGCGTCTGGCCGAGCCGCCTGCGCGCCTGCGGCCGGTCATTGCCGCCTTCGTTCTGCGCGACAACCTGCGCCGCCGTCGCACCATCGAGCATGCCTACGCCGACGCCATCGGCGAGGCGCGGGCCAGCGTCGACCTGGTCTGCCCGTATTTCTATCCGGGGCAGCGCATCCGCCGCGCCCTGCGCCGGGCGGCCCGGCGCGGCGTGCGCGTGCGGCTGCTGCTGCAGGGCAAGCTGGACTACCGCATCGCCGGCTGGGCCGCCGAGGCCCTCTACGCCGACCTGCTGAGCCATGGCGTGGAGATCTACGAGTACACACCGGCCTTCCTGCACGCCAAGGTTGCCGTCGTCGACGGACGCTGGGCCACGGTCGGCAGTTCCAACATCGACCCGCTGTCGCTGCTGGTCAACCTGGAGGCCAACGTGGTCGTGCAGGACGGTGAGTTTGCCCGCTGCCTTTCGGCCGAGATCGAGACGGCACTCGTCGTGTCGACGCGCGTCGGCGAGCAGGGTGGGACGGGGCTGCGGGCGATGCTCCGCCGCGCCGCCGTCGCATGGTTTGCCTACGTGTTCCTCAGGGTCGTCGGGGTGACCGGTCGGTACTGATCAACACCGCGTTTGCGGGTGTCGGTGCGCCTGACAATTTGTAACGCCATTCGTCCGGTTCTAGGGGTTTGCTCGCGTACCCCCTTGTTTTTACTTGAAGTTCTGATTTGGCCTGATCTTTGCGTTTTGTGATTCGTCCCTGCTGGGGACTTTCCTTCGAGATCAGAAAGCCAACATGTCCTTCCGTCATACCTTTCGTCGTCTGTGCCTGGCTGCCGTGGCGTCCTCGGCGCTGTTCGCTGGTGCCGCCCATGCGGGCCTGTACACCAACACCTTTGGCCCGATCGTTCCGAACTACGAGGCCAACGACGACTCCACCTTCACCGTGACGCTGCCGTTCGCGTTCACCTTCTTCGGCACGTCGTACACGTCGGCCGTTGTCAGCAACAACGGCAACGTCCAGTTCGGCACCGATTCCGGTGCATACAGTTCTTCGCCGCTGAACACGCAAACGGACTTCCGCGGCATCGCGGCCTTCTGGTCCGACCTGGACAGTCGCGATGACCCGCTGGGCGCCATTGCTGGCGGCGTGGGCGGTTCCGGTGTCTACATGAACGTTGTCAATGCCAACCAGGTCGTCTTCACGTGGGACCGGCTGGGCTACTACGACCGCGACTACGCCAGCCGCGTGCAATTCCAGTTGGTGCTGAACAACCCCGCCGCCCTGCAGTCCGGCGAAGGCACCATCGGCTTTTTCTACGGTGACATGAACGGCCAGGCTGGTGGCCGCCAGGCCGCCATCGGCTTCGGTGACGGCCTGCTGGCGGTCAACACGGGCGAGGTCAGCCTGTCTTCCGGTCTGAGCACCGATGTGGCGGCCTATGCCAACCGCGTGGGCAACGTGTGGTTCAACGTGACGGAAGACGGCACGCCCCAGCAGACCGACCTGCCCGAGCCCGCATCGCTGGCGCTCGCCGGTCTGGCGCTGGGTGCGCTGGGCCTGGCGCGTCGTCGCCGCAACGCCCGCTGATCGGGCCTCGCAGGCAAGACGCCGATGGCGTCTTGCCTGCTGTTTCAACAGCGCCTCAGGCCGCCAGCAGCGACGCCTGGGGCGCCCTCAGCGCTCCCTCCTGCACCAGCGTTGCCGCGCGCTCGATGTCGGGCGCCAGGTAATGGTCGGCCGGGCTGCTGGCGCAGTCCTGGCGCAGTCGTGCATGCAGCGCCTCCACCGCCGCGGAACTCCGCAGCGGCCGCAGGAAATCGATGCCCTGGGCCGCCGCCAGCATCTCGATGGCGACGATGTGGGCCGTGTTGTCCAGCATCGCGTGCAGACGGCGCGCCGCGAAGGTGGCCATGGAGACGTGGTCTTCCTGGTTGGCGCTGGTGGGCAGGCTGTCCACGCTGGCCGGGTGGGCCAGGCTCTTGTTCTCGCTGGCCAGGGCCGCGGCCGTCACGTGGGCGATCATGAAGCCGCTGTGCAGGCCGGCGTCTGCCGTCAGGAAGGGCGGCAGGCGCGAGATGCCCGGATCGATCAGCATCGCGATGCGACGCTCGGCGATGGCGCCCACCTCGGCGATGGCCAATGCCAGGTTGTCGGCCGCGAACGCGACGGGCTCGGCGTGGAAGTTGCCGCCGGAGATCATCATGTCCTCGAACACGAGCGGGTTGTCGGTGACGGCATTGGCCTCGCGCACCAGCACCCCGGCCGCGTGGCGGGCCTGGTCCAGGCAGGCGCCCATGACCTGCGGCTGGCAGCGCAGGCAGTAGGGGTCCTGCACGCGTTCGTCGCCCTCGCGGTGCGACTGGCGGATGGCGCTGCCGGCCAGCAGTTCGCGGTAGATGCCGGCGACCTCGATCTGTCCGGGCTGGCCACGCACTTCATGGATGCGGGCGTCGAAGGGGCCGTCGCTGCCGCGCGCGGCGTCCAGCGTCATCGCGCCGCTGGCCAGCGCCGTGGCGAACAGGCCTTCGAAACGCAGCAGCGCATGCAGGGCCAGCGCGGTGCTGGCCTGGGTGCCGTTGATGAGGGCCAGGCCCTCCTTGGCGGCCAGCGTCAGCGGCTGAAGCAGCAGGCGCGCGAGTTCGTCGCGGGCCGGGACGCGTCGGCCCTCGACCAGGGCTTCGCCTTCGCCCATCAGCGCCAGCGTCAGGTGCGCCAGCGGCGCGAGGTCGCCACTGGCGCCCACCGAGCCCTGGGCCGGCACATAGGGCACGAAGCCCGCGTTGAGGGCGTCCAGCAGCGACTGCACGACCTCGCGGCGCACGCCCGAGAAGCCGCGCGCCAGGCTGCCGGCCTTGGTGGCCAACATCAGTCGCACGACCTCCGGCGACATCGGCGCGCCGACGCCCACCGCATGGCTGCGGATCAGGTTGAGCTGCAGTTGCGCGAGCTGGTCCTTGGCGATGCGCGTGCTGGCCAGCTTGCCGAAGCCGGTGTTGACGCCGTAGACCGGCGCGTCGCCCGCGGCGGCCGCGGCGACGAGGGCGGCGCTCTTGTCGACCGCGCTCCAGTCGTCGAGCTGCAGCGCGGCGCGGCCGGCAGCGATGTCGGCGAGCTGGGCGAGGGTCAGGTGTCCGGGGATGAGTTTCATAGGGGGCTTCACAGGGAAGGCAGGTTCAGTTCGTTCTTCCGGGCGCAGGCTTTTGCCGATTCGTAGCCCGCGTCGGCGTGGCGCATGACGCCGGTGCCGGGGTCGTTCCACAGCACGCGCGCCAGGCGCTGCGCGGCAGCGTCGGTGCCGTCGGCCACGATGACGACGCCCGAGTGCTGCGAATACCCCATGCCCACGCCGCCGCCGTGGTGCAGGCTCACCCAGGTGGCGCCGCCGGCGGTGTTCAGCAGTGCGTTCAGCAGCGGCCAGTCGGAGACGGCGTCGGAGCCGTCCTTCATGCCCTCGGTCTCGCGGTTGGGGCTGGCGACCGAGCCGCTGTCCAGGTGGTCGCGGCCGATGACGATGGGCGCCTTCAGCTCGCCGCTCTTCACCATCTCGTTGAAGGCCAGGCCGGCGAGGTGGCGCTCGCCCAGCCCCAGCCAGCAGATGCGCGCCGGCAGGCCCTGGAAGGCGATGCGCTCGGCGGCCATGTCCAGCCAGCGGTGCAGCGCGGCATGCTGGGGGAACAGTTCCTTGAGCTTCGCGTCGGTCTTGCGGATGTCCTCGGGGTCGCCCGAGAGGGCCACCCAGCGGAACGGGCCCTTGCCCTCGCAGAACAGCGGCCGCACGTAGGCGGGCACGAAGCCGGGGAAGTCGAACGCGTTCGTCACGCCCTGATCCTTGGCGACCTGGCGGATGTTGTTGCCGTAGTCCACCGTCGGGATGCCCTGCGCCTTGAAGGCCAGCATGGCCTGCACGTGCACCGCGCAACCGGCGGCAGCGGCGGCCTTGAGCTCGGCGTGGCGGGTCGGGTCGGCCGCGGCGGCCTTCCACTGCTCGACCGTCCAGCCCGGCGGGCAGTAGCCGTGGATGAGGTCGTGGGCGCTGGTCTGGTCGGTCACCAGGTCAGGCTTCACGCCGCGCCTGACGAGTTCCGGCAGCACGTCCGCCGCGTTGCCCAGCAGCGCGATGGACTTGGCCTCGCCGGCCGCCGTGTACCTGGCGATGCGGGCCAGCGCGTCGTCCAGGTCGGCGGCCTGCTCGTCCACGTAGCGCGTCTTCAGCCGGAAATCGATGCGGCTCTGCTGGCACTCGATGTTCAACGAGCAGAAGCCCGCGAACGTCGCCGCCAGCGGCTGTGCGCCGCCCATGCCGCCCAGGCCGGCCGTCAGGATCCAGCGGCCGGCGGCCACGCCGCCGTAGTGCTGGCGGGCGGCCTCGGCGAAGGTCTCGTAGGTGCCCTGCACGATGCCCTGGCTGCCGATGTAGATCCAGCTGCCGGCCGTCATCTGGCCGTACATCATCAGACCCTTGCGGTCCAGCTCGTGGAAGTGCTCCCACGTGGCCCAGGCCGGCACGAGGTTGGAGTTGGCCAGCAGCACGCGCGGCGCGTCGACATGCGTTCGGAACACGCCGACCGGCTTGCCCGACTGCACCAGCAGCGTCTCGTCGTCGCCCAGCTCCCGCAGCGACTTGGCAATGGCGTCGAACGCCTCCCAGTTGCGCGCGGCCTTGCCGATGCCGCCGTAGACGACCAGCGCGTCCGGGTTCTCGGCCACGGCCGGGTCCAGGTTGTTCTGCAGCATGCGGTAGGCGGCCTCGGTCAGCCAGCTCTTGCAGCTCAGCTGGGTGCCGGTGGGCGCCTTCACGGGGCGGGGCAGGGCGGTCATGGGCTCTCCTGAATAATGGCGCGGACTCTAGTTGTCTATACAAGTCAAGTCAACTAGGATGGCCGCCATGCCGCGAGCCCCCACCAGTCCCGAGCCCCAGTACCTCAAGGTCAAGAACCATCTGCGCGAAGGCATCGCCAGCGGCCACTGGGTGGCCGGCGACCTGCTGCCCAGCGAGGGGGCGCTGGTGGCGCAGTTCGAAGTCAGCCGCATGACCGTGAACCGCGCGCTGCGCGAGCTGGTGCAGGAGGGGCTCATCGAGCGCGTGCAGGGCGTGGGCAGCTTCGTCGCGCAGCTGCACCGCATCTCGTCGACGCTGAACGTGCGCGACGTGCACGAGGAGATCGCCGAGCGCGGCGGCCAGCACGAGGCCCGCGTGCATGCGCTCACCCGCGGCAAGGCCACGCCCCAGCAGGCGGCGGAGCTGGGCCTCAAGCGCGGCGCGCCGGTGTTCCTGAGCCTCATCGTGCATCTGGAGAACGGCGTGGCCATCCAGTGCGAGGAGCGCGCCGTCAACCCGGCCTGCGCGCCCGACTACCTCTCGCAGGATTTCTCCCGCATCACGCCCACGCACTACCTGCTGGACGTCGCGCCGCTGTCCGAGGCGCGCTACATGATCGAGGCCGCCCTGCCCGGAGAGGTCGAGGCCAAGCTGCTGGGCATCAACCGGCGCGACCCCTGCCTGGTCGTCAAGCGCATCACCTACAGCCGCGGCGTCGCGGTCACCGCGGTAAAACTCACCCACCCCGGCGTGCGTTACCAATTGCAAGGGAGCTTCTCGGCATGAGTTTTGCCGGCCCGAGCTGCGGAGAATGCGCAATTCCCCTGCCTGGCGGGGCCAAGTCGAGGACAGGAACATGAGTTGGAGCAAGGTCAGCGCGGCTGACGTCGAGCCGCAGGCCTGGAAGAACAAGGGCGGCACGACGCGCGAGCTGCTCGCCTGGCCGCACGCCCATGACTGGGCGTTGCGCATCAGCGTCGCACGCGTGGAGCGCGACGGGCCGTTCTCGGCCTTCCCCGGCGTGCACCGCTGGCTGGCGGTCGTCGGCGGCGCCGGGTTGCGCCTGTTCGACTGGCCGCAGAGCGTGGGCGACGAGCCGCTGCGCTTTGACGGCGGGCTGGCGCCCGAGGCCGAGCTCATCAAGGGCGAGACCGAGGTCTTCAACGTGATGGAGCGGCGCGGCAACCTGGAGGTCGAGTCGGCCCACCACGTGCTGCTGCCCCGGACGCCCTGGGTCGGCCTCTTCACCGTCGCCGGCGGCCTGCTGGAGCACGGCCACCGCGCAATGCCGCTGGCGCCACTGACGCTGGCCTGGTGCGAGCAGCCCGTGGCGCAGAGCTGCGTCTTCACCGGCGAGGGCAATGCCTGGTGGCTGACCTGGAGCAACGAGGGATGACGGCATGAAGCTGTGGCGCGGCGGTTGCCTCGCGACGCTGGCGGGCGAGCAAGGTTGGGGCCTCGTGGTCGACGGCGCGCTGCTGGTGGGCGACGACGGCATGCTGCAGTGGGTGGGCCCGAGTGCCGAGGCGCCGCCGGCCGACGAGGTGGTGGAACTGCAAGGTGCCCTCGTCACGCCCGGCCTCGTCGACTGCCACACCCACCTCGTCTATGGCGGCAACCGCGCCGGCGAGTTCGAGCAGCGCCTGCACGGTGCGAGCTATGCCGACATTGCCCGTGCCGGTGGTGGCATCAAGTCCACCGTGGCCGCGACGCGCGCCGCGAGCGAGGGCGAGCTGCTCGCGTCCGCCACCAAGCGGGCACTGGCGCTGATCGCCGAGGGCGTGACGACGCTGGAGGTCAAGTCCGGCTACGGCCTGGACGCCGCCACCGAGGCGCGCATGCTGCGCGTCGCGCGCCGGCTGGCGAGCCTGGGCGTGGATGTGCGCACGACCTATCTCGCCGCCCACGCGCTGCCGCCCGAGTTCAGCGATGCCGACGACTACATCGCCGCCGTCTGCCGATGGCTGCCGGAGCTGCACGGCGAAGGTCTGGTCGACGCCGTCGACGCCTTCTGCGAGCACATCGCCTTCAGCCCGGCCCATGTCGGCCGCGTGTTCGATGCCGCGCAGCGCCTGGGCCTGCCGGTCAAGCTGCACGCGGAGCAGCTGAGCGACCAGGGCGGCGCCCAGCTCGCCGCGGCTTACCGGGCGCTCAGCTGCGACCATCTCGAGTACCTGAGCCCCGAGGGCATCCGGGCCATGGCCGAGGCCGGCACGGTGGCGGTGCTGCTGCCCGGTGCCTTCTACGCGCTGCGGGAAACAAGGCTGCCGCCCATCGCCGCGTTGCGCGAGGCCGGCGTGCCGATTGCCATCGCGACCGACCACAACCCCGGCAGTTCGCCGACCCTGTCCCCACTGTTGATGATGAACATGGCCTGCGTCCTGTTCAGTATGACGCCGGAGGAAGCGCTGCGCGGCCTGACCGTCCATGGCGCGCGCGCGCTGGGGTTGCGGGATCGTGGCCAGCTCGTCGCCGGCCAGCGCGCCGACTTCTGTGTCTGGGATGGCGGGCATCCGCGCGAGCTGGCAGCATGCTTTGGGCATAACCCGCTGATAGAACGGGTCGTCAAGGGAAACCAGGGAGAAGCATGAGTGTTTTTCGTCTTCAGCAGGGCCGCTTGCCGCTGCTGATCAGCCTGCCTCACGTGGGCACCGAGATTCCGGCCGAGCTGCACGGCCGCCTGCTGCCGCGGGCCCTGGCCAGCGAGGACACCGACTGGCACCTGGAGCGGCTCTACCGCCCGCTGGCCGACCAGCTGGGCGCCAGCCTGCTCGTGCCGCGCTACAGCCGCTACGTCATCGACCTGAACCGCCCGCCGGACGACCGGCCGCTGTACCCCGGCGCCGCCGGCGGTACCGGGCTGGTGCCGACGCGCTTCTTCAGCAGCGAGCCGCTCTACCGCGACGGTGCGGAACCCGACGGGGCCGAGATCGTCGCGCGCCGCGAGGCCTACTGGCAGCCCTATCACGACGCCCTCGGTGCCGAGCTGCAGCGCCTGCATGCCCAGCATGGCCACGCGCTGCTCTTCGAGGGCCACAGCATCCGCTCGGTGCTGCCCTGGCTGTTCGAGGGCGAGCTGACGGCGCTCAACCTCGGCACGGCCGATGGCGCCTCCTGCGCACCGGCCATCACCGAGCGCCTGGGCGCGCTGCTGGCCGGCCAGGCGCGCTTCAGCCAGGTCGTCAACGGCCGCTTCAAGGGCGGCTACATCACGCGCCACTACGGCCGGCCTGGCGAGGGCGTGCATGCGGTGCAGCTGGAGATGTGCCAGCGCTGCTACATGGACGAGGGCGCCGATCCGGCCGGCGCCTTCGACGAGGCCCGCGCCGCCGAGGTGGCGCCACTGCTTGAGGCCCTGCTGCGGGAGATGCTGGCATGGCGGCCTTGAAGCAGCTGCACGCGCCGCTGGCGTGGGTGGAGGGCCGCTGGCAGCGCGACGTGCTGCTGAGCGTGGATGCGAGCGGCCACTGGTGCGACATCGCCGCCGACACGCCGGCGCCGCCCGGCGCCGAGGTGCTGGCCGGGCCGGTCATCCCCAGCCTTGTCAACGCCCACAGCCATGCCTTCCAGCGTGCCTTCGTCGGCCTGGCCGAGCGCCGCGAGGCGGGGCAGGACGACTTCTGGAGCTGGCGCGACCGCATGTACGCGCTGGCCCTGCGCATCTCGCCTCAGCAGCTCCGCGCGGTGGCCAGCCAGCTCTACGCCGAGCTGCTGCGCGGCGGCTACACGCAGGTCTGCGAGTTCCACTACCTGCACCACCCCGCCGATGCCGTCCACGGGGGCCAGGCCTTCGACGACGAGCTCGACATGGCCTGGGCCCTGGCCGAGGCGGCCGAAGACAGCGGCATCGGGCTGACGCTGCTGCCGGTGGTCTACACCCGCAGCGGTTTCGGTGCCGCGGGCCTGCGGCCCGACCAGCACCGCTTCAAGGCCGACGCCGACTGGGCCTGGCGCGCCTGCCAGCGCGTGATGGCCGCCGGCCTGCCGCGCGTGAGCGCGGGCGTGGCCCTGCACTCGCTGCGCGGCGCCTCGCCGCAGGACATCTCCCGGCTGCTGCAGCAGGTCGGCGGCGCCGACCTGCCCATCCACATCCACGTGGCCGAGCAGACGGCCGAGGTGGCCGACTGCCAGCAGGCCACCGGCCTGCGTCCGCTGCAGTGGCTGGCCCGGCACGGCCAGCTGGACCCGCGCTGGCAGCTGGTGCACGCCACCCATGCCGAGGCGGGCGAAATCGAAGCCGTGGCGCGCAGCGGGGCCGGCATCGTCATCTGCCCCGGCACCGAGGCCAACCTGGGCGATGGCCTGACCGATCTGCCGGGCTGGCTGGCGGCGGGCGTGCCGCTGACGGTGGGCACGGACAGCCAGGTCACGCGCGGCTGGGTCGAGGAGCTGCGCTGGCTGGAGTACGGCCAGCGCCTGGGGCTGCGCCAGCGCAACGTGGCGGCGGCGCCGGGCGTGCAGCCGTCCAGCGCGGCGCGGCTGTTCGACGCGGCGGTGAGCGGCGGCGCCCGCGCGGCCGGCTTCGCGGCCTGGGGCCTGAAGCGCGGTGCGCGTGCCGACTGCCTGGTGCTCAACCGCGAGGCCGACGTGCTGCGCGGCCTGCCCGACGAGGCGTTGCTGGACGCCGTCGTCTTCGGCAGCAACGGCTCGCCCTGGCAATCCGTCTGGGTGGCCGGCCGGGCTCGGCCCTGGCGGTCCCCGCAGCGCGTGGGCGACGCCTTCGAGGCGGCCATGCGCGAACTGTGGCGATCTGACCGCTAGTCGAACGCCGGGCAAAGGGCTAGTCTCGCGCCAACACTCCACAGGGGGATGGCGATGAGGCTGAGCGATTTCACGATCAAGGCGCGGCTGCTCGCGCTCGCCGCCCTGGCGGTGCTGGCCATGCTGGTGGTCGGCATGCAGGGACTGCGCAGCCTGGCGCAGTCCAAGGCCGAGTTCGTGCACTACGTGAACAACGACGTCGAGGCCTTGACGCAACTGGCCGGCATACGTGCGGGCGTCGGCAACCTGCGCCGCTACGAGAAAGACCTGCTGATCAACCTGGCGGATGCCAAGGCGGTCGAGCGCTACCGCAAGGACTGGACCGAGACCTTCGACAAGGTCTCCACCAGCCTTGGCAAGATCGCCCGGCTCGACGTGCCCGCCGACGTGAAGCGCATGCCAGACGAGTTGCAGCGCGCGCTGCAGGACTATCGAGGTGGCTTCGGCAGCATCCTCGACCGGGTGGCCAGGGGAGAGTTCGCCGACACGCCGGCGGCCAACCGGGCCATGGAGCCGCTCAAGGGGTCGGTGCGGGCGATGGACCAGGCGCTCGCCGAGATGACGGAGGCGGTGGACCGGCACTCGGCCGCGCAGGTCGCGCTGCTCGACGAGCACGAACAAGGGATACGCCGCAACCTGATGGCGGTCGTCATCGCCGCGGTGCTGCTGCTGACGGGTTACACCGCGCTCAACATCCGCTCCATCCTGGCGCCCCTGGCCCGCGCGGTGAAGACGGCCGAGCGCATCGCTGCCCAGGATCTCAGCCAGCCCGTCGACGCGCAGGGGCGCGACGAGACGGCGGCGCTGATGCGTGGCGTTCAGGGCATGCAGGACTCGCTGGCCCGCGTCGTCACCGGCGTGCGCCACAGCACCGACAGCATCGCCACCGCCTCGCGCGAAGTGGCCGTCGGCAGCCAGGACCTCAGCAACCGTACCGAGCAGGCCGCGTCCAACCTGCAGGAGACGGCGTCGGCGATGGAGGAGCTGACGGCCAGCGTCACGCACAACGCCGAATCGGCCGCGCGGGCCAACCAGCTGGCCGGCGACGCCGCCGAGGTGGCGCGCCGGGGCGGCGCCGTGGTGGACGAGGTGGTGCAGACCATGGGCCGCATCAGCGCATCGTCCAGCCGCATCGGCGACATCATCGCCGTCATCGACGGCATCGCCTTCCAGACTAACATCCTGGCGCTGAACGCCGCCGTCGAGGCTGCCCGGGCCGGCGAGCAGGGGCGGGGCTTCGCCGTCGTGGCGGGCGAGGTGCGCACGCTGGCGCAGCGTTCGGCCGATGCGGCCAGGGAGATCAAGTCGCTGATCCTCAGCAGCGGCGAGAGCGTGGACAGCGGCACGGCCCTGGTCGCGAAGGCCGGCCAGACCATGCACGAGATCATCGACGCGATCGCGCGGGTCAGCGCCATCGTCTCCGAGATCAGCCATGCCACCGGTGAGCAGAGCACCGGCATCGGCCAGATCGGCCAGGCCATCGCCAGCCTCGACCAGATGACGCAGCAGAACGCCGCGCTGGTCGAGGAGTCCGCCGCCGCCGCGCAGAGCCTGCAGCAGCAGGCCGATGAACTGTCGCGGTCGGTGGCGGTGTTCAGGCTGGTCTGAAACGGATCGACCGTGCCGAGGGCTGTCTCGGAGCCCGGGCGACAGGGCCGCCATCCGCGCCGCCGCGCCACAAAGCGTGCATTTTGAGCGGCGGTTTAAAACCGGAAATAATATTGAATGGATGGGAAATTGCGATAACCGTATAATCCAATGATCGCAACGCGACGGCAAATGCGTTTCCAACGCGGCCCACCCAGCCACGCCGTCCGGGTTTCGCGACACCCAGTCGCCCTTTTGGCTTGCAGAGCTGCAGCCAGACGAGCCACCCCAGCTCACGCAGGTTGAAGCACGCCTGCCACCCCTGATTGACCCCAATTTCAAACACCGCCATTGCCATGGGCCCGTACGTCGTTTCGCCCGCGACACATCTGACCGATTGCGGCCGCTTTCGCGCCTCGTTCGCGGTCCGGCCCTCACAGGGCGAAGGCGGCGACTGGCGGGTGTTCAGGTTCGACACGACGTTCGCGTCTCGCGATGCCGCCCGCGTGTTTGCCGTCACCCAGGGCTGGCTGCGGATCGGCATGCCGATCCCCTCCGCGTGCTGATGATCTGCCCCGCTGCAGACGCCAGCCAGATTTCCATCCCCGCGGACGCCCGGTTCGCACGCCTGCATCGCGACGATGCGCCCTGATTCAATGAAAGGCTCAACCATGAGCAGCAAGATCTACGTGGGCAACCTGCCCTATTCCGTCACCGACGCCAGCCTCAAGAGCAACTTCGCCGAGTTCGGCGGCGTCTCGTCGGCCAAGGTCATGATGGACCGCGACACCGGCCAGTCCAAGGGCTTCGGCTTCGTCGAGATGGAATCGGCCGAGTGTGCCCAGGCCGCGATCCAGGGGTTGAACGGCGTGTCTGTCGATGGCCGCGTCATCGTCGTGAGCCTGGCCAAGCCCCGCGAAAGCCGCAGCGCGCCGGGTGCCTACAGCGCCACCGGCTACCGCGCCAGCAATCGTCCGGACGTCGGCTATGGCACGGGTGGTTTCGGCGGCGGCCGCTACTGAGGCCGGCTTCGCCTGCACAAAACCGGCTCTCCCGAGCCGGTTTTTTTACGTCTGCACGAACGATGTTGGCCCAACGGTCGTAGCGTCGGGCTGCTCGGCGGCCGGCTCGGTGGCATTCTGCGGGCGCCCTGTCGATTTGGCTTGTCGTCGTTCGTCGATGGGAGGCCAGGCGCGCTCAGGCGGGCGCGCCGACCGGCCGACTTACCAGGAGTGAAGACATGTCATACATCGATGGTTTCGTGATTGCGGTTCCCACCGCCAACAAGCAGAAGTTCATCGAGCATGCGCGTCATTTCGACGCGATGTTCATCGAGCTGGGCGCAATCCGCGTGATGGAAAGTTGGGGCGACGACGTTCCCGACGGCAAAGTCACCGACTTCCGCCGCGCGGTCCAGGCCACGGCCGAAGAGACGGTGGCGTTTTCGTGGGTCGAATGGCCGGACAAGGCCACGCGTGACGCAGGCATGAAGAAGATGATGGAAGACCCGCGCATGGATCCATCCACGCTCGGCAACCCGCCCATGCCTTTCGACGGCAAGCGGATGATCTTCGGCGGCTTCGCACAGGTGGTCGAAGTGAAGGCTTGAGGCCCGGGCGGCGGGGGCGGTGCCACGGCAAACGCGTCGCTCGAATGCCGGGATGCGGCAGAAGTCTTGCCACCCCCGCCGACTTCGGCGAGCCCGAAGCAGGGGCATCAGGCCCGGCGCGCCGTGCGCCCAGCCATCGCCTCGCCCAGCCGCCGGTGCGCTGGGCCTTCGCGGTCGACGGGCAGCTGGTTCTTCGCCTGAAGATAGTGATGCGTGAAGACGCCCAGGTAGGCGTCAAGCGTCTGCCCCGCGGCCTCGTCGCCGGCCAGGCTCAGGCATTGCGCGGCCACCTCGCTGGTGCAGAAATGATCGCTGCAGCGTGAGCGGCGCAGCCGGTATTGCGAGGCCTCGGCGGGTTCCAGGCTGAGCACGGGCAGGGCGTTCAGGTAGGGGCTGCGGCTGAACATCTTGCGCGCCTCCGACCAGGTGCCGTCCAGCAGGATGAAGAGCGGCCGCTTGGCCGTGCCGCCCTGGACCGGCGCGGGTGGCACGAGGGCGTGCACCACGCGTTCCGGCGCGGCGTACTGGCCGGGGAAGACGACGTACCCCTGCCAGGCCGGATCGCCCAGCAGGGCGAGGAGCCCGGGGTCCGGCCGCGTTCTCGACCAGCCGAAGGCAAAGGTGTCGGCAACCACGTCCGCGATCAGCCAGCCGGTGTTGGTGGGCTTCAGCGGCTCGATGTCGGCCATCAGCAGGCACACCGCCGCCCGCGTGCTCACCGAGGGGCGCAGGGCGCACATGCAGTGCGTGGGCACCAGCCGGCAGCCGTCGCAGCGCTCCCGCTTGAAGCCGCCGCGGGCCGAGAAGGGCTTGGTGGCGCTGGCCAGGCGCGCGGCGCGCAGCAGGGAGACGGCATGAGGCATGAGCCGATTGTCCAGGCCGCCAGGCCGCCCGCCCTCAGGCTGAAACGGCTTCCTCCCGCCCCCTGCCGCGCATCCCGGCGACGCGCTGGATCAGGTCGTCGACGATCTCATACAGCACCGGGATCACCAGCAGGCTCAGGAAGGTCGACGTGATCAGGCCGCCGATGACGACGATGGCCATGGGCGCGCGGAAGCTCGGGTCGGTGCCGAACCCCAAGGCGATGGGCATCATGCCGGCGCCCATGGCCAGCGTCGTCATGACGATGGGCCGCGCGCGCTTGTGGCAGGCGTCCAGCAGCGCGTCCAGCCGGCTCAGGCCCTGCTCGCGCTGCGCGACGATGGCGTACTCCACCAGCAGGATGGAGTTCTTCGTCGCGATGCCCATCAGCATGATCATGCCGATCATGGCCGGCATGCTGAGGTCGGTCTGCGTGACGAAGAGAGCCAGGATCGCGCCCGGGATGGACAGGATCAGCGCGCCCAGGATGGTCACCGGCTGTATCCAGGCGTGGAACAGTAGCACCAGCACGATGTAGATGCAGGCCACGCCGGTGCCCATCGCCAGCGCGAAGCCCTGGCCCAGCTCCGCGAAGGCCTCGGCGTCGCCGACCTCGGCCTTGCTGATGCCCGGTGGCAGGCTGGCGATGCCCGGCAGTGCCGCCGCAGCGGCCTGCACCTCGGACAGCGGCTGGCCGTTCAGCTCGATCTCGAAGTTCACGTTGCGCAGCCGGTCGAAGCGGTCGATCTGCGCCGGGCCGCTGGTCAGCTGCAGCTCGGCCACCTGGCGCAGCGGCACCGGGCCGCGGCTGCCGGGCACCGTCAGCTCGCCGAGCAGGGCCAGGTCGGCGCGCGCCGCGTCGGGCAGGCGCACGACGATGGGCACCTGGCGCTGGGCGAGGTTGAGCTTGGGCAGCAACTGGTCGTAGTCGCCCGCGGTGGCGATGCGCAGCGTGTCGGCAATCGCAGCGGTGGACACGCCCAGGTCGGCCGCGCGCGCGGCGTCGGGGCGCACGATGAGTTCGGGGCGCTGCAGGCTGGAGCTGCTGGTCACCTGGCCGATGCCGGGCAGGCCGCGCAACTCCTTCTCGACCTTGGCGGCGTGGGCGGCGAGCTGTTCGCCGTCCTCGCCGGCCAGCACGAGCTGGTACTTGTCGTTGGAGCCCCCGAAGCTCACCTTGATGCGCGCGCCGGCGATGTTCTCCAGCTTCTCGCGCAGCTCGCGCTCGATCTGCTGCTTGCTGGTGCCCCGGCGTTCCTTGCGCGGCGTCAGGTTCAGCGTCAGCGTGGCCTTGCGGGCCTCGGCCGCGCCGCTCATCGCGAACGGGTCGCCGCCGGCGCTGCCGCCGCCGACGGCCGTGTAGACCAGCTTCACGTGCGGGTGCGCGGCGGCCGTGGCGCGGGCCTGCTCGGCGATGGCGGCGGTCTGCTCGTAGGTGCTGCCGGGCGGCAGCTCGATGCTGATCTGCGTCTGGCTGAGGTCGTCCGGCGGCAGGAAGGCGCCGGGGATGGCGCCCATGAACAGCGGCGTGCAGGCGGCCACGCCGAAGGCCGCCGTGATGGCCATGGTCTTGCCCTTGTGGGTGAAGGCCCAGCGCGCGGCCCGCAGGTAGCGCGCCATCCAGAACGGCTCCTGGTGGGCGCGCCTGGGCGGCTTCAGGATGTAGGCGGCCATCATCGGCGTCAGCAGCCGCGCGACCACCAGCGAGAAGAACACCGCGATGGATGCCGTCCAGCCGAACTGCACGAAGAACTTGCCCACCACGCCGCTCATGAAGGCCGTGGGCAGGAAGACGGCGATCAGCGTGAACGTCGTCGCGATGACCGCCAGGCCGATCTCGTCGGCGGCCTCGCGCGCGGCCTCCAGCGGCGTCTTGCCCATCGTCAGGTGGCGCATGATGTTCTCGATCTCGACGATGGCATCGTCCACCAGCACGCCGATGACCAGCGACAGCGACAGCAGCGTCACGACGTTCAGCGTGAAGCCCATCAGGTACATGACGAAGAACGTCGGGATCGCCGACAGCGGCAGCGCGACGGCGCTGACCAGCGTGGCGCGCCAGTCGCGCAGGAAGAACCAGACGACGATGACGGCCAGCAGGGCGCCTTCCAGCAGCAGCGACAGGCTGCCCTCGTAGTTCTCGACGACGGGGTCGACGAAGTTGAAGGCTTCGGTGACGCTGATGTCCGGATGGGCGGCCTTCATTTCCTGCAGCGCGGCGCGGATGCGCTCGGCCACGTCCACCTCGCCGGCACCCTTGGCGCGCACGATCTCGAAGCCGACGACGGGCTTGCCGTTCAGGAAGGCGCCGCTGCGGCGTTCGCCCAGCGTGTCGGTGACGCTGGCCACCTGGTCCAGCCGCACGCGGCGGCCGTCGGTGAGCGGGATGCTCATCGCGCCCAGCTCGGCGGCGCTCTGCACCGTGGCGATGGTACGCAGCGACTGCTCGGCGCCGCCCAGCTGGGCTCGCCCGCCCGGTGCTTCCTGCTGCACGTTCTTCAGCTGACGCGACACCTCGGCCGCGTTCACGCCCAGCGCCAGCAGGCGGCCCGGGTCCAGCTCCACGCGCAGCTCGCGATTGACGCCGCCGACGCGTGCCACCGAGCCGACGCCGCGCACCGACAGCAGCCGCTTGGCGACCTGGTTGTCGACGAACCATGACAGCGCCTCGTCGTCCATGCTGTTGCTGGACACCGTGTACGTCAGGATGGGCATGCCCGACAGGTTCATCTTCGTGATGGTCGGGTCGCGCAGGTCGGCGGGCAGGTCGGCGCGGATGCGCGACACCGCGTCGCGCGTGTCGTCCTGCGCCTCCTGCAGCGGCTTCTCCAGCCGGTACTCCACCGTCACGGTGGCCAGGCCGTCCTGCACCTTGGTGTAGATGTGCTTGACGCCCTGGTTGGTGGCGACCGAGTTCTCGATCTTGCGTGCCACCTCGGTTTCCATCTGCGCGGGTGCAGCACCCGGCAGCGCGGCGCTGACGACGACGGTGGGCAGCTCGATGTCGGGGAACTGCTGGATCTTCATCTGCTTGAAGCCGTACAGGCCGGCCGCCGTCAGCATGATGAAGAGCATGATGGCCGGCACCGGGTTGGCGATGGACCAGCGGGAGACGTTGAACATGGTGCCGGCTCCTTACTGTGCGACGCGCACGGTGTCGCCGTCGGCCAGGAAGCCCACCCCGGACTCGACCACGGCCGCACCTGACGCCAGGCCTGAGCGGATCTCCACACGGTCGGCCTCGCGGCGGCCGGTCTGCACCTTGGTCTGGCGCACCTTGCTGCCGTCGATGCGGAAGACATAGCTGAAGCCATCGCGCAGCAGCACGGCGCTCTGCGGCAGTGTCAGCGCGCCGCTCTCGCCGAGCACAAATTCGCCGCGTGCGAACAGGCCCGCGCGCAGTGCCTCGCCCGCCTTCAGGTCCACGTAGACGAGGCCGTTGCGCGTCTGCGGGTCGATCTGCGGTGCCACCCGCCGGATGCGGCCTTCCACGGCCGGGGCGCCGCTGGGTTGCACGCGCACCACCTGGCCCACCTTCAACTGCGCCAGCTCCGCGCCCGGCACCTCGGCCCGCCACTCCAGGCGGCCCTGGCGCTGCAGGCGAAAGAGCTCCGCGCCCGGCTGCACCAGCGCGCCCGGCGTGGCGACGCGGGCGCTGACGACGCCGTCGTCCGGCGCGGTGATCTGCGTGTACGACAGCCGCAGCTGGTCGGCCTGCACGCGCGCCTTGGCGGCGGCCACGCGGGCCTGCGCGGCGCCGTCGGCGGCCAGCGCCTGGTCGATGGCCTGCGGTGACAGCGCCTCGCTGCCCTGCAGCGTCTTCACGCGCTCGGCGGTCTGGTGCGCCTCGCGCGCGGCGGCCTCGGCCTCCAGCAGCGCGGCGCGGCTGGCGGCCAGCTCGGCCTCCAGCGTGCCGGGGCTGAGGCGAGCCAGCAACTGGCCCTTCCTGACGCGGTCGCCCACGTCCACCAGCAGCTGTGCGAGGCGCTGGCCACCGATCTCGGCGCCGATGACGACCTCCTGCCACGCGGCGATGGAGCCGGTGCCGGACAGCGTCTGCGGCCAGGTCGCGGCCTGCGCGGCGATGCGCTTGACGGTCAGCGCCGGCCTGGGCGCGGCGCTGGCGGCCTGCGCCTGCGCGAAGGCAGTGCCGGACAGCGCGGCGACGAAGGCGGCCGCCAGCGCGACGGTCAGCGCGGCGGTGGCGAGGGCAGGAATGCGGATCTTCATGTCAGTTGTCCATTGCAAATTGGTGGCTCGCGGCGCGCGATTGCGGGCCGAGCGCTGGGCCGCTCCCGAGCCGGCCCGCGCTGGCGATGTGCCCGCGGCTAGAGGCCTCGGGCATCGCCGTCCCCTCGGGGGACCGACCGGGCCGGCCCGCGTTCAGCGGGGCCGGACTGGGCGAGGGGCGTCATGTCCGTGGACCAGCCGCCGCCGAGGCTGCGGTAGAGGCGGATCCACGCGAGCGCGTGCTCGGCGCGCACGCCCAGCACCGCGTCGTAGGCGGCCAGCGCGTTGCGGTAGGTGGTGTTGCGCTGCGCGCCGCTCTGCAGGCCGGCGCGCGACTGCGCCCCGGAGCGCAGCGCGATGCCTTCCCACTCGCGGCGCACGGCCTCGATCTCGCGCTCGCGCTCGGCGCCCGCCGTGACGCGCTGCAGCGCCTCCTCGACCTCGGTGACGGCCACCAGCCACTGCGCCTGCAGGCCGGCGGCGGCCTCGTCGGCGGCCGCCTGCGCGGCATCGCCCGCCGCGACCAGCGCGCCGCCGTCGAACATCGGCAGCGTCAGGCTGGGGCCGAACGACCAGCTCGACACGTTCGTCGTCTTGCCGCCCGCGCGCAGCCGCGTCTCGCCGGCCAGCGCACCCAGGCTGAGCTGCGGGTAGCGCTGCGCCTCCACGCTGCGCTGCTGCTGCATAGCGGCGATCCAGCGCTGGTGCGCGGCGGCCAGGTCGGGCCGCTGTGCCAGCAGTTGCGCGGGCAGCGTGTCGACGTCGAAGGCCGGCGTGGCCGGCTGGCTGCGGCGCAGTGCCAGCCCGTCGCCGGCCACCGGCGGCGGTGCCAGCTCGGCGGCCAGCGTGTCGGCGCGCTCCGCGCACAGCAGCGCCAGCGTCTGCAACGCGATCTGCGCCTCGGCGCGCCACTGGCTGCGGTTGGCGGCGGCGACGGCGCGCTCGGTGTTCAGGATGGCCGCGTCGGTCGCGCTCATCAGGCCGGCGCGCTGCTGCTCGCGCGCCCAGCCGGCGATCTGCTCGGCGAAGCGCGTGTCCAGCTCGGCGGACTCCTCGTGCGCCTGCGCCAGCCGCAGCTGCACATAGGCCTGGGCCACGTCGGCGGCCAGGCTGACGCGCGCGGCATGCCAGTCGGCGCCGGCGGCCGTGGCCTGCGCCGCCGCGGCGGCCGCGGCGGCGCGCTGGCCGCCGAACAGGTCGATCTCCCAGCTGGCGCTGAACTGCGCCGTCGCCTGCGTGCTGGTGCCCACCACGCCGTTGAGCGCACGGCCGCGCTGCAGCTGCGCGCCGACGCCGCCCTGCGGCAGCAGCCCGGCACGCGCCTGCGCGGCGGACGCCTCGGCCTGGCGGCGGCGCGCGGCGGCCTGCTCCAGCGTCGGGCTCTGCGCCTGCGCGCGCTCGACGAGGCGGGCCAGCTGCGGGTCGTCGAAGGCCTGCCACCAGCGGTTCAGCGCCGCGGTGCTGCCGCCGTGCGGCACCGGCGAGCGCCACGCGGCGGGCACGGCCGTCGGCGTGGGCGGGGCGCCCGGTGGGGCCGTCATGCAGGCGGTCAGCAGCGCCAGCAGCGGCGCGGCGAGAAGGAGGCGTCTTGAGGTCATGGGGCGGCGTGTTTGGCGCGTTCGTGGGCGACCAGCGCGCAGCCCCAGTCGGCCAGGCGCCGGCAGGTCTGTTCGAGCAGCGGGTCGTCGGCCAGCAGTTCGGGGTGGAAGGCGTCCAGCATCGGGCGCGTCATCGAGTAGTCGTGCGCCATCGCCTGCAGGCCCATCGCGAGCTGGTGAATGGCGGCGTCGGGCTGGTCCAGCCCGGCATGGCGGGCCAGCAGCGCGGCGAAGCGGTCGAAGATCGGGCCGACCTCGCGGGCCACCGTCTCCATGAAGACGGCGCTGGGCGCCTGCATCTCGCGGAAGAACAGCTGCGCGCTGCAGGCAGCGTCGTCGAACAGGAAGGGCTGCAGGAAGCGGCGGATCGATTCATGCAGGCCCAGCGCCGGGTGGTCGAAGCCCACCAGATGGTGTTGCAGCTCGCGCACCGGCACGCGCAGCACCTCGGCGTAAAGGCCGTCCTTGTCGCCGAAGTGGTAGTGGATGGCGCCGGGGTTCACGCCCGCGGCGGCGCAGATCTCGCGCGTCGTGACGGCGTCGAAGCCCCGTTCGCCGAACAGCCGCATGGCCTCGCCGAGCAGGCGTTCGCGGGGTGCCGGGGCGGGCGTGGATGTCGGGACGGCATTCATGTTGCCGTACTGTAAATTCAATCAAGCGCTTGCTTGGTCTCGTTTTGTATCGTTTTAACGCTGCCGATTCAGTGGATTTGAAACAAACGGGCCGAGAGCTCTCGGCCGCGGGGGTCGTCAGTGCGGTGCGAAGGCCCGCGTGAGGGCTTCGGCCGGCCGCATCGAGCCGACGGCCAGGCCGCGCCAGTTCCTCAAGGGCAGGTGGCTGTAGCCGCGCAGCAGCTCGTCGTCGGTCTTCAGCAGCGCCTGCGCGACGGCGGCCATGGCGGCTTCGGCCGCGCGCGCGGCACCGTCGTCGATCTTGAGCGCCAGCCCCAGGCCCAGCTCGGGCAGCGCGGCGCAGTAGACGCCCTCGGCGCCGATCTTGCAGAACAGCCGCTCGCCCCAGGCCTGCATGACGCGGGTGTCGAAGCGGTCCGTGCCGCCCACCATGAAGGGCGCCGCAGCGGCGGCCTGGCGCAGCCGGCGCGCCGCGCGCGCATGGCCGTCCGACAGGCCCTGGCCGGTGCCGCAACGGGCGAACGCGAGGGCCAGCGAGCGCAGCGGCAGCGCGAAGGTGGGGATGGAGCAGCCGTCGGTGCCGCGCGGCGCCCGTTCGACGTCGATGCCGGTCGTGGCCGACAGCGCCGCCGACACCTCGCGCATGACCGGGTGCTCCGCAGCCACATAGCCGCGCGCGAACTCGGCCGGCTCGACGCCGGCGTTGCGCGCCATCAGGCAGGCCACGCAGACGAAGCCGCTGTGCTTGCCCGAGCAGTTGTTGTGCAGCGGCGTGGCCAGCTCGCCGCGCTCGACCATGCCGCGCAGCACCGGCTCGCGGCTGGGCCATTGGGTGCCGCATTCCAGCGCGTCGGCCGTCAATCCCAGCCTGGCCAGCACGCCTGCGGCCGTGGCCACGTGCTCGGGCTCGCCGCTGTGCGAGGCGCAGGCCAGGGCCAGCTCGGCGTCCGTCAGCCCATAGGCCTCGGCGCCGCCGCTGGCCACCAGCGGCAGGGCCTGCAGCAGCTTGACGGCCGAGCGCGGGAAGACGGGGCAGTCAATGTCGCCCAGCACCGTGTGCAGGGCACCGGAGGCGTCGACGACGGCGAGGGCACCGGTGTGACGGGATTCGACGGCATCGCCGCGCAGCACTTCGATGAGGACGGGGTTCATGCCGCCAGTCTAGGGCGGCCCGCTAGTCGACATGCACGCGATTGCGTCCGCCACGCTTGGCCGCATACAGGGCGCGGTCGGCACGGTTCAGCAGGTCGTCGGCCTGTTGCTGCTGCTGCAGCGAGCCGCCGGCGATGCCGACACTGATGCGCACGACCAGGCCTGGCGTGATGGCCGCCCAGTCGTGCTCGGCGACGGCCAGGCGCAGCCGCTCGCAGATCTCGGCGGCCTGGGGTGGCGCGATGCCCACCAGCACGGCCAGGAACTCCTCGCCGCCGATGCGGGCCATCAGGTCGGCGCTGCGCAGGCGGTGGCGGAGCAACTGGGCGAGCTGCTGCAGCACGGAGTCGCCCACGGCGTGGCCGTGGGTGTCGTTGATGCGCTTGAAATGATCCACGTCCAGCGCCGCGACGCTGATCACCTGGCCGGCCACGCGTGCGCCTTCCACGAGCAGGGGCAGTGCGAACTCGGCATGGCGGCGGTTGTGCAGGCCGGTCAGCACGTCCTCGTGGGCGGCCCGGTCCAGTGCCATGGCGTGCTCGCGCAGGCGGTGTTGCTCGCTCTCGAGATGGGCCGCGCGGGCGCGCTCGCGGCGGGCGTCGGCGGCGGCGCTGTCGGCCCGGGCCTGGGCCTGCTCGACCTGGTCGCGGATCAGGATGACCTCGGTCTGCAGCACCAGGTTGTCGCGGCTGAGCTGGCGGTCCAGGCCGACGAGCTCTTCCAGCCAGCTCAGCGCCTCGCGGTACTGGCCGCTGGCCTTGTGCGTCTCGTACAGCGTGCGGATCAGCAGGCGGCGCAGCTTGGGCGGCGGCTCGGTGGCGGCGTGCAGCAGCGCTGCCAGGATGCGTGCGGCCTGCAGCGGCTCGCCCTTCAGGCGCAGGAAGATGGCGCGCTGCACATCGGCCTCGACGGCCAGCGTGCGGTAGCCGTGGTCGTGGGCGAGGTGGCCGAATTCGTTGAGCAGCGGCAAGGCCTCGTCGAGCAGGCCGCCGGCCAGCAGCGCGTTGACGAGGTTGGACACGGCCACGGCCACCTGGAAGGGGCTGTCCGACCGGCGGGCCAGCGCCGTGGCCTGCTCGGCGGTGCGGCGCGCACTGGCCAGTGCTTCGGCCAGCACCGCAGCGTCGCTGCCCAGCGCCCGGGCGTCCTCGGCGCGGCGCAGCCAGAAATAGGCCAGGTTGTTTTGACAGGAGAACAGCACTTCGGGCGAGCCACAGCGGGTGGCGATCTCCAGGGCCTGCTCGGTCGAGGCGCAGGCCTGGGCCTGGTTCTCCAGGCTGGAATAGGCGACGCCCACGCGGTTCAGCGCCCAGGCCTCGCGCACCGGGTCGCCCGCGCGGCGGGCTGCGGCCAGCGCCTTCATGCCCGACTCCAGCGCGTCGCGCCCCATCAGCAACTGGCCGTAGACAAAGCAGTGGCTGGTCAGCGCATCGGCCAGCAGGCCGTCGTCGCCCAGCCGCTCGGCCAGGGCCATGGCCTCCGTGGCATGGCGGGTGCTGGCGGTCAGCCGGCCCAGGCGCGGGTACTGGTGGGCCAGCAGCGCCAGGGCCTCGGCACGGCGGCGCGGCTCGGTCGGCGGACAGTCCTGCAGCAATCGCTCCAGCGCCTCGCAGGAGGCCTGGTAGGACCCCGCCAGCGCGAGCTGATGCGCGGCCGCGCAGGCGGCATCGAACCCGGCTGCGTCGAAGCAGGCGCTGTTGCCGGGCGAGGCGGGGTGGGCGAGCGGGTCAGGCATGGGATTCAGGGATTCTGCCTAGGCCCAGAATGCGTGCATGTCTGACAACCTCGTTTTCGGGATCGACTTCACGAGTGCGCCCCGGGCGGCCAAGCCGATCCGGGTCGCCGGCGGCCGGCGCCAGGGTGCCGTGGTCCGCCTGGCCGGCCTGACGGCGCTGTACAGCCTGGACGAGTTTTCCGCCTGGCTGGCTCGGCCGGGGCCCTGGGTGGCCGGTTTCGACCTGCCTTTCGGCCTGCCGCGCGAGCTGGTCGAGCAGCTGGGCTGGCCCACGGATTACGCCGCATTGATGGCGCATTACGCGTCGCTGAGCCGGGACGACATCCGCCAGCGCTTCGCGGCCTTCTGCGACGCGCGCCCGGCCGGCGCCAAGTTCGCGCATCGCGCCTGCGACGGCCCGGCCGGTGCCAGCCCCAGCATGAAGTGGGTCAATCCGCCGGTGGCCTGGATGCTGCATGCCGGCGTGCCGCGGCTCATCGCCGCCGGCGTGCACCTGCCCGGCCACCTGGCCGGCGACCCGGCGCGCGTCGCGCTGGAGGCCTACCCGGGGCTGCTGGCGCGCGAACTGGTCGGCCGTCGCTCGTACAAGAGCGACACCAAGGCCGCGCAGACGCCCGAGCGGCTGATCGCGCGAAAAGACATCGTCGACATGCTGGAGCAGGGCCGCACGCGGCTCGGGCTGAGGCTCAAGCTCAGCCATGCGCAGCGCGACGAGCTGGTGGCGGACGCAAGCGGCGACAGCCTGGACGCGGTGCTGGCGATGCTGCAGGCCGCCTGGGCCGCGGACCGGCCGCGTCACGGCTGGCCGGAGGGCGTGGACGCGCTGGAAGGCTGGATCGCCAGCGCCTAGCTGTGACGGCGGCGCTAGCGTGCCGCCGCCGCGCGCCAGGCCGCGGCGAAGCGCTCCAGCTCCGGGCCGTCGACGTCCGACACGGCCCAGTACTGCATCGCGCCGTCGCTCCAGCGCACGAGGTTGAAGCCGCGGCGCTGCAGCCGCTCGGGCGCCGCGCCGCGCTCGGCGGGCCAGGCATAGAGGTCGATCTTGTGCAGGCGCAGCTGGTAGGCCAGCACGGCCGTGGGCCGGCCCTGCAAGGCCTGCACGCGGCCGCCCAGCAGCGCAAAGCCCTGCTCGCGCAGGGGCTCGTCGAGGACGGTGGGCGCGTAGTCCAGCCGCCCCTGGAACCAGGGCTTCACCTGGTGGCGGTCGCCGGACGCGACCTCGTAGAGCGGGCCCACCTGCAGCGCGCGCACATGGGCGCTCACCAGCTCATCGGGCAAGGTGCCGTCGGTGGCGAGGCGGGGCAGGCCCAGCGTTGCGGCCAGCGTCAGCGCGGCACCCAGGGCCAGGCCGCCCGCGCCGGCCAGCGCTGGGTGGATGCGCGCCAGCCATGCCAGGCGGTCGCGCCAGGCCGGCGCCGCGGGCCGCGCCTGCTGCGCGGCGGCCTGCAGCGTCATCTGCGTGCGCACGGCCGCGCGCAGGCGTTCGTGCGCCGGGTGGCGGCTGGCGTGCTGCTGCAGCAGGCGGGAAAGGTCGTCGTCGTTCATCAGGGCAGTCCGGCCAGGCTGAGCTGGCGCTTCAGTTGGGCGCGGGCGCGCGACAGCCGCGACATCACCGTGCCGATGGGGATGCCGGCGACCCGGGCGATGTCGCGGTAGTCCAGGCCTTCGAGCTCGCGCAGCACGATGACCTCGCGCATGGGCGGGCTCAAGGCCCGCAGCGCCGCGTCGACGAGGCCCTGCTCGCGCCGCGCGCCCAGGGCCGCGAGCGGGTCGGGCGTGCTGCCGGGCGTTTGGCCTTCGAGCTGGTCCCAGCCGTCCTCGTCCAGCAGCGTCACGTCGGCGCGGCCGCGCTCGCGGGCCAGGGCCGAGTAGCAGGCATTGCGCACGATGCCGAGGAACCAGGGCTTGGCATCCTCGCCCGCGCGCAGCGAGCCGTAGTAGCGGAAGGCGCGCAGCGCGGCCTCCTGCACGGCGTCCTCGGCGCTGGCCGCGTCGCGCAGCAGCCAGCGCGCCAGGTTGTGCGCGGCGTCCAGCAGCGGCAGCACGGTGGCCTCGAAGCGGCGGGCGTCGGTCATGTCACGACAAAGATGCCGTCCATGCCCTCGTGGCCGTCGCCGCAGAAGTTGTCGCACAGGAAGGCCAGCCGCCCGGGGGCCTTGGGCGTGAGGGCGAGGCGGGTGACGCGGCCGGGCATGAGGTCGGTGCGCAGGTCCAGGTCGGGCACGAAGAAGCCGTGCGCGAAGTCCAGGGAGCGTAGCAGCAGCACGACGGGCTCGCCCGCCTGCAGCGGGATCACGTTGGGCGTGAAGTGGAAGCGCCGGGCGGTGAGCTCGATCTCGCGTGGCGCCTGGGCGCGCGCGTCGAGGCCGAGGGCCGCCAGCAGCAGCAGCAGGTGGCGGCGCCTCATGCCGCGGAGACGCCGTGCTCGATGCGCTCGGCCTTGGCGCCATCGACCTCCACCTCGCGCCAGCCCAGGCCGCGGTAGGGCGCGGCGGGGTCCCAGGCCACGGGCAGGGGCTTGTCGGCCGTGCCGGGCGCCGGCAGCGGGAACATCAGCGAGCGCGCCGAATGGTGGGCGATGTGGCCCGTCAGCTGGTGGTGCTCCTGGTGGATGTGGCCGTAGAAGACGGTCACGTTCCTGTGCGGCATCAGCAGGGCCAGGGCCTGATCGCCGTCGCGCGTGTGCCAGTCCCATTTCGGCACCAGCGGGAACAGCGGCCGGTGGGCCAGCACGACCAGCGGTGCGTCGGGGTCGAGCCTGGCCAGCTCGGCCTGCATCCACGCCAGCTGATCGGCACCGAGCGTGGTGCCGCGGTCGGACACGTTGTCCAGGGCCATGAAGTGCACGCCCCGGTGGTCGAAGCGGTAGTAGGTCTCGCCGAACATCTCCTTGAAGGCCGTGCCGCGGTCCAGCGCGGCGTCGTGCTCGCCGGGCATGAAGCGCACGGTCTTGACCTTGAGCTCGCCGGCGATCTGCCTGAACTCGGCCATGCGGCGGCGGCGCTCGACCGGGTCGTCGGTGGTGTGGGTCAGGTCGCCGGTGAAGACGATGAAATCCGGCGGCCGGGCCAGCGCGTTGACGGCCTCGACGGCCTTGGGCAGGGTGCCACGGGCATCCGGGTTGGGTGCTCCCTGGAAGCCCCAGTGCACGTCCGAGAGCTGCACGAAATAGAACTCGTCCTGTGGCCGCCCGGCCGTCGCGCAGCCGGCGAGGCTGGCCGAGAAGATGGCGCCGCCGCCGAGGCCGGCGAGATGGAGGAAGTCGCGTCGCTGCATGGCGTCTGGCTCGCAGGAAGTGGTGACCTGATGCGATACCGGCCGGCGCGGCGTTCTATTCCTTCGCCCTGGCCAGCGTGCGCAAAAAGGCGATCACGTCGGCGCGCTCGCCCGCGTCGGGCAGGCTGATGCCCATGGACTGACCCGGGACGAGCGCCTCGGGGTCGGCCAGCCAGCGGTCGAGGTTGGCCTCGGTCCAGGTGAGGCCCGAGCGCTTCAGCGCCGCGGAGTAGTTGGCGAAGCCCTTGGCCGTGCCGGCCAGGCGCCCGAACACGCCGCGGTGGGCGGGCCCCACGCCGTTGAAGTCCACCGAGTGGCAGGCGGCGCAGCGCGCCTGGTAGATGGCCTGGCCGCGGGTGGCGTCCGCGGCCTGGGCGAAGGGAGCTGCCGCGAGCAGCGCGAGGGTGGCGAAGGTCTTGTGCATGCCGGCTCTACCGATGCCGGCCGACCTTTATTCCCGCTTCAGCGCAGCCCCACCTGGCTCTTCCGGGCATGGATGATCTTGGCCCGATCCTGGGCCTGCCGCGGTACATTGCCCGCCGCAATCACCCCGGACCCTGCAGCACGGTACAAGCAAGCATGAGCGACATCCAAGACATCTCCGCCCAGTTCACCGCCGCACGCGCCGCCGGCCGCGCGCTGCCGGCCTATCCCGGCACGCCGCCGGCCACGCTGGACCAGGCCTACGCCGTGCAGGCCGCCGCCACCGCGCGCTGGCCGGATGCGCTGGCCGGCTGGAAGGTCGCCCGCGTGGCGCCGGCGTTTGCCGCCCAGTTCCCCGAGGAGCGTCTGATCGGCCCGGCGTTCGCCGCCAACATCCACCGCCCCGCGGCGGGCGAGGCCGCGCAGTGCCCGGTGTTCGACGGCGGTTTCGCCGCCGTGGAGGCCGAGGTGGTCATCGTCGTTGCGCAGGACGCCCCCGCCGGCAAGGCGGACTGGACGGCCGACACGGTGGCCCCGTTCGTGAAGTCCATGCACATCGGCGTGGAGGTGGCCAGCAGCCCGCTGGCGACGCTGAACGACCTCGGGCCCGGCGCCGTGATCTCGGACTTCGGCAACAACTGGGGTGTCGTCATCGGCGCGGAAATCGTGAACTGGCGCGAACTGCAGAGCATCGCCGTCGAGAGCTTCATCGACGGCGCCTCGGTGGGCACCGGCACCGTGGCGATCCAGCCCGGGCCGCTGGGCGCGCTGGCCTTCACGCTGAACAAGCGCGCGGCCCAGGGCGCGGCGCTGCGCGCGGGCGACGTGATCTCCACCGGCATGATCACCGGCGTACACGACATCCGCCCCGGCCAGCAGTCGCGGCATGTGTTCGCCGGCTGCGGCGAGGTGGTGGTGAGCATCACGCGCGCGCTCACCGGCGCGCGCTGAGCGGGCCTCAGTAGCCCCGGCGCCGGTCCACCCCCGCCGGGATCTCGCCGGTGCGCCGGTAGCGGGCGATGTGCGCCGCCACGATGGCCGAGGCGCTCTCGTGGTCGGTGGGGGCGGAGATGTGGGGCAGCACGGTCACGTCGGGGTGCGCCCAGTGCCAGCTGTCGGCCGGCAGCGGCTCGGTGGCGAACACGTCCAGCACCGCATGCCGCAGCGCCCCGCCATCCAGCGCACGCCGCAGCGCCGCGTCGTCGACGATGGGGCCGCGGGCGAAGTTGATCAGCGACGCCCCGGGCCGCAGCCGCGCCAGGCGGGCCTCGTCCAGCAGGCCGCGGGTCTCGGCGGTCAGCGGCAGCAGGCAGACCAGGATGTCGGTTGCGGCCAGCAGTGCGTCCAGCCCGGCCATGCCGCTGTGGCAGCTCACGCCGGGCAGCGCCTTGGGCGTGCGGCTCCAGCCGCGCACCGTGAACCCGGCGCTGCACAGCTGCGCGGCGGCGGCCTGGCCCAGGGCACCCAGGCCCAGCAGGCCGACACGGCGCTCGCTGGCCCGCACCGGCGCGATCGGGCGCCACAGGCGCTGGCGCTGCTGGCGCGCGTAGCCGGGCATGTCCCGGTGCAGGTACAGCGTCCACGCGAGCACCGCCTCGGCCATGGTCTGCGCCAGCCGCGGGTCGACCAGGCGCACGATCGCCAGGTCGGTGTCGGCGAGGTCGGTCACCAGCCGCTCGACGCCGGCCCAGACGCTGTGCACCCAGGTCAGCGCGGGCAGTGTGCGCAGATCCTGCGGGTGCGGATTGGCGACGATGGCCACCCGGCAGTCCCGACGTGCCGCAGCGTCCAGCGCGGCCAGCGGCAGCACGGTCTCGTCCGGCATGGCCCGCTGCAGCGCCGCCAGCCACGCGGCGGTGGCCGCGTCGTCGGCCTGGGCGACGAACGGCAGCACGGGCTGCGTCATGGTGCGCTCCGGCTCACTTGCGCATCAGCGTGCTCTTGCCGAACAGCGACTCGATCAGGTCCACCGCCACCAGCGCGGTCTTGTTCTTTTCGTCCAGCGCGGGGTTGAGCTCGACGAGGTCCAGCGAGGCCATGCGGCCCGTGTCGGCGATCATCTCCATGCAGAGGTGCGCCTCGCGGTAGGTCGGGCCGCCGGGCACGGTGGTGCCCACGCCGGGCGCCATGACGGGGTCGAGGAAGTCGACGTCGAAGCTGACGTGCAGGTGGGTGTTGTCGTCGAGAGTCGCCAGCGCCAGCTCCATCGCGTGGCGCATGCCCATCTCGTCGATGAAGCGCATGTCGAACACCTCCAGGTCGTGCTCGTGCACGAAGCGGCGCTCGCCTTCGTCGACGCTGCGGATGCCGATCTGGCGTATCCACTTCGGGCTGATGGCGGGCACCTGGCCACCGATCTCGATGAGCGGCTGCGGGCCGAAGCCGCACAGGCAGGCCACCGGCATGCCGTGGATGTTGCCGCTGGGGGTCAGTTCGCTGGTGTTGAAGTCGGCATGCGCGTCCAGCCACAGCACGCGCAGCTTCCTGCCGGTGTCGCGGCAGTGGCGGGCCACGGCGCTGATGGAGCCCAGGCCCAGGCAGTGGTCGCCACCCAGCATGATGGGCAGGCGGCCCGTCTTCAGCTCGGCGTAGATCGCGTCGTGCACGGTGCGGTTCCAGGCGACGACCTCGTCCAGGTGGCGGTAGCCGTCGACGGGCGGCAGCCAGGGGTTGGACGGGCCGGCGAGGTTGCCGCGGTCCACCACGTCCACGCCGCGGGCGCGCAGCGCCTCGGCCAGACCCGCCACGCGCATGGCCTCGGGGCCCATGCTGGCGCCGCGGGCGCCGGCGCCGATGTCGGTGGGGGCGCCGATCAGGGAGACGTTGCGCAGTCGGGTCATGTGGAGCTTCCGTTGGAGAGTTCGGGTTGGCTTTCCAGCACGCTCCAGGCTTCTTCGGCCGTCTCGACGTAGTGGAAGAGCTTCTCGTCGCCGGGGCTGATCATGCCGGTCTCCAGCAGCAGCTCGATGTTGAGCAGCTTGGTCCAGAACTCGCGCCCGAACAGCAGGATGGGGCGGGGGCGGCTCTTGCCGGTCTGGATCAGCGTCAGCGTCTCGAAGAGTTCGTCCAGCGTGCCGAAGCCGCCGGGGAAGCACACCAGCGCGATGGATCGCATCAGGAAGTGCATCTTGCGCAGGCCGAAGTAGTGGAAGCGAAAGCACAGCTCCGGCGTGATGTAGGGGTTGGGCACCTGCTCGTGCGGCAGCACGATGTTCAGGCCCACGCTCTTGCCGCCCGCCTCGTAGGCGCCGCGGTTGCCGGCTTCCATGACGCCGGGGCCGCCGCCGGTGGCGATGACGACCGGGCGGCCGCGCTCGGCGCAGGCGGCGGTGGCGATCTGCGCGAAGCGGCGGGCCTCCTCGTAGTAATGGCTCATCGCGAGCTGGCGGCGGGCCCTGGCGGCGCCGGCCTCGTCGCCGCGGTCTTCGGCCACCGTCAGCAGCGCCTGCGCGGCCTCGGCCGGCAGGATGCGCGCGCTGCCGAAGATGACGATGGTGGACTTGACGCCCTGTTCGTTCTGGATGACCTCGGGCTTCATCAGCTCCAGCTGCATGCGCACGGGCCGCATGTCCTCGCGCAGCAGGAAGGCTTCGTCCTTGAAGGCCAGCTCGTAGGCGCTGCCGGGGCGGTCGTAGTCGGGGTGGGGTTGCAGCGTGCAGCACTCTTCCCAGGCGGAGGGGAAGTTGCGCGTCGGGACGTCGGTGGGCTTCATGGGCGGGTGCGTCGTGGCAGGTCGGGGGCGGATTTTCTGCCCCATTCGGGGCATGGGCCGGAAATCACCCGCCGCCGCAGACGGGGCAGTCGGGGTCGCGCTGCATGGCGATCTCGCTCCACTGCATGCGCCGGCCGTCCAGCATCAGCAGCCGCCCGGCCAGCGGCTCACCCACGCCGGCCAGCAGCTTCAGCGCCTCGGCCGCCTGCACGCTGCCGACGATGCCCACCAGCGGCGCGAACACGCCCATCGTCGAGCAGGCCGCGTCCTCGAAGCCGGCCCCGGGCGGGAACAGGCAGGCGTAGCACGGCGGGCGCTCACGCGAGCGGCTGTCGCCGTAACTGACGTAGGTGCTGATCTGGCCGTCGAAGCCTATGGCCGCGCCGGAGACCAGCGGTGTTCGAAAGCGCACGCAGGCGGCGTTGACGAGGTGGCGGGTTGCGAAGTTGTCGGTGCAGTCGAGGACGACGTCGGCCGCCGGCACCTCGGCGTCGAGCAGCGCGGCGTCCGCCCGGGTGGACAGCGCGCGGGTGCGCACGCCGGGGTTGAGCGCTGCCATGCGGGCCGCGGCGGACTCGACCTTGAGCCGGTCCAGGCTGCCCATGTCGTGCGCGATCTGGCGCTGCAGGTTGGTCAGCGACACGATGTCGTGGTCGACCAGCGTGATGTGGCCGACACCGGCCGAGGCGAGGTAGAGCACCACCGGCGAGCCCAGGCCACCCGCGCCGATGACGAGGGCGCGGGCGTCGAGCAGCCGCTGCTGGCCCTCGATGCCGATCTCGTCGAGCAGCAGGTGGCGGGAGTAGCGCAGCAGGTCGTCGTCGGTCATGGCGTTGGCAGCATATCGGGCCAGAGCGGCTCGGCCATGCTGCGCCGCATGGCCTCGATGAAATAGCGCAGCCGCGCTGGCGGCGCCGGCGGGTTGGGGTAGAGCAGCTGCACCGGCAGGGCCGGGCCGCGCCAGCGCGGCAGCAGGTGCACGAGGCGGCCCTCGGCGATGTCCTGGTGCACCGCCCAGCCCGACAGCAGCGCCGCGCCCAGGCCCAGCCGCGCGGCCTCGCGGGTGGCGTAGAGGCTGTCGGTGGCCAGCACGGGGCGTATGGGCAGGCGCTGGCGCACGCCGTCGTCGCGCTCCAGCTGCAGCTCCTGGCGGTAGAAGGTCGAGATCGCGATCCAGGGCAGTTCGGCCAGCGACTCGGGCTCCTCGAAGCTGCGCCCGGCCAGCAGCCCCGGTGCAGCCACCAGCACGCGCGGCACGCGCGCCAGCGGGATGGCGACGACGGCGCCCTCGGCGCGGCCGCCGACGCGGATGGCGCAGTCCAGCCCCTGCTCGATGAAGTTGGGCGCGGCGTCGTTGAGCAGCCAGTCCACGCGCAGGCCCGGCGCGTCCTGCAAGGCGCGCACCAGCGGCGCGATCAGGTGCTCCTGGCCGAAGGCATGCGGCACCTGCACACGCAGCAGCCCGGCGGGGCGTGCGGGTTCGGCACGCAGCGAGTGCTCGAAGTCTTCCCATTCGGCCGCCAGGGCCTTGGCGCGCTCCAGCGCCCGTTCGCCGGTGTCGGTCAGGCGCAGCGCGTGCGTGGAGCGCTGGATCAGCGGCTGGCCGAACTGCTGCTCCAGCGCCTGCAGGCGCCGGCTGACGGTGGGCTGGGTGGTGCCGAGCTGGCGCGCCGCGGCGGACAGGCTGCCGGCCTCGACGATGCGGATGAAGGTTTGCATCAGCTGCAGGCGATCGGACGTGGTGCTCATGCGTGTAGCGTATGGCAGTCAGGCGGGCTCTGCGTCTAGCGGGCTTTGCCCGGGCTGGCCACACTGCGGCGCCATGAAGTCCACTCCCTCGCCCACCCCCGTGCCGGCCACCCTGGGCACCGCGCTGACGCTGCTGCTCGCCACGGCCACCGGCCTGGCCGTCGCTTCCATCTACTACGTCCAGCCGCTGCTGGGCCTGCTGTCCGAGCAGTTCGGCGTGGGCAGCGCCACCATCGGCCTGCTGCCCACGCTGACCCAGCTGGGCTACGGCGCGGCCATCCTGCTGCTGTCACCGCTGGGCGACCGCTTCGACCGCCGCCGCATCATCGTCGTCAAGGCGGGCACGCTGGTGGCGGCGCTGGCGCTGGCGGCGCTCGCTCCAGGCTTCGCGGCACTGTGCGTGGCCAGCGTGGCCATCGGCCTGACGGCTACGCTGGCCCAGGACCTGGTGCCCGCCGCGGCGACGCTGGCGCCCGAGGCCGAGCGCGGCAAGCGCGTGGGCCAGGTCATGACGGGGCTGCTGCTGGGCATCCTGCTGTCGCGCGTGGCAGCGGGGTCGCTCGCGGCGCTGGCCGGCTGGCGGGCGGTCTACGCCAGCGCCGCCGTCGCCGTCGCGCTGCTGATCCCGTTGCTGTGGCGCGGCCTGCCGCGCTTCGTGCCGGCGACGCAGGCCGGCTACGGCGCGCTGCTGGCGTCCATGGCCGGGCTGTGGCGCCAGCATGCGGCGCTGCGCCGTGCGGCGCTGGCCCAGGGCCTGCTGTCGGTCGCCTTCAGCGCCTTCTGGTCGACGCTGGCCCTGGTGCTGGCCGGTCCGGACTTCGGCCAGGGCAGCGCGGTCGCCGGCGCCTTCGGCCTGGCGGGCGCGGCCGGGGCGCTGGCCGCGCCGCTGGCCGGCGGCATGGCCGACCGGCGCGGCCCGCAGGCGGTGATCCGCGTCGCGGCGCTGCTGGTGTTCCTGTCCTTCGCGGTGCAGGCGCTGGCGCCGGCCTCGCTGTGGCTGCTGGTGGCGGTGGCGGTGCTGTTCGACCTTGGCGTGCAGGCCGCGCTGGTCTCGCACCAGAGCGTCGTCTACAGCCTGGACCCGGCCTCGCGCAGCCGGCTCAACGCGGTGCTCGTCAGCGCCATGTTCATCGGCATGGCCAGCGGCGCGGCACTGGGCTCGGCCCTGCTGGCAGCCTTCGGCTGGCGTGCGGTGCCGGCGCTGGGTGCCACGGCCGCGCTCGCGGCGCTGGCGATCGCGCGGCGCCCGCGCTGAGGGCGACCTCGGACGGGCAAAAAAAGCGGGCCTCTTGCGAGGCCCGTTGTGCTTGAAATCAGGAGCGACGGCTATTCGTTGGTCTTCGCTTCAGCCTTGCGTTCCAGAGCCGTCTTGGACGCAATGACGGGCTGACCCTTCAGCTGGTTCAGGGCCTGAACCAGCGGGAAGTCTTCGGTGGTACCGAATTCGGGCAGGGGCTTGGGCGGCTCGGCGCGCTTGGCGAACTCGGCCTCCAGCTTCTGGCGGGCCTCCTCGCGGGCCTTCTGGCGCGCATCGTTGTCTTCGGGGCCGTTGTTCAGGTGCTTTTCCAGGTCGGCCTCGCGCATGCGCAGCGCGGCGAAGACGTTGCCTTCGGCGGTCTCGTCCAGCATCACGTCGGGCACGATGCCCTTGGCCTGGATGGAGCGGCCGCTGGGCGTGTAGTAGCGCGCGGTGGTGATCTTCAGTGCCGTCTCGGGGCCGAGCTGGCGCACGGTCTGCACCGAGCCCTTGCCGAAGGTCTGGGCGCCCATGACGATGGCGCGCTTGTGGTCCTGCAGCGCACCCGCGACGATCTCGCTGGCGCTGGCCGAGCCCTCGTTGACGAGCACCACCAGCGGCACGGTCTTCAGGGCGACGGGCAGACGCTTGATCGGGTCGTCGCCGCTGCGGCGGCGATAGTCGTCGGGCGAGGCCTTGTAGGTGGCCTGCTGGTCGGCGAGCTGGCCCTTGGTGGAGACCACCTCGACATCCTTGGGCAGGAAGGCCGCGGACAGGGCGATGGCGCCATCGAGCAGGCCGCCCGGGTCGTTGCGCAGGTCGAGCACCAGGCCCTTGAGACGGGGCTCCTGCTTGTAGATCTCTTCGAGCTTCTTGGCGAAGTCGTCGACGGTGCGGTCCTGGAACTGGCTGACGCGGATCCAGGCGTAGCCGGGCTCGACGACCTTGGCCCGCACGCTCTGGACCTTGATTTCCTCGCGCGTGATGGTCAAGGGGAAGGTGCGGTTCTCGGCCTTGCGGTAGATGGACAGGCTGACCTTGGTGGCCGGCTCGCCGCGCATCTTCTTGACGGCCTGATCGAGCGAGAGGCCGCGCACGGCCGCGTCGTCGATGCGCGTGATCAGGTCGCCGCTCTTCAGGCCGGCACGGAAGGCGGGCGAGCCCTCGATGGGGGAGACGATCTTGACCAGGCCGTCTTCCATGCCGATCTCGATGCCCACGCCCACGAACTTGCCGGTCGTGCCTTCGCGGAATTCCTTGAAGCTCTTCTTGTCGAAGAACTGCGAGTGCGGGTCCAGCCCCGAGACCATGCCGGCGATGGCGTCGTTGATGAGCTTCTTCTCGTCGACCGGTTCGACATAGTCGGTCTTGACGATGCCGAAGACCGCCGCGAGCTGCTGCATTTCGTCCAGGGGCAGGGGCGACAGGCTGCTGCGCGCATTGGCCTGCAGCTGCATCGTGGTGAGGGCACCTGCGACGGCGCCGAGGGCAACCCAGCCGGCGACTTTCAGTTTGGAGCTCATGAAGGCGAGTCCTGTGATCAACGGGATCCTGTCAAAAACAGCTTGACAGGTGGCCCGAGTGTAGCGGGGCGGCCTGGGGCACCCGCCCGATTTACCCTGCGGAAACCCTTCAAATCGGTGCCGCAGTGATGGAATGCGCGAGCGTGGCTGACCGTGGCTGGCCGCGGCATGACGAAGGGCACGGGGCGGGCGTGCCCGTCAGCAGCGCAGCTTCTGGCCCGCCAGGCTGCAGGTCGCCAGCGGCTGGCCCAGCGCGTTGAAGGACTGCAGCTGCCAGCCCTGGGGTGTGGCCGTCAGCAGCGTCATGCCGAACTCGGTGTGGCTCTGGAAGGTCTCGAGCCGCGCGCCGGGCAGCGGCTCGGCCCGCAGAGCGGCGGCCGCGTTGATCCGTCCGGAGCCCGCCGAGCCGCCGTTGCCGATGACGAGGGTGGCGGGCTGGTTGCTCGCGAAGCCCAGCAGTTCGTGGATGTGCAGGTGGCCGTGCAGCGTGGCCTGGATCCCGGGCGGGAACAGGCGCTGCCCGAAGGCGTCCTTCAGCAGCGGCGTGAGGCCGGAGCGGGCCGTGCCCGGCGTGCCGAGCAGGCTGGGGCTGAAGGCCAGGCTGGGATGGTGGCTGACGAACAGGCTCTGCGCGCGGTCCTCCGACAGCTCGGCGACGCGGTCGAGCTGCCGGCGCCAGTGCGTCCAGGCCGGTGAGCCCTGCGGCGGCGTGCCGCTGCCGATCTGGGCGGAGTCGAAGACGATGAGCTGGTTGCGCGCTGACAGCGGCACGGCGAAGGGCGGCGTGGAGTCGCCGTCGTTGATGCCGCTGGCCCCCGCCTGGGCCTGGCAGGCGCGTGCCGGGCCGCCGGCGGCGTCCAGGTAGCGCAGCCAGCCCTGGCCGGCGCGGCTGCAGGCTTCGTGGTTGCCGCGCACGAAGACCCACGGGGCTGCGGCCAGCAGCGCCTTGGCGGGCTGGAAGAAGTCGGCCTGCCAGGCGTCGTCGCCATAGCCCCAGGGGCTGCCGGCGCAGCCGGCCAGGCCGGACGGGCAGGCGCTTTCGCGGTAGTGGTAGTCGCCGACGTGGATGACGAGGTCGGGCGCGAGCGCCAGGGCGCGCGCCAGCACGCGCGGGAAGGGCCAGCCGCTGGCATCGTTGCAGGGCTGGAATTCGCGCTCAGAGGCCTTCAGGCGGCAGCCGGTGTCGCCCAGCACGAGGATGCGGCGCGGCTCCGCGGCCGGGGCCTGCAGCGTGACGGTGTCGACCTGCACGCTCGCGGCGTCGGCCGGCCAGGCGGCCTCGCACGCGCGCAGCACGAAGCGGGCGGGCTTGCGTTCGGGCTGGGTGTTGCCGGGCGGCGCGGGTTCTTCGCCCGGGGCGCTGCGCTCCTGCATGGCGACGCTGCCGCCGGCCCAGGTGAGCGTGGGGCAGGTGGCGTCGCCCGTCAGCGCGCGCACGGCCCAGGCCGGGCCGGCGACGGCCTGCACCCAGGCCTGCTGCAGGCCGGCGGGGGCGGGCGGCGGCGGCGTGGGCGAGGTGGCGCAGCCGGCCAGGGTCAGCAGGGCGGCCAGCAGGGAGAAACGCGCGCAATGAATCATCTGTCAATCAACCGCGTGAGCGGCGCGAGGTGGGGGCCCTTGGGGCGGCCGCGAACCGGTAGATTGTCGGCCACCCCACTTGCGCCCTGCTGCCATGCCCTGCATCCGCCCCCTTGTCCTGCTCGCGCTGGCGTTCACTTTGGCGTTCTCTTCGGGGGGGCATGCCGCGCAGATCGGCACCATCCCGCCGGCCCGGGCGCTGACGGCCGAGCGCGTGGCCGCCCTGCCGGCGGGCGAGCGGGCGCCGTGGCAGGACTATCTGGCCCGCTCGGACGCCCAGCGCGCCGCCGACCGCGCCGTGCTGGCGGCCGAGCGCAAGGGCTTGGCGGCCTGGCCGGCGCCGCCGCAGGGCGGCCACGGCGAGGCCAGCATGCCGCTGGACCAGCCGGCCGACTGGTACGGCAGCGAGGCCGCGCTGGCCGTGGCCCGCAACATCCTCAGCTTCCAGACGCCGGCCGGCGGCTGGGGCAAGAACCAGCCGCGCGACCGCGCGCCGCGCCAGCGCGGCCAGGCCTTCGTGGCCGACAACAACAGCAAGCGGGCGACGCCGGGTGACTTCGACACCGCCCAGGATGCCCAGTGGAGCTACGTCGGCACCATAGACAACGACGCGACCATCACCGAGATCCGCTTCCTGGCCCGCGTGGCGGCCCGGCAGCCGGGCGAGGCGGGCGCGGCCTATCGGCAGGCGGCCGAGCGCGGCCTGGGCTACCTGCTGGCGGCGCAGTTCCCCAACGGCGGCTGGCCGCAGGTGTGGCCGCTGCAGGGCGGCTACCACGATGCCATCACGCTGAACGACAACGCCCTCGTCGAGGTGGCCGAGTTGATGGGCTGGGCCGCGCGTGGCGAGGCGGATCTGGGCTTCCTGCCGGCGGCCCTGAAGGCCGCTGCGGCGGCGGCCGAGGCGCGGGCCGTGCGGCTGCTGCTGGCGATGCAGATCCGCGTCGAGGGCCGGCCCGCGCTGTGGGCCCAGCAGCACGACGCGCTGACGCTGGCGCCGGCCTCGGCGCGCAACTACGAGCCGCCGGCCCTGTGCAGCGGCGAGAGCGCGAAGGCGCTGGACTTCCTGATGAGCCTGCCCAACCCGTCGCCGGCCGTCGTCGATGCGATCAACGGGGGCGTCGCCGCGCTGCGCGCGCTGGCCGTGCGCGACCGCGCCTGGGTCAAGCTGGGCGAGGCCGAGGGGCGTCGCCTCGTCGAGCGGCCGGGCAGCGGGCCGCTGTGGGCGCGCTACTACGACGCGCAGACGCTCAAGCCCGTCTTTGGTGACCGCGACAAGAGCCTGCACGACGACGTCAACGACATCAGCCTGGAGCGCCGCAACGGCTACGCCTGGTGGGGCAGCTGGCCGGTGAAGACGCTGGCGGCCTACGACGCCTGGGCCGCCCGGTGGCTCAAGCCGGCTTCCTGAGCTCGAGACGTTCGGCGACGGACGCCGGCACCGCGATGCCGGCCGTGCTTCAGGCCTGGGTGTAGGCCGTCTTCACCGTCGTGTAGAACTCGGCCGCGTGCCGCCCCTGCTCACGCGGGCCGTAGCTGCTGCCCTTGCGGCCGCCGAACGGCACGTGATAGTCCACGCCCGCCGTCGGCAGGTTGACCATCACCATGCCGGCCTGCGAGTGGCGCTTGAAGTGCGTGGCGTGCTTCAGCGACGTCGTCGCGATGCCGGCGGCCAGGCCGAACGGCGTGTCGTTGGCCAGGGCCAGCGCATGCTCGTAGTCACGGGCCCGGATCACGCTCACGACGGGGCCGAACACCTCCTCGCGGTTGATGCGCATGTCGGGCGTCGTGTCGGTGATGAGGGCCGGCGTCAGGTAGAAGCCCGGTGCGTCGTCGGCGTTCTTCTCGATGCGCTGGCCACCCTGCGCCAGCCGGCCGCCGTTGGCCTGGGCGAGGGCGATGTAGTCCACGTCCTGGCCGAGCTGGCTTGCGTCCACGACGGGGCCGATGTCGGTGCCGGCCTTGCGCGCGTCGTCGACCTTCAGCGCCTTCATCTTGTCGACCATGGCGGCCACGAAGCGGTCGTGGATGCCTTCGGTCACGATCAGCCGCGACGACGCCGTGCAGCGCTGGCCGGTGGAGAAGAAGCCGCTGTTGACGGCGGCGTTCACCGCGACGTTCAGGTCCGCATCGTCCAGCACGACCATCGGGTTCTTGCCGCCCATCTCCAGCTGGAACTTGGCCATGCGGGCCACGGCCGCCGCGGCCACCTTCTGGCCGGTGGCGACCGAGCCCGTGAAGCTGATGGCCGCTACGCGCGGGTCGTGCAGCAGCTTCTCGCCGACCACCGAGCCGCGGCCCATGACGAGGTTGAACACGCCTGCGGGCAGGCCGGAGCGCGACAGGATCTCGGCCAGTGCCCAGGCCGAGCCGGGCACCAGGTCGGCCGGCTTGAAGACGACGCAGTTGCCCCAGGCCAGGGCCGGCGCGATCTTCCAGGCGGGGATGGCGATGGGGAAGTTCCACGGCGTGATCAGGCCCACGACGCCGACGGCCTCGCGCGTCACCTCCACGCCCACGCCCGGGCGCACCGAGGGCAGGCTCTCGCCGCCGGGGCGCAGCGCCTCGCCGGCGAAGAACTTGAAGATGTTGCCGGCGCGCTGGGCCTCGCCGATGGCCTCGGGCAGGGTCTTGCCCTCCTCGCGGGCCAGCAGGTCTCCGAGCTCGGCGCGGCGGGCCAGGATCTCGGTGCCGATGGCGTCGAGGATGTCGAAGCGTTGCTGCGGCGTGGACAGGCTCCAGGCCGGGAAGGCGGCCGTCGCGGCCGAGATGGCCAGTTCGGCTTGGGCGGCGTCGGCCTGGGCGTACTCGCCGATCAGGTCGCGTGTGTCGGAGGGGTTGATGTTGCGGGAGACGGCGGCGCCGTCCAGCCACTCGCCGTTGATGAGGTTCTTGAACATGTTTAGCGGTCCAGCGCGGGGCGCTTGGGGTTGAAGGTCCAGCCGGGGATCAGATATTGCATCGCGATCGCGTCGTCGCGGGCACCCAGGCCATGTCGCTTGTATAGCGCATGCGCCTTTTCCACCTCGGCCATGTCGAGTTCCACGCCCAGGCCCGGCTTCCCGGGCAGCAGCACATGGCCGCCGACGATCTGCAGCGGCTCCTTCGTCAAGCGCTGGCCGTCCTGCCAGATCCAGTGCGTGTCGAGGGCCGTGACCTTGCCGGGCGCGGCGGCGCCGACGTGGGTGAACATGGCCAGCGACACGTCGAAATGGTTGTTGGAGTGCGAGCCCCAGGTCAGGCCCCAGTCGCGGCAGGTCTGGGCGACGCGCACGCTGCCGGCCATGGTCCAGAAGTGCGGGTCGGCCAGCGGGATGTCCACGCTCTGCAGCGCCAGCGCGTGCGTCAGCTGGCGCCAGTCGGTGGCGACCATGTTGGTGGCGGTGGGCAGGCCGGTGGCGCGGCGGAACTCGGCCATGACCTCGCGGCCCGAGAAGCCGTCCTCGGCGCCGCAGGGGTCCTCGGCATAGGCCAGCACGCCGTGCATGTCGCGCATCAGCCGGATCGCGTCCAGCAGCCGCCAGCCGCCGTTGGGGTCCAGCGTCACGCGGGCCTCGGGGAAACGCTCGTGCAGCGCGCGGACGGCCTCGACCTCCTCGTCGCCGCGCAGCACGCCGCCCTTGAGCTTGAAGTCGTTGAAGCCGTAGCGCTCGCGGGCGGCTTCGGCGAGCCTGACGATGGCCTCGGGCGTCAGCGCGGCTTCGTGGCGCAGGCGGAGCCAGGCATCCTCGGCGCCGGGCTCGCTGGCGTAGGGCAGGTCGGTGCGGGTGCGGTCACCCACGTAGAACAGGTAGCCCAGCATCTCGACCGACTCGCGCTGCTGACCCTCGCCCAGCAGCGCCGCGACCGGCACGCCCAGGTGCTGGCCGAGCAGGTCCAGCATCGCGGACTCGATGGCCGTGACGGCGTGGATGGTGGTGCGCAGGTCGAAGGTCTGCAGGCCGCGGCCACCGGCGTCGCGGTCGGCGAAGGTCTGCTGGATCTTCTGCAGCAGGCCCTGGTGGGCGCCCACGGGCTGGCCCACGACGAGCTGGCGCGCATCTTCCAGCGTCTGGCGGATCTTCTCGCCGCCGGGCACCTCGCCGACACCGGTGTTGCCGGCGTTGTCGGTCAGCAGCAGCAGGTTGCGGGTGAAGAAGGGCGCGTGCGCGCCGCTGAGGTTGAGCAGCATGCCGTCACGCCCGGCGACGGGGATGACGCGCAGCTCGCTGATGACGGGGGTGGTGCTGCGCATGGCGGCGCCGAGCGCTACTGCGGGCCCAGCCGGGCGATCAGCGCCCCGAGCTGCTCGACCTCGGCGGGGGCCAGGTCGGACAGCGGCGGCCGCACCGGGCCGGCGCTGTGGCCCACGAGCGTGGCACCGGCCTTCACGATGGACACGGCATAGCCCTCGCCCTTGTTGCGCAGCGCGATGTAGGGCAGGAAGAAGTCGCGGATCAGGCGGTCGCAGGTCGCGGTGTCATGGGCCGCATGCGCCTTGTAGAAGGCCATGGCCGTTCCGGGGATGAAGTTGAAGACGGCGGACGAATAGACCGGGCAGCCCATCGCCTTGTAGGCGCCGGCGAAGACCTCGGCCGTGGGCAGGCCGCCCAGGTAGGCGAAGCGCTCGCCCAGCGTCTGGCGGATGGCGACGAACTTCTCGATGTCGCCCAGGCCGTCCTTGAAGCCGATCAGGTTGGGGCAGCGGTCGGCCAGGATCTGCAGGGAGGCCGGCGTCAGCTTGCAGGCGCCGCGGTTGTAGACGACCACGCCGAGCCTGACGCTCCTGCAGACCGCCTCGACGTGGGCGATCAGGCCCTCCTGGCCGGCTTCGGTCAGGTAATGGGGCAGCAGCAGCACGCCCTGCGCACCCAGCCGTTCGGCCTCCTGCGCGTACTTGATGGCCAGCGTGGTGCCGCCGCCCGCGCCGGCCAGGATGGGCGTGCGGCCACGGCAGGTGTCCAGGGCGACCTGGATGACCTGGCTGTACTCGGCCGGCTCCAGCGAGAAGAACTCGCCCGTGCCGCCGGCGGCGAACAGTGCCGAGGCGCCGTAGGGCTGCAGCCACTCCAGCCGCTCGGCGTAGCCCCGGGGCGCGAAGTTCAGCTGCGCGTCGAAGTCGGTCAGCGGGAAGGACAGCAGGCCGGCTTCGAGGACGGCCTTGAGTTCTTGGGGCGACATGGGCGGGGCTCCGGGGCGAGGGTGGACGGCGGGCGCGACGAGGCCGGGGCAGGGCATCGATGCGTCTCGTTGTATGTCATCGTACAACTTCAGGAGATTCGACGGGTCCAGGTATTAACCCGGGCCAGTGTCCTGGCAGGAGGGGCTCAGGCCGCTTCGGCCTGGGCGCGGCGGCGGCGTTCGCGACTGTTCGACAGGTGCGTGCGCATGGCGGCGCGGGCGGACTCGGCGTCCTGGCTGGCGATGGCATCGAGGATGCTCTCGTGCTCCGCGTTGACCCGGCGCATGTAGGCCAGGCGCTCGGCAGCCATTGACGCACCCTTCGCGCCTTGCGCCGTCCCGCCGGGCGGGAGCTGAGCGCCTTCGGGCGGCCGTGCGGCGCTCATGTCGGCCGCCGGCTCCAGCCGGGCGCGCGGGATGATCTGCGTGCCCAGCGTCGCCATCAGGTCGACGAAGTGGCTGTTCTGCGTCGCGCGGGCGATCTCGAGGTGGAACTGGAAGTCCGCCGCGACCGAGTCCTGGCCGGCCTCCACCGCGGCGATCACCGCGTCCAGCGCCTCGCGCAGGGCCAGCAGGTTGGCGTCGCTGCGGCGCTGGGCGGCCAGGCCGGCGGCCTCGGTCTCCAGGCCGATGCGCAGTTCCAGCACGGCGATGACGTCCTGCAGCGTGTGGAACTGCTCCGGCGTGATCTTGAACGAGGGCCCGTCGCCGGGGCCGATGACGAAGCTGCCGATGCCGTGGCGCGTCTCGACCAGGCCGGCCGCCTGCAGCTTGGAGATGGCCTCGCGCACGACGGTGCGGCTGACCGCGAACTCCTCCATGATGGCGGCCTCGGTGGGCAGCCTGTCCCCGGCCTGCAGCTGGCCGGCCCGGATACGGTCGCCGAAGCGTTCGACCAGTTCGAGGGCCAGCGTGCGGGGCCGGCGGCGGCCAAGGGCTTGATTCAAGGGTTGACCCTGGGTTTTGAAACGATGGGGGCGGCCTACAGTGGCGCAGGTTGTACGACAACAAGACGACGTGCAACGAATTCGACTTTAGCAACGCCCGGGCCCGTCATGACTGCTGTTTCCCCCCGTCCGCCGCTGACCCTGCGCATGGCGGCCGTCGACAACGTCGCGATCGTCGCCAACGACGGCGGCCTGCCGGCCGGGACCGTGCTGCCGGGTGGCATCCCGGGTGGCGGCCTGGTGCTGCTTGAGAAGGTGCCGCAGGGCCACAAGGTCGCGCTGCGCGACATCGCCGCGGGCGAGGCGGTGCTGCGCTACGCGGTGCCCATAGGCTATGCGCTGCAACCCATCCCGGCCGGCGGCTGGGTGCATGAGCGGCTGCTGCAGATGCCGTCGGCCCGCGCGCTGCAAGGCCTGCCCATGGCAACGGTCAAGCCCGCGCCCATGGAGCCGCTGCACGGCTACACCTTCGACGGCTACCGCAATGCCGACGGCTCGGTGGGCACGCGCAACATCCTCGCCATCACGACGACCGTGCAGTGCGTGGCCGGCGTCGTCGCCCAGGCCGTGGCGCGCATCAGGGCCGAGCTGCTGCCGCGCTACCCCCAGGTCGACGACGTGGTGGGCCTGGAGCACAGCTATGGCTGCGGCGTGGCCATCGACGCGCCGGACGCCGTCATCCCCATCCGCACGCTGAAGAACATCTCGCTGAACCCCAACTTCGGCGGCGAGATCATGGTGGTGAGCCTGGGCTGCGAAAAGCTGCAGCCCGCGCGCCTGCTGCCACCGGGATCGTTCCCGATCACGGACGAACGCGACGCCGGCGCCGGGCCCGAGACCATCTGCCTGCAGGACGACGTGCACGTGGGCTTCATGTCCATGCTGGAGGACATCGTGCAGAGCGCCCGCCCGCATCTCGAGCGCCTGAACGCGCGCCGCCGTGAGACCGTGCCGGCCAGCGAACTGGTCGTCGGCGTGCAGTGCGGCGGCAGCGACGCCTTCTCCGGCGTGACGGCCAACCCCGCCGTCGGGTTCTGCGCGGATCTTCTCGTGCGCGCCGGCGCCACCGTCATGTTCAGCGAGAACACCGAGGTGCGCGACGCCGTCGAGCAGCTCACCAGCCGCGCCGCCACGCCGGAGGTGGCCGAGGCAATAGTCCGTGAACTGGGCTGGTACGACCGCTACCTGGAGCGCGGCCGCGTCGACCGCTCGGCCAACACCACGCCCGGCAACAAGGCCGGCGGCCTGAGCAACATCGCCGAGAAGGCCATGGGCTCCATCGTCAAGAGCGGCAGCGCGGCCATCTCGCACGTGCTGCCGCCCGGCGACAGGCTGCGGCGCGACCAGCGCGGCCTCGTCTATGCCGCCACGCCCGCCAGCGATTTCATCTGCGGCACGCTGCAGCTCGCGGCCGGCATGAACCTGCACATCTTCACCACCGGCCGCGGCACGCCCTACGGCCTGGCCGAATGCCCGGTGGTGAAGGTGGCCACGCGCACGGACCTGGCCCGCCGCTGGCACGACCTGATGGACATCAACGCCGGCCGCATCGCCGACGGTGAGGCCACCCTCGAGGAAACCGGCTGGGCGATGTTCCAGCTGCTGCTGGACGTCGCCAGCGGCCGCAAGAAGACCTGGGCCGAGCACTGGAAGCTGCACAACAGCCTGGTGCTGTTCAACCCGGCACCGGTGACCTGAAGCCGCGGCTGTAGGCCGGGGCCTGCAAGCGCGGGTGATGCCGTCCGGCCCCGCTGCCGCGCCGGGCCCGGCAGCATGGATGCCTCGTTCCGAGACGGAGTTTCCATGCCGCACCCGCTTGCCGGCCAGCCGGCGCCCGCCGACGTCCTCGTGGACGTCGAGGCCCTTCGCGAGGCCTATTTCTCGCGCCGGCCCGACCCGGCCTGCGCCGAGCAGCGGGTCAGCTTCGGCACGTCCGGCCACCGCGGCTCGGCGCTGGACGGCTCGTTCAACGAATGGCATGTGCTGGCCATCACCCAGGCGCTTTGCGACCACCGCCGGCAGCGGGACATCGCCGGCCCGCTGTTCCTCGGTGCGGATACCCACGCGCTGTCCGGCCCCGCCACGCTGACGGCGCTGGAGGTGCTGGTCGCCAATGGCGTGCCCGTCATGCTGGCGCCCGAGGGCCAGTACACGCCGACGCCGGCGGTGTCGCTCGCCATCCTCGAGTTCAACGAAGGCCGCGAAGGCACGGCGCGCGCCGACGGCATCGTCATGACGCCGTCCCACAACCCGCCACGCGATGGCGGCTTCAAGTACAACCCGCCGCACGGCGGCCCGGCGGACAGCGCCACCACCGCCGCCATCCAGGACGCCGCCAACGACTACCTGTGCCAGGGCCTCAAGGGCGTGCTGCGCCGGGATGCCGGGCGTGGGCGTGCACTGGGCACCCCGGGCTGCCATGAGCACGACTTCCTCGGCCGCTACGTCGCCGGGCTGGGAGAGGTGATCGATTTCGAGCTGATCCGTTCCGCCGGCCTCACGCTGGGCGTGGACCCGCTGGGCGGCGCCGGCGTGGACTACTGGCCGGCCATTGCCGAGCACTACCGCCTGCCGCTGACCATCGTCAGCACGGTGGTGGACCCGCGCTTCGCCTTCATGACGCTGGACTGGGACGGCAAGATCCGCATGGACCCGTCCTCCCCCTGGGCCATGCGCCGCCTGACGGCGCTGGGCGACCGCTTCGACGTGGCCTTCGCCTGCGACACCGACCATGACCGCCACGGCATCGTCACGCGCAGCGCCGGGCTCCTGCCGCCCAACCACTACCTCAGCGTGGCGGCGGACTACCTGCTGCGCCACCGGCCCGGCTGGCGGGCCGACACGGCCATCGGCAAGACCGTCGTCACGACGGCGCTGATCGACCGCGTCGCGCGGCGGCTGGGCTGCCCGCTGTTCGAGGCACCGGTGGGCTTCAAGTGGTTCGCGCCCGGGCTGGCGGACGGCAGCCTGGGGCTGGGCTGCGAGGAGAGCGCCGGCGCCACGCTGCTGCGCCGCGACGGCCGGGTGTGGACGACGGACAAGGACGGCATCGCCAGCGCGCTGCTGGCCGCCGAGATCACCGCGCGCAGCGGCAGCGACCCGGGCCGGTACTACCAACTGCTGACGGGTGCGCTGGGCACGCCCCACGCGGATCGCATCGAAGGCCCGGCCACGCGCGAGCAGAAGGCCCGCCTGGCTGCGCTGACGGCGGCCGACGTGAAGGCGGCAGAGCTGGCCGGCGAGCCCGTCACCGCGGTGCTGAGCCAGGCGCCCGGCAACGGCGCGGCCCTCGGTGGCATCAAGGTGTGTACCGGCAGCGGCTGGTTCGCGGCCCGGCCCTCGGGCACCGAGGACATCTACAAGGTCTACGCGGAGAGCTTCCGCGACGAGGCCCACCTGCAGCTGCTGCTGCGCGAGGCGCGTGGCCTCGTGGACGAGGCGCTCGCCGCCGGCTGAATCAGGCTGCGGCCTGCACCGCGACGCCTTCGCTGAGGAAGATGCAGTCGCCGTGCTCGAACACGCGCACCTCGCCGGCGGCGAACGCCTGCCAGGCCTCGCCATGGGTCAGCGGCTCGGTGGAGACCAGCGCCATGCGGTCGGCCGGGTTGTTGACGGTGGCGAGGTCCACGCTGAGGTCGCCATCGCGCAGCGACACCTGGCCGAAGGGCGGACGGCGCTGCAGCCAGTGCAGCTTGGTGGAGGCGTGGGCCAGCATCGCGCGACCGTCGGTCAGCAGCAGGTTGAAGCGGCCGTGCTCGGCGATCTCGTGGAGCCACGGCGTCAGCGTCTCGGCCAGTTCCTGCCAGGCGGGCAGCCGGGCGCCGAAGTGCTGCTGCAGCCGCTGCATCAGCCAGCAGAAGGCGCGTTCGCTGTCGGTCTGGCCGGCGGGCGTGAAGCTGCCGTCGAGTTCGGGATGGAAGTCCTTCAGGTCGCCGTTGTGGGCGAAGACCCAGGTGCGGCCGGCCCAGTCGCGGCGAAAGGGGTGGCAGTTCTCCACCGCGCGGGCGCCCTGGGTGGCCTTGCGAATGTGGGCCAGGATGTTGCGGGCCCGCACCGGGTGGTGGCCCAGGTGGCGGGCCAGCGCGGATTCCGCGGCCGGGCTGTCCTCGACGTTGACCTCGCAGCGCTCGCCATCGTGGAAGGCCACGCCCCAGCCGTCGACATGGTCTGCGGTGCGCCCGCCGCGGGCGGCGAAGCCGCTCAGCGAGAAGGTGGCGGCGGCCGGCTGGCGGCTGTTGAGGGCGAAGAGCTCACACATCGGAGGAGGGCGGAAGCTGTCGGTACGGGTTGCAACGCCGCAAGTCTGGCGACGGATGACAGAAACGCCAACAAAGCTTTCGTCATGAGCTCATGCCCTGAGAAACAGTTCACGGCCGGGCGGGCAGGAAGGGCGCCAGCCAGCGCATCTGCGGCTTGTCGCGGCCGTCACTGTGGGGTTCGAGCGACAGGAAGTAGTCGCCCCAGGTCGGCCCGCCGGCCCACCACAGCCAGCCGGTCCAGACGTCGGCATGGGCCTCGAGATGCCTGAGCGCGCCGGCCACCGCCTGTTCGCAGACGGCGTTGGCGCCGCCGCCCAGCTCGCCCAGGATGGCGCGCTTCTTGTTGGCCTTGAGCCAGGCGGTGAAGCGCTGCAGCCGCTCGACGCCGATGGTGGGGCTGACGCATTCGGCGTGCGTGCCCGAGCCGTCCTTGTCGAAGTACTGGTGCACCTCGTAGACCATGCGGTCCAGCGGGTCCTTCACGCGGCCCATCACGTCGGCATTGGGCGTGCCGTACCAGTTGCTCTCGAACCAGCTCCAGGCGCCGGTGTAGCCGTTGCCGGGCAGGGTGATGAGGTTGGTGGCGCCGGTCCTGCGGATGGCGTCGACGGCGGCCTGCGCGGCCTCGGCCCAGGTTTCGGTGGGCATGTTGCGGGGCTCGTTGACCAGGCCGAACTGGACCTGCGCGTTGCCCTTGAACTGCAGGGCCAGCCGGCGCCAGAAGTCGGCGAAGGCGGCGATGGGCACCTCGGGCCTGCCGACGTGGATTTCCTTGTAGGCCGCGTAGTTGTGGGGGTCCAGCAGCACGTGCAGGCCGCGGGCCGTCGTGCCGTCGACGAATTCGCGCAGGCGGGCCAGTTCGGCCGGGTCCAGCTCGCCCATCAGCACGGGCTGCAGCCGCTCCCAGCGGAAGCCGACGCGCATCAGGTTCATGCCCCTGGCCTGGTAGTAGGCGGTGCTGGCGACGCTGGGGTAGACGTAGTCCTTGCCGTAGACGCCGGGGAAGGGCAGCTTCTCGCCCCATTCGGCGCTGGACAGGCTGATGCCGCGCCATTCCAGCGGGGCGGCGTGAGTGGTGGTGGCGGCGGCCAGCAGCGTGGTGGCGATCCAGGTCTTCATGCGGTCTCCGTGGCGGGCGGTTGCACGTCCAGCGCGGCCAGCACGTCCTGGCAGGCGCCCATGGTGTGGTAGTCGGTCTTGCCGGCGGGGCTCTTCTCGTCGGTGAGCTTGGCGTTGTCGTTGCTGAGGATGCGATACCAGGCGCCATGCTCGTGGTCGACGAAGTGCTGCCAGGCGTAGGCCCAGAGGCGGTCGTACCACTGCCAGTAAGCGTCGTCCCCCGTGCGTACGGCCAGCCAGGCAGCGGCAGCGAGGCTCTCGGCCTGGACCCAGAAGTACTTGTCGGCGTCGCAGACCTCTCCTGCGGGGGCGAAGCCGTAGACGAGGCCGCCGTGCTCCTCGTCCCAGCCGTGTCGCATCGCCGTGTCGAAGAAGTGGCGCGCGGTCGGTGCCAGCCACCCCGGCGCCGCTGCACCGAGCCGCCGCTCCAGCATCAGCAGCAGCTTGGCCCACTCGGTGAGGTGGCCGGTCTGGAAGCCCCAGGGACGGAAGATGTTGGTCTTGTCGTCGCGGTTGTAGTCCCAGTCGGGTGTCCAGTCGGGCTTGTAGTGCTCCCAGACGAGTCCGCCGGCCAGCGCGGCCTGGCGCTGGGCGATGGACGTCGCCAGCGTCAGCGCACGGTCCAGGTAGCGCCCCTCGCCGGTGGCGGCGTGGGCGGCGAGCATGGCCTCGCAGGCATGCATGTTGGCGTTCTGGCCGCGGTAGGGGCCGACCCGCCAGTCCGGCGTGGCCTCGTCCGCGTAGAGGCCGTGGGCGGGCTCCCAGAAGCGGCGCTCCATCAGCTCGAAGGTGGCCGCGATGCCTTCACGCGCACCGGGCACGCCGGCCTGCGCCGCGTGCGCGTTCGCGAGCAGCACGAAGGCCAGCCCGTAGCAGTGGTGGGTGCCGTCGGTGACGGCGGCGCGGCCGTCGTGCCAGTCCAGCATCCAGGCGTAGCCGCCCTGCGGCTGCGCATGGGCCTCGTTGACGAAGGCCAGCGCGTGCGCCACGTCGCCCACCGGGCCGCCGAACCAGCGCCAGGCCAGCGCGTGGTTGAAGACGAAGCGCGTGCTGCTGACGAGGTGGCGGGTGCGGCGGTCGTAGACGCTGCCGTCGTCCTTGAAGAACTGGAAGCAGCCGCCGGTCTCGTCCATCACGCGCGGCGCGTAGAAGGCCAGCGTGTGGCGCATGTGGGCCCACAACGCCCGGGGCTGGCGCATGTCGGGGACGGGTTTCATTTCAGCACCTCGGTTTGCAGGAAGCGGGTCAGCTCGTCGGCCATCAACGCGTGCACGTCGATGCGTGGATGGGCCCAGGCGAAGGCGTCGAAGCGGTAGCTCCAGACGCGGGTGTCACCTTCGCCGCGCAGCGTCTGCACGGCGCGCTGCACGGCATGCGGGATGGCGGGCTGCTCGCGCGGGGCCGACATGCCGCCCATCAGCAGCACGATCCTGGCGTGGGGGTAGCGCCCGCGCAGCTGGCGCACGAAGGCGAGGTAGCGCTCGCCGAAGTCGGGCGCCATGGCGAGGCCCTTGGAGGCCGGGAAGCCATGGTCGTTCTGGCCCAGGTTGAGCAGCACGACGTCGGGCTCGCGCGGGTCGGGCGGGGCCACGGGCGCGTCCAGCCGCGGCGCATAGCGGTTCCAGACCTGGGGCATCAGCAGCTCGCCCCAGGTGGCCGTGATGCCGATGCCGCTGACGGCGATGCCGACGTAGTCCGCCCCCAGCCGCTCGGCGGTCACGGCGCCGTAGGCCCGCGTGCCGTCGTGGGGGTAGAGGTCCTCGTACTGGTCGTCGGCCACGTCGCCGTTGCAGGCGCCGGCGGTGATGGAGTCGCCGTAGAACGCCAGCTTCAGCGGGCGCGCGGGCGGCGGGGCGAGCAATTCGCCGCCGCCGGCCAGGCGCAGGCCGTGGAAGGAGACCTCCGCCATGGGCGCCTCGGTGCGCTTGACGAGGCGCAGCGTGTGCTCGCCCTCGGCCAGCGGTTCGCGCAGCCGCCAGGCGGTCCAGGCCTGGCCCGGCACCGCCAGCGGATGGCGGCGGCCGTCGATCTCGACGGTGAAATGGCTGGTACCCCAGTGGGTGGACGAGAACTCCAGGCTCAGCTCGCGGCCGGTGAAGCGGGCGCGCAGCTCGCTGCCGCTCCAGACCAGCAGCCGGGATTGGGGCGCGGCCCCCGGGCCGATGCGGCCGACCCAGCGCAGCCGGGCATCGGTGGCCGGGATCAGTCCCATGCGGGGGGTGGGCGTCTCGCGCACGAAGTCGCTGGGGCGCAGCGCCGCCGGGTAGATGCCGGCCGACATGACCGCCAGCAGGCTGGCCGGCCGGCCGCTGCCGGCCCATTCGTCGCGCTTGACGCGCACCTGCAGCAGGTGGGCGGTGGGCTCGATGTCGCGGCCGACGACGGTGTAGTGCCAGCCGAGATAGCCCCGGCGCTCCGGCACATGGCCTCGCAGCGTGACCCAGGGGCCGTCGTCGACGCGGGCCTCGAGGTTGCGGTACTGCTCCCTCTCGGCGTGGAAGACGGCGACCTCGCTGCCGTAGACGAGGAAACGGGCCTCGGCATCGTCGGCCCGGCTGACCCAGCCGGGCTGCTGCCCTTTCCACTCGGGGTGGACCTCGCCACCGCGCTCGAAGCCGTGCAACTGGTAGGGCTTGAGCGTGTCGCCCATCAGCAGCCGCGTGAACTCGTGCGCGCGGCCATGGACCGCGTCGGGCAGCGCTGCGGCCGGGGTGGCCGGGGTGGCTGGGGCCCGGGCGGCGGCGCGCAGCGTCTCGGCCAGCGCGAGCGCGATGCGCTGGTGGCCCGTGTCGTTGGGATGCACCGGCTCGTCGTAGAGCGCGGCCCAGCGGTCCTCGCCGGCGTCGACGCGGGCCTGCATCCAGCGGCCGAAGTCCAGGCTCGCGAGGCCGTAGTGGGCCGCCAGCCGCAACTGCAGGTCGACCGCGTCGCGGGCCTGGTTGCCCTGCTGGGTGAGGCCCAGCACGACGACGGCCGGCGGCTTCTTCGCCGCCAGCAGCCTGCGCAGCAGGGCCTCGTAGCTGCTGCCGCGCACGGCCGGGTCCAGCCATTGGTCGTTGACGCCGAACTCGACGATGACGAGGTCGGGAGCCGCGTCGAGCACCTGCCGGTCCAGGCGCTGCACGCCGGCCGCGGAGTCGGTGCCGCTGACACCGGCATTGACCAGCCTGACCCCGGGCCCCAGCGACCGCGCCAGCAGCGCCGCCCAGCCGCGCTCGCGCGGCGGCTGGGCGGCATGGCCGGTGGTGATGGAGCCGCCGATCGTCGCGAGCGTGATGGGCTCGCCGGCCTGCAGCCGCTGCATGACGGCCTGCAGCCGCGGGTCGGCATGGCCGCTTGCCGGAAGCATCAAAGACAAGGCCAACGCAAATCCTTTCAAGCCGTTCATCTTCATCCCTTGGTGGCACCGGCCTGCAGGCCGGCGACGAACTGCCGCTGGAACAGCAGGAAGAGCACGATGGCCGGCAGCGAGGCGAGCAGCGACCCGGCCATCAGCACGGCGGCCGACTGCGGGTTGAAGCTCAGGTCGCCGGCCATCTTGCCGAGCTGCAGCGGCAGGGTGAGCGTGGCCGCGTCGTTGACGACGAGCAGCGGCCACAGGAAGTTGTTCCACTCGCCCACCGCGACGGGAATGGCGATCGCCGCGAGCGCCGGCCGCAGCAGGGGCAGCACGACGCTCCACCAGGTGCGCAGCGTGCCGGCGCCGTCCAGCGTCGCGGCGCTCACGAGTTCGTCCGGCACGCCCAGCATGGCCTGGCGGAAGTAGAAGACGACGAAGGCCTTGGCCAGGCCCGGCACCAGCAGGGCGGCGTAGCTGTTGATCCAGCCCAGCTGCGCCACCGTCACGAAGTTGGGGACGATGGTGACTTCCCAGGGCAGCATCATCGACAGCAGCAGCGCGCGGAACAGCCAGCGGCTGCCGGGGAAGGGTTTCTTGGTCAGCACGAAGGCCACGAGCGAGGCGGCCAGCAGGCTGACCACCGTGACGACGAGGGTGACGAGCAGGCTGTTGGCATAGAAGCGCAGGAAGCCGTGCCCTTCGACCTGCACCTGCAGGATGCCGGCGAGACGGTCGGGGTCGGCGGTGGTGCCGGCCCAGTCCGGGTTGAAGAAGTTGCGTGACGTGGGGGCCTGGGGCAGCAGCGTCGGCGGCCGGCGCAGCAGCTCGGCAACGGGCTTGAAGGCGGCGATGGCCATCCAGTAATAGGGCACCAGCATGGCCGGCACCAGCAGCCACAGCGCCGCCTTGAGGAGGGCGGCCGGCTTCACCGGCGCCCCTCCTTGCCGATGAGCCGCAGGTTGAGCCAGGCCAGGCCGAACAGCAACGCCGTCATCACCCAGGCGGCGGCAGAGGCCAGGCCCAGGTCGAGCTGGCGAAAGCCGCGATCGAACAGATAGGTGACCAGCATCAGCGCCGAGTCCAGCGGGCCGCCCAGCGTGTCCACCGCGCCGTAGAGCAGGTAGGGCTCGTAGAAGACCTGGAATCTCGCGACCATGCCGGCCACGCTGACGTAGACCAGCGTGGGCCGCAGGTTGGGCAGCGTGATGTGCAGCAGCTGCTGCCAGCGCGAGGCGCCGTCCAGCCGCGCGGCCTGGTAGAGCTCGTCGGGAATCGCGCGCAGGCCGGCGACGAAGAGGACGAGGTTGTAGCCCAGCACGGACCAGACGCCCACGAGCACCAGCACCGGCAGCGTCCACTGCGGGTCGCCCAGGAAGCGGGCGGGCTCCAGGCCCAGCGTTGCGCGCAGGCTGTTGAAGAGGCCGTAGGCCTCGGAGCTGGCCATCCACTTCCAGGCCGAGATGGCGCCCACCCCGCCGGCCACGGCGGGCAGGAAGAAGGCCACGCGCACCCATTGGTGCAGGCGCGAGTTGCTGCCGAAGTTCAGCGCCAGCACCAGCCCCAGCACGACGGCGATGGCGGACACAGCGCCCATGTAGGCGGCCGTGTTGGCCAGCGCCGTCCAGAAGCGCTCGTCGGCGAAGAGCTCGGCGTAGTTGCGCAGGCCGATGAACACCGGTTCGTCGGTGGCGTGATAGTCCGTGAAGCTCAGCCAGGCCGAGCGCAGCACGGGCCACACGCCGAACAGGCCGAACAGCGCGAAGAAGGGCGTCACGATGAGCATGTTCCGGCCATGGCCGCGCCAGCCCGTCATCACCGGACCCCCAGCGCGCGGTTCATGACGGCCGCGGCGCGGCCGAGCTCGACCTGCGGGTCGGCGCCGGCCAGCACCACGCGCTGCACGGCACGGGTGACGAGGTAGTCCTGGCGCATCCAGGCCGGGCAGGGCGGGGGGCCTTCGGCGTCGGCGAGCTGGGCCAGCAGCGCGTCGCGGTGCGGCAGGTCCAGCGCGGCGATCTGGTCCTGCCGGCCAGAGGGCAGCCACATGCCGCCATAGGCCAGCGCCGCCTCGGCCATGCGGCGCGTGACGTCGGGCCGGTAGACCGTGCGCATGAAGTCCAGCGCGAGTTTCTGGTTGGGCGAGAAGCGTGTGATGGCCAGCACCGTGCCGCCCAGCACCGCCGTGCGCTTGCCCGTCGGCCCCGCTGGCAACGGCGCGGCGGCCCACTTGCCGACCAGGCCCTTGTGCACCATGTCCATGCGCGACAGCAGCCAGGTGCCACTCTGCATCAGCCCGTAGGCGCCGCTCTCCAGGCCGCCGTCGGCGTCGGGCCAGCCGTCGGTGGGGGCCTGCAGCTCGCGATACAGGCGGGCGTAGTAGGTCAGCGCGCGCACGGCCTCGGGGCGGTCGATGACGGCGCGCCGGCAGCTCGGGTCATAGACCGCGCCGCCGGCCTGGCGCAGATAGGGATAGAAGCCCAGCCAGCTCGTGTTGCCCCACTGCTGGGCCACACCGTGCCCCCGGGCGCGCAGCGCGCGGGCGGTGGCGAGGAAGCCGTTCCAGTCGGTGGGGGCCGCGGCGACCAGGTCGCTGCGGTAGTACTGCAGCTGCACGTGCATGTCGAACGGCGCGCCGTAGATGCGTCCGTCGGCACGGCGGATGGCGCGCAGCGCGCCGGGGTTGGCATGGCGCTCCAGCTCGCGGGCAAGGTCGGGGGCGGCCTCGCGCAGGTCCACGAGCGCGCCCTTCGTGCCCAGCGCGATCGCGTAGGACGTGCTGCCCGTGACGAGATCGGGCCCGCGGCGGCTGGCCAGCGCCGCCGAGTACTTGGTCATCGCGTCGGCCCAGGGCACGTCGCGCACTTCGACGGCCACGCCGGGGTGACGGGCGCGGAACGCCTCGACGGCAGGCTGCATCAGCTGCGGCGTCTTGTCGTCGCCCACCATCTAGATGACCAGGCGGGCGGCTTGGGCCGGCGGCGCGCCGGCTGCGAGGCCGAGCACCAGCACCGCCCGTGCGAACAGGGCTTTCATGGCGAAGTGAAGCGCATGGCTTTCTGGGCCATCTTGTCTCGATGTTGTTTACTAAACTTTTTGGATTATGTTCGCGGCGTGGCGCTCGGTGTTGCGTGTCTCGTCCTTAAAACATCCGGAATATCCCCGAGTGCTGCTGAGGTTGTTGAGAAACAGAATGCGCAACAAATAAATGTTTAGCTTTGCCCATGGCGAGGCAGGAGACAAGCCGAGGTCGTCGTGCCGACCCGCGGCGCAGCGGCCGCCCGGCGCACCCGGGCGCCGGGGTCTCCCGCTGCGGGCAGGTGTGCAACGCAACCGCGACGACTCCGACACGTGAGCCCTGAACGACTGACTGATCTGCATGACGGCTGGCTGCTGGCCGAGGCGCCCGAGGGGCTGGACGGGCCCGCGCTGGCGGCGCTGCCGGCCGACGCCTGGCTGCCGGCCGCCGTGCCCGGCACGGCCCACGGCGCGCTGCTGGCGGCCGGCCGCATTCCCGATCCCTTCTACGCCTGCAACGAGGCCCAGGTGCAATGGGTGGGCGAGCGCCGCTGGGCCTGGCGGCTGGGCTTCGAGGCCGGCGAACTGGCCGAGCGGGAGGAGTTGGTCTTCGAGGGCCTTGACACGTATTGCAGCGCCTGGCTGAACGGCGAGCGGCTGCTCGAGTCCGACAACATGTTCGTGCCTCGCCGCGTGGGCGTGCGCGAGCGCCTGCGGCCCGGCCGCAATGAGCTGCTGTTGTGCTTCGAGCCGGCGCTGGCGCGCGCCCGCGTGGCCGAGGCCGAGCAGGGCAAGCGCCAGCTCTGGAACGGTGACAGTGCGCGCCTGCATGCCCGCAAGGCGCAGTACCACTTCGGCTGGGACTGGGGCCCCTCGCTCATCGTCAGCGGCCCCTGGCGTGCGGTGCGGCGGCACGGCTGGAGTGCGCGCATCGATGACCTGAGCTGCCGCAGCGAACTCGGCAGCGGCGAGGCGACGCTGCAGGTCGCGGCCCGGCTGGCGGGCGGCGGCGAGCGCTGCGAGTTCGAGCTGCTGGATCCCGAGGGCCGCTGCGTCGCGACGCAGGCGGTGGCCGCGGCAGGGGAGGTGGGGGCGACGCTCGCGGTGCCCGATGCCCGGTTGTGGTGGCCGCGCGGCCTCGGCGGCCAGCCGCTCTACACGCTGGTCGCGCGCGTGCTGGGCGGCGGGCGCGTGCTGGCCGAAAGCCGTCGCCGGGTGGGGTTGCGCACGCTGCGCCTGGTGCAGGCACCGGTGGACGGCGAGGCGGGCAGCAGCTTTCATTTCGAGGTCAACGGCCAGGCCTTCTTCGCCGGCGGTGCGAACTGGATTCCGGACGACAGCCTGCTGGAGCGCATCACGCCGGCCCGCTACCGTGAGCGCGTCGCGCAGGCCGCGGCGGCGAACATGAACATGCTGCGGGTCTGGGGCGGCGGCGTCTACGAGCACGAGGCCTTCTACGAGGCCTGCGATGAGCTGGGCCTGCTGGTGTGGCAGGACTTCATGTTCGCCTGCGGCCTCTACCCCGCCAACGCCGCCTTCCTGGCCAGCGTGCGCGCCGAGGCCGAAGCGGCCGTGAAGCGGCTGCGTCACCACGCCTGCCTCGCGCTCTGGTGCGGCAACAACGAGGACTACATGCTGGCCGAGTCGGTCGGCCTGGCGGGCCCCGGCGTGCCGGCGGATCGCTTCGAGGCGCGGGCCATCTACGAGGGCCTGCTGCCCGAGGTCTGCGCCGCCCTGGACCCCGACCGGCCCTACTGGCCCGGCAGCCCCTTCACGCCGGGCGATGCCAAGTCGTCGGATGCGGCCGTGGGCGACCGCCACAGCTGGGAGGTCTGGCACCAGCAGATGCTGCCCTACCAGCGCTATGGCGACGTGCAGGCACGCTTCGTCAGCGAGTTCGGCATGCAGTCGCATCCGTCGCTGGCGCTTCTCGAATCGGTGCTGCCGGAGGAGGAGCGCTTTCCCGAGAGCCGCACGGTGCAGTGGCACAACAAGGCCGGTTCGGCTGCCGGGCCGGACGGGCATCGGCGGCTGGCCGTGTACCTCGCCGACAACCTGCGCGTCGGGCCGACGCTGGCGGACCATGTCTACGCGACTCAGTTCGTGCAGGCGGAGGCCATGCGCGTGGCCTACCAGGACTTTCGTCGCCGCTGGCAGTGGCCGGGCGCGCGGGCCGTGGGGGGCGCGCTGGTCTGGCAGCTCAACGACTGCTGGCCGGTGACGAGCTGGGCGCTGATCGACTCATCGGGCACGGTCAAGCCCGCCTGGCATGCGGTGCGCCGTGCGCTCGGCAGCCTGGCCGTGGCGGTGCGACTGGAGGCGGGCGCGGCACGGCTGGCCGTCATGAACGGCGGTCTGGAGGCTGCCTCGCTCAAGCTGCAGCTGCGTGTCTTCGCGATGGACGGGCGGCTGCTCGCCGAAGCTGGCACGGCGTGCGCGGCTGCCGCGGCGGCGTGCTCGGAGCTGGTGCTGCCGCTGCCCGGGTTCGACGAGCCCGTCGTGGCGGAGCTGTTGGCGCTGGACCCGCAGGGCGACCGCGAGCTGGCGCGTGACTGCGCGTGGACCGAGCCCTTCAGGTTCTACCGGCTGGCCGGCGCGCGCATCGCCGTCGTGGCCGACGGCCAGGCCCTGCGGCTGAGCAGCGATCGCCCCGTCAAGGGCTTGTGGCTGCAGGGCGAGGGCCTGGCGCTGGACGACAACTTCATCGATCTGGTGCCAGGTGCGGAGCGCCGTGTTGCCTCAAGGATAGCGCTACCAATGCTGCTGGAGGTCGTCGCCGTCGATCACCCCGCAAGAGTTTTCAACCTGATGAATGGAGGCGATTGAATGCGGAAGGATGCGTGTATCCCCTATCCCTGATAGTCCCAATGTTGATTGATTCAAACGTTGGTAGCGTTACCAAATACCTGCGCGACTGAGCAGGACCGGCACCGCAAGGGCTGGATGTTTCCCACCAAAGAGGAGCAACGAGGATGAGACAAGCTTTTAAGAGGACAACGTTGTCGGTGGCGGCCCTCCAGGCGATGGTCTGGGCGGCGCAGGCCATGGCACAGGCCACGCCGGCCACACCGCCGCCCGCGAACCCGGCGCCGCCGGCCGCCAAGGACGCGCAGCAGCTGGAGACCGTGACCGTCTCCGGGCGGCGCGCGGCGCTCGCATCGGCGCAGAAGATCAAGCAGGACTCGGACGAGATCGTCGACTCGGTGGTTGCCGAGGAAATCGGCAAGCTGCCTGATCGCTCGGTGTCCGAGGTGCTGCAGCGCATCGTCGGCGCGACGATGTCGCGCGTATCGGCCTCCACCGACCCGGTGCACTTCTCGGTCGAAGGCTCGGGCGTCAACATCCGCGGCTTGACCTACGTGGCGGCCCAGCTCAACGGTCGCGAAACCTTCAGCGCCAACCAGGGTCGGAATCTGGGTTTTGAGGACGTGCCGCCCGAGCTGATGGCCGGCGTGGACGTCTACAAGAACCCGTCGGCCGAGCAGATCGAGGGTGCGATCGGCGGCCTCGTGAACCTGCGCACGGCGATGCCGTTCGACTTCCCCGGCTTCAAGGCCTCGATCTCCGTCGATGTGAGCCGCAACAGCCTCGCCGCGAAGAACAAGCCGAGCGTCTCGGGCCTGCTGACCAACACCTGGAATACCGACATCGGCAAGGTCGGCCTGCTGATCGATGTGGCGCACTCCCTCAGCGCCAACCGCACGGACGGCCTGGTGCTCGACCCCTTCTACAAGCAGACGGCGACCAGCACCAACTGGATCTCGCGCGGCATCACCTGGCGTCAGCAGTTCTATGACCGTGTGCGCGACGGCCTCTACGCGGCGGCGCAGTGGAAGAAGGATGACCTCGAAAGCTCGCTGACCTTCTTCCGCTCCAAGTACAAGTTCGACTGGAACGAGAACAACGTCAGCAATCAGGTCGATCCTTACAACGTCCGCGTGAGCGGCGCCACGTATGACGCCAACGGCGTGATGACCAAGGGCACGCTGACCGGCGTCAACGGCAATGGCGACGTGACCGGCATCGAGGTGGAGAACCAGACGCGCTACTCCAGGCGCAGCTCGCAGACCGACGACCTGTCCTGGAAGATCCAGGGCCGGGTCAACGACCAGCTGACATGGACTTCGGACCTGCAGTACGTCAGGTCCAAGACGCAGAATTTCGACTCCACGGTGGGCACCGGCGTGCAACTGCCCAGCGAGCAGGTCGACTACACCGGCACCATGCCGCATGTGGTGTTCGACAGCGCCGCGAAGGCCATCCTGAACGACCCGTCCAAGTACTACTGGGCCATGATGATGGACCACCTGGACAAGGGCAAGGGCACGCAGAAGGCCTTGAAGCTCGATGGCCGCTGGCAGTTCAAGGACAACGGCATCCTGGAGGACCTCCGCTTCGGCGTGCGTTTCGCCAAGCGCGGCGCCGAGACCATCAACAGCATGAACGGCCAGGGTGACAGCTACAACTGGGCCACCATCACCCACGCCTGGCAGCTGGGCTGGAACATCGGCGAACAGGCCTTCATCAACCAGTCGAAGATCCCGACCTACCTGAACAACTTCAACAACTTCATGGGCGGCGGCAAGGTCGACCTGCCTTCGCTGTACTTCCCGGCGGCGTCCGTGGCCTTCGGCTGGCCCGACAGCTACAACCAGCTGCACCAGTTGTATCTCGACAAGTGCACGGCCTTCGCGGCCTCGGCGGGCTGGGATGGCGCGGGTTGCGCACAGCAGGCCAACAGCTACCAGGGTGGCGGCAAGTGGGCGCCGGCCTCCTTCGGCACCGACCCCAAGGGCACGAACACGCAGTCGGAAACCACCGCTGCAGCCTATGGCCAGTTGCGTTTCTCGTTCGAGGAAAAGGGCCTGCCGCTGGACGGCAACATCGGCCTGCGCGCGGTACGCACCAAGAACGAAGCGCAGGGCTACTCCTCGCTGAGCGTCGAGGGTGCGCCCGCCGGCGCCGTGTTGGCCAGTGGCGTCACGTTGCCCAACTTCTCGGCGGCGACGATCGCGGCGAACACCAAGGCGCAGGACTTCAACCAGAGCTTCACGGATTTCCTGCCCAGCCTGAATCTGCGCCTGAAGGCCTCGCCGGACCTGCAGTTCCGCTTCGCGGTGTCACGCGCACTGTCGCGGCCGCAGCTGGGCCAGATGCAGGCCTACCTGCCGATGAAGCTGACGCTGGACAAGGACGATCCGGCTGCGGGCTCCACCGCGCCACCCGTCATCAAGGCCGTCAAGCTGACGGGCACCGCCAACGGCAACCCGGAACTCAAGCCCATCCGGTCCACGCAGGAGGACGTGACGGCCGAGTGGTACTTTGCCAAGGGCAGCTCTTTGACGATGGCGGTGTTCAACAAAGACCTGAAGGACATCATCCTCAACCAGACCTTCAAGCGCACCATCTCGGACAGCGACGGCAAGCCGGTCAGCTTCGTGATGAACGGCCCCGTCAACGGCGCGAAGGGCTATGCGCGGGGCGCGGAAATCGCCTACCAGCAGTACTTCGACTGGGTGCCGTCCTGGCTGCAGGGCTTGGGGCTGCAGGCCAACTACACCTACGTCGACAGCAAGGTGAAGCGCTACAACGCGGTCTATTCGGCCTACTGCACGCCGGGCGCGGGGCAAGACAACCTGAACCTGTACATCAACGGCTGCGACACGGACGGCCGCACCTTCGGCGACATGCCCTTGGACAACCTCTCGCGCAACACCTACAACATCGCGCTGTTGTTCGACCGCGGACCGCTCTCTGCGCGCGTCGCCTACAACTGGCGTGGCCGCTACCTGTACGGCGTGGCGCTGAACTCCGACAACACCGGCCCCAACCAGACCAACGCGCTGGACACCAACCCGGCAAGCGCGACCTACAACCGGCACGACATCAACCTGCCGCTGGGGTTGCCGCTGTGGGCCGATGCGTATGGGCAGGTGGACGTGGGCCTGCACTACACGTTCAGCGACAGCTTCAGGATGGGCCTGGACGTGACCAACGCCACCAACAAGACCTACAAGCAGATCATGCAGCAGCACATTGGTCAGATCGGCCACAACTACTTCACATCGGGGCGCAGCTTCAAGCTCAGCGCGCAGTACACCTTCTGACCTGCGAGCCGGGAGACCCGGCTCACGCACAAAGGGCACCGCTTGCGGTGCCCTTTTTTGTTCCCGGCCTGGCGACCTATTTCATCGGCGCTGCCGCGCAATACCTGCGGATGAACTCCGAATGCTCGGGCATCGCCGCCACGCAGTTGCTGATCGTGTCGGAGACGCCCCTGAGGTAGCTCACCGTGTCCTCCACGCCCTGCAGATCGGCCAGCGCCAGCCACCCCCTGGGGCGCAGGTTCTGGCCTTCCATCACCTCGAACCAGCTCGGCTCGCGGAACAGGTCGGTGTCGTCATAGACCAGGCGCCCGCTGGCGGCGTAAAGGTCCATGCGCCAGCGCAGCTTGTCGGGGATCGCCATGTTGGCGCATGCCTGCCAGAAGCCACCGTCCTCCCGCTGGTTCAGGTGGTAATGCAGCACGATGAAGTCGCGTACCGACTCATAGCGCTCGCGGCTCACGCGGTTGTACTCGGCGATCTCCACGGGGTCGAAGCCGCGGTGCGGGAAGGCCTCGATGAGCCGGGCTACGCCCATCTGGATCAGATGCAGGGCCGTCGACTCCAGCGGCTCCACGAAGCCGGCCGACATGCCGATGGCCACGACGTTGCGCGTCCAGGCTTGCTTGCGCATGCCGGTCCTGAAGCGGATCAACCGTGGGTCGGCGAGGGCCGGCGCATCGAGGTTTCGCAGCAGCACGCCAGCGGCCTCGTCGTCGCTCATGTGACGGCTCGAATAGACATGGCCATTGCCCACGCGATGCTGAAGCGGGATGCGCCACTGCCAGCCGGCGCTGCGGGCGGTGGCGCGCGTGTAGGGCAGCAGCGGTTTCGTGCTCTCGCTGGGTACGGCCCAGGCGCGGTCGCAGGGCAGCCAGTGGCTCCAATCCTCGAAGCCGACGCCCAGCGCCTTGTCCGTCAGCAGGCCGGCGAAGCCCGTGCAGTCGAGGAAGAGGTCGCCTTCCACCAGTTCCCCACTCTGCAACTGCACCCCGCGCACGTGGCCCTGTGTCGGCCCGGGCTCCTCGTTGAGCAGCACGCGTACGACCTTGCCTTCGGTGCGGCGCACGCCGCGCTGCTCGCTCAGCGTGCGCAGGTGCCGGGCGTAGAGGGACGCGTCGAAGTGGTAGGCGTAGGCCAGGTCCGCCAGCGGCGAGTTCTGCATCTCCGGCTGCGGCAGCATGAAGCGGTTGGCCTTGGCGGCCATGCAGGAGATGACGTAGGCGTCGATCGGCTGCGCACGGCCCAAGGCGCGCAGGCGCAGCCAGTACTGGGTGAAGTCCAGCGGCCACAGCGGCTCCTTGCCGACACGGCCGAAGCCGTGGAAGTAACGCTCGCCCTGGCGACCCCAGTTGACGAATTCGATGCCGAGCTTGAAGGTGCCCTGCGTGGCCTTCAGGAAGCTGGCCTCGTCGATCCTGGCCAGGCCGTTGAACATGCGGATCAGCGGGATGGTCGCCTCGCCGACGCCGATGATGCCGATCTCCTCGGACTCGACGAGGCGAATCTCGTAGGGCGGCTTCAGCACCGCACTCAGGGCCGCGGCCGACATCCAGCCTGCCGCACCGCCGCCGACGATCACCACCTTGTGCAGCGGCTTGCCCCAGTTCTCCATGCGGTGTCCTCGTGCTCTGTCGTTCGCGGTGGAGTCTAGGAAGGCTTCATCAGCCCGTCATGGGCGCTATCCCGCAGCGCGCTCGCGCAGGAAGTCGGCGTAGGCCAGCGCGCTGCGCTTGAGCGTGCGCTTCTGCGTCTCGAAGTCCACATGCACCAGGCCGAAGCGGCGCTCGTAGCCGAAGGCCCATTCGAAGTTGTCCAGCAGCGACCAGATGAAATAGCCGCGCACGTCGACGCCGTTGTCCATGGCCCGCGAGCAGGCGGCGAAGTGGCGCTTGATGTAGGCCTGGCGCTGCCGGTCGTCGACCTCGCCGCCGCTGATCGTGTCGTGGCTGGACATGCCGTTCTCGGTGACGTAGAGCGGCGGCAGGTTGGCGTAGTCGCGCTTGAGGGCCTCGAACAGGTCCTGCAGGCCCTGCGGGTAGACCTCCCAGTCCATCGTCGTGCGCTCGACCTCGGGGTGGCGCACCCAGGCGATGGTGTCCGGACCCTGGGAGGCGAGCACGGCGCGGCTGTAGAAGTTGATGCCGAGGTAGTCGATGGGCTGGCGGATGAGTTCCATGTCGCCGGGCAGCACCAGTGGCTCGCAGCCCTTCCAGTAGCGCCACAGGTCGGCCGGGTACTCGCCCTTGAGCAGCGGGTCCAGCACCCAGCGGTTCTGGTAGATCTCGAACAGATGGGCGGCGTCGCGGTCTGCCGGGGTGTCGTGCTCGGCGTAGCCCGGTGCGCAGTTCGCGACGATGCCGTGCTGGGCCTGTGGCGCGTTGGCGCGCAGCGCCGGCAGCGCCAGGCCGTGGCCCAGCAGCAGGTGGTGCATGGCCTGCGCGGCCCAGCGCGGGTTGGCGAGGCCCGGCGCGTGGTGGCCATCGCCGTAGCCGAGATAAGCCGAACACCAGGGCTCGTTGTGCGTGGTCCAGGCCGCCACGCGGCCGCCGAGTTCGCGGCTCATCAGGTCGGCGTAGTCGGCGAAGCGCCAGGCCGTCTCGCGGTTGAGCCAGCCGCCGCGGTCCTGCAGGTGCTGGGGCAGGTCCCAGTGGTACAGGGTGGCGAAGGCGCGGATGCCGCGCTCGGCCAGTCCGTCGAGCAGGCGCTTGTAGAAATCGATGCCGCGGGTGTTCGGCCGACCGGCCTCGTCCATCACACGCGGCCAGGCGATGGAGAAGCGGTAGGCGTCGACGCCCAGGCCGGCCAGGATGTCGAGGTCCTCCTGCAGGCGGTGGTAGTGGTCGCAGGCCACGGCGCCGTTCTCGCCGCGCAGCACCTTGCCCGGGGTGGCGCAGAAACGGTCCCAGATGGACTCGAGCCTGCCGTCCTCCTGCGCGGCGCCCTCGATCTGGTAGGACGAGGTGCCGGCCCCGAAGATGAAGTCGCGCCGGTGCATGCGCGAGCCGGCGGGCGGTGCGACGAGATCGGCCAGGGAGGCGGGAGGCGGGGTCAGGTCCATGTCGGGCGGTGGTTCAGGTGGAGCGCGGCAGCGCGTGCAGCGCAGTGCGCCAGGGTTGCAGGGCGATGGGATCGGCGGGCAGGGGGCCGCGCACGCCGCAGATGAAGGAGGCGTAGCGGTTGGCCAGCGCCAGCGTGGCGGGCAGGTCGCGCTGGAGCGCGAGGCCGGCCAGCAGCAGGGCCGTGAAGGCGTCGCCGGCACCGACGGTGTCGACGATGCGGGGCTGGCTGACGCCGGCCCCTTCGGCCAGCAGCCCACCACCCGGGCCGTACAGGCACCAGCCACGGGCACCGCGGGTCAGCACGACGCGCTCCAGGGCGAAGCGCGCCATCACCGCGGCAGCCCGGCCGGCATCCGTGGCTGCGCCGGCATCGAACCAGCCGGCCAGCTGGGCGAGCTCCTCGTCGTTGAGCTTGACCCAGTCGGCCAGCATCAACGACTCGGCGGCCAGCAGCCGGGCATCGTCGCCCGGGCGCAGGTTCAGATCCAGGAAGCGCGTGCCGGCGAAGGGCTTGACGAGGGCGCGCAGCGCGGCGCGCGAGACGGCGTGGCGCTGCGCCAGGCTGCCGAAGTAGATCAGCGACGCGTTCGCATCGGCCAGGTGCCGGCGTGCCGCATCGGCGTCGAGGTGGTCCCAGGCCGCGTCGGCGTGGATCTCGAAGCGGTGGCCGCCTGCCTCCTCATGCACGCTGACGCGCCCGGTGGGGCGGCGCGCGTCGCGTTGCAGGCCGGCCGCGTCCAGGCCGTAGCGGCGGGCGCTGTCGAGCACGAGGCCGGCGTTGGCATCGTCCGCGCCGATGCGGCTGACGAACAGGGAGGGTGCGCCCAGGGCCGCCAGCGAGCGCGCCACGTTGAAGGGCGCGCCGCCCGCGACGGGGCCGTCATGGAATTCGTCGACCAGGGCTTCGCCCAGGACGGCGACAGGGGAGGGAAGCATGCGAAATATTCTATGCAACACAAAATGTTTAGTGAACAATTCGCAACCTAGGTTTTGCCCTGAATCGACCGGACACCCCGTCCTCATGGGTGGGGGCGAAGCCGGCGATGACACAATCGCACCAATGCGCACTGCTAAACAACAGCTGGAGTCCGGGGCATGGCCGACAAGGGAGTGACGATTCGCGAACTGGCCGAGGCTGCGGGCGTGTCGATCGGCACGGTGTCGCGGGCGCTGAAGGGCCAGCCCGGCCTGTCGGAGCAGACCCGGGCGCAGGTGCTCGGCGTGGCCCAGCAGATGGGCTACGACACGGCCAAGCTGCGCACCGGCAAGCCGCGCCGCGTGCTGTTCCTGTACAGCCGCAGCCTCGGATCGCTGGCGAACAACCCGTTCTATTCCTACGTGCTGCATGGTGCCGAGACGGCCTGCCGGGAGGCGGGCGTGCCGTTGAGCATCATGTCGGTGCTGGCGGGCGACGACGTCGTCGGCCAGGTGCGCCGCCACGAGTCGGACGCCTTGCTGGGAGCGGGCTACTTCGACCCCGAGGCGATGGAGGCGATCCGCCGTTGCGATCTGCCGCTCGTGCTCGTCGACCACTTCCACCCCGGCGTGCGCTGCGTCAACGACGACAACCTGCTGGGTGCCTGGCTGGCCACGCAGCACCTGCTGGAGGGGAATTCCCAGCGCATCGCCGCGATCTTCGGGCCGCTGGCGCATTACTCGACGTCACTGCGCGCCAAGGGCTTCCGCCGCGCCCTCTTCGAGGCCGGCCGCTTGTTCGATCCCGACTACGAGGTCACGCTGGACCCGGCCCTGGAGTACCGGGAGGCCGGCCGCGACGCCATGCGCCGCCTGCTGGCGCTGCCCAGGCCGCCCGACGCCGTGTTCGCCTACAACGATTCCACCGCGATGTTCGCCATCGAGCTGTGCCACGAGATGGGCCTGCGCGTGCCGCAGGACATCCGCTTCATCGGCTACGACGACATCGAGGAGGCTGCGCGCAACAAGCCACCGCTGTCGACCGTGAAGATGGACAAGGAGGCGCTGGGTCACGTCGCGGCGCGCGCGCTCATCGAGGGTGATGTGGCGCCCAACGATGCCTCGCTGCCGGTGGAACTGGTCATCCGCGAGAGCTCCCGCGTGGGCCCGCCCGTGCCGGCGGTGGCCGCGCCCCGCAAGCCCAGGCGGCAGGCGGCCGCGGCCGGGCGCTGAGCGGGCCACTCCGGGAGGGGGGGGCGTGGGCGCCCCTAGGTGTTTGCACCGCTTAACGTTTGTTCGTCCGTCGAACAAAAATAACGCTGTTTACTAAAAAGTGCTGCCCCAGGCAGCCAAGGAGACAGCCGTGCTTGCCGATCCGGATGGGGCCGCCGCGCCTTTGATGCCTGCCGCCGGGGCCCCGGCCGCGAGCGCCACCCGCCCCGCGCCCGCCGTGGACGACCGCGTGCCGGCGTCGCAGAAGATCGGCTTCGGCCTGGGCTCCTTCCTCGACATGTGGGGGCACTGGCTCTACCAGTCGCTGGCCTTCCACGTCTTCAACGTCTTCCTGGGCGTGGCGCCCGGGCTGATCTCCACGGCCCTGGGCCTGAAGATCTTCGTCGACGCCGTGTCGGACGCGATGTTCGGCTGGCTCTCGGACAACACCCGCACGCGCTGGGGGCGTCGGCGCCCCTTCATCCTCGTCGGCGGCGTGCTGTCGGGCATCGGCCTGCCGCTGATGTTCGCCGTCGGCCGCGGCTGGAGCGACACCGAGTACTTCGTCTTCATCCTCGTTTCGACCTGCCTCTACGCGCCGGTCATGAGCTGCTTCGCGATGCCGTGGAACAGCCTGGGCGCCGAGATGACGCCGGGCTACCACGAGCGCACGCGCGTGATGTCCATCAAGAACGCGATCCAGAAGATCCCCGAGCTGGCGATGTTCGTTGCCGCCCAGTTCACGACGCTGGCCCTCTTCAACGACGCGAGCGGCAAGCCCGACATCCTGAAGGGCGCGCAGGTCTACACCGCCATCCTCGGCGGCATCATGATCGTCGTGTCGCTGCTGATCTTCTCGTTGACGCGCGAGCGCTACTACGAGAGCTTCGTCGCCAGGAGCACGCAGCGCGTGCCCTTCAAGGACACGCTCTACCGCACGCTGAAGAACCGCCCCTTCCGCCAGATGCTGGGCACCATGCTGGCCTACAACATGGCCACCGCCATGGTGGGCCTGCTGGGCTACTACGCGACGGTCTACTACGTCTGCGGCGGCAACATCGTCGAGGCCACCAAGTGGAACTCCCTGATGGGCGTGGCGGGCCTGGTCTGCGGGCTGGTCGGCATCACGTTCGCCGGCTGGGTCGCCCGGGCTTACGGCAAGCGCAACGCGCTGATGACGGTGCTGGTGCTGGGCATCTTCGCCTTCATCGGCGACTGGTTCTTCTACAACCCGGCGCTGCCGTGGCTGCAGCTCTTCGCCAGCGGCGGCGTGGCCTTCGTCGGCGCCGGCTTCTGGACCATCTACGGCTCGGCCATGGCCGACGTCGTCGACCATGACGAGCTGGGCACCGGCCAGCGCCGCGAGGGCTCGTTCGCGGCCTGCGGCTCGTGGATCTCCAAGGTCGGCCTGGCGCTGGGCAACAGCGCATCGGGGTGGGTGCTGATGTTCACCGGCTTTGACGCCAAGCTGCCGGCACAGGGCGAGGAGGCCATCCTGCTGATCCGCATCTTCCTGTCGGGCGTGCCCATCTGCGGCCTGCTGGTCGCGCTGTTCATCGTCTCGCGCTACTTCCTGACCGAGCAGCGCATGCACGAGATCCGCATCGCGCTGGAGGCGCGCCGCGGCACCGTCTGATCCATCTCCGGGAGATCCGCATGACTTCACCCTGGCTGCGCCGCGTGCTGCTGGCCGCGTTCACCTGCCTGGCGGCTTCGTTGGCGCTGGCGGCACCGCACGAGACGCTCAAGCTCGACACCCCCAAGCCCAGGCTCGCGCCCACGCCGCCTATGGGCTGGAACTCGTGGAACAAGTTCGCCTGCAATGTGTCCGAGCAGTTGATCCGCCAGCAGGCCGACGCCATGGTCGCCTCGGGCATGAAGGCCGCGGGCTACACCTACATCGTCATCGACGACTGCTGGCAGAAGAGCCGCGACGCGGACGGCAACATCCAGCCCGATCCCGAGCGCTTTCCGTCGGGCATGAAGGCGCTGGCCGACTACGTGCATGGCAAGGGCCTGAAGTTCGGCCTCTACTCCGACGCCGGCGCGCTGACCTGCGGCGGCCGCCCGGGCAGCGCCGGCCACGAGTTCCAGGACGCCCGGCAGTACGCGAAGTGGGGCGTGGACTACCTCAAGTACGACTGGTGCTACACCGGCCCACGCAACCCGGAGGCGGCCTACACCATCATGGCCAAGGCGCTGCGGGAGTCGGGCCGCGACATCGTGCTGTCCATCTGCGAGTGGGGCAGCAGCCAGCCCGGGCGCTGGGCTCAGCCCGTCGGCCACCTGTGGCGCACGACGGGCGACATCTGGGACGCCTGGCAGGGCAAGAAGGAGTGGTCGCACGGCCTGCTGGACATCATCGACATGAATGCCGAGCTGTGGGCCGACGCAGCGCCCAACGGCTGGAACGACCCCGACATGCTGGAGGTGGGCAACGGGGGCATGACGACGACCGAGTACGAGAGCCATTTCTCCCTCTGGGCCATGCTGGCGGCACCGCTGATTGCCGGCAACGACATGAGCCGGATGGACGCCGACACGCGCCGCATCCTGACCAACGCCGAAGTGATTCGCGTCGACCAGGACCCGCTCGGGCGCCAGGGCCGGCGTGTCTGGCGCGAAGGGGCGCTGGAAGTCTGGGTGCGCACGCTGGCGGATGGCGACCGCGCTGCGGTGTTGTTCAACCGGGGCGAGGTCGCAGCGGACATCAAGGTGAGCTGGGCGCAGCTGGATCTGCCCGGCCGGCTCAAGGCCGAGGTGCACGACCTGTGGTCGGGTCAGAGAACCCGTGGCGTGGCGGGCGAGTTCGGCGGGCGTGTCGCGCCGCACGGCGTGCTGATGCTGCGCATCACGCCGACGCCTTAGCGGCCTGCGACAGAGCGGCGCCGCCAGGTCCCGCGGCAAGGTTCACCGGACGCGGCGGCAGCGGCACGGCGGCGCGGCCGGCGAGCCAGACGTCGCATGCGGCCTGCATCTGCGGGAAGGCCGGTTCGAGCGCGCGGCATGTGAGTGGGGCGGGGCGGGGCAAAAAAAAGCGGGAGGCTTTCGCCTCCCGCTTTCGTGCTTGCTGCGCTGTCGCTCTTTAGAAGTCGACGGTGCCGCGCACGTAGATGGTCCGGCCGACCGGATCGTAGAAGCGCGAATCCCAACCGCCACCCTGGAACAGGGCCGACTGATTGGAGAAGGGCGGCTTCTCGTTGGTCAGGTTGCGCACACCTGCCAGCAGCGACACGGCCTTGAACGGCGAGAAGCTGACATAGGCGTCGGCGGTCGTGTAGGCCTTGACCGTGTTGCCCGGGTTCATGTCCTGGTAGCCAGACTTGTAATGCACGGACAGGCCAGCGCCCCAGCCGTCCTTGGACCAGCTGCCAGCAAGGTGGTGCTGCCACTTGAAGACCGGACCTGCACCGGAGTAGACGCCGACGTTCTGGTTCCAGGGGCCGTTCTTGTAGTTCTGGTACTCGTACTTGCTGACGTAGGTGGACTGATACTCGACGCCCATGCGGCCAACCGACGTGGTCAGCTGGTACTGCATGCCCAGGTCGATACCCGAGGTCTTCACGCCACCCAGGTTCTGCGTGCGTTCGTCGATGTAGCCGCAGGTCGGCGAGGTCGGGCCACCGGCGCAGGCGCGCGTGTTCAGCGGCAGGATATTGCCCGGCTGCACGAAGTGGAAGTACTGCTGGAAGGTCTGGTAATCGCTGAACAGCGTTTCTTCGGGGATCGAGTTGATGAGGTCATTCACCCGGATCGACCAGAAGTCGATGCTGGTGCTGAGGCCGCGCATCGGTTCGAACACCAGGCCCAGCGTGAAGCTCTTGGACTTCTCGGGCTTCAGGTCCTTGTTGCCACCGAAATAGGCCTGGAACTGCACGTCGCAGTTCGCGCCTGCCGTGGCGGGGTCTTTCGGCACGCCGTTCGGGCAGTTCAGCGGGTTGTTGTAGCCGCTGCCCGTGTTGGTGAAGCCCGTGCTGGCATTCAGTTCATACAGCGACGGCGCGCGGAAACCGGTCGATGCCGAACCGCGCACCAGCAGCTCCTTGGCCGGCTGGTAACGGAAGCTCAGCTTGGGGTTGGTGGTGTTGCCGAAGTCGCTGTACTTGTCAAAGCGCACCGAGCCCGTCACTTCGAGGTCCTTGGTCAGCGGCACGTTCAGCTCGCTGTAGACGGCGGAAACGTTGCGCGTGCCTTCGGAGTGGGCATCGGGGTCGACGCCCGTGCTGGCCGACACGGAAACCGCGAAGTCATGGTGGTTGAAATCGCGATAGTCCTCGCGGCGGAATTCCGCGCCGACGGCGATCTGCACCGGACGCGTGGCGCCGAACCAGTCGCCCAGCTCCCTGCCGGCGCTGCCCGTGACGCTGGTCACCTTGCCGATGCTGGTGCTCAGCAGGCCGGTCAGCGCGGCGCTGCGGATGAGTTCCAGGCTTTGCGGGGTCTGGTCGCCGAACGGGTTGATGATGCCGCGGATGAGGCCTTCGCCGATGACGTCGCCATCGGCATAGCCGCCGGTCAGGAAGCGATCATTCTGCGTGTGGTTGTAGGCCAGTGCCGCTTTGTAGTCCCAGCCAGCGGCATTGCCTTCGGCCGTGAACAGGCCGCGGTACTGCTTGCCGGTGGACTTGTCCTGGCGCGGGCCGTTGATGAGGTCGCGCCACCAGACCAGCACGCCGCCCTTCTGCGTGAGAGTGGGGTTGGGGAACTGCTTCGTCGGGTTGTTGAAGGGCTCGCCGTCGGCGCCGTAGGGGTCGAAGTTGGGGCTGTAGCCCGGCTTGGTCAGCGCCGCGGTCGGGAAATAGGTGGTGCCCGGGTTGATCCAGTAGCCCCCATAGGGCACGGGCGCAACCTTCGTCTCGACCGAGTTCTTCGAGTAGAAGGCCTCGGCACCCAGCCTGAGGTTCGGGCTGGCGTCAAAGGTGCCCTTGAGCAGACCCGAGACCGTCTCGCTGCGCGGGCTGATGCTGACGAAGGGCGGCGTGACGATGCGGCAGCCCGTGCTGGCGGCATTCGGGATCAGGTTGTCTGCATTGCAAGCCGGAGCAGCCGGGCTGTAGTAGGCGCCGCCATTGGTCACCTGGTAGTTGGCCGGGAAGGTGCTGTTGGACAGGCCGCCGACGATGCGCTTGTTGAAGTCGCGCTGGTCGCCGTTGATGAAGTCACGCTTCTTGAGGCTCACCGTGCCGAAGACGTTCCAGCCATCCTTGGCGAGGTCGCCAATGCCGTAACCCAGGCTGGCGCTGTTCGTCGTGCCGCCGGCTTTTTCAGGGGCGTCATAGCCCAAGCTGATCGTGCCGCCGGTGTAGTTGTTCTTGGTGATGAAGTTGATCACGCCGCCGATGGCGTCGGTGCCGTAAAGCGACGAGGCGCCATCGCGCAGCACTTCGACGCGCTCGATGGCGGAGAACGGGATCATGTTCATGTCGGGCGCGGAGGCACCGGTCGCGCTGTTGGCGATGCGCTGGCCGTTGAGCAGCACCAGCGTCTTGTCCGGTCCGATGCCGCGCATGTCGGCGTAGCTCACACCGCCTGTGCCGGAGCCGATCGCAGACGCCATGTTCTGCGTGGCCTGGATGGACGACAGGAGCCCGAGGATCTGCTCGACCGAGGTGACGCCCTGAGACTTCAGCTCGCTCATCTTGATGATGGTCACGGGCACGGAGGTTTCCGCATCAATGCGCTTGATCGCGGAACCGGTGACGGTCACGCGCTCAATTTGCTGCGGCTCGGCCTGTTGGGCCCAAGCATTGAAACCACCCACGGTCAACAGGACCGCGGCGGCGATTTTGGTTTGCTTATGCATCACTGCTCCAGAAAAGTGTGGCAAGCGGGTGTGTTGCCAGACGGCTCAGCCAAAGATGATTCGCCCGGTCGGGCGATGGCTGGCGCAAATTCTCGGAGCAGGGTGAATTTCGTAATGGCTAGGGAAACCCTAGATCGCCGCGCGGGCACGGGGTCACTGCCGTACCGGCAACCCCCAAGTCCTTGATGCCACTGGGATTTGTCGGAGTGTGGAATCCGCCGGGGTGTGGCTGGAATGCTGCAGTTTCCCTGTCAGCAAACAATCTTAACCATTCAACACCGCACGGAAGCAAATAACGCTTTTGTTCATCACTTATATGTTTTGGCGTTATTTATGATGAAAACTAATGATCTTGTTGTGATATATGATTTCATGGATTGCGAGTTTTGGAAGCAATGTTCCAGCTTGCAAAATTAGTTTGCGCGGGTTTCCGCAAAACTTGCTTTCGCCAGCCTGTCGGACGTGTTTTCAGCGGCCCAGGCGGCGTGACAGCAGGGCGGCGGCCTCTTGCAGCGGGCGGACGAGCGCCCCATCGGGAGTGGTGTCGAAACTGGCGCTGGGCCCGATGGCCGTGATGGCCATCACCAGCCGCCCCGAGGCCTCGAAGACCGGCGCGGCCAGTGCGCTGACGCCTGCGACGACGCTGTCGCGCGAGGTGGCCAGGCCGTCCCGGCGCACGGTTGTCGTCGTGGTGGCGTCCGGCAGTGGCTCGCCCAGCGCGGCGGCCTCCTCGGTGCGCCAGGCCGCGAACAGCCGCCCGGACGCCGTGCCTGCCAGGCTCATCACCGTGCCGTGGCGCATGCTGATGTGTACCGGTGTGGGCCCCTCGGCCACGCGCACGATGGTGGGGCCGTGCGTGCCCCAGACGGCGATCGCCACCGTGTGGCCGAGTTGCCGTGCCAACTCTTCGATGACCGGCGTGGCCAGCCGCACCGGGTCGTACTGCTGCAGGCTGATGAGGCCCAGCTGCATGGCCAGCGGCCCGAGGCCGTAAGGCCCGCTGCCGCCGTCCTGCTCCACCAGGCCCAGCTTGATGAAGCTGACCAGATAGGGGTGGGCCTTGGCCGGCGTCATGCCGGCCTCCCGGGCCAGGTCCTTCAGCGCCATGGGCCGGCCGTGGTGGGCCAGCGCCAGCAACAACTGGCCGCCGACTTCGATGCTCTGTATGCCTCTCGGACCCTTGGTGTTGCCCATGTTCAAAATTCTATATTGGTGAACTTGTTTGGAATAGGATAAATTTGGCGCCCGACGTTGGAGACCTGCCCATGACCGCCAAAGCCTTTGCCTCTCAAGCCGACCTGGAAGAAAAGAAGGTCAGCTTCGAACGCCTGTCCGAACATGCCTGGGCATACACGGCCGAGGGCGATCCCAACACCGGCATCGTCATCGGCCGTGACGCGGCCATGGTGGTGGACACCCAGGCCACGCCGGTCATGGCGGCCGACGTGATCCGGCGCATCCGCGAAGTCAGCAACGTGCCCATCAAATACGTGCTGCTCAGCCACTACCACGCGGTGCGGGTGCTGGGCGCGGCCGCCTTCAAGGCCGAGGGCCTGGAGCAGGTCATCGCCAGCGAAGGGACGCTGGCGCTCATCAAGGAGCGCGGCGAGCAGGACAAGGCCAGCGAGATCGGCCGCTTCCCGCGTCTGTTCCGCAACGTCGAGTCCGTGCCCGCCGGGCTGACCTGGCCGACGCTGACCTTCTCCGGCCGGCTGACGCTGGACCTCGGCGGCGTCCAGGTCGAGATGTTCTCGCCCGGCCGTGGCCACACCGCCGGCGACACGGTGGCCTGGCTGCCGCAAGAGCGGGTGCTGTTCAGCGGCGACCTGGTCGAGTTCGATGCCACGCCCTATTGCGGCGATGCCCACTTCACCGACTGGCCCGCCACGCTTGACGCCATCGCCGCCCTGGATGCCCAGGCCCTGGTGCCCGGCCGCGGCCCCGCGCTGAAGGGCGCCGCGCAGGTGGCGGCGGGCCTGGAGGGCACGCGCGCCTTCGTCAGCGAGCTGTATGCGGCCGTGCGGTCGGGCGTGCAGGCCGGAGAGGAACTGAAGGCCGTCTACCAGCGCACGATGGCGACCCTGCGTCCCAAGTACGGCCACTGGGTCATCTTCGACCACTGCATGCCCTTCGACGTGACCCGCGCCTACGACGAGGCGGGCGGCACCTCGCACCCGCGCATCTGGACGGCCGAGCGCGACATCGAGATGTGGAAGGCGCTCGAGGGGGCCTGAGCCGTGGACCTGCCCCGCTACCCCTACCACCAGAGCCTGGAGCAACGCTCCGGCCAGCCGCAGCGCCGGCCCGTCGTCATCGTCGGCGCCGGCCCGGTGGGGCTGACGCTGGCGCTGGACCTGGCTCGGCGCGACGTGCCGGTCGTCGTCATCGATGACAGCGACCACATCGGCAGCGGCTCGCGCGCCGTCTGCTGGGCCAAGAAGACGCTGGAAGTGTTCGATCGCCTGGGCATCGGCGAGGCGGTCGCGCGCGACGGCGTGCGCTGGCAGCGTGGCCGCGTCTTCCACGGCGAGCGCGAGGCCTATGCCTTCGACCTGCTGCCCGAGGCGCATCACAAGATGCCGGCGATGGTCAACCTGCAGCAGGACCAGGTCGAGGCGCGCCTGGTGCGCGCCGTGCAGCTGGATTCGCGCATCGAGCTGCGCGGCCGGCATGAGCTGATCGGGCTCGTGCAGGACGCCCAGGATCCATCGCGGGGCGTGACGCTCAACCTGCGCACGCCCGACGGCCTGTTCGACATGCACGCCGACTGGGTGGTGGCCTGCGACGGCGCGCGCAGCCCCACGCGCGCGCTGCTGGGGCTGAGCTTTCAGGGCCAGGTCTTCGAAGACCGCTTCCTGATCGCCGACGTGCGCCTGGCCGAGGGCGCGCGTCCACGCGGGCTGGACCCGGCCAGGCCCGAGCGCTGGTTCTGGTTCGACCCGCCCTTCCACCGCGGCCAGTCCGTGCTGCTGCATGCGCAGGCCGAGGGGCTGTGGCGCATCGACTTCCAGCTCGGCCGCGATGCCGACGTCGAGGCCGAGCGTGATCCCGGGCGCATCAGGGGCCGCGTCGCCGCGATGCTGGGAACCGACCAGTTCGAGCTGGCCTGGTCGTCCATCTACCAGTTCTGCTGCCGGCGCGCCGAGCGCTTTCGCGTCGGGCGCGTGCTGCTGGCCGGCGACGCGGCGCACCAGGTCTCGCCGTTCGGCGCGCGGGGCGCGAACAGCGGCGTGCAGGACGCCGACAACCTCGGCTGGAAGCTCGCCGCGGTGCTGAAGGGCGAGGGCGGCGACGTGCTGCTGGACTCCTACGAGTTCGAGCGCATCGAGGCGGCCGACGACAACATCGCCCATTCGACACGCGCGACGGACTTCATCAGCCCCAAGAGCGCGCTGAGCCTGCGCCTGCGCAAGGCGGCGCTGGACCTGGCTGCGCGCGCCGACTTCGCCAAGCCGCTGGTCAACAGCGGCCGCCTCTCGATGCCGACCGAGCATGTCGACTCGCCGCTGAGCACGCTGGATGCCGAGGCCTGGGCGGGTGGCCCCGCACCCGGCTGGCCCGCGCCCGATGCACCCCTGGCGGGCGGCGGCTGGCTGAGCGAGCAGTTCGGCGCGGCTTTCCTGCTGCTGGCCTTCGGCTGGCCGGTGCAGGCGCAGGGCGTGCGCGTGATCACGCTGCCGGCCGAGGGCGTGGCGGCCACGCGCTACGGCGCCCGGCCGGGCAGCGTCGTGCTGGTGCGCCCCGATGCCGTCATCGCGGCCCGCTGGCATCGCTTCGACGCCGATGCGGTGCGCGCGGCCCTGGCCCGCGCCCATGGGAGGCCCTCATGAACAAGCTGAACCTGACCCCGGGCTTTGGCGCGGAGGCCGATGCCTTCTACGCCGAACTCATCGCTGCGCAGGCGGGCCTTTCCGACGAGGCCGCCGCCGACTGGCTGGCGCGGCTGACCCTGATCCTGTGCAACCACATCGGCGACCGCGAGGTGCTTCGCCAGGCCTTCGCGCTCGCCAACGAACGCCATGACTGAACTGACCTATCTCACCGGCTTCGGCAACCAGCACAGCAGCGAGGCCGTCTCCGGCGCGCTGCCGATCGGCCGCAACAGCCCGCAGAAGGCGCCGCTGGGCCTGTACGCCGAGCTGCTGTCCGGCAGCGCCTTCACCGCGCCGCGTGCCGACAACCAGCGCACCTGGATGTACCGGCGCCGCCCGTCGGTGGCCGTTGGCGGCTACGCGCCGCTGGCGCATGCGCTGTGGAAGAGCGGCGCGGCCGCAGGCGAATGCGCCGCGCCCGACCCGCTGCGCTGGGGCCCCACGCCGCTGGCGGGCGAGGGCGACTTCGTCGACGGCCTGCGCAGCTATGCCGTCAACGGCGAGGTGGGCATGACCGGCATGGGCGCGCTGGCCTATGTCGCCACGCGCGCCATGGGGCGCCGTGCCCTCGTCAATGCGGACGCCGAGATGCTGCTCGTGCCGCAGCAAGGGCGCCTGCTCGTGACGACCGAGCTGGGCCGGCTGGAAGTGGCGCCCGGCTCCATCGCGCTGCTGCCGCGCGGCCTGGCCTTCAAGGTGGACCCGCTGGACGTGCCGGCGCGCGGCTACGTCTGCGAGAACTATGGCGCGGCCTTCCGGCTGCCGGAGCTGGGCCCCATCGGCTCCAACGGCCTGGCCAACCCGCGCGATTTCGAGGCCCCGGTGGCATGGCACGAAGCCGAGGAGGGCGAGTACGAGATCGTCAAGCGCTACGGCGGCCAGCTGTGGCGCGCGACGCAGGCGCACAGCCCGTTCAACGTGGTGGCCTGGCACGGCAATCTCGTGCCCTACCGCTGGGACACGTCGCGCTTCATGACGATCAACACCGTCAGCTTCGACCACCCCGACCCCAGCATCTTCACCGTGCTGACCAGCCCCAGCGACACGCCCGGCTGGGCCAACGTCGACTTCGTCATCTTCCCGCCGCGCTGGATGGTGGCCGAGGACACCTTCCGCCCGCCCTGGTACCACCGCAACGTGATGAGCGAGTTCATGGGCCTGGTGCTGGGTCAGTACGACGCCAAGCCCGAGGGCTTCAAGCCCGGCGGCGCCAGCCTGCACAACAGCTACGTGCCGCACGGCCCCGACACCGAGGCCTTCGACAGGGCCAGCAACGCCGACCTGAAGCCGCACAAGCTGGACGCGACGCTCGCCTTCATGTTCGAGACGCGCTGGCCGCTCAGGCCCACGGCCTGGGCGCTGCGGGACGCACCGCTGGAGGCGGCCTATGCCGACTGCTGGCAGGGATTGAAGGAAGAATTCAAGGTATGAGCATCGACCACACCCACGACGCCGCGGCCCTGTCCTGGGTCGCCTCGGCCAACGACCCGGCCACCGACTTCCCGCTGCAGAACCTGCCGTTCTGTTCGTTCCGCCGCGCGGGCACGCTGGAACCCTGGCGCGTGGGCGTGGGCATCGGCGACCAGATCCTGGACCTGAGCGCCTGGGGCATCGCGGACCTGAACGCGCTGATGGCCCGCCCGCGCCACGAACGCCGGGCGCTGCGCCATCGCCTCTTCGACACGCTGAAGGCCGGCGCGCCCGAAGTCGAACTCGTGCCGCAAGCCCAAGCCGAATACGCGCTGCCCTGCCGCATCGGCGACTACACCGACTTCTACACCGGCATCCACCACGCCCGCGCCGTGGGCCGGCTGTTCCGCCCCGACAACCCGCTGCTGCCCAACTACCAGTGGGTGCCCATCGGCTACCACGGCCGCAGCTCCTCCATCGTCGTCAGCGGAACAGCGCTGCGCCGGCCCAAGGGCCAGGTCAAGCCGCCGGACGCCGAGGTGCCGGTCTTCAAGGCGAGCGCCCGCATCGATTGCGAGCTGGAGCTGGGCCTGTTCGTCGGCCCCGGCAATGCGCTGGGCGAGCCCTTCGGCATCGACGAGGCCGATGAGCACGCCTTCGGCCTGACGCTGCTCAACGACTGGTCGGCGCGCGACATCCAGCCCTGGGAGTACCAGCCGCTGGGCCCCTTCCTGGCGAAGAGCTTCGGCACGACGATCTCGCCCTGGATCGTCACGATGGAGGCGCTGGAGCCCTTCCGCATCCCGTTCACGCGGCCGGCCGAAGACCCGCAGCCGCTGCCCTATCTGGATTCGCCGGCCCACCGCGCGAACGCCAGCTACGACGTCGAGCTGGAGGTCTGGCTGAAGACGCCGGCCATGGCCCGGCCCGCGCGCATCTCGCACTCCAACCTGCGCCATGCCTACTGGTCGCTGGCGCAGATGCTGACCCACCACGCCAGCAACGGCTGCAACCTGCAGCCGGGCGACCTGCTGGGCACCGGCACCATCAGCGGGCCGGCGCCCGAGGAGGCCGGCTCGCTGCTGGAGCTGACCGGCGGCGGCAGGCAGCCCATCACCCTGGCCAACGGCGAGCAACGCACCTTCCTGCTGGATGGCGACCAGCTCGGCCTGCGTGCCCACGCCGAGAGGCCGGGCTTTCGCCGCATCGGCTTCGGCGCCTGCGACGGCGTGATCCTGCCGGCGGCCTGAGCCGGCCGGGCGGCGGCCGAGGGACTGAATCAAACCGGGGCGTGGCCGGCCCGTTTCCGTGCGGCGACGGGATGCCGTGCGCGCCAACGGTGCGAGGCGCACCGGGGCGGGGCCGTAACTCGCCACAACCGTGCCCGCCGGTGCGAGGGCTGCAGGGGTGACGAAGGCCATGGGGCTGGCACGAGGCTTGCGCTCCTGCCCTTCGGCTACTCGACCCCTCATCCCAACCCGGAGGATTCACGATGCTTCGCCGTTCCGCCCTCGCGCTGGCCGCCGCCAGCCTGCTCGCCCCCGCCGCCTTCGCCGCCGACACCATCAAGGTGGGCGTGCTGCACTCGCTGTCGGGCACCATGGCCATCTCCGAGACCGTGCTCAAGGACACGGTGCTGATGGCCATCGACGAGATCAACGCCAAGGGCGGCCTGCTCGGCAAGAAGCTGGAGCCGGTGGTCGTGGACCCGGCCTCCAACTGGCCGCTGTTCGCCGAGAAGGCCAAGCAGCTGATCAGCCAGGACAAGGTCGCGGTGGTGTTCGGCTGCTGGACGTCGGTGAGCCGCAAGTCGGTGCTGCCGGTGTTCGAGCAGACCAACTCGCTGCTGTTCTACCCCGTGCAGTACGAGGGCGAAGAGCTGTCGAAGAACGTGTTCTACACGGGTGCCGCGCCCAACCAGCAGGCCATTCCCGCCGTCGAATACCTGATGAGCAAGGACGGCGGTGGCGCCAAGCGCTTCGTGCTGCTGGGCACCGACTACGTCTACCCGCGCACCACCAACAAGATCCTGCGCGCCTTTCTGAAGAGCAAAGGCATCCCCGAAGCCGACATCATGGAGGACTACACCCCCTTCGGCCACGCGGACTATCAAAGCATCATCGCCAAGATCAAGAAGTTCGCCTCCGAAGGCAAGAAGACCGCCGTGGTGTCGACCATCAATGGCGACTCCAACGTGCCCTTCTACAAGGAACTCGGCAACCAGGGCCTGAAGGCGACGGACGTGCCGGTGGTGGCCTTCTCGGTGGGTGAGGAAGAGCTGCGCGGCGTGGACACCAAGCCGCTGCAAGGCCACCTGGCGGCGTGGAACTACTTCATGTCCATCAAGTCGCCGGCCAACGACGCCTTCATCAAGAAGTGGAGCGCCTACGCCAAGGCCAAGGGCATCGCCGGCCACAAGGACAAGCCGCTGACCAACGACCCGATGGAGGCCACCTACATCGGCATCAACATGTGGGCGCAGGCGGTCAAGAAGGCTGGCAGCACCGACACCGACAAGGTCATCGCCGCCATGGCCGGCCAGACCTTCCCGGCGCCGTCCGGCATCACGTCCAAGATGGACGAGAAGAACCACCACCTGCACAAGTCGGTCTTCATCGGCGAGGTGAAGGCGGACGGCCAGTTCAACGTGGTGTGGAAGACGCCGGGCCCCGTCAAGGCCCAGCCGTGGAGCCCCTACATCCCCGAGAACAAGGGCAAGAAGGACGAGCCCACTAAATAAGTCCCCCCCGAGGCGCCACGGCGCCTCCCCCCAGGGGGCGCCGCCAGTGGCCTGGCAAAGCCAGTTCCACGGCGGCTGCTGGAGGGGCGCGCGTGCATTCGCACGGCGCTGGTTTCGTCCGCTTGGATCTTCATGATCAAGAGACTTCTTCTCGGTGGCTTGCTGGCCTTGTGTGTGTGGTCTGCACACGCGCTGACGCCTGAACTCGCCGCGCGCATCGCGGCCGGCGACGGCGACGACCGCGTGGCCGCGTTGCAGCAGGCGGTGACGGCGGGCGATGCGTCGCTGGCGCCGTTCCTGCGCGCACTGCAGGACGGCCGCGTGTGGCTGAAGGGTGGGCAGGCGCTCGTCGTCGCCGAGGGCCAGGCCGCCCCGGCCGATGCCGAGGAGCCGATGCTCAACAACCGCATGCGCCGCGAGATCGACGCTGCACTTGCCGGCCTCGACCTGCTGTCGCCGGAGCGCGCCACGCGGGCCAGGGCGCTGGCCACGCTGCGCGACGATGCGGACGCGTCCAAGCTTGCGCTGTTCGAACGCGCGCTGGCGGCCGAGAGCGATGCCGGCCTGCGCGTGCAACTGAACGCGCTGGTGGCCGGCGCCAGGCTGTCGTCCGCCGACCCGGGCCAGCGCCGTGCCGCAGCGGCCGAACTGGCCGGCAGCGCCGACCCCGCCACTCGGGCGTTGCTGCTGGACAAGCTGAGCGGCGAGACCGACCCCGGCGCCAAGGCCGCCATGCAGAAGGCCGTGGCCGACATCGGCGAGCGCCTCGCCTGGGGCGAGCGCGCGCAGCTGCTGTTCTCGGGCCTGAGCCTGGGTTCGGTGCTGCTGCTGGTCGCGCTGGGGCTGGCCATCACCTACGGCCTGATGGGCGTCATCAACATGGCCCACGGCGAGCTGCTGATGGTGGGCGCCTACGCCACCTACTGCGTGCAGCAGGCCTTTCGCGCCTGGCTGCCCGCCGCGTTCGACTACTACCTGTGGCTGGCGCTGCCGGCGAGCTTCCTGGCCGCGGCGCTCGTCGGCGCGGCCATGGAGCGCACCGTCATCCGCTGGCTCTACGGCCGGCCGCTGGAGACGCTGCTGGCCACCTGGGGCATTTCCCTCGTGCTGATGCAGGCCGTGCGCACGCTGTTCGGTGCGCAGAACGTGGCGGTGGAAAACCCCGGCTGGCTGTCGGGCGGCTGGGCGCTGCTGCCCAACTTCACGCTGCCCTACAACCGCCTCGCCATCCTCGCCTTCGCGGCCCTGGTGCTGGTCGGCATGGCGCTGCTGCTGGCCAGGACGCGCCTGGGCCTGATGGTGCGCGGCGTCACGCAGAACCGCCGCATGGCGGCCTGCGTAGGCGTCAACACGGCACGCGTCGACACGATGGCCTTTGCGCTCGGCTCGGGCATCGCCGGCCTCGCCGGCTGCGCGCTGAGCCAGATCGGCAACGTCGGCCCGGACCTGGGCCAGAGCTACATCGTCGACGCCTTCATGGTGGTCGTGCTGGGCGGTGTGGGCCAGCTCGCCGGCACCGTCTACGCCGGCCTGGGCCTGGGCGTGCTGTCCAAGCTGCTGGAGGGCTGGCAGGGCGCCGTGCTCGCCAAGATCGCGCTGCTGATGCTGCTGGTGCTCGTCATCCAGAAGAAGCCGCAAGGCCTGTTCGCGCTGAAGGGCAGGTCGGTCGAATGAAGAAGAACCTCCTCATCGCCGTGGCCGTGCTGACGCTGCTCCTGCCCTTCCTGCACCTCGCCTTCCCGCCGGGGCACGCGCTGCACCTCAGCGAGTTCTACGTGGGTCTGCTGGGCAAGTTCCTGTGCTTTGCCATCTGCGCGCTGGCGCTGGACCTGATCTGGGGCTTCGGCGGCATCCTGTCGCTGGGCCACGGGCTGTTCTTCGCGCTCGGCGGTTACGGCATGGGCATGTACCTGATGCGCCAGATCGGCCGCGACGGGCAGTACCAGTCGGACCTGCCCGACTTCATGGTGTTCCTGAACTGGAAGGAGCTGCCCTGGCACTGGGCGCTCAGCGACTCGCTGGCCGGACAGCTCATCCTCGCGCTCGCGGTGCCGGGGCTGCTGGCTGCCGTGTTCGGCTACTTCGCGTTCCGCTCGCGCATCCAGGGCGTGTACTTCTCCATCATCACGCAGGCGCTGACGGTGGCGGCCATGCTGCTGTTCTTCCGCAACGAGACCGGCTTCGGCGGCAACAACGGCTTCACCGACTTCAAGCGCATCGCCGGCATGCCGCTGAACACGCCGGGCATGAAGGTGGGCCTGTGCGTGGCCAGCGGCGTCGCGCTGATCGGCTGCTACCTCGTGGCCCGCTGGCTCACGCAAAGCCGCTGGGGCCGCATCCTGCAGGCCATCCGCGACGCCGAAGGCCGCGTGCGCTTCCTGGGCTACGACCCGGTCGCGTTCAAGCTCAGCGCCTACGTCATCTCGGCCATGATGTGCGCGCTCGCCGGCGCGCTGTACGTGCCGCAGGTGGGCATCATCAACCCGGGCGAGATGAGCCCGGCCGCCAGCATCGAGATGGCCATCTGGGCGGCCGTGGGCGGCCGGGGCACGCTGATCGGGCCGGTGCTCGGCGCCTTCTTCGTCAATGGCACCAAGTCCGTCTTCACGGCCGTCTGGCCTGAGGGCTGGCTCTACGTGCTGGGTGCTCTCTTCATCGCGGTGACGCTGTTCCTGCCGCAGGGCTTGATGGGCCTGGCGCGGAGGTTCAGGAAATGACCCCGGAACTCCTTGAAGCCGGCGCGCAAGCGCGCTCGCGGGCGCTGACCCGCGTCCTCACCGACACGGGCCCGGTCTTCAACCAGGGCGTGGCGCTGTACGTCGAAGACCTGAAGGTCGCCTTCGACGGCTTCCAGGCGCTGGGCGGTCTGAGCTTCACCGTCGGCGTGGGTGAACTGCGCTGCGTCATCGGCCCCAACGGTGCCGGCAAGACGACGACGATGGACTGCATCACGGGCAAGACCCGGCCCGACAGCGGCCGCATCTTCTTCGGCAGCAACCTCGACCTGCGCCAGATGAACGAGCAGCAGATCGCCCGCGCGGGCATCGGTCGCAAGTTCCAGAAGCCCACGGTGTTCGAGGCGCTGACCGTGGTGGAGAACCTGGAGCTGGCGCTGGCCGGCGACCGCCGCGCAAGGGTCGCGATGCGGGCCAGGCTCAGCGGCGAACAGCGCGACCGCCTCGGCGCGCTGCTGAAGACGGTTCACCTCACCGACGAACGCGAACGTGTCGCCGGCCTGCTGAGCCACGGCCAGAAGCAGTGGCTGGAGATCGGCATGCTGCTGGCGCAAGACCCGAAACTGCTGCTGCTGGACGAGCCCGTCGCCGGCATGACCGACGAGGAGACCGAGCGCACGGCGGAGTTGTTCCTGAGCCTGGAGGGCAAGCACTCGCTGGTCGTCGTGGAGCACGACATGAGCTTTGTCGCGACGCTGGCTTCCACGCATCGCACCGTGACCGTGCTGCACGAAGGCCAGACCTTGGCCGAAGGCACGATGGCCGCGGTGCAGGCCGACGAGAAAGTCATCGAGGTGTACCTTGGCAGATAACGCGGCCCCCACGCATCCTGCGGATGCTGCCCCCCGAGGGGGCGCTCGCCCGCCTTGGGGCGGCCTGGCGGCGGGTGACATCCTCAAGGTTGAAAACCTGCAGCAGCACTACGGCGGCTCCCACATCCTGCGCGGCCTGAGCTTGGACCTGAAGCCCGGCGAGATCACCGTCGTGCTGGGCCGCAACGGCGTGGGCAAGACGACGCTGCTCAAGAGCCTGATGGGCGTCGTGCCCGCCACGTCCGGCACCATCACGCTGGCCGGCGAGCCCATCGACAAGCTCAAGACCCACCAGCGCGTGCGCGCCGGCCTCGGCTACGTGCCGCAGGGCCGCGAGATCTTCGGCCGGCTGACGGTCATGGAGAACCTGCAGATGGGCCTGGCCAGCCAGCCCGCCGGCACGCCGCTGCCCAAGGAGTTGTTCGAGCTCTTCCCGGTGCTCGACAAGATGCGCGGCCGCCGTGGCGGCGACCTCTCCGGCGGCCAGCAGCAGCAGCTCGCCATCGCCCGGGCGCTCGCGCCGGGGCCCAAGGTGCTGCTGCTGGACGAACCCACCGAGGGCATCCAGCCCAACGTCATCCAGGACATCGGCCGCGTCATCAGGCACCTGGCCCACGACAAGGGCTTGTGCGTGGTGCTGGTGGAGCAGTTCTATGACTTCGCCGCCGAACTGGCCGACCAGTACCTGCTGATGCAGCGTGGCGAGATCGTCATGCGCGGGCGCGGCAAGGACATGGCGGCGCAAGGCGTGCGGGAGCGGCTGGCGATCTGACGCGGGACCTGCGATTGGCGCGTTCCTGCGTGGCAGATCGCTACGTTTCTGACCCATGATGCGGGCTGCGGCAGGTTGGGACCAGCGCCGCGAGCCCCACCCGGCCGAACTGCACCCCTCAGTCTTGGAGAGACAACAGATGTTCGATCACATTGGCCTCGGCGCGACGGACCTGCCCGCGAGCAAGGACTTCTTCCTTCGGGCCCTGGCCCCCTTGGGCGTTGCGGTCGCCATGGAAGGGCCGTATGGCGTCGGGCTTGGCATGAACGGCAAGCCCTCGCTCTGGATCTCGGCGGCCAGCGCCCCGCCGGCGCCTTTGCACCTGGCCTTCGTCGCGGGGTCCCGCAAAGAGGTGGACGCGTTCTACCAGGCGGCCCTGGCCGCTGGCGGCAAGGACAACGGAGCACCCGGCTTGCGCCCCCACTATCACGCCAACTACTACGGCGCGTTCGTCATCGGGCCCGATGGGCACAACGTCGAAGCCGTCTGCCACAGGCCGGAGGTCTAGCCTCGCCAGGGCCGGCGCTCGAGCCTCATTTCGTGGAGACTCACCCGGCCCGCTGCGCCTCCAGCCACAGCACGGCGAACCAGCGGTTCGCGTCCGTCCACACCTTGCCTGGCCTGAAGCCCGCCCGCGCCGCCATGGCCTGGAAACCTTCGACGGTGTACTTGTGCGAATGCTCCGTGTGCAGCGTCTCGCCCTTATGGAAGGCGTAGGCCTCGCCGCCCAGCCGCAGCTCCAGCGGCCGCGTCGCGCGCAGGTGCATCTCGATGCGACGGTAGGCCGGGTTGTAGAAGGCCAGGTGCTCGAAGCCGTCGCGCGCAAACTCCGCGCCCAGCTCCCGCGTGGCGCGGTCCAGCAGGTTCATGTTGAAGGCCGCCGTCACGCCGGCCGCATCGTTGTAGGCCGCATGCAGCACGTCGCGGTCCTTCACGAGGTCGATGCCGATCAGCAGGCCGCCGCCGGCCAGCTCGCCCGCTGCCAGGCGCAGGAAGGCATCGGCCTCGGCCGGCGTGAAGTTGCCGATGCTGGAGCCGGGGAAGAAGCCCACGCGGCGGCTGCCGGCAGGGCAGGGAGGCAGCGCGTGCGGGCGCGTGAAGTCGGCCACCAGCGGCTGGATGGCCAGGCCGGGGTAGTCGGCGGCGAGGCCGTCGCAGGCGGCCAGCAGGTGCGGGCCGGAGATGTCCACCGGCACGAACTGCACGCTGTCGCGCGGGATGGCGTCCAGCAGCAGGCGCACCTTGCGCAGCGCGCCCGCGCCGTACTCCACCAGCTGCGCGCCGGTGCCGAACTGCGCGGCCATGTCGGCCGCATGCGCCTGCAGCAGCGCCAGTTCGGTGCGGGTGGGGTAGTACTCGGGCAGCTCGCAGATCTGCTCGAACAGGCGCGAGCCGGCCTCGTCGTAGAAGTACTTGGGCGAGATGGCCTTGGGCGCCCTGGAAAGAGCGGCGTGCAGGTCGGCAGCGAACTGCGCGTTGTCGGCGCTGGCCCGGGGCTGGCGCCATTCAATGCCTGGTTTCATCGTGCGAGCCTCAATCCACTGAACTGCCAGCGCGCCGCCGGCGGGAAAAAGTTGCGGTAGCTCGGCCGTGCATGGCCGGGCGGAGTCGCGAGGCTGCCGCCGCGCAGCACCTGCTGCCCCACCATGAACTTGCCGTTGTATTCACCGACCGCGCCCGCCGCCGGCTTGAAGCCGGGGTAGGGCGCGTAGCTGGAGCGGGTCCATTGCCAGGCCTGGTCGGCGGCGTTCGAGAAACCTGGCAAACCGCATGCCGCTTCCCACTCGAACTCGGTCGGCAGCCGTGCGCCGGCCCATTCGGCAAAGGCGCAGGCCTCGTAGAAGCTGAGCTGCATGACAGGCGCTTCCGGGTCCCGCGGCTGCACGCCGTGCAGGCCGAAGATGCGGCCGCCCTCAAGCCAGTAGGCGGGCCGCTGCCAGCCCTGTGCCTGCACGGCGGCCCAGCCGTCGGACAGCCACAGCAGCGGCTCGCGGTAGCCCCCGCTGGCGATGAAGTCGGCGAACTCGCCGCAGGTGACGAGGCGGTTGCTGATCTCGAACGGTGCCAGCAGCGCCTGGTGGCGCGGGCTCTCGTTGTCGAACGCAAAGCCGTTGCCGCCGTGGCCGATGTCGACGATGCCGCCGGGGTGCTGCAGCCAGGCCGGCTCGGGCGCCCGGGCCTTGGGCGGTGGCGAGGCGTCATAAGCCGGCAGCAGCGGGTTGCAGGAGAAGGCGTGCAGGATGTCGGTGAGCAGCAGTTCCTGGTGCTGCTGCTCGTGATGGCATCCCAGCTCGATCAGCGCCAGGGCCTCGGCGGGCGCCTGGGGCAGCAGGTCGGCCAGTGCCGCGTCCACATGGGCGCGGTAGGCCATCACCTCGGCAAGCGACGGGCGGCTCAGCAGGCCGCGCTGCGGGCGCGCGTGGCGCGGGCCCAGGCTTTCGTAGTAGGAGTTGAAGAGGCGCGGCCAGGCCTCGTTGAAGGCCTCGTAGCCGCTCAGGCAGGGCTGCAGTACCAGGGTCTCGAAGAACCAGGTCGTGTGCGCCAGATGCCACTTGGCGGGGCTGGCGTCCGGCATGGACTGCAGCTGGGCGTCCTCCGCGGACAGTGGAGCCGTCAGGGCCAGTGTGTGGGCGCGGGTGGTGCGGAGCAGCGCGTTCAGCATGGTCAGCGACCGTATCGCAAACTGCTGCCAACGGTATGTCAGTGAAGGGGGCCCGCCTGTAGGACGGCGCCCCGGGCGGCCGGGCAACCGAGGGCTGCCGGCCGCGGTCAGCCCTGGCGCGCCGCGATGGCCGTGACCGGCCAGGCCGCCAGCAACCCCAGCGCGATGCCGACACCGTCGGCCAGCAGGTCCAGCCAGTCGCCGCTGCGTGGCGGCAGGAAGCCCTGGGCGATCTCGATGGCGCCGCCATAGGCGAGCAGGGCGGCCACCAGCAGCCCCCATTGCCGCGGCTGCCGCCACACGCCCCACACGCTGGCGAACGCCAGCGACGCGAAGGCGAGGGCATGGTTGGACTTGTCCCAACCGGTGCTGGCGGCCTGCGGTGGGTCGGGCACCAGCGCCAGGGCGGTGATGGCGAGCAGCAGAACGGCGAGCAGTGCGCGCCAGTGGCGGCGTTGCCCGGGGGCGGTGGCGAAGCGGATCAGGCGCAGCATGGCGGGCCGCATTGTGGCCGCCGGCTTCAAAGGGTACGTCGGGTTGAGGATGTTTCGTGCAAAACCCTGTGTCCTGGCGCCCACGGCTGCGGCCCCGGGCCGCGGCCGGTCGATACATTTGCCGCAGGCGCCGGCACGGGTGCCGGGGAGAAAAAGATGGCTGGCGATCAGATGATGCAGATGGGAGGCGCCTTCCTGCTGGGCGCGGTGCTGGCGGCGGGCGCCCTGTACGCCTGGTTGTCGCGCCGCACCAAGCTGGAACGCCAGCGTGTGCTGCACCTCGAGCACTCGCGCCACCAGGTGCTGGAGCAGCTCACGCAGGCGCGCAAGCAGGTCGAGATGCTGCAGCGGGAATGCCAGGGGCTGCGCCTCGCGATCCGGCCCGCGGCGCGTCCCGTGGCGCCGCCGCCAGCCGAGCCGGTGCAGGACGCCGCAGAGGCGGCGCGGCTGTATGCCGAGTCCCTGCTGAACCCTCAGCCGGCGAAGGACAGGCCCCAGGCCTTCAAGGACACCGTCGTGCTGCGGCGCAGCCCGGACTGAGCGCCTGAGACAGGGGCGGCCCGGGGTCCGACGGCCCGCGATGGCCTTGTCACTGCCGGGACAAACCGGCACAGGGCACGCTGCCTAGAATCGAACGGTCGTTCTATTTCTGGGCCGGCTGCAGGAGACGCGGCATGGCCCGTCAACCGAGGTCGTGCCCATGACAGCCCATTACGAAGTTCGCGGCCCCGTTGCCGTGATCACGCTCGACAACCCGCCGGTCAATGGCCTGGGTCTTGCCACCCGCGCCGCGACGGCGGCCGGCGTCGAACGCGCCGAAGCCGACCCGGCCGTCACGGCCATCGTCATCACCGGCGCCGGCAAGGCCTTCTCGGGCGGTGCCGACATCAAGGAGTTCGGCTCGCCCAAGGCGCTGGCCGAACCCAATCTGCTGAGCCTGATCTCGCTGGTCGAGAACTGCAGCAAGCCCATCGTCGCGGCCATCCACAGCATCTGCATGGGCGGCGGCCTGGAACTGTCCCTGGGTTGCCACTACCGTGTGGCGCAGACGGGCACCAAGGTCGCGCTGCCCGAAGTGAAGCTGGGCCTGCTGCCCGGCGCCGGCGGCACGCAGCGCCTGCCGCGCGCACTGGGCGTGGAGCCCGCGCTGAACATGATCGTCAGCGGCGAGCCGGTGGAGGCGCAGATGCTGGCCATGGTTCCCGGCCAGAAGCTGTTCGACAAGATCGTCGACGCCGACGTGGTGAGCGCAGCCGTCAAGTTCGCCGAGGAAATCTCGGAGAAGCGCCCGCTGCCCAAGGTGCGCGACCTGAAGGCCCGCCACCCCAACGCCGACGCCTACTTCCAGTTCGCCCGCAACATGGTGGGCGGCATGAGCAAGAACTTCCCGGCGCCGCTGCGCTGCCTGGAAGCCGTGGCCGGCGCGGTCAAGCTGAAGTTCGACGACGGCATGCGCGCCGAGCGCGAGGGCTTCGCGGCGCTGATGATGACGCCGGAATCGAAGGCGCTGCGCCACCTGTTCTTCGCCGAGCGCGTCGCCAGCAAGATCAGCGACGTGCCCGAAGGCACGCCGCTGCGCACCATCGCCAAGGTCGGCGTCATCGGCGCCGGCACGATGGGCGGCGGCATTTCGATGAACTTCCTGAACGCTGGGCTTCCCGTCACGATCCTGGAAACCAGGCAGGAAGCCCTGGACCGCGGCGTCGCGACGATCAAGAAGAACTACGAAGCCCAGGTCAAGAAGGGCAAGCTCAAGGAAGACAAGTACGCCCAGCGCATGGCGCTGCTGAGCACCACGCTGAGCTATGACGACCTGAAGGACTGCGACCTCATCATTGAGGCGGTGTTCGAGGAGATCGGCGTCAAGGAGGCCGTGTTCAAGCAGCTGGACGCCGTCGCCAAGCCCGGCGCCATCCTGGCCTCCAACACCTCCACGCTGGACGTCGACAAGATCGCGTCGTTCACCCAGCGCCCGCAGGACGTGGTGGGCATGCACTTCTTCAGCCCGGCCAACGTGATGAAGCTGCTGGAGGTCGTGCGCGGCAAGGAAACCGCCAAGGACGTGCTGGCCACGGTCATGGCTGTGGCCAAGAAGATCAAGAAGACGGCGGTCGTGTCCGGCGTCTGCGACGGCTTCATCGGCAACCGCATGATCGAGCAGTACAGCCGCCAGGCCGGCTTCCTGCTCGATGAAGGTTGCTCGCCGCAGCAGGTCGACAAGGCGGTCGAGAAGTTCGGCTTCGCGATGGGCCCGTTCCGCATGGGCGACCTGGCGGGCAACGACATCGGCTGGGCGATCCGCAAGCGCCGTGCCGTCGAGCGCGCCAACATGAAGTATTCGGCCAGCGCCGACCGCCTGTGCGAGCTGGGCCGCTTCGGCCAGAAGACCGGCGCCGGCTGGTACGACTACCTGCCCGGCAAGCGCGACGCGATCCCGTCGCCGGTGGTCGACGAGATGCTGGCCAAGCACCGCGAAGCCATCGGCGCCAAGAAGCGCGACATCAGCGACGAGGAGATCGTGCACCGCCTGGTCTTCTCCCTGGTCAACGAGGCCGCGCATCTGCTGGAAGAAGGCATCGCCCAGCGCGCGTCGGACGTGGACATGGTCTACCTAACCGGCTACGGCTTCCCCATCTTCCGTGGTGGCCCGATGTGCTATGCCGACACGGTGGGCCTCTTCAACGTCGTGCAGGCGATGAAGCGTTTTGCCAGGAACCCGATGGACGACGGCGCGTTCTGGACGCCGGCGCCGCTGCTGGCACGCCTGGTGGCCGAAGGCAAGTCGTTCACTTAATCGCGCCAAGGATCAAGACATGAGCAACGCACTGATCGTTTCCACCGCCCGCACGCCGCTCGCCAAGAGCTGGAAGGGCGCGTTCAACATGACCCACGGCGCGACGCTGGGCGGCCACGCCGTCAAGGCGGCCGTCGAACGCGCCGGCATCGATGGCGGTGCCATCGAGGACGTGTTGATGGGCTGCGCCAACCCCGAGGGCGCCACCGGCGCCAACATCGCCCGCCAGGTCGCTCTGGCGGCGGGCCTGCCGGTCTCGGTCAGCGGCCTGACCGTGAACCGCTTCTGCTCCAGCGGCCTGCAGACCATCGCCATGGCCTCGCAGCGCATCATCGCGGGCGAAGGCGAGGTCTACATCGCCGGCGGCGTGGAGAGCATTTCCTGCGTGCAGCAGGAGATGAACCAGCACATGCTGGAGGACACCTGGCTGAACCGCAACAAGCCCGAGATCTACTGGAGCATGCTGCAGACGGCGGAGAACGTGGCCAAGCGCTACAACATCTCCAAGGAGCGCATGGACCACTACGGTGCCCGCAGCCAGCAGAAAGCCTGCGCCGCGCAGGCGGCCGGCTTGTTCAACGACGAGATCGTGCCCATCACCGTGACCATGGGCGCCGTCGACAAGGTCATGGGCCTGATCAGCAAGGAAGTCACCGTCGGCAAGGATGAGGGCCTGCGCGAAGGCACCACCTACGAGGGCATTCAGGGCATCCGAACGGCAGTGCCGGGGGGCGTTGTCACGGCCGGCAATGCCAGCCAGTTCAGCGATGGCGCGGGTGCCTGTGCCGTCGTCAGCGAGCACTACGCGTCCACGCACAACCTCAAGCCGCTGGGCCGTTTCCTCGGCTTCGCCGTGGCCGGCTGCGAGCCTGATGAAATGGGCATCGGCCCCGTGTTCGCGGTGCCCAAGGTGCTGAAGAAGCTGGGCCTGACCGTCGCCGACATCGACCTGTGGGAGCTGAACGAAGCTTTCGCCGTGCAGGTGCTTTACTGCGCCGACACGCTGGGCATCCCGATGGACAGGCTCAACGTCAACGGCGGCGCCATCGCGGTGGGCCACCCCTACGGCGTGTCGGGCCAGCGCCTGACGGGCCACGCCCTCATCGAAGGCAAGCGCCGCGGCGCCAAGCGCGTCTGCGTGACGATGTGCATCGGCGGCGGCATGGGCGCTGCCGGCGTGTTCGAAGTGCTCTGATGACGGTCTCGCCAGAGACGTTCCTGGCCATGGGCCGGGACATCCTCGCCGAGCAGCCGTTCAGCGTGCTGCTCGGCGCGGAGCTGGCGGCGCTGTCGCCCGGCCAGGTCGACCTGCAGCTGGCGCTTAGACCCGAGCACCTGCAGCAGCACGGATTTGCGCACGGTGGCGTCGTCAGCTATCTGGCCGACAACGCGCTGACCTACGCCGGCGGCACCGCGATGCAGGTGCCCGTCGTGACGTCCGAGTTCAAGATCAACTACGTGCGCCCGGCCGTGGGCGAGCGCCTGATCGCCCGCGCCAGCGCCGACGCCGTCAGCAAGACGCAGGCGGTGTGCCGCTGCGAGGTCTTCGCCGTCAAGGACGGGGTCGAGAAGCTCTGCGCGTTGGCGCAGGGCACCATCGTTCGCCTCTCCCAGGATTGACCCGCCGCCGCTGGCGGCTTTTTTATTCGCTCGACCCATGCGCGACACCCTGGAATTCCTGCTCTACGACTGGCTGCATGCCGACGACCTCACGTCGCGCGAGCGCTTTGCCGACCATTCGCGCGAGACCTTCACGGCCGTGCTCGACACCAGCGAGCGCATCGCCCGCGAGAAGTTCGCGCCCATCCACCGGCTGCTGGACACGGAGGAGCCGCGCGTGGTTGCGGATGAGCACGGCGAGCGGGTCCACCTGCCGGCGGCCACGCTGGACGCGGTGAACGCGCACGTCGAATCCGGCATGCTGGCCGCGGCCAAGGACTACGACCTGGGCGGCATGCAGCTGCCCTGCGTCGTCGACACGGCGGCGCAGGCCTTCCTCAGCATGGCCAACGTCGCGGTGGGCTCCTACGCGGTGCTGACGACCTGCAACGCCAACCTGCTGATGGAGCACGGCAGCGAGCGCCAGCGCGAGGTCTTCGCCAAGACGCTGTTCGCCGGGCAGTGGTTCGGCACCATGTGCCTGTCGGAGCCGCAGGCCGGGTCGTCGCTGTCCGACGTGGTCACGCGCGCCGAACTGGAAGACGAAGCGGACCCGCTCGGCCCGCGCTACCGCCTGCGCGGCAACAAGATGTGGATCTCCGGCGGCGAGCACGAGCTGCGCGAGAACATCGTCCACCTCGTGCTGGCCAAGGTGCCCGGGCCGGACGGCAAGCTGATCCCCGGCACCAAGGGCATCTCGCTCTTCATCGTGTCCAAGCACATGGTGGGCGCCGACGGCCGGTTGACCGGCGAGCGCAACGACATCGCGCTGGCCGGGCTGAACCACAAGCTCGGCCACCGCGGCACCACCAACTGCCTGCTGAACTTCGGCGAAGGCCGCTTCAAGCCCGATGGCAAGGCGGGCGCGGTGGGCTACCTCGTCGGCAAGCCCGGCGAGGGCCTGCGCTGCATGTTCTTCATGATGAACGAGATGCGCATCGGCGTCGGCCTGGGCGCGACGATGCTGGGGTATGCGGGCTACGAGGCGAGCCTGGAGTACGCCAAGCAGCGCCCACAGGGCCGCTTGATGACGCCAGCCGGGAAGGACGCCGCCAGCCCGCAGCGGCCGATCATCGAGCACGCGGACGTGCGCCGCATGCTGCTCGCACAGAAGAGTTATGTCGAAGGCGCGCTGGCCTTCGAGCTGTACTGCGCGCGCCTCGTCGACGAGCTGCACACCGGCGACGCCAAGGCCGAGGCGCAGGCGCTGCTGGACGTGCTCATCCCCATCGCCAAGAGCTGGCCCAGCGAGTGGTGCCTGGAGGCCAACTCGCTGGCCATCCAGGTGCTGGGCGGCTATGGCTACACGCGTGACTTCCCGGTCGAGCAGTACTGGCGCGACAACCGCCTGAACATGATCCACGAGGGCACGCACGGCATCCAGGCGCTGGACCTGCTGGGCCGCAAGGTGGTGCAGCAGGGCGGGGCGTCGCTCGCCGCCCTGGCGCAGCGCGTGCAGGCCACCATCGAGCGCGCGATGCAGACCGAATGGGCACCGCTGGCCAACCAGCTCGCCGCCGCGCTGGCCCAGGTCGGTGGCGCCACCAAGAAGGCCTGGAGCACCGGCGAGCCCGAAGAGGCGCTGGCCAACGCGACGCCCTACATGCAGGCCTTCGGCCACACGGTGCTGGCGTGGATCTGGCTGGACGTCGTGCTGAGCGTGACCGGCGACAGCTACTTTGCCCACGGCAAGCGCGCCGCCGCGCGCTACTTCTTCGCCTACGAGCTGCCCAAGATCGGCGCCTGGCTGGACGTCGTCGCCCGCCGCGAGCCGCTGTGCCGCGACGTCAAACCCGAGTACTTCTGACCGGAGACAACCATGAGCACCAAAGTCCAAGACCTCTTCGACCTGACCGGCCAGGTGGCCCTCGTCACCGGCGGCTCGCGCGGCCTGGGCCTGCAGATCGCCGAGGCGCTGGGCGAGGCCGGCGCCAAGATCATGCTGACCTCGCGCAAGGCCGCCGACCTGGAGGAGGCCGTGGCCCACCTGCAGGCGCGCGGCATCGACGCGCGCTGGATCGCGGCCGATGCGGCCAAGGAAGAGGACGCACAGCGCGTCGTCGCCGAGACGATGGAGCGCCTGGGCCAGATCGACATCCTCGTCAACAACGCGGGCGCCACCTGGGGCGCCCCGGCGGAGGAGCATCCGCTGGCGGCGTGGGACAAGGTCATGGACCTGAACATCCGCAGCCTGTTCGTGTTCGCGCAGGCGGTGGCCAAGGCCAGCATGATCCCGCGCAAGTCGGGCCGCATCATCAACGTGGCGTCCATCGCGGGTCTCGCCGGCAACACCGGCGCGATGAAGACCATTGCCTACAACACCAGCAAGGGTGCCGCCGTGAACTTCACGCGCGCGCTGGCCGGCGAGTGGGGCGCCCACGGCATCACCGTCAACGCGCTGGCGCCGGGCTTCTTCCCCAGCAAGATGACCAAGGGACTGCTGGCCGCCGTGGGCGAGGACAAGATGGCCGCCCACGCGCCACTGAACCGCATCGGCGACGACGACGACCTGAAGGGCGCGGCGCTGCTGTTCGCCTCGCGCGCCGGCAAGCACATCACCGGGCAGATCCTGGCGGTCGATGGCGGCGTGTCTGCCGTGCATGGCGGCTGATACTCGCGCGATGGAATTCCCGGTCCACATCCCCTTCGTCCAGCAACTGGGCTTCACGCTGCATGCCATCGGCGACGGCGAGGCCGAGCTGCGCCTCGCCATTGCCGAGCAGCATCTGAACTCCTGGCGCGTGGCGCACGGCGGCGTCATCATGACGCTGCTTGACGTGGCCATGGCGCATGCCGCGCGCAGCGTCAACCGCCGCGAGCTGGAGACGGGGCCGGACCTGGGGCCCGGTGTCGTCACCGTCGAGATGAAGACCAGTTTCATGCGCCCCGGCGAAGGCGAACTGCGTGCGGTGGGCAAGCTGCTGCACCGCTCCACGACCATGGCCTTCTGCGAGGGCTCGGTCTACGGCACGGACGGCAAGCTCTGCGCCCACGCCACCGGTACCTTCAAGTACCTGCGCGCGCTGCCGGCGGGGCGGCAGCTGAAGCCCTTGGGTGGCGAGGGCGACTGAGGCCTCACATCGCGCTCGGGATTGATTGGTGTTTTTTGAAACATCGTTCCATTGCCGGGCACAATGCAGCCTGCGCCGGCATCTCACTGCAGGGATGCGCGGTTGGCCAGGTCGCTGACTTTGACCATGCCGTCTTGCCCGATCCCGGGACGGTACCTGGCATGACGGCCCTCGCGCCGGCCTTGTAGGCCGGTGCCGCAGCGGCCCACGCATCGCCCCATTCCGCTTCAGTTTTCGAAAGCCCCCTGCCATGAAGATCGCCCTCATCATCGAGAACAGCCAGGCCGCCAAGTCCGAGATCGTGCACAACGCGCTCAAGACCGTGGCCGAGCCGCTGGGCCACAGCGTCCACCACTACGGCATGTACACGCCCGAGGACAAGGCCTCGCTCACCTATGTGATGAACGGCCTGCTGGCCGGCATCCTGCTGAACAGCAAGGCGGCCGACTTCGTCATCACCGGCTGCGGCACCGGCATGGGTTCCATGCTGGCCTGCAACAGCATGCCCGGCGTGTTCTGCGGCCTGGTCATCGACCCGACCGACGCCTTCCTGTTCGGCCAGATCAACGACGGCAACGCCATGTCCATGCCCTACGCCAAGGGCTTCGGCTGGGCCGCCGAGCTGAACCTGCAGGACTGCTACCGCAAGCTGCTGGAGAACGAGCGCGGTGCCGGCTACCCCAAGGAGCGCGCCGCCATCATGGCCAAGAACCGCGGCATCCTGAAGGACCTGAAGGCGGCTTCCTGCAAGGACATGCTGACCACGCTGAAGGCCGTCGACCAGGACCTGCTGAAGGCCACCGTGTCGGGCGAGAAGTTCCAGGAGCTGTTCTTCACGAACTGCCAGGACGACGCCATCGCTGCGCACATCAAGGGCGTGCTGGCGAGCTGATCAGCCGCGTTGGGCGGAGCGGTGCCACTGGTCCGCTCCGCAACCCGCAACTGCGGACTGCGACCGACCACAATGGTGCATGGGGAAGAAAACCAGTGCCGTTGTGGTTGTGATCGCTGCGCTAGGCATCGCCGCAGGCTTGATTCGGACATGGGCTGGCGCGCCGGTCGATCGGGGCGTCAGCGCCGGGTCGACTGCCTCGAAGGCCGCACTCTCTACAGGCTGGGAAGCCTCAGCGATCCAAGCCGCGGCGCGTGAGCCGAACACCACGCTACCCGCCCAGGCCCCAGGGCCCGGCATCGCTCCCAGGGTCGACTGGGAGCGTGACCCCGGCACCTTGAACTCGCAGATTCAGCTGGTCTTGCAAAGCCGGAACGGGGTGATGGCCGCGGACCTGGCGCGCAAGCTGCGTGAATGCGGCATCACCGCGAGGTTGATGCAGCCGGACATGATTCAGCGTCAGGCGACGGCGACTGGTGATCCGGGGGCGCAGGCGGTCATGAGCGAGCAGCTGAGAAGCTATCAACGCATTCTGGCCAACTGCCAGACGGTGACTGATTGGCGGCAGGCGCAACTTGAGCTGCTGGAGATCGCCATGGCGCGACAGGTGATTGGCGCGGCGGTCCAAAGCTATCACCTCGGACAGCGCGGACCGGACGTTCTGGAGGCGGTCGTGCGCGACGCGATCGCAGGGGATGTGTCTTCTCTGGTGCCGGTGACCTCGCACGCGCCATCGGCCTTCGCCATGGCGCCGGATTTGCAGCGCAGTCTTCGCTACGCGTTTGAAATCGCGGCGAACGATGCGGAAGTTGGTGCGTTCGTCCGGCGTTATCTCGACATCGCCGAATCCGCGTCCGTCCCATTGGCCGGCGAGGCGCAAGCCCGCTTCAACCACGAAGGCCTGACAGACGCCCAGCGTGCCCAGGCCCGGGCGACGGCAACACAGCTGATCCAGCGGGTCAAGGCGCCCAAGGACGACGTGGCCGGGGCCGATTGAGTGAACGAGCCGCGGTTTCACCTCACGCTGCGCACGCTGACGCGCGGCGACGGCCTGCTGGGCCTGCGGCCGCGCGGCCCGCTGGGCCCGCGTGGCGAGCAGGTGACGGTGGCGACTCTGGCACGGCGGGACGCCGATGCCGAGCAGGCGCTGCTGAAGCTGGGCCTGGTCGCTCTCGACCCCGCGTTGCTGCAATGGCGGGGCGCTGCGCCGCCGCTGGGTGGCGCGTCGCTGTGGACGCTGGTCCAGGAAGAGTTCTTCGGTGACTTCCACGCCGAGCAGGCGCCGCAGTTGCAGGCCCAAGGCTGGCAGGTCACGACCGAGCCGGGCTTTGCCCACCACAGCCAGTTCGTCAGCGGCTGGCAGCTGGGCCTGACCGAGGAAGCCCCCGACGAAGCCCCCCAGCCCAGCCGCCGCGTCGAAGGCCTGGGCCTGGAGCGCCGCACGGGCGCCTGGCTCGTCAGCCTCGGCATGGAGGTGGACGGCAAGCGGCTGGACCTGGCGCCGCTGATCGCCAACCTGCTGCGGCGCGACAAGCGCTGGCTGGACGCCGTGGCCATAGCCGCCATCGAGGACGACGCCATCGTCTCGCTGCGCGCGCCCGGCGGCCGTCGCTATCACGCCGCGGCCGCGCCGCTCAAGGCCATCATGCTGGCGCTGCTGGACCTGCTGAAGCCGGTGGAGCTGGAGAAGGGCAAGCCGCTCAAGCTGGGCGATTGGGATGCCGACCGCCTCCGCTGCCTCGAGGACGAGGGGCGGGGGCGCTGGCAGATCCACGGCGACGAGGGCCTGAAGGCACTGGGCCGGCGCCTGCTGGCGGCCGGCGTTCCCGCTGCGTTCGAGCAGCCGCCCGGCCTGGGCCTGGCGCTGCGCCCCTACCAGCTGCACGGCCTGGCCTGGCTGCAATACCTGCGCGAGCAAGGCCTGGCGGGCATCCTGGCCGACGACATGGGCCTGGGCAAGACGGCGCAGGCGCTGGCGCATGTCTGGGTCGAGAAGCAGGCCGGCCGGCTGGACCGGCCGGCGCTCGTCATCGTGCCGACCTCGCTGCTCTTCAACTGGCAGCAGGAAGCCGCCCGCATCGCGCCGGGCCTGACGGTGCAGACCTGGCACGGCGCCGACCGCACCGGCATCGACCTGGCCGGCGCCGACGTCGTGCTCAGCACCTACAACCTCGTCTGGCGCGACCTGCGTGCGCTGTCCGCCCAGTCCTGGCATCTGCTGATCCTGGACGAGGCCCAGTCGGTCAAGAACGCCCAGGCCCGCGCCGCGCGCGCGCTGCGGCGGCTGGACGCGCGCCACCGCCTCGCGCTCACAGGCACGCCGCTGGAGAACCACCTCGGCGAACTGTGGTCGCTGTTCGACCTGCTGATGCCCGGCTTCCTCGGCGACTCGCGCAGCTTTGCGCGCCACTGGCGCAAGCCCATCGAGGTCAACCGCGACGGCCCGCGCGCCCGGCTGCTGGCCGCGCGCGTGCGGCCCTTCATCCTGCGCCGCATGAAGACCGAGGTCGCCACCGAGCTGCCGCCGCTGACCGAGCTGGTCAAGCGCGTCACGCTGGTGGGCCAGCAGAAGCAGCTCTACGAGAGCGTGCGTGTCGCGGCCGACCACATGGTGCGCCGCATCCTGGCGCGCGACGGCTTCACGCCCACCAGCCTCATCAGCGTGCTGGACGCGATGCTCAAGCTGCGCCAGGTCTGCTGCGACCCGCGCCTCGTCAAGGGCGTGGAGATGGCGCCCCACATCGAGCGCGCCAAGCTGCAATGGCTGTGCGAGCACCTGCCCGACTTCGTGGCCCAGGGCCGGCGGCTGCTGGTGTTCTCGCAGTTCACGGAGATGCTGGACCTGATCGCCGCGGAGCTCGATGCGCTGAAGCTGCCGCACCTGCGCCTGAGCGGCCAGACGCCGGCCGGCCAGCGCGGCGAGATCGTGCGTCGCTTCCAGGCGCGCGAAGAGCCCATCCTGCTGGCCAGCCTCAAGGCCGGCGGCGTGGGCCTGAACCTGACCGCCGCCGACACCGTCATCCACGTGGACCCGTGGTGGAATCCGGCCGTGCAGGACCAGGCCAGCGCGCGGGCGCACCGCATCGGGCAGGACCAGCCGGTCTTCGTCTACCGGCTCGTGGCCCAGGGCAGCATCGAGGAGCGCATGCTGGAACTGCAGGCGCGCAAGCGCGCCCTGGCCGACGGCCTGCTGGGCCGCGACGACGGCGGCGCCCTGAGCAAGTTCGGCGCGGGCGAGCTGAACCTGCTGCTGGCGCCGCTGGACGAGGGCGAGGCGCCGGGCGATCTCTAGAATCCGCCCCTTTTTTCGCCCGCCCGCGGAGCTTGTCATGGACATCGTCGTCAACGAAGAACTCAAGGCCTACATCGACCCGTTGACGCCGGACGAATACGAGGCGCTGGAGCGCAGCCTGCTGGCCGAAGGCTGCCGCGACGCGCTGGTGCTGTGGGGCGACGTGCTGGTGGATGGGCACAACCGCTACGGCATCTGCCGCAAGCACGGCCTGCCGTTCCGGACGGTGCAGAACCCGCGCTTCAAGTCCATCGAGGACGTGCACCTGTGGATGATCGACCAGCACCTGGGCCGGCGCAGCGTGTCGGACTTCCAGCGCGGCGTGCTGGCGCTGCGCAAGCGCGAGATCGTGGCCGACCGCCGCGCGCGCGCGGCCCCGGCACCCGAGCCGGTCGATGCCGCGCCGCAGGACGCCGTCGTGGCGCAGGCTCCGGTCGCCACGGAGAGCGCGCTGGAGACGCGCGAGGCGCTCGCCCGGGCCGCCCGGCTGAGCAGCAGCCAGGTGGTGCAGATCGAGAAAATCCAGAAGCGCGGCGCACCCGAGCTGGTGGCCGCGGTGAAGGCCGGCGCAATCTCCATCAACGCCGCCGCCACCGTGGCTACGCTCCCGGCCGAGGAGCAGGCCGCCGCGGCCGCAGCGGGGGCGGAAGAGCTCAGGCAGGCGGCCAAGCGCGTGCGCGAGGCCCGGCGCAGGGCGCCCGCGGCTGTTGCCTCATCGGCCGTGGACGAGGCGGTGGCGGCGCCGGCGCCCGAGCCCGGCGTGGAGGCGTTGCGCCAGCGCGTGGCCGAGCTGGAGGCCGAGAACGCGGCGCTGCGGCAGGAGCTGCTGGCGCTGCGCGCGATGGCGTCGCCGCGCTGAGGCCCTCGGCGGCCGGATCGGCCGCTGCCGCCGCGCATCCTGGCGCTGTGACGTGCCCGAAGTGCGCCTGCGCCGGGTTGACCCCGGCCATCGTGCAGTGCAACAATCGCGGCCTCTCAACAACGGAGTCCGTGCGTGGACAGTGCCAGTAGTGACGCGATGCGAGCCGGGATGGCCGCCTCCGACCTGACGCGCTGACGCCGACTCGGCGGCGCGTCTGCGCCGCAGGCCCAAGAGGCCCTTCTCTCATCGCTGTACAGGTTTTCGGCCGACTGCCGCGCGCTCGTCGGCCGATGCCGGGCTTCTGCCCGCACGAACGTCCTTCCCGGAGGAAGCGTTCATGCGAACCCCACCCAAGTCTTGCGCGCCGCGGCCCGAGCCGCGCGGCGCGGCGGCTCAGGACACGCTGCGCGAGTTGCTGCGCCTGGAGCAGCAGTCGCCGTGGACCACGCGCCGGCTGCGCGCCGCCGTGCTGCCCCTGGTCGCGCCCAAGCCGACGCTGGCCTGAGGCGCCCGGTTCGGGAAATCTCGTCATGGGCCCCGGCCTGGGCGGGCGCCGCTGTGCGCCGGCCTCGGCAAAGAGTCACACACCGTCGACCATCATGCGCGCCAGGATGCGTGCGCGCCCCTGCCGCTGACTGCCTGGGGTGGTGCGCCAGCGCGCAGGAGAAACCCCATGCACTTCGCATTGCCAGCCTGGCCGCTGCCCGGCCGTTCCCTCCAACCCTCCGTGGCCCGCCCTGCACACCGCCCGGCGCGGCGGCCGCATGCAGGCCCGCCGGGCGCGTCCGCCGTCACCCCCGCTCTGCTGGCCCTGGCCGCCGGCCTGCTGGGGCCCGTGCCCGGCCATGCCGCGGGCGGTCACCATGCGGTCGATGACGCCTCCATTCTTGAGGTGGGGCAGTGCCAGCTCGAGACCTGGGCCGAGCGTGGCAGCGGCTATCAGCTGCAGCACGTCGGCCCCGCCTGCCGGTTGCTCGGCGTCGAGCTGGGCCTGAACCTGGACCGCTACGCGCTGCGGGGCGATGCTGCGCTGCGCACCGCCGGCCCGCAGCTGAAGTGGGCGCACGAACTGCAGCCGGGCCTGAGCTGGGGCGTCATCTGGTCCGCCACCTTGCAGAGTGCGTCGCCCCGGCTGGCCGGCCAGGCCTTGCTGCTGCCCGTGACCTGGTCGCCTCGCGATGATCTGAGCGTGCACGTCAACATCGGGCGGGACTTCCACCGCCAGGCGCCCGATCACGGCCGCTACGGGCTGGCCGTGGAGTGGCAACCCCATCCGCGCTGGCAGGGCGTGGTCGAGCACTGGGACGACGGCCTGCGGGAACGCAACCGCCTCGGGATGCGCTTTCTCGTCAGCGAGTCGCTCTCGGCAGACCTCAGCCGGGCCCAGGCCCGGGGGCAGCCGCGCGAGGCCTGGTGGAGCCTGGGGCTGAACTACGTCTTTGCGCGTTGAGACGCGTCGGGCGGGGGGCAGCCTCCGCTGCCGGGCCGCTTCGAGCCTGTGCTCAGCAGTCCAGCGTCAAGCGCGGCGTCTTGCTGCGCGAGCAGCAGATCAGCAGGCTGCGGTTGGCGGCCTTGGCCTCGGCGGACAGCAGGGTGTCGCGATGCTCGGGGGTGCCGTCCAGCACCGGCGTCTCGCACAGGCCGCAGGCGCCCTGCATGCAGCCGTAGGGGGCGTCGATGCCGTTCTCCAGCAGCACGTCCAGGATGCTCTGCCCGGCCGGCACCGTGAAGCAGCGCTCGCTGCGCGACAGGATGACCTCGAAGCTGCCGGCCGCCGCGTCCGCCAGCGGCGCGGCGCCGAAGCGCTCCAGGTGCACCTGGCCCGCGGGGCGTGCGGCCGTGGCCAGCTCGTAGGCGGCCAGCATCGGCCGCGGGCCGCAGCAGTAGAGATGGGCATCCGGCGCCGCCGTGGCGACCGCGGCGACCATGTCGAAGCAGGCCCCGTCCCGCTCGTCGTCGAAATGCAGGTGCAGCGCGCCGTGCGTGCTGCGTGCGGCCAGTGCCTCGATGTCGGCCAGGTAGGCGGCGTGCTGCCGGCTGCGGGTGGCGTAGTGCAGCACCCAGCGGCGGCCCAGCGCCTCGAGCCGTTGCGCCATGGCCCACAGCGGCGTGATGCCGATGCCGCCGGCGATCAGCACGCTGGCCGCGGCCTCCTCGTGCAGCGGGAAGAGCTGGCGCGGCGCGCTGATCTCGATCTCGTCACCCACCCGCAGGCGCTCATGGACGTGGCGCGAGCCGCCGCGGCTGGCGGCGTCACGCGCCACGGCGATCTCGTAGCGGGCCGGCGAGCCGGCCTGGCCGACCACCGAGTAGCTGCGCGACAGCTGCGGCGCGAGGTGCAGGTCGATGTGCGCGCCGGGCGCCGCCGCGGGCAACGCCCGGCCGTCCAGCGAGGCCAGCACGATGCCATGGACCGAAGGGGTCAGCCAGGTGATGGCGTGCACACGCACGCGCAGGTTCGGGGTCGGGGTCATGTCGTTCTCGTGGAGGAAGGGGAGGCCGGCGCGGCTGGCCGCCGCAGGCGTTCGAGCTCGGCATTGCGGACGCGGCAGAGCAGCTCCGGCAGGGCGGCGAGCTCGGCTTCGGTCAGGCGGGCGAAGAACCGCTGCTCGACCTCGTCGACGCGCGCCTCGCAGCGGCGATTGAGCTCGTCGCCGGCTGCCGTCAGGCGCAGCTCGATGACGCGCCAGTTGCTCAGCCCGCCGCGGCGCTCCAGCAGCCCCCGGGCCGCGAGGCTCTTGACGATGGCGCCCATGGACTGGGCCGTCATGCGGGCGCGCTGGGCCAGATCGGAGCAGCAGACGGGCTGGTGGCGGGCGATGAGGTTCAGCGTCATGAACTGGCCGGCGGTGAGCTGCCAGCCCTTCAGCGCCTCGTCGATCTGGCGCCGCGCGAGCTGCTCGAGCTGCTGGATGTAGAAGAACGCGCGGGCCGTCGTCATGCTGCGGTCGCGGCGGCGCTCAGACGAGCTCGTCGGCCAGCGCGAGCAGGCTGTCGTTGCCGGTCTCGACGCGGGCGCACAGGCCGTCCAGCAGCGGCATCTGGCGCTGCATCCAGACGCGCGCGAGCACGAGCTTGGCCTCGCGCACGTCCGGCGCGAGGAACTGGCAGGGCTGGTCGCGCAGCACGACGGCCGCGATCTCGGCCCAGTTCCAGCCCACATAGAGGATGCCCAGCGCCGTCAGCAGGTCGTAGGCGCCGGCGTCCACGCGCACCGGGTGCTCGGCGGACTGCGCGGCCAGCCAGCCCAGCGCGCGCTCCAGGCGTGCCAGGCCCTGGGCCAGCGGCGCGACGAACCCGGCCATCTCGGCGCGGCCCTGCTGCGCGTCGATGAAGGCCTGCAGCGCGGCGGCGAAGTGGCGGCGCGCGCGGCCGCCGCGGCCGAGCAGCTTGCGGTGCACGAGGTCGGTCGCCTGGATGCCGTTGGCGCCCTCGTAGAGCTGGCCGATGCGCGCGTTGCGCACGAACTGCTCCAGGCCGTAGTCCTTCACATAGCCATGGCCGCCCAGCACCTGCTGGCAGGCCACGGTCGCGTCGAAGCCGCGGTCCGTGTAGAAGGCCTTCATGCAGGGCGTCAGCAGGTCCAGCAGGTCGGCCGCGCGCTCGCGCTCGGCCGGGTCGGCCGCGTGCGCCGCGACCGACTGCCACAGTGCCGCGCGCATCGCGCCGGCGCGCGCGCCCTCGGCGAAGGCGCGCGACTCCAGCAGCAGGCGGCGCACGTCGGCGTGCACGATGATCGCGTCGGCGGTGGCCTGCGGCTCGCGCGGCGCGGGTGTGGCGCGGCCGGAGCGGCGCTCGCGGGCGTAGTCGGCGGCGTTCTGGCGCGCGATCTCCGCGTAGCCGATGCCGGACATGGCCGTGCCGACGCGGGCGAAGTTCATCAAATGGAACATCGGCGCCATGTTGGCGGCCGTGCCCTTGGCGCCGCTGGCCTCGCCCAGGCGCCAGCCGATCGCGTTGTCGAACTCCATCGCGCAGGTGGCGCTGCCCTCGATGCCCATCTTGTGCTCGATGGAGCGGGCATGGACACCGTTCTCGCCGCCCAGCGCGCCGGTGGCCGGGTCGAGCTGGCGCTTGGACACGAGGAACACACAGACGCTGGCGAGGCCCGGCTGGATGCGGCCGTCATCGCCCGGCACCTTGGCCAGCACGACGTGGACGATGTTCTCGCTCAGGTCATGGTCGCCGCCGGAGATGAAGATCTTGCGGCCGCTGATGCGCCAGCTGCCGTCGGCCTGCTGCACGGCGCGGGTGTTGAGCTGCTTGAGGTCCGTGCCGGCCTGCGGCTCGGTCATGCACATCGTGGCCGTCCAGTCGCCGTCGGACAGCCGTGGCACGACGTGCTCGCGCATCCAGGCCGGGCCCATGGCGGCCAGCATCGCGGCCGTGGGCGCGCAGAAGCTGTTGTACATGGAGAACGAGTGGCCGGTGGCCGCGCGCAGCTCCGACACCGGCACCGACATGATGGGCGGCAGCCCGGCGCCGCCCAGCTCCTGCGACAGGCTCAGCCGGTGCCAGCCGGCCTCGCGGTAGGCGTCCCAGGCGGCGCGGAAGCCGGCCGGCGTGCTGACGCGGCCGTCGGCGATGCGGGCGCCTTCCTGGTCGCCCGGCAGGTTCATCGGGTGCAGCACTTCCGTGTGGAAGCGCGCGGCGGCGTCGAGCACGGGCTCGGTGAAGTCCGGCGTCAGGTCGGCGAAGCCGGGCAGCTGGGCATGGGTCTCGACGTTCAGTACGTCGTGCAGCAGGAACAGCCAGTCGTTGACGGGGGCGCGGTAGGTCGGCATGGATTCGGTCGCGTCAGCGCGTGGGCTTGAGGGAGGAGATGCGGGTGGAGGTCGGCGCCAGGTCGCGCAGCAGCTGCGCGGGGCGGAACACCTCGCCGTGCTGCGCGTGCAGCGCATCCAGGCGCTCGACGACGTGGGCCAGGCCCAGCTGGTCGGCGTAGTACATCGGGCCGCCCTTCCAGTCGGGCCAGCCGTAGCCGAGCTGCCAGACCAGGTCGATGTCGCTGGCGCGGTCGACCATGTGTTCCATCACCAGCTTCGCGCCCTCGTTGATCATGGGCAGGATCAGGCGGTCGTGGATCTCGGCGTCGCTGATGGCGCGGCGCGTGAGGCCCTCGACGCGCGAGGCTTCCTCGATCAGCGCGGTCACCTCGGGGTCGACCAGCGGGCGGCGCTTGCCGGGCTCGTAGCGGTAGTAACCGCGGCCGGCGCGCAGGCCGGTGCGGCCGCGCGCGTGCAGCTGCTCGATCAGCCAGTCCTTGCGGCCGTCGCGCTGGCGGGCGCGAAAGCTCAGCTCGATGCCGCCGGCCATGTCCTGCAGCTCGAAGGTGCCCATCGGCAGGCCCACGCCGCGCAGCACGCGGTCGATCTGCTCGGGCAGGGCGCCCTCCAGCAGCAGGCGCGCGGCCTGGCGCTCGCGGGTGATCATCAGCCGGTTGCCGACGAAGCCGTCGCAGATGCCGACGACCACCGGCACCTTGCCGATGAGGCGGGCGATCGCGCGGGCGCCGTCCAGCGTGGCGGCCGAGGTGGCCGGCGCACGCACGACCTCCAGCAGCTTCATGATGTGCGCCGGGTTGAAGAAGTGCAGGCCGACCACGGCCTCGGGGCGGGCGGTGGCGGCGGCGATCAGGCCGACGTCCAGTGTCGAGGTGTTGGTGGCCAGGATGGCGCCGGGGCGGGCGTGCTGGTCGAGCCTGGCGAAGATCTCGCGCTTGAGATCGAGGTCTTCCCAGACGGCCTCGATGATGACGTCGGCATCGGCCACGGCCGCCATGTCGGTGCCGGTGTTCAGGCGCGCGAGGCGCTCGGCGACCTGCTCGGCGCTGATGCGGCCGCGGGCCAGGTCCTGCTGCAGGCCGTCGGCGATGCGCTGGCGCGCCGACGCGGCGGCCTCGGCCGAGTTGTCGACCAGTTGCACGGGCAGGCCGGCGGCCAGCAGCGCGAGCGCGATGCCCATGCCCATGTTGCCGCCGCCGATGACGGCCGCACGCTGGAAGCGGGTCGCGTCATCCGCGCCGGCCGGGCCCAGCGCGGCGCGCGCGGCCTGCGTGTAGGCGCGGGCCTGCTCGGCGGCCAGCGTCGTGAACGCGGGCGCGGGCGGGCCGTCCTGGGTGTTCACGAAGCGCAGCGTGACCGGGTCGTCGATGCGCAGCGCCTGCACGTCGGCATCGACGATGACGGTGTTGATGCGCAGGCCCTCGGGCGTCTCGACGATGGCCGGCGCCATCGGGCGTGGGCTGCGCGCGACGATGGAGAAGGAGTACACGCGACCGGTGCCGGCGAGCTTGTGCCATTCGGTCTGGTCGCTGCCGCAGAACGGGCAGTGCATGCGCGGGTAGTAGTGCAGCTCGCCGCAGGCGGTGCAGCGCTTGGCCAGCAGCTCGCCGCGGCGGGTGGCTTCCCAGAAGGGTTCGTCGCCAGGGAAGACGATGGGCGCCGGAGGCAGTCCTCGGGTCGGTTTCATGTCGTGCCTTATTCCGCTTGCAGGATGAGCGTGCCGGCGGCGTGGGCGCCGGCCAGGTTGCCGCCCGTGCCATGGGCCAGCACGTGATCGCGCCTGGCGACCTGCACGGCCGGGTGCGCCTCGCCGCGGCACTGGCGCACCGCCTCGAGGATCTTGGTCATGCCGCCCTTGTTGCCGGGGTGGTTGTTGCACAGGCCGCCGCCGTCGGTGTTGAAGGGCAGGCGACCGGTGCCGGAGATCAGGTTGCCGTCGGCCACGAAGCGGCCGCCTTCGCCCTTGGCGCAGAAGCCCAGGTCCTCGAGCTGCACGATGACGGTGATCGTGAAGCTGTCGTACAGCGACACATAGCCGATGTCGGCTGGCGTGATGCCGGCCTCGGCGAAGGCGTGCGCGCCGGATTGCACGCCGGCGGAGGAGAGCAGCTCGATGCGGCCGGCGTTGGGGTGCTTGATCGCCTCGCCCGAGCCGGCGACGCGCACCAGCGGGCGCTTGAGCGCGCGCGCGACCTCGGGGCGGGTGACGATGAGCGCGCCGCCACCGTCGGTCATCACGCAGCAGTCCAGGCGGTGCAGCGGGTCGGCGACCATGGGCGAATCGAGCACTTCCTGCACCGTGACCACCTCGCGGTGCACGGCATGCGGGTTGTGCTGCGCATGGTGTGAGGCCGCCACGCGCACCCAGGCGAGCTGCTCGGCCGTGGTGCCGAACTCGTGCATGTGGCGCCGCGCGACCATGCCGTAGCCGTACATGGGCATTGGCGGCACCGCGGCCGTGAACGGCAGGTTGGGCATGGTGTTGCGGTCCACGCCCGCCAGTGCGGTGCCGGCCGCGGCGGCCAGCGGCCGGTCGGCCATCGTGACCAGCGCGACGTTGCAGTGGCCGGCGGCGATGGCCTGAGCGGCGTGCGCGACGTGCAGCAGATAGGCCGAGCCGCCGGATTCGGTGGTGTCGACATGGCGCAGCTTGCTCAGGCCGATGTACTCGGCCATCGTCAGGGCGCCGAGGCCCGGGGCGTCGGCGCCGCAGAAGAAGCCGTCGACGTCGGCCAGCGTCAGGCCGGCGTCGGCCAGCGCGCCGCGGGCGACGTCGGCGTGCAACTGGGCGGTGGAGATGCCGTCGGCACGCCGGACGGGGTGTTCATAGATGCCGGCGATGTAGGCCGGGCCTGGCGGGCGGGTCATGGTGCGGCAGGGTCCTTGAGGCGGCGGGCGGGACGGCCGGCCGGGGGGCGGCTCGTGAAGCGCTTGTTAAGAAGGTCGCCTGATAAATGTTAAGGACGCATTGCGGCAGTTCTCATAGGGATTCTCCTATGGATGTGCAATTTTCAAGATGATAAGTTCGCCTTATTGATGAAGTTCACCACCACAAAGGCTCTTCCTTGACCGCGATCACTCAGGCCCCCTTTCTGCAACTGCCCTTCCTGGCGCGGGCGCTCGAGGTCAGCGAGCGCGCGGACGGGGTGCTGCTGATGCGCAGCCGCGTCCCGCTCGGCCCGGTGGAGGCGCACCTGCCCGGTGTGCTGCGCCGTCAGGCCGGCCTGCGGCCCGACCGCACCTGGCTGGCCCAGCGCGATGCGCGGCAGGGGCACTGGCACAGGCTGAGCTATGCCGAGGCGTCGCGGCAGACCGACGCCGCCGCGCAATGGCTGCTCGACCTGGGCGCGCCCGGCCGCCGCGTGATGGTGCTGAGCGGCAACTCGCTGGAGCACGCCGTCTTCGAGCTCGCCGCGATGGCGGCCCGCATGCCCTATGTGCCGGTGACGCCGGCCTACTCGCTGCTGAGCAAGGATTTCGCGAAGCTGCGCGCGATGGTCGAGTTGATCGACCCCGCCGTCATCTTCGTGCAGCAGGCCGGCCGCTTCGAGGCCGCGTTGCGCGCGGTGCTGCCGGCCGGCACGCGTGTCGTGCATGTGGACGACGCCGTCCACGGCTTCGACACGGTGGCCTGGGCCGAGGTGCTGGCTACCCGGCCGGGCGCGGCGCTGGAGGCGTCGCACGACGCGATCGACCACGCGACGGTCGCCAAATACCTGTTCACGTCCGGCTCCACCGGCGTGCCCAAGGCGGTGCCCGTCACGCAGGGCATGCTGTGCCACACGACGGCGATGCATGCGCACACCGTCGGCTTCGACGAGGCCGCGCCGTCCTCCGTGCTGCTGGAGTGGCTGCCATGGAGCCACGTGGCCGGTGGCACGGCCGTGTTCAACAGCGTGCTGGCCGACGGCGGCACGATGTACATCGACGACGGCCGGCCGGTGCCGGGCGAGTTCGCGAAGACGCTGCGCAACCTGGGCGAGATCTCGCCCACGCGCTTCAGCAGCGTGCCGGCTGGCTACGCGATGCTGGCCGATGCGCTGGAGCAGGACGAGGCGCTCGGCCGCAGCTTCTTCCGCAGCCTGCGCCGGCTGACCTCCTCGGGCGCCAAGCTGCCCGACAGCGTCTACCAGCGCCTGCAGGCCCAGGCGGTGCGCCACCTCGGCCACCGTGTGCCCTTCGTCGCCGGCTACGGCTCGACCGAGACCTGTGCGGCCACCATGGTCGTGCACTGGCCGACCGAGCGCGCCGGCCTGGTGGGCCTGCCGCAGCCGGGGGTGGAGGTGAAGCTGGTGCCGCTGGACGACGCGCGCTACGAGGTGCGCGCGCGCGGTCCTTCCGTGATGGCCGGCTACCTGGACCAGCCCGAGCTGACGCGCCAGGCCTTCGATGACGAGGGCTTCTACTGCATGGGTGACGCCGTGACCTTCGTCGACCGCGCGCGCCCGGAAGAGGGCATGGCCTTCGCGGGCCGCGTGGCCGAGGAGTTCAAGCTGCAGTCCGGCATCTTCGTGCGCGTCGGCAGCCTGCGCGTGGACGTGGTCAGCGCGACCGCGCCGCTGGTGACCGACGTGGTCGTGGCCGGTGCCGACCGCGCCTACGTCGCGCTGCTGGCCTGGCTGAACGTCGCGGCCTGCCGCGAGCGTTTCGGTGACATGCCGGTGCAGGACCTCGTGCGCCACGCGCCGCTGCAGGCGGCGCTGCGCGAGCGGCTGCAGCAGCACAACCGCAACCACCCGGGCAGCAGCATGCGCATCGAGCGCGTGCTGCTGCTCGCCGAGCCGGCCTCGATGGACGCCGGCGAGATCACCGACAAGGGCTACGTGAACCAGCGTGCCGTGCTGGCGCGGCGGGAAGCCGACGTCGAGGCGCTGTACGCGGCTGAGCCGGCCGCCCACGTGATCGTCATCAACGAATCTTCCGCATCGAGCCAATGAGCATCGCCATGACTGCCGACAACAACAACAACCCGACGCCGGGCGCCGAGCCGCTGGTCCTGATCGAGCACGAGGGCGACGTGGCCATCGTCACGCTGAACCGCCCGACCAAGCGCAACGCGATCAACGACGACCTGCTCGCCGAGCTCGAGCAGACCTTTTCCCGTGGCCTGGACGGCGCGCGCGCCGTCATCCTGCAGGGTAGCGGCGAGCACTTCTGCGCCGGCCTGGACCTGTTCGAGCTGATGAGCAAGCGCAGCCCCGACACGCTCGTCGGCATGCGCCGCTCGCGCAGCTGGCATCGCGCGTTCGACCTGATCCAGTTCGGCGAGCTGCCCGTCATCAGCGTGCTCAAGGGTGGCGTCATCGGCGGCGGCTTCGAACTGGCCGCGGCCACCCACGTGCGCGTGGCCGAGGCATCCGCCTTCTTCCAGCTCCCCGAAGGCCAGCGCGGCATCTTCCTGGGCGGCAGCGGCTCGGTGCGCATCCCGCGCATCATCGGCGCCAGCCGCGTCGTCGAGATGATGCTGACCGGCCGCCGCATGGATGCGCGCAAGGCCGAGGAGCTGGGCCTCGCCCACTACCTCGTCGACGACGGCGCCGGCATGGGCAAGGCCCGCGAGCTGGCCCAGCTGATCGTGCGCAACGCGCCGGCCACGAACTACGCCATCGTCAGCGGCATCAATCGCATCAGCGAGATGCCGGTCGGCGAAGGCCTGTTCGCCGAAACCATGGTGACGGCGATGACCAAGGCCGCCGACACCGGCGCCAAGGAGCGCATCAGCGAGTTCTTCGAGGGCCGTCGCCGTCGCGCCGACCCCGCCGGCGCCTGAGCCCCACGGCATCCGCAACCCCCACCTGCCCACAAGAGGAGCAAGCAAAGTGCTTTCCAAGGAAGACAACGATCTGCTGACGCGCGTCAGCAACGGCGCGCCGATGGGGCGCATGCTCAAGCAGCACTGGTGGATTCCCGCCGCGCTGTCCGACAAGCTGGAGGCCGACGGCAAGCCGCTGCGCGTGAAGCTGTTCGGCGAGCAGTACGTGACCTTCCGCGCGACCAACGGCAAGGTCGGCTTCTTCGACGAGGCCTGCCCGCATCGCGGCGCGTCACTGGCCATCGGCCGCAACGAGGACAACGCGCTGCGCTGCATTTACCACGGCTGGAAGTTCAGCGTGGAAGGCATGACGGTGGAGGTGCCGACCCAGCCCACCAACCAGGCCGAGTACTGCAAGCATGTGCCGCTGAAGCACTACCCGGTGCGCGAGGATGCCGGGATCGTCTGGGTCTGGCTCGGCGAGGGTGAGGCGCCACCCAAGTTCCCCGAGCTGCCGTTCTCCGGCCTGCCGCGCGAGAACCTCGTGGTGTTTCGCCAGAAGGTCAATGCGAACTGGGTGCAGGGCGTCGAAACCACCATGGACTCGGCCCACCTGGGCGTGCTGCACCAGAGCTGGCTGGTCGGCTTTGGCGACATCGAGCTGTCGTCGGCCAACATGGCGCCGGTCTATCACGTGGTGCAGAAGCCCTATGGCTTCCGCTACGCCGCCGTGCGCCAGCTGCAGGACGAGCGCGCCTACGTGCGCACCAACTCCTTCGTGATGCCCTGGTACGGCGTGGTGTCGCCCAACCAGTCGGACGTGAAGGGCGGTACGGCGCTGTTCTCCATCCCCATCGACGACGAGAACATCCACTATTGGCAGATCACCTACCGGACCTCCGAGAAGCTGATCCCCAACAAGACCCACCACTACAAGGACCCGGACGACTGGCCGCCGCTGCCCCCCGGCCCGCCCGAGGACAACTGGGGCCAGGACCGTGAGGCCATGAAGAACGGTCACTTCACCGGCTTCACCGCGATGCTGGGCACCGAGGACTTCGCCGTGATCATGAGCATGGGTCCCATTTCAGACCGCACCAAGGAGTACCTGGGTGCCGGCGACGGCGCGGTGCTGGCCGTGCGGCGCTGCCTGATGAATTCGCTCAAGGAGTTCATGAAGGGCGAGGTGCCCAAGCTGGCACGCCACGACGAGATCGACTACAGCAAGACCCCGGCGACCTCGCTGGTCGTGGAGCGCGACGAAGACTGGCGCGCGACGCTCTGAAGGGCGGCCGGCCTTTCGCCGGATTCCCTTCCCATACCCATAACAGGAGACAGAGATGAACAAGCAAGGACTCGGCGCCGCGCTGCTGGCCGTCGGCATGGCCGTCACCCTGACGGCCGCGCAGGCCCAGCAGGACCCCAAGCGGGGCGGCACGGTCGTCGTGCCCATCCACGTCGGCGAGCCAGGCACCTATGACTGCCATGCGACGAACTCGCCGGCGGTGATGTGGCGCGTGGCGCCGCACTACTCGACGCTGCTGCGCATCGACCCTGACCGCTTCCCGGAGGTGACCGGCGATCTGGCCAAGAGCTGGACCGTGTCGCCCGATGCGCAGAGTTTCCGCTTCACGCTGCACAGCGGCGTGAAGTTCCACGACGGCTCCACGCTCAGCAGCGCCGACGTGAAGGCCAGCTTCGATCGCATGCGCAACCCGCCGCCGGGCGTGGTGTCGCTGCGCCAAGGCATGCTGGCCGACATCGCCGGCATCGAGACGCCGGACGAGCAGACGGTGGTCTTCAACTTCAAGTCGCGCAATGCCGCGGCGCTGCAGCTGCTGGCGATGCCCTATGCCTGCATCTACTCCGCCAAGCTGATGGCCAGCGACCCGGCCTATCCCGCCAAGCGCGTGATGGGCACGGGGCCGTTCAAGTTCGTGCGCCACAGCCCGGGCTCCGACTGGGTGGGCGAACGCTTCGGCGACTACTTCCTCGCCGGCAAGCCCTACCTCGACGGGTTCCGCATGCTGAACGTGTCGCCGGTGGCGGCGACGAACGCGCTGCTGGCCGGTCAGGTGCACTACACGATGCACGGCCTGACGCCGCCCGAGGTCAGCCGCGTCGTCGCGGCGCGCGGCAAGGCCGTGAACGTCGTCGGCGGCGGCAAGGCCAACACCTTCCTGCCCTTCTTCGCGATGAACACCCAGCGCGACGGGCTGAAGGACGAGCGCGTGCGCCGCGCGCTGAACCTGGCGCTGGACCGCTGGGGCGCGTCCAAGGCCATGGAGCAGATCACGCCGATGTTCCGCGTCGGCGGCCTCGTGCGCCCAGGCTCCGCCTTTGCCCGCAGCGACGCGGAACTGGCCTCGCTGCCCGGCTACGGCCACAACATCGAGGCAGCCCGTGCCGAGGCGCGCCGGCTGCTGGCCGCCGCCGGCAAGTCCAACCTGAAGCTCACGCTGATCAACAACCGCGCGTTCACCTTTTTTGGTGTCTTCGTGGCCGACCAGCTGGCGCGCATCGGCGTGACGGTGGACCACCAGCCGCTGGACACGCCGCAGGTGGCGGCCCGCCGCGTCTCCGGCGACTACGACCTGATCTTCGACAGCCCGGCGGAGTTCGTCGACGACCCGAGCATCATGATGGCCTACTTCGAGCCCTTCAGCACCAACCGCGCCAACCTGGCCCGCGTCGGCGATCCGGCCTTCGTCGAGAAGTTCCGCGCCCAGGCCCAGGACCTGGACCCCAAGAGCCGCCTGAAGAAGGTGCGCGACCTGGAGGCCTATCTGATGCAGCAGAGCTATGTGATGCCGCTGTTCTGGCAGAGCCGCCGTCGCGTCATCGACGCGCAGCTGCATGGCCTGGAAGAGGACTATCCGTCCAACTACGTGAAGCTCGATCTGGCCGACCTCTGGCTGGAGCCGACGGCCCGCAAGTGACCCACGCCGGCCTCATTCAACGCGTCGTTCCCCTCGCCATGGAAAACAACTCCGCCCTCGCGTCCGCCCCGGGCCATGCCCCGGGCGGGCCGGCCGCCGCCAGCGAGCTGGTCGCTCCCGTGCTGCGCGTCCGCGACCTGACCGTGCAGTTCAGCACCGAGGAAGGCCCGGTGCAGGCGGTCCGCGGCCTCAGCTATGAAGCCTATCCTGGCGAGGTGCTCGCCATCGTCGGCGAATCGGGGTCGGGCAAGTCGGTCAGCTCGCTGGCGGTCATGGGCCTGCTGGCCCGCAACGCCACGATGAGCGCCGGCACGCTGGTGTTCGACGGCATCGATCTCACCCGGGTCAGCGAGCGGCAGATGCGCGACCTGCGCGGGCGCGGCATGGCGATGATCTTCCAGGACCCGATGATGGCGCTGAACCCCGTCATCACCGTGGGCGACCAGCTGATGGAGCCGCTGCGGCTGCACCTGGGCATGGACGCGCGGCGGGCGCGCGAGCGGGCGCTGGAGCTGTTGAACCTGGTCGGCATCCCCGATGCCAGGACCCGCATCGACCAGTACCCGCACCAGTTCTCCGGCGGCATGCGCCAGCGCGTGATGATCGCCATCGGCCTGTCGTGCAACCCCAAGCTGCTGATCGCCGACGAGCCGACGACGGCGCTCGACGTCACCATCCAGGCGCAGATCCTGGAGCTCATGCAAGACCTCTGCAAACGCCTGAAGGTGGCGCTGGTCTTCATCACCCACAACCTGGGCGTGGTGGCCCAGTACGCGGACCGCGTGCTGGTGATGTACGGCGGCAGCATGCTGGAGCAGGGCGCGGCGCAGACGGTCTTCAAGCACCCGCGCCACCTCTACACCGCCGGCCTGCTGGCCTCGGTGCCGACGCTGGAGGGGCCGCGCAAGGACCGCCTGGAGGGCATCGAGGGCTCGCCGCCCAACCCGCTGAGCCTGCCGCCGGGCTGCGCCTTCGCGCCGCGCTGCAGCCATGCGCAGAGCGCCTGCGCGGGGCAGATGCAGCTGCTGGGCACCGACGTCGGCAGCCTGTCGGCCTGCGTGCGTGCGCCGGAGATCGCCGCCGGCGCGCTGCGCTGGATGCCCCGGGCGGGAGACCTGCGTCGCCGGCTGGCGCCGCAGCGCGCGGGCGGCCGGGCCGCGCCCGCCGGCCCCGCAGACGCCGCGCAGCCGCTGCTGCGCATGGAGTCGCTGGAGAAGACCTACGCGCTCAAGACCGGCCTGTTCGGCCGCACGCTCAAGGTGCAGGCGCTGCGCAATGTGAGCCTGTCCATCGGCCGCCGCGAGACGGTGGGGGTGGTCGGCGAATCGGGCTGCGGCAAGTCCACGCTCGGCCGGCTGCTGCTGCGCCTGGAGGAGCCGACGGGCGGCCGCGTGCTGTTCCGCGGCGAGGACATCACGCACAAGCCCGACCGCGCGCTGCGCGGCTTCCGCCGCCACACCCAGGTGGTGTTCCAGGACCCGTACTCATCGCTGAACCCGCGCCAGCGCGTGCAGGACATCCTGACCGAGCCGATGCGGGTGCATGGCCTGGCATCCAGCAGCGACGAGGCGGCCGCGGAGGCGGTGCGCCTGCTCGAGGAGGTGGGCCTTCGCCCGGACCACGCGCCCCGCTACCCGCACCAGCTCTCGGGCGGCCAACGCCAGCGCGTGGCCATCGCCCGCGCGCTGGCCATGAAGCCGGAGCTGATCGTCTGCGACGAGGCGGTGTCGGCGCTGGACGTGTCCGTGCAGGCCCAGGTGGTGAACCTGCTGGCGGATCTGCAGGACGCGCACGACCTGTCCTACCTGTTCATCGGCCATGACCTTGCGGTGGTGCGGCAGATCGCCACCCGGGTGGTGGTGATGTACCTGGGGCGGATCGTCGAGGTGGCCGAGCGCGACGACTTCTATCGCGAACCCCTGCATCCCTATTCCCGTGCGCTGATGGCTGCCGTGCCGGGGGCGGCCCCGTCGGGTCACGGAGCCGGCGCGCCCTTGCTGCTCGCCGGCGAGCCGCCCAGCCCGCTGGCGCCGCCCTCGGGCTGCGCCTTCCGCACGCGCTGCCCCATGGCCACGCCGCAATGCGCGGAGGTGGTGCCCGAGCTGCGGCCGGCGGGGGCCCATCGCCAGGTGGCCTGCCTGCGCATCGACTGAGGAACCCATGCTCTTCTTTCTCCTCAAACGTCTCGGCCAGTTCGCCTTCACGCTGTGGTGCGTGGCGACGCTGATCTTCTTCATGCTGCGGGTGCTGCCCGGCGATCCGGTCGAGTTCAAGTACGTCGCCGAGGGCGGGGCCATCACCGCCGAGCAGCTGCAGGAGCAGCGCGCCCGCTTCGGCTTCGACAAGCCGCTGTCGCAGCAGTACTTCAGCTGGATCGCGGGCCTCACGCGCCTGGAGCTCGGCAAGTCCATCTGGAGCGAGAACCCGATCACCCAGGAGATCGGCGGGCGGCTGGGCATCACCGTGCAGCTGGCGCTGGCGGCGCTGGTCGTGGGCCTGCTGCTGGCCATCCCGCTGGGCGTGGCGGCGGCCCTGGCCCGCGGCACCTGGCTCGACCAGGTGATCCGCGTCTGCACGGTGACGGGGCAGTCCGTGCCCAGCTTCTGGCTGGCCATGCTGGTGCAGCTGGCCCTGCTGTCGGCGTTCGGCTGGATCCCGGCGATGGAAGCGGTGGCCTTCCGTGAGCAGCCCTGGGAGTACCTGGCGCAGCTCATCGTGCCGGCCGTGGTGGTGGGCTGGCGGCTGTCGTCGGTGAACGCCCGGCTGCTGCGTTCGTCGCTGATCGAGGTGCTGGGCCAGGACTACGTTCGCACCGCGCACGCCAAGGGCGTGAGCCCGACGCGCGTCGTCTGGCGGCACTCGCTGGCCAACGCGATGTTGCCCACGGTGGCGGTCATCGGCATCGAGTTCGCCGGACTGCTGGGCGGCCTGGTGGTCACCGAGCAGGTGTTCAACATCAATGGCATCGGGCGGCTGCTGATCCAGGCCATCAGCTACAGCGACCTGGCGCTGATCCAGGGCCTGGTGATGCTGTTTGCGCTGATCTACGTGACGGTGGGCTTCGCGGTCGACGTCGTACAGGCCCTGCTGGACCCGCGCATCCGCGTGCATTGAGGAGTTCTTGTCGATGTCGTCCTCACACAACCCGATGAACTACACGAACGCCTTCCGGGCGCCGCGCAGGCATCCCTACCTGCGCGCCGCATGGCGCTTCACCCGTGCGCAGCCGCTGGGCGCGCTCGCGCTGATCCTGATCGTCGTGATGCTGGTGGCGGGGTCGTTCGCGCCGCAGCTGGCGCCGCACGATCCGCTGCTGGCGCAGTACGACGCGGTGCTGGCCCCGCCCAGCACCGACCACCTGATGGGCACCGACAACTACGGCCGTGACGTGTTCTCGCGCGTGCTGTACGGTGCCCGACCGGCGCTGCTGCTGGGCATCACCACCGCGCTGCTGGGCGCCGTGTTCGGCGCCGTCCTCGGCACCGCGTCGGCCTACTTCGGTGGCCGCGTGGACGCCGTGATCCAGCGCGCCAACGACGTGCTGCTGTCCATCCCGCTGATCGTCTGCGCGCTGGTCGTCGTGGCGGTGCTGGGGCGCCGCGAGGTGGCGGGCGTGGACGTGAACCTGATGCTCGCGATCACGCTGCCCTACATCCCGGTGATGGCGCGCGTGATGCGCAGCGCGGCGCTGCCGGTGCGGCTGTCGCCCTTCATCGACGCGGCGCGGGCCCAGGGCTTCTCGCACGTGCGGATCATCTTCCACCACATGCTGCCCAACCTGATCTCGCCGTGGCTGGTGATGGTCAGCGCGTTCACGGCGCAGACCATCCTGCTGGAGGCGTCGCTGTCCTTCCTCGGCGTGGGCGTGCACGAGCCGACGCCGGCCTGGGGGCTGATGCTGTCCAGCGTCAGCGTCGAGACCTTCACGACGGCGCCCTGGGTGGTGCTGTTCCCGGGCCTGGCCATCAGCCTGACCGTGTTCGCGTTCAGCCTGCTGGGCGACGCGCTGCGCGACGCGCTCGACCCCCGCACCCGCCATTGATTCCGAACCTGCAACAAGCCATGAACGACGAACTCCTCCTGCGGCTGCGGCGCCTGGACGCCTGCGCCGTGTCCGACGCGCTGGACCGCGTCGGCATCCCCGACCAGGTCGCCAGCGGCCTGCCTCGCCAGTCCACCGACCGCCGCATCTGCGGCCGCGCCGTGACCTACCGCCTCGTGCCGGCCGGCCAGGCGCCCAAGCAGAGCGGCCCGGTCCGCCACCTCGGCACGACGGCCGTGTCGCTGGCCGGGCCCGACGACATCATCGTCGTCGAGCAGCGCACCGGCATCGATGCCGGCAGCTGGGGCGGCATCCTGTCGCTGTCCGCGTCGGTCAGGGGCATCGCCGGCGTCGTCGCCGACGGCCCGGTGCGCGACATCGAGGAAGCCCGCGCCTACGACCTGCCGGTGTACTGCCGCGCGCTGACGGCGCGCACCGCACGCGGCCGCGTCGAGGAGGCCTCGGTCAACGCGCCGGTGTGCATCGGCGGCGTGACGGTCGCTGCCGGCGACCTCGTCATCGCCGACGCCAGCGGCGTCGCCTTCGTGCCTGCCGCGCGAGCCGAGGAGGTGATTGCCGCCGCCGAGCTGATCGCCGGCCGCGAGGCCGCGATGGCCAGGGACCTGCTGGCCGGCCTGCCCGTCACCGACGTGATGGGCAAGAACTACGAACACATGCTGCGGCCCGACGCCGCCTGAACCCGAGAGCTTTGCGATGACCGACGTGAACGTGCAGCGTGCCAGCCAGCTGGACACCGCTACCCTCAGTGATGCCCTGGACCGCTGCGGCATCAATGGCCAGTGCCACCGCATCAAGGGCCGCTCGACCGACTTCCGCATGGCCGGCCGCGCCTGGACGCTGAAGTACGGCCCGGCCGGCCAGCCCGCCGGCACCGTGGGCGACTACATCGACGACGTGCCGGACGGCGCCGTCATCGTGCTGGACAACGGCGGCCGCGACGACGCAACCGTCTGGGGCGACATCCTGACCGAGGTCGCCCACAAGCGCGGCCTGGCCGGCACGCTGATCGACGGCGTGAACCGCGACGTCGCGCTGTGCCTGGAGCTGGGCTACCCGGTGTTCAGCCGCGACCACTACATGCGCACCGGCAAGGACCGCGTGCAGGTCGAGGCGACGCAGGTCCCCGTGAGCATCGGCGGCGTGCGCGTCGCGCCCGGCGACCTGGTGCGCGGCGACGCCGATGGCGCCGTCGTCATCCCGCGCGAGCACGAGGAGCGCGTGCTGGCTGCCGCGGAGACCATCCAGGCCGCCGAGGACGCCATCCGCGCGTCCGTCCGCGCCGGCATGAGCCTGCGCGAGGCGCGCACCCAGCATGGCTACCACGCGCTGCAGACGCGCAAGGAGGCCTGATGAGCGCCGACGTGAAGCCCATCGCCGCGTCCGCCACCGTGCGGCTGGACATCGAGCGCGTCGCACCCGACGTGGTGCGGCGCGCCACCCAGTTGCCCGCGGCCACGCTGCACGAGGCCGGCGGCCGCATCGGCGTGCTGCCGCATGCGATCAAGCCGGTCGGCCCGCGCATGCGCATCTGCGGCCCGGCCGTGACGGTGCACTCGCCCGGCGGCGACAACCTGTGGCTGCACCGCGCGCTGTACGTGGCCCGGCCCGGCGACGTGCTGGTCGTGCATGTGAGCGGCGTCGAGGACTTCGGCTACTGGGGCGAGATCATGTCCACCGCCGCGCAGGCGCGCGGCCTGGGCGGCCTCGTCATCGACGGCTGCGTGCGCGACGGCGACCCGCTGGAGGCGCTGGGCTTCCCGGTGTTCTCGACCGGCCTGTGCGTGCGCGGTACCGGCAAGGACCACGGCGCGCGCGGCTGGATCAACCACCCGCTGCGCTTGGGGCAGCTGACCGTCAACGCCGGCGACCTGATCGTCGGCGACCGCGACGGCGTCGTCGCCATCCCGCGCGAGCGCGCGGCCGACATCGTTGCCGCGTCCGAGGCGCGCGAGGCCAAGGAGGCCGGCGTCATGCAGCGGCTTCGCGATGGCGAGCGCACGCTCGAGGTCTACAACTTCTGAGGCCCACGGCCCGCATCTCAAGGACACCGCATGGCCCGCATCACACTCGGCATCGGCACCTCGCACAGCCCCATCCTGATCCTCGACGGCGAGCAGTGGGAATACCGCGCCAAGGACGACCGCCGCAACAAGTCGCTCTACACGCTGGAAGGCGCGAAGGTGTCCTATGACGACCTCGTCGCGCAGCGCGGCGAGCGCTACGCCGCCGAGAGCGACCCGGCGCGCTTTCCCGCGCTGGCGGCGCAGGCTGAAGGCGCGCTGGACCGCATCGAGGCCGCGCTCCTGGAGGCGCGGCCCGACGTGCTGCTCGTCATCGGCGACGACCAGGACGAGCTGTTCGGCTACGACAACCTGCCCGCCATCAGCATCTACCGCGGCGAGGAGGTGGTCATGAAGGAGCAGGCGCTGCCGCACCCCCGCCTGACCTGGACGGACCGCGACTTCTGGGCCGGCTACGCGATGGACATGCCGCGCCGCTTCCCCGGCGCCCCGCGGCTGGCCGAGGACCTGATCCGCGGGCTCATCCACCAGGGCATCGACGTGGCCACCAGCAACGCGGTGCCCGACCCCGAGCGGCGCGCGTTCGGCCATGCCTACGGCTTCATCTACCAGCGGCTGATGAAGAAGCTGCAGGTGCCGATGCTGCCCGTGCTGCTGAACACCTATTTCCCGCCGAACAACCCGACCGCATCGCGCTGCTTCGACATCGGCTCGGCGATCGCGCATGCGCTGGCGGCCTCGCCGATCGACGTCAGGGTGGCCGTCATCGCGTCCGGCGGCCTGAGCCACTTCCTGTGCGAGGAGGCCTTCGACCGCCAGGTGTTCGAGGCCATCAAGCGCCACGACGTGCGCGCGCTCAAGCAGATCCCGCAGGAGGCGCTGTGCTCGGGCTCGTCCGAGATCCGCAACTGGATCGCGATGGCCGGCGCCATCGGGCACCTCGACTGCGTCTACGACGAGTACATCCCCGTCTACCGCACGCCGGTGGGCACCGGCATCGGCCTGGGCTTCGGCGTCTGGCGCTGAAGCCTTCCCCTCTCTTCGCGAACGAACACTGCCATGATCATCGACTGCCACGGTCACGTCAGCGCCCCCGCTGACCTCTGGGTCTACAAGGCCAACCTCCTGTCCCACCTGGGCGCCCACGGTCGCCGCATGCCGGAGATCAGCGACGAGGCCATCCTCGCCGCCGCCAACAAGAAGGAGATGGCCCCGGCCGGCCACCTCGACATGCTGGACCGGCTCGGCACCGACCTGCAGATGCTGTCGCCTCGCCCCTTCCAGATGATGCACAGCGCCAAGCCGGCCAAGCTCGTGCACTGGTTCTGCGAGGAAACCAACAACATCATCGCCCGCACGATCCAGCTGATCCCGAACCGCTTCGTCGCGGTGGCGGGCCTGCCGCAGGCCGCCGGTGCCCCGATCGAGTCGGTGCTGCCCGAGCTGGAGCGCTGCGTGAAGATGGGCTTTCGCGGTGTGATGTTCAACCCGGACCCCTACGAGAACAACGGCACCGAGGCGCCGCCGCTGGGCGACCGCTACTGGTACCCGCTGTACGAGAAGCTGTGCGAGCTGGACGTGCCCATGCACATCCACGCGACCAACTCGCACTCGGAGCGCTCGCCCTACACGCTGCACTTCATCAACGAGGAGTCCATCGCGATCTACGGCCTGGTGCACTCGGACGTGTTCAAGGACTTCCCGAACCTCAAGGTCATCTGCTCGCACGGCGGCGGCTCCATCCCGTACCAGATCGGCCGCTTCCAGTCGAGCGCGGGCCGGCGCGGCCTGGACTTCCTGGATGGCATGCGCAACATCTACTACGACACGGTGCTGTACTCGGAAGAGGCGCTGCGCCTGCTGATCAAGACCGTCGGCGCCGACCGCTGCCTGTTCGGCTCCGAATGCCCAGGCGTCGGCTCGACGCTGGACCCGTCCACCGGCCGGCTGCGTGACGACATCGCGCCGGTCATCGCCGGCTTCGACTGGCTCAGCGCGGCCGACAAGGCCCTGATCTTCGAGGGCAACGCCCGCAAGGTCTTCGGCCTGCCGGCCTGACCGCGCGCCCGCCCCGACCCGTTGTTCCACCCGCCGACCGCACGGCTCCGCGCCGTGCGTGGGCCAACCTTTGCCTCGCAACATGAAAATCGTTCGCTTCAATCAGGGCCAGCTGGGCGTCGTCGTCGACGAGCGCCATGTCGTCGACATCACGGCGGTCATCGGTGAGGACGCCGGCGCCTGGCCGCCGGTGGCCGCCAATCGGCTGATCGCGCGCTTTGCGGAACTGCGGCCGCTGATCGAGCGGGCGCTGCCGCACCTGCCGCGCCTGCCGCTGGCCGACGTGAAGCTGCTGACGCCCGTGCCCTGGCCCAACAAGGTCATCGCCTACCCGGTCAACTACCACGACCATGGCCGCGAGATGCAGGCCGGCTACCGCGCCGACGTGCAGGGCTTCTTCCTGAAGCCGGCGTCGTCGCTGTCCGGTGCCGACGAGCCGGTCGTGCTGCCCAACCTGCCCACGCGCGAGGTGCACCACGAGGCGGAGCTGGGCATCATCATCGGCAAGGGCGGCCGCGGCATCCGCCGCGAGGACTGGCAGGACCACGTCTTCGGCTATGCCTGCCTGCTCGACATGGTGGTGCGCGGCCGCGAGGAGCGCGTGTTCCGCAAGGCCTACGACAGTTTCTGCCCGGTGGGCCCGTGGATCGCGACGGCCGACGAGGTCGGTGACCCGACGCACCTGTCGATGAAGCTGTGGGTCAACGACGAGATCCGCCAGGACTGCAACACGCGCGACCTGGTGCTGGACATCCCCGGCATGGTCGAGATGGCCTCGGCCGTCATGACGCTGCAGCCGGGCGACGTGATCGCCACCGGCACGCCGGCCGGCGTGGGCCCGGTGCGCGACGGCGACAAGGTGCGCATCGTCATCGAGCGCGTCGGCGAGATGACGGTGGACATCGTGCAGGGCAGTGACGGCGCCACGGCGGTGTTCGACAAGCCCTACACGCCGGACATCATCAAGCAGAAGTGAGGCGGCGATGAAAGACCTCGAAAGCCTGTACGCCGCCATCGACGCCCTCAGCATGGAAGGGGGCTGGCATCGCAAGGCGCCCGCACTGTGGGCCGAACCGCGCGCGAACTTCGTGCCCTATCTGTGGCGCTACGCGGACGTGAAGCGCGTGCTGGAGGCGGCCGGCCCGCTGGTCGACCATGCGATGGCGGACCGTCGCAACCTGACGATGACCAACCCCATCGAGGGCAACCTGTACGCCACCGCGCGCACGCTGGTGGCGGCCTACCAGTCGATCCGGCCGGGCGAGTCGGCCGACGCGCACCGGCACACGCCCAACGCGCTGCGCATCATCCTGGAGGGGCGCGGCAGCTACACGGTCGTCAACGGCGTGCGCGTCGAGATGCGCCCCGGCGACGTGCTGCTGACGCCGAGCTGGCACTGGCATTCGCACGAGTCCATCGGGCCGGACGAGTGCTTCTGGGTCGACGTGCTGGACGTGCCGCTGCTGCACCTGCTGGAGCCGATGTTCTTCGAGCGGCATCCGCAGAAGCTGGAGCCCGAGTTCACGAACGTCGAGGCCAGCCCGCTGGCGCTGCGCTGGGAAGACTCGCGGCGCCTGCTGGACGCCGCCGACGCGCCGCCCGCCCACGGCGCGGCCAGCCGCGAGGCCGAGCTGGACGCCTCGCCGCTGAAGACCATTGCCGTGCACGCGCAGCGCCTGGACGCCGGCCTGGTCACGCCGCAGCACCGCACGACGGCCAACGCGGTCTACACCGTGATCGAGGGCGCGGGCAGCAGCCGCGTCGGCGACCGCGAGCTGAACTGGGCCCGCGGCGACGTGTTCGTCATCCCGGCCTGGCAGCCGTTCGAGCACCGCGTCAGCGAGGCGGCGCATTTCATCCGCGTCAGCGACGAGCCGGTCATGAAGGCCTTCGACTTCCTGCGCCAGCGCGGCACCACCGCCTGAGCGGCACGGGCACAACCCATCAATCCACGAGGATGGACATGAAAGTATTGATTGCAGGTGGTGGCATCGGCGGCATGGCCGCCGCGGCAGCGCTGCTCCAGCGCGGCGTGGACGTCGAGGTCTACGAACAGGCGCGCGAGCTCGGCGAGGTGGGCGCGGGCATCCAGATCAGCCCCAACGGCAACAAGGTGCTGGACGCGCTCGGCGTGTTCGAGCACCTGCGCTCGCTGTCGTGCGACCCCGAGCGCAAGGAGTTCCGGCTCTGGAACACCGGCAGGCCGTGGCCGATGCTGAGCCTGGGCAAGAAGGTCGTCGAGGCCTACGGCTATCCCTATCTGACGGTCTACCGGCCCGACCTGCACCAGTCGCTGACCGACCGCGTGCGTGCGCTCAAGGCCGACGCCATCCACCTGGACAGCGGCGTGGCCGGCTGCAGCCAGGACGAGCGCGGCGCGACGCTGAAGCTGCGCAACGGCCGCGAGGTGACGGGCGACGTGCTGATTGGCGCCGACGGCGTGCGCTCGGTGGTGCGCAACACGCTGTGGGGCCCGACCGACCCGGCCTTCTCCGGCATGGTGGCCTGGCGCAGCCTGATCCCGATGGAGCTGCTGCCCGAGCACATGCGTGCCTCGGTCGGCTCGACCTGGATCGGCCCGGGCGGCCACGCGGTGTGCTACCCGCTGCAGCGCTCGCGCTTCCTGAACTTCGTCGCGACCATCGAGGGCAAGACCTGGGATGCGCCGGGCGGCTCGGTGGAGGGCACGGTGGAGGAATGCCTGGGAGATTTCAAGGGCTGGCACGAGGACGTGCAGACCATGATCCGCCTGAGCCCGCGCCTGCTGAAATGGGCGTTGATGCAGCGCGACCCGATCCCGCAGTGGACGCAGGGCCGCATCAGCCTGCTGGGCGACGCGGCGCATGCGACGCTGCCCTTCCTGGCCCAGGGCGCGGTCCATTCCATCGAGGATGGCATGGTGCTGGCCCGCTGCCTGGAAGGCGTGGGCACGGCCGATGCGCCGCAGGCCCTGGCCCGCTACGAGGCGGCCCGCATCGAGCGCACCAGCCGCATGGTGCGTGGCGCGACGGCCAACACCGAGCGCTTCCACAGCCGCGAGCTGGCCACCGAGGCCACGGCCGAGCCCTACCTGGGCCGCGAGTGGAGCGCCAGCCCCATCCTCGAGCGCTACGACTGGCTGTACCGCTACGACGCGAACACCGCGCCGATCTGAGCGCGGCATGACATGGAGGCTTCGCCCGTGAAACCCCTGCTCGAAGGCATCCGCGTGCTGGACCTCAGCAACGTGCTGGCCGGGCCGTTCTGCGGCTACCAACTGGCACTGCTGGGCGCGGACGTGATCAAGGTCGAGTCGCCGGACGGCGGCGACCTGGCGCGCCAGCTTGGCGCCGACGCGGCGCTGAACCGCGACGGCATGGGCGCTTCCTTCCTGGCGCAGAACGCCGACAAGCGCTCCATCGTCGTGGACCTGAAGTCCGCCGAGGGCCGGCAGACCTTTCTGCGCCTCGTCGAGAGCGCGGACGTGGTGCTGGAGAACTTCCGCCCCGGCGTCATGAAGCGGCTGGGCCTGGACCACGAGGCGCTGCGCGCCGTTAAGCCCGGGCTCATCTACTGCGCGATCTCGGGCTTCGGCCAGGACGGGCCGCTGGCCAGGGCGCCGGCCTACGACCAGATCATCCAGGGCCGCTCCGGCGTCATGAGCATCACCGGCAGCGCCGACAGCGCGCCGCTGCGCGTGGGCTATCCGGTCTGCGACACCTTCGGCGGGCTCACCGCCGCGTTCGCGATCTGCGCGGCGCTGGTGCGGCGCATGCAGAGCGGCGAGGGCGCCTTCCTCGACGTGTCGATGCTGGACGCGAGCCTGGCGAGCATGGGCTGGATCGTCTCCAACCTGCTCGTCGCCGGCCAGCAGCCGGTGCCGATGGGCAACGACAACTTCACGGCCAGCCCCTCGGGTACCTTCCGCACGGGCGGCGGGTTGCTGAACATCGCGGCCAACAAGCAGGACCAGTTCGAGACGCTGTGCGACCTGCTGGGCGCACCGGGGCTGAAGACCGATGTGCGCTTTGCCGGCCGCGAGGACCGCAAGCGTCATCGCGAGGCGCTGCGCGAGGCGCTGGAGGAGCGCCTCGCCGCCGACGACGCGGCCGTCTGGGAAGCGAAGCTGAACGCTGCCGGCGTGCCGGCCGGCCAGGTGCTGGGCGTGGACGATGCGCTGGCCCAGCCACAGGTGGCCGACCGCGGCCTGGTCGCCCGCGTGCCCTTCGGCCAGGGCGAGCGCGCGGAGCTGCAGCTCACGGCCAGCCCCTTCCTCGTCGATGGCCAGCGCCGGCAGCCGCGCCGCCGCCCGCCGCGCCTGGGCGAGCACGGCGACGAGATCCTGCGCGAGCTGTCCGCCGCGCCGCCCATCCCCTGACGAACGAGGCCACCCCCATGAGCAACGACCCGGCCGCGCTGCTGCGCAAGGCCTCCGACTGGTGGACCACGTCCGTCATCGACATCCGCCCGAACGAGATCCGCCCGCGCGGCCGCGCCATCCAGGAGCTGATCGGCAACGTCAGCTTCCCGCAGATGATCTGGCTGATGCTGCGCGGCGAGCTGCCCGACGCGGCGCAGGGCCGCCTGCTGGAGGCGGCCCTCGTGTCGGCGGTGGACCATGGGCCGCATGCGCCGTCGATCGCGATCGCGCGCATGGCCGTGTCCTGCGGCCTGCCGCTGAACGGCGCGATGGCCTCGGCCATCAACGTGCTGGACGACGTGCATGGCGGTGCCGGCGAGCAGTGCCTGGCGCTGTACCGCCACGCGTTGGCGCGTGTGCCGGAACTGGGCGTGGAGGCCGCCGTCGAGGCGGCGCTGGGCGAGCAGGTCGCCGAGCACGGCAAGATCGTGCCGGGCTTCGGGCACCGCTTCCACAGCACCGACCCACGCGCCGTGCGGTTGATGGCGCTGGTGCGCGAGGCCTGCGCCGCGGGCACGGTGACGGGTGAGCATGCGGCCGTCGCTGCGGCCGTCGAGGCGTCGCTGGAGCGACGCACGGGCAAGCGCCTGCCGATGAACATCGATGGCGCCACGGCGGTGGTCTACGGCGAGCTCGGCTTCGAGCCGGCGCTGGCGCGGGGCCTGTTCATCCTGTCGCGCTCGGTGGGCATCCTGGCCCATGCGTGGGAGGAGCAGGGGCAGGCGCGCCGCATCAAGGGCCCCATGCCGCCGGACATTCCGTACACCTACACCGGCCCCCGCGACGATTGAGGCGCCAGCGGCGCCGGCCCGCCTGCCCGCTTGCCCGCTTGCCCGTGCGGCGGCCAGTGCACGGAGTGCGCCACAATGTCAGCTCGCCTTTGCATCAGGGAGCCGCCGCCCGGGCTTCGCAGGCGCCCACGAATGGCCCGAAGTGCAGTACGGGCTGTGAGCACCGGCGCCCCGGGGCTTTGCGCCGGCAGTCAGCAATCAGAGACACACCGCAGATGTCCGCCACCGCACGCGCCTTTTTCTACATCCAGCAACTCGAGCAACTGGTCCGCCGCCGGCTCGACGACTGCCTGCTCGCCGACGGCATCACCGCCGGCCAGTACATGGCGCTGAACCTGATCGTCCACCACGAGCCCGTGTCCTCGGCGGACCTGGCGCAGCGCGCCAACATGACGGCCCAGTCCATGGGCGAGTTCGTCAAGACGCTGGAAGGGAAGGGCTGGGTCCAGCGCAAGAGCGATCCCGAGGACAAGCGCGTCATCCTCGTGTCGTCCACACCCTCGGGCCGGCGTGTGCTGGTCCAGTGCGAAACCAAGATCGATCAGGCCGAGCGCGAGTTCTTCAGCTGTCTCGATCCGGAGGACGTGGCGCACCTGCGGCTGCTGATGAGCCGGGTGCGCAGTGCGCAGCTGGCGCAGCGAAGCAACGGCCACTGAGACGCGCACCGCCCGGCGCGTTCGACGCCGCGTCGCGGCACCGGAACGAAAAGAGGGGATGCCCGCGGGCATCCCCTCTCTAGTCTTGTCTTGTCCTTCTTGTCCTTCTTGTCCGGTTCTGCCGGAGCGCGCGTGGTGCGCGCTCCTGCGGTGGATCAGAAGATCTTCTTGATGCCGACCATGAAGGCGCGGTTGTCCGTCTTGTTCTGCTCCTTGCCGATCGACGTGTCGAAGTAGGCGTTGGTCTGCTTGCTGAACGCGTAGTCGTAGCCGACGCTGAACTTCTTCTGTGTGTTGTTGTTGCCGTACGGATCAATCGTGCTGAACGCGGCCTTGAGCTTGCCGCTCGTCCCGATGGGTGCGGTGAGGGCGACAGCGATCATGTCGCTGCTCAGCTTGCCGCCGCCGGTCTTGGACTGCGCCAGGTACAGACGCGGCTGGACAACGCCGAAGTTGTAGCTCGCGCCGAAGGTGGTGAGCGTGTCGCCATCACTGGCTGCGGGACCGCCGCTGAGCTTGTTGTGGGAGAAACCGACATACAGCGGGCCGGCGCTGTACTGCACGTTGAAGCCGGCCTCGCGAGCGCCCGTGCCTTCGCCCATCGACACGCTGGCATCGATGGTCAGGCCGTTGAGCATTACGGGCGACTTGTAGCCGAGGATGTTGGGCGCTTGCACACCTTCCTTGGACTTGTAGAGCACGTACTGGGAGCCGCCGAGTTGGCCTACGCCGTCCCAGCCGAAGGGATCGACGCGCACCGCCACATAGAACGCCGGGACGTAGTTGCGGCCGAGCCAGACAGAGCCGTAGTCCTTGTGGTTCAGCTGCACATAGCTGTTGCCGACCCAGTAGATCGACGCGTTGCGCACGACGCCGGTGTCGGGCGAGAAGCGGGTCTCGAGGTTGAACTGGGCCGACATGCCGCCGCCCAGGTCCTCGCGGCCGCGGAAGCCCAGGCGCGAGATCGCGGCTTGACCGACTTGCCAGGCCTTGGAGGTGCCCGTGCTGCCGGTGTTGGTGGCCGTGCCGCCATTGCTCTTGATCACGCCCTGGTCGAGGATGCCGTAGATCGTGACGCTCGATTGCGCGGTCGCGGCTGCCGCACATCCCATAACCGCTGCGGCTGCCGCCGCATGCCGGATCTTCATGCTGTTGTCTCCTGGTGATTTTTGAATGGCATTGCAGGAGGCTCCGGCTGGTCAACCGCGGCGGAGCTTGAGCTCGGAGCGCGGTTGTGGAGGTCGCCAACAATGCAAGGCAACCTTATCAATATGGAGGCGCGTCGTCACTCAAGGAAAACACTAGAAACCGAGCTTTTCACAAGAAATTCTCCTTGATATCCCTGGCCTATGGCGGTGGAAGCAGGAGGTCTTCCTTGGGGCGGGGTGACGGATCTAAAACATAAGTAAGCCTTTTGTATTCGCTCGCCTTCATGTAGCCGCAGCTGAGGTCGCACGTCCTCGACTCAGGTCGTGCGGGTCTTGGCGAACCACGATTCGACCTGAATGAGCCAAGACGAATCGGGGCGGGAGCCATCGCGCGGCCGCGCCGACGCGGCGCCGGTCACACGCGCTTGCCGTGAGCGTTGGGCGGCATGAAGCCGCGGCCACTGACACAGGCCGCCCATGCGAGGCTGGCCGCGAGGAGTGACAAGGCCAGGCTGGCCACGCCGGCGGTGTGCCAGCTCCAGCGCTCGACGATGAAGCCGATGAGAGGCGGCCCCAGCAGGGCGCCCGAGGCGCCGAACTGCGTGAGGCGGCCGCTGGCCAGGCTCAGCCGGTCCGCGCTGCCGGCGGCGGTCGGCAGCAGCGCAAACACGAGGCTGCCGAACACGCCTGAAACGAAGTTCACGAGGAGCGCGGCCATCGCCAGGCGGATGGGCGCTGCGCCGAGCTGGTAGGCCAAGGGGAACAGCGCGGCCGACACCAGCAGGCTCAGCACCAGCGCATGAGCCACGATGGACCGCCGCCTCATCAGCCCGGCCGCGACGGCGCTGGCGGGCACGTTGGCCAGGGCCGCGACCGCGGTCCAGGTGCCGGCCTCGGATATCGACAGGCCGGCTTCGGTCAGCAGCGTGGGCAGCAGCGCCAGCAGACCGACCTGCGTGATGACGTAGACGCCGAACGCAGCCACCAGCAGCCAGAGAGCGGCGCCGGTTCGCTGCCTGGTGCTGCCGGCCGATGGCGGCGCAGGCCCTGCGTGCATCGACCCCGGCGCGTGTCTGCCGAGCAGGCACAGGCCCAGGGCCACCCCGCACAGCACGCTCAGGCCCTGTGCCCAGCGCCAGCTGCTCAGGCCGGCCAGGAAGGCGTAGGCCGACGCCCCGAAAGCCATGCCCACCGGCACGAAGGTGCTCCACAGCAGCAGGGCCGCCGCCTGGCGCCGAGGTGGCGCCGCGGTTGCGACCAGCACGGGGGCGGCGACGACGGTGATCAGATAGCCCAGGCTCTCGCACAGCCGGGCGGCCACGGCCATCGGGGCGTTGTGGGCCAGCGCCGAGCCCGCGCCGCCCAGGGCCAGGCCCAGCATCGCGAAGCCCAGCGCCCTGCGCATGCCGAAACGGGGCAGGTGGCGGCCCGCCGCGCCGCCCAGCACGGCGCCGCACACCTCCAGCAGCGCCGTCAGAGCCGCCATCGCCGCCAGGCCGATCTGCAGGTCGCGCGAGATCAGGGGCGCCAGCGCGGCGAGCTTGCCCAGCTGCGCGGCCGCGAACACACCGCAGAGATAGAAGAGGACGATGCTGGGCCAAGGCCTCATGACCTGACCCTTCGACGAGGAATCACGGCCGCGATTCCATCATGTGCCTGTTCGTCGCGGCGCGGCCGCGGTGCGCCATCCATGTCACTCCGGCCAGGCGCGCATGCCGAACGCGTTGACGAGAAACTCGATCATCACGCGCACCTTGGGCGAGACGAACTTGCGGGTCGGGTAGACCACGGAGACAGCCAGCTCGACCGAGCGCCAGGCCGGCATCACTTCCACGAGCTTGCCGGCCTGCAGATCGGCACCGACGAGAAAGCTCGGCTGCAGCATGATGCCCTGGTGGTGCAGGGCCGCGGCACGGCAGGTGTCGCCGCTGTTGGTCCGCAGGCGCGGCGTCACCTTGACCGAGGCGGCGCCTTCGGGGCCGGTGAACTCCCACTGCTCGCCCATCGAGAACAGGCTGTAGGTGAGCACGTCGTGCGCGGCCAGCTCGGACGGGTGGCCCGGCGAGCCGCGCCGGCGCAGATAGTCCGGCGACGCGCACAGCACCAGCCGCGTGGAGGTCAGCGGCCGGCTGACCAGCGACGAAGCCGGCAGGCGCCCGATGCGCACCGCCATGTCGAAGCCTTCTTCCACCAGGTCCACGACCCGGTCGGCCAGCGTCACGTCGAGCATCACCTTGGGATGCTGGGCCATGAAGGCCGGCCACAGCGGTGCCAGATGCAGCACGCCGAAGGAGATCGGTGCGTTGAGGCGCAGCAGCCCGCTGGCCTCGCCGCTGTGGGAGGACACCTCGGCCTCGGCCTCGTCGAGGCCGCCCAGCAGTTCGCGGCAGCGTGCGTCGAAGACCTCGCCCTCCGGAGTCAGCGACAGCTTGCGTGTCGTGCGATGCAGCAGCCGCACGCCCAGCCGCGACTCCATCTCGGCGACGTGGCGGGAGACGGCCGCCTTCGAGACCTCCAGCGCGTCGGCAGCCTTCACAAAGCTGCCAGCGTCCACGACGGCGACGAAGGCCTTCATCTCGAGGAACTTGTCCATGGCGGCAGATTGTCTCAAATGGCGAGACAGTTAAACCGCAAATGTCTTGTTTATCTCTTTGGCGTGGCTTCATAAAGTTCATCCATCGCAGCACCCCGCTGCTTCATCCCCAAGGAAACTGCCATGAAGATCACAGTCATCGGTGCCGGCAACATGGGCTCGGCCTTCGCGGCTCGACTCACCCGCGCCGGCCATCAGGTCAGCGTGACGGCGCGCGACGCCGACAAGGCGGCCCGTGTCGCCGCGGCCAACCCCGGCGCCCGTGCCGTGGCCACGGCGGGCGCCGCAGCCGGTGCCGACGCGGTCATCCTGGCCACGGGCTACGCGGATGCCGTCGCCGCGCTGCAGGCCGTCGGCGACCTGACGGGCCAGGTGGTCATCGACATCACCAACCCGCTGACGGCCGACTTCATGGGCCTGACCCTCGGCCACAGCACCTCGGCGGCCGAGGAGATCGCCAAGGCCTTGCCGGGCGTGCAACTCGTCAAGGCCTTCAACACCGTGTTCGCGCAGGTGCTGGCCGAAGGGGCCGACTTCGGCAACGGCCAGCAGGCCAGCGTCTTCGTCGCCAGTGACAGCGAGCGCGCCAAGCAGACCGCCAGCGCCGTCGCGGAGAGCATGGGCTTCGCGGTGATCGACGCCGGCGGCTTGAAGAATGCCCGCTACCTCGAACCGCTCGCCGGCCTCAATATCTACCTGGGCTACGGCGCCGGCCTGGGCACCGGCATCGCGCCGACCTGGCTTCGCAAGGCCTGAGCCCGCTGCCCTCAACCTTCCAGGAGCATCACCATGAGCAACCGTCTGATCGACCGCGTGCTGGCCACCGACGCCGGCTGGAGCCCGCTGGCCCTGCGCATCCCCGTCGGCATCATCTTCGTCGCGCACGGCGCGCAGAAGCTGTTCGGCGCCTTCGGCGGCTACGGCCTGGAAGGCACGGGCCAGTTCTTCGCCTCGCTGGGCCTGACGCCCGGCTACCTGATGGCCCTGCTGGCTGGCAGCGCCGAGTTCTTCGGTGGCCTGGCCCTGCTGCTGGGCCTGCTGGTGCGGCCCGCCGCGGCAGCGCTGGCGTTCTCGATGGTGATCGCCATCTTCGCGGTTCACATCGGCAACGGGCTGTTCCTGGACAAGAACGGCTACGAGTACGCGCTGGCGCTGCTGGCGGCTTCGGTCTCGCTGCTGATCAGCGGCGCCGGCCGGCTGTCGGTGGATGCGGCGCTCACCGCGCGCTCGCGCTGAGCGCGCCACGACCAAACCCTTGGCCGATCCCGCGATGAACCGCCTGCCCAGCCTCTTTGTCTCGCACGGCGCGCCCACCTTTGCCATCGAGCCCGGCATCGCCGGGCCCAGGCTGGGCGCGCTCGGGCGAGCGCTGCCCCGGCCGAGCGCGGTCCTCGTCGTGTCGCCGCACTGGATGACGCCGGCCCCGCGCGTCGGCCTGTCGCCCAGACCCGCGACCCTTCACGACTTCGGCGGCTTCGCGCCGGCGCTCTACGACATCGGCTATCCGGTCGAGGGTCATCCCGAGCTGGCGCAGCGTGCGCACGGCCTGCTGGCCGATGCCGGCTGGGCGCCTCAGGCCGACGAGCGCCGCGGCCTGGACCATGGCGCCTGGGTGCCACTGCTGCACCTGTATCCGGCCACCGACGTGCCGGTGTTCCAGGTGTCGCTGCCGTCGCGCCTGGACGCGCAAGGCGCCTGGGCCCTAGGCGCGGCGCTGGCGCCGCTGGCCGAGGCGGGCGTGCTGATCGTCGGCTCGGGCAGCCTCACCCACAACCTGGCCGAGTTCCGTTCGGGCGCGGGGGATGAGCAGGCCTACGCCACCGAGTTTGCCGCCTGGGTGCGCGAGGCCGTCGTGCAGCGCGACGGCGCGCGCCTGCGCCGGACGCTGACGGACGCGCCGCATGCGCGCCGCGCCCACCCGAGCGCCGAACACTTCTGGCCCTTGCTGGTGGCCGCGGGTGCGGCCGACGCAGCCCGGCCGGCCGCGGTCATCGAGGGTGGCGTCACCCACGGCGTGCTGGTGATGGACGCCTTCGTGTTCGGCGGCGGCAGCGAGTTGGCCTGATCAAGGAGCCCTCCATGAACTCACATGACTCGATCATCCAGCGCCCCTCGGCGCCGCAGCAGCTGGTGCTGCTGTTCCATGGCGTCGGCTCCAGCGCAGCCGACATCGCCCCGCTGGGCCAGGCGCTGGCGCCGCAACTGCCCGAAGCGCTGATCGTCAGCGTGCAGGCGCCCGAGGCGTCGGGGCGTGGCTGGCAGTGGTTCTCGGTGCTGGGCGTCACCGAGGCCAACCGGCCGGCCCGCGTCGCAGCGGCCATGCCGGGCTTCGTGCAGGCCATCCGGCAGTGGCAGCAGGCAAGCGCCCTCGGGGCTTCGCAAACGACGCTGATCGGCTTCTCGCAGGGCGCCATCATGGCGCTCGAATCGACTCAGCTCGACGCGCCGCCTGCCGGCCGGGTGGTCGCGCTGTCGGGTCGTTTTGCCCAGCCGCCGCGCCGGGCCCACGCCGGGCTGAAGACCCATCTCATCCACGGCGACGCCGATGCGGTCATGCCCGTGCGCGGTGCCACCGACGCGCTGGCACAGCTGCAGTCGCTGGGGGCGCTGGCCACGCTCGACCGCCTGCCCGGGCTGGGGCATGGCATCGACGCGCGCGTGATCGATGCCATCGCACGCCGGCTCGCGCCAGGGGACGACCGCCCCGGCCTGCAGCTGCACATCGGCGACGAATACCTGGTCGTGAGCGGCCACGGCCTGGCCGAACAGCGCCTGGATCTCGGTGCGGCGCGCATCGCCCGCGACTTCTTCCGCCACGATCCGCCACTGCCGCACGAGATCGAACAGGCCATCGACTTCACCGAAGACCAGCTCATGCGGCTGGGCTCGCGGCGCGATGCCGGCCCGTTGTGGAGCCTGTCGCCGAGCTTGCAGCCCTGGGCCGCAGTGGCCGGGCCGACGCTGGCGGTCGACACGGTCGAGCAGTGGTTCGACCGGCTGGCGCTGGCCGCGCAGGGGCGCTCCGACGTCCTGGCGGGACTGCCTTCGGGACGGGAGGCCGCCGCGACGCTGCTGGTGCTGCGCGAGTTCATGCATCACCGGGGCCATGCCGTCCTGACGATAGGCGATCCGAAGCGGGCGATTGTGGGCGGGCCGGCATCGGCGTAGAAGCCATGGGCGTGCCCGCGCTCGCCCCTCCTTCCGGAGGGGCCCGCGAAGCGAAGGGTGCGCCAGTGAGACCTTCAACCCGCCCGGAGCCCATCATGGCCACTTACCAAGTCGGATATTTCGTCGGCAGCCTCTCCTCCAACTCCATCAACCGCCTGCTGGCCCAGGCGCTGGTGAAGCTGGCGCCGCCCGAGCTGGTGCTGCGCGAGATCTCCATCAGGGACCTGCCGCTCTACAGCCCCGACTACGACGCCGACTATCCACCGGTGGCGCACGCCTTCAAGCAGGCCATCGCCGAGGTCGATGCAGTGCTCTTCGTGACGCCGGAGTACAACCGCTCCATCCCCGGCGGCCTGAAGAACGCCATCGACTGGGCCAGCCGCCCCTGGGGCAAGAACTCCTTCGCGCAGAAGCCCTCCGCCGTCATCGGCACATCGCCGGGCGCCATCGGCACGGCGGTGGCGCAGCAGAGCCTGCGCAGCGTGCTGTGCTTCTGCAATTCGCCGCTGATGAACCAGGTGGAGGCCTACATCCAGTTCAAGCCCGGCCTGATCACGGCCGACGGCGAGGTCACCGACGAAGGCACGCAGCAGTTTCTGCAGAACTACATGACGCAGCTGCATGCCTTCGTCGTGCGAGTGCTGACCGTGCTGCCGCGCAGTGGCTGACCCACTCCGCATCAACCCCGGAGAACTCAACCATGTCCCAACGTGTCCTCATCACCGCCGGGGCCGGTGGCATCGGCCTGGCCATCGCCAAGGCCTTCGTGGCCCGCGGCGCGCGCGTGCACATCGCCGACACCAATGCCGACGCGGTCAACGACATCACCCGCAACATCCCCGGAATTTCCGGCAGCGTCGGGGATGTCAGCAAGCCGGCCGACCTGGACGTGCTGTTTGCCGACGTGCAGCAGAAGCTGGGCGGCCTGGACGTGCTCGTCAACAACGCCGGCATCGCCGGCGCCACGGCGCCGGTGGCCGACTATCCGCTGGAGACCTGGCAGGCGGTGGTCGGCATCAACCTGACCGGCACCTTCATGGTCACCCAGCGCGCCATCCCGCTGCTCAGGCAGTCGCCGGCGGCGTCCATCCTCGTGATGTCGTCGCTGGCGGGCCGCTTCGGCTATCCGAACCGGGTGGCCTACTCAACGACCAAGTGGGGCCTGGTCGGCTTCGCCAAGACGCTGGCGATGGAGCTGGGGCCGCTGGGCATCACCGCCAACACCATCCATCCGGGGGCGGTCGACGGGCCGCGCATCCAGTCGGTCTTCGAGGGGCGTGCCAAGGTGTCCGGGCGCAGCGTCGAGGAAGAAACCCAGCTGGCCCTGGCCAACCAGTCGGTCAAGAGGTTCATCGACCCGAACGACATCGCCGAGCTGGCGGTCTTCCTCGCCGGCCCGCACGCGCGCACGATCTCCGGCCAGATGTTCCCCATCGATGGCGACTCGAAGTCGTCGAGCTGAGCATGGTCCAACCCCGCCCGCAGGTATCGGGCGCCGCGGGCGCAGACGCCCACGCGCCGTGGCGCGGCCTCTGGCAGGGGCGGGCCGTGCTGCTGATCGGGCTGGTGCTGTCGGGCATCGGCCTGCGGCATGCGGTGACCGGGATGTCTCCGCTGCTGGGCGGCTGGACCGCCGCGCTCCGGGTCCATGCTGCCACCATGATTCCGATGACCGCCGATGGGCTGACGATGGCGCGGCCGGGGCGCTGGCTCGAGGATCGGCTCGCCTGAAGCACCGTCGCCCATGCGCCTGAGGCAATTCCTGGCCGACGAATGGCGGCAGCTCGCACGGGTCAATCAGAGCGACCGGCCCTGGGAGATGCCGCTGGCCGCGGCGCTGGCGATGGGGCTGCCGATCTTTGTCGGGGCAACCCAGGGCGAGCTGGGGCTGGGGCTGGCCGCGTCGCTGGGCGGGCTGGTCTTCCTGCACCTGCCGGCCACGCCGCTGGCACATCGCATGGCCTGGCTGATGGCCTGCGCCTTCGGCATGACGGCCAGCCACGCCCTGGGCATGCTGGGCCATCTGCTGCCCTCGCTGGTGATCCCGCTGCTCGTCGTCATCACCATCCTCGTCATGATGGTCTGCCGCTTCTACATGGCTCCGCCGCCGGGCGGCCTGTTCTTCGTGATGGCCGCGGCCATCGGGGCCTACAGCCCGGTGCACGGGCGTGATGCGCTGCTGCAGGCCGGCGCCGTGGCGCTGGGCGGCGTGCTGGCCGTGGCCATCGCCTTTCTCTACAGCCTGCACATGCTCAGCCGGCGTGGCGTGCCGGCGCCCAACCCACGCCCGACACCGGGCTTCGACGTGGTCGTCATGGAGTCGGTCGTCATCGGTGGCTTCGTGGGCCTGTCCCTGCTGGCCGCCCATGCCATGCAGCTGCCGCGGCCGTACTGGGTGCCGGTGAGCTGCCTGGCCATCATCCAGGGCGCGTCGCTGCGTGCGGCCTGGAGCAAGCAGCTGCAGCGCACGCTGGGCACGGCGCTCGGGCTGCTGGTGTTCCTCGGCATCGCCCAGCTCGGGCTCGGGCCCTGGGGCGTGGCGGTGGCAGTGACGGCGCTGGCGCTGGTCGTCGAAGTGCTCGTCGTGCGGCACTATGGCGCGGCGACCGTCTTCATCACGCCGATGGCCATCCTGCTCGCCGAGGCGGCACAGGGCGCGGCGATGGACCCGCAGGGAATCATGCGTGCGCGCCTCATCGACAGCGTCCTGGGGGCCATCATCGGCGTGGCTGGCGCCGCCTGCCTGCACAGCCCGCGCTTTCGCAACGTGGCCACCCGGGGGCTGGGGCGCCTGTGGCCGGGCGCGGCCTCCGACGCCCAGGCCTGAGCGCGCCGGCGCGGGGCAGTTGGGGCGGGTGGGCTTGGCGGCGAGCAGTTGCACCAGCAGCTCGCCGCGCTGGCGCAGTACCGCGGCGAAATCGCGCTGCGCCACAGCTCGGCGTTGACGCCGCGGGCGATGGGTTCGATGTAGTCGTCCGTCTCCGCACGCTTGCGGCGATCCGCCCCTACCGCGACGCCGGAGAAGGCCCCACATTCGGTGAACGAGTCCAACGACAAGCCTGCAGTCGTTTTACCCACTGGTTTACCCATTGAGTGACTAACAGACTCGGAAAAGACAAACGGCTTAGCTGCCGAAGCTGCTAAGCCGTTGATCTAAAACGAAAAAATGGTCGGGACGGCGGGATTCGAACTCGCGACCCCTTGCACCCCATGAACGTGCGCTAATTGGCAGAGTTCGAAGATAAGTGCCAGACAACCAAGGGATATTGTGCTTGGTTGCAGCCTTCTCTGCTTGGGAAGCGTCCGCGACAGTAATCATAAGTAGTTGATTTAATTAAAGGTTCCATCGCTGATCGTCGTTCATGCTTGTTCCAAGGTGTTCAGTCTTCGCCGATTGAAGTTCCACCGCGTTCGAGCGGACTGTTCCAACGGAAAGCACCCCTAGAAGCACCCCTGGGAAGGTAGCATGGAGCCCTGCAAACACCCCTGGCCAATCAGGCGGGGTGAACCGGGGAGGCACAGGGTGGGTCGCGAAACCAACAAGCTCAACGACACGCAAATCAAGTCCTACAAGCTAGAGGACGGCGTACAGGAAGAAGACCTCCGGGACGGGGGCAATCTTGTGCTACGAGTCAAACGGAACAGCAGCGGCGTGACCAAGTCGTGGCGGTTTCCGTTCACCCTGAACAAAGTCAAAGACTTCATCTACATAGGTGAGTACCCAGCTGTCAGCTTGGCGGACGCCCGTGGCAAGGCCGAGCAGTACCGCAAGGAACTCAAGCGCGGCGAGAACCCTAGGCTTCTACGAGAGGCCGTGGCGGCGGTAGTGCACGCGAAGGCGCTGGCCGAGGAACATGGAGCCGCGCCGGTCACCCTCGGTGAGTTGTTCGACCGGTGGCACAAGGACTACCTGGCACACCATCACAGCGACGGTGGAGCCTATCTGCAAGGCATCTTCGAGCGTCACGTCCTTCGTGACGGCATGGCGGACCTGCGCCTGGAGCACATGCGCCAGGCGCATGTCAAGACGATCCTGCAGCGCGTTCAGGCAAAGGGCCTGACGGGCACTGTTGAACGTGTTCTACACAGCCTTCGGCAAATGGTCGTTTGGGCCGCTAGCTTCGAGTGGATCGACCGTGACCCGAGCTTGGGCATCAAGGCGAAGACCTTCGGCGGCCACACCAACGAAGGTGACCGTGCGCTGGCCGATGAAGAGGTCACGCAGCTTCATTGGCGCATGGCGAAGAGCTACCTGACCAACCGTTGGAAGCACGCAAGCTGGCTCATCCTCAGCACGGGAGCTCGCGTCGAGGAGACGATGCTGTCCGAGCCGTCCCATGTGAATCTGCTCAAAGGGACGTGGACGATTCCCGTCGCGAACCAGAAGAAGACCAACACCAAGAAGGCCAGGAAGGACCACGTCATCCACCTGTCGCGGTTCGCAAAGAAGCACATGCAGGCGCTTCTCGGGATGCCAGGAGTCGGAAAGCACATCTTCCCTGCCGTTGCGCGGGGGCGCGAGATTGACGGGCCAGCCAACGAGAAGACTCTCACGCATGCATTGGGCAATCTCCAGGGTGCGGCGCACAAAGGCCGGCGTGGCTCGACGGAATTGCTGCTTGAAGGGGGACCGTTTGGTTCCCACGATCTGCGTCGAACTACGGCAACGATCATGGAAGAGCTGGGCATTCACAGCGACGTGGTCGACCGCTGCATCAATCACGTCCAGCCCGACAAGATGAAGCGCACCTACATGCGTGGCGAACTGCGGCAGCTCATGACGGAAGCATGGGATGCCCTGGGGGCCCGCCTCGAAGAGCTGACTGCGTTGCCTGATCCGGAGCCTCACTTTGAGGCCCCGCGTCCCAAGTACAACACGCTCGACAAGACCGACCCGGTTGCTGTGGCGAAACGTGCTGCCGAAGATGCAGCTGCCGCCTTGCATCGGGCGCAGCGCACTTCTCGGCTTGCTACGGCCAAGGCGAAACGCGGTGCGCCTTCTCCGGCGGCCCCTCAGTTGCCTGCTGCCGTCGACTACGGCGACTCTGACTTGATCTGACGATGAACGCATCTACATTCCGCCCGGCAAACCGCTTCATCGACCGTGTCACCGTGGCTCAAGCAGCCGTCGAATGGCAGGGCCTATCGCAGGAGCAGCAGGGGCTGGTTGTCGTCAACGAGGGGCTGCCATTCTTGGCCGGCGTGCCGGAGCTTGAGGAACGCGCTGCCGCGCTGCTTGATGCAGCCCAGCGCGGCAAGATCACCGGGCTGGTAGCCAATGAAGACGGGTATCCACTGCGGCCCGATGCCATGCGGCTAGACCGCGACTCTGTCGACGAGTTCATCAGCCGCGTTGATGCACGGCCGACGGCTTCATCGGCATCCGACGGCGAGGTCCTCCTCACCGCGCTTGAAGTGCGGGCCCGCCTTGGCGGCATCGGTCGTACGCAGTTGTGGCGCCTTGAGACCTCGGGGGAGTTTGAGCGCGCCCATGCCGAGGGGCCTAAACGCTGGCGCAAAAGCTATGTCGATGCTTACGTCGCGAGGCAAGGCTCCATAGGGGACGACGACATCTGAACTGGCGCCGGCCGGCGAACCACGGATGAGTGGGATGGGTCGTGTGCGCTGACGTTGTGGGTGTTGCTCGCAACCCCCGCGCTTCGCGATGCTCGCCGCGGAGCGGCGACAAAATGGCCGACAAAGCTTAACAGTTAACAGCTGTTGAGTTGATATACCAAGAAATAGACGATTAGGAAACTCGAGGGGTTGGGTGCTAGCGTGTGGTCAGAAAGGCCCGCAGGCACATGTACACCAAGACCCTATCAACGAACATCGCTGAGCTCGAAAAGTGCACCTATCCCTGGCCCGAAACGACCAAGGCATTCGTGGTGGCAACGAGGGCTGTGGGTACAGGCAATGGCGCACGCATCGAGCTCTGCGCTGGCGAGCTGGGCCTGTCGATGTCCGGCGTCATACATGAAGGCGACGGCTTGTTCTGGCCGCGCTATGTCACTATCCCGATGGCGACAGATGGGCGACGAGGCGCGTCGTGGAGATGCTTGTTGGGCGGGTCGGCGTGGCCCAAATCGCCGTGTTTCGGGATGACGAGGACTATGCGTTCTGCCCGGATGCACCAGACGTTCCCTACACCAGCGTGGCGAATCTGTTGTCAGTAGCCATCGCCTTCGATGCTGAAAGGACGCGACCTCGAGGAGTGATCGGCCCTGAAGGCACCTTGATTCCCTATCCGGACGCGGCCGTCGTGCCGGCGCGCTGACGAGCAGACCGTCTGATAGGTCATGCGCACGGTATTCCTGCACTACGAATCGGTCATGCAGCCCCTGGGCCGCATGTTTACCGCCGCCGACGCCATCCTGTGGCTTTACCAGCTCGCCGAGAGCTTGAGGCGGCACGACGATGTCGAGGTCGTCCTTTTCGGCTCCTGGAACGAGGCTTTTCCTCAGCGCTCGGGTGAGGCGGTGATCCACGCCCTCGGCAAGTGGATCGGCGCGACCGCGACGCCCCGAGGCACCGAGGGTGCAATTGAGGGCTATTTGAGCCGGCGCCCAGACATCGTCGATTTCGTCGTCCTTGCCGACGGCGACGCAGAGCTTGCGCCGCCGCTGCATCCGTACCACCTCCTCGCTGCACTCGACAAGGGGCTCTGGGACCCAAGCGCCTTAGAACTGCGGCAGTGGCTCGACGGGACCTCAGAACTCCCCGACACGGCTGCGCTCGGCAGCCGCCTGGACAGCGACGTCGTCGACGGGCAGGCCGATACCTCTCGAGCACTTCCTCGGCGGCCTGAGCCCGTGCGCGCAACCGTCGTGCTTGTCGTGGAAGAGTTCGAGGTCGTGCACCTGGAAGGTCCCGATGGGTTGACCCTCAGCGTCGGGGAAGGCACCGAAGGCGTCGACTGGCGGCAGCTTCAGCCAGGTCAGCAACTCGAATGCGAGCTCGAAGGGATTCACGGAGTTCGTGTTGTCCGCGCGAAGGCCCTGCCCGCCGCGACGCCGACGCCGGCCACCGGAGCCCCCGGAGGTTCTGAAGCATGAGGGTTACGCTGTGCCCGAACTGCAGGACGATCCATCACGCAGTGAGCCCAGTTGGTCTCACCGAACTGCCGGAAGAGACCATCGCCGCCCGCCTGCACTGCAAGCTGTGTGGGACGCACAGCCTTGAGTTCCGGCAGTCCACTGACGCACCTGAGCTTGAGCCGGGCGAGTTCGGCTATCCCGCTGTCGTCGTGGCCCAGTTCAATCATCGGTTCAGGCAATGGGGCGAAGCCGCTGCAGGCGACCTCGTGCTCTGCGCGCGCGATGGCTTGCCGTTTGGCCAGGTCGTGCGACTGGCAAGGGCATTGCACCTGGATGGAGTGACGCTGGGCAGTTGGATCAGCGTCGACGCAGCGGAGATACTGGCAGGCCCTCGCGAGGGCCGCTGGGTCGACCCGTTGCAAGCGGAGGTACTACTGTTCCTCGCTCACCTGCTCGGGCGCGTTGAGATGGCAGTAAGCACGGCGGGAAGGCCGCTGGCCGGCGACGACGCGGGAGTTTGGCTGGGGTCGTGGCTTCAACGGCCTAACGAGGCCCTCGGGGGGCGGCTCCCATGCGACTTCCTTGTCACACACAGCCGTCGCGAAGTCGTCTGTGACCTAGTGAGCGAAGCGGCGACTAGGGGCTATGGATGACCACGAGGGTAACGACCGCGTTCTGAGTCAACCAGGCCTGTGACCCCCTCTATAGCTCAACGGCGATTAAACCAGCAGCTATGCAGCCGCGCGACGACGCCTCGCACCGACGATGGAGTGGGCCAAATGGAAGACAGAGTTAACCACCAGCGCCCCTCCAAACACAAGTCCCGCAATCTCGTGATGACTGGTAGCGCTCATCTGCGACCAGACTTCAAAAACGACGATGGAGGAGCCGAAAATCACACCCTGGCCCATGAGGTTGGTCAGGTGGACGGCGCGTTCCCGCTCCTCGACCCTGTGATCGGCATCCAGGCGTGCTTGTTGCAACGCCTCAGCGGCATTTTCCCGCTCGTTGCGAATCGCATCGGCGGCGTTCGACCGTTCTACCCTAAGGGCTTCGCTCTCATTCCTGAAGTCGAGGATCGCAGCTGCCGCTTGCTTCTCGGCCGCGAGCTGCGCCAACCTAGCCCGCGCCGCCTCCGCCTTTGCTCGCCCCTCTTCTGCATATGCTCGACCTAGTTCGTCGGTGGCCAGCTGCAAAACGCCATCAGAGGCTGCCAGTACAAGAGAAGGGGTGGGCGTGACGGTGGCGGTCGGTTTAGGAACCTGCATGAGGAAAACCTCGTTGTGGCAATGGCAACGATGATGTTCCTTACGTAACAACCCTGTCGGCAAGTTGCAGATTGACAGGGAGTCATGGCGCCCCGCGCCGCAGTTCTCGCGGCTCATCGAGTCGCCAGCCACGGGGAGGCCCACTGCGACGACGTGCACCTATCCGTACCTTGCGCGATTCGCTGTCCTGTGAATCACGAACCAAGTGCAGCCGCGTTTCAGCTGCAGAGTGAATATTGCTCGCCCGGCTAAGGCGCGACGCCTGAAGGAGCGCTGGCAGCCAAATATCCTGCCCCTGGGTCGCCATCCGGTAGACCAGACTAGCTGGGCCGGAGCTCGGCCCTGAAGACACGCATGAGCGACAAAACGAACGACGACCCTGAAACGCAAGAGTTGCGCGCCATCGACGATGTCCTGGTCAAGTTCCGGCACCTGTTGCCGTGGGTTAGCCACGATGGGAGTCGGCCAAAAACCTACGACGCCAAGCAGAGTAGGGAGCGCATGCGGGCGACCATGCCGCTGATCGAGGCTCTCGTGGCGAGATGGGTAGAAATGCGGGAAGTCCTACCGCCTCTGCCATTGACGATGCGGGCCCTTCGCCAGGGGCTGAAGCGGCATGACCTGGGTCTCTATGCCGCGGAAGAAGCGTGGCTACTGCAGACGCTCAAAGATCGCCTCGGCGCGCCAGACGGTCACTGGCGATGGGACGAACACGACGGCGTTCTCCACTAGGTCGCTGCCCTTATTGCCTGATAACGTGAATTATCAAGTAAGAATTTTTGCCCTAAATGTGGGCTAGGCCGGCTTGTCGGGCGCTTGATTTGCCTTTTTGGCGGCCTTTGCAGTCCATCGGGCCATGTGTACCGTGACAGCTCGTTGGGTAAGTTCGTAGGACGCCACCCGAGCTTCCAGCGGAAAGCTGTCAGCCATCATGTCGTTAAGCGCCGTCTTCAGTTGGTCGCGAAACCTCCACAGCGGCGCGTCTGACCCGGTCAGCTTCTGAAGAGAGGCCAGTTCAAGGGCAAAGGACTTGCTATGAGTGGCGTAGTAGCACGCGAGCCACGATTTCAGACCAGCGCCCGCATTGAGGGCTTCATGCGGCACGGCAGTCCACATTGCGCGGCCGTACATCTTCGCGAAGTCATCAAGCACCCGGAAATAGATGAGGTCGGCCGACCGCACCTTCTCTTCGTGACGAGATTCAGCGTCCGCGAAGGAGACGTCCAGGATGCGAGGCAGTTGCAACTCAAGCCCCTGATGGCGCACATGCAATGACATGGCCGACAGACGTTCTAGGCTTGCCCTAAGCGCCTTGCGGCCGTCTGCGCTGTATGCCGAGCCCTGCGATGTGATGAACTTGAAGTAGGACACCTCGATATAGCGAGCCTCGTCGTCGATGGGCGTCAGCGCACGGTCGTCGCGGTAGTAGTCCAGGCAGTTTGCGAAGACGCGGCGGTCGTATGCCCCGAGCGCCGGACCGCGATTGATGAGGACCGCGTTGTCGTGGCTGGCTATCGGATTTGCCTCTGGGGTGCCATGTGGTTGCTCGGCGCCATTGATGGCGATGGCGTTTGCAGCGCCGTGCGAAATCGTTCGCGCGGACCAGAGCGAAGACCGCAGAAGCAAGTTCGGCATGGCCGTGCGAAGGTCGAGCCAACTGGGCAGGAAGACATCCTTGCCACGCCTTACCGCTTGGTCGCGGCGGGCGAGCTTCACTTCTGCGGGCGTGGACAGTGGCGACAACACACGAACTGGCTCAGTGCGCCGTGCTGCTTTGCGCGCGGCTTCTTCCGCAGCCTGAAAAAGTGCAAGCCGCTCAAGCGGCAAGACGTCATCGCGAAGAGCGGAAGCGCCCAAAGTCTCGGCAAGCACCTCAGGACTCAGGCGCGGCGGGCGGTCATTCATGGGAGGGGAGGCTGGGCTCATACCCAGTATAGGAATCGTTGGAAGACTGTGGGTCAGGCGAGATTTAACTGTGGGTCCAACGATGTTTTGATGTGGGTCTGAGGATGTCGTTGCTAAAGGTCGATGGGGGATTCTCTGTGGGGCAGGGGGGTGGTCACTGTGGGTTCAACGAGGTTCTGTGAGAAAAGACGCAGCAAATGCTGGGTATTTATCTTCGAGGGTCGGGGCGTAATCATTTAATCCAGTAATCATCTAATCGCGCCTGCGGCGCTCACCGACTCTTTCGGGCTGTGTCCCGTGCCTACCAACGGTATAGCTCGGAATACTTTGGACGAACCTACGGCGGTCGGGCCGCCGCTCAGTTCGACCCACCGCCTTCGGCGGTTCCCCGCGCCCTGCGTTCCTTGCGTTCGATGACTTGGCAACGCGCCTAGCTGCAACTGGCTTGGTGCTTCAGGTTTGCGAGGTGGCGTGCGGCATGCCGCACGCGCTGGTCGGGAGCTTAAAGGGCAACCAGGAGCGGCGGTGGCCGCCGCTGCTTGGAGCTGGAACGCTTGGCGAGGCGTGCTCGAGCAACAACATTGATGCGCCCGTGGCGCTATCTCTGATCCATGGCTCCAAAGTCAGGAAGCAAATGGTATAGGCCGGCTCGGAAAGCGGGGCTGAAGCCCTACACGCTGCGCACTAGATAACCCAAAGCTCGCAGCCCCTTCAGAGTCCGGTCGTTGCGTGGCGGAAAGTCGTCGGGCCGGGCCCAGCCAACCATTTCGCCGAGGGTGCTGAACTGAATCCAGGGTTGGCGCCACTTGTCGGAGCGAGCTGCGGCCCAGATACGCTCTTCGACCTCGCCTGGACCCCAGATGACGTAGTCAAGCATCTCGAGGGGCGACTTCCCCTGAGGGCTTCGTGACTCCCAAATCTGCTCGGCATGGAGACGTACTTTGGTCTCGGTGTCCTGTTGGACCGAGGGCAGCCCCAGCGCGGCGTTCGAGCGTTTGCGACCGTAGTCGATGACTGCATGGACCATGGAAAGCGCGTGGCAGAACTCTTGCTCAGTCAGTGCGCGAACCCTTCCCCGTGACAGCAGGGCCTTCAGTTGGGGCGCCCATTCGAGCAAGGACCGGTGTTCCTGCTTATGGTCGAAATCCGCCTTCTTCCACCACAAAAGTGCCTCTTCGAGCGCCGCGCCAGGGTCTCGGCGGTGGTTCTCGTAGGCTGCGTCGACCAAGTTGCCCCCTTTGTGCCCGCCGATGAACTGGTAGTAGTAGGCGTGCACGAACTGGTCTGCCTGGGCGCCTGCAGGAGTGCCGCCGGGTATCCATGCTGGCCGGTACTTGTCCTGGATCACCTTGTCGCTGATGTCCCTCAGCAGCTGCAGCGAATCTCGCCAACGACGCGAGAACTCGGCAAACGCCCTGTCTTCCGCCTTCACTTTGTCCACGCTGGCCAGGCCAGCGCCAACAGGGAAAAAGCGCGTCACCTTGTTGCTGAAGGCAAACTCAGCTCGGTCGATGGCTTCCCGCTGTCGACTCAACTCAAGCAAGTGTCTATAAAACTGGGTGTCGATGGCCTCGGCTCTGGTGTCGGTCACGTCGAAGAACGTCCGCAGGTCCTCAAGCATCTGGCTGGCGGCCATCTCCTCCTCAGTGACGAAGATGCCAGCCTCAATGTTGGATGCCCAAGCACGATTGGTCAGGTTCGCGGAACCAATGTACGCGCCGACGCCAACCCACCAGATGACCTTGGCGTGGAGAACGTCAGCAACCATCCTGCAGGTGAAGCTGGGGCTCTTCTGGTCGAGAAACCATTTGACGACTTCAGGAGCGACTGGGACTGTTTCGTCGTACCGACCGTAGTAGGTCAGCGGCTTTCCGTGGCGGAGGCACGCCTCGAACAGTTCCAGGTTGTCGGCCGCAGCGTATGCAATCGCGGCACGCACCTCCGCGCACTCTGGCGTGTGAATCGCCACCAAATTGTGCAATCGCTTGTCGTTAAGCGCTCCAGCGATCAGGTCCAAAGTAGCCTCCTCGGGCTAGTTGCGCGACGCTGGCGAGGCAACGTCCGCGAGTTTCTGGCTCTTACGCAGCGCGAAGCACGCGCTTGCGCGCAACGGGGCCTCGGCGTGGAAGTCGGGGCGCAGAGGGCCAGTTGGATCGCCGGATGCGATGGTCGAGTTCGTCGAGTGCCTCTCTGGCTTGGGTCGCATCCATCTCGATGAGATGCTCGAAAATCCTTAGGCCAACGGCCTGGGTGCCCACGGTCCGGTGAAGCGTGATCGACAGATCAACCAACATGTCGCCAGAGGAGGCAAGGAGCGACGTTGGATCGTTCAGCTTGTCCGCCAACCGCGTCACCAGTGCCTCCGCGATATGGGCAACGGCGCCGCTATGAGCTGAAATGAGCTCGGGGAGCCGTTCAACGAACTGACGCTCGTTTGTCAGCGGAGCGTGCTCGTACCGTGCGGCCATTTCCTCGATCAGGCGGCCTGCCTCAGGCATGCCCTTTAGCGATTCGACATGCGCGAAAAGCCTGAACACCCGGCGCCAGACAGCAGCCTCGTTCCGCTGCAATAGGCGAAGCAAAGCATCGGTCGCCCTTGTCTGGTGCTCGCGATGGTGCCAAGCGATGTGGGCGGCCGATGCGGCCGCTCCGGCACGTTCTGTGGTCGCTTCATCCCGTTCTACGATGCGTGAGAACCACTCGGCTGCGTATGCCGCCTCTGGCCGCACGATTGCAATGAGCGCAGCGACTTCGCCGAAGCCTTGACGGGTCAATGGTTTCGAAGATTGGCCCCATCTTGGAAGGTTGGCCACGACGGCATCATGCGCCCCGTGCTGCGCGGCTTGCACATGCAATGCCGCAGCGGCAGCGGTCCCATCCAGCGCTTCGATTTCGAGAACGCCCTGGACCAGCTCAACTGAGCCCTCGATTCCTCCATCCAGCAACCGCGCAAGCTGTGGACACATTGACTGCCACGTTGCGCCGTCCTTGCTTGCCGATAGGTAGTCCATCAGGACTGCAACCGCCTTATCCGGCTCCTTACTGGCCAACCGTGCGTCGACGATTGCTGCCAAGATCAAGTAGTCGCCTTGCGCGATGCGGAGATGCTCGCCATCCTCTGACAACAAGAAGGACTCAGCTTCATCACCCCCGGCCCGGCGTTCCTCCATGATGGAGTCGCCGGCGGGGTGCTGTGACGGAACCCACGACCGCATTACTTCCAGGACGTGCTCGGTCACACGTACTTCGCGATTCGCCAGGGCATTGACCGTTGAGGCCACACTCCCGCGGAACTCGCCGTCACAAAACCCGCGGTCGAGGAGTGAGCAAAGCGAAGCCTGAACTGCGTCCGGGTCCGCAGACTTGGCGAGCTCTGCCAGTGCGTAGCCAGCGGCGCGCTGACCAAAGCTGGGCTCAAGGTGCGCAAGCACCTCAAGAACACGCTCTGAATGTTTCAGCGCGAGCGATGCGAACTCGCGAGAAAGTTGCACGTTTCCGCCAAGCATGTGATGTCTGGGATGGTCCCAACCCGCTGTGTCGGGCACCTTCTTGAAAGCGTTGACGATGGCGGACACAGAGGCTCGCGTCATCTGCTGCCGCGACATCGGCGAGCCAATGAATCCACCGGTTGGACCGTCGCGTCTGGTTGATGCAGGGTTCGTCGGGGCAAGCACATCTTTGTCCGTGACACCCAGTCGCAGGTGAGAGGGGAGGGCGCGGAGCAAGTTCACCCGTGTTCGTCGAATGACACGCTGCCAACTTCGGGCACCACCAGAGGGGATGAAGCCGCTAGGTTTTGTTGGCGAATATGCGTTCACGGCCGCGATATAGCCTTCGAGCTGCTCCGGTGTCCAGTGCGGTGCACACGCGGACACGAGCAGCTGCGTGGTCGATGTGGGGTCCGCGGAGTTGCCGAGATGGAAACGGCGTGGATCACTTAGCAAGAACTGATGTGCAGTGGATGCCGCCGCCTCGGGGATCAGCGTCAGCGCCATAGCGACGAGACGTTGCACCGGCGCCGTTTCTGCGCTGCTCACCTCAGCCGCGAAGCGAAGCAGCGAGTCTGGGTGGTTCTGCCCCAACGCGCGAATCGCTGTGAGCAACGCATCAAGCAAGGACTCTGAGTTACTCAACTGACGCTCGTAGTCGGAACTCCCAAGCCGAAACTGGTACTTCAACGGAAAGCCGAGGGGTGGACTGTTGTCGCCCAGCACCGCAGCCAGGTCATTGCAAACAGCGGCAAACCAAGTGGCCAACGCGAGCGCGAACTTCTCTGGCTGAAGCTCCGCGAGGCTATTGGCTGTTGGCCAGTTCCCCTCTCCCTTGAGCAGTGCCTCTATTGGGCGGCCCACATTGTTTTTGAGATACCACTCAACCGGTGGGTCGCCTTCTTGTGGACGCTCAAGGGCTGCCTTGGCCTGCAGCTCGGTCGCTTCAGCGCTTGCATCCAGGCGAGCCTTCTCTAGGAATGCCAGGAGCAGGTCGATGGCGAATCTCTGGTCGACCGCCGCAATCGAGTCCAGCCAAAAGTCGATGCGAAGCGGCTCCAACTGTGACCTGGCAGCGATAGTTAACGCCGTCGCCTGAAGATCGCTCGGCCACGACGGGGCAAACCGTAGGACCGACAGACTGAGAATGTCGTTCTCTGCGTCCGCGACCCAAGCGTCCGAAATGAGTCGCGCGACTTCGCTGGGGCTATGACTCCACGCTGAAGAGAGCATGAATCGCCCCGGGTATCGCGGAGGCCCGTTGGTTTAAGTCAGACGGTCGCGGCCTGACCAGCGCGTTGTCGATGGTAGTTGGCCTCGAACTCAGCCGGCGGGATGTAGCCCAGCGGCTCCATCAG
>Ga0208398_100027_pt1 | contig 279603 bp, 247 predicted proteins | sample LakWasMe79_HOW10_2_FD_183905 | JGI IMG/M metagenome (GOLD analysis project Ga0208398, IMG submission 183905) | Freshwater sediment methanotrophic microbial communities from Lake Washington under simulated oxygen tension - Sediment Metagenome... | ecosystem: Environmental > Aquatic > Freshwater...
TTTTCCGTACCGCCGAAAAAAAAGCACCTAGCGTTTCCGCTAAGTGCTTGATTTTCCTACCGTATTTGGTAGGCGCGATTGGACTCGAACCAACGACCCCCACCATGTCAAGGTGGTGCTCTAACCAGCTGAGCTACGCGCCTAAGAGCCTCGCAGTATATACCGGAAACTCGAGGCGCTGCAAGATATTCGGAAAAATCATTTGCGTCTTGCGCCGCGCACGCCGTTGACCTGGCACACGCTGCGCAGCACCTGCTGCAGTCGCGCCGAGTCGGAGACCTCGACGGTGAAGGTCATCCAGGCGGTGTCGCCCTTGGCGCCGCGGGTGGCCTTCATCGACTGGGTGTTGACGCTGGTGACGTTCATCTTCTCCTTGGCGAACACGTCCAGCACATCGCGCAGCAGACCTTGTCGGTCGGTGGACTCGACCATCACATCGACCGGATAGACGCTGGGGGCCGTGCTGCTGGCCGTGCCCCAGGTGACCGGGATCTGCCGCTCGGGTGCGGTGCTGGCCATCTGGCGGAAGTTGCTGCAGGCGATGCGGTGGATGGCCACACCCTTGCCGCGGGTCACGTAACCACCGATCGCATCCGGTGGCGCCGGGCGGCAGCAGCGGGCGAGACTCGTCAGCAGCGAATCGACACCGACCACCAGCACGCCGCCCTTGGGCGCGGCGCCACCGGTGCCTGGTCGCGAGTAGCGTTTGGCCAGCCATTCGTCCTCGGGCTGCACCGGCTCGACCGGGCGCAACAGGGTCTCGATATTGCGTAGCGAGAACTCGTCCTTGCCAACGACCTCGAACAGCGCATCGGCGCTCTTGAAACCCAGCTGCGAGGCCAGGTCTTCAAGCTTGACGGCCGTCTTGCCCTCGCGCTGCAGCAGCCTCTCGACCAGCTCCCGGCCCTTGGCCACCGTCTGCGCCTGGGCCAGCGCATTGAACCAGGCGCGCACCTTGGCCTTGGAGCGCTGGCTTTGCAGATAGCCCAGCTCGGCATTGAGCCAGTCCAGCGACGGGCCGCCCTCCTTGATGACGATCACCTCCACCGTCTGGCCACTTTTCAGCGGCGTGTTCAGCGGCACCATCACGCCATCGATCTTGGCACCGCGGCAGCGGTGGCCCAGATCGGTGTGCAGCGCGTAAGCAAAGTCGATCGGCGTGGCGTTGGCCGCCAGTTCCACGATGGTGGCCTGCGGCGTGAACACATAGATGCGCTCGTCGAACACGGCCGGTGCGCCGCCGGTCTGCCCGGCGTCGGATTCGACGCCGGATTCGACAAAATCCCGCTCCCAGGCCAGCAGCTGGCGCAGCACCGCCTTGCGCGCCTGGGCCACCTGCTCCTCGAAGTCACCCACCGCGCTGACGCCGGCGTAGCCCTTGGCGCCTGCCTCCTTGTAGGCCCAGTGCGCGGCCACGCCGTGCTCGGCATGCTCATGCATCGCGCGGGTGCGTATCTGCACCTCCATCGGCCGCTCCTGGGCATCCAGCACCACGGTGTGCAGCGACTGGTAGCCATTCGGCTTGGGCTTGGCAATGTAGTCGTCGAACTCGCCCGCCACCGGCTTGTAGTGCTCGTGCAGATGGCTCAGCACCGCATAGCAGTCGCGCAGCTCGGGCACGATCACCCGCAGCGCGCGCAGATCGAACACGCGCTCGATGTTCAGGCCCTTGCCCTGCATCTTCTTCCAGATGCTGTACAGATGCTTGGGCCGGCCTTGCACCTCGGCATTGATGCCTTGCGTCTTCAGTTCATCCTGCAAGGCGCAGCGCGCCCCCTCCACGCCCTGAGCACGCTCGATGCGCTTCTCATCCAGCGAGCGGGCCACACGGCGGTAGTTGTCGGGCTCCAGAAAGCGGAAGGACAGATCCTCGATCTCCCACTTGATTTGCCAGATGCCCAGCCGGTTGGCCAGCGGCGCGAACACCTGCAGCGACTCGCGCGCCAGCGCCCGTGGACATTCGGTCTTGGTGGCGGCGAAGAAGCGCAAGGTCTGCAGCCGCGAGGCCAGGCGCAGCAGCACCACGCGAAGGTCACGCGAGAAGGCCAGCAGCATCTTGCGCACGCGCTCGGTCTGCACCGCCTTCTGCTCTTCGCCGACCTGGGCCTCGCGCGCGGCGCGCTGGATCTGCACCAGCTTGCGCGTGTGCGTCACGAGACTCGCATAGGACTCGCCAAAGGCCTTGCTGACCACCTCCTCGGGCTTGGCCAGATAGTCGCCGGCATAGACCAGGTAGGAGGCCGCGCGCATCGAAGGCGCGGCGCCGATGGACAGCAGTATCTCGGACACGCCATCGGCATGGGCCAGCGCCTCCTCTCCGGTGTCCAGCATTTCGCCGGAAAGCAGCGGCTCGGCAAAGGCACGCGCGCGCTCCAGCGGTGAGGCTTCGCCGGCAGGCCCGGGGCCGCTGGCCTCCAGCAGCGCGACGATGGGGGCGGACGTCTCGGGACGGGCCGCGGGTTCAGTCTTCATTCAGGAAATCTTGCACCACTTGGATTTGTTCATCGGCCACCAGCGTCGGCGCATGGCCCACGCCGGCAAACTCGTGCAGCCGGGCCTTGGGGCCGCGCTGGGTCATCGCCTGGGCGGTGGCGGCGGAGAGCAGATCGGAGTCTGCCCCGCGCAGCAGCAGGGTCGGCTGGCGCAACGCGTCATAGGCCTGCCACAGCGCCGCCTCGCCGGCCGCCGCCAGCTCGGGCGTGACGCCCCGAAAGGGCACGGCAATCTGCGGGTCGTAGTGCAGCTTCAGACCTGTCCCTTCCGCTTTGAACATCGGCTTGGACAGCGCCAGCCATTGCTCGGGCGTGTGCGGGCCGAAGCTCTGCGAGATCGTCCACAGATAGGCGGCGCCCTGCTCCACGGTATCCACATGCAGGGGCATGCCCAGATAGGTGCCGATGCGCTGCAGCGCCTGGTACTGGATCGCCGGCCCCACATCATTGAGCACCAGGCGGCGCACCGGGGACTGCGGCAGCGCCGCGAGACCCAGGCCGATCAGCCCGCCCATCGAGGTGCCCAGCCAATCCACCTGGGCCACATCGAGCCGCGCCAGCAGGGTGACCATATCGGCCACATAGGCCGGGATTTGGTAGCCCTGCGGGTTGGCCAGCCAGTCCGACTGGCCGCGGCCCACCACATCGGGGCAGATCACCCGGTAGCGCTCGCTGAAGCGCCGCGCCAGGGTATCGAAATCGCGCCCCTGCCGGGCCAGGCCGTGCACGCAGACCAGCACCCGAGGGTTGCCGCGCTCGCCCCACTCCCAGTACGCCATGCGATGCAGGCCCGAAGCACCCAGACATTGCACATTGTTCAGCCTCGGTTCCGCCATGATGTGATCCTTCTTTGATAATGGATCGTAGCAACCCTTAGGAGTACTGACATGTTGAAAGGTAAATGTGCCTTGGTGACCGGATCCACCAGCGGCATCGGCCTGGGCATCGCTTTGAGCCTGGCCCGCCAAGGCGCAAACATCGTGCTCAATGGTTTCGGCGATGCCGAGACCCCCAAGGCCGAGGTGGCGGCGCTGGGCGTCAAGGTCGGCTACCACGGCGCCGACATGAGCAAGCCGGCCGAAATCGAGGCCTTGATGGCCTACGCCCAGGCCGAATTCGGCGGTGTCGACATCCTGGTCAACAATGCTGGCATCCAGTATGTGGCGCCGGTGGAGGACTTCCCTGTAGAGCGCTGGGACGCCATCATTGCCATCAATCTGAGCTCAGCCTTCCACACCACCCGACTGGCCGTGCCTGGCATGCTGGCCAAGGGCTGGGGTCGCATCATCAACGTCGCCTCGGCCCATGGCCTGGTGGCCTCGGCGCAGAAGTCGGCCTATGTGGCGGCCAAGCATGGCCTGGTGGGCTTCACCAAGTCGGTGGCGCTGGAGACGGCCACCAGCGGCGTCACCGTCAACGCCATCTGCCCCGGCTGGGTGCTGACGCCGCTGGTGCAAAAACAGGTGGACGCCCGCGCCGCCGCCGAGGGCGTGGATGGCGAGGAGGCCAAGAAGCGCATGCTGGCCGAGAAGCAGCCCTCGCTGCAGTTCACCACGCCCGATGAGCTCGGTGAACTGAGCGTGTTCCTGTGCTCCGCAGCCGCGAACAACGTCCGCGGCCAGGCCTGGGCGATGGATGGCGGCTGGACCGCGCAGTAACCTGGGTTACTTGGTCATCTGGACCGTGCCGTTGACAGACACCGTGACCGTGGCCTTGCCGGCCTCCACCGGCAAAGCCTCATCGGCCGATGCCCCCATGGTCTTCATGCGGGGCGCGGCCATGGCCGCGTAGCGCATCGGCTCGTCGCCGCTGATGCTGATCTCGGCAATGCCATAGCCGGTGTAGCCGAACTGCTTGGCATAGTCGGCCGCCTTGGCGCGGTAGCGGGCAATGGCCTGGGCCGAGACCTCGGCCTCGGCGCGCTCCCGCTGTTCGCGCGACAGGTTGTAGCCCACGCGGGCAATCGTCATCGTGCTGATGCGGCCGGTCAGCTGGGCGATGGCCGGGGCATCCTTGCCCTCGACCAGGAGCTCGGCCGTGCCCTGCCAGCCGGTGATGCCGCCCTTGCTGCTGTAGCGCGGGTAGAGCGAGAAATTGCCGGTCTGCACCTCGACCAGGCCCGGCCTGGCGGCCTTCTTGGCTTCGGCCAGGGCCGCGTCCAGCGCCTGTTTCAGGCCAGACTGCACCGTCGCCGCATCGGTGCCTTCGCGGGTCGTGCTGAAGGCCACGGCCAGCACATCGCGGGTCACTTCGACCGAGGCGCTGGCGTTCAGGCTCAGCAGATCACGCCGCGGCGGCTCGGCGGCCTGGGCAGCGGCGCACAGCGCCATCGAAAGCAAGGCAACCGTCTTTTTCATCGTCAAAACTCCCTGAAATCCGTAACAACGCAGTTTGACCGCCAAGGGTAGCGCTCAAAGCGCAAGATTTGTAACCGAAGGTCAGTTACAAACTCAAGACCGGCAAAGCTCGCCACAATGGCGCTGTTACAAATTTCAAGGCCTGCCATGAGCACCGCTGCACCCGCCCGCCCCAACCGCATTGCCGTCGTCGATGACGATGCGCGCATCCGCGACCTGCTGCGCCGCTATCTGACGCAGGAAGGCTTCGAGGTCCTGCTGGCCGAAGATGGCAAGTCGCTGAACAAGCTGCTCACCCGCGAGACGGTGGACCTGATCGTGCTCGATCTGATGCTGCCCGGCGAGGACGGCCTGTCGATCTGCCGCCGCCTGCGCGCCGCCAATGACCTGACGCCCATCATCATGCTCACCGCCAAGGTCGAGGAGGTGGACCGCATCGTCGGCCTCGAGGTCGGTGCCGACGACTACATGCCCAAGCCCTTCAATCCGCGCGAGCTGCTGGCCCGGATCCACGCCGTGCTGCGCCGCCGCCCGGCGATGGAAGCCCCCGGCGCCCCGACCAAGGAGGCGATGACGGTCAGTTTCGGCCCGTTCGAGTTCGATCTGGCCCAGCGCCGGCTGACCAAGGACGGCGAGCAGTTGCAGCTGACCACCGGCGAGTTCTCGATGCTGAAGGCCCTGGTGCGCCACCCCCGCCAGCCCTTGAGCCGCGACAAGCTGGCCCAGCTGGCCCGTGGCCGCGAGTTCGAGCCCTTCGACCGCAGCCTGGATGTGCAGATCTCGCGCCTGCGCAAGATGCTGGAGCCCGACCCTACCCAGCCGCGCTACATCCAGACCGTCTGGGGCGTGGGCTATGTCTTCGTGCCGGATGGCACGTCCTGACCCCCGCGTGACCCCGTTCCCGCCTCGGACTCAGGCAAGATCGGGTCCATGTCCGTGAGCAAACTTGCCCTCAGTCTCTTCTGGCGCACCTTCTTCCTGCTGGCCATGCTGCTGGCCGGGGGAGTGTTCGCCTGGGTGCAGACCTTTCGTGCGCTGGAGGCCGAGCCGCGCGCGCTGCAGTCGGCCCAACAGCTGGCCAGCCTGGTCAATCTGACGCGCAGCGCCCTGCTGCAGACCGATGGCATCAACCGTATCGCCATGGTCAAGACGATGTCGGACGAGGACACGGTCAAGGTGCTGCCGCGCGAAAAAGGCGACCGCTGGCAGGCCTATGAGTCAGATACCTTCACCCGCAGCATTGCCGACGGCCTGCGCGCCCAGTTGGGCCCGGGCACGGTGGTGGCCAAGAGCGTCAATGACCAGGCCGGCCTGTGGGTCGGCTTCAACATCGACACCGACCCGTTCTGGCTGCGCACCGACCTGGCCCGCGTGCAGCCGGTGAGCCTGGAGATCTGGGGGCCCTGGGTGGCCATTGCGCTGATCGCCACCATTCTCGGCTCGGCGGCCATCGCCCGGCTGATCAACGAGCCGCTGCGCGAGCTCAGCTCGGCGGCCAGCCGCATCCGCGAGGGCGAGTACGACTCGCGCCTGGACGAGAACACCCGCACCAGCGAGATCCGCGAGGTCAATATGGGCTTCAACCGGATGGCCCGCGAACTGGCCAAGGTGGATGAAGACCGCGCCGTCATGCTGGCCGGCATCTCGCACGACCTGCGCACGCCGCTGGCCCGCCTGCGGCTGGAGGCCGAGATGAGCGTGCACGACGAAGAGGCGCGCCGCAATATGGCGCTGGACATCGACCAGCTCGACGCCATCATCGACAAGTTCCTGGACTACTCACGCCCCGGCGAGGTGATGCTGGAGCCGGTGCCGCTAGCCCTGCTGGTCGAGCGCGAGATCAATGCCTTCCGCAACCCGGAGCAGATCCGCATCCAGGCCCAGGTGCCGGGAGATCTGATGGTGCTGGCCGATGACACCGAGCTGGGCCGCGTGCTGCAGAACCTGTTCGAGAATGCGCGCCGCTACGGCCTGAGCGCCGCCAGCGGCATGGCCGAGGTCGAGGTCAGCGCCGAGCGCGCCGGCGCCTTTGTCAACATCCGCGTGCGCGACCACGGGGCGGGCGTGCCGCCGGAAAAGCTCGCCCAGCTGACCACGCCCTTCTTCCGCGGTGACACCGCCCGCACCGCCGCCACCGGCGCCGGCCTGGGCCTGGCCATCGTCGAGAAGGCGCTGCAGCGCATGGGCGGCAGCCTGGAGCTGCAGAACGCGCCGGGCGGCGGCCTCTTGGCCATTGTGCAGATGCGGCGCACCGCCGCTTAAGCCGAGTCGCTCACCGGCCGGGGCACCAGCAGGCACACGGCCCGCGTCTCGATCGCCCTGCCCTCGCCCACCGGCCCCATCTTCTCGGCCGTCTTGGCCTTCACATTGATCTGGCCTGGGTGCAGCTGCAGTACTTCGGCCAGCCGGGCCACCATGGCCGGAATGTGCGGTGCCATCTTCGGCGCCTGGGCGACGATGGTGGCGTCGATATTGCCCACCACCCAGCCGGCGGCGGCCACCCGGGCCTGGGCCTCGGCCAGCAGCACCATCGAGTCGGCGCCCTTGAACTCGGCCGCGGTGTCGGGGAAGTGACGGCCGATGTCACCCAAAGCGGCCGCGCCCAGCAGCGCGTCGGTGATGGCATGGGCCAGCGCGTCGGCATCCGAATGGCCCAGGAGGCCGTGGCTGTGGGGGATGGTGATGCCGCCCAGAACCAGGGGACGGCCGGTGACGAGCGCATGGGTGTCCCAGCCCTCGCCGATGCGAAACGGTGCGTGTGTCATGCCGACAGCGTAGCGCATCGGTTATGGTCGCGGCTTTGCGCCGCGCTGAAGCCCATGCTTGAACACCTCGCCCCACGCCTTCTCAGCCTCATGCTGACGGCCTGCGCCCTGGGCATGCCAGCGACTGCGCGGGCCCAGGAAGTCACGCCGGAAGCAGCACCGCTGCGCCCGCGTGTGGCCCTGGTGCTGTCGGGTGGCGGCGCGCGGGGCCTGGCCCATATCGGCGTGCTGCGCGAGCTGGAGGCGATGCGCGTGCCGGTGGACCTGGTGGTGGGCACCAGCATGGGTGCCGTCGTCGGCGGGGCCTTCGCCGCCGGGCGCAAGGTTGACGAGCTGGAGGCCTTTGTGCGCCAGGCCAACTGGGACGGCATCCTGGCCGACCGCCCGCCGCGCCAGGAGCTGGCCTTTCGCCGCCGCGAGGAGGACCTGGTCGTGCCCTCGCGCATCGAGCTGGGCCTGGGCCGGCAGGGCATCGCGCTGCCACCGGCCGCGGCCGGCAACAGCGCCTTGGAGTTCACTCTGGAACGCCTGGTCGCCGAGGGCCGCGGCGACTGGCCGGTGAATCAGCTGGCCCTGCCCTTTCGCGCCCTGGCCACCGACCTGGCCACCGGCGATCTGAAGCAGCTGACCGACACGCCGCTGTTCCTGGCCATGCGCGCCTCGCTGGCCGTGCCTGGGGTGTTCGCGCCGGTGCGGGTCGAGGGCCGGCTGGTGGTCGACGGCGGCCTGGTGCGCAATCTGGGCGTGGACGTGGCCCGCGAGATGGGTGCGCAGATCATCATCGCCGTCAATGTCGGCACGCCGCTGATGGACGAGAAGGAGATCACCAGCGCTGTCAGCGTGGCCAACCAGATGCTGCAGATCCTGACCGAGCAGAACGTCAAGCGCTCGGTGGCCGAGTTGAAGCCCGTTGACGTGCTGATCTCGCCCAAGCTGGGCGATGTGAGCTTCATCGACTTCAAGCGCTTCGACGCCGCGATTGCCGCCGGCCGTGAGGCCGCCCGGGCAGTGGCGCCTCGGCTGCAGGCCCTGGCCCTTTCGGCCGAGGCCTATGCCGAGCAGGAACTGGCCCGTCAAATCACCCCGGTGGCCGTGGCAAGGGCGCTGCCGCTGGCAAGTCTGGAGGTGCAGGGCACGCGCCATGCCGATCCCGACACCGTGCGCGCCGAGACCGGCCTCGAGCTGGGCACGCCCGTGACCCTGGCCGAGGTCAACAAGGCCGCCGCCGCCCTCTATGGCAGCGGTGACTTCGACCGCGTCGAAACCCAGGTCAGCGACCAGGATGGCAAGCGCCACGTCAAGATGAATCTGACCGAGGCGCAATGGGGCCGCAGCCGCATCCGCCTGGGTCTGGAGCTTTACAGCAACTTCGGCGAGAGCAATCGCTTCACCCTGGTGGCCATGCATGTGGCCTCGCTGCTCAACGACTGGGGTGGCGAGCTGCGCAGCGTGGCCCGCCTGGGCAACCGGCGTGGCTTCAGCAGCTCGTTCACGCAACCGCTGGGGCCGGGTTCGGCCTGGTATCTGAGCCCTGGTTTCAGCTACGAGGACTCCGGCTTCGACGCCTTCGAGCAGGGCCGCATCACGTCGCGCTGGGGGGCGCGCGAGCGTTCGGTGTCGCTGGCGCTGGGGCGCCGGCTGGGGCAATGGGGTGATCTGCAGGTCGGCGTGGGCCGGGTGCAGTCCAGCGCCAGGCAGCTGCTGCCCGAGGTGGCCGATCAAAGCGACGCCCAGGTCTCCGTCGCCGCCTACTACGCGCAATGGCGCGTGGACACGCTGGACTCCGTGACCTTTCCCAGCCGCGGCAATCTGATCGACGCGCGCATCGAACGACTGCGTCTGCCGCAGGGCAGTCCGCACCATCGCCTGAACTTTCTCGGCCTCAGCGCCTTCAGCTGGGGCAGCTGGGCCGGCCATGTCTACACCGAGTGGGCCCATTCGCAGCTGGGCTCGACGAGCTCGCTGGGCGGATTTCTGCGCCTGTCGGGCCTGCCGGACAACTCGCTCAGCGGCAGCAGCATAGGCTTCGGCCGCTTCGTGATGGCCAAGCGGCTGGGCGAAATGCCGGTGGGCCTGGGCGGGGCCATACGCGCCGGCTTCTCGCTCGAAGCCGGCGCCGGCCGCGAGCGCAGTCAGGCCCTGGGCCGTGCCGACCTCCGGCTGGCGAGCAGCATGTTCCTGTCGGTCGACACCCGTTTCGGCCCGCTCTACCTGGCCGTCGGCAGCGCGCGCTCCAGCGGCAATGTGATCAGCAATGCGGCGTATCTCTATTTAGGCCCCTTCTGGTGATCAGGCGGCCACCCGCCGCATTGCCGTGAACGGACTGAACTCCCAGGAGCGCAGCCCCACCAGCAGGGTGTAGCCGTCGCGCTCGACCGGTTTCAGGCGCTGATCGTCCTGGTGCTTGTGGGCCAGCTCGCCGGCCAGCTGGCGGATCTTCTGCACCAGCTCCTGGGCGCTGCCCTGCGACAGTCGGCCATGGACCAGCAGCAGGGTCTCGCCCTCGCCATCGAAATTGCCCTTGAAATAGTCATCGACGACATGGTCGCGGAAGAACTGCTGCACGGGCCCGTCGGCACGCCAGCGGAAGGCCCGTGACACACGCATGCGGTAGCGGTTCAGCGGCTTCAGCTCGATCAGGCCCAGGCGGTCGAGCTTGACCAGGTACTGGATGCACTCCGGCGCGGTCAAGGTGTAGGTGTCGACGATCTGCTCGAAGGTCCACTGGCCCAGGCAGCAGATCGACACCAGCAGCAGCCGCGGGTCGCTGACCAGCGAGCGCTCCTGCGCCAGGGTCAGGGTATCGGCATGGGGCGTGGCATCGGCCGCCTGGCGCAGCAGGTCTTCCATCGAGATGCCCACCGCCTTGCAGACCTGGGCCAGGCGCGACAGCGACATATCGCCCTGGGCGAACACCCGCTTCATGCTGGACTCGCTCATGCTCAGGCGTTGCGCCAGCACCTTGTAGGTCATGCCCACGCCGCGCATTTCGGCGCGCAGGACCTGCATCACGATCTCGGGCGAACTCATGCTTGCCTCCTCCTTGACATTGAGGGAGCCATAGTAGCGGATATCAGTACGTCAAGCGCCAAACACCGGCCCCACGTACAAGAAGCTGGTACGCAACTGCCGCCGCGGCAACACTGCGACCCGTCGTGATCGTGCCCCGCAACGCAAGAACTTCCCCGGCTTCGCAGGCAGATGACGCGCTCAACCCTTAGGAGTAATGATGAACAAGTTCCAAATCCTGCTTGCCTCCGCGCTGACCGCTATTGCCGGTGCCGCTTCGGCCCAGGCCGCCGGCCAGTCCTATATCGGTGCCAGCATCGGCCTGCAAAACAAGTACAGCATCGAATGCGTCGGCGGCGTCGCCTGTGACAAGACCGGCAGCTTCGGCGGCAAGGTCTATGGCGGCTACAACATCGATCAGTTCGCCGTCGAAGGCATGGTCTTCAGCACCGGTCGAGCCAAGGGCAGCGTGCTCAAGAGCGGCAGCCTGGTGGCCGGCGAGGTGCGCAATATGGGCCTGGGCGTGTACGGCGTGCTGCCGCTGACGGTGGACAACTTCACCCTTAAGGGCAAGCTGGGCCTGGCCTATGTCAACAGCAAGGCGACCTACACGGCCGGTGGATCGCAGTCCAAGAGCTCGTTCGCGCCCGTCTTCGGCGCTGGCGTCAGCTACGCGATCAACAAGCAGTGGTCCATCAACGGCGACTGGGACCATATCCGCGCCAAGTACAGCAGCGACGGCAAGGCCCGCGTCAACATGCTGTCGGCCGGCCTGAGCTACAAGTTCTAAGAGTCGGGGTCGCCGCGATGAGACATCTCCATTCGATTTGCCTGCTGATGGCGACCCTGCTGTTGTCGATCGCGGCGCAAGCCGCCACCGTGGCGGCAGCACCCAGGGCCGGGGCCACCGCCCAGGCCCTGGCCCAGGTGCTGCTGGACGGCTTTCAGCAGAGCGGCCGAACGGCCGCCACCCATGGCGTCATCAAGCAGGACGCCCTGCCCTGCATCGCCGCGTTGGATGCCACGCGCTTCGAACGCACCTTGCAGGCCATCGTCACCCAGACCTTGACGGCGGCCGAGCGCGAGCATGCCGACCGCGTGTTCGCACGCCCGGCCGCAGCCGGTGAGCTGCCCCGGCTGATTGCCCGCTTCCAGGGCCGACCGGAACCCAAGACCCTGGCCGTGGCGCTCGAAGCGCCCGACGCCCAGGCACTGTCTCAGTTGCAAGGCCAGGGCACCCTGGACAAGCTGCTGCGCTCCTTGCTCGAAGACCCGGCCGCCCGCGAGGCCCTGGTGGCCGAGGCCAAGGCCTTGATGCAGCAGTGCGGCCTGCAGCCCTGAAACGCAAGCGATGCGTGAACTCAGAAACCACGGCATGCCGCAGGTGATTCCTCTCACCCGCTGGGGCCGCGCCTGGCGTCTGCGCAGCAAACTGGTCTGGCTGCTCTGGCTGGCCGCCGGCCTGCTGCTGGCCAGCGTGTCGCTGACGGCGCTGGCCTTCTCGCTGGCCGCCCCCCAGCTGCCAGACATCAGCAATCTGACCGACTACCGGCCCAAGCTGCCGCTGCGCATCCACAGCGCCGACGGCGTGCTGCTGGGCGAGTTCGGCGCAGAGCGCCGCATCTTCACACCGCTGCAACAGATCCCCAAGACCCTGCATGACGCGGTGCTGGCGGTCGAGGACGCCAGCTTCTACGAGCACCAGGGCATCGACTACAAGGGTGTGCTGCGCGCCTTCGTCAGCAATCTGGGCAGCGCCAAGAGCCAGGGCGCCTCGACGATCACGATGCAGCTGGCGCGCAACTTCTACCTGCCGCTGGAGAAGAGCTACACGCGCAAGGTCTATGAGGCCCTGCTGACCCTGAAGATCGAGAACGAGCTCAGCAAGGAGCAGATCCTCGAGATCTATATGAACCAGATCTATCTGGGCGAACGCGCCTACGGCTTTGCCGCAGCCAGCGAGATCTATCTGGGCAAGCCGCTGAAGGACATCACCCTGCCCGAGGCCGCCCTGCTGGCCGGCCTCGCCCAGTCGCCCCATGCGCGCAATCCGGTCGTCAACCCGCAGCGCGCGCTGGAGCGCCAGCAGCATGTGCTCAAGCGCATGCTGGACACCGGCAAGATCACGCAGGCGCAATGGACCCAGGCCCGCGCCCAGGGCTACAAGCTGCGTCCGGCGATTGGCACCGAGCGCAACGGCCCGCGCTATGCCCGCTATGTCGCCGAGGCCGCCCGGCGACTGGTACACGAACAGTATGGCGAGGAGGCCTATGGCCGCGGTCTGAATGTGGTGCTGACGGTCTCGTCCGGCGAGCAGCGGGCCGCCGACGAGGCGCTGCAACGCGGCCTGCTGAACCATGAGGCCAAGCAGCCCTATCGCGGGCCCGAGGCCTGGGTGGCGCTGCCGCGCGAGGCCAGCGCCATAGAGACCACGATTGCCGATACGCTGGAGCGGCACCCGGACCAGGGCCAGCTCAGGGCCGCCGTCGTGACCCAGGTCGGCAGCAACCAGCTGAGCGCGGTGCTGGCCAATGGCGCCACGCTGCCGGTCAAGGCCTCTTCAAAGCTGCGCCTGCGCGTGGGCTCGGTGATACGGCTGCGCCAGTTGCAGGCCGGTGGCGAGTGGAACGTTGCGCAGCTGCCGGAGGTCCAGGGCGCCCTGGTCGCCATGGACCCGGCCACGGGCGCGATCCGCGCCATGGTCGGCGGCTTCGATGGCGGCAAGAACCAGCTCAACCATGCCACCCAGGCCTGGCGCCAGCCGGGTTCGACGATCAAGCCCTTCATCTACTCGGCCGCGCTGGAGCAGGGCCTGACGCCCAGCACCCGCGTCAGCGACGCACCGGTGCGCGTGGCCGCAGCCGAGGGCCAGCCGGCCTGGGAGCCGAAGAACTACGACGGCAGCTACGAGGAGTCGTTCGACCTGCGCAGCGCCCTGGCCCGCTCGCGCAATATGCCGGCGATACGTGTGCTGCAGACGGTGGGCGCCGAGCGCGCCCAGGCCTGGCTGACGCGCTTTGGCTTCGAGGCCGCCAGGAACCCCGCCTATCCGAGCCTGGCCCTGGGCTCCGGTGCGGTGACGCCCATGCAGATGGCCGGTGCCTATGCGGTGCTCGCCAATGGCGGCCACAGCGTGCAGCCGCTCTTGATCAGCAAGATCAGCGATGCCCAGGGCCGTGTGCTCAGCGAGACCCGGTTGCCGATGCTGGATGAGAGCCGCCGCGTAATCACGGCGCGCAACGCCTTTCTGGTCAGCGACATGCTGGCCAGCGTGACCCGCCCCGGCGGCAGCGCGCCCGGCGTGCAGCAGCGACTGGCGCGCAGCGATGTGCGCGGCAAGACCGGCACCACCAACGATGTGTTCGACGCCTGGTTCGCCGGCTTTCAGAAGCAGCTGGTGGCGGTGGTCTGGATGGGCTATGACCAGCCGCGCAAGCTCGGCGACCACGAGAGCGGCTCGGCCCTTGCCGTGCCGGTGTGGCTGGACTTCATGGCCCAGGCGCTGAAGACCGTGCCCCAGGCACAAGACCCGGCCCCCGATGGCCTGGTGCAGCAGGGCGGCGAGTGGTACTACGACGAATACACGCCCGCCACCGGCGTGGCCACGGTGGGGCTGGATGCGGCCGTGGCCGCGGTAGTCAAGCCTCAGTGATGAGTCACGACAATCGGCGCGCCGCGGGTGATGATCAAGGTGTGCTCGAACTGGGCCGACAGATTGCCCTTGACGCCGCTGAGCGTCCAGCCGTCGCCGGTCTCGTCGGCATAGGTGCTCTTGGTCGATAGAAAGGGCTCGATCGTGATCACCATGCCCTCGCTCATCACCCGTGTGTCGCTGGCGTCGAAGTAGCCGGGAATGTGGCCCGGCTCCTCGTGCAGCGAGCGGCCCACGCCATGGCTGCACAGGTTCTCTATGACCCTGAACTTGTGCGCCCGGGCCACCCGCTCGATGGCATAGCCGATGCGGTTGAGCTTGGCGCCATGGCGCACTTCTTTCAGCGCCTGATCCAGCGCATAGCGGGCGGCGAACACCAGCTGCGTCTTCGTCGGCGTGGTCGGCGGCACGATGCGGGTGCCGCCGGTGTCGGCGAAATAGCCGTCCAGCTCGGCCGACACATCGACATTCACCACATCGCCCTTGGCGATCAGCCGCGGGCCCGGGATGCCATGGGCGGCTTCTTCGTTGATGCTGATGCAGGTGGCGCCGGGGAAGTTGTAGCTGGTGGCCGGGGCCGACTTGGCCCCCGCCTCGGCCAGCCACTGCGCGCCCATCTGGTCCAGCTCCAGGGTGCTCATGCCCGGGCGCATCGCATCCAGCATGCGCCTGAGCACATCGGACACCACGGCTCCTGCGGCCTTCAGGCCGGCGATATCGGCATCGGTTTCAACTGTCATGACATTCTCCCTATCGACTCTTCAGCAAACGTTCGGCCAGCGCGAAATCGGCCGGCCAGGTGACCTTGAAATTCTCCAGCGTGCCCTCGACCAGCAGCGGCTGATGGCCCAGGGCCTCGACGGCGCTGGCCTCGTCGGTGACACCGGCATCGGCGCCCGCCAAGGCCGGGCGCAGCAGCCCCAGGCGGAACATCTGCGGCGTCTGCGCGGCCCATTTGGCCTGGCGATCGACAGTCGCCATCACACGACCATGGCTGGCCTGCTTCAAGGTATCGGCCAGCGGCAGGGCCAGCAGGCCACCGACCTCGTCATCGGCGCAGGCGGTGATCAGGTTCTGCACCCACTCGGCACGCAGCAGGCAGCGTGCGGCGTCATGCACCAGCACCCAGTCATGAGCTTGCGCGCCCCGGGCCAGCAGCTCCTGCAGGCCATTCGCCACCGTTTCGGCGCGGCTGGCGCCACCGCCGCGCGCCACCCAGGCCCGCTCGCCGGTGAACTCGGGCAGCAGCGCTTCGAATTGATCGTCATCGGGGGCCAGAACGACCAAGGTCGCGACAAGGTCGGGCACCGCGGCCAGCGCCTGGAGCGTGTGCGCCATCATCGGCCGGCCGGCCAGCGGCACATATTGCTTGGGGCCGGCGGCGCCCGAGCGGGCGCCGACGCCAGCGGCAGGCACCAGGGCAAAGCAGCGAGGCTGCAGCCCCACAGGAAAAGTTGTCATGCCGGGATTCTAGGAGGCTTGTCAGACCATGATCGGGCGCTTGTTGAAGGCCACAAAGCGGCGTAGCCTAGACTCGCGTGCTTTGCCGGCCCCTGCCTGGCCCCTGTCGCGCCGCCATGATTCGTTTCACTCTCCTGCTCATTGCCTGTACCCACGCCCTGCTGGCACTCCCTGCGGCCCGGGCACAAGCTGTTGCACGCAGCGATGAAGCGCTGGCCCTGGCCCTGCTGGCCAAGGCGCGGCAGCACCTGAGCACGCATGGGCTGGACAAGTCCTTGGTCGAGTTCAACCGGCTGGACAGCCCCTTCAACAGCAAGAGCAGCATCAACCCCCATGGCGATCTCTACCTGTACTCGGTGGCACCGGACGGCTTCCAGGTGATACATGGCAAGAATCCGAAGATACGGGGCAAGGTGATGCTGGAGATGCGTGACGCCGACGGCTTCTACCTGATACGCGAGTTCGTGCGCGTCTGCTTCGACACCAAGGCCGGCAAGGGCTGGGTAGCCTATAAGTGGCCCAACCCGGTGACGCAGCAGATCGAGCCCAAGCGCGGCTATGTCGAGCGTGTGTCGCCCGACCTGTGCCTGGGCACGGGCATCTACCGATAGGCCGCGTTCAGGCCACAAGCGCATGGCCGCTCTCCTCTCCAGGCTGAAGCAGTTCGCCGAAACGCCGAAGGGCGCGCGCCAGGTCTTGCTGTCTTTTGTCGCCCTGACCGTGGCCGCGATTGCCCTGCAGACCGGCTGGGCGATCCAGCAGGACCGCCGGCTGACCATGGACACCGAGCAGACCCACGGCCTGACCGCGGTGCGCCTGCTCGAAGAGCATGCCAAGCAGACGCTGCGCGACGCCGAGGGCAATCTCGATGCCTTGGTGCGCGCCATCGATGCCGCGGCCGGCGGCAAGCCGGCCGACAGCGACCTGATACGGGCCGTGCTGGCCAAGGCCCAACCGTTCAACAGCGTGCTGAAGTCGCTGCAGTACGTGGACCCCAAGGGCAGCGCCTGGGTCAATTCGATCGACTACCCGGCCTACCAGACCGATGCCGACGACCGCAGCTACATCCCCTTCCTGCTGAACCATCCGGGCCATGCCGAGGTGATGCTGGGTCGGCCCTTTCCGCGCTTCTACGACAGCGAGCCGGTGCTGCCAGTGGCACGCAATATCCGGCCAGCCGGGGCGCGCTACGAGGGCCTGATCAGCACCGACATCAGCATTGCCTACTTCTCGCGCTTCTACACCCGCGTGGCCAGCAACGGCCATGCCCTGGTGGCGCTGTATTCGGACGCCGGCCATGTGATCGTGCGCGTGCCCGATGACAAGGCCTGGCTGGGCCAGGACGTGTCAGCCACCGAGAGCTTTGGCAAGATCAAGGCGATGGCCGGTGAGGGCTCGGTCCAGGCCTCGGGGTTTCTGGATGCCAGCGGCGGCGCGGCGAGGCTGTACTTCTACAAGAAGGTCGATGGCTATCCGGTCACCGCCGTCTATGCGCGCGAGCTGGACGATGTGCTGGCCGGCTGGCGCATACGCAGCCGCGACCGTGCGGGCTTTTCGGCCGCCATCCTGGCCCTGGTGGGGCTGCTGAGCTTCTTCCTGCTGTGGCATATGCGCCGGCTGGAGCGCTCGCGCGCATCGCTGAAGACCAGCGAGGCCAAGTTCTCCAACATCTTCCATCACTCGCCATTGCCCCTGGCCCTGATGCGCATTGCCGACGACACCTTTGTCGAGGCGAACGACAGCTTTCTGCGGCTGTTCGGCTACGACCTGGACGAGTTCATCGGCCGCACACCGCTACAGCTGGGCGTCTGGGCCAGCTATGCCGAGCGCCAGCCCTATCTTGAGCTGCTGGCAGCGCAACGCCATCTGGACCAGTACGAGGTGCGCTTCCTCAACAAGGCCGGCCAGCCCATGACCTGCCTGGTGTCGGCCCAGCTGTTCGAGACCGATGATGGCGACATTGCCATCATCTCGCCCATCGATGTCAGCAAGCAGCGTGAAACCGAGTCCAGCGTGCGTGCGCTGGAGCTGCAGCTGCGCGAGGCGCAGAAGATGGAGGCCATAGGCACGCTGGCCGGCGGCATTGCCCATGACTTCAACAACATCCTGGCGGCCATACTCGGCAACGCGGGCCTGGCGAAGATAGAGCTGGACAAGAGCCACCCGGCGCGCAGCTTCCTCGACGAGATCAACCGCGCCGCGGTGCGCGCCCGCAGCCTGGTGCAGCAGATCCTGGCCTTCAGCCGGCGCCAGCCCCAGCAGCTGGTGGCCCAGCCGCTGCGCCCCATCGTCGACGAAGCCATGGCCCTGCTGCGTGCCACCCTGCCCGCCCGCGTGGCCCTGGACCTGGAGCTCGGCGAGGAGCCGATGAGCGTGATGGCCGATGCCACCCAGCTGCAACAGGTCTTGATGAATCTGTGCACCAATGGCTGGCATGCGCTGAGCGGCAGCACCGGCCGCCTGCGTGTGGGCATGGCGCGCCAGCGACTGGACGCCTACAGCGACCCGCGCCTGGCCCAGCTGCCCCAGGGCGACTATGCCCATCTGTGGGTGGCCGACAGCGGCGTGGGCATGTCGGCCGAGGTGCTGGCCCGGGTGTTCGAGCCCTTCTTCACCACCAAGCCGGTGGGCCAGGGCACGGGCCTGGGCCTGGCCGTCGTGCATGGCATCGTCAAGGCCCATCAGGGCGGCATCGCCGTGGACAGCACGCCGGGCAAGGGCACGACCTTCCATCTCTACCTGCCGCTGCTGGAGGCCGAGGCCCAAGCGCCCGTCACCCAGCCCGGTGACCATCTGGGTGACCTGGACCAGGGCAGCAACGAGCGCGTGCTCTACCTGGACGACGATGAGGTGATGGTGCTGATGGTCGAGCGCCTGCTCAAGCGCAGCGGCTACCAGGTCAGCTGCTTCTTGAAGGCCGGCGAGGTGCTGCAAAAATTGCAGCAAGATCCCCATGCTTTCGACATCCTGGTGACCGACTTCAATATGCCCGAGATGTCGGGCCTGGACGTGGCGCAGCGGCTGCACACGGTGGCACCAGCGCTGCCTGTCATCATCAGCTCGGGCTTCATCAACGAAGAGCTGCTGGCCGGCGCGCAGCAATGCGGCGTCAAGGCCGTGATGCAAAAGCAGAACACGCTGGAAGAATTGCCCCGCTTGATACACCGTACCCTCTACCCACCCCATGCAGATTGAAGCCCTGCGCCAGCGCCTGCGCGCGCTGGGCGCCAAACCCAAACATGAACAGCGGCTGCTGGCCGACTGGGTGCTCGCCCGCCCGCACGAGCAGGGCAAGCGCCGCCCGGCGGACTTTCTGCCGCTGGCGCTGCGCGAGGCCCTGCCGGCGCTGGATGCCGAGCTGCAGGGCCTGGCCACGCTGGTCTCCATCCACCCCGATGCCGTCGGCTCGGCCCGCCTGCTTGTGGGTTTGAATGACGGCCAGACGGTCGAGTCGGTGCTACTGCCGCGCGACGGCCTGTGCGTGTCCACCCAGGTCGGTTGCGCGGTGGGCTGTGTGTTCTGCATGACGGGCCAGAGCGGCCTGCTGCGCCAGGTCACCAGCGGCGAGATCGTTGCCCAGGTGGCGCTGGCGCGGACACAGCGGGTGGTCAAGAAGGTCGTGTTCATGGGCATGGGCGAGCCGGCCCACAATCTGGACAATGTGCTGGAGGCCATACACCTCCTGGGCACGGTCGGCAATATCGGCCACAAGAACCTGGTGTTCTCCACAGTCGGCGACCCGCGGGTGTTCGAACGCCTGCCGCTGGGTGAAGTCAAGCCGGCGCTGGCGTTGTCATTGCACACCACCAAGCCCGAGCTGCGCCGCCGGCTGCTGCCGCGCGCACCGCAGATCGCACCAGACGAGTTGGTCGAACTGGGCGAGATCTACGCCCGGACCACCGGCTACCCCATCCAGTACCAGTGGACCCTGCTGGAAGGCATCAACGACGGCGAGGACGAGCTTGACGGCATCGTGCGCCTGCTCAAGGGCAGGTACGCGCTGTTGAACATGATTCCGTACAACTCCATCCCCGAGTTGGAGTTCAGGAGGCCGTCATGGGAGCGGGCCGCGGCGATCGCCCGCACCTTGCACCAGCGCGGCGTGCTGACGAAATTGCGCGACTCTGCTGGGCAGGACGTGGAAGCGGGCTGCGGTCAGCTGCGGGCACGGGAGAGCAGCCCTCGCCGAATCACCCTGCATCCGATCTGAGCGGAGCGCTGGCCGGCAGCAAGCGGGCCAATTGCTCTGCCGGCATTGGTTCGCCCAGCAGATAGCCCTGAACCTCGTCGCAGCCCTCGCCGCGCAGAAAGGCCAGTTGCGCCTCGGTCTCCACGCCCTCGGCGACCACGCGCAACCCCAACGTGTGGGCCATGGAGATGACGGCACCGGTGATGGCCTTGGCGTCGACATCGTCGGGGATGTTGCGCACGAACAGGCGGTCGATCTTCAGCGTGTCTATGGGCAGGTGCTTGAGCAGACTCAGCGAGGAGTAGCCGGTGCCGAAGTCGTCTATGGCCACGCGCAGGCCCAGCGCACGCAGGCACTGCAGCACGGCCCCACTGCGCTCGGCGGCCTGCAGAATGCTTTCCGTGATCTCCACCTCGATCTCGGCATTGCCGGCATGCAGCCCGTTGACACGCAGCGCCTCGGCCACGGTCTCCACCAGATGGTCGTGCAAGACCTGTCGCGCCGACACATTGACGGCAATGCGCAGGGGCGCCAGGCCTGCGTCCAGCCAGGCCCGGGCCTGAGCGCAGGCCTGTCGAATCACCCAGGCGCCGATGGCGCTGATGAGGTCGCTCTCCTCGGCCACGGCGATGAAGCGATCGGGCAACATCAGGCCCCGCTCGGGATGGCGCCAGCGCAGCAGGGCCTCGGCGCCTACAAGCCGGCGCGTGGCCGCGTCGAACTGCGGCTGGTAGAGCAGCAGCAACTCATCGCGTGCCAGGGCCTGGCGCAGGCCGCTCTCGATGGCCATGCGCTCGTGCACGCTGTCGGTGATCTCGCTGGTGTAGAAGGCATAGGTGTTGCGGCCGCGCTCCTTGGCCCGGTACATGGCCGCATCGGCCGCCTTGGTGAGGTTGTCCACCGTGTCGGCATCATCCGGGAACAGCGCAATGCCCACGCTGGCGGAGATCACGATGTCGCGGCCGGCCAGGGTGAGGGGTCGGGTGATCTCGGCCATCACCTTCTGAACCAGCGTGGCGATCGACTCCGGGCTCTCCACCTCCTCCAGAGCCACGGTGAACTCGTCACCGCCCAGGCGCGTCACCAGGTCCTCGGCGCGCACGGCGTGCTTGAGGCGCCAGCCGATTTCCTTCAGCAGTTCGTCGCCGGCCGCGTGTCCCATCGAGTCGTTGACCATCTTGAATCGATCGAGGTCGATGAAGAGCAGGGCCAGCTTATGCCCGTGGCGGCGCGAGCGCGAGATCGACTGCTGCAGGCTGCCCGAAAACATCAGGCGGTTGGGCAGGCCGGTGAGCGGATCATGATGGGCCAAATGGCTCAGACGCTCCTCGGCGTGCTTGAGCGGAGTGATGTCGGACAGCACCGCCACATAGTGGGTGACGCTCCCGCCGGCATCCTTGACCGCGCTGATACTCTCCCAGGCGGGGAAGACCTCGCCATTCTTGCGCCGGTTGACGATCTCCCCCTGCCATTGCCCCGTCACGGCCAGAGCGGCCCACAGCTGTCGGTAGAAGGCATCGTCCTGCAAGCCCGAGCTCAGCAGCGAGGGGTCGCGGCCCAGCACCTCGCCTGCCTCGTAGCCGGTGATGGCGGTGAAGGCCCGGTTCACCTTGAGCAGACGCGGCCTGTCGTCGGTCACCATCACCGCCTCGTTGGTGCTTTCGAAAACCGTGGCGGCCAGCAGCATCTGGGCCTGGGACTGTTGACGTTCGCTGACGTCGCGCACGAAGGCCTGCCACTGGCCGTTGCGCAGTATCGTGGCGCTGACCTCCACCGGCAGCCGGCTGCCGTCCTTGCGGCGCAGCGTCCACTCGGCGACTTCGGTCACCCCCTCCATCAAGCGCTGGCGGGATTGCGTCAGGCGCGGCAGGTCCCCGGGTGGGATCAGGTCGGCGATCGACTTGCCTATCAGCTCGCCGCGGGAGTAGCCAAGCATCTGGCAGCCAGCGCGGTTGACGTCGACATACCGGCCGGCCAGGTCGGCCACGAAGATGCCGTCGCTGGCCTGATCGAAAAGGCTGCGCAGGCGCTGCTCGCTGCTGCGCAGCCGGGCATGTGACAGGCTGAAGGCCAGGCCCATGAAACAGAACACTAGCAGCGGCAGCAGCGCCTGATGGCCACCCTTGTCGAATTGATGCACCGGAGGTATGAACAGCCACCACACCAGCAGCGCCGACAGCGCGGTGGCACGCAGTCCAGCCGCCGTGCCACCGATCCAGGAACTGGCGAACACGGCAGGGAAGAACATGAACCAGACATAGGGCGTGATGTAGGCCCACAGCGACCATTGCACCAACAGGGCCAGCAGCGGCGGCAACAACGCCAGACCGGCGCGGGCAGATGGCGACTCGCGCAGCCATCCCTGCACACGCACACCCATTCGCGATACGGCTTGATCGCTCGGCATCGACACTCCCGGACGGCGGGCCCTGCGCATGGCACGGCCAACGATCAGCACCCGCTACGGGGTCCGTGACCGCAATCGACTCCCCGTTTTCATCTTAGCGAGGTGCCGCTGGCGGCACTTGACTTCGCTCAATTCCGGGGGCTGTCGCCGTGCCCGCCTGAGGCGGAAACGGAAGATGCGCTTGGGTCCCTACAATCGCTACGGACTCCAAGCCCCTTTCCGGGGCTGAACTCATTTGTGCAACATGCAGCTGCCCACTATCGCCCCAGGTAAACGCTACACCCTGCCCCGCCCAACCGGCTCTGCCGATGCGCTGCTGCTGGCGCAGTTCGTGCAAAAGCAGGTGGCTGCAGGTCGCATCACGGCCATCATCACGGCCGACCCGGGCGACACGCAACGTCTCGAAGACGAACTGCCCTTCTTCGTGCCGGGTCTGAAAGTGGCCGTGTTCCCCGACTGGGAAACCCTGCCCTACGACACCTTCAGCCCGCACCAGGACCTGATCTCCGAGCGCCTGGCCACGCTGTGGCGGCTGCTGCAGAACCGCCACACCCATGAGATCGACGTCGTGTTGCTGCCAGCGACTACAGCTCTGACCCGGCTGGCGCCCACGAGCTTCCTGGCCGCCACGACCTTCAACTTCAAGCAGAAGCAGCGCCTTGATGAGGCCAGCCTGAAGGCCCAGCTGACCCTGGGCGGCTACACGCACGTCAGCCAGGTCGTCTCGCCCGGCGAGTACGCGGTGCGCGGCGGGCTGATCGATCTATTCCCCATGGGTTCGCTGGTGCCCTACCGGGTCGACCTGTTCGGCGACGAGGTGGACTCGATCCGCACCTTCGACCCCGACAGCCAGCGCAGCCTCTACCCGGTGCCCGAGGTCCGCCTGCTGCCTGGCCGCGAGTTTCCGATGGACGAGCCGGCGCGCAAGGCCTTCCGCGCCCGCTGGCGCGAGAAGATGGACGGTGACCCGACCAAGTCGCGCATTTACAAGGACATCGACCAGAGCCTGGCCACCGGCGGCATCGAGTACTACCTGCCGCTGTTCTTCGAGCAGACGGCGACGATCTTCGACTACCTGGGCGAGCAGGCGACCATCGTCCTGCACGGCGATCTGGACGAGGCTCTGGGCCGCTACTGGGTGGACACGCGCGAGCGCCACCGCTTCTTGCAGCACGACCCCGAGCGGCCCATCCTGCCGCCCGAAGAGCTGTTCCTGCGGCCCGAAGACTTCTTCTCGCTGACCCATGCCCATCCGGTGCTGGCCCTGCGCGGCAAGGAGGCGGTGGACTATGCGCGGCCGCTGCCCGACGTCAGCGTCGAGCGCGGCGCGCAGGAGCCCTTGCAGCGCCTGCAAGACCATCTGAAAAGCACGCCTCACCGCGTGCTCTTGCTGGCCGAGAGCGAGGGCCGGCGCGAGAGCCTGCTGGAACTGCTGCGCGACAACAAGATCGATCCACCGTCGGTGGCCACGCTGGACGAGTTCATCGCCAGCGACGAGAAGTTCGCGATCACGGCGGCGCCCTTGGCCGAGGGCTTCTTCTGGTTCGAGCCTGAGGCGCAACGCCAGATCCAGTTCTTCACCGAGACCGAACTCTTTGCCACCACGCCGACGACACGGCGCCGGCGCAAGCAGGAGCAGGTCAGCGACGTCAATGCGCTGATCAAGGACCTGTCGGAGCTGAAGGTCGGCGATCCGGTGGTGCACGTCAACCATGGCATTGGCCGCTACCAGGGCCTGATCAATATCGACATCGGCGACGGTGCCTCGGAGTTCCTGCACCTCGAGTACGCCGACAAGGCGACGCTCTACGTGCCGGTGGCCCAGCTGCATCTGATCAGCCGCTACACCGGCGTCAGCGCAGAAGAGGCGCCGCTGCACCGGTTGGGCTCCGGCCAGTGGGAGAAGGCCAAGCGCAAGGCCGCCGAGCAGGTGCGCGACACCGCGGCCGAGCTGCTGAATCTGTATGCCCGCCGCGCTGCGCGCGAGGGCTATGCCTTCCGCTTCTCGCCGCACGACTATGAGGCCTTCGCCGCCAGCTTCGGCTTCGAGGAAACGCCGGACCAGCGCGCCGCCATCCATGCGGTGATACAGGACATGATCAGTCCCAAGCCCATGGACCGGCTGGTCTGCGGCGATGTCGGCTTCGGCAAGACCGAGGTGGCGCTGCGCGCCGCCTTCGTGTCGGTGATAGGTGGCAAGCAGGTGGCGATCCTGGCACCGACCACACTGCTGGCCGAGCAGCATTTCCAGAACATCTCGGACCGCTTCGGCAAATGGCCGGTCAAGGTGGCCGAGATGAGCCGCTTCCGCTCGGCCAAGGAGATCAAGGCCGCGGTGGAGGGCATTGCCGACGGCACGATAGACATCGTCGTCGGCACGCACAAGCTCTTGAGCCAGGACGTCAAGTTCAAGCGCCTGGGCCTGTTGGTGATCGACGAGGAGCACCGCTTCGGCGTGCGCCACAAGGAGGCGATGAAGGCCCTGCGCGCCGAGGTCGATGTACTGACCTTGACCGCCACGCCGATACCGCGGACGCTCGGCATGGCGCTGGAAGGCCTGCGAGATCTGAGCGTGATCGCCACCGCCCCGCAGCGCCGTCTGGCGATCAAGACCTTTGTGCGCAGCGAGTCCAGCGGCACGATACGCGAGGCCGTGCTGCGCGAGTTGAAGCGCGGGGGCCAGGTCTACTTCCTGCACAACGAGGTCGAGACGATTCAGAACCGCGCGCAGAAGCTGCTGGAGCTGGTGCCCGAGGCCCGCATCGCCGTGGCCCACGGCCAGATGCCCGAGCGCGAGCTGGAACGGGTGATGCGCGAGTTCGTCGGTGGCAAGCACAACCTGCTGCTGTGCTCGACCATCATCGAGACCGGCATCGACGTGCCCAGCGCCAACACCATCATCATCTCCCGTGCAGACAAGTTCGGCCTGGCCCAGCTGCACCAACTGCGCGGCCGCGTCGGCCGCTCGCACCACCAGGCCTATGCCTATCTGATGGTGCCGGACGTGCAGAGCCTGACCAAGCAGGCCCAGCAGAGGCTGGACGCGATCCAGAGCATGGAAGAACTGGGCTCCGGCTTCTATCTGGCCATGCACGACCTGGAGATACGCGGCGCCGGCGAGGTGCTGGGCGAGAACCAGAGCGGCAATATGATGGAAGTCGGCTTCCAGCTCTACAACGACATGCTGGCCGAGGCCGTGCGTTCGCTGAAGGCCGGCCGCGAGCCCGATTTGCTGAGCCCACTGGCCGCCACCACCGAAATCAATCTGCACGCCCCGGCCCTCCTGCCCGACGCCTACTGCGGCGACGTGCATGTGCGCTTGAGTTTGTACAAGCGCCTGGCCACGGCCGAGAAGAATGAGCAGATCGACGCGATGCTCGAAGAGATCACCGACCGCTTCGGCAAGCTGCCCACCCAGGGCCAGACCCTGTTCGACACCCACCGCCTGCGCGTGCTCGCCAAGCCCTATGGCGTGCAGAAGATAGACGCCGCGCCGACGGTGATGAACATCAGCTTCCGCCCCAACCCGCCTATCGACGCGATGCGCGTGATCGAGATGGTGCAGAAGAACAAGACTATCAAGCTGGTCGGCAATGACAAGCTGCGCATCGACAAGCAGCTGACCGATCCCAAGGACCGAGCCCAGGCGATACGCGAAGTGCTGCGCTTGCTGGGCAAACCAACCACGCCTGCTTGACCTGGTAGCCCGGATGAAGCGCAGCGCACTCCGGGGCCAGCGCATGCTCGCCGGGAGCCCCGGATTCCGCTTCGCTGCATCCAGGCTACGAATTTCTCAGGAACCGATATGCAAGACCCGACCCTCATCACCCAAGGCTTCACCCCGCCGCTGCGGCTGAGCAACTTCCGCCTGGCCGCTTTCGACATGGACTCAACGCTGATCAATATCGAGTGCATAGACGAGATCGCCGACGCCGCCGGCCGAAAGGCCGAGGTGGCGGCCATCACCGAGGCGGCGATGCGCGGCGAGATCACCGACTTCAAGGACAGCCTGCGCCGCCGCCTGGCCCTGCTGAAGGGCGTACCGGTCTCGGCCTTGGACGGCGTGCTGAAGGAGCGGCTGCAGTTCAACCCCGGCGCCCGCGCGCTGTGCGCGGCGTTGAAGGCGGCCGGCATCAAGCTGGTGCTGGTGTCGGGCGGCTTCACCTTCTTCACCCGCTTCGTGGCAGCCGAGCTGGGCATGGACTTCGTGCGCAGCAACGAGCTGGAATTCAAGGACGGCGCGCTGACCGGCGGCCTGGTGATGCAGGCTTGGGGCGAAATCTGCGACGGCGAGGAGAAGCGCCGCATGCTGCTGCAATGCTGCGCCGAGATCGGCTGTGAGCCGAGTCAGGCCATTGCCGTCGGCGACGGCGCCAACGACCTGCTGATGATGGGCGCGGCAGGCCTGTCGGTGGCCTACCACGCCAAGCCCAAGGTGCGCGAGCAGGCGATGGTGGCCATCAACGAGGGTGGCCTCGATCGCCTGCTGGAGCTGCTGCGCTGAATCAGCCCGGCGATCTGGCCAACTGGCGGCGGCGCGCCACGGCGCCGACCACACCCAGACCGGCCAGCAGCAGCGCATAGCTTTCGGGCTCGGGGACGGCCGTCACCGCCAGCACATCGGCCACGATGGGCAGCGTATTGGACGCGGCGACCGTGGTCCAGTTGCCGCCGATGGCCAGCGCGCTCTTCAGCGCGGCCATCGAGCCGTAGGGTGTGTCGCTGGTGGTGGTCTGGGGGGTGAACTGCGTGTAGCGGGTCGCGGTGGCGGCGTCGACCCTGTACTCACGCACCTGGATGCCGCTCAGGCCGGTGGCCGCGAACGGGTTGTCCGAACTGGCGTAGGGCGTGGTGCGATTGGCAAGCGCCCCGAGGAAGGTGATGGCCGATGGCGCGTAGTTGGTGGCATAGGACGCGGCCTGATAGGCATAGAGGATGTCGCCGCCGCTAGAGATGTTCGAGGCTCCGCCATTCAGATTGGTGACGGTGCCGTTGGTCGAGCCGCCCGCCGCGCCGGACTTGGCGCCGTACTGGCCGCTGACACCGGTGCCCAGCAGCGCCACGGAGGTGCCTGCGGCCACGTTCGCGCCGGCCGTCCAGGACCAGAATGTCTCGGCGCTGGTCGAGAACACGCCCGCCGACGGCGTCGTCTGCAGCACATTGGTGTCGGTGAAGTAGATCGTCGTGCCTGCGCTGATATCAACGAAGCTGACGAAGGACCAGCCGCCCAGCGTGGTATTGCCGTTGACGCCGGTGAAGGCGAAGTCGGTCGCGGCCAAGGTGGTGGCCTGGGCGGCGGTGAGGCTTGCTGCGGCCAGGGTGGCGGCCAGGGCGATCTTGTTCAGGTATTCCATGTCTTGTCTCCGGTGGATCGTGTGGGGAAGTTCAGGCTTGGGCTGGGCAGCGGCGGCGGGCGCCCAGCAAGGCAATCAGACCGGCGGCGAGCAGCAGGCTCGATCCGGGTTCGGGCACGGCGCTGATGCCGCCGTATTTCAAGTTGTCGATGGCGATGCCGTAGTAGCTGTCGCTTTGGAACAGCGAGAAGCCGGCGATGTCGGTCGTGCCATCGCTGCGCGCAAAGGCATAGAAGCCGTTCTGCAGCGGGCCCAGCGCCAGGGTCTGGATCAGGCTGCCATCGACGCGGTACAGACTCAGGAAGCCAACCCCGCCGTCGGCATCCCGCACCTGGAAGCCGAGCGCCGATTGACCGACGGCAATGCGCGCCGAGATCGCACCAAAACCAAAACTCACGAAGGCATCGCCACCATCGCTGTTCTGCGGGCCGATACCGGTCAGTGCCTTGCCGTTGGCATCGCCATAGTCGTAGGCACCGAGATTGCTGCCGGCCGCACCGGCCAGCAGGCTCAGGCCGGCCACGGGTGCGCCGTAGCTCAGGTCATCGAACCAGTCCTGCGCCACCTCACCGGGGCGCGGCGCCTTGGTGACGCCAAGTTCCTGGCCGTCGAAGCGCTCACCGAATTGCACGTCGCCGAGGGTGACGAGGCCCTCCAGCAGGCTGCCGGCGGGATCGCTGACGGCGAGGCTTTCAAAGTCCTGCAGCGTGCCGCTCAGCGAGGCATAGGCCACGCTCTGCACCGGCGCGATGGCCAGCACCGCGCCATGGGCCAGCAGGCCGGCCGCAAGCAGGGAAACCCACTTCTTGATTCGATTCATCTCATGTCTCCTGATGGGTGATTCAACGGCCGCCACCGACGATGCTGACGTTATCGAAGGCGGCGCTGACGACCGCGCCATTGCTGCCCGATGACACGGCCAGGCCGACGTAGAGGTCTGCCGCGCTGATGCTGAGGTTGGTCTTTTCAGTCCAGCTGATGCCATCCAGCGAGGCACCCGAGTACAGGACATCGCCGACGCGGCGTATTCGCACCCAGACCGGTGGCGTAGTCGGGTTGAAGCTGCCTATCGTGCTTTTGCCATTGGCGTTGACGGCGGCGCGGATGTCCCCGGTCGAGGCATAGCGCGCCGTCCAGGCATAGAGGGCGCTGGTGTTCAGGCCCTGCATCGCCGCTACACCGGCCCGTGCCGCGGTGTCGCTGCCGCCCTGGCTCAGCAGCCGCGCGGTGAAGGTGAAGTTGCCGCTCAGCCTGGTGTGCTTGAAGCTGAAGTTGTAGCTGTTGGCGTTCTCCATCTTGCCGGCGCCGCTGACGGTGTAGGTGCCGGTGTCTGCGGCATAGCTGGCGGGCGGCACGGCCACGGTGACGTTGGCGCTCATCACCTGCTCGCCGCTGACGACGGCGCAGGCAGCGTCGAACACGCAGCCAGGGGGCGGCGACGGAGGCGGCGGTGGCGGCGGTGGACCAGGCACCGGCCCGGGCGCCGGTGGCGTGGTGCCGGGCGGCGGCGCCGGGGTCGGGCCGGCCTTGGCAAAAAGCCCCAGGCGGCCGGCACCGGCGCCGGCCTTCACCGCCTCGCGCAGGCTGTCGGCCGGGCGCAGCGTGTAGGCATAGGGCGGCACCCAGAGCTGCGCCACCGGCAGGCCATCGCAGCCCTGGAGCTGGGCGTCGATGATGGCTGTCATCGGCTTGCCGTCATCGTCCTTGTCGCTGATGAAACGGTGGCCGGAGCTGCGGAAAGATATCGCCTGCTTGCCACCGGCCAGCTTGCCGCAGAGCTCCTTGGGCTTGAGCCCGGTGAATTCATAGAAATTGCTCTCCGAGATCACGTCGGACTGGTAGCGCACGTCCAGCGCCTGGCCGAACTTGGCATCGCTGTCGCTGGTGGTGGTGGAGCCGCTGACCAGGTTGTTGTAGAGGTGGACCTGACCGAAGCGCACCAGCGGCTGGCGGCTGCCTATGCTGTCCCACCAGTTGCCGGTGAAGGTCACATGCAGGCGGCCGGCGTCGCTCCAGGCCCGGCCCGAATCGCCATTGCCGACCAGGGTCAGCTTGCCGTGGCGGCTGAAGTGGCTGGCCGAGACGGTGATGTAGTCCGAGCCGCGCACGATGTCCAGGCCGCCGTCGTGGCGGGTGTCGCTGGCCAGCGAGTCGGGGGTGTCGCCATCGCTGATCGCGACATGGTCGATCCAGATGTGCTGGCCACGGCTGATGGCCAGACCATCGGCATAGGCGTTGCCGCTGTCCTCGGGGTTGACGTCCCAGGGTGTGTCTATGGCCAGATTGCGCAGGATGATGTTGCGCGTCCAGGTTGGATAAGCCTCAGGGTCCTTGCCATCGGCCACCCACTTCTTGAAGTCGGCCTCGGGGTCGCCGCCGGCTGTCAGCGCCGCCTCCTTGCCGATCAGTATTTGCGTGCCGGTGAGGCGGGCAGGCCGGCCCTGGGCGTCATTGATGCCGACCAGGGTGGTGTTGGACGGGATGGACAACGAGCCGCCGTTCTTCTGATCGAGGTAGCTGGTGTACTCCTCGAACACGGTGTTGCCATCGCGCCAGCGAAAGTCGATATGGCCGACGATGCGGATGATCTTGGGCTCGTTCTTCGCCTCCCGAATCGCTGCCAGCAGCTGCTCCCGGTTGAACACCGTATAGACGCGGCCCGGCGCTGCGGCCGAGCCGCCGGTGACCAGCACCCGGCCCTTGCGCGAATGGTTGTGCCAGCCGATGTCGGGGGCCACCTCGCGCTCGAAGGTCAGCACCCCGTTGGTCGGGTCGCTGCTGGCAAACTGCCAGGCCGGCAGACGCGGCGCGGCGCGGTAGTTGGCCGGCGCATGCAGGCCGCCGACGAGCACCGGCGCCGTGTAGGTGCGGTCGCCCAGGTCATAGAGCAGCGGCGCGGCGGTGTCGGTGAGGCTTGAAGCATCGATGATCGGGCTGGGTGCGGGCGTCGGGCGCGGCGCGCGGGCCGCCAGGGCCTTGGCCGTCGGTGGCTCGCCACCGCTGAGCTGGACCTCGTCACCGCCTCCACAGGCCAGCAGGCCCAGCGTGATCGAGGCCGCGAGCAGGCCTAGGCGTGGTTTCAAAGTGCGCATTGATGTCTCCATGGCGCGCCGTGGCCTTGGTGGCGGCCGCATGCGAGACATGCAGCGGCGCCACCGGCAGGTACCCGGCGTTTCGGTCTATGAACAGAGGTCGGCGGCAGGCCGAGGCAGCAAGGTCAGGCGAGCGGCGCGCACGTGGGGTGCAAAGCCGGTCGCAGCGGTGCGCGCCCTTGTAGCGGGCGCGTCCGCAGGGTCGCTTGCGGGCCCGGCCGGGCGTGATGGAGACAGCCCCGGACAGGCCGGGCGCCTAAGGGCATGAGGTAGTTCAGCCCGGGCGCGCGACGGATTTCAGTTCGCCGAAACAGTGTTTCATTTGACGGATTTGCCGTCTATGCTGGCAATCCCTGCCCCTGGTCAGCCTGGCTTGCCGCTGCGCTGCGGCGGCTTCACGTCCTCGCGCCGCGCCGGGCGCACGGCCTGCTGCTCACGCACGGTGCTGAGGATGATGGCGGTGGCCGTCTCGCCGAGCATGCAGAAGCGGCTGACCACGGCATCCAGATGGGCCACGTCCAGCACGGCGATCTCCAGCATCCAGCTGTCGCTGCCGGTGATGTTGTGGCAGCGGATCACCTCGGGCGTGTCCTCCACCAGCTTGACCATGCGCGGGTAGTCGGTGCGGCCCACCCGCATCAGCGCCCGAATGCCATAGCCCAGTGCCGCCAAGTTGACGGTGGCCCGGTAGCCCGAGATCACGCCTGCGCTCTCCAGCTTGCGCACCCGCTCGGTCACGGCCGGCTGGCTCAGGTGCACGCGCCGGCCCAGCTCGGCCATCGACAGACGGGCATCCGCCTGCAGTTCCAGCAGGATGCGGGTGTCATGGGCGTCCAAGGCCATTCCAGATTCCATGTTCAAAGCTTAGCACCACGAAAACAATGAAATGCAAGGTCAAACCCGGTGAAGTCCTGTGAACTGACATTCACCGCAATCTGCTTGCTCTCTACGATTTGCTACATGACCACCGCCACCCTGACCCCGCTGCGGACGACTCCCGCCCTCTCGCCCCTGATCATTGCCTGCCTGGCAGCCACCTGGCTGGTGTGGGGCTCCACCTACCTGGCGATCAAGTACGCGCTGATCAGCCTGCCGCCCTTTGTGCAGATGGGCTCGCGCTTTCTGGTCGCCGGCCTTGTGCTGATGGCCTGGATGCGCTGGCGCGGTGCACCCTGGCCCGATCGCCGTCAGTGGCGCAATGCGCTGGCCGTGGGCACCCTGATGCTGGGTGGCGGCATGGGCGGCACGGCCTATGCCGAGCAGACGGTCGGCTCAGGCCTGGTGGTGGCCTTCATCGCCGTGGTGCCGGTGCTGATGGTCGCCGCCAACGCGCTGATGGGCACCCTGCCCTCGCGACTGGAGGCCATGGGCATCGCCTGCGGTCTGGGCGGCGTGCTGCTGCTGACACAGGGCGCCGGTTTTGCGGCCAGCACGCCGGGGCTGATCGCCATCGCCATTGCCTGCCTGGCCTGGTGCGCCGGCAGCATGCTGTCGCAGCGCCGCCTGCCGCTGGCCCCGGGCGCCACCGGCTTTGCCAGCGAGATGATCAGCGGCGGCATCGTGCTTTTGCTGATGGCCGCCATCAGCGGCGACTACACCGTGCTGGCCCGCCAGTGGCCGCCCGAGCCGGTATCGGTGGCGGCGTGGATCTACCTGGTGGTGGCCGGCTCGCTGATCGCCTTCAACGCCTATATGGTGCTGCTGGCCAAGGCGCCCACCGGCCTGGCCTCCAGCTACTGCTTCGTCAACCCGGTCATCGCCATGCTGCTGGGCGTGGGCATTGCCGGCGAGGTCGTCAGCTCGTTCGAATGGGCCTCGGCCGGCCTGGTGCTGGTGGGCGTGGTGCTGCTGCTGGCGGGGCGCAAGAGCGGTACAACCTGATCCGAAGTCAATCGGACTTCACGCCGGCGTCTTTCACCAGCTTGGCCCAGAAGCGGTTGTCCTCGGTCAGGAAGGCGGCAAAGTCCTCGGGTGACTTGGACATGGCCACCTCGGTGCCCTCGCGCGCCAGCGCGGCCTTCACCTCGGGGCGCTGCATGACCTGCTGCGTGGCGTCGAACAGCTTCTTCGTCACCTCGGGCGGCGTGCCCACCGGCACGAAGAAGCCATACCAGAACGACAGGCTGTAGCCGGGCAGGCCGGCCTCTACGGTGCCCGGCACATCGGGCACCAGGGGCGTGCGGTTGGGGCTGGTCACGGCCAGTGCCTTCAGGCGCCCGGCCTGCACCATGGGCAGGACCGAGGGCGGCGTGCCGAAGGTCAGCTGGGCGTCGCCGGCCACCACGGCCTGGATGGCTGGCGCGCCGCCGCGGTAGGGTATGTGCACCATCTCCACACCGGCCACCTTGCTGAAATGGGCCGCGCCCAGATGCGGCGCCGAGCCATTGCCCGAGGTGGTGTAGTTCAGCACGCCGGGCTTGGCCTTGGCCGTGGCAATCAGCTCCTGGAAGGTGTTGATGCCCGCCCCCGGGTTGACGGCCACGACCAGCGGCGAAGTCGTGACGCGGGTGACCGGCAGCAGGTCTTTGGCGCTGTAGCTGAGCTTGGGGTTCAGCGCCGGGTTGACCGAGATGCTGCTGGGGCTGGCGATCAAGAGCGTGTAGCCATCGGCCGGTGCCTTGGCCACGAAGTCTGCAGCCAGGCTGCTGCCGGCACCGGCGCGGTTGTCCACCGTCACAGTCTGGCCGAGCACGCGGCCCAGCGGGTCGGCGATGGTGCGCGCCACATAGTCGGCCGCGCCACCGGGGGCGAAGCCGATCACCAGACGGATAGGCTTGCTCGGCCACGACTGGGCGTGGGCCATGCCGCTGCCGCCCAGCAGGAGCAGTGTGACCAACAGCGCGTGGCGCTTTGTCAGCTTATTAAACGTGATATTCATGTTGTCTCCGGTTGCGCTCTCTGGCGCGATCAATCTGCGATCTTCAGCACGATCTTGCCCAGATGCTGGTTGGTTTCCATACAGGCCTGGGCGGCCGGGAGTTCATCGAAAGGGAACACGCGATCGACGAGCGGACGGATGCGGCCGTCTGCAATCGCCGGCAGCAGATCGGCCTTGAAGGCGGGCAGGCCCGCGGCGCGCTGATCGGCGCTGCGCATCTTGTTGGACACACCGAACAGCGTCAGCCGTTTGACATGCAGCGCCTGGATGTCGATCTCGGCCTTCAGCTGATGGTCCACATAGCCGACGGTGGCCAGGCGCCCTTCGAAGGCCATGCAGCGCAGGCATTCGGCAAACACGCTGCCGCCGACGGTGTTGACCACCAGATTGGCGCCCTGGCCACCGGTGGCTTCGAGCACCTGGGCGGCGAAGTCGGGCGCGCGGGTGTTGATCGCCACGTCCAGGCCGAGGGTCTTCAGGCGTGACAGCTTGTCCGGCGAGCCCGAGGTGCCTATGACCTTGGCGCCCAGCGCCTTGGCCGCCTGCAGCGAGGCCACGCCAACGCCCGAGGACACGCCCGTCACCAGCAACCACTCGCCGGATTGAAGCCGCCCCTGCAGCACCAGCATGTCGTGCACCACCAGCAGGGTCAAAGGCACCGCAGCGGCAGCCTCCATCGCCAGGCCGGCCGGCACCGGCAGCGCCTCGCGGGCATCCATCACCGCGTATTCGGAGAAGGCGCCGGCGCAGCGGCCCATCACGCGCTGGCCTATCGTCAGACCGGTGACACCAGCGCCCAGCGCAACGATCTCGCCCGAGCCCTCGATGCCGGCAGGCTTGGAGGCACCGCCCTTGATCAGCCCGCCGGGTATGAACTCGCCGCGGTTCAGGCCGGCGGCATGCATCTTCAGCAGCAGCTGGCCGGGGCCGGCCTCGGGCATCGGCACATCGCCCAGCTGGACGAGGACCTCCGTGCCTTCGACCCTGAGTGAATAGGATTTCATCATCATTGCCCCTTGAACTGCGGCTTGCGTTTTTCCATGAAGGCGCGGCGGCCCTCGGCATAGTCTTCGCTCTCAAAGCAACCGAGGATCAGCGCCCGGCAGCGCTCGACATCCAGGTCTGGCGAGGGCTTGAGGATCTCGCCGACGATTTGCTTGGCCGCGGCGATCGTCAGCGGCGCGTTCTCGCCGATCGCGCCGGTGTACTCGGCCAGCAGCGCGGGAAGTTGCTCCACTGCGCAAGTACGCGAGATCAGCCCCAGCGCCTTGGCCTCGGCGGCATCGATCCGGCGCGCCGTGTAGAACAGGTCCTTGGCCGCGCCGACGCCGATCAGATCCACCAGATTCTTCAGCGCCGAATAGCGGTAGCCCAGGCCCAGCCGGGCGGCGGGTATGCCGAACACCGCGTCGCTGGCGGCGATGCGGATGTCGCAGCTGATGGCGACGTTGACGCCACCGCCAATGCACCAGCCCTTGATGCAGGCCAAGGTCGGCTTGGCCGAGTGAAGAATAGCCATCAGCGCCTCTTCGGCCAGCGCCTCGTAGTGCTTCACCGCCTCCTTGGCCGCGCGCTGATCCTCGAACTGCGAGATGTCCGCGCCCGAGACAAAGGCCTTCTCGCCTGCGCCGGAGAACACCACCAGGCGCACGCGCTCGTCGGTGGCAGCCTGCGTCAGCAGCGCCGGCACGGCGCCCCACATGTCCACGCTCAGCGCGTTGTGCTTGGCCGGGTTGTTGAAGACGATGTGCAGGCTGCTGCCGTCCAGGCGCACCTGCACGCGCTCGGTGGGTGAAACGTAGTCAGCGGTCATCAGAACACTCCCCGCGCCTTCAGCTGCGCAATGTCGTCGGGCGCCAGGCCCAGCTCTCCAAGCACCTCTTCCGTGTGTTCGCCGCGTCTCGGTGCTGCACGCACAAGCAGGCTGGGCGTGCGCTCCAGGGTCATCGGCTGGCCGACATGGCGCTGCGGCCCCAGACGCTCGCTGACCACGCTCTGCACCAGGCCCAGGTGCTTGACCTGGGCCTCGTCGAAGACTTCGCTCATGTCGTTGATGTGGCCGCAGGCCACACCGTCCCTGTTGAATCGCTCTATCCAGTGGGCGCGGTCCTGATGCGCCAGGCGCTCGTTGATCGCCGCATTCAGCGCATCGCGGTTGACGCTGCGGCTGGGCTTGTCATGGAAGCGCGGGTCGGTGATCCACTCCGGCGCTCCGAGGGTGGTGCAGAAGCGCTCCCAGATCTTGCTGCCGAACACGGCGATATTCATATAGCCGTCGCGGGCCTTGTAAACGCCGGTCGGGATGCTGGTCGGGTGGAAGTTGCCGGCCTGCGTGGCCACCTCGCCATCGACCAGCCAGCGGGCGGTCTGGAAGTCCATCATGTAGATCATCGATTGCAGCAGCGAGGTCTGCACCCACTGGCCCTTGCCCGAGCTATCGCGCTCCAGCAGCGCCACCAGAATGCCCTGGGCCGCGAAGATGCCCGCGCAGAGATCGGCAATCGGAATGCCCACCCGCACCGGCCCCTGCTCCTGCAGCCCGGTGACCGACATCAGGCCGCCCATGCCCTGGGCGATCTGATCGAAGCCCGGCCGCTCGGCCAGTGGGCCGGTCTGGCCGAAGCCGGAGATGCTGGCGTAGACCAGGCCCGGTTGATCTTTGGCCAACGTCTCGTAGTCGATGCCCAGACGGAACTTCACATCGGGGCGGAAGTTCTCGACCACCACGTCGGCGGTGGCGATCAGTTTTTTGAGTGCCGCAATGCCCTCGGGCTCCTTCAGATTGAGCGTGACGCTGCGCTTGTTGCGGTGCGTGTACTGGTAGTCGCTGCCGTCCTGGCCACCGAGCGTGTCGTCGCCGCGCATGTGCTCGGGCATCTGCACCTGGATCACGTCGGCGCCCCAGTCGGCCAGTTGGCGGCAGGCCGTGGGGCCGGCCCGCACCTGGGTCAGGTCGATGACGCGAAAGCGCGCCAGGGCGCTGGAAGCAGGGACATGCGGCATGGCGGTCGTGTCGGGGCAGGCCCGGAAAGTGTGCGACGAGTGTTGGCCGTCAAGCCAAAAGTGTCAACACTTTCAAACCTATCGCAAACACTTAGATGCCCACAAGGACGGCCGCTTGCGCTAGCATCCGGCCCATGAACACAAGTCCCGCCGCGAAAAAACGTGCCATGCCGGCCCGCGCCGAGCGATCGCAGCAGGGCCTGGCCCATGGCATTTGCGAGCAGTTGCAGCAGCTGATCTACAGCGGCGAGATCGCCCCCGGCGAGCGGCTGAACGAGGCCGCGCTGGCCCTGCGCATGGGCACCAGCCGCGGACCGATACGTGAGGCCATACGCATGCTCACCGGCATCGGCCTGGTGCTGGCGGTGCCGAATCGCGGCGTGTTCGTGCGCCAGATCTCGGTGCGCGAGATGCTGGAGATCTACGAGCTGCGCGCGCTGCTGCTGGGCTTTGCCGCGCAGCAGGCGGCCGAGCATCTCAGCGAGGCCGACCGCCGGGAGTTCGAGCAGCTGCTGGATGGCATGGACGCCGCCTGCGAGGCGGACGATGGCCAGCGCTACTACCAGCTGAACCTGCGCTTCCATGCGCTGCTGATGGCGCAATGCCGCAACCAGCGCGCGCAACAAGCCTATGAAGACCATGTCAAGGAGCTGCACCTGTACCGCAGGCGCTACTTCGACGCCTCGATCAATATGCGCCGCTCCAACAAGGAGCATCGCCAGATCTTCGAAGCCATTGCCAAGGGCGCGGCGGACCGCGCCAACAAGCTGGCACAGGCCCATGTGCTGCAGGGACGCCAGCGTCTGCTGTCCACGCTGGAAGTGGCCAGCACACACCCCGAATGGAGACAGGCATGAAACGACGCACCCTGCTGCAAGCCACACCGCTGATGCTGAGCCTGCCGACCTGGGCCCAGGCCGCCTTCCCGAACAAGCCCATCCGCTACATCGTGCCGGTGGCGCCTGGCGGCGGCAGCGATTTCGTCGGCCGCACCGTCACCGAGCGCTGGGGCCAGGCGCTGAAGCAGACCTTTGTGGTGGACAACCAGAGTGGCGGCGGCGGCACCATCGCGGCCCAGACCACGGCGCGGGCCTCACCCGATGGCTACACATTGATGCAGGGCTATGTCGCCACCCATGGCACCAGCCCGGCCACGCGCAAGCTGCCCTATGACGCGATCAAGGACTTCACGCCGGTGGGCATGATTGGCGGCACGCCCAATGTGCTGGTGGTCAACGCCGCACTGCCCGTCAACACGCTGAAGGAGTTCGTCGCCTATCTGCGCCAGAACCCCGGCAAGCTCAGCTATGGGTCCGCCGGCGCGGGCTCGCTGACCCATCTGACGATGGAGCTGTTCAAGCAGCAGGTCAACTCCTTCATGGTGCACATTCCCTATCGCGGCATCGCCCCGGCCTTCACCGATCTGATCGGCGGCCAGACGCAGGCGATGTTCCCGGGCCTGGCGGCGGCCGTGCCGCATATCCGCTCCGGCCGCGTGCGACCGCTGGCGGTGACCGGCCTGGTCCGCCACCCGCAGTTCAAGGACATTCCGACCCTGGACGAGTCCGGCTTCAAGGGCTTCGAGGCCCAGCAGTGGTATGGCGTGGTCGGCCCCGCCGGCATGCCCGCGGCCGTGGTCAAGACCCTCAACGACAGCCTGGGCGCGGTGCTGGCCATGCCCGATCTGCGCGAGAAGCTGTCGATCGAGGCGCTGGAGCCGCTGGCCATGAGTCCCGAGCAGTTCGCCGAGTTCATCCGCGCCGACATCGCCCGCTGGACGCAAGTGGCCAAGGCCCGCGGCATCCAGCTCGACAACTGACCCTCCGAAGAAAGACCTTCTCATGGCCCGCAACACCCAGGTCACCGCCGACCACAACGCTCCGCCCGTCACCCAGATCCTGGCCGAGTTCATCGTCAATCATCCCAGCCGAGGTTGGAGCGATGCGGTGGACCACGAAGCCCACCGCACCCTGATGAACTGGGTGGGCTGTGCCGTTGGCGCGGCGCATCACGAAACCGCGCAGGCGGCGCTGGCCGCGGTGCAGCTGCTGCAGCCCTCGGCGCAGGCCAGCATCCTGGGCCGCAGCGAGAAGGTGGACATGGCCAGCGCGGCGCTGATCAACGGCATCAGCTCGCACACCTTCGACTTCGATGACACGCACCTGAAGACCATCATCCACCCGGCCGGCCCGGTGGCCAGCGCGGTGCTGGCACTGGCCGAACATACCGGCGCCAGCGGCCGCGCGCTGATCGACGCGCTGGTGCTGGGCATTGACGTCAGCTGCCGCGTCGGCAATGCGATGTACCCCGATCACTACGACCGCGGCTGGCACATCACCGGCAGCACCGGCACCCTGGGCGCAGCGGCGGCCTGCGCACGGCTGCTGAAGCTGGACGTGCAGCAGACGGCGATGGCGCTGGGCATCGCCGCCTCGCAGCCCATCGGCGTGCGCGAGCAGTTCGGCACCATGACCAAGCCCTTCCACCCCGGTGCCGCCGCCCGGGCCGGCCTGATGGCCGCGCTGATGGCCCAGCAGGGCTACACCGCCAGCCCGCGCGCGCTGGAGGCGCCACGCGGCATGATGCAGACCATCTCGACCAAGAACGACTGGTCCGAGATCACCTCCGAATTGGGTTCGCGCTTCGAGATCAGCTTCAACGCCTACAAGCCCTTCGCCTGCGGCATCGTCATCCACCCCAGCATCGACGCCTGCGCGCAGCTGCGCGAGCAGGGCGTGCGGCCCGAGCAAGTCGAGCGCATCGAACTCAAGGTGCACTCTCTGGTGCTGGAGCTGACCGGCAAGAAGGAGCCGGCCGATGGCCTGCAGGCCAAGTTCAGCGTCTATCACGGCTGCGCCGCCGGCCTGACCTTCGGACGCGCGGCCGAGGAAGAGTTTGCCGATGACATCGTCAACCGCACCGACCTGGTGGCGCTGCGGCGCAAGGTGGTGGCCACCGTCGATGACGCCATCGCCGAGGCGAGCGCCGACGTCACCGCCGTGCTGAGCGACGGGCGCCGCATCCATGTCTTCGTCGAGCATGCCATCGGCTCGCTGGCCAAGCCCATGAGCGATGCGCAGCTGGAAGCGAAATTCCACGGCATGGCCGATCAGGTGCTGGGCGCCGAGCGCTGCAGCGCGCTGATCGCGGCCTGCTGGGGGGTGGGCGGCGCCGCCGATGTGCGTGCGCTGGCCGAGTTGGGCCGTGACTGAACGCAACCGCAACAAGGAGACTTCTTCATGATGAATCGTTCGACCTGGATCGCCGCCGTGGGCGCCCTTGGCGCCGCTCTGAGCCTGCCTGTGCACGCTCAGCCGGCGCAGACGACCGTGAAGGTCACACCGCTGGGCGGCATCGACGGCGAGTTCTGTCCGCAGGACCGCGCGCTGGTGTTCGAAGACCCGAACGGCACGCGCGTGCTCTACGATCCGGGCCGCACGGTGGCCGGCGCCACCGACCCGCGGCTGGGCAAGATCGACATCATCCTGGTCAGCCATATGCACGGCGACCATGTCGGCAATGCGCACAACAAGGCGCCGAACTCGGGCGCCTGCGACAAGCCGGACGTGTCGGTGTCCGCCATGCCCAACTCCAGCGTGGTGAATATCGCCTTGGCCAAGAAGTCCAAGATCGTGACCGGCAGCGAGATGCCGCCCTTCTTCGCGGCCAAGCTGAAGGCCAATGGCGGCGATCCGGCCAACTCGATGCTGGCCCGCTTCGGCGGCAGCGTGACGGTCGGCGGCGTGAAGATCGCCACCGTGACGGCGCTGCACAGCAACGGGGTCGATCCCGACTACATCGGCGGCGAGCTCGGCAAGGCGATGAAGGACGTGGGCATTGCCGGTGACGTGGGCCTGGCGACCGGCTATGTGCTGCGCTTCAGCAATGGCCTGGTGGCCTATCTGTCCGGTGACACCGGCATCACCGCCGACCAGGATCTGGTAGTGAACAAGCACTACAACGCCAAGCTGGCGGTGATGAATATCGGCGACGGCTTCACCACCGGGCCGGCCGAGGCGGCCTATGTGATCAACGATCTGGTCAAGCCCGCCTCGGTGATCGCCTCGCATGCCAACGAGGTCGGCACCGTGGGCGGCAAGCTGCGCCCGGGCAGCAAGACCGAGGCCTTCATCAAGGCCACCAAGGTGCCGGTTCACATCCCGCTATCGGGCAAGACGATGGAGTTCGACGCCCACGGCAAGTGCACGGCAGGCTGCTGAGCACGACCGCCGTGTCCGCCGCCAGCTGTGGCGGCGGGCGCATCAAGTCCCGGCAAGCACCCTGACCTGCGTGCCCTGGTAGCTCACGACCTGACCCTCACGGATCTTGGCCGTCTTGCGCAACTCGGTCTTGCCGTCGACCTCGACCTGCCCCTCGCCGATGACGACACGGGCGCGCCCGCCGCTTTCGGCCAGGCCGGTGGCCTTCAGCAGCTTGTCCAGCTCGATGAATTCGCCGCGCAACTCGAACAGGATGTTGCTCATGACAACCCCAGGCGCTTGTGCGCCGCCTCGCGAATGGCACTCAGCGTGCCGCGGCTGGTGATCACGTCCGCGTCAAGCTTGATGTGTATCAGCGTGGGTCGGCCGCTCTCAATAGCCTCGCGCAGCGCGGGCTCGAACTGGGCCGTGCTCTCCACCTTGGCAGCGCGCCAGCCATAGGCCGCGGCCAGCGCGGCGAAGTCGGGGTTGAACAGATCGCTGCCGCTGACGCGGCCCGGGTACTCGCGCTCCTGGTGCATCCGTATCGTGCCGTAGGTGCCGTTGTCTACAACGATGCTCAGCAGCTTCTTCGCCCCATAGCCGGTGGCCGTGGCCAGCTCCTGACCGGTCATCAAAAAGTCCCCGTCGCCGGCGATATTGACGACCCAGCGATCGCTCTGCAACAGACTGGCGGCCACCGCCGCCGGCACGCCATAGCCCATCGCGCCCGAGGTCGGCGCCAGCTGGGTGCGGCCATGCTGGTGCAGGGCGGTGTAGCGGTGGAAGCGATGCAGCCAGCCGCTGTAGTTGCCGGCGCCATTGGTGTAGATCGTGCCCTCGGGCAGCAGCGCGTCCAGCGCCTTGATGACCTCGGCCATGTCCATCGGTGCGACCGGCTGCGGCAGGAGATTGGCCTTGTAGTCGACATTGGCGGCTGCCGTCCAGCTTGCCCACGCCACCTCGGCGGGCGGCGCCATGCTCGTCAGCGCCGTCGCCGCGCAGCCCATGCTGGCATTGATCAGCAGATCGGCCGTGTAGACCCGGCCCAGCTCTTCGGCGCCGGCGTGGATGTGCACCAGCCGCTGCTTGGGCCGCGGCGCCTGCAGCAGCGCGTAGCCACCGGTCGTCATCTCGCCCAGGCGCGGACCGATGGCGATGATCAGATCGGCATCCTGCACGCGTTGCGCCAGCTTCGGATTGATGCCGATGCCGACATCGCCGGCATAGAGCGGATGTCCGTTGTCGAACAGATCCTGGAAGCGGAATGCGCAACCGACCGGCAGTTGCCAGGTCTCGGCAAAGGCCTGCAGATCGGCACAGGCGGCGGGCGTCCAGCCGCCACCACCGGCAATCACCAGCGGCTGTTTGGCGGCCAGCAGCAGCTCGCGCAGCGTGCTCAAAGCGGCCGGCGTCGGAGCGGCCTCGGCGAAGGCGACCGGGGCGACGATGGGCGCGGTCGTGGCCTGGGTCAGCATGTCTTCGGGCAGCACCAGCACCACGGGCCCGGGACGGCCCTGCATCGAGGTGTGGAAGGCACGGGCCACGTACTCGGGCAGACGGTGCGGGTCATGGATCTCGCCCACCCATTTGGCCATGCCCAGCGTGCCGGGGCCGAACATCTGGCGGTAGTCCACCTCCTGGAAGGCCTCGCGGTCACGCTGGTCGCTGGCCACCTGGCCGATGAACAGAATCATCGGCGTGCTGTCCTGGAAGGCGGTGTGCAGGCCGATGCTGGCATTGGTCGCGCCCGGGCCGCGGGTGACGAAGCAGATGCCGGGCTTGCCGGTCAGCTTGCCTTGCGCCTCGGCCATGAAAGCGGCGCCGCCCTCCTGGCGGCAGGCGACGAAGCGGATCTTCTCGGCATGCTCGTGAAAGCCGTCCAGCACGGCCAGATAGCTTTCGCCGGGGACGCCGAAGACGGTATCAATGCCCTGGGCAATCAGGGCCTCGACCAGCGCGTGGCCGGCGAGACGTGACGGGGTTGTGGTGGGTTGCGTGCTCATCCCGCCACTGTACCGTGGCGGATGCCCAATTCAGCTATCCACCGCTTTTGGCACGACACACGCCATATGAAACGTGGAGCGGCAGGGACGAGCGCGCGCCGGCCGCTGCGGGCTGAAGCCTTGTCCGGTCCTGAACGGACCGGGCTCCGGCTTCTTTATGCCCGCTGCGACCGGCACGCGCCCGTCCCTGCTGCACCGGGTGCCAGCTCGTCAACCCGAAAGACGCGCGCACTCCTCGGGGGACGGCCCCCGCCTCCTCTGCCGCCCGGTAGCCAGTCGATCAAGTTCGTTTCAGGCCGCAGCCAGCGCCGAATTGCGGCGCGCCAGATAGCCACCCACCAGCCCCGCCGAGGCCACACCCAGCATCAGCGCCACCGCCGAACCGACGAAGATGCTGGACGGCTGGCCACGGTCCAGCAAGGCGCCGAACACCGGTGCGGCCAGGGCGAAGCCGACGTCCAGGCCGGAATAGACGGTGCCATAAACCCGGCCCGTCGCGCCCGGAGGGGCGGCGCGCTTGATCAGCATGTCACGGGACGGGCCGGCCAGGCCGGTGCCGAAGCCGGCCAGCGCGGCCACGACGGCAGCCAGCATGCCGGGCAGCCAGCCGCTGGCGGTCAGCAGCAGCAGCAGCGCGGCAAAGGCCATCGCCGCGGCGATGGTGCGCTCCAGCTGCTGGACCCGGGCGACCAAGAAGCCGCCCACCACCATGCCGGCGGCGCCGCACAACATATAGCCGGTCACCACATAGGCGGTCAGTGTCAGCGGCAGGCCGTACATGCCGGCCAGCGCCGGGCTGGCAAAGCTCTGGATGGCGCTCAGCGCGGCCGTGGTCCAGAAGAAGAAGGAAAAGCACATCCACACCGAGGGCAGCTTCAGAAAGGCCATCGGATGCTCATCGACGGGTGCCGCGCCCTTGGCCTTGTCATGGGCCCAGGCGCCCTGGCTGTCATCGATCGCGTCGCGCTTGAGGAACAGCAGCAGCATCACCGCGGCGGCGATCAGGCCGGTGGCCAGATAGGCCCAGCGCCAGTTGCCGGTGGCCGTCGAGACGCCGATCAGCAGCACCGGCGCCACCGCCCAACCCAGGTTGCCGGTGATGCCGTGCACTGAGAAGGCATGGCCCAGGCGCGGCGCCGACACGCGCTTGTTCAAAATCGTGAAGTCCACCGGATGGAAGGGAGAATTGCCCAGACCCGCCAGCGCCGCGGCCAGCATCAGGCCCGAATAGCCGGTCGCCACACCCGCCGCGATCGAGGCCAGCACAAAGCAGCTCAGAGCCGCGAACAGCACCGGCCGCGCGCCGGTGCGATCGACCAGAAAACCGGCCAGCGCCTGGCCGATGCCGGAGATCACGAAAAAGGTCGTGACCAGCAGACCCAGCTCGGAGAAGCTCAGGCCGAACTCCTTCATGAAGATGGGAAACATCGGCGGCAGCAGCATGTGGAAAAAATGCGAGGTGCCGTGGGCCAGGCCGATCAGGCTGATGGTGGTGATGTCGCTCTTTGCCGAGGCAACAGGCGTGTTGGGGAGTGTGGTGCTGCTCATGGCCTCACTGTAGGCGGGGCCGTGACGTCCGGGTTACGATAGTCCGACAACTTCTGTTGAATTCAAGCCAATGGATGCTCCCCGCCCCCGCCGCCAGCTCGTCGACACCCCACCGCTGGACCCGCGGCTGTACGAGCCCACGGCTGAGCGGCCGCTGCGGGCCAAGGCTCGGGTGCTGGCCAATCACATCCGCATCGAGCCGCACCACCATGACTGGGGGCAGCTGGTGTTTTCGGTCACCGGGGTGACGCGGGTCAGCGCCGGCCTCAGCACCTTCATCGTGCCGCCGTCGCGGGCGGTGTGGATTCCGCCGCGGCGGGTGCACAGCGTCACCGCCGTCGAGCAGGCCGATCTGCGCACGCTGTACCTGCATCAGGCCGTGGTGCCCGACAGCGCAGCCTGGCAGGAATGCCGGGTGCTGGAGGTATCGCCGCTGCTGCGCGAGCTGGTGCTGCAGCTGGCCACCGACCCCGATGCGCCGTCGACCAACGAGATCGACGAGCGGCGCGAGCACCATATCGCCGCCCTGGTGCTGGATGAGCTGCAGCGCGCCCGGCCACTGCGCCTGGGGGTCGATCTGCCGCAGGACAAGCGCCTGCTCGCGCTGTGCGAGGCCATCCTCGACGACCCGGCCCGCCACGCCAATCTGGACGGCTGGGCCGCCGAGTCCGGCGCCAGCCCGCGCACCGTGGCCCGCCTGTTCCGCCAGGAGCTGGGCACCAGCTTTGCGCAATGGCGGCAACAGGTGCTGCTGGCGCGGGCGCTGTCGATGGCGGCGCGCAAACGACCGATGAGCCATATCGCCGCCGAGCTGGGCTACGCCAGCGCCAGCGCCTTCACGGCCATGGTCACGCGGGCGGTGGGCATGCCGCCCAGCCGCTTCTTTGCCGAGGCTTGAGGCTCAACGGTAGCGTTGCAATATCCTGTCCATCGTCCCCTCGCGCAGCAGCTGTTGCACGGCAACCTTGATGCGTGCAGGGTCCATGCGGGGCAGAGGTGACAGCACGCAGGCCGTCTCCAGCGATGCCAGGGTCTGCAGCGTCTTGAGACGCTGACCGACGGGCCGCCGCTTGTTGAACCAGTCGGCGATCAGGCTGTTGCCGACACCGAAGTCGCTTCGCCCGCGCAGCAGCTTCTCGAACACCAGCTCCTGAGTAGGGGCGTCCTCCCTGCGCAGGCGACCACTGGCAAGCGCAGCATCCAGCCGCGGGTAGAGGTAGCTGACGACCAGCCCCACGGAAGCGCCCTGAGCGCGGTCCAGATCCAACTCGTTGGCGGCAAACTTCGCTGGAGCCAGCAGCACATCATCCATGCGCAGCAGGGTGGCGGTCCAGCGGTGCGCGGGCACCTCCTGATGCAGCCATGAGGGGCTGACCAGGCAGTGCAGGTCCACCTCACCTGCCTGCAACATGGCCTCCACCCGCTTCGGCGGCAGCACCAGGAACTGCGGCTTGCTGCCCAGCTTGGCGGCAATCTCCTGCATCAGATCGAACAGGATGCCTTCACGGAGCTGCCCATCATCGAAACGCGCGAATGGCATGGCCCAGGCCTGGCTGATGCCGAAGACCAAATGCCCACCACCGCCCGGCGTTGGCTCTGCCCGCAGAGGGAAGCAGCAGCACAGCAAGGCGCACAAGGCCGTACGGGTCAAGCTGAGGATTCGACCAAGCATGGCCCAGTCTACAAGCCCTTTCGCGGCAAACGCCTCCGTCGCCTGCGCTACCATTCCCGCATGACTCAGGTAATGTTTGACTACACCCGCCAGGACGCCCAAGGCGCGAGCTGCACCGCCCATGCCTGGGCCAAGGTGCCGCCCCCTCTGAACAGCGCGCAACGCAAGACCGTCAAGCAGCGCGCCCGCGAACTGCTTGAGCAGCACAAGGCGGTGCTGGTCGCGCACTACTATGTCGATGGCGATCTGCAGGACCTGGCGCTGGAGACCGGCGGCATCGTCGCCGACTCGCTGGAGATGGCCCGCTTCGGCCGCGACCATGCCGCGCAGACCCTGGTCGTGGCCGGCGTGCGCTTCATGGGCGAATCGGCCAAGATACTGAGCCCGCACAAGCGGGTGCTGATGCCCGATCTGGACGCCACCTGCTCGCTGGACCTGGGCTGCCCCGCCGACGAGTTCGCCGCCTTCTGCGACGCCCACCCGGACCGCACCGTCGTCGTCTATGCCAACACCAGCGCCGCCGTGAAGGCCCGCGCCGACTGGATGGTCACCAGCTCCTGCGCGCTGGCCATCGTCAGCGAGCTGAAGGCCCGCGGCGAGAAGATTCTCTGGGCCCCCGACAAGCACCTGGGCGGCTACATCCAGCAGCAGACCGGCGCCGACATGCTGCTGTGGCAGGGCGCCTGCATCGTCCATGACGAATTCAAGGGCCTGGAGCTGGACCTGCTGCGCGCCCAGCACCCGAATGCGATGGTGCTGGTGCACCCCGAGTCGCCGGCCAGCGTGGTCGCCCAGGCCGATGTCGTCGGCTCGACCTCGCAGATGCTCAAGGCGGTGATAGACGGCAAGGCCCAGGAGTACATCGTCGCCACCGACAACGGCATCCTGCACCGCATGCGCCAGCTGGCACCGGGCAAGACCTTGATCGAGGCGCCCACCGCCGGCAATGCCGCCACTTGCAAGAGCTGCGCCCACTGCCCCTGGATGGCGATGAACGCCGTGCAGGGCGTCGTCGACTGCCTGGAGCAGGGCTCGGGCGAGATCTTCGTCGATGAGGCGATACGCCAGCAGGCGCTGGGCTGCATCACCCGGATGCTGGACTTCGTGGCGCAGAACCCGGCGGCGGTGGCCCAGCCGGCCGCACGCGGTACCGTCGGACTGACACCCGGCATGGGCGCGGTCTGAACGATTTTGTGAGGAATAGAACCGTCGACCGCCGCTTATTCGGCGCTGGCCGGTGGCGATTGGGCCTATAAAGAGCACATCGCCAACCCAGCCGCGAGAACTGGTCATGACAACCGATTTCACTTCGATCTACAACCATCACGAGCGCATCATCTTCGGCGCAGTGATGGACTACGCGTCCAACTATCCCGAGATCCGCGACGACGATGATCTGCTGGCCGACGTGGCCTGCGTCGCGCTGAACCGCCTGCCGCCGCGCTACATCCGCCACGAGGTCGATTTCGTGTTCTACCTGACGGACCGCGAACGCCACGAGATGGATCTGGCGACCAAGGAGGCGGTCGGCTATGCCTTCGAGTTCGTCGCCGCCCGCGCGGCGCTGAGGGCCCGCCAGCAGTAGGCCAGCGGCCCTCTACAGGGTCAGGTTCCAGATCTGGCCCACCTGGTCCTTGCCAAAGGAATGGTGCTGCTCCTCCGACACCAGTTCGAAGCCAGCCGCCCGGTAGATCTTGCAGGCCGAGACCAGCACCTTGTTGGTCCACAGCGTCAGGGTGGTGTAGCCCTGCTGGCGTGCAAAACTTATGCACTCGTCGGTCAGGCGGCGCCCCAGGCCGAGGCCACGCGCCGAAGGCTCCACGTAGAGCATGCGCAGCTTGGCTACAGTGTCTGACTCGCGTACCAGGAACACCGAGCCGACGATGGCGCCCTCGCGCTCGGCGATCCAGCAGCGCTCGCAGGTCGGGTCGAACTCGCGGATGAACCGGGCACCGATCTCGGCCACCAGCGCCTCGAAGCTCGCGTCAAAGCCATACTCCTGCCCATACAGCAGGGCCTGGCGATGGATGACCCAGCCGATATCGCCGAGCCGGTGCGGCCGCAGCTGGTAGCTCATCTCAGTTCTCCACCGCGCTGCGCGCGACACTCGACACATGAAACATGAGGCGGCAGGACCGAGGGCGCGCCGGCCACGGCGGGCATAAAGAAGCTGGAGGTCGGGCCGAAGGGACCGGCCCAAGCTTCAGCCCGCTGTGGCCGGCCCCCCGCCCCCTCTGCCACCCCATGGCAGCGAAGCGCAAGGCACCGCCACCCTCGGACAAGTCGATCAGTTTCATTTCAGTGCCCCTGCTTCAACGAGTCCAGCCAGGCCGCGCTGGGTGCCACCTCGCTGGGCCGGCGCCTCGGAGCGCGCACCAGCACCGTCGGGAAACTGACCGGCAGCGTGGCCGGATAGTCGCGGCTGAAATGCAGGCCACGGCTCTCGTGCCGGGCCAGGGCCGAGCGCACGATCAGCTCGGCGCAATCGACCAGATTGCGCAGCTCCAGCAGGTCGCGAGTGACGCGGAAATTGGCGTAGTAGTCGTCGATCTCGTTGCGCAGCAGCGCGATGCGGTGCAGCGCCCGCTCCAGCCGCTTGGTGGTGCGCACGATGCCCACGTAATTCCACATCACGAGGCGCAACTCGTCCCAGTTGTGGGCGATGACGACCTGCTCGTCGGCGTCCTCGACCTGGCTTTCATCCCAGGCCGGCAGCGCCATGGGCTCGGGGCTTGAGCGGCTCAGGATGTCATCGGCACAGGTCTGGCCGACCACCACGCACTCCAGCAGCGAATTGCTGGCCAGCCGGTTGGCGCCATGCAGGCCGGTATAGGTGGTCTCGCCCACCGCGTACAGGCCCGGCATGTCGCTGCGGCCCTGCAGATCGGTGACCACGCCGCCGCAGGTGAAGTGCACGGCCGGCACAACCGGGATCGGCTGGCGCGCGATGTCTATGCCCAGCGCCAGGCAGCGGGCATGGATGGTCGGGAAGTGCTCCCTCAGGAAGGCCTCGCCCAGATGGGTGGCGTCCAGCAGCACATAGTCCAGGCCGTGCTTCTTCATCTCGAAGTCGATGGCACGGGCGACGATGTCGCGCGGCGCTAACTCGAGTCGATCGTCGTGAGCGGCCATGAAGCGGGTGCCGTCGGGCAATTTCAGGTGGCCGCCCTCCCCCCGCATCGCTTCAGTGATCAGGAAGCTGCGTTCCTGCGGGTGGTACAGGCAGGTCGGGTGGAACTGGATGAACTCCATATTCGCCACCCGGCAGCCCGCGCGCCAGGCCATGGCGATGCCGTCACCGGTGGAGGTGTCGGGGTTGGTGGTGTAGCGATAGACCTTGCCGGCGCCACCGGTGGCCAGTATCACCGCCCGGGCCTCGAGCGCTTCGACACGCTGGCGGTCGATGTCCAGCGCGTAGATGCCGTAGCAGCGCGGCTGCTCGTCGCGTTTCAGATGGCGCGAGGTAATCAGGTCCAGCGCCATCCAGCGCTCGCGCAGCGTGATGTTGGGATGGGCCTCGGCGGCGGCCAGCAGCTGGTCGTGGATGGCCTTGCCGGTGGCATCTGCTGCATGGGCGATGCGGCGCACCGCGTGGCCCCCCTCGCGCGTCAGGTGCAGACCCAGCGGGCCGGTATCGTCCGGCGTGAAGGGCACACCCTGGTCCACCAGCCAGGCCACCGCCTGGGCGCTGCGCTCGGCGATGAAGCGCGCGGTGACCTCATCGACCAGGCCAGCGCCGGCCTCCTGGGTGTCGCGCACATGGCTGTCTATGCTGTCATCGCTGCCCAGCACGCCGACGATGCCGCCCTGCGCCCAGGCCGTGGCACCCACATTCAGCTCGCGCTTGGCCAGCACCACCACGGGCACGGTGTCGGCCAGGTGCAGGGCCGCGGTCAGACCGGCCAGGCCGGCGCCAACGATGACGACAGGGGCGGAAGAATTCTCGGCAGCAGCAGCGCTCATGCAAAAAGTGAGCGGCCCGTGTTGGCGGGCCGCTGATCAATCAACGTGGCTCATTCTAGGGCGGCGCCGTCACCAGGGTGTCGCAGCGCCGCCCAGCTTCAATGCACCACCCGACTGAACGAGAAGTCGCCATCCAGCACATCGACCGGAATCACGTCCTTGGGACCGAACCTGCCCTGCAGTATCAGCTTGGACACCGGGTTCTCGATGCGCTGCTGGATGGCCCGTTTCAGCGGCCGTGCGCCGAACGAGGGATCGAAGCCGACCTTGGCCAGCTCGGCCACCGCCGCGGCGCTGACCTCCAGCTTCATGTCCATCTTCTCCAGCCTGGCCTCCAACACCTTCAGCTGGATCTTGGCGATCGATTCGATATTGCTCTGGTCCAGCGCGTGGAACACCACCGTCTCGTCGATGCGGTTCAGGAACTCCGGGCGGAAGTGCTGCTTGACCTCGCCCCACACCGCCTCGCGAATCAGGGCCGGGTCTTGCCCCGCCATCTGCATGATCATGTGCGAGCCCAGATTGCTGGTCATCACGATCACGGTGTTCTTGAAGTCCACGGTGCGGCCCTGGCCGTCGGTCAGACGACCATCGTCCAGCACCTGCAGGAGCACATTGAACACGTCCGGATGGGCCTTCTCGACCTCGTCCAGCAGCAGCACGCTGTAAGGCTTGCGGCGCACCGCCTCGGTCAGGTAGCCGCCTTCGTCATAGCCGACATAGCCTGGAGGGGCGCCGATCAGGCGGCTGACCGAGTGCTTCTCCATGAACTCGCTCATGTCGATGCGGATCATGTGCTCTTCGCTGTCGAACAGGAAGCCGGCCAGCGCCTTGCACAGCTCGGTCTTGCCGACGCCGGTGGGGCCCAGGAACAGGAAGCTGCCGGTCGGGCGGTTCGGGTCGGACAGGCCGGCACGCGAGCGGCGGATGGCGTCGGCCACGGCCACGATGGCCTCGTCCTGGCCGACCACGCGGTCGTGCAGCTTGTCTTCCATCTGCAGCAGCTTGTCGCGTTCGCCCTGCATCAGCTTGGCGACCGGAATGCCGGTGGCACGGGCCACCACCTCGGCGATCTCCTCGGCGCCGACCAGGGTGCGCAGCAGCTGCGGTGCCTTGCCATCCTTGGCCTTGCCCGCTTCCTTGGCCTGCGCCTCCTTCAGGCGCTTCTCCAGCTCGGGCAGCTTGCCGTACTGCAGCTCGGCGACCTTGTTGAAATCGCCCTTGCGCTTGAGTTCTTCCATTTGGAAGCGCGTGGCCTCGATCTCTTCCTTCAGATGGGCCGACCCTTGCGCGGTAGCCTTCTCGCTCTTCCAGATTTCGTCCAGATCGGCGGCCTCGCGCTCCAGCTTCAGTATTTCTTCCTCGATCAGGCCCAGCCGGCGTTGCGAGGCCTCGTCCTTCTCGCGCTTGACGGCCTCGCGTTCGATCTTCAGCTGGATGATGCGGCGGTCGAGCTTGTCCATCACCTCGGGCTTGGAGTCGATCTCGATCTTGATCTTGGCCGCGGCCTCGTCGATCAGGTCGATCGCCTTGTCGGGCAGGAAGCGGTCGGTGATGTAGCGGTGGCTGAGCTCGGCCGCGGCGACGATGGCCGGGTCTGTGATCTCGACGCCATGGTGAACCTCGTACTTCTCCTGCAGGCCGCGCAGGATGGCGATCGTCGCTTCGACCGAGGGCTCATCGACCATCACCTTCTGGAAGCGCCGCTCCAGCGCCGCGTCCTTCTCGACGTACTTGCGGTACTCGTCCAAGGTGGTCGCGCCGATGCAATGCAACTCGCCACGCGCCAGCGCCGGCTTGAGCATATTGCCTGCGTCGATCGCGCCCTCGGCCTTGCCGGCGCCGACCATGGTGTGGATTTCGTCGATGAAGATGATGGTCTGGCCGGCGTCCTGGGCGACTTCCTTCAGCACCGATTTCAGCCGCTCCTCGAACTCGCCGCGGAACTTGGCGCCGGCCAGCAGCAGGGCCATGTCCAGCACCAGCACGCGCTTGTTCTTCAGGGTGTCCGGCACCTCGCCGTTGACGATGCGCTGGGCCAGGCCTTCGACGATGGCCGTCTTGCCCACACCGGGCTCGCCGATCAGCACCGGGTTGTTCTTGGTGCGGCGCTGCAGCACCTGGATGGCGCGGCGGATCTCGTCGTCGCGGCCGATCACCGGGTCCAGCTTGCCCAGGCGGGCGCGCTCGGTCAGGTCCAGCGTGTATTTCTTCAGCGCCTCGCGCTGGCCTTCCGAGTCGGCGCTGTCGACCTTCTGGCCGCCACGCACCGATTCGATTGCCGCTTCGAGCGATTTGCGCTTCAGCCCATGGCCGCGAGCTATGCCGGCCAGGTCGGTCTTGGCCTCGCTGAGCGCCAGCAGGAACATCTCGCTGGCAATGAACTGGTCACCGCGCTTGGAGGCTTCCTTCTCCGAGGTCTGCAGCAGGCTCAGCAGATCGCGACCGGCCTGCACCTGCTGATCGCTGCCCTGCGCCTGGGGCAGGCCATTCAGCGCAGCGTCCAGCGAAGTCTTGAGCGCAGGCAGCTTGACGCCGGCCCGCTCCAGCAGGCTGCGCGGCCCATCCTCCTGGGCCAGCATGGCCAGCAGCACATGGACCGGCTCGATATAGGGGTTGTCGCGTGTCACGGCCAGGCTTTGCGCCTCGCCCAGGGCTTCTTGAAAACGGGTGGTGAGTTTGTCGGCTCGCATAGGTCAAATCCTCCAATGGCAGGCAGGTGGGACCATGGCCCCGGATTTCAAGGCACCTGTCGAGTGAGCCAGCGTCGGGACCGGCTTGTCTTGCGCTGGATCAAGCCGGCATAATGCAACCATGCATTGCGCCCTCCCCTTCGCCCACTGGCCCTGCGCCAACCGGGCTTGCGGTGTGGTCGCGTGCAAATCGAAAAAGCAGCCGCTCATCTGACCGGCGCTGCTGCCGTGCTCGGATGAGCGACGGCAGCCTCCACTTCCTCCCCGGCGACAGTCTTCGCGCATCCTCCCGCACGGTTTTCCAGGTCAACACCACCTGAAGGACTCCGATCGTGATCGTGCAAGACTTTTCCGGCCTCTGGATTCCCGTCGTCACCCCGTTTGCCCATGGCGAGATCGACCATGGCGCGCTGAAAGCGCTGGTGCTCAGGCTCAAGCAGGACGGCGTGAGCGGGCTGGTGGCCAGCAGCAGCACTGGCGAGGGCGCCCTGCTGGACGAGGCCGAGCAGAACGCCGCGCTGGCCACAATTGTCGAGGCGGCCGGTGGTCTGCCGGTGATCATGGGGGTGTCCGGGCCGCGGCCCGAGCGCGTGGCCGGACGCACGCAATGGCTGGCCGAACGCTTCCCCTTGCACGCCTTTCTGCTGCCCCCGCCCAGTTACATCCGCCCCTCACAGGCCGGGCTGCTGAGCTACTTCCGCACCGTCGCCGACGCCACACCGCTGCCGCTGGTGCTCTACGACATCCCCTACCGCACCGGTGTGAAGATCGAGCTGGCCACCCTGCTGGAGCTGGCGGCCCACCCGGCCATCCAGGGGCTGAAGGACTGTGGTGGTCAGCCCGCCGCGACCGAGGCGCTGATCGCCGACGGCCGCCTGGCCGTGCTCGCCGGCGAAGACCATCAGATCTTCGGCACGCTGGCCCTGGGCGCCGCCGGTGCCATCACGGCCAGCGCGCATTTGCAGACGCGACGCTTCGTCGCCCTGGTCAAGGCACTGCAAGCGGATGATCTGCCTCGGGCCCGGGAGTTGTGGCGCCAGCTCCGGCCCTTGATCGAGCTGTGTTTTACCGAACCGAACCCGGCGCCGATCAAGGCCATGCTGGCCGGGCAGGGCGAGATGCAGAACGAGTTGCGGCCACCGCTGCAGCCGGCTTCCGCCGAACTGCAGCAGCGCTTCGGGCATCTGCTTCAAGGCATCGAGTGAGCACCGCGCTCTGCCGGCTCGCCCGGCAGGCGCGCCGCCAACAGCGCCCGGTTGAACGGATTGCGCTCCCGGAAGCTGGGCATGAAGGCGTCCGGCACATGGGGCAGGCAGGAGGCTATCCAGGCCCTGCCCTTGGCCAGCGCCTGCCGGGCCGCGGTCTCCTCACCGGCGTCGCGCAGCGCCTGGAAGGCCAGCCACCAGAGTTCGGCCGGGTCCATGTCCAGCGCGCTGCTCTGCGCCGCCAAGGCCGCAGCGGCAAGGGCATGCCGGGCAGCTTCAGGGTGGCGGCCGAGGCGACGCAGCGCGTCGGCCTGTCGCAGGCCGGCATGCAGGCGCACCGGCGCGTTGTCAGCGGCCACCCGCGCCAGCACCCGTTCGCACCAGGCCAATGCTTCTTCGGGCGGCAGCAGCGAGGCAAGCAGCAGCTCGTAACTGCATCGATCCGCAAGGTCCAAGGTGTCGGGTAGCGAGGGGTGGGCCGCCAGCAGCGCGGGCAGCACCCGTTTGCCCGCCAGGGCGTCGAGCCGGGCGACGAGCACCTGCCGCGCGGCACGATTGCCGGCGTCCGCACCGGCGGGCAGCGGCGTCATGAGCTGTCGGGCCCTGGCGATCTGGCCCAGACGCAGATGGATGCGTGCCAGCCTGTTTTCGGTGATAACCACCCAGGCCGGCGCCTCGCCCTGCCGGAACTGGGCCAGGGCCCAGGGCAGCAGATCCAGGGCCTCACGGTAGCGCCCCAGGCCGAAGTAGGAGGTTGCCAGATGGACGTGGTTGGTGGCCGCCGCCAGGCCGGGCGGCTCGCCCATGCGCCGCCACAGACCCAGCATCTGCTCGCCGGTGACCAAGGCGGCTTCGCGCTCGCCCAATGCGGTCAGGCACACGGCCACATTGCAGTGCTGCTCCATCGCCTCGCTCAGGTCGCCCAGGCTCTCGGCCAGCGCCGCGGCCAGGCGCAGCGGGGCCAGCGCCTCGGTATAGCGGGCGGCGCAGAACAGCACATAGCCATGGGCGCCATGGAAATCCAGCCGGGCGCGCACGTCGTCCAGTCGCTCGGCGGTGCCCCGCGCAGCTTCGCAGCAGAGCAGCCCCTGGGCAACATCTCCGGTCAAGGTCAAGGCCATGCCGTGCCAGCCGGCGGCCACGGTTTCGAGGTCTTGGCGACCGAGCGCCTGCGCCAAGCGCAGTGCCTGGCCGGACGGTAGCAGCGCGCCCGCGCCATCGGACAGACAAAGCCGATAGCGGCTGGCGGCCAGCAGCGCCGTCAAGCGCTGCCCGTCGTCGCCGGCCATCTGCTGCAGCGCGTCCACACGGGCCTGCGTCGCGGCCGGGGTTTCCACACTCATGGCCGCGCTCAGCGCACGGTGCGCGACCCGGAAGACACCGTCCTGGGCGCCGGCCTTGCTGTAGTAGTGGGCGGCCCGGTCCAGAAAACCCAGCTCCTCGACGCGGCGTGATGCCGCCAGCGCGGCCTGAGCTGCGAGCTCGAACAACCGTGCCGCCGCGGGCCACTCACCGGCCGCGGCCCAGTGCGAGGCCACCACCGAGGGGGCAGCCGCCTGCTGTTGATGCAGCGCCGCAGCAATTGCGCGATGCAGCAGCGCCGCAATCGCTTCCGGCACCGAGCCCTGCAGCGCTTCCTGGGCCAGATCGAAGGCCAGGCCCTGCTCGCCCATCAGCTGCGCCGCCTGCAGCTCCCGCAAGGGATCGACCAGGTCGACGGGATGCAGGCGCAGCACCTCGGCCGCCAGCGCCACAGAGAACGCGGGCCCCATCAGCGCCGCGACGCGCGCCAGTTTGAGCGCCGGGGCCGATAGCGCCAGCAGCCGGGTTTCTATCATCGCCAGCAGTTGCCGGGGTTCGGCCTCGGCTGGCGAACCCTCTGCCGGCAGTCGGCCGCCCCCCGCGCGCAACAGCTCCAACATGAACAGCGGCCGACCGCCGGTACGCCGCAACAGCGTGACTGCCAGCGTTTGCCGGGCCGAGGCATCAAGCTGCGGCAAGTCCAGCGCCTGCACGAAGTCCGCGATGGACGATTCGGGCAGCGGCCGCAGCGTCAGGGCACCCATGCGCTCAAGCGCCTGCTCGGCCACCCAGGCACGCAAGGCCGCCGCAGGCTCGCCCGAGCGTACAACGAACACGACCCAAGGCTGGTTGGTCGAGGCCGGTGCCAGCCAGGCCAGCAGGCCGTCCAGCGACGCCGCATCTGCCCACTGCAGGTCATCCAGCACAAGGCTGCCCAAGCCCTGATCAGCCCAGGGCTTCAGTGCCTCGGCCAGCGCCTGCCGCAACCTCAGGACTTCCAGACGCGGCTCGGGCGAGGGTCCCAACTCGGGCAGCAGACGCGCCAGCTCGGCTCGCGCCCAGTCCGGCGGCGCTGGCAGTTGGGGCAGCAGCAAACGCAGCGCACGCGCCAGCAATGCATAGGGCGTACCGGCATCGCCCGCATAGGCCTTGACCGATTGCACCGGCCCGCAGCTGCGGGCGAAATCTTCAGCCAGCCGGCTTTTGCCGATGCCGGCCTCCCCCTCCAGCAGCAGCCATTGCCCGCGGCCGCGGGCAGCGGCAAGCAAGCTCCATTCGGCCTCCCGGCCCACCAGCAGCGGGGGCCTGAGCAGGGTCACCGCCCGTGCGGCTGTTGCAGGAGCGGCCGACAGGTCGGCACTGCGTTCAATCAAGGCGGCCAGCGCCTGCGTCTCATCGCCGGGGCTTGCCCCAGCCTCCCGCATCAACGCTTGCTGGCACGACCGGAAGGCCGCCAGCGCGGCGGCTCGGTCCCCACGCCGGTAGTGCAGGCGCATGACGCGGCGATGCGCATGCTCGCTGTCGGCATCCTCCAGGGCCAGGCCTTGCGCCCAGGGCAGTGCCTCGGCCAGACGTCCGGCGGCTTCCAGCACTTCGGCGCACGATGCCCAGGCCGTGCGTCGCTGCTGGCGCCACTTCGCGCGGGCCTCCTCGACCCACTCGCCCAGCGGGCCGCAGTCGGCATAGTCCAGGCCACCCAGCAGCAAGGCATCCTGGGCCACCACCGGGGCCGCGAGCGCCTGCGGCTGGAGGTCATGGGCAAGTCCCGGCCCCAGCCGCAGCGTTGCCTGGCCCAGCACCAGCTCCGCACTCACCGCCTGCTTGAGCCGGAACAGGCGCTGCCGCAGATTCGTCTGCGCCTTTTGCGCCGGCAGGCCGGGCCACAGGCTCTCAGCCGCTTGAGCCCTAGGCATCGCACCACGCAGCACCAGCATCGCCAGCAGGGCCGCGTCGCGACGCTCCAGCAGATGGTCGGCCCGGTCAGGCGTCACGATGCGCGGCAGACCCAGCAGGCACAGCCGGGGAGCTGGCGGGACTACGGAGACTCCAGGGCTTCCAGGATCGGGGTCGGACAGCGTCACAGCGGTGCTCGCATCAGGTGTCGTCAGGGTTGGACGTTAGCACGGCGCCGCGGCTGGCGAGCTGGCCGCGTCACGCGCCAGTAACGCACCGGTCGCCATGCTTCACGCACTGTCATTGCCAACGCACCCGAACCCGCCTGCGCCTTCGACCATGCCCTTGCAGATCGCCCCCGCCCTGTTGCCCCACAACGCGCTGCTGCTGGATCTGCAGATGCATTTGCTGAGCTGCAGCGACGGCGCCCGAGCCGTGCTGGCGACCAATACCGAGGTCCTGAGCCTGCAGCGTGGCCGTCTGGTGGCCCGAGGTCAGCGAGCCGCCCTGGCCGAACAGCTGGCGGCCGGTCAAAGCCTGGCCTTGGTGCGCACGGGTCGGCCCTCGCTCAGCCTGCTGGCTCAAATCGTCACCGACAGCCAGGATCAGCCCTTGGCGGTGCTGGCCACGCTGATCGACCCCCAGGCCCAGCGCATGGACCGCCGCTTGCTGCCGGGGCTGTTCGGGCTGACGACCACCGAAGCCCGCATCGCGGCCGCGCTGGCCGATGGCCAAGGCACCCATCAAATTGCCGCCGAACTTGGCGTGCAACTCAACACCGTGCATGCCCATGTCAAGAAGCTGCTGGCCAAGACCCATACCCAGCGCCAGGTGCAACTGGTGTCTTTGCTGTGGCGCAGCGTGTCAGTGCTGACCGCCCACCCGCCGCGCCTATCCATGAGCGATCTGTTGCCCCCCCGAGTTGCGGGGGAGCCGCTCTACGTCGAGGCAGCTGATGCCAGTTCGGGTAATGACGAGACACCCCTCGCCGACCAGACTGAGGTTTGTTGAACGCGTCATGAGTCCGCGGCCCGAAGAAGCAGAACCACAACCGACGCCTGACCTGCCCCTCAACCATTCACTAATCAAGGACAACAAGCGACCATGAAGCAAGTCAAGTTACCCCGCCGGGCTCGCATCGCTGCCGTGTCATGGGCCGCTCTGCTGCTGACCCAGCCCAGCTGGGCCCTGAACTACAGCTGGACCGCCGCTTCCGGTGACTGGGAGAACGCCGCGAACTGGTCGCTGCTCGGCGTTCCGGGCGCCGACGACAGCGCCGAGCTGGCCTCCGGCATGGCGCGCCTTTCGGGCCCGGCGAGCCTGGGCACCCTGTACATGACCGGCGGCGGCAGCCAGATCTACGGCACCGGCCATCTGAGCGTGGGCAGCCTGCACCATGGGCGCGGCACGCTGGGCGGCAACTCCATGACCGGCTTTGAGGCGGGCAGCACCACCGTCACAACGACGGCATCCTTCAACGGGGCACTGACGCAATCCATCGGCACCAACCATGTGCTGACGCTGCAAGGCACGTCGAACTGGAGCGCAGGCAGCGGCAGTCTCGGAGGGGCGGGGACCGTGATCAATGCCGCCGCCGCCACCTTTACCGACCAGGGCGCGGGCAACGCCAATGCCTACAAATCGATGCTCGACGTGGGTGGCTCCTACAATGGTGGCAGCTTCATCAACCAGGGCAGCTTTGTCCGCGATGGCCTCGGCATCACCCGGGCCTACGGATTCCAGAACTCAGGCTCGCTTCAGGTGCTTGCGGGCACATTCGAGATGCGCAATGCCGGCCAGCTGGCGGGCCAGACCGAGGTGGCATCCGGCGCCACATTGGCGTTCAACAGCAGCCAGGCCGCGATCACCGGCACCATCGCCAACGCCGGCCTCTTGAGCTTCTACAGCGGCAGTATCTCGTTCGCCGTCGGCGCAGCGTTCGGCGGCGCGTTTGAAGTTGTCGATGCCAGTATCAACAACCAGTCCACCAACACCCTGCAGAGCCTGGTGATGACCGGGGGCGGCAGCCAGGTCTATGGCACCGGCCACCTGAGCGTGCACACCTTGAACCATGGGCGCGGCACACTGGGCGGCAACTCCTTGAGCGGCTATGCCGCGGGAAGCACCACCGTCACGGCGACGGCCTCGTTCAACGGTGCCCAGACGCAATCCATAGGCGCCAACCATGTGCTGACGCTGCAGGGCACGTCGAACTGGACCGAAGGCAGCGGCAGTCTGGGCGGCGCGGGGACCGTGGTCAATGCCGTAGACGCCACGTTCACCGACCAGGGCACCGGCAACGCCAATGCCTACAAATCGCTGCTCGACGTGGGCGGCTCCTACGACGGTGGCAGCTTCATCAACCAGGGCAGCTTTGTCCGCAACGGCCTGGGCACCACCCGGGCTTACGGACTCAACAACTCGGGCACCCTGCTGATCGAGGCCGGACGCCTTCGCGTGAACAGCAATTTCAGCAACTCCGGCACCGTGCGCATCGCTGCCGGTGCAGTGCTCGAGTCGGGCAGCACGGAATTCAGCAACGCCGGGCTGGTGCAGGGCGCGGGCACCATCAAGACCTTGAGCGACAACGACGCGCTGAGCCATGCGGGCACGCTGGATCCGGGCGCCACCGACGGGCTCGGCACGCTGACGGTGGAAGGCGATCTGGCTTTCGCCGACAGCGGCATGCTGCGCATTGACCTGGGCAGCAACGGGATGTCCGATCAGTTGGTCGTCACAAGCGACGTCTTCTGGAACGGCGCATTGTCCGTCTGGGCCCAGCCCGGTCTGGCGCTGCAGGGCGGCGAGCTCTACACCATCGCCAGCTTCGGTCAGCGCCTGAGCGCATCCACGTTCGACAGCATCACCTGGCACGGCCTCGATGGCCAGCGCTTCACGGTGGAATACAACGCCCACGACATCACCCTGCGGGTGAGCGCCGTACCGGAGCCCGCCAACTGGGCCCTGCTGACCGGCGGTCTGGGCCTGCTCGGGCTGGCGCAGCGACGGCGGCGCAGCTGATGCAGCAAAAGCCTCGTTGAAGCCCTGCACTCACTCATCTCCACCGAAAGACCCGTCATGAACCTGATCGCATCCTCCCCATTGAATCGCCTCGCTGCAACCCTGCTGGCCGGGCTGTCTGCGGGCCACTGCGCAGTGGCGGCCACCGCACCGGTCACGCACTACAGCGGCCGCCATCTGAACTCGGGCGAGTATGTCCAAACCGCGGAGTACGCCAATTCCAACTACGGCTACATCGTCGACTACAGCGGCGCGGCCACCGAAGGCAGCAACAGCGGTGCGCGCACCTGGGCCTTCGGCAACGGCGCCGGCGGCTATCTGCACAAGCTGGAGACCAGTTCGGTCTACGCACGTGCCGATCTGGCCAGCGGCGAGCTGAAGGCCAGCGCCTCGCTGGGCCTGGGCATCAACCAGCCCGGCAGCGACGCTGCCCCTGCCTTCGGCGTCAGAAGCACCACCGCCAGCGCATCGGCCACCATCGCGGACAGCCTGAGCTTTCGCAACGGCAGCAGCGGCTACCTGTGGGCCGACGGTGAGCAGTTCACCTTCCGCTTCGGTGTGGACGGCACGGTCGATATCCCCGCTGCCGTGGCAACGCCGGTGAGCAGCTCGGCCATGACCTGGGCCACCTTGAGGCTGAACATCTGGCGCCCCGGTGGCCTGGAGGCCAACCACCAGCTCAGCACCTTTGACTACAACGCCTACGCCCAGCAGTTTGGCAATGATGCTGCCTGGACCGAGTACGTGCGGCTCAGCAACCAGGTCAATGCGCTGGCGCTGAACAGCGCCGGCTGGTGCCTGGGAGAGAGCCGCACCCTGGCGGGCTTCTGCGGTGGTGTGTTCTTCCAGCAGGTTACGCTGGGTGCAACGCCGGCCGAGGTCAGCTATGCCTTTGCGCCGGGTGGTGACTTCGAGTGGACACTGGAGCTGGAAACCCGGGTGGCGATGGACCTGTCTTACGAGAACCTGAGCTCCTCGCTGGACTTCTCGCACACCATACACACCGGTTTTATCGCGCCAACGAATGCAACCACTTATTCGGCATCCGGCCTGTTTCCCGACACCTTGCCGGCGGCTGCCGTGCCCGAGCCCCAGTCCTGGGCACTGATGGCCTGCGGGCTGTTCGGCTTGCTGGGCGCGGCCGGCTTCAAGCAGCGGCGGCCTCACTGACCTGCGGCATCTGCGTGGCCAGCAAGGCCACCACGACGATGACCACCAGCAGCGCGCCGCTGGCCAGGAACAGGGTGCTCAAGGCCAGGCTGTGCAACAGCCAGCCGGTGGCGGCCGAGGACAGCGGAGCCAGGCCCATGAAGATGAACATGAACAGGCTCATCGCCCGACCCAGCATCACCGGCGGCACGCGGCGCTGTATCCAGGTGAACACCGCCACCTGCATGAAGCCACCGAGCAGGCCGATCAGCAAGAGCAGCGCTGCACCCTGCCAGGTGGCTGTGATGGTGCCCATGGGCATGAACAGCAGGCCCACCACGGCATCAACGGCCAGCAGCGTGAGACCGAGGCTGCGCAAGCGCCACTTCGGTTTGGCGCCCGCCACGCCCATGCCCATCAGCGTGCCGGCGCCGTGCGCGGCCAGCATCGTACCCAGTGCAGCGGCACCAAGGCCGGGCACCTGCTTGGCCAGCACTGGCAGCGCGATATGCACGGGGCCGCTGATCAGCAGGGCCACTGCCGCCCAGTAGAGCAGGCAGGTGCGCAGCTGCACATCGGCCCAGAAGGCGCGCAGCCCCTCTCCCACCGAGGCCAGCACCGAGACCTTGGTGGCCGAAGTCGCCGGTGGCGCCAGCACGCGCACCTTTGACAGTGTCCACGCCGACAGTGCAAAGCTGAACGCATCGAAACCAAAGGCCAGGCCCAGGCCGTGGGCATCGGTCACCGCATCGGCATGGCCGGAGCCGAACAGCGCGATCAGCAGGCCCGCCAGCAAGGGGCCGACGAACATCGTCAGCTGGCGCAGCCCCAGCATCACGCCATTGGCCGCCTGCAGATGCTCACGCGCTACCACCTGGGGCAGCATCGCCGTGCCGGAAGGGATGCTGAAGGCCGTGGCCAGCCCTATGCCCAGCGACAAGGCATACAACCAGGGCAGCGTCAGCGCACCGGTCAGCACCAGGAAGGCCAGCGCGCCAAGCAGTACGGTGTTGACGTACTTGGTCAGCATCATCACCCGCTTGGGCGAGTAGCGGTCGACAAAGGCCCCACCGATCAGGATGAACAGCGCGCGCGGCAGGCCGAGGATCAGCAGCACGGTGCCCAGCACGCGGGTGTCGCTGCTCATCTGCAGCACCAGCCAGGGCAAGGCGATCAAAGTGAACTGGTCGCCCAGCATCGAGAGGATGCCGCCACCCAGCATCCAGCTGAAATTGCGGTCGCGGAACAGCGCGCCGCGCTGCAAGCCAGGCACGGCGGACGAAGAAGGCGTTTGAGGATGCGTCATGGCCCGCACTGTGCGGCCTGACGTGGCGTGAGGGTCAAGCGCATCAGGCGCTTTTTCTGCAATCGCCGACTGCCCCCCGAAACAAGGGAGTGCCGCTACTCCGCTACCGGTTCAGGTAATGACGCCTCGCCGCGGGCTGGTGACACTAGGCCTCGATCAAAACGAGGAGAGACCTGTGCTCAACAGCAACACCACACTCACCGGCATGGCGCTTGCCTGCGCCCTGATCGGCACAGTCTGCAACGCCAACGCGGCCGAGACCGTGTTCAATTTCCAGACCGGGGCGCTTGGCAACCAGCTGTCCCTCAGCCTGATGGATGGCAACGGCATGCTTGCCTGGTCCAATGCCGTCGGCACGCCATCGGCGGAGCTTCAGGCCTTTGCCCAGGAGAATCCCAGCTTCGGCGGATGGTTCTCCTACGACCGCACCAGTGCGCCCGTGCTTTCCGGGTCGGATTTCGCGGCCTACTCTGCAAAGTTCGGCATGACCGTGACGCGCAATGGCGCGACACAGGCGCTGGTCCGCGACCAGACGCGGGTGTTCATTGGCGACAACCGCCTCGGCACCATCGACGTGCTCTCCGTGCCCTGGGACTTCGGCCCACTGTCCGGCGGCTCGCTCGATTTCTCCCTGGCCACCCCTCAATCAACCGCGTTCGACCCTCTTCAATCGCCCTGGTCGTTCCAGCAGGCAGCGCCGGCGCTGGCCGCGATGCCGCTGCATATGAGCTACAGCCAGCTGAGCTTCCAGTTCATGGGCATTGCGCTGCGCGACAGCAAGGGCCTGGCGATCAGCGGCACGTCCCTGCCCTCGCAGATCAATGTCGGCGGCTTCGACACCGCGATCTTCTCGCTGCAAGCCTCTGGCCAGGCAAGCATTGAGGTGCTGGAGTCCGACTACGCCAACCAGGACGACTACCAGCTGGCCCTGGACTGGGTGAGCAAGCATACGCAGCGCAGCGAGGTCGTGTTCGTCATTGGGGGCGCGGTCAGCAGTATTACCGTGAGCGCGGTGCCGGAGCCGGGCAGCTGGGTCCTGATGCTGTTGGGACTGGGTGCATTGAGCGGCAGAAAGCTGGTCCGCGGCCGGCGCAGAGACTGAACCGCCATCAAGGCCTGAGACTTAGGCCTTGATGGCATCGGCCGCCTGCATCAGGAAGGCACGCTGCGCCTCGGTCAGCGCGGCGCCCAGGCGCAGCAGCGGTTCGCGCTCATAGGCCTGTTGCAGCTTGGCGCGCAGCTGAGCATCACCTCGGCTGGAGCGCTCCATCAGGGCCAGCCAGCGCGGCAGCAGCGCGCGGGCGTCCGGGCTGTCCGGGGAGGCCTGCGCATCGATCTGCGCCTGCACCGCGGCGGCCATGGCCCGCCACTCGTGCTGCGGCACATTGCCGATGCGGCGCAGTTCGGCGTCGCTGATGTAGCGGCGCATCAATCCCAGGCGCAGCTGCACGGCCTGGTCGATGAAGCTGACCATGGCCAGATTCGGGCCCGCGCCGGCATGCAGACCGCGCTCGGCGAAATACATCTTGCCCCAGCGCTCCATCAGGTCGAAGTCGCCGCGCATCCAGTCGTGCATCAGGTTCATCCAGCGCTGCGCCAGCGGCTGCACCAGCGGGTCGTCCGAGCCCACGCCGGTGGCCATCAGCGCACGCACATCGGCCACCAGCTGCTGCCAGTCGGCCTCCACCGCCGGCCAGTTGCCAAAGATCAGCTTCATCTCGGCCGAGGTGAAATAGCTGTCGCAGGTGGTCATCAGCTGCAGGCTGGACAGCCAGTCCTCCAGCTCGGGCTCGCGGCCAGCCGCGAACTTGGCCTGCAGCAGCTCCAGCCGCTGACGCAGCGCGTTCGCCTGCTTGATCTGATCCTCCAGCGCGGTCAGCTGGCGCTCGACGATCAGCGGCAGGTCGGCCCCGCCGCTGTCCAGCAGCCGGCCGATCTCGTCCAGCGGCAGGCCCAGGCCACGCAGCGCCTGGATGCCGTGCAGGCGCGCGATGTCGGCCTGGTTGTACAGGCGGTAGTCGCTGTCGGAGCGGGCCGAGGGGCGCAGCAGGCCTATGCTGTCGTAGTGATGCAGAGTGCGCACGGTCAGGCCCGCGCGTTTGGCCAGTTCGCCGACCTTCAGCAGCATGGCCATGTCAGTCGAGCCACAGCTGCATCAGCTTCAGGCCAAGGCCGGCGGCGGCCAGCGCGCCCAGCACATGGGCGGCCGTGTGCGCCAGCGCCAGGCCGATGGCGCCACGCTGCAGCAGGGCCAGCGATTCGCCGGAAAAGGCCGAGAAGGTGGTCAACCCGCCCAGAAAGCCGGTCACCAGCAGCAGGCGCAGCATCTCGTCGGGCGTGCGGCCGAACCACTCCAGCGCCATGCCGATCAACAGGCCCCCGACCAGATTGACCAGCAGGGTGCCCAGCGGAAAGCCGCCCCAGCTGGCGTTCAGCCACAGGCCGGCGCCCCAGCGTGCCAGCGCACCCAGCGATGCCCCCGCAGCGACGACTCCCGCCTGCGCCAGCACGGCGCTCACGAATCCGCCGCCGCTGCGTTACCGGCGGCCTCAATGCCCCAACGGGCCAGCGCCGCGTCATCAACGCTGCGGGCATCGACCCAGCGCGCGCCCTCGGACGTGGTTTCCTTCTTCCAGAACGGCGCCTGCGTCTTCAGATAGTCCATCAGGAATTCGCAGGCCTGGAAGGCCTGGCCACGGTGCCTGGACGTGACCGCCACCAGCACGATCTGCTCCAGCGGCTGCAGCAGGCCGACGCGGTGGATGACACGGGCGCCCAGGATGTCGAAGCGCTTGTGTGCCTCGTCAACCATGGCCTCTATCGCCCGCTCGGTCATGCCCGGGTAATGCTCCAGCTCCATCTGGCTGATCGTCTGATCCTGCGCCCGATCGCGCACCGTGCCGACAAAGCTGACGATGGCGCCGACGCCACCGTTGCCCGCATGCAGTGCGGCCACTTCGGCACCGAGGTCGAAGTCCTGGGTCTGAATGCTGACCGACATCTCAGCCTCCGGTCACCGGCGGGAAGAAAGCGACCTCGGCGCCATCGGGAATCACCACCGATTCGTCGCATAGCGTCTGGTTCAAGGCAGCGCGCAAGGCCCGGCCGCGGGCCAGTGCACCGGCATGGGGTTCACCACGGGCGATCAGCCGGTCGCGCAGTGCGCCGACGCTGCTGCCAGCCTCGATCTCGACCGTCTCAGTGGATCCCAGGGCCTCGCGCAGCGAGGCGAAATAGCGCAATTGAATCTTCATCGTCATGACATCAGCCCCGCCATCGGCAGAAAGCGCACGGTGTCGCCAGCGGAAATGGCATGGCCGGCCGGCAAGTCCAGCAGCCCATCGGCCCAGACGGCCGAGGTCAGCACGCCGGAGCTCTGGTTGGGGAACAGGTCCAGCCCGCCCCGGGCGTTCAGACGCACGCGCAGGAACTCGCGGCGGCGGTCGGGCCTGGGCCAGTCGAAATCGGCCCGCAGGCTCAACGCCTGCGGGGCCAGTGCCGTGGCGCCCTGCAGGCGAAGTATCACCGGGCGCACCAGCAGCAGGAAGGTCACGAAGCTGGACACCGGGTTGCCCGGCAGGCCGATGAACCAGGCGCTGCCCGATCCTTCAGCACGGCGCACTTCGCCGAAGGCCAGCGGCTTGCCCGGCTTGATCGCAATCTGCCACAGGTCGAGCCGGCCTTCCGCCTGCACCGCCGGGCGCAGATGGTCCTCCTCGCCGACCGACACGCCACCCGAGGTGATGATCAGGTCATTGCCCTGGGCGGCTTCGCGCAGGGCGGCGCGGGTGGCATCCAGCCGGTCGGGGACTATGCCCAGATCGGTGATCTCGCAGCCCAGCGCCTGCAGCAGGCCACGCAGCGTGAAACGGTTGGAGTTGTAGATGGCGCCCGGCTTCAGCACCTCGCCGGGCATGGCCAGCTCGTCGCCGGTGGAGAACAGCGCGACGCGCGGACGGCGGGCCACCTGCAGCGTGGCGGCGCCGACCGTGGCGGCCAGCCCCAGCGCAGCCGGGTCCAGCCGGTGACCAGCATGGAGCACGATGGCGCCCCGCTCCACATCCTCGCCGCGGCGGCGTATCCATTGGCCGGCCTGCGGCACTTCGTTGACACGAACCGAGCCCAGGCCCTCGCCGGGAATGCCTTCGCACAACTCCTGCATCACCACCGCATCGGCGCCGAGCGGAATCTGCGCGCCGGTGAAGATGCGGGCGGCCGTGCCAGGCTGCAGCACAGCGCCGACCACGCCAGCCGGCACGCGCTGGGCGACCGGCAGCACGCTGCCAGCGGCGGGCACGTCGGCGGCGCGCATCGCGTAGCCGTCCATCGAGGTGTTGTCGGCCGGCGGGGCATCAATGGTGGAAACCACGTCCTGGGCCAGCACCCGGCCCAGCGCATCGAAAGTCGAAACGGTCTCGGCCTCGCCCAGTGGAGCAACGGCAGTCAACAGCCGGGCCAACGCCTCGTCCAGGCTTTGCAGTGCGGGACGCTTTTCAGGCGTCGGAGGACTCGTTGGCATAGGGGCTGTGGTAGTCATATCGAGCCGCATCTTGCATCAGAAATTGCAGCAATGCGGCCGAGTCGCCCATGGTGAAGACCGGCAGGCCGGTGGCCACCGGCAGCGCATCCGGCGCGTCGGTCACGACTGCGACGACATAGGGATCCTCGGGGTACAGCACCGGGCCGCCGACCTCGCCGCGCCAGACCTCCAGCTTCAACAGCGAGGCATGCTTGAAGCCCTCGACCAGGGCCCAGTTGCGGGCCTCGCCATTGTCGGCCAGCTCGGCCAGCAGCTGATCGACGTTCAGATCCACCGGCGCCTCGAACTCGCGCACCAGGGCCAGACGCTGGCCGTTGGCGATCACCACCTCGAAGGCGCCGGCCTCGCGGTGGCGAAACGAGTCCTTGCCTGGATGGTCGATGTCGAAGCGTTTGTGCGCATGCTTGACGACCGAGACGCGCTGACCCGCCTCACGCAGCGCCTTGATCAGGCCCTCGGCGACGGTGGTCTTGCCGGCGCCCGAAGCGCCACAGAGGCCCAGTACCTTCATGGCCGCTCAGACATGTTCCACCACATATCGCTTGACGGCGTCCACATCGGAAGCCATCACGATGACGCGGCGCGGGCGCGACTCCAGATCGGCCAGCGCGGCCGGCCGTGGCGGCTCCACACCCAGCGCCTCGCGTATCGTCTCGGCGAACTTGGCCGGCAGGGCTGTTTCCAGCACGATCATCGTCGTGCCCGGCTGCAGATGCTCGCGAGCCACCTTGAGGCCATCGGCCGTGTGGGTGTCCACCATCACGCCGGTCTTTTCATAGGTCGAGCGTATCGTGGCCAGGCGGTCGGCATGTCGGCTGCTGCCCGAGACGAAGCCGAAACCGGCGATGCGCGCGAACTCGTCCGCCGTGACATGGAAGGCGCCGCTGGCGTTCAACGCATCCTTGAAGCAGGCCTTGGTGCGGGCGCCGTCGCGGCCCAGCAGATCGAACACAAAGCGCTCGAAATTCGAGGCCTTGGAGATATCCATCGAGGGGCTGGAGGTCTCGTGCGTCTCGGCGCTGCCGCGCACGCGGTAGCTGCCGGTGCGGAAGAACTCGTCCAGCACGTCGTTCTCATTGGTCGCCACCACCAATTGCTTGATCGGCAGGCCCATCGAACGGGCCACATGGCCGGCGCAGACATTGCCGAAATTGCCGGAGGGCACGGTGAAGCTGACCTTCTCCTCGTTCGACTTCGTGGCCTGAATGTAGCCGGCGAAGTAGTACACGACCTGGGCCAGCAGCCGCGCCCAGTTGATCGAGTTGACGGTGCCTATGCGGTATTTGCGTTTGAAGTCCAGGTCGTTGGACACGGCCTTGACGATGTCCTGGCAGTCATCGAACACGCCTTCGATCGCGATGTTGTGGATGTTGGCGTCGGGCAGGCTGAACATCTGCGCCTGCTGGAAGGCGCTCATGCGGCCGTTGGGGCTGAGCATGAAGACATTGACGCCACGCTTGCCGCGCATCGCGTACTCGGCGGCGCTGCCGGTGTCGCCCGAGGTCGCGCCCAGGATGTTCAACTGCTCGCCGCGCCGGCCCAGCTCGTACTCGAACAGCGCGCCCAGCAGCTGCATGGCCATGTCCTTGAACGCCAGGGTCGGGCCGTTGGAGAGGGCCTCCAGCACCAGGCCGGGCTCCAGCGGCTTCAAGGGCGTGATCGCCTTGGTGCCGAACACTTCCTCGGTGTAAACCTTGGCCGTGATCGCACGCAGGTCGGCGGCCGGGATGTCGCTGATGTACAGCGACAGTATCTCGAAGGCCAGCTCGGCGTAGCTCAGCTTGCGCCACTTCGTCAGCGTCGCGTCGTCGATCTGCGGGTAGTGCGTCGGCAGATACAGCCCGCCGTCGGGCGCCAGGCCTTCGAGCAGGATGTCGCAGAAGTTGCGTTCGGTTTTATCGCCGCGGGTGCTGATGTATTTCATGATGTTTAGATAAATTCTTCGATTCAATGGCTAGACAGACTGGTCTCAGCGTTGAGCTGCTGATCCAGGGTCCGAATCCCTTGCAAGACGCCATCGTAGTAAGTCGCGTCGAAGCGCTCTCGATCAAGCCCCGACCAGAGTGCCAAGGCTTCGGCCGAAGCGGATCTTCGGAGTTCAGGCGCAACCAACGCTGACTGCGCCAGATCAGACAACCCAAAGACGAGATAGGGCGTCACGTCAGAACTGGCGCCCAACTCCGCCTGCAGAGCTCTACACAGGGCCACCTCCTCCAGCGTTGCCTGAAGCGCAGCCTCCTCTCGCCCCAGTGATCGCAATGCGTCAGCCACGCGCCCGAGTATTCGAACCAAGTCCAAACGCGCCTGCGCAGAGGCGCCTACACGAGCCAAGTACTCGCGCTGTAGCTGCAAGGCCTCGGAGCTACTCTGCAAAGCTGAATCCAGGTCAGCAGCTTGCCGCTGAGCGTCGGCAAGGCTCAGGAGAGCAAACACCAGGCGCCGAGTCACTTCCGGCGTGTCCTTTGACTCCCATACTAGGGCACGGCAAATTGCAACCGATTGAGCATGCGTCGAGACCGCCGCCAGAACCTGACCAAGACCCAGCTCAGCGTCGCCAAGCAGTAACAGCACCTGCTGCAAATCACTACCGACACGACCGGCACCGGCATCGGTCGCCCCAAGGGCTCGGAGTATGTCAACCGCCTCTTGCGCCGCATCGCAAGCGGCTTGAAAACGGCCATCATTGATCGCTTGGCGCCCAAGTTTCAGTAGCGCCAACGCAAGCTCGCGCCGAGCAGGAATCGAGGCCTGCAACTGCACATCTCGACGTGCCTGCTGAACATCGCCCGCAGCCAAAATCGTCTTTAGCTGGGCAGCGCCTTGCCCCGCGCGCACGCGCTGCGAAAGGTCCACATTGCCGTCTTGCAGTTCAGCGGTGAAAGTTCGCACATGCCAAAGGTCAGGTGCGACAACGCCAACTCTGCTGCGCCATTCCGAAGGCAAAGCGATCACAAGAATGCGCCGAAGAGACCGCATCATCCATTCTCGTGACTCATTGAGGCGAGCGAGACAAGCCGATCGTGCGGCCTCCCATTCCATTTCGCCATAAGCATCTGAAGGCGTCAGTTCGATCCAAATTGGACGCGCCTGATGGCTCGGGTGTTGTGCCTCCGCTTCCAGCAACTCGAGCACTTCTAGGCTAGCGCTATTTGGCTGGGCCGGGCGAAACTCCAACAATCCGGTTCGCTCAGGCCATTTGGCAAGTTTCAAGCGCAAGGACTTTAGGGCCCTGGCCTGATCACTGAAAATGAAGAAAACAGCCATGCCGTCGCTCAGGTCAAGATGCAAGCGCATCTCGGACCAGGCCTCGTCCACAGTCTGGCGCAACTTCACTGCTTCGACACACCGGCAAACGGCGTGGCCCAAGGCTTGGCAGGCGGCAACTCAGGGTGCAAAAGGTAATGCGCGTCACACCAAGGACGGCCATTGCGATAGTTGAGTATCAATCCCCCGTCAAAAAGACGCGCTATCTTTGGCAGATTCTCCTGGGTATCCAGTGCATCACCGTGACACTCACGCACCGCAGCCAAACGCGACATGTCGTCCAAAGCTACGGGCATCTCTGCGCGGAGCATGGCGCAAGCAAGATCAGGCCACTTGTGATCGACGATAGGCAAGGATGCATCTACCGTCAAAGCCTTGGTGCATACCGACTTGAGCAGGCGAAAAAAGTCCCGCACACTGCCGCTGGAAGCCAGCGCCAAACGTTTCAGAATCGTCGGCGCAATCAGCTTCTCGATATCGCCATAGCGCCGAACTGCGCTTTCTATCAGCAGTGCAACGCCAGACTCAAACGGATTGGCCACCTGTGCACCGGCATCGAAATCCGGTGCTTCGAAGACCTTCACGTGAGGCAAGGTGCACACCTCAACTCCAAAATAGGCGCCGACCCTAGGAGAAAGAAAAGGCAAGTACGGCGGCACACTGTAGACCACATGCAATGCCGCCAGCTTGAGGTATTCACCTCGCAGATCAAAGGTCTGTTGAATCGCGTCGTAGCAAACCTGTGCATCGCTGCCAGAGACTCGCAAGCGCTCCAGAGAGTCAAGAATCAACACGACCTGGTGCTGAGCCCCCTTGGCCGTCTTGATGTCTCTAACCACTTCAGCAGCAAACTCCTTGACCTGTGTGAACCACGTGCCAGGAGAACTTGCAATGGCTTTTGCGACACTATCGCGAAAACCCGGATTGGTCTTGAGCTGAGCCGTGAATCCCATGTGACCAAAATTGGCTGAGACTTGACTTAAATTGACTTCAGTCTTGGTTAACCAATCCCAAAGACGTTGTGGGTACGAATTCTCCAGTGATGATCCACCAAGAATCCGCTCGGCCCCATCGGCCAATGCTGCAGCAACCATCAGCAACAGCGATTCCGTCTGTATCGGTTCCGCCAAGTTCAGATACTCGCCCATGTCCGCCACGATGACGTGAAAGTCTTTGGCTCGCAACTCATGAGCCATACGGCGCAATTCCGTTGACTTTCCTACACCGCGATGTCCGGTGAACAGCCAAGTCCCTGGGCTATCGGCCGAGAGTTCAATATTGGTCCGCAAATCGTCAACTGGGCTGTACTCGTCACTTGTATGCAACCCCCGCACGTACAGATCGCGGTCCCGGGCATTGTCGAGATCGAGAGGGCGCTCGAAGTCAAGTGCTCGGTACAAAGCTTGCAATGTCGGGACGGTTGTCATAAGCCTAAATGTGCCAAGTTATTGTTCGAGCGCAATCGTACTCAGCTGATCGCATGACCTGCTCAATCAAGCCAGCTCCTCCTTGCGGATTCGGACGATGGGTGCCAAGACTGTGGACAGCGCCTGCATCTGCGCCAGCGCCTTGTTCATGCTGCCTTCCAAGGTGTCGTGCGTCAGGATGATCAGATCGGTCTGGCGCTCGCCTTCGGCCGATTCGCGCTGCAGCACGGCGTCGATCGAGATGTCGTGCTCGGCCAGGATGCCGGTGATGCGGCTCAGCACGCCGGCCTCGTCGGCCACGGTCAGGCGCAGGTAGAAGGAGGTTATGACCTGGTCCATCGCCAGGATCGGCGCGTCGCTCATCGCATCGGGCTGGAAGGCCAGATGCGGGACGCGATGGTCGGGGTCGGCGGTGTGCAGGCGGGTGATGTCCACCAGATCGGCGACGACGGCCGAGGCGGTGGGCTCGGAGCCCGCGCCCTTGCCGTAGTACAGGGTCGTGCCGACGGCGTCGGCCTGCACGACGACGGCGTTCATCGCGCCCTCGACATTGGCGATCAGGCGCTTGGCAGGGATCAGGGTCGGGTGCACGCGCAGCTCGATACCGTGGTCACGGCGGCGCGTGATGCCCAGCAGCTTGATGCGGTAGCCCAGCTGCTCGGCGTACTTGATGTCGGTGGCCTGCAGCTTGGTGATGCCCTCGATATGGGCACGATCGAACTGCACCGGCGTGCCGAAGGCGATGGCGCTCATGATGGTCAGCTTGTGGGCGGCGTCCACGCCCTCGATATCGAAGGTCGGGTCGGCCTCGGCATAGCCCAGGCGCTGGGCCTCCTTCAGCACGACGGCGAAGTCCAGTCCCTTGGCACGCATCTCGCTGAGGATGAAATTGGTCGTGCCGTTGATGATGCCGGCGATCCATTCGATGCGGTTGGCGGTCAGGCCCTCGCGCAGCGCCTTGATGATGGGGATGCCACCGGCCACGGCGGCCTCGAAGGCCACCATCACGCCCTTGTCCCGGGCCGCCGCGAAGATCTCCGTGCCATGCACGGCCAGCAGGGCCTTGTTGGCCGTCACCACATGCTTGCCGGCCGCAATGGCCTTCAGCACCAGGTCCTTGGCCAGCGTGGTGCCGCCGATCAGCTCGACGACGATGTCCACATCGGGGTGGGTGGCCACGGCCTCCAGCTGGCTGCTGTAGTCGGCCGCGATGCCCAGCGTGCTGCGGGCCTTGTCCAGATTGCGCGCGCCCACATGGGTGACCTGAATGCCGCGGCCGGCACGGCGCATGATTTCGTTCTGGTTGCGCTCCAGCACCTTGGCCACGCCCGTGGCGACGACACCGGCCCCGATCAGGCCCACTTGGATTGGTTTCATGTCAGCTCATGCGCCACCGGGCGCCCTGCGGTTTGATGTCAGAGGGAGTGCGCCGAGTGGCGCTTGCGATAGTGGTCCAGGAACCTGGCGATGCGGCCCACCGCCTCGGCCAGGTCATCGGTATTGGGCAGAAACACCAGGCGGAAGTGGTCGGGCTGCAGCCAATTGAAGCCGGTGCCCTGCACGATCAGCACCTTCTCCTCGGCCAGCAGGTCGTAGGCGAACTGCTGGTCGTTGGTGATCGGGTACATCTTCGGGTCCAGCCGCGGGAACATATAGAGCGCCGCCTTGGGCTTGACCACCGACACGCCCGGAATCTGCGTCAGCAGATCGTAGGCCTGGTCGCGCTGGCGGGCCAGGCGGCCGCCCGGAGCCACCAGGTCCTTGATGCTTTGATAGCCGCCCAGTGCGGTCTGAATCGCCAGCTGGCCTGGCGTGTTGGCGCACAGGCGCATCGAGGCCAGCATGTTCAGGCCCTCGATGTAGTCACGGGCATGGCGCTTCTCGCCAGACACCACCATCCAGCCGGCGCGGTAGCCGCAGGAGCGGTAGTTCTTCGACAGGCCGTTGAAGGTCACGCACAGCACATCGTCGGCCAGCGACGCGATGCTGGTGTGGCCGTGCCCGTCATAGATCGTCTTGTCGTAGATCTCGTCGGCGAAGATGATCAGCTGGTGCTGGCGCGCCACCTCGATGATCTCCAGCAGCACGCTGTCCGGATACAGAGCGCCGGTGGGGTTATTCGGGTTGATGACGACGATGGCCTTGGTCCGCTCGGTGATCTTGGACTTGATGTCGGCGATGTCGGGCATCCAATCGCTCTGCTCGTCGCAAAGATAGTGCACCGGCGTGCCGCCCGACAGCGCCACCACGGCGGTGTACAGCGGATAGTCGGGCGCAGGCAGCAGCACCTCGTCACCATTGTTGAGCAGGGCATTGATGCTCATTGCGATCAGTTCGGATGCGCCATTGCCCAGATACACGTCATCGACGGTGACGCCGGCAATGCGCTTCTCCTGACAGTAGTGCACGACCGACTTGCGCGGCGCGAACAGGCCCTTGGAGTCGGTGTAGCCGGCCGCATGGGGCAGGTTGCGGATCATGTCCTGCACGATCTCGTCGGGAGGCTCCAGGCCGAAGGCGGCGATATTGCCGATGTTCAGCTTGATGATCTTGTGGCCCTCATCCTCCATCTGCCGGGCCTTGTCCAGCACGGGGCCGCGGATGTCGTAGCAGACGCTGGCCAGCTTGTCGGACTTGGAAACGGTCTTCATCGCGGGTTTCAAGACGGGAACTCCTGAGTGGGCGGGGCCTTTGCATGGCAGCAAGTTTGCTGCACTGCAAAAGATACAATTTAATCACAGCGCCTTGCTGCCAAGGAATAACAGGCCACGGATGAAGTTTCAACTCGACGAACCGATGGGCGGCAACAGCATCTCCCGCCATGATGCCAGCCAGGTCTGGGTCAACGGCCGGCCGCATGGCCGCAGCCTGCTGGTGCCCTGGCAGGGCGAGGTGCAGGAGTGGCCGGTGAGTCGCTTTTCCGACCTGCAGGCCGCCCACTTCGAGCAGATCCTTGCGCTGAAGCCGGAACTGGTGATTTTCGGCAGCGGCGCCAAGATCCGCTTTGCCACTGCGGCCCTGTACCGCAGCCTGATAGACGCCCGCATCGGTATGGAAACCATGGATCTGGCCGCCGCCTGCCGCACCTACAACGTGCTGGCCAGCGAGGGCCGGACGGTGCTGGCGGCCCTCTTGATCGAGCCCTGATCGAGAGCTGAGCGCCCCGCGGACAGGGGCCGATTCGAGACTTCTCTCACGACTCGGCCGGAGCGGGCCCGATCAGACCGTATAATTGCGGGCTATGCCCACAAGGGCACATACCTCTGTGCAGAACGCCTCATGACGCCAGCGCTCAATAAAACCCTCCCGGAACTTGAAGCACTCGCCACCGGCGGTGTGAAGTTCACGCCGCAGACCTACGCAGGTCAAGCCGTCGTGCTCTACTTCTACCCCAAAGACAATACGCCCGGTTGTACAACCGAAGCAATGCAGTTCCGTGACCGTCACAAGGATTTTGTGAAGGCTGGGGCCGTGGTGCTGGGCGTGTCTCGAGACAATATGGCTTCACACGACAAGTTCAAGCAGAACCTTGAACTACCGTTCGAACTGATCGCCGACACAGAAGAAAAGCTGTGCCATATGTTCGGCGTGGTCAAGAACAAGATCATGTACGGCAAGAAGGTCAAGGGCATCGAGCGCTCGACCTTCCTGATCGATGGTGCCGGCGTGCTGCGTGCAGAATGGCGCGGCATCAAGGTGGCCGGCCATGTGGACGAAGTCCTCAAGGCCGTCAAGGGGCTGAAAAAAGCCGTCTGATCGGTTTGCCTTGTTTGTGACAAAAGCCGACCTCGTGTCGGCTTTTGTCGTATTTGCGCTGCGTCGCGTGGCGGGAGTGTCACATCGACTTGTGCATAATGATTCCATGCCCGTGACGCGAACCACGCCCCTGCGTGAACCACGAACTTCCCTGAAGCCGTACAGCCGACTGTGCGGCTTTTTGCTTTTTTGGCCCTCATAGCCTGTTTGAAGACGCCCACATGCCTCTGCCCAAGCCACCCGCAAAACGAGCCAGCCTCCTCTCCGCCGCCGACTTTGAAGCCACGGCCACCGCAGCCCGAAAAAGCCCCAGCGCCGCCCGCCCACGCCCGGCACCCGCGCCGGCTCGCGAAACCAGTGTCGCCGCTGCGGCCGTGGCGGTCGCCCCTCCAGCCCCGACCCCTCGGGCCAAGGCCAAGGCACCGGTCAGCCTGCCGCCGGCGCCCAGCAGCCCTGCCCCATTGATACTGCCGGCCCACAACGGCGCGGCCAACCGCAAGTCGCCCGAGCCGCGCACCCGCAAGCCGCGTGGCACCGGCCCGGCCAAGCTGTTCGTGCTCGATACCAATGTGCTGATGCATGACCCGATGTCGCTGTTCCGATTCGAGGAACATGACATCTATCTGCCAATGATCACGCTGGAAGAGCTGGACGGTCACAAGAAGGGCATGACCGAGGTCTCGCGCAATGTGCGCCAGGTCAGCCGCGAGTTGGACGCGCTGGCCGCCAGCCTGCCCAGCGGTAGCAAGAACACGGCCGAGGACATGGCGGAGGGGCTGTCCCTGGCCCACACCGGCCACCGCGAGGCCGGCGGCAAGCTGTTCTTCCAGACCGGCCTGATGGAGACGGTGCTGCCCGCCGGCCTGCCCCAGGGCAAGGCCGACAACCAGATCCTGGCCGTGGTCCAGGCGCTGCGCAAGCAGCAGCCCAAGCGCGAGGTGGTGCTGGTGTCCAAGGACATCAATATGCGCATCAAGGCCCGCGCGCTGGGCCTGCCCGCCGAGGACTACTTCAATGACAAGACGCTGGAAGACGGCGATCTGCTCTACACCGGCGTGCTGCCCCTGCCCGCCGATTTCTGGGAGCACCATGGCAAGACAATGGAGAGCTGGCAGCAGGCCGGCCTGACCTATTACCGCATCAGCGGGCCCATGGTGCCGGCGTTGATGGTCAACCAGTTCGTCTATCTGGAAGCCCCAGGCGCCACCTCGCTGTACGCCAAGGTGACCGAAATCACCGGCAAGCATGCCGTGCTGCGCACCCTGAAGGACTACAGCCACCAGAAGAATGCCGTCTGGGGCGTGGCCGCGCGCAATCGCGAACAGAACTTCGCGCTGAACCTGCTGATGGATCCGGACTGCGACTTCATCACGCTGACCGGCACGGCCGGCACCGGCAAGACCCTGATGACCTTGGCCTCGGCCCTGTCGCAGGTGCTGGACGACCGCCGCTACACCGAGATCATCGTCACCCGCGTGACGGTGCCGGTAGGTGAGGACATCGGCTTCCTGCCCGGCACCGAGGAAGAAAAGATGAGCCCCTGGATGGGCGCGCTGGACGACAACCTCGAGGTCCTGGCCCGCGGCGACAGCGGCGCCGGCGAATGGGGGCGTGCCGCCACCAATGACCTGGTGCGCAGCAAGATCAAGATCAAGAGCCTGAACTTCATGCGCGGCCGCACCTTTTTGAACAAGTTCGTCATCATCGACGAGGCGCAAAACCTGACCCCCAAGCAGATGAAGACCCTGATCACCCGTGCTGGCCCGGGCACCAAGATCATCTGCCTGGGCAATCTGGCGCAGATCGACACGCCCTATCTGACCGAGGGCAGCTCGGGCCTGACCTATGCGGTGGACCGCTTCAAGGGCTGGGCCCATGGCGGGCATGTGACCTTGGCGCGTGGCGAGCGTTCGCGACTGGCGGACTTCGCGTCCGATGTGCTCTGACGCGCGCGCCTTGACATGACTCTGTATGTGTCCGACCTGGACGGCACCTTGCTGGACAGGTCCGGCAGGCTTTCCGATCGCACCCGTGCGGGCCTGACCCGCATGCTCGACGAAGGCCTGCTGTTCACCGTCGCCAGCGCGCGCCATGTTTCGTCGATCCGACATCTGCTCGGCGATCTGCCTTTGCGGCTGCCGGTGATCTCGACCAACGGCGCCTGCATCAGCGAGCTGGCGACCTGCAAGCATGAGCTGGTCCATGCGATGGAGCCGGCGCTGGCGCAGGAGGTGTTCGCGTTGATCGTCCGGTTGGGCCTGACGCCCTTCTTCGCGACTCATGGACCGCGCGGTGACCACCTGTTCCATATCGAGGCTCAGAACCATGGCCAGCGGCGCTTCATCGAGGAGCGCATTGCCAATCGCGACCCGCGGCTGTGTCGCACCGAGCGTCTGCAGGACGAGCTGATCGACCCGGCCGTGACCTTTGTGGTCGTCGATCGCGAGGGGCCGCTGCAGGCGCTGGAGGCCGAGATCGAGGCCCGGTTCGGCGCGCGCGTCGAATGCCATCTGGCCGATGACCTCTATCTGCCCGGCTGGTTCTGGCTCACCGTGCATGACCGTCGCGCCACCAAGGATCAGGCGATCAAGACGCTGGCCGAACGCTATGGCCTGCATGAGCGCGAGATCGTCGTGTTCGGCGACCAGATCAACGATGTCGGCATGATGCGCGCCGCCCACCGCGGCATTGCCATGGCCAACGCCATCGACGAGCTGAAGCGCCATGCGCACCAGGTCATCGGCCACCACGACGAAGACAGCGTGCTTCGCTTCATCGAGGCGGACTGGCTGCGCTCTCAAGCCGCCTGAGGGCTACTCCTGCCCCATCGTGTCCTGCGCGTCGCTGGCCCCCTCGTGGTGGCGCAGCTGGTAGAAGATGAACGAAGCCAGTGCCGCCATACTGCCGATGGCCAGATAGGTGGCATGAAAGGCCGGCACCAGATCAACGCTGGAACCCAGGCCCGAGTGCACATTGCCGACGCCCGAGAACAGCAGCAGCAGGGTGCTGGAGGTCGCCACGCCCAGGCTCATCGACAGCTGCATCACCACCGACAGCAGGCTGTTGCCGCTGCTGGCCGTGGCGGCGTCCAGATCCCCAAGCGTGAGCGTGTTCATCGCCGTGAACTGCATGCTGTTGATCATGCCGAACAGGCCCAGGTGCAGGGCCAGCCACAGATGGGTGGTGTGGCGGTCCACCAGCGCGAAGCTGGCGATCATCGCACCCAGGGCCAGCGTGTTGGCGACCAGCACCCGCCGGTAGCCCAGGCGCTTGATCAGCTTGATGGCCACCGTCTTGGTCAGCATGGCGCCCATCACCGTGGGCACCATGGACAGGCCGGCCGCGCTGGGCGAGAAGCCCAGGCCCAGCTGCAGAAACATCGGCATCAGGAACGGCGTGGCGCCACTGCCCAGGCGCGCGAACACATTGCCGATGATGCCGATGCGGTAGGTCGGTATCGTGAACAGCGTCATGCTGAACAGCGGCTCGGGCGCGCGCGCGGCGTGCAGCCAGTAGGCCATCATGCAGGCCGCTCCGGCCACCAGGAGCACCATGGCCACGGCGGAGCCGACAACCTGCTCGCCAAAACCCTGCAGCGCCACCGACAGCAGCATCAGCCCAAGGCTGAACAGCACATAGCCGCCCCAATCGAACGGCGCCGCCCGCTGGCTCTTCAGCTGCGGCATGAAGCGCAGGCTGGCCAGCACGCCGGCCACACCGACCGGCAGATTGATCAGGAAGATCCAGTGCCAGCTGACGTATTCGACCAGCAGGCCGCCCAGCGCCGGGCCGATCAGCGGACCGACCAGCCCGGGGATGGCGATGAAGGTCATCACCGGCAGGAACTCTTCGCGCGGAAAGGCGCGCAGCACGGTCAGCCGCCCGACCGGCACCAACAGGGCCCCGCCCACCCCCTGCAGCACCCGCGCGGCAACCAGCATGTTCAGCGAGCTGCTCAGCGCGCAGGCCAGCGAACCGGCGCTGAACAGGCCGATCGCCCACAGGAACAGGGTGCGAGTGCCGAAGCGGTCGGCCAGCCAGCCGGAGGCAGGTATCAGCAGCGCCACCGTCAGCATATAGGCCACCACGGCCGACTGCATGCGCAGCGGGTTCTCGCCCAGGTCACGCGCCATGCCGGGCAAGGCGGTGTTCAGAATCGTCGTGTCCAGCGTCTGCATGAAGAACGCCAGCGCCACGACCCAGGGCAGGAAGCGCCGCGCGGCGGGTGTCAGCACGGGGCGCGGGGAGGGATCACTCATGCCCGAAGTATCGGCGACTCGGGGCAAGGAAACCCCGCCCGCCCTACTTCTTCAGGTAGTCGTAAAAGGCCTTGGAGTTGGACTCGCGCTTCAGGAACTCGCTCACCAGCTCGGGGGCCGGGCGCTGACCGCCATTGCCCAGCACCACGTTGCGGTAGCGCTGGCCCACGGCCGTGCCCAGCTTGTCCGCCTTGAACTCGGTGCGCAGATCCATCGCCACCACCAGGCTCCACAGATAGCCGTAATAGCCGGCACCGTAGTGGCTGGCGATATGGCCAAAACCGGCCGGGAAGCGCGTGCCCGGCACATAGCCCAGCGGCGTGGCGCCCTCCATCTTGGTCCACAGCGCCATCGGGTCGCTCAGCTGCGCGCCATGCAGGGCCAGGTCATAACTGGCGAACAGATGCTGGCGGCTATACAGCGATCCCTTGCCGAAGTTCTTCGCGGCAACCGCCTTGTCGACCAGCTCATCGGGCACCGGCTTGCAGGTGGCACAGACCTCGGCCATCAGGCGCAGCACCTTCTTGTCATAGACCCAATCCTCCAGCATCTGCGACGGCGCCTCGACGAAGTCATGCATCACCGCCGTGCCGCCCTGAGCCGCATAGCGGGTGTTGGACAGATTGTTGTGCACCGCATGGCCCAGCTCGTGCAGCAGCGTCTCGACCTCGTCCAGGGTCAGGCCCTTGCGATCGAAGTTGACGACCAGGGCCGCCGTCGGCGTGCGGCCCAGGCGGGTGCTGCTGGAGCGCAGCGGCCAGACTGCGGCATGGTTGTACTTGCCGTCGCGCGGATAGAGGTCCACATACATCGTCGCCAGGGCCTTGCCGCTGGCCGCGTCGCTGACCACGAAGGCCTGCGCCTCCGGATGCCAGAGCTCGGCCTTCACTGCGGTGTATTTGACGCCCATCATCTTCTCGATGATGCGCATCGCGAACTGCAGGCTCTCCTGTGGCGGGAAGTACTGGCGGAAGGCCTCCTGATCGACGCTGTAGCGTTGCAGGCGCACGCGCTCGGCATAGAAGGTCGCATCCCAGCGCTCGACCTTGACGGCCTCGGGTGCCAGACCCAGGTGCTGGGCCTTGGCCGCGCGCAGATCGACCAGATCGCTGCGCTCGCCCTCGGTCACCGCGGTCTTGACCTCGTCCAGGAACTTCCAGGCCGTCTTGCCGTCCTTGGCCATGCGGCGGCGCAGATTGAAGTCCACGTAGTTGTCGAAGCCGAACAGCTTGGCGTACTCGTTGCGCAGCGTGGTGATCTCGGACAGCAGCTTCAGATTGGGCTCGCCGCCCTCGTTCATCTTGGCCCGCCACATGCGCTCGCGGGTGGCGCCGTTCTCGGCACTTTGCAGCACGGGGATGTAGCTCGGGTAGTCCAGGCCCAGCAGGATCTTGCCGGCGGCGTCGCGCTTGGCGTTCTTCCACACCGACTCGGGCACGCCCTTCAGTTCGGCCTCGTCGAACGCGACCTGCGTGCCGGCGTCACGGATGTTCTTCTCGAAGGCCTGGCTCAGTTCGTTGAGCTTGTCCAGGATCTGCTTGGCACGGGTGCGCTTGGCGCCGGCCAGCGCCACGCCGCTGTCCTCGAACTGACCCAGGCTGACACGGACCAGCTCGCGGTCGATCGCGTCGACCGTCGGTGCCTTCTTCAGACTGCGGTAGACCTTCTCGTTCTGGCCCAGGGCCGAACTGAACTCGGCCCAGCGCTGCGAGCAGGCCTGGGCGGCATCACGCACCGCCTTGTCGGGGTGCACATTGAGCACAAACTCGATCGGGTACTGCACGTCTTCCTGGTAGGTATACAGATCGTCCAGCGCGGCCAGCCAGCCCTTGTCGACGACCCGCTTCTCCAGCGTCTTGACCCGCTCGCCCGCGCCCTTCAGGCCCGAGTCGCAGGCGGCCTTGATCTCGGCCTCGCTCAAGAACCGCGGAAAGGCCGGGCCGGGCAGCGAGGCCGGGGTCTGGGCATGGATGGCGCTGACTTGCAGCAGGAGCGCGCAGGCGCCGGCGATCAGGGGTCTCTTCATGGGGTCTCCGTCGGATGCGCCGCAGGTCGCGGCGCGCGCGCGGATTGTGCCCTGCCCGGCCCCGGACAAGAGGCGGATGCGACGAAAGCAGCAACCGATGGGATGAACTGCAAGCAGCCCCCCCCCGAAGAAACCCCTAGAGCAGATCGCGGATCTGCTGCAGCGCGGCCGGGTCTTCCATCGTCGTCAGATCGCCCGGGTCGCGCTGCTCGCACACGGCCTGGATGGCGCGGCGCAGCAGCTTGCCCGAGCGGGTCTTGGGCAGCACGCTGACAAAGCGCACGCGCGCCGGCCGCGCCACTGCGCCCAGCGACTCGTCGACACGCTTCATGATCTCGCCCTCCAGCTTCAGCGCCAAGGTGGCATCGGTCAGCGCAGCGGTGTCCTTCAACACGGCAAAGGCGATGGCGACCTGGCCCTTCAGTGCGTCGGCAATGCCCACCACCGCGACCTCGGCCACATTCGGGTGCGCGGCAATGCTCTCCTCGATCTCCCTCGTGCCCAGGCGGTGGCCGGCGACATTGATCACATCGTCGGTGCGGCCGAGGATGAAGTAGTAGCCGTCCTCGTCGCGCACACCCCAGTCGAAGGTGCAATAGACCAGCTTGCCCGGCACGCTACTCCAGTAGGTGTTGACGAAGCGAGCATCGTCGCGCCAGACGGTCTGCATGCAGCCCGGCGGCAGCGGGCCTTCGATCACGACCACGCCCTTCTGGTTCGCGCCGGTGAGTTCCTCGCCGGTGCTCTCGTTGAGCAGCTTGACCTTGTAGCCGTACATCGGCACGCCGGGGCTGCCGAACTTGCTGGGCTTGCGCTCCACGCCATTGGCAATGCTCAGGATGGGCCAGCCGCTCTCGGTCTGCCAGTAGTTGTCGATGATGGGCTTGCCCAGCGCCTCGGCGATCCAGCGCGCGGTCGGTTCGTCCAGCGGCTCGCCGGCCAGGAACAGCGCGCGCAGCGAGCTGAGGTCGTAGCGGCTCAGCTGGGCCGGGTCCTGCTTCTTCAACACCCGCACGGCGGTGGGCGCACTGAACATCACCGTCACCTTGTACTTCTCGACCAGGCTCCACCACACGCCCGCATCCGGGCGCGTCGGCAGTCCCTCGTACATGATGGTGGCCATGCCTGCGATCAAGGGGCCGTAGACGATGTAGCTGTGGCCGACGACCCAACCGATGTCGCTGGTCGAAAAATAGGTCTCGCCCGCATTGCCGCAATAGATGTGCTTCATGCTGGCGGCCAGAGCCACGGCATAGCCGCCGGTGTCGCGTTGCACGCCCTTCGGTTTGCCCGTCGTGCCCGAGGTGTAGAGCGTGTAGCTGATGTGCTCGGACGGCAGCCAGACACAGGGCACCTCGGTGTGCAGATGCTGCTCGCGCAAGGGACCATAGGCCACATCTCTGCCTGGGGTCATGGTCATGGTCGCCAGGCCACGGTCCACCAGCAAGACCTGACCCGGCTTGTGGGTGGCCAGCGTGATGGCCTCGTCCAACAGGGGCTTGTAGGCGATGACCTTGCCGGCGCGGCTGCCGGCATCGGCGCTGACGATCACCGTCGGCTGGGCATCGTCGATGCGGCTGGCCAGGCTGCCGCTGGCAAAGCCGCCGAAGACCACGCTGTGGATGGCGCCGATGCGCGCACAGGCCAGCATAGCAAAGGCCGCCTCGGGAATCATCGGCATATAGATCAGCACCCGGTCGCCCTGCTGCACGCCCAGGGCCAGCAGGCAGGCGGCCATGCGCTGCACCTCGGCCTGCAACTCGCGAAAACTGTAGCAGCGCTCCTGGCCGGTCTCGGTGGAGACGAAGATCAGCGCGTTCTGGTCCGGGCGGGTCAGGACATGGCGGTCCACCGCGTTGTGGCACAGATTGGTGCGTCCGCCGACAAACCAGTTCGCAAACGGCGGCCTGCTGTAGTCGCAGACCTGCGTGAAGGGCTGCTGCCAATCGATCAGCCGAGCCTGCTCGGCCCAGAAGGCCTCGGGCTGCTCGACGGACCGCTGATAGAACTCGCTGTAAACGCTCATCTCTTGTCTCCTCGTTCGCTCGCCCCCATTTCAGTGCAGGGGTCTGACGAGAGCCTGACCCGTGTGCTTTTTCACGAGCGCAGCGGCCTTGTTCGCGGCTTGTTTGAGGCAGCGCACAGGGCCCTCGGAATTCATGGTAAACCCTTGTAAATCATTGTCTTCAAAGGGATTTTCACCTTGACAGTGGCATGGCCGCACCTCTATCCTGCGCCCCGTGCCCGTGAAATCCCGCCCCTCCCTCGCCCTGACCCCAGCGCTGCGCCGACTCGGTGCCCTGGGTCTTGTGCTGGGCGCGCTGGGCGCAACTCCAGCGGTGATGGCTCAGCAAAGCCCACCGGTCGATCCGGTGTCGCGCTTCCTGAGCGACCGCGGCATCATCAGCGCCGCCGCCGCGGAAAGCTCCACCATCTTCATCGACCGCATGCGCGACACCACCTCGGACATGGTGCTGTCGGCGATGAACTTCCTGGGTGTACCCTACCGCCGCGGCGGCAGCAGTGCGGAGGAAGGTTTTGACTGCAGCGGTTTCACCCGCCACATCTTCGAGCTGAGTCTGGGCATGGTGCTGCCGCACCGCGCCGATGATCAGGCCAAGGACAAGTCGCTGATCACGGTCAAGCGCGACGAGTTGAGGCCCGGCGACCTGGTGTTCTTCAACACCATGCGCCGCACCTTCTCGCACGTGGGCATTTACGTGGGCGAAGGCAAATTCATCCACGCCCCCCGCTCGGGCTCATCGGTGCGCGTGGAAGACATGCGCGAGGCCTACTGGAACAAGCGTTTCACCGGCGCGCGCCGCGCCACGCTGCCGGCCACGGCGCTGGACCAGGCCGCGACGGACGCGAAGCCGACCTTGCGCTGAGGCGCCGTTCTTAGCCCGGATTAAATCCGGGAGCCCCTTCGAGACCTGCCCCGGATTTCATCCGGGCTACCCAATCTTTGTAGCCCGCATGAAGCGCCAGCGCAATGCGGGGTTAGGTGTCGTTCAAGCGCCGCGCTTCAAGACCAGCGTCAGGATGTCATAGCTAGCCACCAGCTCATCGTCCTGATTGGTCACCGCCACATCCCAGGCCACCACGCCCTGCGGCTGCTGGTCGCGCTTGGTGGGCCGGTCGATCTTGCGTTTGCAGGTCAGACGGGCACGAATCGTGTCGCCGATGCCCACCGGCTTGACGAAGCGCAGCGTGTCGAGGCCATAGTTGGCAAGAACTGGCCCCTCACCCGGCGAGACGAACAGGCCGGCCGCGGCCGACAGCACGAAATAGCCGTGGGCGATGCGCTTGCCGAACTGCGTCTTCTTCGCCGCGATCTCGTCGAAGTGCATGTAGAAGAAGTCGCCCGAGATGCCGCCGAAGTTGACGATGTCGGCCTCGCTGACGGTGCGGCGGTGGGTCAGCAGCGAATCGCCGACCTGGATGTCCTCGAAGTGCTTGCGGAACGGATGGATGCCATCCTCGCGCACCGCGCCCCCGCGCTGGTACTCGCCGGTGATGGCCGTGATCATCGTCGGCGAGCCCTGCACCGCCGTACGCTGCAGATAGTGCTTGACGGCGCGCAGGCCGCCGAGCTCTTCGCCACCACCGGCGCGGCCCGGGCCGCCGTGCTTGAGCTGCGGCAATGGCGAGCCGTGGCCGGTGGACTCCTTGGCTGCGTCACGGTCCAGCACCAGGATGCGGCCGTGGTAGGCCGCTGCGGCCGGCACGATGCGCGCGGCGATCAACGGGTCATGGGTCACCAGGCTGCCGACCAGGCTGCCGCGGCCCTTGGCGGCCAGCGCGATCGCCTCATCGACATCGTCATAGGCCATCAGGGTGCTGACCGGCCCGAAGGCCTCGACGTTGTGCACATGGGCGTTGCCAAAGGCATCGCGGCACAGCACCAGCGAGGGGGCGAAGAAGGCGCCGGCAGCGACGCCCTCGCCCACCGGCGCAAAGCCATCGCGCTCGCCGAACACCAGCTCATTGCCTTCCAGCAGCAGCGCCAGGCGCTCGGCCACATCGGACTGCTGGGCCTTGGAGGCCAGCGCACCCATGCGCACGCCCTCGACCGACGGGTCGCCGACAACGATCTTGGCCAGACGCTCGCGCAGCTTGCTGGCCACTGCATCGAGCCGCGCACGCGGCACGATGGCGCGGCGTATGGCCGTGCACTTCTGGCCGGCCTTGGCCGTCATCTCCTTGGCGACTTCCTTGACGAAGAGGTCGAACTCCTCGTCGTCCGGCGTCACGTCGGGCGCCAGTATCGAGCAGTTCAGCGAGTCGGCCTCGGCATTGAAGGGCACCGAATTCTTGATCAAATTCTTGTTGGCGCGCAGCATCGCCGCCGTGTCGGCCGAGCCGGTGAAGGTCACCAGGTCCTGCTCGGTCAGTCGGTCGAGCAGGTCGCCGCTGCTGCCGACGATCAGTTGCAGGCTGCCCTCGGGCAGCAGGCCCGAGGCGTGCATCAGGCGCACGGCCGCTTCGGTCAGATAGCTGGTCGCCGTGGCCGGCTTGGCGATGCAGGGCATGCCGGCCAGAAAGGCCGGGGCGAATTTCTCCAGCAGGCCCCAGATCGGGAAATTGAAGGCATTGATGTGCACCGCCACACCACCTCGTGGCACCAGGATGTGGGTGCCGAAGAACTTGCCACCCTTGCCCAGCTGCAGCACCGGGCCCTCGTGCATCACATTGCTGGACGGCAGCTCGTTGGCGCCCATGCTGGCATAGGCGTACAGGGTGCCGGCACCGCCCTCGATGTCGATCCAGCTGTCGGCACGGGTGGCGCCGGTGTGGTGCGACACCGCATAGAGCTGCTCCTTGTGCTCCAGCAGATAGGCGCCCAGCGCGCGCAGTATGGCCGCGCGCTGCTGGAAGTGCATGGCCGTCAGCGCCTTCAGGCCGCGCGTGCGGCCGTGATGCAGCGCCTCGGCGAAGTCGAGCTCGTCGGCATGGGCCAGGGCCACGGCATGGCCGTCGATGGCGCTGTGCAGGGCCTTGCCGGCCTGTGCGCCCACCCAGCGGTCGGCGATGAAACTTTGGAGGATGGGGGTGCTGCTCATGACGGGCTCGATTGAAAAATGGGACGGCCCCGGATTGCATCCGGGCTACGGAGAGTTGGTAGCCCGGATGCAATCCGGGGCCATGCGTGAACCAGGTAGCCCGGATGCAATCCGGGGCCACCGTCAAACCAACTCAATCAGGGGATGTACTTCCAGGTACCGTTCTCGATCCTGACCATCACGCGAGCGCGCTGGTCCAGACCCAGGTGGTCATTGGGCGACATATTGAACACGCCGTGCGCGCCGGCGATGTCCTTCGAGCCTTCCAGCGCATCGCGAAGTGCGGCGCGGAAGGCCGGGGTGCCGGGCTGAGCCTTCTTCAGCGCCACGGGCACGGCGTGCTGCAGCAGCAGGCCGATGTCCCAGGCGTGGCCGCCGAAGGTGCTGACCGAACCCTTGCCGAAGGCCGCCTCGTACTTGGCGGTGTAGTCCAGTGCGCTCTTGCGCACCGGGTGGTTGGCGGGCAGCTGAGCCGCCACCAGCACCGGACCGGCCGGCAGGAAGGTGCCCTCGACGTCCTTGCCACCGACGCGCAGGAAGTCGTTATTGGCCACGCCATGGGTCTGGTAGTACTTGCCGGCGTAGCCGCGCTCCTTCAGCGTCTTCTGCGGCAGCACGGCCGGCGTACCCGAGCCACCGATCAGCACCGCATCGGGCTTGGCCGCCATCACCTTCAGCACCTGGCCGGTGACCGAGGTGTCATTGCGGTTGAAGCGCTCGTTGGCCACGACCTGCAGGCCCTTGATGCCGGCGATCTTGACGAACTCCTGGTACCAGCCCTCGCCATAGGCGTCGGCAAAGCCGATGTAGCCGGCCGTCTTCACGCCGTTGTCCACCATGTGCTGGACGATGGCCAGGGCCATCATGATGTCGTTCTGCGGCGTCTTGAAGACCCAGCGCTTCTTCGCGTCCACCGGCTCGACGATGCGCGAAGAGGCGGCGATCGACAGCATAGGCGTCTGCGCCTCGGCGACCACGTCCACCATGGCCAGCGAGTTGGGCGTGACGGTGGAGCCGATGATGACGTCGACCTTGTGCTCGGTGATCAGCTTGCGCGTGTTGGACACGGCCGCCGTGGTGTCGGACGAATCGTCCAGCACGATGTAGTTGACCTTCTGGCCACCGATGGTGGTGGGCAGCAGGGTGATGGTGTTCTTCTCGGGAATGCCCAGGGAGGCGGCGGCACCGGTGGTGGACAGGGTCACGCCCACATTGATGTCGGCTTGCACGCTCACGGTGGCGCTCAACGCAGCCAGGGCCAGCAGGTGTTTGATGAATTTCATTGTCTTCGTCTCCTTCGTGGTTTGTCGGAATCAGGGAAATCGCTCGCTTGGATCAGGCCAGTTCGGCCGTGGCCGGCTCGGCCTTCACCGCGCCTATGCCACCAAAAAACAGATCGGCCACCATCGGCGCCATCGCGTCGTAGGTCAGCTCACCCTCGGGTTTGAGCCAGGTGAACATCCAGTTGATCATGCCAAATAAAAGCATGGTCAGCGGCTTGTGCAACTGCGCGGCCAGCAATTCGGGTCGCACCGCGGCCACGGCGTTGGCAAAAGCCGTCACCACGCGGCGCTCCAGATCGAGCACACGGGTCTGGTCTTCCTCGTTCAGGAATTTCACATCCTCGGTCAGCACCCGGTGGTGATGCTGGGCCTCGGAGTACTCCCGCACAAAGCGGGTGATCAAGGCGCGCAGCCGATCCTCGGGTGAACGCGGTACGGCATCCACCTCCTCGATCAGATGGGCCAGCCGCGTCACATGGCCCTCGGCGATCAGCACCAGCAGTTCGTACTTGTCGCGCACATAGTGGTAGAGCGTGGGCTTGGACACCGCGCAGGCCTCGGCCACCTCGTTCATCGAGGTGCCCGTATAACCCTTGCGGGCAAACAGCTGGGCGGCGTGACGGACGATCTCGTCACGCTGCGATTCAAAACCGGGGGCGCGTCCGCGTGCCATCAGCGCTCGTCGTATGAAATGACGACCCTCGGCGTCAGCGGGTGGGCCTGGCAGCTGAGGATGAAGCCGGCGGCGATCTCGTGCTTCTCAAGCGCGAAGTTCTTGTCCATGCGCACCTCGCCCTCCAGCAGCTTGCAGCGGCAGGTCGAGCAGACACCGCTCTTGCACGAGAACGGCACATCCATGCCGGCGCGGGCGGCGGCGTCCAGGATGCTGGGGTCGTTCTTGCTGAACTCGATCTCGCGCGACACGCCATCGCGTATCACGACGACGCGGGCGCTCTCGGCGTCCTCGGGGCGCACCTCGTGCGGCGGCGCCTTGCCCTGCAGCATCTCCGGTGTGCCGAAGCGCTCGATGTGGATGCGCTCCTGGGCCACGCCGGCGCCCAGCAACGCGGCCTCAGCCTCGTCGTTCATCTGGTAGGGGCCGCAGATGAAGGCGTGGGCGATGCCGGCCGGCGCCACCAACGTGTTCAGGAACTCGGCTATCTTGTCGCGATTCATGATGCCGGCCATCAGCGGTGAATCGGTGGCCTCGTCGCTGAACACATGGTGCAGGCTGACGCGGGTCAGGTACTGGTTCTTCAGGTCCTCGATCTCTTCCTTGAACATCGTCGAGGCCTGGCGGCGGTTGCCGTAGATCAAGGTGAAGCGGCTGCCCGGCTCGCGCGCCAGCGTGGTCTTCATGATGGACAGTATCGGCGTGATGCCCGAGCCGCCGGCGATGCCCAGATAGTGGCGCTGGCTGGCCGGATCGATGGGCACGAAGAAGCGGCCCTGCGGCGGATAGACCTGCAAGACATCGCCGGCCTTCAGCTCGCTGTTGACCCAGTTCGAGAAGCGGCCGCCGCCAACGCGGCGCACGCCGACGCGCAGCTCGCCGTCATCGAGGCCGGCGCAGATCGAGTAGGAGCGGCGCAGGTCCTCGCCGCCCACGTCGTTGCGCAGGGTCAGGTACTGGCCCTGGGTGAACTTGAAGGCCTCGCTCAGCTCGGCGGGCACATCGAAGCTGACGATCACGGCCTCTTCGGTATCGGGGCGCACCTCACGCACGCGCAGGGGATGGAAATGCAGGCTCATGGTGGATCCTGTGGCTCTAGATCGGTTTGAAATGCTCGAACGGTTCCAGGCAGGCCAGGCAGCGGTACAGCGCCTTGCAGGGGGTGGAACCGAAGGCCGAGGTCTTCTCGGTGTTCTCGCTGCCGCAGTGCGGGCAGGCCAGGCGGGCCGATGCGCCACGACGCACGAAGCGGATCGGCTGGCCTTCCGTCAGATGGGTCAGGCCGGGTGGCACGATGCCGTAGGCCCGCAGCTTGGCCCTGCCCTCCTCGCTGATCCAGTCCGTCGTCCAGGCCGGTGCTCGTTGCATGGTGATCTGGATCTCGCCGAACGCGGCCAGGCCGGCACGCACATTGTCCTGAATCAGCTCGGTGGCCGGGCAGCCGGAATAGGTGGGCGTCAGCACCACCTCCAGGCCGCCTGCGGTCTCGCGAAGGTCGCGCACGATGCCCAGCTCGGCCAGCGAGATCACCGGCACCTCGGGGTCGGGAATCTGGCGCAGCACCTCCCAGGCCGCCTCCAGGCGGCCACAGGTATTGGCCATCGGCGTTGTCATGGCGCTTACCAAACCCCGCCGGGATAGGCGCGCTGCAGATACTGCATCTCGGCCAGCATATGGCCCATGTGCTCGCTGTGCACGCCCTGACGGCCGGCGGAGACATAGGCGCTGGGCTTGGGCTGGGCCAGGCCGGCCTCGTCAAGCACCGCGTCCATGGCCTGTTGCCACTCGGCCTTGAGCTCGCTCCAGGCCGGACCGAGGCCGCTCTGCACCGCCGCGGCATCGATCGCGTCATCGACGAACAGCTCGTTGAAGAAGGGCCACAGGGTCGCCAAGGCGGCTTCCATGCGGGCCTTCGACTCGGCCGTGCCATCGCCCAGGCGGACAACCCAGTCGGCCGCATGCTGCTGCTGGTAGCGCGCCTCCTTCACCGCCTTAGCGGCGATGGCGGCGACCTCTGCGTCGCTGGACGACTGCAGGCGCTGCCACAGCAGCTCCAGCCAGGTGGCGACGGCGAAGTTGCGCAGCTGGGTGAAGGCGAAGTCACCCGGACGGCCATCGCCATTGGGCAATTCCATCAGCACCGGGTTGTAGTAGTGCCGCTCCTCGCGCAGAAAGGCCAGCTGGTCCTCGTCATGGCCCTTGCCGTCGAGCTGGCCGACGCGGGTCAGCAGGCCGCGGGCCTGGCCCACCAGGTCCAGCGCCATATTGGTCAGCGCCAGGTCTTCTTCGAGGATGGGGCCGTGGCCGCACCACTCGCCCAGGCGCTGGGAGAGGATCAGGCAGCTGTCGGCCAGGCGCAGCAGATAGCGCACCGAGGTGGAGTCGCCGACGTGAATGGATGGAGTGCTCATCGCCCTGCCTTTACATATGGTCAACGGATTCGGGCAGCTGATAAAAGGTCGGGTGGCGGTACACCTTGTCTTCCATCGGATCGAAGTACATGCCCTTCTCGCCCGGGTCCGAGGCGACGATCTGGCTGGACAGCACGACCCAGATGCTGGTGCCTTCCTGGCGGCGGGTGTAGACATCGCGGGCCAGTTGCACGGCCATCTTGGCGTCGGCCGCGTGCAGGCTGCCGCAATGCTTGTGGTCGAGGCCGGCCTTGCTGCGCACGAACACCTCCCACAGCGGCCATTCGGTGGCGGTGGCACTGACGGTGGAAGTCGAGGCTTGCTTGTTGTCGCTCATGATCTTGATTCCTTGTCGTCGGCTCAGGCCGCCTGGGCCCGGGTTGCTTGCTTGCGGGAATGTGCGAGTGCCGCTTCGCGCACCCAGGCACCCTCGTCCCAGGCCTTGACGCGGTTGGCCAGACGCTCGCGGTTGCAGGGGCCGTCGCCACCGACGACGCGCCAGAACTCGGCCCAGTCGATGGCGCCGAAGTCATAGTGCTCGCGGGCCTCGTTCCACTTCAGGTCGGCGTCGGGCACGGTCACGCCAAGCACATCGGCCTGCGGGATGGTCGCGTCGACGAACTTCTGGCGCAGATCGTCGTTGGAGATGCGCTTGATGCCCCAGCGCATCGACTGCTCGGAGTTCGGCGAGTCCTTGTCGGCCGGTCCGAACATCATCAGCGAGGGCCACCACCAGCGATTGACAGCGTCCTGCACCATGGCCTTCTGCTCGGCCGTGCCGCTCTGCATCATCACCAGCAGGCTTTCATAGCCCTGGCGCTGGTGGAAGCTCTCCTCGCGGCAGACGCGAATCATCGCGCGGGCATAGGGGGCGAACGAGCAGCGGCACAGCGGCACCTGGTTCATGATGGCCGCGCCATCGACCAGCCAGCCGATCACGCCGATATCGGCCCAGGTCAGGGTCGGGTAGTTGAAGATCGAGCTGTACTTGGCCTTGCCTGTGTGCAGCGCGTCCAGCATCTGGTCGCGGGTCGTGCCCAGGGTCTCGGCGGCCGAGTAGAGATAGAGGCCGTGGCCGCCCTCGTCCTGCACCTTGGCCAGCAAAATCGCCTTGCGCTTGAGCGTGGGCGCGCGGGTGATCCAGTTGCCCTCGGGCAGCATGCCGACGATCTCCGAGTGCGCATGCTGGCTGATCTGCCGCACCAGCGTCTTGCGGTAGTGCTCGGGCATCCAGTCCTTGGCCTCGATGAAGTCGCCGGCGGCGATGCGGGCCTCGAAGGCCTCCTCACGCTGCGCCTCTTCGGCACTCTTCACCTTGGCGGCCACATCCTGCGGGCCTACGCTCATCGCTTGGGTGTACATCCTTGCTCTCCTTGAATGCGTAGCCCGGATGCAATCTGGGGCCACGCGAACTACCCCCGGATTGCATCCGGGCTACGGTTCATGACTTGGGTCTTTGATCGATCACGCGGCGGGCCTTGCCCACCAGCGTGCGCTCTATCGAGTCTGGCGCGCCTATCACCACGCGGGTGCTGACGCCGATCAAGGTTTTGATGCGGTGCTGCAGCGACTTGGTGATCGCGCCCACGTCGGCGCCCTGGGCGGCGGCCTGCAACTCGCAACGCACCTCGACTGCGTCGAGATGGCCGTCGCGCGAGACGACGATCTGGTACTGGCCCGACAGTGCCGGCTCCTGCAGCACCAGCTCCTCGATCTGGGTCGGGAACATGTTCACGCCGCGGATGATCAGCATGTCGTCGCTGCGGCCGACGATCTTGCCCATGCGGCGCATGCTGCGCGAGGTGGGCGGCAACAGGCGCGTCAGGTCGCGGGTGCGGTAGCGGATCACCGGCAGCGCTTCCTTGCTCAGCGACGTGAACACCAGTTCGCCCTCGGCGCCATCGGGCAGCACCTCGCCGGTCTCCGGGTCGACGATCTCGGGGTAGAAATGGTCTTCCCAGATCACCGGGCCGTCCTTGGATTCGATGCACTCATTGGCCACGCCGGGGCCCATGACCTCGGACAGGCCGTAGATGTCGACGGCATCCAGGCCGGCCTTGGTCTCGATCTCGCGGCGCATCGCCTCGGTCCAGGGCTCGGCGCCGAAGATGCCGACCTTGATCGACATCTCGCGCGGGTCCATCTTCTGGCGTTCGAACTCCTCGATGATCACCTGCATATAGCTGGGCGTGACCATGATGATGTCGGGCTTGAAGTCCTGGATCAGCTGCACCTGCTTCTCGGTCTGGCCGCCGGACATCGGAATCACCGTGCAGCCCAGCCGCTCGGCGCCGTAGTGCGCGCCCAGGCCGCCGGTGAACAGGCCATAGCCGTAGGCGATGTGGATGATGTCGCCCTTGCGGCCGCCCGAGGCGCGGATCGAGCGGGCGACAAGATTCGCCCAGGTGTCGATGTCCTTGGCGGTGTAGCCCACCACGGTCGGCTTGCCCGTCGTGCCCGACGAGGCGTGGACGCGCACCACCTGCTCGCGCGGCACGGCGAACAGGCCGAAGGGGTAGTGGTCGCGTAGGTCCTTCTTGGTCATGAAGGGAAACTTGGCCAGATCGGCCAGGGTCTTCAGATCGCTGGGGTGCACGCCCTTGGCGTCGAAGGCATTGCGGTAATGCGAGACGTTGTCGTAGGCGTGCTGCAGCGACCATTGCAGGCGCTGCAGCTGCAGCGCCTGCAGCTCGTCGCGGCTGGCGGTCTCTATCGCTTCGAGTTCGCCGGGGGCGGGTGTCTTGGCCGTCATGTCTGTTGCTCCTGTGCCTGCGCGACAAGACCGGGAACCACGGGCTTGCCCTTGATCCGGTAGCTCTTGCCGCGGAACACCGCGACCAGTTCGTCGCGCTGATTCCTGATGGTGATGTCGTAAACGCCGGTGCGGCCGGCCAGCGAAACCTCGCCGGCCACCGCGGTGAGCGTGTCTCCCTCACGGCCTGGCGCGACGATATCAATCGCGAAGCCGGAGGCCACCGTCAATTCATTGTGCGAATTGCAGGCAAAGGCAAAGGCCGAGTCGGCCAGGGTGGTGATGAAGCCGCCATGGCAGATGTCGAAGCCGTTGAGCATGTCGTCGCGCACGACCATCTTCAAGGTGGCCGTGCCCGGACCGACGGCCAGTATCTCCATGCCCATGGACTTGGAGGCACGGTCGTTGGCGAACATTGCATCGCGCACGGCTTCGGCGATCTGCTGCGGTGTGTGGGTGGCGCTCATGGGCATCAGCGGTCGGTGAAGGTCGGGGCGCGCTTTTGCAGAAAGGCCGAGGCGCCCTCCTGGTAGTCGTGCGCGAAACCCAGCTGGCGCTGCAATGCGGCCTCCTGGGCCAGGGCGGTGGGCCAGTCCATCTGCATCGCGCTGTCCAGCGCCTGGCGGGTGGCGGCCAGTGCGGCCACCGGCATCGCGGCGACGCGCTGGGCCAGCGCCTGCGCCTGCTCGGCCAGCTCGGCATCGGGCAGGCAGCGGTAAATCATGCCCAGCGCCTGGGCCTGCTCGGCGGGCAGCTTGTCGCCCAGCAGGGTCAGGGCCATCGCCTGGGCGCGGCCGACCAGGCGGGGCAGCAGCCAGGTGCCGCCGCAATCGGGCACCAGGCCTATCTTCGAGAAGGCCTGGATGAAGCTGGCCGACTGACCGGCCAGCACCAGGTCGCAACCCAGCGCGAAATTGGCGCCGGCGCCGGCCGCCACGCCGTTGACGGCGGCGATCACGGGAATGGGCATGCTGCGCACACGCAGGGCCAGCGGAATGTAGAAGCCGTCGAGCAGGGCGCCGATGTCCTTCGGCGCCGCGCCGGGCGTCAGATCGGGCTTGATCGCCGGGTCGGACAGATCCTGGCCGGCGCAGAAACCGCGGCCGGAGCCGGTGACGACGATGCAGCGCACGCTGGCATCGGCGGCAGAGGCCTCGAAGGCGACCAGCAACTCGCCCAGCATCTGCGTCGTGAAGCTGTTCAGCGCGGCCGGCCGATTGAGGGTGAAGGTGCACACGGCGCCTTCCTGGGACAGCAGAACCTGGGACTCTTGCATGGACTTCCTCGCGTCTGTGACGATGCAGGTCAAACAAAACACTCTTGACCGACCGGTCGGTAGATCGTAAGGTGCTTGACCCGTTGACGCAAGTCAAATAATCCTAGGGTTACTACCTGGTTACGAGATTCAGCCGGAGTTCGCCATGCCTTGTTACGCCATCGACGGGGTAATTCCCGTCGTCCACCCCAGCGCCTTCGTCCACCCGACCGCGGTGCTGATCGGCGATGTGATCGTAGGTCCCGACTGCTATATCGGCCCGGCCGCAAGCCTGCGCGGCGACTTCGGCCGCATCGTGCTTCAGCAGGGCGTCAATGTGCAGGACACCTGCGTCGTGCACGGTTTTCCGGGCTCGGAGACGGTAATCGAAACGAATGGCCACATCGGCCACGGCGCGGTGCTGCATGGCTGCGTGGTGCGCCATGACGCGCTGGTGGGCATGAACGCGGTGGTCATGGACGAGGCCGAGGTCGGCGCCTACAGCATCGTCGCCGCCTGCGCCTTTGTGCGTGCCGGGCTGAAGCTGCCCGAGAAGTCGCTGATCGCCGGCCTGCCGGCCAAGGTGATGCGCGAACTCAGTGAGGACGAGATCCGCTGGAAGGCCGAGGGCACCCGCACCTACCAGGTGCTGAGCCAGCGCTGCCATGCCTCGCTGGTCGAGGTGGCACCGCTGACCGAGGTCGAGGCGGACCGGCCGCGGCTGGAGGTCGATGGCCCGCAGACCCTGATCGCGGCCAAGCGAGGCGGCTGACACAAGTGAGCCACTGAACCTCGACGGCCAGGGCTAGACTGAGCGCCCGTTCGGCAAGCCGAGGTCCCCCGTGCTCAAAACCTGGTTCCACCGTCTGGTGCTGACGCGCCGCTGGGCCACCTTCGTCGCCATGGGCCTGAGCTTCTTTGCCTTTGGCGCGGGTTCATTGAATCTGTTCTATCTGCTCAAGGCCAACACGGGCCTGCTGGCCGAGCATGGCTGGGAAGCCGTTGCAGATGGCGGCCTGCAGCAGCTGCTGGAGCTGTTGCTGACCGGTTATCTGAGCCTCGCCGCCTATCTGGTATTTAAGGTCTGCGAGTACAGCCTGGTCCATGCGCTGGCCGACGCCGCCGGCCACAAGCCGAAAACGGCCGAGCCCGCAGCGGACGACAGCCATAACCGTTAGCCGCCAGCCACCTTAGCGGGGCGGTCACACGCGAAACATCGAATTCGACTAATCTTCACGTCTACCCAGAAACGTGCGCCACCCACCCAGAGCGCCCGCCATCATCGAGACAAGCTAGGACAGCGATTGAACGACCTTTTGAAGCGAGGCCTGAGCCTGCTCTCCTCCCCCGCCCACCGCGCCCTGCTGTCTCAGGGGCTGCGCGGCATCGAGCGTGAAACCCTGCGGGTTGACAGGCACGCCCAGCTGGCGCTGACGCCCCATCCGCTGGGTCTCGGTTCGGCGCTGACGAATCCGCAGATCACGACCGACTACTCCGAGTCGCTGCTCGAGTTCATCACCCCGGCCGAGCCCGACATCGCCACCGCGCTGCAGGAGCTGGACCAGATCCACCGCTTTGCCTACACGCAGCTCGACCAGGCCCAGGGCCCCGAGCTGCTGTGGAGCCAGTCCATGCCCTGCCATCTGCCAGGCGAGGCCGACATCCCCATTGCCTGGTACGGCCGCTCGCACATCGGCATGCTCAAGCACGTGTACCGGCGCGGCCTGGCGCTGCGCTATGGCAAGACCATGCAGTGCATCGCCGGCATCCACTACAACTATTCGCTCAATGAAGGCATCTGGCCGCTGCTGCAGCAGGCCGAGGACGAACCGGCCCGCTCGCTATCGGCCCGGGACTACCAATCCGAGCGCTATATCGCGCTGATACGCAACTTCCACCGCTACAGCTGGCTCTTGATGTATCTGTTCGGCGCCTCGCCGGCGCTGAGCTCGCACTTTCTGCGCGGCCGCATCCACAAGCTGGAGACGCTGTCGGATGACACCCTCTACCTGCCCTGGGCCACCAGCCTGCGCATGAGCGATCTGGGCTACCAGAACGACGCCCAGGCCGACCTGATGCCGCCCTACAACTCGGTGCAGGGTTATATGCGCGGCCTGGCCCGCGCCGTGCGGCTGCCCCATGCGCCCTATGAGGCCATAGGTCTGAAGCGCGACGGCGAATGGGTGCAGATCAACACCAATGTGCTGCAGATCGAGAACGAGTACTACGCCACCATCCGCCCCAAGCGCGTGATACGCCCCGGCGAACGCCCGCTGGAGGCACTGTGTGCCCGCGGCGTGCAATACGTCGAGGTGCGCTGCATGGACGTGGATCCCTTCGAGCCGGTGGGCATCAGCCTGGAGACCTCGCGTTTTCTGGACGCCTTCCTGCTGTTCTGCACCCTGGCCGACAGCCCGCCCGAGCTGGAGGCGAGCGACAACGCGCAGAACTTCGCTCGCACCGTCAAGCAGGGCCGCCGCCCGGGCCTGACCCTGCAGCGCATGGGCAAGCCGGTGGAGCTGCAGGCCTGGGGCCTGGAGCTGCTGGACCAGATCGGCGAGGTTGCCGCCCTGCTCGACGCCGAACGCGGCGACCAGCAGCATGCCCAGAGCCTGGCCACCCAGCGCGCCAAGCTGCAGAACCCGGCGCTGACGCCCTCAGCCCGCGTGCTGGCGGCGCTGCAACAGCATGGCAACTCGTTCGAGGCCTTTTCGCTGGCCCAGTCGCTGGCCCATGCGCAGAACTTCCGCTCCCGCCCCCTGAGCGCCGAGGAAACCGCCCATTTCGAGGCCATGGCGCGCCAGTCGCTGGCCGAGCAGGAGCAGATGGAAACGAGCCAGACCGGCAGCTTCGACGACTTCATCGAGGACTACCGCTCCAGAACCCCCTGGCAACTTTGCGATTTCGCGCAGTAAGGGTGCGAGGGCGCGGCACAATGCGCGTATGACAGACCAAGTCATCTCCATTGCCGATCTGCGCTATGCCGCACGGGTGCCTAGCATCCCTGCGCAGCCGCAGGCGCCCACCGGCCTGCTGTCCGACGCCTTGGGCCGGCCGCTGCGCGACCTGCGCATCTCGGTCACCGACCGCTGCAACTTCCGCTGCAGCTATTGCATGCCCAAGGAGGTGTTCGGCAAGGACTACAAGTTCCTGCCCAGCACCTCGTTGCTGAGCTTCGAGGAAATCACCCGCGTGACGAAGCTGTTCGTCGCCCACGGCGTGCAAAAGCTCAGGCTCACCGGGGGCGAGCCGCTGCTGCGCCGCCATATCGAGAACCTGATCGAAATGCTGAGCCAGCTGCGCACGCCCGACGGCGACGCGCTGGACCTGACGCTCACCACCAATGGCTCGCTGTTGACCCGCAAGGCGCAAAGCCTGAAGGAGGCTGGCCTGCAGCGCGTGACGGTGAGCCTGGACGCGCTGGACGACACCATCTTCAAGCGCATGAACGACGCCGACTTCCCGGTGAGCGATGTGCTGGATGGCATTGAAGCCGCCCAGGCCGCGGGCCTGGCGCCGATCAAGGTCAATATGGTCGTCAAGCGTGGCACCAACGACGACCAGATCCTGCCCATGGCCCGGCACTTTCTGGGCAGCGGCGTGGTGCTGCGCTTCATCGAATACATGGACGTCGGCGCCAGCAATGGCTGGCGCATGGACGAGGTGCTGCCCTCCAGCCAGGTGCTGGATCTGCTGCGCACGGAGTTCACGGTCGAGGCGCTGGAGCCCAGCGCACCCGGCGAAACCGCGCAGCGCTGGCGCTATGCCGGCGGGGGCAGCAGCGGCGAGATCGGACTGATCTCCAGCGTCACCCAGGCCTTCTGCGGCGACTGCAACCGCGCCCGCCTGTCCACCGAGGGCAAGCTGTTCATGTGCCTGTTCGCGACCCAGGGCCACGACCTGCGCAGCCTGCTGCGCGGCCCCTACAGCGACGCGCAGATCGCCGGTGCTCTTGGCCAGGTCTGGGCCGGCCGCAGCGACCGCTACTCCCAGCTGCGCAGCGCCCTGCCCGCCGAGGCGGGCCAAGCGAGCGGCGAGCGCCGCGTCGAAATGCATTACATAGGTGGTTGACTCGATGCGAGCAGAAGACATCACGGGTTTGATCTTGGCCGGAGGCCGCGGCAGCCGCATGGGCGGCGTGGACAAGGGCATGCAGATGCTCAAGGGCCACACCCTGGTGCAGCACACGATGAGCCGGCTGGGCCCGCAGGTGGGCAGCATGCTGATCAATGCCAACCGCCACCTGACCGAATACGCCGCCCTGGGCCTGCCGGTGGTGACCGACACGCAGGCCGACTTCTCCGGCCCGTTGGCCGGCTTCATGGCCGGCATGCGCGCCTGCCAGACGCCCTGGATGCTGACCGTGCCCTGCGACAGCCCCCTGTTCCCGCTGGACCTCGCCGAGCGCCTGGGCCAGGCCATCGAGGCCGAGCAAGCCGACCTGGCCGCCCCGGTGACCCTGGAAGACGGCCATGCCCGCGTGCAGCCGGTGTTCTGCCTGCTGCGCACCTCGCTGCAACCCAGCCTGGCCAAGTACATGGCCGAGGGCGGCCGCAAGATCGAGCACTGGCTGCAGCAGCACAGGCATGCGCTGGTGCAGTTCCACGCGCCGGCCGACTCCAAAGCATTCTTCAATGCCAACACCCTGGCCGAGCTGAAAACGCTGGAACCATGATAGCCACCTTCGAGATCCACGCCCTCAAGCCCGAGGATCTGCCGGCCTACAAGGCCCTGCGCGACCTGATGCTGACGGCACATGAGGACGCCTTCACCTCGGATGCCGCCGGCGAGTCGACCCGCAGCGCCGCCAGCTACCGCTTTCGCCTGCCCCAGGCCAATGGCAACGGCACCCTGTTCACACTGTGCGCCTGGGTCGGTGCGGAGATGGTGGGCGCCATCACCTGCGAGCGCGACGACCGCGCCAAGGTGGCTCATATCGGCCACATCGTCGGCATGATGGTGCGCGACGATATGCAGGGCCAGGGCCTGGGCAATGCGCTGCTGAAGACCGCCCTCAGTCTGGCCCGCGCCGATGGCCGCCTCGAACAGCTGATACTGACCGTGACCGCCAGCAACCATGGCGCGGTGCGCCTCTATGCCCGCGTCGGCTTCGTGCGCTACGGCACCCTGCCCCGCGCCATCAAGCTGCCCGTGCCGCCGGGCGAAAGCGGCCACCCGGTGTATCTGGACAAAGACCTGATGGTCTGCCCGCTGCGATGAGTGCAGGTTCAAGCCCCTTGCAGTCCCTGCAAGACATCGCCTCCTGCGTCGCCGGCTACGACCCGCAATCCCTGCCTGTCGCCCAGGCCCAGGAGTTCATCGCCCGTCTGGTGCCCAAGGTCACCGCGCGCGAGCAGTTGCCGATACGCTCGGCCCTGGGCCGCGTGCTGGCCCAGGACATCGTCTCGACGATCAATGTGCCCGCCCACGACAACTCGGCGATGGACGGCTACGCGCTGCGCGGCTTCGAACTGGCGGCCGAGGGGCCCACCCGCTTGAAGATTGCCGGCACCGGCTTTGCCGGACAGAACTACGAGGGCGAGGTGCCCATCGGCCACTGCGTGCGCATCATGACCGGCGCCGTCATGCCCGCCGGCCTGGACACCGTCGTGCCGCAGGAGTTCACGCAGGTCGAGGGTGACGAGGTGCTGGTGCCGGCCGATATCGTCAGGCCCGGCGACAACCGGCGCCTGGCCGGTGAAGACCTGGCCCTGGGCGAGGTGGCCCTGGCCGCCGGCCGCGTGCTGCGTCCGGCCGACATCGGCATGCTGGCCTCGCTGGGCCTGCCCGAGGTGGCCGTGCTGCGCCGGCTGCGCGTGGCCTTCTTCTCCACCGGCGACGAGCTGCGCTCGGTCGGTGAGGCACTGCCCGCCGGCTGCGTCTATGACAGCAACCGCTACACGCTGTGGGCGATGCTGCAGCGTCTCGGCGTCGAGGTGCTGGACATGGGCGTCGTGCGCGACGACCCGGTGGCCCTGGCCGAGGCCTTCCGGGAAGCCGCAGCCAGCGCCGATGCCGTGATCACCTCGGGCGGCGTCAGCGTCGGCGAGGCCGACCACACCAAGCAGGTGATGGCCGAGATGGGCGAGGTGCTGTTCTGGCGCATCGCCATGCGCCCCGGCCGGCCCATGGCCATTGGCCGTATTGCCGCCGCGGGAGACACGGCGCATCAGGCCATACTGTTCGGTCTGCCCGGCAATCCGGTGGCGGTGATGGTGACCTTCTATGCCTTCGTCCGCGAGGCCCTGCTGGCGATGAGCGGCGCCATCACCAGCCCCCTGCCCCTGCTGCGCGTGCCCTGCCTCAGCGCGATGCGCAAGAAGCCCGGCCGCACCGAGTACCAGCGCGGCATCCTGAGCCGCCGCCACGACGGCCACTGGCAGGTGGCCGTCACCGGCACCCAGGGCTCGGGCATTCTGCGCAGCATGAGCGAGGCCAACTGCCTGGTGGTGCTGCAGCACGATCAGGGCCATGTGATGGCCGGCGACCTGGTCGAGGTCTTGAGCTTCGACGGGCTGGTTTGAGCCGCGCAGCGATGCAGATCAGTGCGAGTGCGATCCGGCTTGAGGCCTTGGGTGGCAACGTCAGCTTGCGTCCCGCCCTGCTGGCCGATGCCCCCGCCGTGGCCGAGTTGCTGCTGCTCAGCCGCAAGACCTTTCTGCCCTATCTGCGCCAGGTGCACAGCGATGCCGACGTGCAGCAATGGGTGGCAGGAACGCTGATCCCGAGCGGGGGCGTCAGCGTTGCGCTAAGCGACCACGACACGATGCTAGCCGTGCTGGCCTTGTCCCGTGACGAGGCCGGCCTGGGCTGGATCGACCAGCTCTATCTGCACCCCGACGCCATCCTGCGCGGCCTCGGCTCGGTGCTGCTGACCGAGGCAATGCGACTGCTGGGCCCGACCATCCGCCTCTACACCTTCCAGCTCAACACAGGTGCCAGACGCTTCTACCAGCGACACGGCTTCGAGGCCATCGCGCTCACCGATGGCCAGGGCAACGAGGAGCGCTGCCCGGACGTGCTGTTCGAGTGGCGCGGCGTGGCCCCGGATTGCATCCAGACTACTGAGCTTCCGTAGCCCGGATGCAATCCGGGGCCACCGTTGCGATGCTCCCCTTCCCCCAGCCTTCCGGTGCCCTGCTGCTCCCCGGTCTTGTGCCCCAGAAGACATGCGCCCACTGGCTGACCCTGATCGAGCAACGCTACGCCAGGCTGGACGCCCAGGCCCTCGCCGCCAGCGGCGACTACTCCCCCCACAGCTCGTCCCTGCGCCTGCGCGCACTGCCTCAGATCTCCGTCGGCGAAGTCTGGGCCGAGCTGCGCCGCAATCCCGAATTCCTCTCCACCGTCCGCCACGTCCTGGGCCCGCGCATCCGCTGCGCCGTCGATGAATGCTGGATACGCCGGCAGTACGCGCCAGGTCGCTACCCGCCACTGCACGCGGCGCACAGCTGGCATCAGGATGGGGCTCTGGGATTCGACTTTCTGGCGCTGGGCCAACGGCCGGCACCGGCCGACGCACTGCTGGAGATGCTGACTTGTTGGGTGCCCCTGATGGATTGCGGCGTTAACGCGCCGGGCATGGAGTTGATTGATTGCAGGCAAGAGTCGTTGCTGGCGCCGACGGAGTTGACGAAAGAATGCCTGGAGGCGCGTTTTGCCGAGCACAAGTTCTGGCGTCCGGCGATGGGGCCTGGCGATGCGCTGCTCTTCTGCGGCGATCTGCTGCATCGGACCCATGCCGCAACGCACATGAATCTTGACCGACTCAGCCTCGAGCTGCGTTTCGTCTGCGCCGACCGACTGTTTCCCGGGCGGGTTTCCACCCGACTCCTGCCCATCGAATCACCGCACGCTGAATCGACGTAGGCAGCGCGGCCCGACCCACGGCCTGCACCCTCGGGCGCAAGATCAGAGCCGCATCAAGCAATGCTTTTTGGCGCCGTCCCAACACCGCAGTCGCTGGCATAGCGGCGACCCGCAAGACTCACGAGAACCCTCACTCGCGTAAACCATTGTTGCCATCAAACGCCTTGTAACAATAAACTTGACGCAATAAGAACCGCCGACAGGCCGCTACGGCCTGCTTGAGCCAGGGGAGGAAATCATGCTGTCAATTGCCACCGGCCCGATCAGGGCCGCGAGCCCTGCCGTGCCGCATTTGCGACCCACCGCCACGCCCGCAAACCGACGCCGCTTCAGCTGATCGCAGCAGGATCGTCGCCGTTGTTCAAGCGTCGCTGAAGGCAAGGTGCATTCGCGCCGTTTGCACAACTTTGCCCCACCAAAGCACACCACAGGAAACGCCCTAACGAACAAAAAGCGCGGACGAAGAACCTTTTTAACCCCAACACCGGAACACTCATGAAAAAAATAGTACTCGCCATTTGCACCCCGATCATCTTCACGGGCTGCGCCTCCGTCATGAACGATTCTTCGCACCCGATGAAAGTCGAGACGAAGACCGCCGACGGCCAGCTCGTCGCTGGCGCCGAATGCAAGCTCACCAATGACTACGGCAGCATCACCGTCAAGTCCGGTGACACAACTCAGGTGCGCCGCTCCAGCAAGGACCTGGACATCACCTGCGTGCAGCCGCAGAACCCCGAGGCCAAGGCGCGCGCCATATCGCGCGCCAACAGCGGCATGTGGGGCAACATCATCATCGGCGGCGGCATCGGCGCCATCATCGACCACAACAAGGGCACCGCCTACACGTACCCGACTTGGGTACAGCTGGTGTACGGCAAGACCCTGGTGTTTGACCGCACCTCCGAAAAGGAAGGCCAACCCGCGCTGGGCCTGGAGCCGACCAAGACAAACTGAACCCGGCACTCGCCTGAGCCGTGCAATAGCCTAGTCTCGGCCCGACGGGGGCCAGCCCGCACAACAACGGGAGCCCCTGTGCCAAAGAACAAAGGCCTGCCGTACCCGCTTGCTGCCATCGCGCTGCTGGTGGTGCCGCTGCTGCTCCAGCAGCTGGGCAACGGCCCGGTACGCATCGTCGACCAGGCCCTGCTATAAGTACTGGTGGCGCTGGGCATGAATATCGTGGTCGGCTATGCCGGCCTGCTCGACCTGGGCTATGTGGCCTGTGGTCGGACAGGCTGCCGGTGTCAACCTCAAGGTCCTCAGAATGGACGGGGCGAGTACCCCAACGAAGAGCAAAGCTTCGACGAAGCGCTGCTGGTCATCGAAGGCCAGATGAACATGGACACCTCCGCCAAGCCGACTGCAGCAGCACAGGATGAACTCGCCACACTCGATGCCCTGCTGGCCCACCGGCAGAGCGACTGGTGGGACCAGTTCTATGCCAACCGTGCCAAGCCGGTGCCCTTCTTCGGCCCCGAGCCGGACGAATGCCTGTCCGGCTGGCTGGCAGACGGCATCGTGCCGCGGGCGGGCGCCGCGCTGGACATCGGCTGCGGCAATGGCCGCAATGCCGTTTTGCTGGCCCGCTCCGGATTCACGGTCGAGGGCATCGACTACTCGCAAGCGGCGATCGAGTGGGCCGGGCAGCGCGTACGTGAGGCCGGTGTCACCCTGAGCCTGCGCCATGCCTCGGTGTTCGACTTCGAAGTAGCGCCTGGCAGCTATGACCTGATCTATGACTCGGGCTGCTTTCACCACATGCCGCCGCATCGACGCGATGGCTATGTCCGCCTGGTCGCAGCCGCGCTGAAGCCGGGGGCCTGGTTCGGCATGGTCTGCTTCAGGCCCGAGGGCGGCAGCGGACTGTCTGACGACGAGGTCTACGAACGCGGCACACTGGGCGGCGGGCTGGGCTACTCCGAGGCCCGGCTGCGCGAGGTCTGGGGCGACCTGTTCAAGATCCACGAACTGCGGCCGATGCGGTCGCAGCCAGCCGGCAGCGGGCTGTTCGGCGAAGCCTTTCTTTGGGCGCTGCTGGCGCAGAAAAGGCGCTGAGGCGCCGGATCCGCCGCAAGCTGCGACACAGGCCAAGGACAACACAATGGTCGAACCGGAGTTCATCGCCGCCAGCGTGCACACGCATCGCGAGGCGCTGATCGCGCTCAATGTCGAGTATGTGGACTGGGTCTTTGGCGAGGTCGAGGCCCTGTTCGACCTGGCCAGGAATCAGCTCGCCGGCATGGGCGGGCTGCGCCGGCTTGGGCCCGGCGTGGCCGAGCTCAAGCGGCTCTACATCCGCCCGCAGTTCCGCGGACAAGGACTGGGGGAGTTGCTGCTTCGGCGCGTGCTGGGCGACGCCAGGGCCTTCGGCTATGAGCGCGCCTGCCTGGACACGGCCCTGTTCATGAGGTCAGCCCACCGTCTCTACGAAAACCATGGCTTCGTGGATTGCCCGGCCTATGCGGGCACGGAGGTGCCGCCGGCGTTCCAGGCGCGCTGGCGCTTCATGACTCGCGCGCTGTAAGCGAGGTCGGTCTCGGCCGAGCAGCCGCTGGCTGTGCCCGCATCCCGCAGGTGCGCGACAATGGCCTGCCATGAGGCGTCAACTCCCTGAGATCGTTATGCCCGCCACCTGCTCCGTCACCGCCGTCGAGATCCCGCTCCGGGCCAGCATCGTCGGTCTGTACCCGGTGACGCACCTCGCCGACGCCTATGCGGTCACCCTGCCCGCCGGGGCCTCGACCCATCCTGAGCAGCTGGCGCGTTTCATCTTCTCGCAACAACCTCGCTGGGTGGACGGCCTGATGGCGATCCGCGATGCGGTGGTCGGCCTGTTCGGTTTGAAGACCGCAAATCAATTGACAATGGCGGATGGCCAGCGAGTGGGCATCTTCAAGATCTACAGCAGCCTGGCGCAGGAGGTGGTGCTGGGCGAGGACGACCGGCATCTCGACTTCCGCCTCTCGCTGCTGTGCGCGCCTGCGGGCTCACCTGGCGAGCAAAGCCTGGTGCTCTCCACGGTTGTGCACTGCCACAACCTGTTGGGCCGCAGCTATATTCTGCTGATCGCGCCTTTTCATCGGCTGATCGTGCGCAGCAGCCTGAGGCGGGCCGCGCGCATAGGCTGGCCACCAAGCGCCCATTGAACTGGAGGAGTCCCCGTGAAGACTGCCCCTTTGCGCCACCTCGGCTCGCCCGTCACCAGAAGCGAGCTGGGCTGGACCGTGATGCGTCTGACCCTGGCCGGCCTGATCGCAGCCCATGGCTGGGCGCGCTTTCTCGACGGCGGGATGGAGCCCTTTGGCGCCTGGCTGCTCAGCCAGGGCCTGCCCATGGGCCTGGCGATTGCCATGGCGGTGACGGCGGTCGAGATACTGGGCACACCCTTGCTGGCCCTGGGTCGCCTGGTCACCCCACTGACGCTGCTCTATTCGCTGATCTATCTGGTGGGCATCGCCATGGTCCATGCCAAGGCGGGCTGGTTCGTCGTCGGCAAGGGCCGCAACGGGGCCGAGTACAGCGTGCTGCTGATCATCTGCCTGCTGTGCGTGGGATTGCAGCACGCAGGCAAGCGTAGCGCTGCGCAATCGTCATCCAGGGGTCACCCATGACTGCCTCCAGCGGATCCGTCAGTCTGCGTGAAATTACCGCCGACACGGTGAGAGCCATCATCGCCCTGTCGGTGACCGACAGCCAGAAGGGCTTTGTCGCTCCCAATGCCACGTCCTTGGCCCAGGCACTGTTTGCACCCGAGGCGTGGTACCGGGCGATCTATCTCGGCGAGGAGCCGGTGGGCTTCGTGATGCTGGAAGACCAGTCGCTTCGCCCGGAGCCGCCGCTGCAGCCCGAGATCGGCGTCTGGCGCCTGATGATAGATGCCCGTTTCCAGGGCCGGGGCATAGGCCGCAAGGCCCTGCAACTGGTCATCGCGCACGCACGGGCCAAGGGCCTGTTCAAGACGCTGGCCCTGTCCTACGTCCCCGGCCCGGGCTGCCCCGAGCCCTTCTATCTGGGCCTCGGCTTCCGGCACACCGGGCGCATGGACGGGAACGAGGTGGTGCTTGAGATCCCGCTTGACTCGAATACGCCTATCGCTGGCAAGGAAGATAGGCCGTGAGGCCCGCAATGAGGCGCCAAGCCGCCCTTGCAGCGCTGCTGCTGGCTGCGCTGAGCCTGGTCTGCAGCGGCTTGGCCTGGGCGCAGACCGCAGCATCCTCAGCAGCTGCCGCGCCGGCCTTGAATCTCTACGCGGTGGAGATCAAGACCGGACCTGGTTGGGACGCCGCCAAGCCCCCGCAGGAGCAGCTCCATTTTCGCGAGCATTCGGCCAATCTGAAGCGGCTGAGAGATGCTGGCCAGTTAGTGCTGGGCGCCCGCTATGCTGATAAGGGTCTGGTCGTGCTGCAGGCCGTCAGCGCGGAGGAGGCCCACGCCATGATGCAGCAGGACCCGGCCATCCAGGGCCAGGTCTTCACCTACGCATTGCATGACTTCAATGTTTTTTATGGCGGCGCCGTGCAGGCGAAGCGCCGCAGCCCGTAAGGCGACAGGAATGATGAAGACCGAACCCCGACAAGCGCTGCGCAGCGACATCCCCGGCATGCACCGCGTGCGCCTGGCTGTGCGTGAGAACCCGCTCACCTCCAACGTCATCCGCGAAGAGCACTACGTGCCCGAGATCGAGCTCAGCGGCCGCGGCTGGGTGATCGAGGAGGCCGGCGAGATCGTCGCCTTCGCGGTCGGCAATCTGCACAAGCGCAATATCTGGGCGCTGTTCGTCGCGCCCGGCCATGAGCGCAAGGGCTATGGGCGCAGGCTGCACGATGTGATGGTGCAGTGGCTGTTCGACCAGGGCCTGGACAGTCTGTGGCTGAGCACCGGCGCAGGCACCCGAGCGCAGGGTTTCTACGAGGCCGCCGGCTGGAACTTCAATCGTCAACTTGACGATGGCGAGCGTTTCTATGAGTTGCGTCGCGACACCGCGGCGCGGCTGTCAACCGACGACTCAAACCCACAGGGAGCACGACCATGAAACTGGGCTACACCATCATCTACGTGCCGTCGGTCGCCGACTCGCTGGCCTTCTTCACCCGGGCCTTCGGTCTGGAACAACGGTTTCTGCATGAGTCGGGCACCTACGGCGAGCTGAATACCGGCGAGACCACGCTGTCGTTCGCCGCCCATGAGTTGGGCGACATGAACTTCCCCGGCGGCCATGTGCGCGCCAGCGACTCGGCCCGGCCGCTGGGCATGGAGATCGCGCTGGTGACCGACGATGTGCCCGCCGCACACGCTCGAGCCATCGAACAAGGTGCCACCGAGCTGGCCGCACCCAGCGCCAAGCCCTGGGGCCAGGTCGTGTCCTATGTACGGGCTCCGGATGGCACGCTGGTGGAGCTGTGCACACCGATCGCCGCCTGACCATGACCATACGCATCGTCAGGCTCGGCAGCCCACGCAGCGCCGATGAGGGCCCGCGCATCGGCACCGTGCGCCGCCCGCCGCGCGGCGTGCCCAAGGCGGAGTTCGCCGCACAGAACTGGTACGACGTCTGGTACCCGAATCTCGCCCCGAGCGCGGAGACGATGAAGCTGGGCCAGGAGGCCCAGACGCCGGCGCAATGGGCCCAGTTCGTCAAGAGGTACCGCGCCGAGATGGCCACGCCCGAGGCCGGCCACTCGTTGGCCCTGCTGGCCACGCTGTCGCAGGGCACGAATTTCTCGGTCGGCTGCTACTGCGCCGACGAGGCCCATTGCCACCGCTCGGTGCTGCGCCAGCTGTTGGCCGACAAAGGCGCCAGGATCGATCCGGACTGACTCTCACGGAGCCCCAATGCCCACACCGCAAACCCTTGAGCGCTTCATCACCCGTGTCGAGGAAGGCGCCCACGTCGAGGCGATTCTGGAGTTCTATACCGAACAGGCCTCGATGCAGGAGAACATGGGCGCACCCAGGGTGGGCCGGGAGCTGCTGGCCGAGGGCGAACGCAAGGTGCTGGCCAAGACGAAGGCGGTGCACTCGCAATGCGTGCGGCCTGTCTTCCAGCACGGCGACAAGGTCGTCATACGCTGGATCTTCCGCTTCGAGCGCCTGGACGGCACGGTCATGCAGATGGAGGAACTGGCCTACCAGCGCTGGGACGGTGAGCGCATCGCCGAGGAGCAGTTTTTCTATGATCCGGCACAGCTGGCCTCTCGGCCCGCCTGAGTACCCCCGGACATCCGCCATCATGACCAAGCCCCCACCTGAGCAGCTGCCGCAATTCGCGCCCGCCGAGGCCGGCGACTTTGAGGCGCTGCTGACCCTGCGCATCGCCGCCATGCGCGAGAGCCTGGAGCGCATCGGCCGCTTCGACCCGGCGCGGGCCCGCGAGCGCTTTGCCACCGGCTTTGCGCCGGAGCACACAAGGCACATTCTTGTGAATGGCGAGCGTGTCGGCTTCGTGGTCGTCAAGCCGCAGCAGGGTGCACTGCTGCTTGACCATCTCTACATCGCACCAGGTGCGCAAGGCCAGGGCGTTGGCGCCGCCGTGTTGCTTGAGGTGTTCGCCCAAGCCGATGCCGCCGCTTTGCCGGTGCGCGTCGGTGCGCTGCGCGACAGCGATTCGAACCGCTTCTACCTGCGCCACGGTTTCGAGCTGGTCGAGCGAGCGGAGTTTGACAACTACTACCTGCGCCCTGCTCGAACCTAGCCCCGGATTGCATCCGGGCTACATCGGGTTCCGTAGCCCGGATGCAATCCGGGATCCGTCCACCATCAGGCGTGAGCCGCCGCCGTGGTGATCTCGCCCGGAACGCGCTTGCGCGCCAGCAGGCTGTACATGGTCGGCACGACGAACAGCGTCAGCACCGTGCCCAGCGACATGCCGCCCACGATCACCCAGCCGATCTGCTGGCGGCTCTCGGCCCCTGCGCCGGAGGCCAGGGCCAGGGGCAAGGCGCCCAGCACCATGGCGCCGGTGGTCATCAGGATGGGCCGCAGGCGCAGCGCACTGGCCTCTATCACCGCGTCCAGCGTGTCCTTGCCCGCCTGGCGCAGCTGGTTGCTGAACTCGACGATCAGAATGCCGTGCTTGGTGATCAGGCCCACCAGGGTGATCAGGCCGATCTGCGAATAGACGTTGAGCGTGCCGCCCGTCAACTGCATCGCGCCCAGTGCGCCGACCATGGACAGCGGCACAGCCGTCATGATGATCAGCGGATCGACAAAGCTCTCGAACTGCGCTGCCAGCACCAGGAAGATGAACAAGCCGGCCAGCACGAACACCAGGCCCAGCGCACCGCTGCTGGACTTGAACTCGCGCGACACGCCGTTCAGCTCGGTCGCATAGCCCACCGGCAGCACCCGGCGCGAGGCCTCGTCCATGAACTGCAGGGCCTCGCCAAGCGAATAACCCGGGGCCAGGCTGGAGGTGATGGAGACCGAGCGGCGCTGGTTGAAGTGGTTCAGCTCGCGCGGGCTCACCGCCTCGCGCACCTTGACCAGGCTGGACAGCGGCAGCATGGTGTCGCCACGGCCGCGCACGAACAGCTTCTCGATGTGCTCGGGCGTGGTGCGGCCGCTGCCCTCGGTCTGCACCAGCACGTCGTACTGATCCGCGTCACGCTTGTAGCGGGTCACGGCGCGGCCGCCGAGCATCGACTCCACCGTGCGGGCGATCTGATCCACGCTGACGCCGAGGTCGGCCGCACGCTCGCGGTCCACCTCCAGAAAGACCTCGGGCTTGTTCAGTCGCAGGTCGTTGTCGGGCTGCACAAAGCCGGGGTTCTTGGCCATCTCGGCCATCATCTGCTGCGTCACATTGGCCAGATTCGCATAGCTGTCGCTGGTGACGATGACGAAATTGATCGGTCGCTCGCGGAAGCCCTGGCCCAGGCTGGGCGGCGTGATAGGGAAGGCGCTCACCCCGGGCAGCAGGCTGACCTGCGGCTGCAGCGCACGGGCCAGCTCCTGAGTGCTGCGGCTGCGCTCGGTCCAGTCCACCGCGCGCAGGATGGCCGTGCCCTGCGACACGATGCCGCCGCCGGCAAACAGGAACACGCGGTCGAACTCGGGATAGCCCGAGGCAATGCGGTCGATCGCATCCAGGTAGCGGGCGGTGAAGTCCAGGGTCGCGCCATCGGGCGCGCTGATCGGCATGATGATGACGCCGCGGTCCTCCATCGGTGCCAGTTCCGACTTGGCGCTGCTGAACAGCCACCAGCTGCCGGCCCCCGAGGCCAGCATCACCGCCACCACCATCCAGCGCTGGCGCAGGGCGAAGCGCAGCGCGCCGGTGTAGCGCTCGGTGATCCAGACCAGCACCCGCTCCATGCCACGGTCAAAGCGACCGGGCTTGGCGTTGTGGCGCAGCAGCTTGCTGCACATCATTGGCGTGAGTGTCAGGGCGACGAAGCCCGACACGATTACCGCGCCGGCCAGGGTCAGCGCGAACTCGACGAACAGCCGGCCGGTGCGGCCCGGCGTGAAGGCCAGTGGCGCGAACACGGCGGCCAGGGTCAGGGTCATCGCCATCACCGCAAAGCCGATCTCCTTGGCCCCCTTCAGCGCCGCCTGGAAGGGGCTCAGGCCCTCCTCGATGTGGCGGAAGATGTTCTCCAACACGACGATGGCATCGTCCACCACCAGGCCGATGGCCAGCACCAGGGCCAGCAGGGTCAGCGTGTTGACGGTGAAGCCGGCGGCGGCCATCAGCGCAAACGAGCCGATCAGGCTGATCGGGATCGTGACCAGCGGGATGATGGAAGCGCGAAGCGTGCGCAGGAACACGAACACCACCAGGGCCACCAGGGCCACCGACTCGGCGATAGTGGTGTAGACCGACTTGATCGAGCGGTCGATGAAGATCGAGTTGTCATTGGCCGGTCGCACCGTCACGGTGTCCGGCAGGTCCTGCTGGATGCGCGGCAGGATGGCGCGCACGCCGGCCGAGACCTCCAGCGGGTTGGCCGTGGCCTGGCGGATCACGCCCAGGCTCACCGACGGCACGCCGTTCAGACGCACGCGCGAGCGCTCGCTGGCGGCGGCTTCTTCGACGCGGGCCACATCCTTCAGCCGCACGGTGATGCCATTGACCTGGCGCAGAGCCACCTCGTTGAACTGGGCGACAGTGTTCAGATCGGTGCGCGCGGTGACGTTGAACTCACGCTGCTGGCTTTCGATGCGGCCGGCGGGCACCTCGAGGTTCTGCTTGCGCAGCGCGTCTTCCACGTCCTGCACGGTCAGACGGTAGGCGGCCAGGCGGTCGGCGTCCAGCCAGATGCGCATCGCGTACTTGCGATCGCCGCCGATCTGCACATCGGCCACGCCGGGCACGGTCTGCAGCCGGGGCTTGACGACGCGATTCACCAGGTCGGTGACCTCCAGCGGCGACAGCGACTCGCTGGTGAAGGCGATCCAGATGGTCGGCGTGGCGTCGGCCTCGACCTTGGCCACCACCGGCTCATCGACGGCATCCGGCAGGCGGCCGCGCACCCGGGCGACACGGTCGCGCACATCGGCGGCGGCGTCATCGGGATTCTTCTCGAGCTTGAAGCGCACCGTGATCTGGCTCTGCTCCGAGCGCGAGATCGAGGTCAGGATGTCAACGCCGTCGATGCCGGCAATCGAGTCCTCCAGCGGCTTGCTGACCTGGGACTCGATCACCTCGCTGGAGGCGCCGATCAGCCGGGTGCTGACGGTCACCACCGGCTCGTCGATGCGTGGGTACTCGCGCAGCGACAGCCGGTCGAACGAGACGATGCCGACCAGCACCAGCAGCAGCGACATCACGGTCGCGAACACCGGACGCCGGATGGAAATTTCTGAGATACGCATGCCGACTCCTTGTGCGTGGGGAGGCGCCGATCAGCGCGAGGCCGCGCTGGCGGGCCCGGAGGCTGCGGCGCCGTTGCCGTTGCCGATGCTTCGCGGCGCGCCGCCCTGCTTGTCCACATCAACGATTTTCACCGGCAGGCCATCGCCGCGCATCAGCCTCGCCTGGCCGGCGGTGACGACCACATCACCATCCTGCACGCCGCCCAGCAGCTCTACCTTGCCCGGCACCCGCATACCCAGCCGCGCCTCGACCCGCTGGGACTGCTTGCCCTTGGGTCCATCGACGACCTTGATGATGTATTGCTTGCCACCCTGGGGCACCAGCGCCTCCTCGGGCACGACCAGCGCATTCGGGCGCTCGCCCAGCACCACATTGACGCGGGCGAACAGGCCGGAGCGCAGATCGGCGGTCGGGCCCATCAGCTTGGCGCGCACCAGCATCGAGCGGCCGTTGGCATCGAACTGCACATCGACCACGTCCACCCTGGCCTGGAACACCTGCTTGGGCAAGGCATCGAGGGTCATGTCCACGGCCTGGCCGCCCTTCAGTCTCGGCACGAAACGCTCGGGCAGGCGGAACTCGACCCACATGCTGGAGCTGTCCTCGATGCTCACCAGGTCGGCGCCGTCCTTGACATAGTCGCCGAGGTTGACCGAACGTATGCCCACCAAGGCGTCGAAGGGCGCGACGATCTTCAGCCGGCTCAGCTGCGCCTTGGCCAGCGCCACCTGGGCCTCGGCCACCTGCAGATTGGCCTGGGCCTGATCGACCACGCTGGCACTGACGAAGTTCTGCGCCAGCAGCTCGCGGTTGCGCTGCAGGCTTGTGCGGGCAATGCCCGCCTGGGCCTCGGCCTGCTGGAGCTGGGCCACCTGCAGTGCGTCATCGAGCTGCACCATCAGCTGGCCCTTGCGCACGCGTTGGCCGTCGGTGAAGCCCAGGGCCGAGATGCGGCCGCTGACCTCGGGCCGCAAGACCACGGCCTGGCGCGAGCGCAGGCTGCCGACGGCCTGGGCCTCGTCACGCAGACTCATGACCGCGACGCGGCCGACCTCGATGCTGACCGGCCCCGAGGGACCGCCCGGACCGCTGCGCCCCGGCTGGCCCTGACCCTGACCCGAGGCCGGGCCGGCCGCGCCGGCGGCCGGCATCGGGCCGGGCCTGTGCTGCCACCAATACGCCACGCCGCTGATCGCCACCAATGCGACCACAGCCACCAATGTATGTAATCTTTTGAAACTCATGCCGGATTCTCCGAGCGCGGACTGTACCGGCCTTTGGCCTGCGGCGCTGAGGCCCCAGGGAAGACCGGGTGGCGATGTGCGATTGGCGAGCGCGCCGCGACCTCAGCGGCCGACCGAGGCCGCGCCCCGATTGGCCAGGGCATCGGCGCGTTCGTTGCCCGGGTCACCCGCGTGGCCCTTGACCCAGCGCCACTCAACCTGGTGCAGATGGCGCAAGCCATCCAGCCGCTGCCACAGATCGACGTTCTTCACCGGCTTCTTGTCGGCGGTCTGCCAGCCGCGCTGCTTCCAGCCGATGATCCATTCCGTAATGCCTTTACGGACGTACTGGCTGTCGGTGTAAAGCGTGACCTCGCAGGTGCGTTTCAGCGAGGCCAGCGCCTCAATCACGGCGGTCAGCTCCATGCGGTTGTTGGTGGTGTTGGGCTCGCCACCGAACAACTCCTTGTCGTGGCCGCCCGAGCTCAGCCAGGCACCCCAGCCGCCGGGTCCGGGGTTGCCCTTGCAGGCGCCATCGGTATAGACGGTGACCTTGGGACGCTGGATGGTGGCGGCGGGCTTGTTCTCGTGGGTCTCGGTCATGAAATCTCTTTGTTGTTGTGCATCGCCACCGCCGCGGTCTTGGCAACCTTGCGGGCCTGAGGCAGCAGGCCGACCAGACGCATGCCACGCACGCGCTTGACGGCCACCAGGAAGTAAACGGCGCCCAGCACCGGCCACCAGCGTTCGCCCGCCCCCTCCATCCAGGCGTGGCGCTGCATCCATCGCTCACTCAGGCCCGGCGGCCGGTAGCAGCCGAAATGGGCGCCCTCGACCTCGAAGCTCAGCAGCCGCAACCAGTCACGCAGACGCCAGTAGCCGATGAACTCGCCGCTGCTGGGCAGGAACAGGCCCTGCTCGCCCTTGCGGCCGGGCAGGCGGCCCCGCAAGCGCCCGAGGCGCTGGCGCAGCGCCCACAGGCTGGTCGGATTCAGGCCCAGTATCACGACCCGGCCCTCGGGCCGCAGCACGCGATCCACCTCGCGCAGGGTCTGGTGCGGGTCGCAGGCCAGTTCGAGCGCATGGGGCAGCACCACCAGGTCCAGGCTGTTGGTGTCGAAAGGCAGCGCGTCGAAATCGCAATGCAGGGCCACCGTGCGGGCCGGGTCCTGCACCAGGTCGTCGGGCAGGGGCTGAGCCTGCTGCAAGGCCAGCCAGCGGTGCGGCATGCGATTGCTGCGCAGACCGTCCAGCTCCGGCAGGCCCAGCTGCAGCGCATGAAAGCCGAACAGATCGACGACGGCGGCATCCAGCTGCGCCTGTTCCCAGGCCAGCATATAGCGGCCCGCAGGGGTTTGCAGCCAGTGGGCCAACTCTATAATCGACGGATTGCCTGCCATGAACCTTATCGCACTGCCTGCCTTCACAGACAACTACATCTGGATGCTTCACGATGGCGCGAATGCGATCGTGGTGGATCCGGGGGAAGCGGCGCCGGTGCTGCAAGCACTGAGCAGCAGGGGGCTGCGCCTGACAGGCATTCTAGTGACACACCACCACGGCGATCATGTGGGCGGCCTGGCGGCACTCAGCGAGCAGTTGCAGGGTCCGGTATTCGGACCGGCCACCGAGCACATACCCGGCCCCCATACCCCCTGCCAAGGCGGAGACATCGTGCGGGCGCTGGGCCTGGACTTCCAGGTGCTGGACGTGCCCGGCCACACCGCCGGCCACATTGCCTACTATTTGCCCGGCCTGCCGGGCGCAGCCGACGCCGCCCCGGTGCTGTTCTGTGGCGACACGCTGTTCTCCGGCGGCTGCGGCCGCCTGTTCGAGGGCACGCCGGCGCAGATGCATGACTCGCTGTCACAGCTGGCTCGCCTGCCTGGCGCAACAAGGGTATGCTGCGCCCACGAATACACCCTGTCCAATCTGCGTTTTGCCACAGCGGTCGAGCCCGACAACGCGGCCTTGGCCGACTACCAACAATGGTGCCAGGCGCAACGCGCGCTGCATCAGCCCACCCTGCCCTCGCGCCTTGCACGCGAGCTCGCCATCAATCCATTCCTGCGCTGCGCCGAGCCTGCCGTGATCAGGGCCGCCAGCGATCATGGTGCCGCAGACGCTGATCCCGTCTCGGTGTTTGCCACCCTGCGCCAATGGAAGAACGAATTCCGATGACCCACAACATCCCCATCTCTCATTCGCTGCCGCGACTGCTGCCCCTTTTGACCCTGCTGCTGGCCGCCTGCGCCAGCACCCCCATCCCCATCGCAGAACCCCCCACCGAATCCGCCACTGCCGCCCCGGTTGCCCTGGCCAGCAACTGGACACCCACGCCGACGCAGACGACGCGCGCCTCGGCCGCGGCCTTCGACCAGATGTCGGCGGCGCTGGTGGAAGACACGCTGCAGCCCGGCGCCAAGATCGACCTCGACGACAACCAGGCCCAGGCCGATCTGTGGGTGCGTGTGCGCAAGGGCTTTGCACTGCAGGATCTGGACGGCGAGCTGGTCGGCAAGGCCGAGCAGTGGTACAGCAGCCGCCCCGACTATGTGCAGCGCATGACCGAGCGTGGCAGCCGCTACCTCTATCACATCATCGAAGAAGTCGAGAAGCGCGGCATGCCCGCCGAGCTGGCCCTGCTGCCATTTGTGGAGAGCGCCTTCGTCACCGACGCCAGCTCGCGCGTCAAGGCCTCGGGCCTATGGCAGTTCATGCCCGCCACCGGGCGCGACTTCGCGCTGAAGCAGAACGTGTTCCGCGACGACCGCCGCGATGTGCTGGCCTCGACCCGCGCCGCGCTCGACTATCTGGGCAAGCTGCACGGCATGTTCGGCGACTGGCATCTGGCATTGGCCGCCTACAACTGGGGCCAGGGCAATGTGCAGAAGGCGATCACGCGCAACCAGAAGGCCGGTCTGCCGACCGACTATCTGAGCCTGCGCATGCCCGACGAGACGCGCTACTACATCCCCAAGCTGCAGGCGGTGAAGAACATCGTTGCCCGCCCCGATGCCTACGGCCTGAGCCTGCCAGCGGTGGCCAACCACCCCTTCTTCCTGAGCGTGAAGATAGACCGCGACATGGACGTCGACATGGCCGCCCGGCTGGCCGGCCTGGAGGTCGATGAGTTCAAGCTCTACAACCCGCAGATGAACAAGCCGGTGATACTCGCCGCCGGCACGCCGCAGGTGCTGCTGCCCTATGACAACGCCAGCCACTTCGTGCGCCGCTTAAGCGCGCACCAGGGTCCGCTGGCCAGCTGGACGGCCTGGGTTGCTCCGCGCACCCTGAAGCCTGCCGAGGCGGCCAAGCTGGTGGGCATGAACGAGGCCACGCTGCGCGAGGTCAACAAGATCCCGCCGCGCATGCTGGTCAAGCAGGGCTCGACGCTGCTGGTGCCGCGCGGCCTGAACCGTGTTGATGATGTGTCCGAACATCTGGCCGACAACGCCAGCATCACCCTGTCCCCCGACGTGCCGCCGCTCAGGCGCCTGACCTTCAAGGCCGGCAAGGGTGACACCGTGGCCAGCCTGGCCCGGCGCCACCGTGTCAGCAGCGATCAATTCGCCCAGTGGAACAAGCTGGGTGCCAAGACCGCACTGAAGGCCGGGCAAAGCCTGGTGGTGTACACCGCCACCGCTCCGGTGCGCACGGCTGCCGTCGGCAAGAACGTGAAGCAGCCGGCGCGCAAGGTCCTGCGCGCCAGCGGTCGCAGCACGGTGGCCAGCAGCGGACTGCCGTCAGCGCTGGCCCGTCAGCCCAGCAAGCGCTGATGCCCTGGTTCAGCTGGCGCTGAAGAACAGCGCCACGCTGCAGCCCACACCTATGGTCCAGGCCAGCGATCGCAGCGAGGCCTTGTCGGCCAGATAGAGCGCAATGAAGGCCAGGCGCGCGGCGACAAAGGCCAGTGCCAGGGCGTCGACGCGCCCCTGCGGCGCCTGCATCTGCTGCGCCACCAGCACGCCGGCGATGAACAGCGGCAAGGCCTCGAAACTGTTGGCCTGCGCAGCATTGGCGCGCGCCTGCCAGCCCGACAGATTGGCCAGCCAGGCCCGCGGGTTGTGGTTGTCGAAGCCGCCATCGCGGCGGCGCTTGCCAAAGCCCTTGGACTTGGCAATGCCGGCGCAGACGATGGGCAGCAGGCCGGCGACGATGATGCAGTAGTTCGCGAGGGTCATGTCTTGAGGCTTTCTTGTGGAACGGTGCTCAGCGCCGGTCCACCAATGCATGGGCAATGGTGCCCAGATCCACATACTCGAGTTCACTGCCCACCGGCACGCCGCGCGCCAGCCGCGTGGCACGCAGGCCGCGCGCCTTCAGTGCCTGGCTCAGCACATGGGCGGTGGCCTCGCCCTCGGCGGTGAAGCTGGTGGCCAGAATCACTTCTTCCACCTTGCCGTCGGCGGCACGCTCCAGCAACTGGGCCACGCCGATGTCCTGCGCGCCAATGCCGTCCAGCGGGCTGACCCGCCCCATCAGCACAAAGTAATAGCCGCGGTAGGAGCCGGTGCGCTCCAGCGCAGCCTGGTCGGCCGGCGACTCGAGCACGCACAGCAGGCTGGCGTCGCGGGTCTCGTCCAGGCAGATGCTGCACACCGGCGTTTCGGTGAAGGTGTGACAGCGCTGGCAATGCAGGATGTGATCGGCCGCCTGACCCAGCGCCCGCGAGAGCTGGCGCGCGCCATCGCGGTCATGCTGCAGCAGGTGGTAGGCCATGCGCTGGGCCGACTTCTGGCCAACGCCGGGCAGGCGCCGCAGGGCTTCGACCAGGCCTTCAAGGGTAGACAAGAGCTGCCGCCTGTTCAAACCAAGTGACGCCCGGGGATCCGGCTTTGCCGGGCCCGCGGGCGTGCCCCCTTGTGGGGGCGCGCGAAGCGCGTAGGGGGTGGTCCATTAAAACGGGAACTTCATGCCCGGAGGCAGGGGCATGCCGGCGGTCAGCTTGCCCATCTTGGCCTGGCTGACCTCTTCGGCACGGCGCACCGCGTCATTGAAGGCGGCGGCGACCAGGTCTTCCAACATGTCCTTGTCATCGGCCAGCAGGCTGGGATCGATGGCGACGCGCTTGACATCATGCTTGCAGGTCATCGTGACCTTGACCAGGCCGGCGCCCGACTGGCCCTCGACCTCGACCAGCGCCAGTTCGTCCTGCGCCTTCTTCAGGTTGTCCTGCATGGCTTGGGCCTGCTTCATCAGACCGGCCAGTTGACCCTTCATCATGGTGATACTCCTTGGTGTTCAGTGAGGTTTGATCGACCCGGGCACGACGCGTGCCGTCTTGAACTGGCTCAGCATCTGCTGCACCAGCGGGTCGTTGAAAATGATCGCTTCGGCATCCAGCTGGCGCCGCTGGCCTTCTGCGGCATCGCGCAGCGCCGGTGAATCCAGCGCCGGGCCGGCCTCCAGCTCGACGCGCAGCTCCACCCCAAGGTGAGCCGCCAGTGCGGTCTGCAGCTTGTCTTTCAGCACCGGGGCGCGCAGTGATTCACGCTCGATGCGAAAGCGCCAGACCTGGGTCTCGCCGTCCTGCTCGATGGCCACGCACTCGGCCTGCAGCGCGACCTCACGCGCCATCGCCACCAGGCCCAGTTGCTTGACGGTCTGGTACCAGCGCTCGCCCAGGGCGGTGGCCTGGATCTTGATCGGCTCGCCTGCAGTGGACTGCGGCGCGGCCTGGCTCTGCGCCGGGGCGGGTGCCGGGGCAGGCGTTGGGGCAGAGGCTGCCGGCGGTGCGCGGCGCGCAGGCTCGGTCGGGGCCGAACTCGCTGGCATGGCCTGGCCCTCCTCATCGGCCATAGGCGCGTCCATCCAGGGCGGCACATCGTCGCTGGCGGCAGCCGACGGCGGTGCCGGCCTGGGCGAGGGCGGGCGGGGGCTCAGCGCGGACGGCTCGCGAGCCACCGTCCTGGGAGCGGACGGTGCCGGCGGGCCTGAATACTTCGGCGGCTGGGCAGCCACTTGAGCCGGGGCGCGGGCTTCGGCCCGAACTGGTTCGGCCATCAGGGCAGCCGTGCTCGCAACAGGCGTGGCCGGAGCAGCCGGTGCAGGGCTGGCGGCGCCTGCCGATGCAGCCATCGCAGGCGCACGGGCCGGAGGTGTTGCCTCCACCGGCGCCGCACTGGCGCCGCGCCCACCACCCTCGGGCCGGAAGCTGAGCATGCGCAGCAGCACCATCACCAGGCCGCCGTATTCATCGGGCGCCAGACCCAGCTCGGCCCGGCCGTGCAGGGCCATGCTGTACATCAGCTGGATCTCGTCGGAGGGCAGCAGCCTCGCCACGCGCTGCATCTCGGGTGTTTCCGGGTCGGCCGCGTCGGCACTGCCCGGGGCGGCGCGCTCCACCGCCATCTGCTGCAGCAGGCTGGCCAGATCTTCCAAGGTGCCGGAGGCCGACAACCCTTGCGCCCGCAGCCGGTCGGCGATGGCCACCACCTCGGGGCCATTGCTGGCGGCCAGTGCGTCGATCAGCGCGATCACATGGCTGCGGTCGACGGCGCCCAGCATCTGGCGCACGCCGGCTTCCTTGAGCTCGCCGGAGCCGAAGGCGATCGCCTGATCGGCCAGCGACAGGCCGTCGCGCATCGAGCCACGGGCGGCGCGGGCCAGCAGGCGCAGCGAGCCGGCATCGACCGGCACCTTCTCGTCGGCCAGCACGCGCTGCAAATGCTCGTGCACCGTCTGGGGCGCCATCGGCCGCAGATTGAACTGCAGGCAGCGGCTCAGCACGGTGACGGGCACCTTTTGCGGGTCGGTGGTGGCGAGCACGAATTTCAGGTACTCGGGTGGCTCCTCCAGCGTCTTCAGCATCGCGTTGAAGGCGGTGTTGGAGAGCATATGCACTTCGTCGATCATGTAGACCTTGAAGCGCCCCACCACCGGCTTGTAGACCGACTGGTCCAGCAGCTGCGAAATCTCCTCGACGCCTCGGTTCGAGGCCGCATCCAGCTCGACGTAGTCAACGAAGCGGCCGGCGTCGATGTCACGGCAGGCCTCGCACACACCGCAGGGGTGGGCGGTGATGCCACCCTGGCCGTCGGGCCCGGTGCAATTCAGGCTTTTAGCAAGCAGCCGCGAGACCGTGGTCTTGCCCACGCCCCGCGTGCCGGTGAACAGATAGGCGTGGTGCAGCCGCTGCTGCGTCAGCGCATTGGCCAGCGCCTGCACGACGTGCTCCTGCCCGACCAGTTCTTCAAAACTGCGGGGACGGTATTTGCGGGCGAGAACCAGATAGCTCATGGCGGCGATTCTACGGGCGCGCCGGTGGCCCGGCCGGGGCCCTCGGCGCGGTGACCGATAATCCTGCCCCATGAGCACGCACGCCCCCTCCTCCTCCGACACCCTCAGCTACGAACAGGCGGGGGTCAACTACGATTTGATCGACCCGCTGAAAGTCGCCGCCCAGCGCGCCGCCGCCGCCACCGGCGCCCATCTGGCCGGCCACGGCTTCAGCGAAGTGCCCGCCTCGCGCGGTGAGTCGGCCTATGTGGTCGATGTCGGCCCCTTCTACCTGGCCTCCATCGTCGAATGCCTGGGCACCAAGACCCTGGTCGCCGACGAGATGTACCAGCTGACCGGCAAGAGCTACTACGCCAGCATCGCCCAGGACACCATCGCCATGGCCATCAATGACCTGATCACCGTCGGCGCCACGCCGCTGGTGGTGCAGGCCTACTGGGCCGCTGGCGGCTCCGAATGGTTCGGTGACAAGCTGCGCGCGCAAAGCCTGGTCGAGGGCTGGAAGAAGGCCTGCGACGTCTGCCAGGTGGCCTGGGGCGGTGGCGAGACGCCGGCCCTGGCCGGCATCGTCGAGGCCGGCCGCATCGACCTGGCGGCCAGTTGCACCGGCCTGATCAACCCGAAGGAGCGGCTGTCGGTCGGTGACAAGCTGGCTCCCGGCGACGCCATCGTGCTGCTCGCCTCCAGCGGCATCCACGCCAATGGCCTGAGCCTGGCGCGCAAGCTGGTGGAGCGCCTGCCCGAGGGCTATCTGACCGAGATCGAGCCCGGCCTCAGCTATGGCGAGGCACTGCTGGCCCCGACGGTGCTGTACTCGCCGGTGACCGAGGCGCTGTACAAGGCCGGCATCACGCCGCACTACTGCGCCAATATCACCGGCCACGGCTGGCGCAAGCTGCTGCGCCACCCGGGCCAGTTCACCTACCGCATCCACACCGTGCCTCCCGTCACAGCGGTGCTGAAGTTTATGAAGGAACATGCCAAGCAGGACGACCGCGAGGCCTATTCGACGCTGAACATGGGTGCCGGCTTCGCCATTTTCGTGCCCGCCGCCGATGCCCAGCGCACCGTGGAGGTGGCCAAGGCCCAGGGCGTGGACGCCTGGGTCGCCGGCCAGATCGAGGCTGGCCCCAAGCAGTTGCTGATCGAGCCGCTGGGCCTCCAGTTTGGTGACGACGCCCTGCAGCTGCGTTGAGCGCTGGCCCCGCGCGCGGCTGGCCCTGCGACGCGCCGCGGTGCTGCTCTTGCTGGCGATCAACGCGCAAGCCGCACCGCAGCTGCTGCGGCCGGTCAGTGGCGCACAGCAAACCTTCATTGACATCCCTGTCGAGGCCATCGGCGACAGCCGCCTGCAGATCCAGTTCGACAGCACGCTGAGACTGACGGCGATACGGCTGCAGCCGCCTGCCCCACCGGCGCTGAGCTGGACGCCGGCCCAGGCACTCAGCGTGCCACGCCAGCAGCGCCAGCGCCCCGAGCTGGGCGATGCCTATGTGCTGCCGCCGCAGCGCAACCCGGCGCCAGGCCCGTGGCGGCTGACACTGGACCATGCCAAGGCCAGCGGCCGCGATACCGTGACCCTGTTGGCCCGGCAACTGCCCCGCTTCGAGCTGCTGCTGAGCACGCCCGCACACCCAGTGCCCGAGGGCGGTGTCGGCCTGATCGCGCTGCGCGTGCTCGACCACGGCGTGGCGCGCGACGATGTCCGGCCCACTCTGATCGTTCAGCCACCGGGCAAGACCCCGGCCCAGACGCTGACCATGACACCCGATCTGCGCAATGCCCGCGGCCAGCGCATAGCGATGGACCCGGGCCAGTTCTTTGCCGAGTACCAGCCGCGGCAGGCGGGCGAACACCAGCTGAGCGTGGCGCTGAGCCTGACCGACAGCCAGCAGCGGCCGGTGCCGCTGAAGGCCGGCCACGCCCTGCAGGTCTGCCCCGCGCCGCACGCGCGGGACCTCCGGCCCAGTCTGAACCTGCAGACCGGGCCCGGTGGCTGCCTGCAATCGGCCGAGTTCGGTCTGGACTGGCTGGCCAGCGAGCCCGGCCTGTGGCTGTTGAACCTGCGCCTGGCCGGCGCGGCTGCAGAGGCGGTCGAGCTCAACAGCCATGTGGAAGCCAAGACGGCCGGCGCCATCCGCTTCAAGGCCGCGCTGGAGCCGCGCCTGCTCAAGCGCCTGCGGCCCGGCGCGCACACCGAGGTCGATCTGCAACTGGCGCTGGCAGCCGCCACCGGCCGCAGCGAGATCGTCTACAGGCAGCGCGGCCTGCGCCTGCCCCAGCCCCTGCCAGCCGGTTCGATCTGCGACTAGTTTTACAACGCCCGGGCCGGCGCACCCCGCAGCCTCGCATACAATCATCGCTGACGGGCCTCCTCGCATGGAAGCGCGGCCAACCGGGTCAGGTGGGGAACCAAGCAGCCCTAACCGTTGTGACCAGTGCCGGGGGTAAGGCTCGTCAACCCCAATTCCAAAGATCGCCGCCAATGAGGCCCTCCATAGCACTTGCGCAAAAGCGCGACCTGCTGCGCGAAGTGGTGCAGCGGTATCGCTCCGCCAACCTGCGGGTGTTTGGCTCCGCGCTACGTGGCGATGACACCGACGGCAGCGACCTGGATCTGTTGGTCGATCCTCTACCCGGCACCACCCTGTTCGACCTCGGTGGACTGCAGGTCGAACTTGAAGATCTTCTTGGAGTTCCGGTCGATCTCCTGACTCCGGGCGATTTGCCAACGAAGTTCCGCGACCAGGTGTTGGCAGAAGCTTGCCCGGTATGAGCGAAAGTCGGCTGACCGACTACCTTGACCACATCATCGAGGCGGCCCGCCAAGCCTGCGCCTACATCGACGGTCTCGGCAAGGAAACGTTTCTTGCCGACAAACGCACCCAGCAAGCCGTCATCCTTAACCTGCTGATCATTGGCGAAGCCGCAACCAAGCTGCTGAGGGACCATGAGCCATTTCTCGCCATGTACCCCGACTTGCCCTGGCGCAGCATGAAGGGCATGCGAAACCGCATTGCGCATGGCTATTTCGACATCAACCTCAATGTCGTCTGGGATACCGTCCAGACCGCGCTGCCGGAGCTGCTGCTGCATTTGCCATCTGTTCGCGCCGCGGCAGATCGGCAAGCCAGCTAGAGGGCTCCTTAATGCACATTCCAGGCCAGCGTGTCGCTCAAGAAATGCGGTCCGAAGTCGCCAGCACTTGGTACGTAACAGCAAACAATCAGACGGAAGTGGCGCTACTCATCAAGGCGCCGACAACCAGCATCAAGGCGCTTTATGCGGGATGCAGGTTGCGACTCGTCTTCGGAAAACTCGACGGTTACCTTTGCACTGGAGTTTGCATCTACGACATACCCGAGAAGCCAGTTCTGATTTCAGGGGTTCAGCTACACGCGGATGAGCGGTCGGCGCTGCGCGAGGTGCTTGCGCGACGCAAGATGCCCGTCTTTCTGTTCAACGAAATGGACGTTTGCCTTGCATGGGCAGACGCCACCATATCTGACACTGAAGCCTCAGCCGTTCTAGAGCTACTTGGTCCGGAGTCGAAACTCTATGCCGGCCCCTTTTCAGACGAGGCCTCACACGCGCTCGATTGCTTCTGTCACACGATTGACAGTTCACAAGCATTGGAAGGTACGCACGAAATTGAAGTCGTCGAAGTCTCACCCAGCCTGGGTGAGTGGACAGCCGGGCGTCTTTCGTTCATTGGTGACCTGGAACACCACTCGATATTGATCGACAGCAAGGAAGAGGGTGAGGTTTTGGAAAAGGCTGTGTGGGCCTCACTTCAATCCGTCTTCGGCAACAGGCTTCACAAATCTCCGCAGGTTCGCGTCGGTTCTAAAACCAGAGAACTGACCGATGTCATGGGCTCCCATGAGTACGGAACTTTTCTCATTGAAGCGAAGGACCTGTCAGTGCTTCAAGCTGGCTACAGCAGGCTGCAAGAGCGCCGAACTAGCGGCGTTCAAAAGCAAGCAGCCAAGGCCATTGCGCAACTGGTGGGCGCCTCCAAGTGCGTAAAGCGTGGCGAGGGCATTTTCGATGCCAAGGGCACCAAGATTGAAGTGGTTCGATCACAGCCGCTTCACTGCATCGTGCTGCTGACCGAGTTGATGCACGACGGCGATTGGAGCGCCCTGGAAAAGCAATTGATCGAAGCCATGATTGAGACGGGGGATTTCTTCCATCTGATCGACCTGAGCGAACTCATCATGTTGCTCAAATGCAGTCGAGGCAAGGCAACTCTCCTAGACTACAACTTCATCGAGAGGTGCAAGCGCTTCTCAGAAACGCTGAGCGTCCACATCCGAAGTCGCCCCGCACCGACATCCCAAGATCAGAACGATACAGACGAATAGGCCGGCTTGATAGTCGCCTTGATAGATCACCTAAGGGCCTTCCAGGCCCGTTTGAAGCCATTCCAGAGCCATGCACCTGCCAAATATTTATGCAATGGATTCTCAGACCGTTGGCCAGTCCCCCGCGTGCTCAATAGCCCCCTCGCGAGCGGATGGCTTTCGGGCTGCCAGCTTTGATTCCCCCGAAAAATCGCCTCTGAGAATTTGAATTCTTTCCTGGTTTCCTACCCGCAATTTCCGGGGCTATTTCGCCTTAAATTGCGCGCCTGAGGTGTGTCACTCAGGTGCAGCGCCACCCGAAACACAGGAACGACAACCTGTTGATTTTCAACAGCTCTCAGCGTTTTTTCAGTAGCGGTAAGGCTCGTCAACCCCTCTTCAGATCGTAAGCAGTCGGCGCTCAACTCGACTGCTTGAACGCCATCACCGCCTGGTTGCGCAGCGTGCGCAGCAGCGACAGCTCCTTCTCGCCAAGATCTATGCTGCCCGGCGCCAGCTTGTCGGCATAAATCATTGCGAACGGGGCGCCCTTGACGGCCATGGGCAGTATCAGAAAGCTCCAGGCCTTGGCGTGCTGCAAATACCAGGGCGGCAGGCGCTCGGCGATCTTGCCGGAGGAGGCGTCGGCGATCAGCGTGTCCACCCCCTTCTGGCAGATCGCGGCGAACAGGTCGGGCGCCACGCCAGGCGGTGTGCGCAGCGGCACCTTGAAGTGCGGCACGATCAGCTCGACGCCCTCGCCGAGGCCGAAGCGGCCGGTGAGGGTCTCGGTCTTGGGGTCGCGCAGGCAGAAGATGATGCGCTTGAAGCCCAGGCCGCGGAACATGGTCTCCAGAATCATGCGCAGCACCTCGTTGAGCTTGAAGCTCTCGACCATGGCATTGGTGATGTCCTGGATGCCGGCGGCCAGTATCTCGGCCACCTGCTCGCGCGGGATGTGGGGCTCGGCAACCAGGGTGTCGTCGCCAACCATCGTCGCCTGCAGCTCGTGCGGCGAAAGGCTGTCCTGCTCGACCGGAATCACCGGCGCCAGCAGGCGCTGGGCGTGCGAGTGCTTGGGCACCTTGAGGTCCATGGCGATGGCCATTTCCGACAGGCGCTGGCGGGCCTCGTCGGCGGCCACCTCGAAGCGCGTCTGTGACAGGCCCAGCGCGCGGCCATAGCGCTCGGCCACCGCGCGCACGCGGGCATGGGCATCGCTGGGCTCGCTATGCAGGATGGCGTCGGCCACGTCATTGGCCGCGCTGGACAGCATGCGCATGCGCTCCACCGGGTTGTCCACCTGGCTGCGCGGCGGGTCGCCCTGGGGCCGGCGCATGCTGCGCTGCAGGCTATCGGGCAGGCCCCACTGCTTGGCCACGCCGACGCCCAGGTCCTCGTAGCTCAGACCCAGCACCTGGGTCGAGGCCGTCTGCTCGCTGACCGGCATGGCCTTGGCGCCGCTGCCGGCCTTGGCCGGACGCACCAGCTGGCGGATCTGCAGCGCCTCCTCGGGGAAGTAGAACTCGGTCAGCAGGCGGCCCAGATGTTGCAGCATCGCCGCGACGAAGGACTCCTCGCTCTCACGCCGCACCGTGCACAGCTCGCCGGCCACCGCGCCGGCCATCAGCGAGCGCAGGAAATCCTCCTTCAACTGCTGGGCATGGGCCTTGTTCTCCATGCGCTCCAGGAGCACCACCGATAGAGCCATATTGCGAATACCGGCAAAACCGACCAGGGCCACCGCCCGCGACACGGTGCTGATGCTGCCGCCACCGGCATGGCTGAACTGCACCGTGTTGACCAGGCGCAGCAGCTTGTTGGTCAGCGCCACGTCCTTGAGGATCTCGTTGGACAGGGCCGACAGGCTCTCGTTCTCCGAGCTGGTGACCTTGTGGATGCGAGAGACCGAGTCCGACAGCGCCGGGAAGTCCGATTTGTGGCGCATGCGGCGCAGCAGGAATTCCAGGGTGGCACTTTCGCCAGCGGCCTCGGGGGCAGCTTGCAGCGGTGCGTGCAGCCATTCGTTGAGCGCGCCCAGAAAGCTGCTGGCGCTGGGCCAGCGCTGCGCCGGGTCGCGGGACAGGCCGCGCTGCACGATGGCGCGCAGCTTGTCATCGACTGCCGGCGGCAGGCCGCTGGGCAGGCTCAGGTCCTGCTCGGCCACGCGCTTGACGGCCGCCCAGGGATCGGGGTTGGCATTCATGCGCTGGTTGCTGAGCAGCTCGGCCAGCATCAGCGCGACGGCAAACACATCCATCGGCGGGCTGGGCGGCCGGCCCTGCGCGGCCTCGGGCGACATATAGCCCGGCGTGCCGACGATGCGCTGCGGCTTGTCGCCGCTGCCCGGTGCGGCCACCCGGCCGGCGATGCCGAAGTCCATCACGCGGGCGCGGCCGCTGGCGTCGAGCAGGATGTTGGAGGGCTTCAGGTCGCGGTGCACGACGCCGGCCTGGTGCGCGGTCTGCAAGGCCTCCAGCACGCCCAGCATCAGCTCCACCGCCTCGCGCACGGCCAGCGGCGGCCCGCGGCGCTGACGGTCGGACAGGGTCAGACCGGGCACATACTCGAACACCATGTACGGCCGACCGGCAGCCACATCGGCCTCGAACACCGGCACGATGTTCGGATGGGTCAGCCGACTCACCGCACGGGCCTCATGCAGCCATTGGTCCAGGCTCAGCGGCGCTTCGCTGGGCAGCAGCACCTTGACCGCCACCTCGCGCTCCAGGCGCGGGTCGTGGGCCAGCCAGACGGTGGCCTGGGCGCCCTGCCCCAGCGGCCGCAAGAGCTTGAAGCGGCCGATCAGGCTGCCGGCGACCATTTGGCCAGTCGGGGAACTCGGTGAGGAAACGGCCATGGCTGGAATCTAAGCTTCTTTTGGGCCCGCCAGTCGGCGAGAAGCCTGGCATCGTTAGTTTTTAGCGTTTTTTTGTTCGGCGGACTTGGCCGACGAGGGTGTCAAGGCCTCATGCAGTTCCTTCAATCCCAGGCCCAGTGCACGACCATAGCGCTTGGCCAGCTGGTCAAGCGCCCCCACGATCTTGGGCGTGGGCAGCAGCAAGGCATCGACCACGTCATTGGCCAGACTGGCCGTCAGCCGCAGGGTCTCGGCATCACTGTCGGGCGTGTGAATGGGCGCATCGGGCGCGGCGCGGCGGATCATGTGCAGCACCTCCTCCGGCAAGCCCCAGTGCTGGGCCGCGGCGGCACCCAAGGTGGCGATGTCTATGCCCAGCACGGCGTAGGAGGCGCCGGTTTCGGTCATCACGGTCGGATTGGGCTGCTCGGGCGTGGCCGGCTGCGGCTGCATCAGCTGGCGGATCTGCAGCGCGTCGTCCGGAAAGTGGTACTGCACCAGCAGGCGGCCCAGGTTCTGCAGCAGGGTGATCAGGTAGATCACCTCGGCGTCGTAGCCGGCCGGACGCAGGGCCTGCGCTATCTCGCCGGCTCGCTGCACGCGCTCCATCAGACCCATCAGCGCCTGGGCATGGGTTTCGTTCAGCGGGCCGGGCCATTCGCGCAGGGCCGAGGCCCCGCGCTTGACGCCATCGAGCCCCAGCATGGCGATGGCCCGCTGCATATTCAGCACCGGGCCGCCGCTGCTGGCCGTCATGCCACGCAGGCTGGCCGAATTGACATTGCGCAGCAGCTCAAGGGTCAGCGCCATGTCCTGCAGCACCAGCTGCGAGACCTCGCTGGTGTGCTGCTTCTCCATCCGCGCCAGGCGGTTGACCCGGGTCGCCACGCCCGGCATCGCCGGCAGATGGCCGTAGCGGCTCATGCGCTCCAACAGCAGGGCGGCGGGGCCACCGCCCTCCCGCGAGGCATCGGAGCGCCAGCCGTCCAGCGCACGGTGCAGCGTGCGGGCATTGTGATAGCGCTGGCGGGGCTGGCGGTCGGTGCTGCGGTTGACAATGGCACGCAGGGCCTCGGGCACCGGCTGGGGCATGCCCCAGGGCAGTCGCACCAGCTCCTTGCCGGTCGGGAACATGCGGGCGATGACCAGCTGCACATCGGGCTCGTCGAGCACGTTCTGGCCGGTCAGCACGCGCTGCATGATCACGCCGATGGCGACCAGATCGGCCTCGGCATCGTCACGCTGGCGGCGACGCCGGTCGCTGGAGACGCCCCCGATGCCGGCCCCATCACCGCTGTCGACCTCGGGCTCCGGCGCCACCTCGATGCCGGCCACATGGACCTGGTCGGCCTCGTTGATCAGCAGGCTGCTCAGCTGCAGGCTACGGTGCGACAGGCCGGCCTCATGGGCAAAGGCCAGGCCTTCCAGCGCCTGGCAGATCCAGTGCGCCATCTCGGTGCCCAGCGGATTGGGCTGGCGCCGCAGCCGCTCTTCCAAGGTCTCGCCCAGCGCCCGGTCATAGGTGACGAAGGGCCATTGGTCCTGCTGGCCGATGTCGATGACATGGGCCAGGTTCGGATGGCTCAGGCGCGAGGCGAGTCGCAGCTGGCGCTGCCATTGCTCGATCTCGCCCTGGTTGGCCGGCGCCACGCGGGGCAGCATCAGGATCAGCTCCTGGCCGGCACGGGGGTCGAACACCAGCCAGCTCATGCTGCGCGAGCACTTGCCCAGCAGCGCCCGCAACTCGAATCGACCAAAGCGCCGCAGCGGCGCGCGGTTGGCCTCGGCTTGAGGAGTGGCCGAGGGCGCCGGGGGCGATTGAGGCGGCAAGGTCATAGAGGCAGGGCGTGAGGTGACAAGCATGACAGTACGCATTGAAACAAGCGCTTGCAATGCTCATGCCCCGATCAAGGCGGCAATTGCGCCCTATTTCGGCATATATGTAACAAGCTGAAGCCAAGGGGAAACCCAGCCCCGGCTCACTGGGTGATCTGGGCCCAGACTTTCTCCAACCTTTTCACGCTCACCGGCTGCGGCGTGCGCAGCTCCTGGGCGAACAGGCTGATGCGCAACTCCTCCAGCTGCCAGCGGAAGTCATCCACGCGACCGTCATGCGTGCCCTTCAGCTCGGCCAGGCGGCGCAGGAAGCGCTGCTCCATCGGTCGCAGCTCGGCCAGACGCTGGCTGTCGCGGGCCGGGTCGGCGCGCAGCTTGTCCAGCCGCATGACGATGCCCTTGAGGTAGCGCGGCAGGTGCTGCAGCTGGGTCCAGGGCGTGGCCGTGACGAAGTTCTTGGGGCAAAGACGCTGCAGCTGTGCCTGGATGTCGTCGGCCACCTCCTTGGCCGGCCGGCTGTCCTTGAGCTTGCGCGCGGCGGCGGCGTACTCGATCAGCACCACGCCGGTCAGGCGGGCCACCTCCTGGGCGATCAGATTCAGCCGCGTGCGGCCCTCCTCGATGCGGCGCTTGAAAGCGAACTCATCGGTGGGCAGCGGGTCGGCCAGAAAGGCGCGGTCCAGCGCCACGCCGATGATCTGCTCGCGCAATTCGTCGGCCGTGCCCAGCGGCATGAAGTAGACCGACATCTTCTGCAGGTCCGGAATGTTCTTCTCCAGATACTTCAGCGGCTCCTTCAGCTGCAGCGCCACCAGCCGGCGCAGGCCCAGGCCATGCTTGGCGGCGGCCACATCGGGTTCGTCGAAGACCTCGATCTCGACATGCGCGCCGCGGTCTATCAGCGCCGGGAAGCCGATCAGGGTCTGTGCGCCCTTCCTCACCTCCATCAGCTCGGGCAGCTCGCCAAAGGTCCAGTTCGTGTAGGTCGCGGCCGCGGTTTCCTTGGCCGGTTTGTCGGGTGCCGGCACGCGCTGGGCGGTGCCTTTGCCAGCGGTCGCAGGTGCAACAGCCGGCGCGGCAGCGGGCAGCTTCAGCGCCGCCAGCGCCTGGAAGGCCGACCGCGCCTTGCTGCCCAGCTCGGCCTTCAGCGCCGCCAGATTGCGGCCCATGCCCAGCTGCCGTCCATGCTCGTCAACGATCAGGAAATTCATGAACAGATGGACCGGCACCTGCTCCAGCTTGAAGTCATTGCGCTGCACGGCGATCTGCGTGCGGTCGCGCACCGCCTTGAGCAGCACATCGAGCAGGCTGCCCTGGGCGAAGGGGTTCATCTCAACGAACTCGGCCACATAGTCGGGCAGCGGCACCAGACGCGAGCGGGGGCGCTGGTGCAGGCTTTTCAGCAGGGCCAGCAGCTTGTCCTTGAGCATGCCCGGCACCAGCCATTCGCAACGCTCCTCGCTGACCTGGTTCAAGGCGTAGATGGGTACCGTCACCGTCACGCCGTCGCGGGCATCGCCGGGTTGGTGCAGGTAGCTGGTGGCGCAGTCCACGCCGCCCAGGCGCAGGGTCTTGGGGAAGCTGGCCACAGTGATGCCGGCCGCCTCGTGGCGCATCAGCTCCTCGCGGCTGAGGTGCAGCGCCTTGGGGTTCTCTCGCGACGCCACCCGGTACCAGCGCTCCAGGCTGGCGCCCGAGCAGACGTCGGCCGGCAGCTGCTGGTCGTAGTAGGCGTAGATCAGCTCGTCGTCGACCAGCACATCCTGCCGGCGCGACTTGTGCTCCAGCTCCTCGACCTGGCGTATCAGCTTCTGGTTGTGCGCCACAAACGGCAGGCGCGTCTCCCACTCGCCATTGACCAGCGCCTCGCGGATGAAGATCTCGCGCGCGGCCGGCGCATCGACATTGCCGAAGTTCACCCGCCGGTTGCTGTAGATGACGATGCCATACAAGGTGGCCCGCTCCAGCGCGATCACCTCGGCGGCCTTCTTCTCCCAGTGCGGCTCCAGCAACTGCACCTTCAGCAGATGACCGGCCATCTGCGGAATCCACTGCGGCTCGATATTGGCAATGCCGCGGCCGAAGACGCGCGTCGTGTCCACCAGCTCGGCGGCCACGATCCAGCGCCCCGGCTTCTTGCTCAGATGCGCACCGGGATGGCGCCAGAACTTGATGCCGCGTGCGCCCAGGTACCAATCGTCCTCTTCGCTCTTCAGGCCGATATTGCCCAGCAGGCCGGCCAGCATCGACAGGTGCACCTGCTCGTAGGTGGCGGCGCTGCCATTGAGCCGCCAACCGTGCTCGGCCACCACCGTGTGCAGCTGCGAGTGGATGTCGCGCCACTCACGCACGCGGCGCACGCTGACGAAGTTCTCGCGTAGCAGCGCTTCGTAGCGCCGATGGCTGAGCTTGTGTTCGCCCGAGCCGCCTTTCGATTCCTCCAGCCATTTCCACAGCTTCAGATAGCCCATGAACTCCGACTTCTCGTCGTCGAACTTCTTGTGCTTCTCGTCGGCAGCCTGTTGCTGCTCCATCGGCCGGTCACGCACGTCCTGGCCGGTCAGGGCGCTGGCAATGATCAGCACCTCGTCCAGCGCGTGGCGGTCCTTGGCCTCGAGAATCATCCGGCCGACGCGCGGGTCCAGCGGCAGCCTGGACAGCTCCTTGCCTATGGGCGTCAGCTCATTGCGTTCATCGACGGCGCCCAGCTCGTTGAGCAGCTGGTAGCCGTCGGCTATCGCCTTGCGCGGCGGCGGCTCGATGAAGGGGAAATCCTCCACCTGCCCAAGGTGCAGCGCCTTCATGCGCAGGATCACGCCGGCCAGCGACGAGCGCAGGATCTCGGGGTCGGTGAAGCGCGGGCGCTCGTTGAATTCCTTCTCGTCGTACAGCCGCACGCAGATGCCGTTGGACACCCGCCCACAGCGCCCCGCGCGCTGGTTGGCCGCGGCCTGGCTGATCGCCTCGATCTGCAGCTGCTCGACCTTGTTGCGGTAGCTGTAGCGTTTGACACGCGCCAGGCCGGGGTCGATCACGTAACGGATGCCGGGCACCGTCAGCGAGGTTTCCGCAACGTTGGTGGCCAGCACGATGCGGCGCTGGCCGTGCGGCTCGAACACCTTGTCCTGCTCCTGTGGCGACAGCCGCGCGAACAGCGGCAGCACGTCCACACCGGGCGGATGGTGCTTGCGCAGCGCCTCGGCCGCCTCGCGGATCTCGCGCTCGCCGGGCAGAAACACCAGCACATCGCCCGCACCCTCGCGCCACAGCTCGTCGACGGCATCGACGATGGCATTGTTGACGTCGTACTCGCGGCTTTCCTCGAACGGGCGGTAGCGCTGCTCGACCGGGAACAGACGGCCCGACACGGTCAGCACCGGCGCCGGTCCCTTGGCCGAGGCGAAGTGGTTGGCGAAGCGCTCGGCATCTATCGTCGCCGAGGTCACCACCACCTTCAGGTCCGGCCGGCGCGGCAGCACTTCGCGCAGATAGCCCAAGAGGAAGTCGATGTTCAGCGAGCGCTCGTGCGCCTCGTCGATGATGATGGTGTCGTAGGCCTTGAGCAGCGGATCGGTCTGCGTTTCGGCCAGCAGAATGCCGTCCGTCATCAGCTTGACCGAAGCCCCCGGCTGCAGCCTGTCCTGGAAGCGCACCTTGAAGCCGACCACCTCGCCCAGCGGCGACTTCAGCTCCTCGGCTATCCGCTTGGCCACGCTGCTGGCGGCGATCCGGCGCGGCTGCGTGTGGCCGATCAGCTTGCCGGTGTTGGCCCGCCCTCGCCCCAGTGCCAGCGCGATCTTGGGCAGCTGGGTGGTCTTGCCCGAGCCCGTCTCGCCGCAGACGATGATGACCTGGTGCTCCGACATCGCGCGAGCGATGTCGTCCCGCCGCTCGCTGACCGGCAGCGATTCGGGGAAGGTGATGGGCGGCAGCGGCGTGGCGACCACGGGCGCTCGCTCGGGGCGAGGTGCTCGGGGCCTGGGCGGCTGGGCGGGCTTGGGCGGAGGCGGGGGCAATGGATTCACGAGGCGCGGATTATCGGTGGGTTTGCGCTTATTGACGCCGGTATCGGGAATGACCCGTATCCGGCCGCATAGCGCACGACGTTTCGAGGGTCAGGTCAGGCAGATGGGCGTGCATCGCCCACCCCATGACAAGAGCGTGAAAAAACGCACACTTTTCGGCGCGTCATGACTACGATGAATTCGCCGAGGTGACGCAAGCCGACGGCTGGGTCAGGTCGGCCCAACAACATCAGAGAGGAACCCCGATGAAGCTCACCCGAACCCCACTGCAAATCACCCGCCTGGCGGCGCTCATGCTGAGCGGTATAGCCGCCCAGCAGGCGCAGGCCATCGTCACCTACCCGGGCGACCCCGGCATGCTGGGTGATCCGGCCAGCTGGCGCACTGCCGAGTTCCTTCGGGATTGGGGCCTGCGCTCCATCGGCGCCGAATTCGCCTACGCGGCCGGCTACAGCGGCGCCGGCATCAAGGTCGGCATGGTGGACTCGGGCTACTACGACCTGCACCCGCAGCTGAGCGCGTCGCGCTACCACGCGGTCACGGTCAACGGCATCTCGGGCGCCCAGAACGCGGCCTATAACGACACCCACGGCACCCATGTCTCAGGCACCATTGCCGCCTCGCGCGACGGCAGCATCGGCGGCGCCAGCAACTTCCATGGCGTAGCCTTCAATGCCGATCTCTATGTGGGTAACACCCACAAGACCGACGGCGTGCTGTTCGGCCTGCCCCAGGTCACGCAGACCACTGCGCAGACCCTGGAGCAGGGCTATGTGGCCGATGTCTATCGCGGCGTCAATGCCCAGGGGGTGCGCATCATCAGCACCAGCTGGGGCAGCCAGCCCAATAGCGAGCAATACAACACCCTCGGCCCGAGCGCCACCGGCGTGGCGGGCCTGATCGGCGCCTGGGGCTTTCTGGCCCGCGACGATGTCTGGATGAAGGGCGCCATCGACGCCGCCAAGACCGGCACGGTGATGGTCTTCAGCGCCGGCAACACCGGCTTTGCCAACGCCAGCGCCCGCTCCGGCCTGCCCTACTTCATGCCCGAGCTGGAGTCGAACTGGCTGGCCGTGGCAGCGATCCGTCAGAACCTGACGATCAGCGGTTCGGCCGTGGGCCAGACGCTGAATGCCGACGGCTCGGTCAATGTGCCCGGCGCCCACCTGTACAACCAGTGCGGCATGGAAAAGTGGTCCTGCATGACGGCACCGGGCAACGCCATCAACGGCAGCACGGTCAACGGCGCCGGCACGGCGGCCACCTACTCCAGCCTGTCGGGCACCTCGATGGCCGCCCCCCATGCCTCCGGCTCGCTGGCGGTGATCATGGAACGCTTCGGCTATATGAGCAACGCCCAGGCGCTGGAGGTGATGAAGACCACCGCGATCCAGAACGGCACCACCAACGATGCCGCCGGTGTGGCCATGGTCAACCCGACGGCCGGCCAGAACACCCTGGTGCCCGATGCCCGCAACGGCTGGGGCACGGTCAGCCTGAAGAATGCGATGAACGGCCCGGGCCAGTTCCTGGGCAGGTTCACCGTCAACACCCAGGGTCAGAACGACACCTGGTCCAGCAACATCTCCGACGTGGCGATCAAGGCGCGCAAGCTCGAAGACCAGGCCGAGGCAGCGGACTGGGCTGCCACCAAGATGGCCAAGGGCTGGACCAACGGCCTGCCCGGCGGCGCCAGCCCCGATGAGCAGACCGAGTACACGATGGGCATGGCCCGCGAGGCCGCCCGCGACACCCGCGCCTACGAAGGCAGCTTGGCCAAGTCGGGCGCCGGCACCCTGGTGTTGAGCGGCAACAACAGCTTCTCGGGTGGTGTCGAGGTCTACGGCGGCACGCTGGTGGGCCGCTCCGCCAATGCCTTCGGCAGCGGTGATGTGGCCGTCTACGGCGGCACGCTGGCCGGCAACGCCACCATTGCCGGCGATCTGCTGAACCAGGCCGGTCATGTGGCGCCGGGCGAGAACGCTATCGGCACCTTGAGCGTGCTGGGCAGCTTCGCCCAGTTCCCGACCGGCGCGCTGGATCTCGACGTCGGTTTTGGCGCTGCCGACTTCCTCAATGTCAGCGGCACCGCCTTCCTCGGCGGCACCCTGCAGCTGAGCCTGCTCAACGGTTTCGGAGCCGGCAGCTTCACGCTCTTGAGCGCGGGCAATCTGCTGGGCCACTTCGCATCGGTCGAGATCGATGGCCTCACCGCCGGCTATGTCACCAAGCTGACCTACGGCAGCAACAGCGTGCGCCTGGACGTGACGGCCGTGCCCGAACCGCAGACCTATGCCCTGATGCTGGGTGGTCTGGCCATGCTGGCGCTGGCGCGCCGCCGTCGCGCGCCACGCTGACACCTGCCCGCCAATGCAAGCCCGAGCGCCCCTGGTGGGCGCTTTTTCTTTGTGCCACTGCGGCACAATCGGTACAACCCTGATCACCTCTTGCCCGAACGCCCTCCATGAGCCTTGTCTTCCCGCACACCTTCGTCCCCTGGTTCCGCTCGGTCGCACCCTATATCCATGCCTACCGAGGCGAGACCTTTGTGGTGGGCATGCCGGGCGAGCTGGTGGCGGCGGGCAAGCTGAACGCCTTTGTGCAGGACCTGTCCATCCTGCACGCGATGGGCATCAAGATCGTGCTGGTGCACGGCTTTCGTCCCCAGGTGGCCGAGCAGCTGGCGGCCAAGGGCCATGCCTCGCACTACAGCCACGGCCTGCGCATCACCGACGAGGTGACCCTGGATTGCGCCCAGGAGGCCGCCGGTCAGCTGCGCTTCGAGATCGAGGCGGCGTTCTCGCAGGGCCTGCCCAACACGCCGATGGCCAATGCCACCGTGCGGGTGGTGTCGGGCAACTTCCTGACCGCCCGGCCCGTGGGCATCGTCGACGGGGTGGACTTCAAGCACAGCGGCATCGTGCGCAAGGTGGACGCCGCCGCGATACAGCGCGCCATTGACAGCGGCGCCATCGTGCTCTTGTCGCCCTTCGGCTTCTCGCCGACCGGCGAGGCCTTCAACCTGACGATGGAAGAGGTGGCCACCAGCGCCGCCATCGCCCTGCAGGCCGACAAGCTGCTGTTCATGACCGAAGTCGCCGGCGTGCACGAGAAGTGGGACGATCCGTCCAGCCCGATAGACACCGAGCTGGCCCTGGCCGACGCCGAGCGCATGCTGGCCGCCCTGCCGCGGCCGACCCAGCCCACCGATGTGGCCTTCTATCTGCAGCACTGCGTCAAGGCCTGCCAGGCCGGCGTGGAGCGTTCGCACATCCTGCCGCTGGCAGTCGATGGCGCGCTCCTGCAGGAGGTCTATACCCACGACGGCATAGGCACCATGGTGGTCGATGAAAAGCTGGAGAGCCTGCGCGAGGCCACGCCCGACGACGTGGGCGGCATCGTCGCGCTGATCGAACCATTCGAGCGCGACGGCACCCTGGTCAAGCGCGATCGCAACGAGATCGAACGCGACATCGAGGCCTACACGGTGATCGAGCACGACGGCGTGATCTTCGGTTGCGCCGCGCTCTACCCTTACGTCGAGGCGCGCACCGCCGAGATGGCGGCGCTGACCGTCTCCTCGGCCGTGCAGGGCCAGGGCGACGGTGACCGCATCCTCAAGCGCATCGAGCAACGCGCCAAGGCCCAGGGCCTGACCAGCATCTTCGTGCTGACCACCCGCACCATGCACTGGTTCATCAAGCGCGGCTTCCAGCCGGTGGACCCCGAGTGGCTGCCCGAGGAACGCAAGCGCAAATACAACCGCGACCGGCGTTCCCAGGTGCTGGTCAAGAAACTGGTCTGAGCCAGGGCCTTTCCAACCCCGCTACAGTCGCGTCCGTTCAATCTCTGCAAGGAATAACTCCCATGGCCCGCATCGTGCAATGTGTTCATCTCAAGAAAGAAGGCGAAGGCCTGGATTTCGCCCCCTACCCCGGTGACCTGGGCAAGCGCATCTACCAGAACGTCTGCAAGGAGGCGTGGCAGATGTGGCTGCGCCACCAGACCATGCTGGTCAATGAAAACCGCCTGAATCTGGCCGATGCCCGCGCCCGCCAGTATCTGGCGCGCCAGATGGAGCAGTTTTTCTTTGGCGAGGGCGCCGACAAACCCGCCGGCTATGTGCCGCCCAGCGCCTGAGCGGAGCTTGATCGGGGACAATATTCGGTAACGCGAATCATTCTTGTTAGATGCTAGACTGAAGGCTTCTCGCATTCTGCGCAAGCCTTCGGAGTCCGCATGACCAGCCCTCGCTTCCCCCGCCTCAAAACCCTGCTGCGCGCCTCGCTTTGCGGTATCGCCCTTGCCGCGACCGGCGTCGGCGCGCAAGCCCAGGACAAGGTGTTGAATCTCTATTCGGCACGGCACTATCAAACCGACGAGGCGCTGTACGCGAATTTCACCAAGGCCACCGGCATCCAGATCAACCGCGTCGACACCGATGACGCCGGTCTGCTGGCCCGCCTGCAAAGCGAAGGCGCGGCCAGCCCGGCCGACGTGATACTGCTGGTCGATGCCTCGAGGCTGTGGCGCGCCGAAACTGACGGCCTGTTCCTGCCCGTCAAGTCCAGCCTGCTGGAGTCGCGGATACCGGCGCAGCTTCGCGCCATCGACAACGGCCAGGGTTCGGCATGGTTTGGTTTTTCAACGCGCGCCCGCGTCGTGGTTTACAACAAGCTCAGTGTCAACCGCGAGAACGTCGATACCTACGAGGAACTCGGCGACGCAAAGAACAAGGGCAAACTCTGCACACGCAGCGGCTCCCACCCCTACAACCTGTCGCTGTTTGGTGCGGTACTTGAGCACCTCGGCGCCGAACGCACCGAGACCTGGCTCAAGGGTATGGTGGCCAATATGGCCCGCGACCCCAAGGGCGGAGATACCGACCAGATCAAGGCCGTTGCCAGCGGCGAATGCGGCATTGCGCTGACCAACACCTATTACCTGGCGCGCATGATGCGCTCGACCAAGCCCGAGGACCGCAATGCGATCGAAAAGATCGGCGTGGTCTTCCCCAATCAGAGCACCTGGGGCACGCATATCAATATTGCCGGCGGCGCGGTGGCCAGGCATGCCAAGAATCGCGACAACGCGGTCAAGTTTCTTGAATACCTGAGCAGCCCAGAGGCTCAGGCCTATTTCGCCAACGGCAACAACGAATGGCCGGCTGTGGCCGACACCAAGGTCGCCAATCCAGCCCTGCAGGCGCTAGGAAACTTCAAGAGCGAAACCATTCCGTCGGCGGTGGTCGGGCGCAATCAATCCAAGGTGCAGCAATTGCTTGACCGCGTCGGCTACAAATGATTTGCCTATCACATCCGGGGTTTTAATCAGGAATCCCGGCGTGATGCAATTCACGAGCTGACGAATATCGGCACGAATACCTCCGGTAGGCAAATAGATAAGCTTATGCCTATAATCAGACCGTCCCATACTGGGTTTGGCCCGAAACCTACCGAGGAAGCGAACGATGGCATCTCTGAAAGACCTTTTGGCCCAACGGGCCGCCCTGGACCAGCAAATCCAGGAAACCACCTCGCGTGAACGCAGCGACGCAATTGCCAAAGTCAAGACACTGATGTCCGAGTATGGCTTGACGATTGCCGATCTGAGCACCAAGGCACCTAAGGTGGAAAAGGTATCCAAGGTTGCGGCCAAGTATCGCAACAAGTCCACCGGTGAATCCTGGAGCGGCCGTGGCCTGCAGCCGAAGTGGTTGAAGGCAGCCATTGGCGCCGGCGCCAAACTGGAAGACTTCGCCATTTGATACGCCCGAGCCAAGGCAAAAGGCCACCCTCGCGGTGGCCTTTTTGTTTGCGGGCACCATAGACTTGGTCACCGAAACCTCGGCTCCGAGGGCGGTAGACTCCTTTCGTGATCCCACCCGGCTTTATCCAGGACCTGATTTCCCGCATCGACATCGTCGAGGTCGTCGGCCGCCATGTCGAGCTCAAGAAGGCGGGCATCAACCACAAGGGCCTGTGCCCCTTCCACGGCGAGAAGTCCCCCAGCTTCATCGTCAGCCCGACGCGCCAGACCTATCACTGCTTCGGCTGCGGCGTGCATGGCAATGCCATCGGCTTTCTGATGGAGCACAGCGGACTGGGCTTTGTCGAGGCGGTCAAGGACCTGGCGCAGCAGGCCGGGATGGTGGTGCCCGAGGAAGAGCGCTCGCCCGAGGAGCGCGAGCAGGCGGCCCAGCAAAAGCAGAAACAGGCCACGCTGACCGAGGTACTGGAGCGCGCCGGCGACCACTATCGCCGCCAGTTGAAGGAAACACCGCGAGCCATCGACTATCTGAAAAAGCGCGGCCTGACCGGCGAGATTGCCGCCCGCTTCGGCATGGGCTACGCACCCGAGGGCTGGCGCAGCCTGGCCAGTGTCTACCCGGCCTACGACGACCCCTTGCTGGCCGAGGCCGGCCTGGTCATCGTGCAGGGTGAAGACGCCGCCGAGCAGCGCCGCTACGACCGCTTCCGCGACCGCATCATGTTCCCGATACGCAGCGTGCAGGGCGATGTGATCGGCTTTGGCGGTCGCGTGCTCGACAAGGGCGAACCCAAATACCTGAACTCGCCGGAAACCCCGGTGTTCAGCAAGGGCCGCGAACTCTACGGCCTGTTCGAGGCCCGCCAGGGCCTGCGCGCCAAGGGCTATGCCCTGGTCGTCGAGGGCTATATGGACGTGGTCGCGCTGGCGCAATGGGGTTTCCCGAACGCGGTGGCCACGCTGGGCACGGCCTGCGGGCCCGAGCATGTTCAGAAACTGTTCCGCTTCACCGAGTCAATCGTCTTCAGCTTTGATGGCGACGCAGCAGGCCGCCGCGCTGCCGGCCGCGCGCTCGAAGCCGCCCTGCCCTTTGCCACCGACACGCGCACGGTACGCTTCCTGTTCCTGCCCACCGAGCATGACCCGGACTCCTATATCCGCGAGCTGGGCCCCGAGGCCTTCGAGCGCTGCGTCGAGCAGGCCATGCCGCTGTCCAAGCAGTTGCTGGAAGTCGCCAGCGAGGGCTGCGCGATGGACAGCGCCGAGGGCCGCGCCCGCCTGCTGGCGAACGTGAAGCCGCTGTGGGCCGCCCTGCCGGTCGGGGGGCTGAAGCGCCTCTTGATCGGTGAGATCGCCAAACTGGCCCAGCTGCCCGAGGCCGAGCTGATGCAGCAGTGGCAGGGCGGTGCCGGCCCGGCCGATACCAGGCAGCGCAGCGACGAGCCCGACTACATCGGCGAACCACCGCCGTTCGATGATTACGTGGATCACGGGGCCCCGAGCCCTCCCCGTGCCCCGCGCCGCGACCAGCCCTGGTCGCCCAAACCCGGTGGCCAGGGAAAGTGGCAGGGCAGGGGCAAGTGGCGCGACCGCGGCGAGGCCCCGCTGCCGCCGCAGTCACCCCGGGTCGAGCCCGATGGCCCGGCCGACAACGCCGTGCGCATGCTGCTGTTGCACAGCGACTGGTGGGATCAGCTCAATGCCGACGACCATCAGCTGCTGCACGAACTGCCCGGCGAGCATGGCGCGCTGATCGCCTGGCTGGAGCGCCGACTGGCGGACCATGGCCCCGAGGCTTGGGGCGAGATGCAAGCCGACATCGAGGCCGACGCGGCGCTGCAGGCCGGCGCCCGGCGCATCATGAAAGCCATGGCGGCCCAGGACGAGCATGGCTTTGCCGACCTGCGCCAAGTCATGAACCGCCTGTGGGTCGAGCAGCTGCGCCAGCAGGCCGCCGCGCTGGCTGCCCGCGCCAGCGAACCCGAGGCGATGGCCCGCTACAAACAGGTACAGGAGCAGATCAAGGCCCTGCTCTTGTCCGCCGCCAGCGCACATCCGACCTGAACGCCGCAGCAAATAGGCAATATTTCCGCTGATTCTTTGAAAACCCTCCACTCTTCAGCGATAATCGAGGGTTGTTACGCGCGGCAAGAGTGACGGCAGTACCTCCGGTCCCCGGCCACCCACTGACCCTGGGTACCCTTCAACGGGTTGATAGGCCAACCGATACCCGCAAGGGCTGCACTCCACAAACGATCACCCTCAGCTTGCCCGCTTCCGGCGCTGTGCCACACGTCCGCTCGTCGGCCGTGGGTACGGCCTGCCCAGCCGTCGCTGAAAAGCATGGAATTCGGCATTGATTTGCTGTTTTTTGATGCCATCTACCGACACTGGCCTTGCCCCGCCCCTAAGCACTTGAGGACTTGCATGACCGCAAAGAAGACCGCCCCGTCGAAGGCTGACGCCCCCGCCACGACCGAAGCAGAAGACAACAAGAAGAAATCTGCCAAGGCAGCCAAGGCCGCTCCCGCAGCCAAGGCGGACGACGAAGTCAAGGCCAAGCGCGGGCGCAAGCCCAAGGCCGCCGCGGTCGAGACCAAGAAGAAGGACGACATCCCCGAAGAGGACTTCAGCGATGTCGAGGCCGATCTGGAGCTGGAGGCTGAAGCCGAGCCGGAAGCCGAGGTCGAAGACACCGGCGAAGCCAAGCCCAAGGCCAAGCCGCTGCGCATGAAGGTGTCGCGGGCCAAGGAGCGCGCGCTGATGCGCGAGTTCGGCCTGGACGAAACCGCGCTGACCGAAGAGGAAGTCGCCAAGCGCCGTCATGAGCTGAAGACGCTCATCAAGATGGGCAAGACGCGCGGCTTCCTGACCCACCAGGAAATCAACGACCACCTGCCCGAAAAGCTGGTGGACAACGAAATCCTCGAAGCCATCGTGTCGATGTTGAACGACATGGGCATCGCGGTCTATGAACAGGCGCCCGACGCGGCCACCCTGCTGATCGCCGGTGCCAGCACCTCGACGGCCACCGAAGAAGAAGCCGAAGAAGCCGCCGAAGCGGCACTGTCGACGGTGGACTCCGAGTTCGGCCGCACCACCGACCCGGTGCGCATGTATATGCGCGAAATGGGCACCGTCGAGCTGCTGACCCGTGAAGGCGAAATCGAGATCGCCAAGCGCATCGAAGGCGGCCTGCAGGCGATGATGCTGGCCATCTCCGCCTCGCCGACGACGATTGCCGAGATCCTGGCCATGGCCGGCCGCATCCGCTCGGGCGAAGCCAAGATCTCCGAAATCGTCGACGGCTTCGTGTCCGAAGGCGAGGCCGACGACTATGTGGCCGAAGAAGACGTGGACTTCTTCGACGAGGAAGACGATGACGACGGCCAGGGCGGCAGCAAGGCGCTGACCAAGAAGCTGGAAGAGCTGAAGAACGCGGCCCTGGTCAAGTTCGACGCGCTGTCGACCAACTTCGACAAGATGCGCAAGGCCTTCGAGAAAGACGGCTACAAGTCGCCCTCCTACGAGAAGAGCCAGCATGCCATCAGCTCGGAGCTGATGACCATACGCTTCACCGTCAAGACGATCGAGAAGCTGTGCGACATCCTGCGCTCGCAGGTCGATGACGTGCGACGCTACGAGCGCGAACTGCGCAAGATCGTCGTCGACAAGTGCGGCATGCCGCAGGAGCACTTCATCAAGACCTTCCCGCCCAATGCGCTGAACCGCAGCTGGGCCGAGAAGGAAATCGCCACCGGCAAGCCTTTTGCTGCCGTGCTGACGCGCAATCTGCCGGCGGTGCAGGAACTGCAGCAGAAGCTGATCGACCTGCAGGGCCGGGCCGTCGTGCCGCTGGAGGACCTGAAGGGCATCAACAAGCGCATGAACGAGGGCGAGAAGGCCTCGCGCGATGCCAAGAAGGAAATGATCGAGGCCAATCTGCGCCTGGTGATCTCGATCGCCAAGAAGTACACCAACCGTGGCCTGCAGTTCCTGGACCTGATCCAGGAAGGCAATATCGGCCTGATGAAGGCGGTGGACAAGTTCGAATACCGCCGCGGCTACAAATTCTCGACCTATGCAACCTGGTGGATCCGTCAGGCCATCACCCGTTCGATCGCCGATCAGGCGCGCACCATCCGCATCCCGGTGCACATGATCGAGACGATCAACAAGATGAACCGGCTGTCGCGCCAGCATTTGCAGGAGTTCGGCTTCGAGCCGGATGCACCGACGCTGGCCGAGAAGATGGAGATCCCCGAGGACAAGATCCGCAAGATCATGAAGATCGCCAAGGAGCCGATCTCGATGGAAACGCCGATCGGCGACGACGACGATTCGCATCTGGGCGACTTCATCGAGGACACCAACAACACGGCGCCTATCGAGGCGGCGATGCAGGCCGGTCTGCGCGATGTGGTCAAGGACATCCTCGACAGCCTGACCCCGCGCGAGGCCAAGGTGCTGCGCATGCGCTTCGGCATCGAGATGAGCACGGACCACACGCTGGAAGAAGTCGGCAAGCAGTTCGACGTGACCCGCGAGCGCATCCGCCAGATCGAAGCCAAGGCCATCCGCAAGCTCAAGCACCCGAGCCGGTCGGACAAGCTCAGGACCTACCTGGACAATATCTGAGTAAGCCTCTGTCGCTCAGCATCGAAGGCCGGCCGCAACGCCGGCCTTTTTCATGTGCGCTGCGCAGCGCCAGCCGTCACGACCCGGCGCTACACTGAGCAGTAGTTCTCATCCCACAGCCCAACACCTTCACTCATGACCCTGATACGGGAGCGCACCGTCTTGTTTGCCGACCTGCGCGGCAGCACGGCGCTCTATGAGTCGCTGGGCAATGCCGAGGCCACCGCCGTGGTGACGCAAACCGTCAAGCAGGTCAGCGAGGCCGTGGGCAAGTGCGGCGGCACCCTGGTCAAGACGCTGGGCGACGGGCTGATGGCCATCTTCGCGACACCGCCCGAGGGCCTGAAGTCTGCCGCGATGATGCACGAAGCGCTGCAGCGCATGGTCTTGCGCGGCCGCCAGCGCGGCGCATCGAAGGCACTCAGGGGCATGAAGCTGCAGGTGGCCCTGGCCCGCGGCGAGGTGGTCGAGATGGCCGGCGACTGCTTTGGTGATGCGGTCAATGTCGCGGCCCGCCTGCTCGACCATGCCGGCGACAACGAGACCTTGATCACCGGCGAGGTGCTGGACGGCCTGCCCAAGGCCCATCACGGGCGCTTCCGCAGCCTGGACCGCATCACCCTGCGCGGCCGCGTCGAACCCATCCATGTGCTGGTGCTGGACACATCGAATGGCGGGGACGTCGCGCCGACGCAGTTCGGCGACGTGATCCGCTCAGCCGAGCCCGATGGCATACGCCTGGTCTGGCTGGACCTGGACCGGGTCTTCGACGCCGCCGCCATGCCGATCGTGCTGGGCCGCAGCGTGCAGGCCACCTACTGCATCACCGACGCCCGCGTGTCGCGCTCCCATGCGCGCATCGACTGGCATGGCAATACCTTTTCGCTGACCGATCTCAGCTACAACGGCACCTATGTGCGCTTCGGCGCCGATGGCGAGATCCTCAACCTCAGGCGAGGTTCCTGCACCCTGCATGGCAGCGGTGTGATAGGCCTTGGCAGCCCGCCGACCGAGCCGAGTGCGCCCAGCGTGCGCTTCGAGGTCCTTCATTTTGCCGACACCCAGCCCGGCCAGCAATTCAGCGGACGCTCTGGAGGCTGACCCTTTACCCGACCCATGCGCTATCAACCTGAACCTGCCTTCTCTCACGGCCAGACGCCGCGCTCCGCTGTGCTGCTGTGCAATCTGGGCACACCCGACGAGCCCACGGCGCCCGCCTTGCGCCGCTACCTGGCCGAGTTCCTCAGTGACCCCCGCGTGGTCGAGATTCCGGCCATCGTCTGGAAAGTAATACTGCACGGCATCATCCTGCGCGTGCGTCCGGCCAAGTCAGCGGCCAAATACGCCAGTGTCTGGATGCCCGAGGGTTCGCCGCTGCGCGTCTGGACCGACAAGCAGGCCAAGCTGCTGGGTGGTAGCTTAGGCGAGCGGGGCCATGTCTTGACCGTGCGCTATGCCATGCGCTACGGCAACCCGGGCATCCCGCAGGTGCTTGACGAGTTGGTTGCCCAGGGCGTGACCCGCGTGCTGGTGCTGCCGGCCTATCCGCAGTATTCGGGCGCGACCACGGCCAGTACCATTGATGCGGTATCTCAGTGGACGGCGAAGCGCCGCAATATCCCCGAGTTGCGCTTCGTCAACCGCTACCATGATGATCCAGCCTTTATCGCCGCCCTGGCCAATAGCGTGCGCGAGCACTGGGAGCGCGAGGGGCGACCGGACCAGTTGGTGATGAGTTTTCATGGCATGCCGGCGCGCACCCTGGCCCTGGGCGACCCTTATCACTGCGAATGCCTGAAGACCGGCCGCCTGCTGGCCGAAGCGCTGGGGCTGGGCAAGAGCCAGTACCTGGTGACCTTCCAGAGCCGTTTCGGCAAGGCCAAGTGGCTGGAGCCCTATACCGAACCCAGCCTGAAGCGGCTGGGCGCAGAGGGCGTGGCTCGCGTTGATGTGATCTGCCCCGGCTTCAGCGCCGACTGCCTGGAGACGCTGGAAGAAATCAATATGGAGGCTCGCGCCGCATTCCTCGCCGCCGGTGGCAAGGCCTTCCACTACATCCCCTGCCTGAACGACCGGCCCGACGGCATGCGCGCCCTCGCCGCCCTGGCCGAACGCCATCTGCAGGGCTGGCCCACGCAGGCGGCGCCCGACGCGGCGGCCCAGCAACGCCAGCGCGAGGCCGCGCTGGCATTGGGCGCTGCCAGCTGAATTCAGCGGCGGCGCCTTGCCACCGACGCCGTCAGCAGCAAGCCACCCAGCATCAGCGCCCAGGTGCCCGGTTCCGGCACCGGATTGGCGGTGAACACCGCGCCGCCATCGGCGCTGAACGTGAAACTGCTGATCGTGTACTGGTCGGCCTGGGCCGTGAAGCTGGCGGTGGCAAACAGGTCGTGCGCCAGATCGCTGTCACCACCAGCGCCGCGCGAGCGGAAGAAGGTGTCCACATCGAAGCCGCCGCTGCTCTTGAAGGCATTCGGATCGGTGGCGCCCAGGAAGCGGAACTCCACCTTCAGCGCAGCCAGGTCCAGTAGCGAACCCTCGCCGAACACCAGCTGGTCGGTCTTGAAGCCGCCTGCCCCGTCGCTCTCCACCTCCATGATCAGCCGGCTGCCGGCCGCAGCCGAGTAGGCGCCATTGATGGTCATCGTCCCCGGTGAGTTGCCCGGGCTGAAGATGCCGTAGTTGGTGACCGTGCCGTTGATCGTGCCATTGCCGCCGAGGAAGCCGTTGGTGCCGATGATGATGGTCGGCGCCGTCAACACGCTGGTGTTGAGCACCAAGGTGCCGGTCCCACCATCCACGCTGCCGCCAGCCGTCTTGTTGCGGCCGACGCCGACCCAGCCTGCGTTGACGGTCGAGTTCTCGCTGACGATCAAGGTGCCATCCGATCCCGACAGCCGGCCGACATACAGCGAGCCGTCGCCCAGGTCCAGGCTGCTGGCGCCGCGCACCCGGGCGAATGCCGTGCCGTCTCGGCCCACAGTCATGGTCGCCATACCTGGTGCAGCGGTGATCTGAATGGTGGAGGCGCCAGACAGGGTCAGGCTGCCATCGCCCAGCGGAAAGTTGCTGGTGCCGCCCAGGTTGAGGCTGGCACCGCTGGATCCCATATTGCTGATGGTGACGCTGCTGCCGTTGCCTATCATCGCCACGCCGACGCCGGCGCCATTGCCTATCGACAGATTGGCCCCGGCCTGATTCGAACCGGTTTGCTGGCCCGTCAAGGTCAGCACACCGGCATCGAGCTTGAGCACGCCGACGCCGCCGGTGCGACCGATGGTGATGCTTGTGGAACTGACCTCACCGTGGTCCTGCACCGTCAGCTGGCCATTGCTCTGCGGACCATGGCCGACGCCGATGTAGCGATCGCTCCCGCTGAGCCTGATCTCCGAGCCGGCCCCCGAGACCAGGGCAATGCCCTTGCCGCCATTGGCCGATTCCGACACACCGCCGATCAGCAGGCTGGTGCCGCGCGAGGCGGCCGGCGTCGACACCGCCTGGCCATCCAGCAGCAGCTTCCCGCCGGCCAGGACGTTCAGCTGGCCCGAGCCTTCACGCCCGACACGCATCTGCGGATTGAGCGCCTCGCCCACGCCGCCACCGGGCAGCACCGAGGCCGCGGAGATCAGCACCGTCGAGCCTGCGCCGCTGATGTTCAGCGTGCCCGAGGAACTCGCATCGCGGCCGATGTTCAGGGCCGTGCCCGACGGCCGCGCCACCGCGGTCTGCAGGAGAATCTTGCCGCCACCGCTGACGGTGACGACGCCCGTGCCTCCGCCCCGGCCGATGTCCATGCTCCCGGTGGCGGCCGTGCCGTTCGCGGCGGCGGACGCCGTGCCGTTGATCGATACCTCGGAGCCTCCCCCCTCCACGAGCAGTTGGCCAAAGGACGCATCGCGGCCGATCGACAGATAGAACATGCCGCTGGCCGTGGCGCCCTCGCGTATCTCCAACGAGGCGCTACCCAGCGTTCGACCCACCTGCAGCACGCCGGCATCGCCGGTGAACAGGAGGCTGGAGCCGGCGCCACGCAGGCTCATGTCGGTGCGTCCGCCACCGGTGGTCAGGTTCAGGTAGCTGAAAATGCCCTCCACGCCATCGATGCGCATCTGGCCACCATCGCGGATGTCGATATTGGCCACGGCGTAGCGGTCCAGGGCCGTCGAAATGCCCGACCCGGGATTGAAGACCGCGCCGGTGACGCTGTTCCAGGTCTCGCCCCCGACGCTGACCCAGCGCGAACCGGCGCCGCTGATCAGCACATTGCTGACGCTGCGCTCGTAGCCGGTGCTGGAGGTGTCCCATTGCCGCGTGCCGATCTGGGCGCGGTCGGTCTTCAGTTCGCCCCCGGCCAGCAAACTGACATTGGCCGTCACGGTGGCGCCCGGTGTGCCGTAGGTGTAGCCGACCAGGTTCTGGATCCCGAGACCCGGATGGCCGACGAACAACTGGCTGCCGATGCGCACCTGGCTGCCAGCGCCGGTCACATTGAGCGTGGCGTTGTCGCCGGCGGCAGAGCCGACAAAGGAATCGCAGTAATGGAACTGGACCAGGCAGGCGCTGTACTGGGTGCTTGTGTCAAGCGTCGCACCCGCAGCGACGGTCAGCACGCCGGTGCCCCAGTTGCCGACCCACAGACGCTGCGCCTGCGAGCCCGTGCCATTGCCGACCAGCTCGATCCGGCTACCGGCACCGGTCAGCAGGCCGGAGCCACTGCCGGCGCCGCCATTGCCGAAGCTCAGGTTCGCCAATTGCAGGAAGGAACCGTCGTCGACCTGCAGCGAACCGACGCCGCCCGAGCCGATGATGACGGTCGCGGCCGGTGCCACCGTATCACCCGGCCCCAGCAGGGTGGCCGGCGGATTGGAAGCGGTGATGCCTGTGGTCGATATGCCCGCCTGTCCTGGCAAGGCCCAGAGGGCCAGCGCGGAGGCCAGGGCAATCGGCGCAACAGGCGTCAGCTTGAAGGCTTGCGGCGCAGCGCCGCGGGCAGCAGGGGCAAGGGGCAGATGCATGGCTTGATCCTCAGGTGGAGACCTAGCGTAGCGACCAGGTCCACCGGAGAATAGGCAGCCACGCCCGTCAAGACATCATCAATACAGAGGGCTGCGCTCAAGCCGCCCGATTGCTGCGCCAGCGCATCACCCGCGGCGCCACCAGCACCAGCACGACGACCACCAGCAGGCCGGCCGACATCGGCCGCTGCAAGAACACGCCCCAGTGCCCCTCGCCGATGGACAGCGCATTGCGCATCTGCGCCTCGGCGATGGGGCCCAGAATCATGCCCACCACCACCGGCGCGGTCGGGAAATCGAAGCGCCGCATCACCACGCCGAGCAGGCCTATGGCCAGCATCAGGTAGAGGTCGAAGGCGCTCTGGCGCATGCCGTAGACGCCGACGGTGGCGAAGATCAGGATACCGGCATAGAGCTGCGGCTTCGGTATCTTCAAGAGCTTCACCCACAGGCCCACCATCGGCAGGTTCAGCACCAGCAGCATCACATTGCCGATGTACAGCGAGGCAATCAGCGCCCAGACCAGGGCGGACGAGGTCTGGAACAGCTGCGGCCCGGCCTGGATGCCGTAGTTCTGCAGCGCGCTGAGCAGGATGGCCGCCGTCACCGAGGTCGGTATGCCCAGGGTCAAGAGCGGCACCAGCGTAGCCGTCACCGCCGAATTGTTGGCAGCCTCCGGGCCGGCCACGCCTTCGATCGCACCGGTGGTGCCGAACTCATGTTGGTGTTTGGACAGCTTGCGCTCGGCCGCATAGCTCAGAAACGTCGGAATCTCGGAGCCGCCGGCCGGAATGGTGCCGAACGGAAAGCCGATGAAGGTGCCGCGCAGCCAGGCCGGCCAGGAGCGTTTCCACTCGCTCTTGGTCATGTGCACCGAGCTCATCTTGTTCAGCTCCTGCGAGCTGCGGCCCTCGTACAGGGCGTTGTAAAGCGTCTCGCCGACGGCGAACAGGCCCACCGCCACCAGCACCGTCTCGATGCCGTCCATGAACTCGGGGATGCCGGCCGTGTAGCGAACCTGGCCGGTGATCTGGTCCAGGCCGATCAGGCCCATGGCCAGGCCGATGAACAGCGCCGTCATGCCGCGCAAGGTGCTCTTGCCCAGCACGGCGCTGACCGTCGTGAAGGCCAGCAGCATCAGGCAGAAGTATTCCGGCGGGCCGAGGGTGACGGCAAACTCGGCCACCACCGGGGCGAACAACGTCACCAGGATGGTGGCAATCGTGCCGGCCACGAAGGAGCCAATGGCCGAGGTCGCCAGCGCCGCCCCGGCGCGGCCGTTCTTGGCCATCTTGAAGCCCTCCAGCGCCGTCACCATCGTGCCAGTCTCGCCCGGGGTGTTGAGCAGGATGGAGGTGGTCGAACCACCGTACATCGCGCCGTAGTAGATGCCGGCGAAGAAGATCATCGAGGCCGTCGGTTCGACCTGCGAGGTGATGGGCAGCAGCATGGCCACCGTCACCGCCGGGCCAAGGCCAGGCAGCACGCCGATGCCGGTGCCGATGACGCAGCCCAGAAAGGCCCACAGCAGATTGATCGGCGTACCGGCGGTGGCAAAGCCGCCCAGCAGTTGGTTCCAGAGTTCCATGCAAGCCCCTTAGATCCAGCCTGAGGCAGTAAGCCCCGGCAAATTGATGGCCAACAGCTTGGTGAACATCCAGAACACCGGCGCCGCAATCAGCAGGCCGGTGATGAAGTCGATCAGCGAGCGCTTGAAGTCACCACCGGGCTTGCCCTCGGCCATGCGCAGGCCGCGCACGGCCAGCGCGAAACACAGGGTGCAGGCGAGGATGAAGCCGATCACCGTGATCAGGCTGGCATTGGCCACCACGCCGGCCACCACCCAGACGAAGGCCTTCCAGTCGCCCTGCTCGGCGCCGGAGGGCGCCTCCATCTCGCGATAGCCGCCGGTGCGCGCCTCCCAGATCAGCCAGACGCCGCAGACCAGCAGCACCACGGCGACCAGCCAGGGCAAGGCATTCGGCCCGACACCGGCATAGCCGGCATCGGACGGAATGAAGGTCGCGCCATAGACCATGACGGCGCCGACCAGCAGCGCGCCGACTCCCACCAGCGATTGGTGGAGCACAGGAGAGGATTGGGACGTCATGCGCCCTCCGTCTGAAGATAGGAGGCAGCGGGCTGGGGACAGCCCGCTGGCCGGTGAATCGCCGCCTGGCGATTCAGATCATGCCGGACTTGACCATGGTCGCGCGCAGCGTCGCGAACTCGCGATCGACGAACTCGTCGAAGGCCGGGCCGGTCAGCAGGGCCGGGGTCCAGCCGTTCTTCTCCAGGGCCTCGGCCCAGGCCTTGGACTTGGTGGCCTTCAGGATCATGTCGGTCAAGGCTTTGCGCTGCTCGGGCGTGACGCCGGCGGCGGCATAGACGCCGCGCCAGTTGCCGATCTCGACGTTGTAGCCCAGCTCCTTCAGGGTCGGGATGTCCAGGCCCTTCAGGCGCGTCGGCGAGGTCACGGCGACGGCGCGCATCTTGCCGCTCTCGATGTACTGCTGGAACTCGCTGTAGCCGCTGCCGCCGACGGTGACGTTGCCGCCCAGGATGGCCGCCGTCGCCTCACCACCGCCCCGGAAGGGCACGTAGTTGATCTTGGCCGCATCGACGCCGGCCTCGCGCGCCAGCATGGCCGCCGCGATGTGCTCGGTCGAGCCGCGCGAACCACCGCCCCACTTGACGCTGCCGGGGTCCTTCTTCATCTGCTCGACCACATCCTTCATGGTCTTCAGCGGCGAGGTGGCCGGCAGCACAAACACGTTGTACTCGCTGGTCAGGCGCGCCAGCGGCGTGGCCTGCGACAGATTCACCGGCGGCTTGCCGGTGATGATGCCGCCCAGCATCACCGCGCCCATCACCATCAGCGCATTGCCGTCACCCTTGCTGGCATTGACGAACTGGGCCAGGCCGATGGCACCGGCAGCACCACCCTTGTTCTCGTATTGCACCGAGGTCGCCACACCGGCGTCCTGCAGCGCCTTGCCCAACGCACGGCCGGTGGTATCCCAGCCGCCGCCCGGGTTGGCCGGGATCATCATCTTCAGATTGGCCGCAGCAAAGGCGGACTGGGGCAACACGCCGGCGGCGGCCAGGGCGGCCAGGGACTTCAGAAAGGTGTCGCGACGCATAGTTTTGTCTCCATAGTGGTATTTGGTCTGTGCATATTCGCGCTTCAGGCTGTCAGTCGGCTGTCCAGCGACCTAGGGCAAATGCTAGGGTCGCGGCCGGGGCGGATGCTAGGCTTGGCGGCATGAAGCTGCTGCTTGTCGAAGACGATCCCGCCATGCAGCTGACCCTGGCCCGCGCGTTCGAGCGCCGCGGCATGCAGGTGGTCAGCTGCGGCGACGGCCTGCGCGCGCTGGACCGCTGGCAGGCCAGCCTGCCCGATGTCGTGCTGCTGGACCTCAGCCTGCCCGGGCTCGATGGCCTGGACGTGCTGCAGCAGGCCCGCGCCGCCGGCCTGAAGACGCCGGTGCTGATACTGACCGCCCGCGGCACCGTCGGCGACCGCATCCTCGGACTGAACAGCGGCGCCGACGACTACCTGCCCAAGCCCTTCGACCTCGACGAACTGGAAGCCCGCGTGCAGGCCCTGGCTCGCCGCGCCGGCAGCGAGAGCGCCGGAGGCACGCGCCCCGGGCGCGAGTTCTGCGGCATGAGTCTGGACGCCGACAGCGGCGCCATCTACTTCCAGGGCGCCGTGCTCGAACTGACCCCGCGCGAAGGCGCCCTGCTGCGCGCACTGCTGGCCCGGCCCGGCCATGCGGTGGCCAAGGAGCGGCTGTTCGAGCTGGTGTTCCAGGGCGAGCCCGACGTGCAGATAGAGGCCATCGAGGTGGTCGTCTACCGCCTGCGCAAGCGCATTGCCCAGACCGGCGCCCAACTGGTGACGCTGCGTGGCCTGGGCTATCTGCTGAAGGCCGGCGCATGAGGCTCAAGACATGAGGGTGCTGAGCCGGGGCGGCCACACCTCGCTGCGCCGGCGCCTGGTGATCGGCATCCTGCTGCCGGTGATCGCGCTGATCGCCTTCAACACCGTCAGCCTCTACCGCCAGGCGCTGCAGGCCGCCGACACCGCCTATGACCGCACGCTGCTGGCCTCGGCCAAGTCGATCGGCGAGTTGCTGGAGGTCTCGGGCAGCGGTGCCGATGCACGGCTGCGCGCCACGGTGCTGTACTCGGCGCTGGAGCCCTTCGAGGCCGACAACCGCAGCCGGCTGTTCTACCGCGTCAGCGGTTTCCAGGGCGAGATGGTGTCGGGTTTCGATGACTTCCCGGCCTGGCGAGGCCAGCTGCCCACCCAGGGGCCGTACGCCGCCCTGGTCGATTTCTATGACGACAGCTACCGCGGCCTGCCGGTACGCGTGGCCGTGCTGCTGCAACCGGTGGCCGGCGCCGGCGGCCAGGGCATCGCCACCATACAGGTCGCCGAAACGCTGGAGCTGCGCCAGACCCTGGCACGAAAGATCCTGGTCGAGACGCTGTGGCGCCAGGCCCTCTTGGTGATCGTGATCGTCGTCGTCGTGGTGCTGGTGGTGCAGCGCGCCACGCGGCCGGTACGCCGCCTCAGCGCCCAGCTGCTGGCCCGCGGCGAAGACGATCTGGCGCCGGTGGAGGCCCCCGACGCCCCACGCGAATGGCTGCCCCTGGTCGAGGCCACCAACCAGGTAGTGGCCAAGCTGCGGCATTTGCTGGAGCACCAGAAGCGCTTTGTGCGCGATGCCTCCCACCAGCTGAAAACACCGCTGGCTGTGCTGAAGACTCAGGTGCAGTCGGCCCTGCACGGCGATGTCGAGCCGATGCTGGCGCTGCGCGAGATCAACACAACCGTCGAGCGCGCCACCCAGCTGGCCAATCAGATGCTGGCCCTGGCCAAGGTCGAGCAGCTGCGCCAGCAGCTCGAACCGGCGCCCATCCAGGACTGGGCCCAGGTGACGCGGGCAGTCGCGCTGGACTTGTCGGCGCTGATCGCCGAAAGCCAGCTGGACTTCGACATCGCCACCGTCCACGCGCCGATTCGCAGCTATGAATGGGCGCTGCGCGAGCTGACCCGCAATCTGCTGCACAACGCCGTGCAGCACAGCCCCGAGCAGGGGCGGCTGAACATCGCCCTGGTGGCCGACGCCAACTATGCGGCGTTGACCATCAGCGACAGCGGCCCCGGCCTGAGTGACGCCCAGCGCGACAAGCTGTTCCTGCCCTTTGCCGCCGGCGAAAAGCGTCAGGGTTCGGGCCTGGGCCTGGCGATCTGCCACGAGATCGTGCTGTCGCTGGGCGGCAGCATCAGCCTGGACAATCTCGTTCGCGGCGGCCGCGTCACCGGGCTGGCGGCGACGGTCAGGTTGCCGTTGGCCGACGATAGAGGACAATAGCCCCCTTTCCTCCTCTGACAACGTCGCACCTTGAGACTGGACAAATGGCTTTGGGCCGCCCGCTTCTATAAAACCCGCTCGCTGGCCGCCGAGGAAGTCGGCAAAGGCCGGGTGCAGGTGAATGGTCAGCCGGCCAAGGCGGCCAAGGAGTTGCGCGTGGACGATCTGCTCGATCTGCGCCAGGGCCAGATTGCGCGCACCGTGCGGGTGCTGGGCCTGAGCGCCATCCGCGGCCCCGCGCCCCAGGCCCAGGCGCTGTACGAGGAGACGCCGGAGAGCCTGGCTGCCCGTGCCAAGGCCGCCGAGCAGCAGCGCCTGGCGCCGGAGCCGGCCGCCAGCATCACCGAGGGGCGCCCGACCAAGCAAGACCGGCGCAAGCTGGCCGACTGGGACCGCTGGAGCGCCAGCATCGACTGACCAAGCCCGCCTCGGATACGCCGATTTCGCGAAATTTGGCGGAATCGTAGAAATCCCCCTCTTGAAACCCAGGGCAATGGGCCCACATCAAGCCGGAACCTTTCTTCGGCTCTCACTGACCATGACCAACGACAACTCCACACCCCAAGAGCCTGGCACGGCAGACGCCGAAGCCATGGCCGCAGCCGCCACACAGACCAGCCCCGCCACGCCGGAGGCCCAGTTGGCCGAGGCCCAGGGCCGCCTGGCGGAAATGTCCGACGCCTATCTGCGCGCCAAGGCCGAGGTCGAGAACATCCGCCGCCGCTCGGACGACGAAATGTCCAAGGCCCGCAAATTCGCCGTCGAGGCCTTTGCCGAGGCGATGCTGCCGGTGATGGACAGCATGGAAGCGGCGATCGCCATGCCCGAAGCCAAGGTCGAGCAGGTGCTGGAAGGCGTGCATGCCACCAAGCGCCAGCTGGCCAGCGCGCTGGAGCGCAACAAGGTGCTCGAGATCAACCCCGCCGCCGGCACCCGGTTCGACCCGCATCAGCACCAGGCGATCAGCGTCGTGCCGGCCGAGCAGGAAGCGAACACCGTGGTCATGGTGCTGCAAAAGGGCTATTCGATCGCCGACCGCGTGCTGCGCCCGGCCTTGGTCACCGTCACCGCGCCCAAGTAATTCACAGCCGCCGTCACTTGAAAGACGGCGACTTATCCACAGATTAGAAGCATCAGCAATTCAGGTATCAGGAGCAAAAAAATGGGCAAAATCATCGGCATTGACTTGGGCACCACGAACTCGTGCGTGGCCGTCATGGAAGGCAACACCACCCGCGTGATCGAGAACAGCGAGGGTGCGCGCACCACGCCGTCCATCATTGCGTACCAGGAAGACGGCGAGATCCTGGTCGGCGCCTCGGCCAAGCGCCAGGCCGTCACCAACCCGAAGAACACGCTGTACGCGGTGAAGCGCCTGATCGGCCGCAAGTTCACCGAGAAGGAAGTGCAGAAGGACATCGATCTGATGCCCTACAAGATCGCGGCCGCCGACAACGGCGACGCCTGGGTCGAGGTGCGCGGCAAGAAGCTGGCACCGCCCCAGGTCTCGGCCGAAATCCTGCGCAAGATGAAGAAGACCGCCGAGGACTATCTCGGCGAGGAAGTCACCGAGGCCGTGATCACGGTGCCGGCCTACTTCAATGACGCCCAGCGTCAGGCGACCAAGGACGCCGGCCGCATTGCCGGCCTGGACGTCAAGCGCATCATCAACGAGCCCACCGCCGCGGCCCTGGCCTTCGGCCTGGACAAGCATGGCAAGGGCGACCGCAAGATCGCCGTCTATGACCTGGGTGGCGGCACCTTTGACGTGTCCATCATCGAGATCGCCGACGTCGATGGCGAGATGCAGTTCGAAGTGCTGTCGACCAACGGCGACACCTTCCTGGGCGGCGAAGACTTCGACCAGCGCATCATCGACTACATCATTGCCGAGTTCAAGAAAGAGCAAGGCGTTGATCTGGGCAAGGACGTGCTGGCCCTGCAGCGCCTGAAGGAAGCCGCCGAAAAGGCCAAGATCGAGCTGTCGAACTCGACGCAGACCGACATCAACCTGCCGTACGTGACGGCCGATGCCTCGGGCCCGAAGCACCTCAACATCAAGCTGACCCGCGCCAAGCTGGAGTCGTTGGTGGAAGAGCTGATCGAGCGCACCATCGCCCCTTGCCGCGTGGCCATCAAGGATGCCGGCGTCAAGAACAGCGAGATCGACGACGTGATCCTGGTCGGCGGCATGACCCGCATGCCCAAGGTGCAGGACAAGGTCAAGGAGTTCTTCGGCAAGGAGCCGCGCAAGGACGTCAACCCCGATGAAGCCGTTGCCGTGGGCGCAGCTATTCAGGGCCAGGTCTTGGGCGGCGAGCGCAAGGACGTGCTGCTGCTGGACGTGACACCGCTGAGCCTGGGCATCGAAACCCTGGGCGGCGTGATGACCAAGATGATCCAGAAGAACACGACCATCCCGACCAAGTTCAGCCAGACCTTCTCCACCGCCGACGACAACCAGCCGGCCGTGACCATCAAGGTCTTCCAGGGCGAGCGCGAGCTGGCCGTGGGCAACAAGAGCCTGGGCGAATTCAATCTGGAAGGCATCCCCCCGTCGCCGCGCGGCATGCCCCAGATCGAGGTGACCTTCGACATCGACGCCAACGGCATCCTGCATGTCGGCGCCAAGGACAAGGCCACCGGCAAGGAGAACAAGATCACCATCAAGGCGAACTCGGGCCTGTCCGAGGCCGAGATCGAGAAGATGGTGAAGGACGCCGAGGCCAATGCCGTCGAGGACAAGAAGAAGGTCGAGATCGTGCAGGCCAAGAATCAGGCCGACGGCCTGGTGCACAGCGTGCGCAAGTCGATGACCGAGTACGGCGACAAGCTCGATGCGGATGAAAAGGCCAAGATCGAGGCCGCCATCAAGGACGTCGAGGAAGCGATGAAGGGCGAGGACAAGGCCGACATCGAAGCCAAGAGCGAGGTGCTGGTCACGGCCAGCCAGAAGCTGGGCGAGAAGATGTATGCCGACCAGCAGGCCGCCGCTGCGGCCGCCGGCCCCGCCGGTGGCGAGGCCCCGCAACAGCCGGCCGGCGAAAGCAAGCCCGCCGATGACAATGTGGTGGACGCCGAGTTCAAGGAAGTCAAGGACAAGAAGTAAGCATCAGGGCGCCGGGGCAACCCGGTGGCCTTTCGCCGCGTGAGAGTGTGCTGAACCAGGCGTTCAACCCTCCTCGCGGCGTTCTCATTTGACGAGCCGGACAAGCCCATGGCAAAGCGTGACTATTACGAAGTCCTCGGTGTGACCAAGAATGCCACCGACGACGAGATCAAGAAGGCCTACCGCAAGCTGGCCATGAAGCACCACCCCGACCGCAATCAGGGTGAAGGCGCCAAGGCGTCGGAAGAGAAGTTCAAGGAGGCCAAGGAGGCCTACGAGATGCTCACCGATGGCCAGAAGCGCGCGGCCTATGACCAGTACGGCCATGCCGGCGTCGACCCGAATATGGGTGGCCGCGGCGGCGGCCCCGGTGGCGAGGGTTTCGGCGGCTTTGCCGAGGCCTTTGGTGACATCTTCGGCGACATCTTCGGTGGCGCTGGCGCCGCCGGGGCGAGGCGTGGCGCGGGTGGCCAGCAGGTCTATCGCGGCAGCGACCTCAGCTACGCGATGGAGATCTCGCTGGAGGAAGCCGCACGCGGCAAGGAAACGCAGATCCGCGTCCCGACCTGGGAAAGCTGCGAGACCTGCAGCGGCACCGGCGCCAAGCCGGGCACCACGGCCAAGGGCTGCGGCGCCTGCAATGGCAGCGGCACCGTGCATATGCGCCAGGGCTTTTTCTCGGTGCAGCAGACCTGCCCGCACTGCCACGGCACCGGCAAGATCATCCCCGACCCCTGCATGACCTGCAACGGCCAGGGCAAGGTCAAGAAGAGCAAGACCCTGGAGGTCAAGATCCCGGCCGGTATCAACGAGGGCATGCGCATCCGTTCGGCCGGCAATGGCGAGCCCGGTGTCAACGGCGGCCCTGCCGGCGACCTGTACATCGAGATCCGCATCAAGCAGCACGAGATCTTCGAGCGCGATGGCGACGACCTGCACTGCACGGTGCCGATCAGCTTCACCACCGCGGCCCTGGGCGGCAGCATCGAGGTGCCCACGCTGGGCGGCAAGGCCGAGATCGACCTGCCCGAGAGCACCCAGCACGGCAAGACTTTCCGCCTGCGCGGCAAGGGCATCAAGGGCGTGCGCTCGTCCTACCCCGGTGATCTGTACTGCCACTTCAGCATCGAGACCCCGGTCAAGCTGACCGAGCATCAGCGCAAGCTGCTGAAGGAGCTGGACAAGTCGCTGAAGGACGGCGGCGAGCGCCACTCGCCCAACGCCAAAAGCTGGACGGACAAGGTCAAGGACCTTTTCAAGTAATTGGGGTTGGACCTTGCTGTACCCAGCAAGCTCCGACCTCAACTGACCAGGAGATTGGAGATGGCCCCTGGGGCCGGAGGCTTGATGCAGATCAAACCTTCGGCCCCTGGTAGAACTCCCAGTTCAAGCTCCCTGTGCAATAGTCGATAAAACCTGCAAGAGCCACCACCCGACTATCCGCACTTTGTCCTCGCCCATCCCCTCGCCGACCCACGCGGAGCTACTGCGCTGGCCGAGCCGTGGCACAGGGGAACGTCCATGATGATGCTGGACAAGGAGATTGCCACCGCCAGCGCGCTGGTGATCGACAGCAACCCGACCTCGCGCAGCGTGATGTCGGCGCAGTTGCGGGATCTGGGTGTGGGTCTGGTCAAGCAGGTCGGACGCATCACCGAGGCGCGCCTGATCCTGGAGCACAAGCAGTACGAAATCGTGCTGTGCGACTATCACTTCGACGGCGTCGAAATGTCCGGCCAGGACCTGCTGGACGAGTTGCGTCGCGAACAGCTGCTGCCCTACTCGACCGTGTTCGTGATGGTCACCGGCGAGGCCACCTATGCCAAGGTGGCCGAGGCCGCCGAGGCCGCGCTCGATGGCTATCTGCTCAAGCCTTACTCCGCCACCTCGCTGGCCGACCGCCTGAGCCAGGCACGCCACCGCAAGAAGGTGTTGAAAGACATCTTCGAGGCACTGGAGAAGCAGGACTTCGAGCTCGCCTCCAATCTGTGCGTGCGCCGGTTCGAGGCCCGCGATCAGTATTGGCTCTATGCCGCCCGTATCGGCGCCGAGCTGCTGCTGCGCCTGGACCGCCACGGCGAGGCACGCAAGCTCTATGACGCCGTGGTCGAGGCGCGAACCGTGCCCTGGGCAAGGCTGGGCGTGGCGCGCGCCCATCTGGCCGCCGGCGACACGGTGGCCGCACGCCGCACGCTGGAGACCCTGATCGGCGACATCCCCGGCCATGCCGACTCCTATGACGTGATGGGCCGGGTGCAGATGGAACAGGGCGAGATCGGCAGCGCCCTGGAAACCTACCGCCTGGCCGCCCAGCTGACGCCCGGCTGCCTGCTGCGCCAGCAGCACTGCGGCACGCTGGCCTTCTACATGGGCCACAAGGACGAGGCGCTGAAGATGCTGGAGCGCACCGTCAGCGCCGGCCTGAAGTCCAAGCTGTTCGACATGCTGACGATGGTATTGATCGCACTGCTGCGCTTCGACAACAAGGACAGCAAGGGCCTGCTCTATGCCCACGAGACGGTGCGCCGCGCACTCGAGAACGATGCCGACTCGCTGCGCCTGCGCCGCTTCGAGAAGGTCATCGCGGCGATGCGCTTGCTGCTGGACCGCAAGCTTGGCGACGCGCTGGAGCTGTCGCGCGAGCTGGCCAAGGAAATCACACTGGACGACTTCGACATCGAGGCGGCCAGCAATCTGGTCGCGCTGTGGACGCGCCTGTCGCAGCAGGAGATCCAGCTTGACGAGATGGAGGCCATGATGCGCCAGGTGGGCCTGCGTTTTTGCACGTCCAAATCCAGCACCGAGATCTTGGTCTCGGTGGCCGAAAAGTCGGAGCCCGCGACCAGCATCATCCGCAGCTGCCAGTCCGAGATCACCGCCTTCGCCGAACAGGCGATGAGCCACTCGATGCGCGGCCGTCCGCGCCTGGCGGTGGAGTCACTGATCACCCGGGGCACCGAGACGCGCAATGCCAAGCTGATCGAGTTGGCCGGCCTGGTCGTCAAACGCCACCAGGAGCGCATCGAGAACGGCGCCGAGCTGCTGGCCCAGGCCGATGAGTTGCAGCGCAGGTTCTGTCAGCCCAGCACCGGCGTGGTCAACAAGAAGCGCGGCGGCCGCAGTGCAGGCGGCATGGTGCTGCGCACCTGAACCGAAGCTGAACCGTCTCGGCGCCGCCCCATTTTTGACCCGATCGGCACCATGGGCTTCGGCGACAATACCGCTCCCCCCAGCCGCGCTCCTTGCATGCCCAGCCTTTTCTCGTCCAAGACTCAACGCTCCCCGCTGCTGCTCGCCTGGCTGACCGCCCTGTGGTTGGGCACCCTGTGTAACTGGCCCTTGTGGAAGGCCCTACTGGCGCTGCCGGAGACGGGCAGCCCGCGCGGCCTGCTGTTCATGCTGGCCTTTGCCGGCATCATCACCGGCGTGCTGGCGTCGATACTGAGCCTCGCCGCCTGGCGCCGCGTCATCAAGCCGGTCGCAGCCCTGCTGCTGATCAGCGCCGCAGCGGGCGCCCATTTCATGGGCACCTACGGCGTGGTCATAGACGACACGATGATCGTCAATGTTCTGCAAACCGATGCGCGCGAGACCCGCGACCTGCTGAGCCTGCGCATGCTGGTCACCCTGGTGCTGCTGGCCGGCCTACCCGCTGTCTATCTGTGGCGCACAAGCCTGGCATCGCTCGGTTTCGGGCGGCAGTTGCTGCGCAATCTGGTCGGGGTGTTGCTCGGGCTGGCGCTGGCCGTGGCCTTGCTGATGGCCTGTTTTGCCGATATGGCCTCAACGATGCGCAATCACAAATCGCTGCGCTATCTGATCAATCCGCTGAACAGCTACTACGCGCTGGGCCAGGTGGCCTTCAAGAAGAGCAGCAAGCCGAGGGGCCCGCCGCAGATCGTCGCGGCCGATGCCATGCTCGCCGCGCGCCCCGACGGCCGCAAGCCGCCGCTGCTGCTGCTGGTGGTCGGCGAGACGGCCAGGGCGATGAATTTCTCGCTCAACGGCTATGCACGGGCGACCAATCCGGAGCTGGCCAAGCTCGATGTCCTGAGCTTCCGCGACGTCACATCCTGCGGTACCAGCACGGCCGCCTCGCTGCCCTGCATGTTCTCGCACCTGGGCCGCGAGCAGTACGGCAATAGCAAGGACGTGCACCAGGAGAACCTGCTGGATGCGCTGCAGCGTGCCGGCCTGGCCGTGCTGTGGCTGGACAATCAATCAGGCTGCAAGGGCATTTGCGAGCGCGTGCCCAATGCCATGGCCCATATCGCGGCCAGCGGCGCACCGACGCTGCCTGAGGCCCTGTGCAACGGCCCCGAGTGCCTCGACGGCGCCTTGCTGCATGGCCTGGATCAGCGCCTGGAGGCCCTGCCCGCCGAACGTCGTGCCAAGGGTGTGGTGCTGGTGCTGCACCAGATGGGCAGTCATGGCCCGGCCTATTACAAGCGCTCGCCAGCGGACCTCAAGCCCTTTCAGCCCGAGTGCAAGACCAATGTGTTGCAGCAATGCGATCCCCAGCAGTTGGTCAACGCCTACGACAACTCGATCGTCTATGCCGACCATGTGCTGGCCCAGGCTATCGCCTGGTTGCAGCAAAAGACCTCGGGCTTCGATCCGACCCTGCTCTACCTGTCCGACCATGGCGAGTCGCTGGGCGAGAACAATCTCTATCTGCACGGCATGCCCTATGCCTTCGCACCGCGCGAGCAGACCCACATTCCCATGGTGCTGTGGCTGCCCGGCACGGGCAGCGCCATCGACCGCGGCTGCATGCGAGCCAAGATCGAGCAGCCGCTGTCACACGACCACCTGTTCCACAGCGTGCTGGGCCTGCTGGGCGTGCAGGCGAGCATCTACAAGGCCGACCGCGACTTCTTCGCCGGTTGCAAACAAGGGCAATGACGATGCATTCTCAGGCGACGGCAACGGTGGAACGCGGTGCAGCCTATCTCAGGCGCGATCTGATCACTGCCGCCATGCTGCTGATCGCCCTGCTGGCCTGGGATGTGGCCGGTTGGGATCTGGCCGCGACACGCGTTTTCGGCGGCCTGCATGGCTTTGCCTGGCGTGAAAGTGTCCTCACCAGCGGCGTGCTGCATCAGGGTGGGCGCCTGTTCGGGTGGGCCGTCTTCGCGGCGCTGGTCTGGAATGTCTGGAAGCCTCTGCCCGGACTGGGCGGCAGCAACGCCATGCCCCGGCGGCTTCGCCTGTGGTGGGTGTTCGCCACGGTCGTCTGCCTGCTGCTGATACCGGCACTCAAGCGCGGCAGCCTCAGCAGCTGCCCCTGGGATCTGCAGGAGTTTGGCGGCATCGCCCGGTACGTGAGCCATTGGCGCTGGGGCGTCGGCGACGGTGGCCCGGGGCGCTGCTTTCCGTCTGGCCATGCGTCCGCCGCATTTGCCTTCATCGGCGGCTATTTCGCGCTGCGCGAGCAGCACGGCCGGCTGGCCCGCAGCTTTCTGATCGCAGCCTGCAGCCTGGGTGCGGTGTTCGGCCTGGCGCAGATGGCGCGTGGCGCCCACTATCCCAGCCACACGCTATGGACGGCCTGGATTTGCTGGAGCACCTCGCTGCTGCTGTACCACGTGATGCAACGCTGGCTGACACCTGCCCAAGCTAGAACAACTCGGCCTGAGCCCCATCAGCCTGCCGAGCTCCAGGCACCCTGAACTGACCCAGATCGAGCGAAAAGCGCTGACGGTTGAGCCCCAGCCGTGCGCAGGCCTTGTGCATGCGCTGCTGCATCAGCTCGGCCCAGAGGCCCTCGCCCTTCATCCGTGAGCCGAAGTTCGGGTCATTGTCCTTGCCGCCGCGCATCTCGCGTATGCGCGCCATCACGCGTGCCGCGCGGTCCGGGAAGTGCTGCTCCAGCCACTGCTGGAACAGCGGATTCACCTCCCAGGGCAGGCGCACCGGGATGCTGAAGGCGGTGCGCGCACCGGCATTGGCGCCGGCCTCCAGCACACGCTCCAGCTCAGGTTCGTTGATGAAGGGAATCAGCGGCGAGACACTGATGCCCACCGGCACCCCGGCCCGTGCCAGCTTCTCCATCGTCTCCAGCCGGCGTGCCGGCGCGGCGGCGCGCGGCTCCATGATGCGGCTGAGCCTGGCATCCAGGCTGGTGATGGACAGATAGACGGCCACCAGCTGGCGCTCGGCCATCGGCACGATCAGGTCCAGATCACGCTCGATGCCGGACGACTTGCTGATCACCGAGAACGGGTGATGGTGCTCGCTCAGGACCTCGATGATGGCCCGTGTGATGCCCAGCTTGCGTTCCACCGGCTGGTAGGCGTCGGTGGCCGCGCCTATACAGATGGGATGGGGCTGATAGCCCTTGCCAGACAGCGTGCTGCGAAGGCGCTCGGCGGCATTCATCTTGGCGACGATGCGGGTCTCGAAGTCCAGCCCCGGCGACAGGTTCAGATAACTGTGCGTGGGCCGGGCAAAGCAATAGATGCAACCGTGCTCGCAACCGCGGTAGGGATTCAGCGAGAGCTCGAAGAAGATGTCGGGCGAGCTGTTGGTGTTGACGACACGCCTGGCCTGCTCCTCGATGATCTGGGTGGCCGGCGGCAGGTGTTCTTCGCTGGCCTCCTGGTCCAGGGTGCCCCAGCCATCGTCGAAGCCCTCGCGCTCGTCGCTGTGAAAGCGGTGCGCGATCTGCCAGGCCGTGCCGCGGCCCTTGCGCGGCGGCGCCACGCTGGCGCGGCCATCGGCCAGCTCGGCCTCGCTGGGCACGGCGGCAATCGGAACGAAGCGATTCTTGCTGGGCGGCATACTGTGACTATATACAGTATTTGACCTCCCTCCCGGTAAAGTCCGGGGCCACCCCGTCTTAGTAGTCCGGCCCGCCGTCGCTGGCCATGCCCGGCGCCAGGTTGTCGAACTTGGTCAGCGGGCGCAGGAAGGTCAGCTTGACCGTGCCCACCGGGCCGTTACGCTGCTTGCCGATGATGATCTCGGCCACGCCCGGCTCCTTGCACTCGTCCTTGGTGTAGTACTCGTCGCGGTAAATGAACATGATGATGTCCGCATCCTGCTCGATGGCGCCCGATTCCCGCAGATCGGACATCATCGGCCGCTTGTCGGGCCGCGTTTCGACCGAGCGATTCAGCTGCGACAGCGCGATCACCGGGCACTTCAGCTCCTTGGCCAGGGCCTTAAGGCCCCGCGAGATCTCGCCGATCACGGTGGCCCGGTTCTCCTCGTTGCCACCGCTGCCGCTCATCAGCTGCAGGTAGTCGATGATGATCAGCCCCAGCTTGCCGCATTGGCGCGACTGGCGGCGCGCACGGGCCCGCACCTCGGACGGCGACAGGCCCGGGCTCTCGTCGATGAAGATGCTGGACTTGCTGAGCTTGTCGACCGCCTCGGCCAGCCGACTCCATTCATCATCGCGCAGCGCACCGGTGCGCAGATGGCTCTGGTCGATGCGGCCGATCGAGCCAACCATACGCAGGGCCAGCTGGGCGGCGCCCATTTCCATCGAGAAGATGACGACCGGCAGGCCCTCGTTGATGGCCACGTTCTCACCGATATTGATGGCGAACGCCGTCTTGCCCATGGACGGGCGCGCGGCCAGCACGATCAGGTCGCCCGGCTGCAGGCCGGCGGTCATGCGGTCCAGGTCGTAGAAACCGGTTCTGACACCGGTCACTTCCTCGGCACCGTTCTCGGCCAGTTCGTTGACACGGTCAAGCAGCTCGATGACCAGCTTGTCCATGCTCAGAAAGCCCTGCTTGGTGCGCGTGCCCTCCTCGCCAATGCGGAAAATCTGTGCCTCGGCCTCGTCCAGGATGGTGTTGACCGGCGTGCCCTGCGGATTGAAGGCCTTGGTGGCAATCTCGTCGCTGGCCGAGATCAGCTTGCGCAGGATCGCCCGCTCGCGGACGATTTCGGCATAGCGGCGCAGATTGGCCGCGCTGGGCACGCTTTGCGCCAGTGCATTCAGATAGGTCAGCCCGCCGCACTCATCGGCCTTGCCCAGGCTTTGCAGCTGCTCGTAGACCGTCACCACGTCGGCCGGCTTGCTGCCATTGATCAGGCCGCCGATGGCGGCAAAGATCGTTCGGTGCTCGTAGCGGTAGAAGTCGGATTCGGTGACCAGGTCACCGGCGCGGTCCCAGGCCGAGTTGTCCAGCAAAAGGCCCCCGAGCACGCTTTGCTCGGCCTCAACCGAATGGGGCGGCACGCGCAGGCGGGCCACCTCGTCATCACGAGGCTCGGCGCCGGGAAAACTGCTTTTGGAGAAGACGGCTGACATGGCTGGAACTATACGGCGGGAAGGCCCCCGCCCCTGTGGACAACACTGTGGGCAAGCTGGGGAGTCGCTGGGGGCAAGCGACTCATTTGTAACCGTGGCGCCTTGTCGTGGCGCACCATGAAAAAAGGCCGGCAATGCCGGCCTTTACAAAGCTGCACATGCCGTGGCATGCGCGGACTTGATCGCTCAGTCAGCTTCGGCAACCACTTGCACGGTCACTTCAACCACCACATCGGTGTGCGGAGCGACGCTGACCGGGTGCTCGCCCACGGTCTTCAGCGGGCCGTTGGGCAGGCGAACCTGGGCCTTGGCGATCGTGAAGCCCAGCTTGACCAGCGCTTCGGCAATGTCGGCATTGGTGACCGAACCGAACAGACGGCCGTCCACGCCAGCCTTTTGGCTGACGCGCACGGTCTTGCCGGCCATGGTCTCGCCCAGAGCCTGGGCAACGGCCAGCTTCTCGGCAGCAGCCTTTTCCAGCTCGGCGCGCTTGACTTCGAATTCCTTGATCGCCACTTCGGTCGCACGGCGAGCCTTGCGCGAAGGGATCAGGAAGTTGCGTGCGTAGCCGTCCTTGACCTTGACGATATCGCCCAGGTTGCCGAGGTTCGCGACCTTTTCAAGCAGAATGATTTGCATGTTGGGTTACTCCTCAGACCTTGTGCTGGTCGCTGTACGGCAGCATGGCCAGGAAGCGCGCGCGCTTGATGGCAACCGTCAGCTGACGCTGGAAGAAAGCACGCGTACCGGTCAGACGAGCCGGCGTGATCTTGCCGTTTTCGCCGACGAAGTCGCGCAGGGTGTCGATGTCCTTGTAGTCGATCTGTTCGACGCCAGTGACGGTGAAGCGGCAGAAACGCTTGCGGCGGAACAGCAGCGACTGGGTATTGCGCTTGGGCTTGCGGTCCTTGGAGAACCGGCCTTTACCACGAGGTGGTGCCATTTTTAGACCTCTTTCAATTCAATCCGGAACAAAACAAACAGTGCGAGCTTTCAGTCCAGGGCGGTGATGTGAAACACCGTACCGCGACCGTTGCGCTGGGCAGCGAGAAAGCCTGTGAAACAAGCCGACTCTCCAATCCCCAGCGCGCTGACCCGCTGTGACAAACCGCCTATCACCACCGCTTTGAGCTCCATCGAGACTTTGCGCGGGGTTCCGGCTTCCTGGACTTGCGACTCGTGCTTCAGGCACATGTCGATCACGGGCAGACCGGCGGGTGTGTATCTCACAGCGCCTCGTTCCAGCAACTGCGCGCTCAGAACCAACTGGTTCACGGCAGGCAGCGCAGGGACGTGGCTCGCGGCTATGGACTTCAGGCAGTCGCTTCCTGCGACACCGGGGCCTTGCGGGCCTCTTCGCGCTCAACCGCCTTCATCATGATCGACGGTGCGGTTTCGGCCTTGGGCTTGACCACCGTCAGGTGGCGCAGCACGGCGTCATTGAAGCGGAAACCCGTTTCGAGCTCAGCCAGGACTTCCTTGCTGACTTCGATGTTCAGGCACAGATAGTGGGCCTTGGCCAGCTTCTGGATCAGGTAAGCCATCTGACGACGACCCCAGTCTTCCAGACGATGAACCGTGCCACCACCCGCGGTGATCAGGGTCTTGTAACGCTCCAGCATAGCCGGAACTTGTTCGCTTTGATCCGGATGGATCAGCAGAACGATCTCGTAATGACGCATGTTTACTCCTTGTGGATTCCGAACCTTGGGGGGAATTCGGGTTCGTGGAAGCCGTGCTGCAGCGTCAAAGTCGCAGCGACGGCAAGGTGAAGCCCACGATTATAGCCTGATCAAGCCACCAACGCCGGCTCTTTGCACAGCGATGCGGCAATATCAGGCCTCGACACGGGGCCTGCGGAGCCAGTCCACCATCTCGCCCTGCTCCCGGGAGGGCTTGGGTGTCAGCAGGCTCACCAGCACCATCACCGCAAAGCCCAGAGGCACGCCAAACACGCCGGCCGAGATCGGCTGGATGCCCCACCACAGCTCGATCGGTGAGTTGATGCCCAGCAGATTGCGCAGCCAGGGGTGGGTGGTGGCCAGGTAGTAGCAGGTCAGGCCCAGGCCGGCGGCCATGCCGCACAGCGCGCCCCAGGTGTTGGCCCGCTTCCAGAACACGCCCAGCACCAGGGCCGGGAAAAACGCCGCCCCGGCGAACGAGAAGGCCGCCGAGACCAGGAACAGGATGTCGGCCGGCTTCTGCACCGCCACCGCCGCAGCACCCAGGGCGACCACCAGCAGCAGGGCCTTGGAGATGGTGACGCGCCGCGCCGCCGTCGCGTTCGGGTTGACCATGCGGTAGTAGAAGTCGTGGGACAGGGCGCTGGCAATGGTGAGAAGCAGACCATCGGCGGTAGAGAGCGCCGCGGCCAGGCCGCCGGCGGCCACCATGCCCGACACCACATAGGGCAGGCCGGCAATCTCAGGCGTGGCCAGCATCACGATGTCGCCGTTGATGGCCATCTCGCCGAGCTGGAAGATGCCGTCGCGATTCACGTCGCTGACCGACAGCAGGCTGGCGTCGACCTTGGACCATTGCGCGATCCAGGCCGGCAGCTGATCGAACGGCGTGCCGACCAGCACATTGAAGACCTCGAACTTGACCATCACCGCCAGCGCTGGCGCCGTCACATAGAGCAAAAAGATGAAGACCAGCGACCAGGTCACCGACTCGCGCGCCTCGCGCACCGAGGGGGTGGTGTAGCAGCGCATCAGGATGTGCGGCAGCCCGGCCGTGCCGACCATCAGGCAGAACACAAGGGCCAGGAAATTCAGGCGCGAACTGTCGTAGCTGCCCTGTGCCTGGGCGTCACCCTCAGGATCGCCGGCGAACTGTTCGGTATGGGCATGCATGCCCGCCAGCGGCCGGGCGCGGGCCTCGTTGAGGGCAAGGGCCTTGGTCCACAGCTCCCGGGCCTCGTTGGCGCTCTTGGGCAGTGAGGCCAGGGCCTTCTCGGCCGCCTGCACCTCGGCCAGCCCTGCCTCACCCGCCTTCAGCATTGCCACTCGGGCCTGCGCCTGCGCACGGTCACGGGCCAGCGAGCCCGGCACGTCGGCAAGCTTCGCCTCGAAGGCCAGTGCGCGCTGCTTGAAGACCTGTATGACCTCCAGCTCCTTGGGGTCGCGCATCAGCTGATGCTCGCGCTCGCTGACCTGCTGCAGTTGGTAGCCATAGACCAGCTGGGGCAACGGAATGCCGGTCTGCTTGACCGACAGCCACACCACCGGCACCAGGTAGGCAATGATGATGATGATGTACTGAGCCACCTGGGTCCAGGTGACGGCCCGCATGCCGCCCAGAAACGAGCAAAGCAGCACCCCGCCCAGACCGACGAACACGCCGATCTCGAAGGTCAGCCCGGTCAGCCGCGTGGTGATCAGGCCCACGCCATAGATCTGCGCCACCACATAGGTGAAGGAGCACAGGATGGTGGCCAGAATGGCCACCGTGCGCACCAGATGGCTGGCATAGCGGGCCCCCAGAAAGTCGGGAATGGTGTATTCACCGAAACGCCGCAAATAGGGCGCCAGCAACAGGGCCACCAAACAGTAGCCACCGGTCCAGCCCAGCACGAAGGCAAGGCCGGCATAGCCCGACAGGTAGAGGCTGCCGGCCAAGCCCAGGAAGGAAGCCGCGCTCATCCAGTCGGCGGCGGTGGCCATGCCGTTGTACATCGCCGGCACGCGCCTGCCGGCCACGTAGTACTCGGTCGCGTCGGTGGTGCGGCTCATGATGCCTATGCAGGCATAGAGGGCCACCGGCGCAAGCAGGAAGATGAAGCCTATGCCCGACTTGGGCAGGCCGGCGCGCTCCAGCAGGCCCATGCCCAGCACAAAGGCAATAAAGCCGAGCGTGTACCAGCCATAGATCTTGTTGAGCCTTCGCTTGAAGGCGGGCGCGCTCATGGTCCGCTTGTCTCGCTGTCGTCGTTGTGGTTGATCGGCCTGACACCCATCATGGGCATGCAGGCCCCCCTGGCAATCCTGATCTACCCGGGAAACCCACCGCAGCGCACGCAAAAACGGCCCCTAGGGGCCGTTGTACGAGGCGTACGGTAGCTTAACGCTTGGCCAGGCGGGTCCAGGTCTCGACCACGCTGTCGGGGTTCAGCGACATCGAGGCAATGCCTTCCTGGGCCAGCCAGTCGGCAAAGTCCGGATGGTCGCTGGGGCCCTGGCCGCAGATGCCAATGTACTTGCCGGTGGCCCGGCAGGCGGCGATGGCCCGCGAGATCAAGGCCTTGACGGCCGGATCGCGCTCGTCGAAGTCGCCGACCAGCTGCTCATGGCCCGAATCACGGTCCAGGCCCAGGGTCAGCTGGGTCAGGTCGTTGGAACCTATCGACATGCCGTCGAAATGCTCCAGGAACTGCTCGGCCAGGATGGCGTTGCTAGGCACCTCGCACATCATGATCAGGCGCAGGCCGTCCTGGCCGCGCTTGAGGCCACGCTCGCCCAGCATGGCGACCACGCGCTCGGCCTGGCGCACCGTGCGCACGAAGGGCACCATGATCTCGACATTGGTCAGCCCCATGTCGATGCGCACCCGCTTCAGGGCCTCGCATTCCATCGCGAAGGCGTCCTGGAAGTCGCCGCTGATGTAGCGGGACGCACCGCGGAAGCCCAGCATCGGGTTCTCTTCATCGGGCTCGTAGCGCGAGCCACCGATCAGCTTGCGGTATTCGTTGCTCTTGAAGTCCGACAGACGGACGATCACCGGGCGGGGCCAGAAGGCGGCCGCGATGGTGGCAATGCCTTCGACCAGCTTGTCCACATAGAAGGCGCGCGGCGAGGCATGGCCCCGCGCCACCGACTCGACCGCCTTCTTCAGGTCCGCATCGACATTCGGATAGTCGAGGATGGCCTTCGGGTGCACGCCGATATTGTTGTTGATGATGAACTCCAGCCGTGCCAGGCCGACGCCGGCGCTGGGCATCTGGCAGAAGTTGAAGGCCAGTTGCGGGTTGCCGACGTTCATCATGATCTTGACCGGGCAGTAGGGCAGCTCGCCGCGCAGCACCTCGGTGACCTCGGTTTCCAGCAGGCCGTCGTAGATATGGCCGGTGTCGCCCTCGGAGCAGGCCACCGTCACCAGCTGGCCGTCCTTCAGCGTCTCGGTCGCGTCGCCGCAGCCGACCACGGCCGGGATGCCCAGCTCGCGGGCGATGATGGCGGCGTGGCAGGTGCGGCCGCCACGATTCGTGACAATGGCCGCCGCGCGCTTCATCACCGGCTCCCAGTTCGGGTCGGTCATGTCGGTCACCAGCACATCACCAGGCTGGACGCGGTCCATCTCGGCAATGCTGTGCACCAGGCGCACCGGGCCGGTGCCGATCTTCTGGCCAATGGCGCGGCCCTCGGCCAGCACGGCGCTGTGGCCCTTGAGCTTGTAGCGGTGCTCGGCCTTGCCCTCGGCCTGGCTCTTCACCGTCTCGGGGCGGGCCTGCAGGATGTAGATCTGGCCATCGATGCCGTCACGACCCCATTCGATGTCCATCGCGCGGCCATAGTGCTGCTCGATGATCAGCGCGTAGCGGGCCAGCTCGGTGACCTCGGCGTCGTTCAGCGAATAGCGGTTGCGCTGCTCGGGGGCGGTGTCCACCGTCTTGACCAGGCGGCCGGTGGCGGCCTTCTCTTCGGGCGAGGCGAACTCCATGCGAATCAGCTTAGACCCGAGGTTGCGGCGTATCACCGCCACCTTGCCGCGCGCCAGTGCCGGCTTGTGGACATAGAACTCGTCCGGGTTGACGGCGCCCTGCACCACCGTCTCGCCCAGGCCGTAGCTCGAGGTGATGAAGACCACGTCCTTGAAGCCGGACTCGGTGTCCATCGTGAACATCACGCCGGACGAGCCCAGGTCGGAGCGCACCATGCGCTGCACGCCGGCCGACAGCGCTACTTCGCTGTGCTCGAAGCCCTTGTGCACGCGGTAGCTGATGGCGCGGTCGTTGTACAACGAGGCGAACACCTCCTTGAGCTTGTGCAGCACCGTCTCGATGCCGACGACGTTCAGGAAGCTTTCCTGCTGGCCGGCGAAGGAGGCATCGGGCAGGTCTTCGGCGGTGGCCGACGAGCGCACCGCGAACGAGGCTTCCGGGTTGCCGGCGCTGATGCGAGCGAACTCGGCGCGGATCGCGGCCTCCAGATCGGCCGGGAACGGTTGTGCTTCGACCCAGCCGCGGATTTCGGCACCGGCCTCGGCCAGCGCGCGCACGTCGTCGGTGTTCAGCGTCGCCAGGCGGGACTTGATGCGCTCATCCAGGCCTTCGTAGTTCAGGAAGGCCCGGAAGGCGTGGGCGGTGGTGGCAAAGCCACCCGGCACGCGCACGCCACTGGCGGCAAGCTGTGAGATCATTTCGCCGAGGCTGGCGTTCTTGCCGCCGACCACCTCGACGTCGCTCATTCTCAGGTGCTCAAACGGTACGACCAGGGCGGTCGCCTCATAGTTGGCAGACATAGGGAAACTCCATAAGGTTGAAAAACCGGGGTTCCCGCGTCAATTCGATCAACCATGCCATGCGCGGCGCGACAGGCGCTGCGGCGCATGGGTCTGCACCCATTTGTAGATTCTGATTCGAGGGAGACAGTGTGCACGGCCGGGCGTCGCGGAGAAGATGTTCGGGATTCTACGGGCAAGCCCTTCTATGATGGGCACTTACCCTGAACTCATTGCCACGCCATGCCCAATCGCTCTGTGTACTTTGTCTCGGACGGCACGGCCATCACGGCCGAAACCTTTGGCAAATCGATACTGGCCCAGTTCCCGGGCAAGCCGCGTCTGGTGCGCCGACCCTTCATCGACTCCGAAGACAAGGCCAGACAGGTGATCAACGAGATCAATGTGCTGGGCGCGACCGAGGGCAAGCGGCCGGTGGTCTTCGTCACCCTGGTCGATATGACGGTGCTGGCCTTCTTCAAGGCCCACTGCAGGGGCCTGGTGCTGGACATGTTCAACACCTTCATCGAACCGCTGGAGGCCGAGTTCGCCGTCAAGTCCAACCACCGCGTGGGCCGTTTCTCCGATGTGGCCAAGAGCCAGGAGTACCACGACCGCATCGAGGCGATCAACTTCTCGCTGGCCCATGACGATGGCCAAGCGACGCGCAATATCGAGGCCGCCGACGTGATCTTGGTCGGCGTCAGCCGCTGCGGCAAGACGCCGACGTCCCTCTACCTGGCCATGCAGCATGGCATCAAGGCCGCCAACTACCCGCTGATCCCCGAGGATTTCGAGCGCGGCAAGCTGCCCTCGATGCTGGCGCCGCACAAGAAGCGCTGCTTCGGCCTGACCATCGATCCAGACCGGCTGAGCCAGGTCCGCAACGAGCGCCGCCCGGGCAGCAAATACGCCTCGCTGGCGAACTGCCGCTACGAGGTCAACGAGGCCGAGGCGATGATGAAGCGCGAGGGCATTGCCTGGCTGTCATCGACGCACAAGTCGATCGAGGAGATCTCGGCGACGATATTGCGGGACATCAAGCCCGACGCCCTCGCCATCTACTGAGGGGTCACCAGGCGCTGCCGCGCCGACTCGTACAGGCAGATGGCCGCGGCGCTGGCCACGTTCAGTGACTCCTCGCCGCCCGGCTGCGGGATGCGCACGGTCAGCGCGCAGCGGGCCATCAGCTCGTCGCTGATGCCTTGGCCCTCGTGGCCCAGCACCCAGGCGCAGGGCCTCGGCAGGCTGAGCTGCTGCAACTCGCGCTCGGCATAGGAGCTGGTGGCCACCATCGCCGCCTGCAGGCCGTCCAGATCGGCCAGGCTCAGGCCCTCGACCAGATTCAGCGCGAAGTGCGCGCCCATGCCGGCCCGCAGGACCTTGGGCGACCACAGCGCGGCCGTGCCCTTCAGCGCCAGCACCTGACGCACGCCCAGCGCGGAGGCGCTGCGCAGGATGCTGCCAACATTGCCGGCATCCTGCAGCCGGTCGAGTATGACGCTGTCCACGCCAGGCAGCACGGCCGCCGAGGCCAGATGCGGCACCTCGAAACCCAGCTCGGCCGGCGACTCCAGGCCGCTGATGCTCTTGAACAGCGCCCTCGGCACGATCACCACCTTGGGCGCCTGCTCGGCCAGCGCACGCAGCTCCGGCTGGCCCCAGCCCTCCTCGGTCAGCAGGGCCAGGCTCAAGGCATGGCCGCGCTGCAGGCAGGCCCGGGCCAGGTGATCGCCCTCCAGCCAGACGGAGCCCAGCTTGCGGTAGGCGCCGGCGTCCTGCGACAGCTTGCGCAGGCGCATCAACAGCGGGTTGTCGCGCGAGGTGATGTGCACCGGCTGATTCATAACGCGCCCTCGATACTCAGACGCACCGGCCCGAAGCTGCGTCTATGCCAGGCGCAGGCACCATGCTCCCGCAAGGCCTGCAAATGCTCGGCCGTCGGATAGCCCTTGTGCGTCGCAAAGCCGTAGTGCGGATGGGCCTCGTGCATGGCCAGGCACTGGCGGTCACGCGAGACCTTGGCCAGTATCGACGCCGCCGAGATCGCCTTGACCTTGCTGTCACCCTTGACGATGGCCTCGGCCGGCATCAGCAGCTGCGGAATGCGGTTGCCGTCGACCAGCACCTTGGCCGGCTTCAGCCTCAGGCCCTCGACGGCCCGCTTCATTGCCAGCATCGTCGCGTGCAGGATGTTCAGGCGGTCGATCTCCTCGACGCTGGCCTCGGCGATGCAGAAGCACAGGGCCTTGGCATGGATCTCGTCGAACAGCCGCTCGCGCGTGCGCTCGCTCAAGACCTTGGAGTCGTTCAGCCCCTTGATCGGTTGCAGCTCATCAAGAATCACTGCTGCGGCAACGACGGGCCCGGCCAGCGGTCCGCGGCCGGCCTCATCCACGCCGGCCATCAGACCGGGGCCGTCCCAGATCAGGCCAAGCTGTTCAGGCCTTGTTGAGGATTTTCGCGATGGCATCGGTGGCAATCTGGGCGGTGTTGCAGCGCAAGAGCTGGTGTTGTTCCATGAAGCGGGCTTGAACGGCCTCGCAGCGCGCCGGGTCATCAAGCCAGGACAGCCCCGCGGCGGCCAGGGCCTCGGGCGTGCAGTCATCCTGCAGCAGCTCGGGCACCAGGAACTCTCGGGCCAGCACATTGGGCAGGCCGACCCAGGGCTGGTAGCGCCGGCTCCTTATGCGCAGCCAGTTCAGCCAGTGCATGCGGTAGGCAATGACCATGGGCCGCTTGAACAGCGCCGCCTCAAGCGTTGCCGTGCCGCTGGCCACCAGGGTGATGTCGCAGGCGGCCAGCGCCTCGTGCGAGCGGCCGTCCAGCTGCTGCAGATTCACGTTCGGCGCGAAGCGTTGCACCAGCGGTGTGATCAGCTCGGCCAGGCCCGGTGCCACCGGCATCACGAAGCGCAGCTCGGGCCGCGCCAGTTGCAACAGCGCAGCGGCCTGCAGCAGCGGCTGGGCGATGAAGCGGATCTCGCTCTTGCGGCTGCCCGGCAGCAGGGCGACGACGGTGTCGCCGTCCTTCAGCCCCAGCGCCCTGCGGCTGGCGGCCTTGGGCGGATCCAAAGGAATCGCATCGGCCAGCGGGTGGCCGACATAGGTGGCGGCAATGCCGTGCTGCTGCAGCAGCGCCGGCTCGAACGGGAACAGGCACAGCACATGGTCAACGGCACGGGCAATCTTGCGCACCCGCTCGCCGCGCCAGGCCCAGATCGACGGGCAGACGAAGTGCACCGTCTTGACGCCGGCCTCGCGCAGCTTCAGCTCCAGGCCGAAATTGAAGTCCGGGGCATCGACGCCGATGAAGAGCTCGGGCTTGTCGGCCAACAGGCGCTGGGCCAGCTGATCGCGTATGCCCATGATCTCGCGGTAGTGCAGCAGGGCATCCACATAGCCGAATACCGACAGTTTGTGGTGCGGCCACCAAGCCTCGAAGCCCTGGGCGGCCATCTTGGGCCCGCCTATGCCCTGGGCCGCCAGCCCCGGCCAGCGGGCGCGCAGGCCGCCGAGCAGCAGGCCGGCCAGCAGATCACCCGACGCCTCGCCGGCGACCATCGCCAAACGTGGCGTCTTGTCACCCATGTCTAGCGCACGATGCCGCGCGTCGAGGCGGTCAGGAAGTCCAGCATCAGGTCCACGTCGCCCACGGCCTCGGGCACGGCTTCGCGCTGGGCGGCGATCTCGGCCTTGGCCTGGTCCAGCGTCAGGCCCTTGCGGTAGAGGCTGCGGTACATCTGCTTGACGACGCTGATGCGCTCGGGCGCAAAGCCGCGGCGCTTCAGGCCCTCGCTGTTCAGGCCGGTGGCCTGGGCGGTGTTGCCGGAGGCCATCACGAAGGGCGGCACGTCCTGGAAGACGATGCTGCCCATGCTGGTCATGCAATGGGCGCCGAACTTGACGAACTGATGCACGACGGTGAAGCCACCGAAGATCACCCAGTCGCCGACCTCGACGTGGCCGGCCAGCTGGGCGTTGTTGGCGAAGATGGTCTTGTTGCCGACGATGCAGTCGTGCGCGATGTGCACATAGGCCATCAGCCAGTTGTCGTCGCCGATGCGGGTCACGCCGCCATCCTGCGCCGTGCCGCGGTTGAAGGTGCAGAACTCGCGGATGGTGTTGCGGTCGCCAATCACCAGCTCGGTGGGCTCGCCTGCGTACTTCTTGTCCTGCGGCGCGGCGCCGATGGAGCCGAACTGGAAGATGCGGTTGTCGCGGCCGATGCGGGTATGGCCCTCGATCACGCAGTGCGGGCCGACGGTGGTGCCGGCAGCGATCTGCACATCGGGGCCGATCAGCGTGTAGGCGCCAACGGTCACCGACTCATCGAGCTGTGCCTTGGGGTCGACCAGGGCGGTGGGATGGATCTGGGCCATGACCGGCTCCGTCTCAGGACTCGATGCGGCGCATCGCGCAGATCAGCTCGGCCTCGACGGCCAGCTCCTCGCCGACCAGCGCACGGGCGGTGAACTTGAAGATGCCGGCCTTGGCGCGGCCCAGGGTCACTTCCAGGGTCAGCTGATCGCCGGGCTCGACCGGGCGCTTGAAGCGTGCATTGTCGATGCCGACGAAGTAGTAGACGGTCTTGTCGTCGAGTACCGCGCCGGCCGACTCGACGGCCAGAATGGCGGCGGCCTGGGCCAAGGCTTCGATCATCAGCACGCCCGGCATGACCGGCCGGTTCGGATAGTGGCCGGTGAAGAAGTGCTCGTTGATGGTGACGTTCTTGATGGCGCGAATGCTCACGCCCTTGTTCAGCTCGAGCACGCGGTCGACCAGCAGCATCGGGTAGCGATGCGGCAGGCGCTTGATGATTTCGTGTATGTCCATCATGGAGTGATCTTCTTTTCGAGAGCGCGCAAGCGTTCCCGCAATGCATGCAATTGTCTGAGTGTGGCGGCGTTCTTTTCCCAGGACGCATTGTCGTCGAACGGGAACACGCCGCTGTAATGGCCCGGCTTGGCAATCGTGCGCGTGACCACGGTGGCGGCCGACACATGGACATGGTCGGCCAGGCTCAGATGGCCGAGGATGATGGCGCCGCCGCCGACGGTGCAATGCGCACCAATCGTCGCGCTGCCGGCCACGCCGGCACAGCCGGCCATCGCGGTATGAGCACCGACCTTCACGTTGTGGCCGATCTGCACCAGGTTGTCGAGCTTGACGCCGTCTTCGAGCACGGTGTCGTCCAGCGCGCCGCGGTCTATGCAGCTGTTGGCGCCGATTTCGACGTCATTGCCGATGCGCACGGCGCCGAGTTGTTCGATCTTTTCCCAGCGGCCTTCGGTCGGCGCAAACCCAAACCCATCCGCACCGATGACGGCACCACTGTGGATGATGCAGCGTTGGCCGATCACGCAATCGAAGCCGATGGTGACGCGGGGCGACAAGCGACTGCCCTCCCCCACCTGCGCCCGCTCGCCGATCACGCAGTGCGCGCCGATGCGTGCGCCGGCAGCAATGCGCGCATGGGCCTCGATCACCGCCAGCGGGCCAATGTCCACCCCCTCGCCGATCTGCGCCGAGGCATCGATCAGGGCCGAGGGATGGATGCGCGGGGCAGCCAGTGGCCGCGCACGCTGCGCCCACCACTGAGTGCAGCGGGCGAAGTACAGATAAGGGTCGGGGGTGACGATGGCCGCGCCACGGGCGGCAGCCGCATCACGCATGGCAGGCGCCACGATCACGCAGGCGGCCTTTGTTGAGGCCAGCTGCGACTGGTAGCGCGGATTGGACAGAAAGGACAGCGTCTTTTCGTCGGCCGACTCCAGAGGGCCCAGCCGCGCAAATTTGATTGCGCTGGCGGAACCGGGTGCGCCGACCAATTCGCCGCCCAGGGCAGCGATCAGCTCACCCAGTTCGACTTCAATCACCGCAGCGGATCACTTGCCACCCTGGGCATTGAGCAGGTCGATCACCTTCTTGGTGATGTCGATGCGGTTGCTGGCATGCAGCGCGTCCTGCACGATCAGATCGTACTTGTCGTTGTCGAAGATCTGCTTGATGACACGGTTGGCACGATCGACAACACCGGACAACTCTTCGTTCTTGCGCTGGGTCAGGTCTTCCTGCCACTCGCGGCGCTTGCGCTGCAGATCGCGGTCCTGCTCAACCAGATCGCGCTGGCGGCGGTTGCGCTCGGACTCGGCCAGGGTGGGTGCATCCTTTTCCAGCTTCTCGGCGGCGGTGCGCAGGCGGGTCTCAATGTCCTTGAGCTCCTTCTCGCGCTTGCCGAACTCGGCTTCCAGCTTCAGCTGTGCCGCCTTGGCCAGATTGGCTTCACGCAGCACGCGCTCGCTGTTCACATAGCCGATCTTCAGTTCCTGCGCCTGCAAGGCAGCCGTAGGCAAGGTCATCATGGCCGCCAGGGCCAAGGATTTCAGCAGCGTGCTCTTCATCAGAATGCAGTCCCGATCTGGAATTGGAGTTTCTCGATTCTATCCGTGGGCTTCTTGCGCAATGGCGTGCCCCAGCTCAGCTTCAGCGGCCCCATCGGCGAGATCCAGCTGATGCCCAGGCCTGCCGAGGTGCGCAGGTCGCCGGCCTTGATCTTTTCATGCTCGGCCCAGACATTGCCGGCGTCGAAGAAGCCGAACAGGCGGAAGGTCTTGTCATTGCCGGTGCCGGGCACCGGAATGTACAGCTCGGCGTTGATGTTCACGCGCCGGTTGCCGCCGATATAGGAATTGGTGATGTCCACCGGACCCAGGGTGCCGGGCTCGAATACCCGCACCGAACCCAGGCCGCCGCCCTGGAAGTTCTTGAACACCGGGTACGGCCGTCCACCCAGGCCCTTGCCCCAGCCCAGTTCGGCATTGATGCCCCAGGTGAACTTGGCGTACAGCGGGAAATACTGCTGGTACTGCAGATTGGCACGGGCATAGCGGGCATCGCCTACCGGGCTCAACTCCAGATTGACACGCTGCATCTTGCCGGCCGTCGGCGACAGCAGGCTGTCACGCTCGTCTCGCTGCCAGCCCAGCGTCAGCGGGAAGCTGGTGCTGGTGGCACCGAACAGCTCGCGATAGCGGTTCAGATTCTCGGGCAGGCCCTTGTCGGTGGTGATCTCGGTGCGCTCATAGCCAAGCCCCAGGAACACGACGTCAAACTCAGACAAGGGCACGCCGAACTTCAGGCCGGCGCTGTGCGTGACGTACTCGTACTCTTCGCCGAGGTTGTTGTACGGGCGCACGGTGCGGTAGCCCAGGTCCACGGTGCGCGACACGCCGTCCACCGTGAAGTAGGGGTCGGTGGTGCTGAGCACCAGCGCACGGCCGGTCTTGCCGGTGTTGACCTCGACGCCGAGGTAATGGCCCGAGCCGAAGACATTGTCCTGCTTGATCGAGCCGGTGAAGCTGAGCTTTTGCGCGCTCGAATAGCCGGCGCCGACGGTGATGTTGCCGGTGGGCTTTTCCTTGACGGTGACGGTCAGGTCCACCTGGTCCGGCGCGCCGGCGACCTCGTTGGTCTCGACGCCCGCGTCGCTGAAATAGCCGAGGCGGTTGACGCGGTCGGTGGACAGCTTGATGCGCTGGCCGTCATACCAGGCCGACTCGAACTGGCGGAACTCGCGGCGCACCACTTCGTCGCGGGTGCGCGAGTTGCCCGACACATTGACGCGGCGCACATAGACGCGGCGCTGCGGTTCGGCGACAAAAGTGACCACCACCTGGCCGGTGGCGCGGTCGATCTCGGGCCGGCTGTCGACGCGGGCAAAGGCATAGCCGTAGGAGCCGAACAGATCGGTGAAGGCACGGGTGGTGTTGGCCACCAGCTCGCCGCGGTAGGCCTGGCCGGGTTTCAGTGCGATCAGGCTCTTGAAGTCTTCCTCGCGGCCGAAGTACTCGCCCTCGAGCTTGACCGCCGTCACCGTGTAGGGCTGGCCCTCGTTGACCGTGATCGAGATATTGATGCTCTGCTTGTCCGGCGAGATCGTCACCTGGGCCGACTCGACGGCGAACTCCAGATAGCCGCGGTTCAGGTAGTAGGAACGCAGCGTCTCCAGATCGGCATTCAGCTTGGAGCGCGAGTAGCGGTCGGTCTTTGTGTACCAGGTCAGCCAGCCGCTGCTGGTCTGCTCCAGCAGGCCGGTCAGGGTCGACTCGGAGAACACCTTGCTGCCCAGGATGCGGATCTGGCCGATCTTGGCCGGTTCGCCCTCGGCAACGGCAAAGCTGACGTTGACGCGGTTGCGCTCGATCGGGGTGATCGTCGTCACCACCTCGGCGCCGTAAAGGCTGCGGGTCAGGTATTGCCGCTTCAGTTCCTGCTCGGCGCGGTCGGCCAGGGCCTTGTCGAAGGGCAGGCCCTCGCCGATGCCGACTTCCTTCAGCGATTTGGTCAGCGCCTCGTTGTCGAACTCCTTCAGACCGACGAAGCTGACGTTGGCAATCACCGGGCGCTCGTCGATGTAGACGACCACCGAGGTGCCGTCGATGGCAATGCGCACGTCCTTGAACAGGCCGGTGGCGAACAGCGCACGCAGCGCGGCCGCACCCTTCTCGTCGCTGTAGGTGTCACCAATGCGAAAGGGCAGCGAGGCGAATACGGTGCCGGGGTCGGTGCGCTGCAGGCCCTCGACGCGGATGTCTTTCAACACAAAGGGATCAACGGCCCACACATTGCCGGACTGCAGTGCAGCGGCAAGGGCAACGGTCAGGAGAGCGGGGCGCAAGCGCGGGCTGGAGCGAAAGGATGATGACATGAGGTAATCAGTGCAGGCCCATCAGGCGGGCCACATCGTTGGAAAGGGCCAGTGACATCATCAGCAGCATCGCGAACGCGCCAGCGCGCTGCAGCCACTTCAACCACCATTCGGAGACCGGCCGGCCGGTCACTCCCTCGAAAAGATAATACATGAGGTGCCCCCCATCGAGCATGGGCAAAGGCAGCAGGTTCAACACCCCCAGGCTGACGCTCACCATCGCGAGAAAGCCGAGATAATAAGACACTCCGAGCCGCACGGACTGCCCGGCATAGTCGGCGATGGTGATGGGGCCGCTGAGATTGCGCAGCGAAGCCTCTCCGATCAGCATGCGGCCGAAGATCTTCAGGCTCATCGTGGACACATCCCAAGTGCGCTCCACGCCCCGCAGCAGGCCCTGCACGGGGCCGTAATCCACGGTCACGATTTCGGGCGCCGCACCGACAAAGGCCTCGATGCGGCCGATTTGCCGGGTACCGTCCTGTGCCACCACCGGTAGCACATTCAGGTCCATCACCTGGCCGGCCCGCTCCACATGCCACAGCATCTCGCGCGGCTGGCCCTTGTCCAGTGATTGACGGATCTGCTCGCGCAGCATGGCCGCGTCGCTGATCGTCACGCCATCGACCGACAGCACACGGTCGCCCGCACGCAGGCCGGCCTTGGCCGCCGGCCCGGCCGCCTTGACCTCGCCCAGCACCGGCTCGCTGTAGGGGCCGCCCAGGCCGATCTTGCGCAGCAACTCGGCGTCCAGCTCCTGGTCGGCGAGGCTGGAGGTGCCCAGCACCAGATTGCGGCGGCCCCGGCCATCGCGGTCGGTCACGGTCAGGTGCAGGTTCTCGCCCTTGCTCAACGCGCGGGTCAGCTGCCAGCGCAGCTCCGGCAGCGAGCGCACCTCCTCCCAGGCCAGGCCATCGCTGGAGCCGGCCTGCACCCAGTCGCCGGCACGCATGCCGGCGCGCTGAGCCAGGCTCTCAGCCACCGGCGAACCCAGCACGGCCTTGGGCTCGTCCAGGCCTATCCAGTTGGCGCAGGCATAGAGCAGTATGGCCAGCAGCAGGTTCGCGATCGGCCCTGCCGCGACGATGGCCGTGCGCTGGCGCAGGCTCTTGTTGTTGAAGGCCTGGCTGCGCAGGCCCTCGGGCACCGGCCCTTCGCGCTCGTCCAGCATGCGCACATAGCCGCCCAGCGGCAAGGCGCAGAGCGTGAACTCGGTGTCCGACGGGCTGCGTTGGCGGCGCCAGATCACCTGACCGAAACCGATCGAAAAGCGCAGCACCTTGACGCCGCAGGCCCGGGCAACGCGGTAGTGGCCGTACTCATGCACGACGATCAGCACGCCCAGGGTCAGCACAAAGGCCAGCAGGGTGATCATGGGGCCAGGCCTCGCGCCAGTTGCTGCGCATGGGCGCGGGCACGTTGATCCAGCGCCAGCAGCCCCTCCAGCGAGTGGGTATCACCGGCCTCGGGATGCACGGCGGCCAGGGTCTGCTCGTTGAGCTGATGGATCTGGTCGAAGCGGATCTGGCGCTCCAGGAAGGCGGCCACAGCCACCTCGTTGGCGGCGTTCAGCACGGCGGTGCTGCCCTCGGGCGCGGCCATCGCCGCCCATGACAGGGCCAGACCCGGATAGCGGGCATGGTCGGGCGGTTCGAAGCTCAGGCCACCCAGCGCATGGAAGTCCAGCGCCTCGGCGCCCGACTCGATGCGCTCGGGGAAGGAAAGGCCGTAGGCGATCGGCACGCGCATGTCCGGCGTGCCCAACTGGGCCAGCACCGAGTTGTCGCGGCAGACCACCATCGAATGCACGATCTGCTGCGGATGGATCAGCACCCGCACCTGCTCGGGCTTCAGGTCGAACAGCCAGCGCGCCTCTATCACCTCCAGCGCCTTGTTCATCATCGTGGCCGAATCGACCGAGATCTTGCGGCCCATGACGAAGTTCGGATGGGCGCAGGCCATCTCGGGCGTGACCTCGCGCATCGTCGCCGGATCGCGGGTGCGGAACGGGCCGCCGGAGGAGGTCAGCAGGATGTGGTCGATGCGCTGCGACCAGGCCGAGCGGTCCTCTGGCAGGCACTGGAAGATCGCCGAGTGCTCGCTGTCGATCGGCAGCAGCATCGCCCCGCCCTGCCGCACCGCCTCCATGAACAAGGCGCCGCCAACGACCAGGGCCTCCTTGTTGGCCAGCATCAGGCGCTTGCCGGCGCGCGCAGCGGCCAGGCAGGGCGCCAGTCCCGCGGCGCCGACTATTGCCGCCATCACCGAATCCACCTCGGGGTGGGCGGCGATATCGGCCAGCGCCTGGGCACCGTCCAGCACCTCGGTGCGGGAGCCTTGCTCGCGCAGCTTGTCACGCAACTGCCGGGCAGCCGCAGGATCGGGCATCAGCGCATAGCGCGGTTGCCACCGCATCACTTGCGCGAACAGCTCATCGACACGGCTCATCGCACTGAGCGCGAAGACGTCATATCGCTCGGGATGGCGCGCAATCACATCCAGGGTGTTGGTGCCGATCGAGCCGGTGGAGCCGAGTACGCAGACGCGTTGGCGTTGGATGGATGCAGACATGTCAGAAATACCGGGAATGCGAGGCCAGGGCCATCGCCAAAGGGAAGACCGGCAGCAGCGCGTCCACACGGTCGAGCACACCACCGTGGCCGGGCAGCAGGCCGCTGCTGTCCTTGGCGCCGCAGGCGCGCTTGATCAGCGATTCGAACAGGTCACCAACGACGCTCATCGCGCTGAGCAGCAGCAGGGCCAGCATCGCGATCAGCCAGCCAAATTTGACGAACAACAGCTGGTAGAGGCTGGGGCCATCGACGGCGGCCTGCTGGTCGATCACGAAGGCCCACAGCAGGGCCAGTGCGAACACGCCGGCCATACCGCTCCACACGCCTTCCCAGCTCTTGCCGGGGCTGATGGCCGGAGCCAGCTTGCGCTTGCCAAAAGCTCGGCCACCGAAGTAGGCCGCAATGTCGGCCATCCAGACGAGGCAGAAAATGGACAGCAGGAAGTTGATGCTCATTGCCTTGGCCTGGGCCATGGCCAGCCAGGCGGCCCACAGGCACAGCAGGCCCAGGGCCAGGCGCGGCGCCTTGCCCAGGCGCGACCAGCCCGCAGGGCCCAGGCTCAGCGCATAGGCACCACCCAGCACCCAGGCCAGGCTGACACCCCACCAGACCCAGGCTGGCATCGCATGCAGGCCGACACTGAGCAGCGTGCCCGCGCAGAGGACCGCCGTCAGGCCGCCATAGGCCAGCGCAGCGGCGCCGGCCAGGCCATTGAGCCGCGCCCATTCCCAGCCGGCGGCGGCAATCAGCACCAGCGTGAGCAGTGCAAAAGGCCAGGGCGAGGCCGCGAACAGTGCCGGCAGCAGGATCGCCAGAAGCACCACGGCCGTGACAATCCGTTGTTTGAGCAAGGTCAGGCTCCTAGGGAGGCCACGGCATCCGCGGTCTTGACGCCACCAAAGCGCCGGTCGCGCAGGCGGAACTCCTGTATCGCGGCATCGAGCTGCGTTTCACCGAACTCCGGCCACAGGCAGTCGGAGAACACGAACTCGGAATAGGCCACCTGCCAGAGCAGGAAGTTGCTGATGCGCACCTCGCCGCCGGTGCGGATGAACAAATCGGGGTCGGGTGCATAGCTCATGGCCATGAACTGCGACAGCTTGGCTTCGTCCAGCTGATCCGGCGAGACGCCCGCGCGCATGGCCTGCTTGCAGGCCTGCACGACGTCCCAGCGACCACCATAGTTGAAGGCCACCGACAGGGTCAGCTTGGTGTTGTGCTGGGTGGCCGTCTCGGCCTCATTCCAGGCCGCACGCAGCTTGTCGGACACCGCATCGCGGTCACCGACGATGCGGATGCGCACGCCCATGCTGCCCATGCGGGCCAGATAGCGCGACACCGCCGCCAGCACCAGGCCCATCAGGCCCGAGACCTCGTCGCTGGGCCGCTTCCAGTTCTCGGACGAGAAGGCGAATACGGTGACGTACTCGATCTTGCGGTCGATGCAGGCCTGCACCACCTTGACCAGGCTGTCGACACCGGCCTTGTGGCCGAAGAAGCGCGGCAAAAAGCGTTTCTTGGCCCAGCGCCCGTTGCCGTCCATGACGATGGCAACATGGCGCGGCACGATGGAGGTCTCGCTACTCACCGGGGCGCAGGGGCTCAAACGGCCATGATCTCGGCTTCCTTGCCCGAGATCAGCTTGTCGATCTCGGCGATCACCGCGTTGGTGAGCTTCTGGATCTCGTCCAGGCTGCGGCGCTCGTCGTCTTCGGTGATCAGCTTGTCTTTCAGCAGCTTCTTGGCATGCTCGTTGGCGTCGCGGCGCAGATTGCGCACGGCAATGCGGCAGTCCTCACCGGCGTTGCGCACCACCTTGGTCAGGTCGCGGCGGCGCTCTTCGGTCAGCGCGGGCATGGGCACGCGTATCAGCTCGCCCTGCGAGGCCGGGTTCAGGCCCAGGTCGGATTCGCGAATCGCCTTCTCGATCTTGGGCGCCAGGTTCTTCTCCCAGGGCTGCACGCTGATCGTGCGGGCGTCCAGCAGGGTCACGTTGGCGACCTGGCTGATCGGCACCATGGACCCGTAATAGTCCACATGGACCTGATCGAGGATGCCGGGGTGGGCACGGCCGGTACGGATCTTCTGCAGATCGCCCTTGAAGGACTCGATGGACTTGGCCATCTTCTGTTCTGCGTTTTGCTTGATTTCTGCAATGCTCATAGGGGGCCTCTTCAATGACGCATCAAACGTGGACGAGTGTGCCCTCGTCCTCGCCCATCACCACGCGCTTGAGCGCGCCCGGCTTGAAGATGCTGAACACCTTGATGGGCAATTTCTGGTCGCGGCACAGCGCAAACGCCGTCGCATCCAGCACCTGCAGGTTCTTCGCGATGGCCTCGTCGAAGCTGATGCGGTGATAGCGCGTGGCGGTGGGGTCTTTCTTGGGGTCGGCGGTGTAGACGCCGTCCACCTTGGTGGCCTTGAGCACGATCTCGGCGCCGATTTCGGCGCCGCGCAGTGCCGCGGCGGTGTCGGTGGTGAAGAAGGGGTTGCCGGTGCCGGCACCGAAGATCACGACCTTGCCTTCTTCCAGATACTGAAGGGCCTTCGGGCGCACATAGGGCTCGACGACCTGCTCGATGGCGATGGCCGACATCACCCGCGCCGTCATGCCCTCCTGGCGCATCGTGTCGGCCAGGGCCAAGGCATTCATGACCGTTGCCAGCATGCCCATATAGTCGGCGGTCGCGCGGTCCATGCCGACCGAGCCGCCTGCTACGCCGCGGAAGATATTGCCGCCACCGATGACCACGGCCACCTCGACGCCGAGTTGGGTGACCTCGCGGATCTCGCGCACCATTCGCACGATGGTGGCCCGGTTGATGCCATAGGCATCGTCACCCATCAGGGCTTCGCCGGAAAGTTTGAGCAGGATTCTTTTGTGCGCGGGCATTCTGACCTCGGAAGCTAGGTGGATGAGCGCCATGTCGGTCGGGCGACGCCGCCCTGCCTTCACGGCCCCAAGTGTAAAGGGCGCCAGGAGGCGCCCTTTCGTTGCTTACTGCCCCTTGGCAGCAGCGACTTGCGCCGCCACTTCGGCAGCAAAGTCGTCTACCTTCTTCTCGATGCCTTCGCCCACCACGTACATGGTGAAGCCCTTGATCGTGGTGGCCTTGTCCTTGAGCATGGCAGCCACGGTCTGCTTGCCGTCAGCAGCCTTCACAAAGACCTGGTCGAACAGCGAGACTTCCTTCAGGTACTTCTGCACCGAGCCTTCGACCATCTTGGCGACGATATCGGCCGGCTTGCCGGACTCGGCAGCCTTTTGCGTGGCGACCGAACGCTCTTTCTCGATCAGAGCGGCGGGCACGTCGTGGGACGACAGGGCGACCGGCTTCATTGCGGCCACATGCATGGCGACGTCCTTGGCGGCGACATCGTCACCGTCGAACTCGACCATCACGCCGATGCGCGTGCCGTGCAGGTAGCTGGCCAGCTTGCCACCATTGGCATAGCGTTGGAAGCGGCGGATGGCCATGTTCTCGCCGATCTTGCCGATCAGGCCCTTGCGCACATCTTCCAGCGTCGGGCCGAAACCGTCCTGCTCGTAGGCCAGTGCCGACAGCGCGGCCACATCGGCCGGGTTGTGCTTGGCGATCAGCTCGGCGCAGGCCTTGGTGAAGGCCAGGAAGCTGTCGTTCTTCGACACGAAGTCGGTTTCGCAGTTGATCTCGACCAGGGCGCCGGTCGTGCCATCGACAAATGCGGACACCACGCCTTCGGCAGTGATGCGCGAAGCTGCCTTGCCAGCCTTGGAGCCGAGCTTGACGCGCAGCAGCTCTTCCGCACGCTCCATATCGCCCTCGGCTTCGGTCAGTGCCTTCTTGCACTCCATCATCGGGGCATCGGTCTTGGCGCGCAGTTCGGCCACCATGCTTGCTGTAATTGCCATTTTGTATCTCCGTTGAACGAGCTTGCAACGTTGGCGGCCACTGGGGCTGCACCGCTGCTGGAAACAAGGTTCTGTGTAAAAAAGGGGCTGAAATCAGCCCCTGTGTTGGCGGCTGCTACGAGCTCAGGCGCCTTCGCTGACTTCCACGAATTCGTCGGAACCGGCGGCCACGGCATGCACCACTTCGTTGGTCGCGTTGGCCTTGCCGTCCATCACCGCATCGGCGATGGCCTTGGCGTACAGAGCCACGGCCTTGGACGAGTCATCGTTGCCGGGGATCACGTAGTCAATGCCTTCGGGCGAGTGGTTGGTGTCGACAATGCCGATCACCGGGATGCCCAGCTTCTTGGCTTCGGCCACGGCAATCTTGTGATAGCCGACGTCGATCACGAACATGGCGTCGGGCAGCGCGGTCATGTCCTGGATGCCACCGATGTCTTTTTCCAGCTTGGCCAGGTCACGTGCGAACAGCAGCGCTTCCTTCTTGATCATCGACTCGGTGCCGGCTTCGACCTGAGCCTGCATGTCCTTCAGCTTCTTCAGCGAGCCCTTGACCGTCTTGAAGTTGGTCATCATGCCGCCCAGCCAGCGCTGGTCAACATAAGGCATGCCGACGCGTTGAGCTTCCATGGCGATCACTTCGCGGGCCTGGCGCTTGGTACCGATCATCAGGATCGTGCCGCGGCGGGCTGCCAGCTGGCGCACGAACTTCATCGCTTCCTCGAACAGCGGCTGCGTCTTTTCGAGGTTGATGATGTGAATCTTGTTGCGATGGCCGTAGATATACGGGGCCATCTTGGGGTTCCAGAAGCGGGTTTGGTGACCAAAGTGGACGCCGGCTTCCAGCATTTCACGCATCGTAACGGACATGTTTCAACTCCAAAGGTTGGTTCTAAAATCCGGCTTGAATCGCGAGAGCTTCCGTAAGCCTTCGCAACACCTTTCAGCAGCCGGGTTTGTTTGGTCCGGGCACTCGACAACAGTCGAACAGCCTGGACCTGCGGTTTTACTTCGTCGCTCCGCCGAGCATGCCCGGCAAAACCCAAAGATTATATACCACCGATGACGCATGACCTGACCGGCACGGCCGACGCAGTACGAGCCGGGGCTGCCAGCGCCACCGGCCTGATGCAGGCCAGCATAGAGGCCGCCAATGGCAGCGCCTGCACCCGCGCCTTCGTGCGCACTTTTTTCGAAAGCGCCCTCACCCACGCGATGGCGGTGGACCTGCAACTGGAGGCCGGCCTGCCGCTGCCGCCGCTGGCAGGCCTGGCGATCAGCGTCAAGGATTTGTTCGATGTGCAGGGTTTTCCCAGCACCGGTGCCTCGCGAGCCATGTCCGACGCGAAGCCGGCCGACCGGGACTGCCTGGCCGTGCAGCGCCTGCGCCGCGCCGGCGCGGCGCTGATCGGCCATTGCAATATGAGCGAGTTCGCCTTTTCAGGTGTGGGCATCAACCCCCACTACGGCACGCCGCGCAATCCTGTCACCCTTAAGCTGGACAAGAAGCCGCGCATTCCGGGCGGCTCGACCTCGGGCGGCGCGGTCAGCGTGGCCGGCGGCGCGGCATGGGCGACGCTGGGCTCGGACACCGGCGGCTCAATCCGCATCCCGGCCGCGCTGCAGGGTCTGGTCGGCTTCAAGAACACCAAGCGGCTGACGCCTCTGGACGGAGCGATCCCGCTGTCGCAGAGCCTCGACACGGCCTGCGCGATCACCCTGTCGGTGCGCGACGCCGTGCTGCTGCATGAGATCCTGTCCGACACCCGGGTACAGCTGACGCATAGACCGCTGCGCCAGCGCCGCTTTGCCGTGGCCCGAGAGCTGATGCAGGACGGCATGGACGCCACGGTTGCCACGGCTTTCGAGCGCACGCTGGCACAGCTGCGCGAGGCCGGTGCGCAGATCGAGGAAATCAGCATTGGCCCGCTGCTGGAGCTGGGCAAGCTGCTGGCCCGCGGCAGCCTTCCGGCCGCCGAGAGCTGGGCCTGGCACCGTCAGCGCATCAGCGAGCGCGAGGCCGACTACGACCCCCGCGTGGTGCAGCGCATTCGCACCGGCGAGCACATGAGCGCGGCCGACTATATCGATGTGGTCAATGGCCGGAGCGCCTGGATCACACGCATGCAGGCCGCGCTGCAGGGCGTCGACGCCGTGCTGAGCCCCACGGTGCCCATCGTCGCGCCGGAGATTGCCCCGCTTGTGGCCAGCGACGAGCACTTCTTCGCCGCCAACAGCCTGCTGCTGCGCAACACGGCGGTCGTCAATATGCTGGACGGCTGCGCCCTCTCGCTGCCCTGCCATACGTCCAGGGAGATGCCGGTCGGTCTGATGGTCTGGAGTACGGCCCTGCGGGATGACACCGTGCTTGATGCGGGCTTGCAGATTGAAGCGGCACTCGCGCCGCATCGTCAGCCACCCGCACTGGTGGCTGCAACATGAAGGTCGCCGTGATTGGCGCCGGCATCATCGGCGTGACCACGGCCTACGAGCTGGCCGTCGACGGCCACCAGGTGACCGTGTTCGAGCGCAGTGGCAGCGTCGCCGCCGGCACCAGCTTTGCCAATGCCGGCATCGTGGCGCCCGGCTACGTCAGCCCCTGGGCGGCGCCGGGCATGCCGGCCAAGGTGCTGCGCGGCCTTTTCAGCGCCCACACGCCGGTGCGCCTGCATGCCACGATGGACATGAGCACGCTGCGCTGGCTGTGGAAGGCCTGGCGCGCCAGCCGGCTCAAGGCCTACCAGGCCAACCGCGCGGCGATGCACGGCCTGGCCAGCTACAGCCGCGACCGGCTGCACGAGCTGGTCCGCAGCTTGAACCTGGACTATGAACGCGCCGATGGCTATCTGGTGTTGCTGCGCGGCGAGCGCGAACTGGCCGGCATACAGCCCGGCCTGCAGCTGCTGACCGAGCTGGGCCAGAAGCACCGGCTGCTCGATGCGGCCGAATGCCGGCAGGTCGAACCCGGGCTGAGCGCCGACACCGAGCTGCGCGCCGGCGTGCACCTGCCGCAGGACGAGGTCGGCAACTGCCGGCAGTTCGCCCATCTGATGAAGACCGAGGCGCAGCGCCTGGGCGTGCAGTTCCGCTTCCACACCACGGTGCAGCACCTCAGCCCCGGCGCCAAGCCGCAGCTGATGCACCAGTACACACCACCGGGCGAGAGCCTGGGCGGCGCACAGGAGGCCGCGAACAGCGAGCTGGCCAGCGTCGTCGGCCCGGCCACCCAGCCGATGGTGATGGGCCCGGTGCTGGAAGACTTCGACGCCATCGTGGTCTGCGCGGCCATGGGCGCACCGCCCCTGCTGCGGCCCCATGGCCTGAAGCTGCCGATGGCGCCGGTCTATGGCTACTCGATCACCGCGCCGCTGCGCCATATCGAGGCCCACCCGGACTTCGGCCCTCGCGCCGGCCTGATGGACGAGCGCTACAAGGTGGCCATCAGCCGCCTGGGCCACCGCGTGCGCGTGGCCGGCAGCGCCGAGTTCGGTGGCGCGCCGGAGACCATGAACAAGTGGGCAATCGCCACGCTGTACAAGGTCCTGCATGACTGGTTCCCCGGCGCGGCACAGAACGGCAAGCTGCAGCACTGGAAGGGTGCGCGGCCCATGCTGCCCGACGGCCCGCCGGTGCTGGGCGCCTGCGGCATCCCGGGCGTCTGGCTGAATCTGGGTCACGGCTCCAGCGGCTGGGCCCTGTCCTGCGGCTCGGCGCGGGTGCTGGCCGATCAGGTGGCGGGCCGTGCGCCCGAGGTCAAGACCGAGGGGCTGGGCGTCGAGCGCCTGCGCTGAAGCGATGATCACGCCGCTGCTGCCCTCCCCGCTGGCTCGGCCCCTGCACGGCACCGCCAGCTCGCGCGCGATCGAACAGGCAGCACTGAACATGGCCGCGCCGCATGAGTTGATGGCCCGCGCCGGCCTGGCCTCGGCGCGCCTGGCGCTGGCCCTGGCTCCTTGCGCGAAGACGATCTGGATCGCCTGCGGTCCCGGCAACAACGGCGGCGACGGCCTGGTGGCCGCACGCTGGCTGCATGGCCTGGGCAAGCAGGTGCAGGTGAGCCTGATCGGCGACGCCGCCCTGCTGCCTAGCGATGCAGCTCAGGCGCTGCGGCAGGCACAAGCGGCCGGTGTGCGCATCTGCGGCGAACTGCCTGCAGACGATCAAAGCTTCGACCTCGCGATCGACGCCCTGCTGGGCCTGGGCGTCAGCCGGGCCGTCGAAGGCTCTTTAGGTCAGGCAATTGCCGCACTGAACGCCCGGCTCTGCCCAGTGCTGGCCCTCGACATACCCAGTGGATTGAGCGGCGACACCGGCCAGGCCTTCGGCTCCTTGGTCGTGCGCGCGCAGCACACGCTGGCCCTGCTGAGCCTGAAGCCCGGTCTATTCACCGGCTCGGGTCGCGAGCTGGCGGGCCGGATCTGGTTCGATGATCTGGGCGTTGAAGCATCTGCCCCGGCCGATGCACAGTTGCTGGGCCGTGACGCCTGCACGCCCTGGATGCAGCCGCGCCGCCATGGCCAGCACAAGGGCAGCTTCGGCGATGTCATCGTGCTGGGCGGTGCGCCGGGCATGGGCGGCGCCGCATTGCTGGCCGCCCGCGCGGCCCATGCGGCGGGCGCCGGCCGTGTGTATCTGAGCCTGCTCGACGATGCAGGCGGCGGCTTGGCCGACCCGACCCGTCCCGAACTGATGACCATGGCCTGGCGCCAGGCGCTGGTGGCTGATGCACTGCAACATCGCACCGTCGTCTGCGGCTGCGGCGGTGGGTCGCTGGTGGCGCAAGCCCTGCCCGCCCTGCTGGCGTTGAGTCCACGCCTGGTGCTCGACGCAGATGCGCTGAATGCGATCGCTGCCGATGCCTCGCTGCAGGCCCTGCTGAGCCAACGGATGGCAAAGGGCATGCAATCCGTGCTCACCCCGCACCCGCTGGAAGCCGCCCGCCTGCTGGGTTGCAACACATCCGACCTCCAGGCCGACCGGCTCGCCGCCGCCGATCAGCTGTGCCGGCGCTACCAGTGCACCGTGGTGCTGAAGGGCTCAGGCTCGGTGATCGCCTCGCCTGAATGCCTGACAGCAATCAACTCCAGCGGCAACGCCGCGCTGGCCACCGCCGGCACCGGCGATGTGCTGGCCGGCTGGCTGGGCGGTCTGTGGGCACAGGCGCCGGAGTCAGGTCTTGCTGCCGCCGGCGCTGCCTGCCACTGGCATGGCCTCGCCGCCGATCACGGTGGCCACTCGCTGCTGCGCGCCGCCGACTTGATCGAGGCAATGTTCGCGCTGCGGGGCTAAGCCGTCGACAAGAGCGTCAGCGGCGCTTGCGCGTGCGACTTTCCGGGCCGCCCTTCAGCGCCGACTTGCGCGCCGCCTTGACCGGATTCAGTTTGGCCGAAGGGGTGCGCGCCACCGCGCTCTTGCGCCCGGCCTTGGCGGCGCGGCTGGCGCGCTGCACGTCGGCCAGTGCCTGCTGGGCCGTGGCAGGAGGCTCGCCGGCCTTGTCGCGCGCGGCGCGGTTGGTGATGGCGCGCTCTTCATCACCCTCGCGCAGCATGCGGAAGTCGATCTTGCGGCCATCCAGGTCGACCCGGCTGACCTGCACCCGCACCCGGGCGCCCAAGGCATAGCGTATGCCGGTGCGCTCGCCGCGCAGCTCCTGGCGCATCTCGTCGAAGCGGAAATACTCGCCACCGAGCTCGGTGATGTGCACCAGGCCCTCGACGTACAAGCCATCGAGCTGCACGAACACACCGAAGCTGGTGACGGCCTTGACGGTGCCCGAATACTCCTCACCGAGGTGGTCGCGCATATAGCGGCACTTCAGCCAGGCCTCGACGTCGCGCGAGGCCTCATCGGCGCGGCGTTCGTTAGCGCTGCAATGGGCGCCGACCATCTCCCAGCGCTCGCCCTCGGTCACCGCGTGCGGCGCCTCGGCCGGCCCGCGGCGCGGTTTGGCCGCCGCCTCGTCGATGCGACCGGACAACAGGTGGTAGCGCTTGCCCGGCTGCAGCAGGGCCTTGATGACACGGTGGACCAAGAGGTCCGGGTAGCGGCGTATCGGGCTGGTGAAGTGCGTGTAGGCCTGGTAGGACAGTCCGAAGTGGCCGGCATTCTTCGAGGTGTAGATGGCCTGCTGCATCGAACGCAGCAGCATGGTGTGGATCTGCTGCGCGTCGGGCCGCTCCTTGGTCGCCTGGGCGATCGCCTGGTACTCGCCCGGCGTCGGGTCGTCGCTGATGCCCAGACCCACGCCCAGCGTGCGCAGATAGGCCTGCAGCACGCCGCGCTTCTCCGGCGTCGGGCCTTCATGCACGCGGTAAAGCGAAGGATGCTTCTTGCCGGCGATGAAGTCGGCGGCGCAGACGTTGGCCGCCAGCATCGCCTCCTCGATCAAGCGGTGCGCCTCGTTGCGCGTGCGCGGCACGATCTTCTCGATGCGGCCGTTGTCATCGCAGACGATCTGCGTCTCCGTGGTCTCGAAATCGACAGCGCCGCGACGGGCACGCTCCGCCAGTAGCGCGCGATAGACCTCGTGCAGATGCAGCAGGTGCGGCACCAGCTCCTCGCGCTTGGCCGCCTCGGGGCCGCGCGTGTTGCTGAGGATGGCTGCCACCTCGTTGTAGGTGAAGCGGGCATGCGAGCAGATGATGGCCGGGAAGAACTGGTAGGCATGTACATCGCCCTGCTCACTGACCAGCATGTCGCAGACCATGCTCAGCCTGTCCTCGTAGGGGTTCAGCGAGCACAAGCCGTTGGACAGCTTCTCGGGCAGCATCGGAATCACGCGGCGTGGGAAATACACCGAGGTGGCTCGCTCGAACGCGTCCTCGTCGATGGGCTCGCCCGGCTTGACGTAGTGGCTGACGTCGGCAATGGCCACCAGCAGCCGCCAGCCGGTGAAGGCGCTCTTGCCGCGGCCGGTCTTGATCGGCTCGCAATACACGGCGTCATCGAAGTCGCGCGCGTCCTCGCCGTCGATGGTGACCAGTGGTATGTCGGTCAGGTCGATGCGATTGCGGCGGTCGATGGCGCGTATCTTTTCGGGTAGCTTGGCGGCCTGGGCCAGGGTCTCGGCGCTGAAGCGGTGCGGCACCTCGTACTTGCGCACCGCGATCTCGATCTCCATGCCGGGGTCGTCGATCTCGCCCAGCACCTCGAGGATGCGCCCCACCGGTTGCGAGTACAGCGACGGGGGCTCGGTCAGCTCGACCGACACGACCTGACCCGCCGTGGCGGTGGCGATCGCGTTCTTCGGGATCATGATGTCCTGGCCGAAGCGCTTGTCCTCGGGCGCCACCAGCCACATGCCGTTCTCGTGCAGCAGGCGGCCGATGATGGGCGTCTTGCGGCGTTCGATGATCTCCAGCACCCGGCCCTCGGGACGGCCGCGCTTGTCCATGCGTATCACCCGCACTTTGAGGCGGTCGCGGTGCATGACCGCATGCATTTCCTGGGCCGACAGATAGATGTCGGGCTGGCCGTCGTCGCGTATCAGAAAGCCGTGGCCATCACGGTGGCCTTGCACCACGCCATCGACTTCGCTCATGAGTGCGGCACCGAGTGCGGGGCTGCTTGCATTTGTTTTTGTATTGATGATAGAATCCTAGCTTAGCTTGAAACGCTTGAAGACATTCTGAACTTCGGTTCAGAACCTTGCCCAGGTGGCGGAATTGGTAGACGCACTAGTTTCAGGTACTAGCGGGTAACTCCGTGGAGGTTCGAGTCCTCTCCTGGGCACCAAATTTGAGAAGGCCTGCACGAAAGTGCAGGCCTTTTTCTTTTGACTGGCCATACTGCCAGCGACGCTGTTCTTGATCGTGTCTGTTCGGAGTATTTGCTTGCACCGTTGCATCATAAAGGTCGAGACATTCAAACAAAGATTTGTTGTTGCCTGCCAGCGACCAGAAAATCTCGGTATATAATCTGAGGCTCCTGAGATGCCCAGATGGCGGAATTGGTAGACGCACTAGTTTCAGGTACTAGCGGGTAACTCCGTGGAGGTTCGAGTCCTCTTCTGGGCACCAAAATACCAGTGAAATGGCCGACGCGAAAGCGTTGGCCATTTTCATTTGTGGCGCCGCCAAAGCGAGCACGAAAAAGAAAGGCCAGCATCGTGCTGGCCTTTGCAATTCAGACAGCGAATTTCTTCGCCAGCCCATCGGGCCGCAGATCGTCATATTCCTCGAAGGGCTGATGGATCCAGGGGCTGGTCTCCAGCATCTCTACATAGTAGTCCGGCGTGTAGCTGGACACCGCCTTGGTCCAGATCACTGCCGAGCGCAGTTCCTGGATCGCCGGCATGCCACGCAGGCGCTCGACCACCGCACGCAGGGTCACGCCCGAGTCGGCCAGGTCATCGACCAGCAGGATGCGGCCGGCCAGCTCGCCCTTGGGCAGGGTGATGTACTTGGCCATGTCCAGCCGGCCCTGGATGGTGCCGGCCTCGGCACGGTAGGAGCTGGTGGACATGATGCCCAGCGGCTTGTCGAACACGCGCGACAGCACATCGCCAGGGCGCATGCCGCCACGGGCCAAGCACAGGATCTGGTCGAATTCCCAGCCCGAGGCATGCACCTTGAGCGCCAGGCGCTCGGTCAGCATGTGGTACTCGTCCCAGGACACGTACAGGTGTTTGCCGTCATCAGTCAACATGAGTGCTTCTCCGTCTGAGATCGCTAGATAGTTAGTGGGTCAGGCTTGATAGGGATGGCGCAGCAGAATCGTGTGCTCGCGGCCCGGGCCGGTCGAGACCATGGCCACCGGCGCGCCGATCAGCTCGGACACACGCTCCAGGTAGCGACGCGCATTCAGCGGCAAGGCATCCCACGAGGTGACGCCATAGGTCGTCTCGGTCCAGCCGGGGAAGGTTTCGTAGATCGGCTTGCAGGCCGCAATATCGTCTGCGTCCAGCGGCAGGATGTCGATGCGCTGGCCATTCAGCTCATAGCCCACGCACATCAGGATCTCGCCCAGGCCATCCAGCACATCGAGCTTGGTCATGCACAGACCGCTGATGCCATTGATGATGATGGAGCGCTTCAGCGCGGCGGCATCAAGCCAGCCGCAGCGGCGCGGGCGGCCGGTGACGGTGCCACGCTCCTGGCCCACGGAGGACAGGTGATAGCCCACCGTGCCCTCGGTCTCCCAGTCGAGTTCGGTCGGGAACGGACCCGAGCCGACGCGCGTCGTGTAGGCCTTGGTGATACCCAGCATGTAGTGAAGCATCTGCGGGCCCACGCCAGCGCCGGCGGCCGCGTTTCCGGCCACGCAGTTGCTGGAGGTCACGTACGGGTAGGTGCCGTGGTCGATGTCCAGCAAGGTGCCCTGCGCGCCCTCGAACAGGATGTTGGCGCCGGCCAGATGGGCCTTGTGGATCAGGTAGCCGACGTCGGCCATCATCGGCTTGAGCACCTCGGCCATCTTCATCGCCTGGTCGAAGATGGGCTGGAACTCCAGCGCCGAGCCCTTCAGGTAGCCGGTCAGCGCGAAGTTGTGCAGTTCCAGCAACTCGCGCAGCTTCTTAGCGAACCGATCGGGGTGCTTCAGGTCCTGCACGCGCAGTGCGCGGCGCGCGACCTTGTCTTCATAGGCAGGGCCAATGCCCTTGCCGGTGGTGCCGATCTTGCCGGCGCCGCTGGTCTCGCGCAGCGCCTCTCGGGCCTTGTCCACCTCCACATGGAAGGGCAGTATCAGCGGGCAGGATTCGCTGATGAAGAGGCGCGAACGCACCTCGACGCCGGCCTTTTCCAGCCGCTCGATCTCGCTCAGCAAGTGCGTCGGGTCCAGCACCACGCCGTTGCCGATATAGCAGGCCACACCGGCGCGCATGATTCCCGAGGGAATCAGCTGCAAGGCGGTCTTGACGCCGTTGATGACCAGGGTATGGCCGGCGTTATGGCCGCCCTGGAAGCGCACGACGCCCTGGGCATGGTCGGTCAGCCAATCGACGACCTTGCCCTTGCCCTCGTCGCCCCACTGGGTGCCGACCACGACCACATTGTGACCACGCGCGATTTCGCTTTGCATGATGAAAACCTGCTGATTTGAAAAGATGAAAGCGAGGTACGGCGCAGCTTACTGCGCACGCACCACCCATTGACCGCCGGCACTCACCAGTTCGCGGTCGCAATTGAACTCGTCGTGCTCATGTTCGTGCCCCGGGAGCACACACACCACGGTTTCGCCCTGCTCGCGCAGACGGCGTATGGCCGCACGCAAGCTGGATTCCTCTCCCCAGGGCGCACGGATCGCGGCGCGCAGGGGGTCGCTGGGCGACAAGGCGACCAGCGCCTTCAAATCGAGACTGAAGCCCACCGCCGGACGCTTGCGGCCGAACACGGCCCCGACCTCGTCATAGCGGCCACCGCGCGCCACCGCATCGCTGCAGCCCTCGGCATACAGGGCAAAGCGCACGCCGCTGTAATAGGCGTAGCCGCGCAGATCGGCCAGATCGAAGCCCAGACGCACTTCCGGATGGGTTTGCGTGAGATGAGCGGCCAGCCACTGCAGATCGCTCAGGGCGGCGCGGGTCAGCGCGTTGTCCGGCAGCACGCGGCGGGCCTCGTCCAGCACCGCCATGCCACCGTACAGGCCCAGCAGGGCCTTCAGGCCCTCGCGGGCGGCGGGTGGCAGGTCCTGGGTCAAGGCGTTCAGCTCGGCAGCGTCCTTGCCCGCCAGCGCGGCGATCAAGGCGCTCAGCCGCTTCGGCTCCAGATCGACACCCTCAAGAACGCCGGTGACCAGGCGGGCATCGCCCAGGTCCAGGGTCACGCCGCGCAGACCGGCAAGGCGCAGCGCGTCCAGCGCCAGCTCCTGCACCTCCAGATCGGCCTCCATGCCGGCATGACCATAGATCTCGGCACCGAACTGCAGCGGTTCGCGGGTGGCATGCAGGCCGTCGGGCCGGGTATGAAGGACCGGGCCGCAATAGCACAAGCGGGTCAGGCCGCGGCGGTTGAGCAGATGGGCGTCGATGCGGGCAACCTGGGGCGTGGTGTCGGCGCGCACACCGAGCGTACGGCCCGACAGCTGATCGACAAGCTTGAAGGTCTTCAGATCCAGCGCCTGGCCGGTGCCCGACAGCAGCGAGTCCAGATATTCGAGCAGAGGCGGCATGACCAGCTCGCAGCCATAGGCGCGGGCCATGTCCAGCAGCTGACGGCGCAATTCTTCAATGCGGCGCGCCTGGGCAGGCAGGACGTCAGCGATGTGCTCTGGCAGCAGCCAAGCAGAGGTCATGGAAATGCGAGGGGGTTAAAAACGGCATTGTACCGGGCGGCCGCGGGGCCGCCCGATCTGATCGATCACTGCCAGAAGAACAGCAGCAGCACCAGGCCGGTGAGCATCGAGCTCAGCGCAATGAAGCGAATCTGCCCGTCGCTGAGCTGCAGCGCACGGGCAAACATTTCCCGCCATTTCGCCGGGCTCAGGAAAGGCAGCAGGCCCTCGATCACCAGCATCAGGGCGAAGGCGCCCAGCAGCGCCTGCTGCAGATCGGCGCTCATGCGCTTACTTGCGCGGTGCCGCCGGTGCGCTCGGCATCGAATTGCCGCGCATGGCCTTGAAGAACTCGCTGCCGGGGTCGACCACCATCACATCCGACTTGTTGCGGAAGCTGGAGCGGTAGGCCTCCAGGCTGCGGTAGAACTGGGCGAACTGGGGGTCGCGCCCGAAGGACTCGGCATACAGGGCCGAGGCCTTGGCATCGCCCTCGCCCTTGACCTTCTGGGCATCGCGATAGGCCTCGGCGACGATCACCTCGCGCTGGCGGTCAGCGTCGGCACGGATCTTTTCGCTGTCAGCCGAACCGGTGGAGCGCAGCTCATTGGCCACGCGCTTGCGTTCGGACTCCATGCGGCGATAGACCGACTCGGTGATGTTGACCGAGAAGTCCACGCGCTTGATGCGCACGTCGACGATCTCGATACCGAAGGACTTGGCCTCTTCCTGCAGACGCTTGCCCACGTCCTGCATGACCTTCTCGCGTTCGGTGGCGAGCACGCCGCGCACGGTGCGCTTGGTGATTTCCTCATTCAGCGCCGCCTGCACGATGGGGCTCAGGCGCGACTCGATGGTGCGCATGTCCACACCGTTGTTGCGGATGAACTGGCGCGGCTCGGCCACACGCCACTTGACCAGCCAGTCGATCACCAGGCTCTTCTTCTCGGCGGTGAAGATGGGGCGCGATTCGGGGCTGTCCAGCGTCTGCACGCGGCGGTCCAGGAACACCACGTTCTGGAACGGTGGAGGCAGCTTGAACTTGAGACCGGGCTCGGTCAGCACTTCCTTGATCTCGCCCAGGGCATAGACCACGGCGAACTGGCGCTGATCGACGATGAAAAGGGTGGAGCTGGCGAGCAGGAACAGGGCCAGCAGGGCGGCAAGAATGGAGGCAATACGGTTCATGGCTGAATAGTCCTGCTGCTGTTAGCGGCCGTCGCGGTCGCGGCTGCGCGAACCATCGCGCGAGCGCACATCGGTCGTGGCGGGGATACTGCCGGCCTCGGCCGGCGGCGCGACCACCACCGGCGCGGTGGCCGACACCGAGCCTGCCTGCTGGATCAGCTTGTCCAGCGGCAGGTACAGCAGATTGGAGCCGTTGCGCGAGTCCACCATCACCTTGGAGACATTGGAGTAGACCTGCTGCATGGTGTCGATGTAGAGGCGGTCACGGGTCACCGCCGGCGCCTTCTGGTACTCGGTCAGCACGCTCTTGAAGCGTTGCGAGTCACCCTCGGCCTGCGCGACCACCCGCGCCTTGTAGGCCTCGGCCTCCTCGCGCAGACGCGCGGCCGTGCCCTGCGCCTTGGGGATCACGTCATTGGCATAGGCCTGACCCTCGTTCTTCAGGCGCTCGCGGTCGGCGCCGGCCTTGAAGGCGTCGTCGAACGCGGCCTGCACCTGGTCGGGCGCCTGCACGCTCTGCACATTGACGTTGACGATCAGTATGCCGGCCTTCAGGCGATCCAGTTGCACCTGCACCGACTTGCCCAGCTCGGAGGCGATCGCGTCGCGCTGTTCGTACAGCACCGAGTCCATATTGCTGCGGCCGACGATCTCGCGCACGGCCGACTCCGAGGCCTGCACCACGGCGCCATCGGGGCTGTTGTTCTCGAACAGATAGTCGCGCGCATCCTTCAGCCGGTACTGCACGGTGAAGCGGATATCGACGATGTTCTCGTCCTGGGTCAGCATAGAAGAGTCGCGCAGGCCGATCGCCTGCACCACCGCATTGCGCCCGACCTCGACCGTGCGCAGCTGCGTCACCGGCACCGTTTCATTGCCCTGGAAGGGGTAAGGCAGACGCCACTGGAAGCCGGCGTCAACCGTCTTGCTGTATTTGCCGAAGGAGGTCACGACGGACTGCTGACCTTCCTGGACGATGAAGAAGCCGCTGCCCAACCAGGCCAGCAACACCACGCCGCCAATCAGGCCGGCACCGATGCCCGCACTCTTCATATCGGGCTGGAAGTTCGGGCCATTGCCGCCGGAGCCGCCGCCGTTGTTGCTGCCACCACCACCGCCGCCGCCCTTGCCGCCAAACAGGCCGCTGAGCTTGCGGTTGAAGTCCTTCCACAGCTCATCGAGATCGGGCGGTCCCTCGTTGCGGCCGTTGTTCAGATGGCGGCCGGCCCGCCAGCCGCTACCGGCCAGCAGGGCTCGCGCAGCGGATGCCACTTGCGCCAGGCGCGCCCCGAAAGGTGCGGATGCGGACTGCTGAGTTCTCATATTCATGGCTTTGTTGATTGGGTTCCGGTCGCCGGATCGGCGTCGTCGTCAAAGTCTTCTTCGATGATCCGCTCGCGCGGATCGACATCATCATGTGGGAGGCCGGCGGCCTTATTCAATAGCGCCTTGGCCTCAAGTTCCTGCATTGTGCGGGTGATTTCGCGGCGCAGCAGGTCCAGCCCCTCGCCGGTCAGCGAGGAAACGAACACGCGCTGGACCCGTATGCCGCCCGGGAGTTCCAGCCAGTCGCTGGCCACCCGGGGGCGCTGGCTCTCTTCCAGCAGGTCCTGCTTGTTGAAGACGAGGATCTGCGGAATGCCCTCGGCGCCGATTTCGGCCAGCACGCGGTCCACCTCCTCCATCTGCTCGTCCAGCACCGGCGAGGCGGCGTCGATCACATGCAGCAGCAGATCGGCCTCGGTGGCCTCGCGCAGCGTGGCCTGGAAGGCCTCCACCAGCTTGTGTGGCAGGTCACGGATGAAACCCACCGTGTCGGACAGCGACACGCTGCGGCCGGCTTCTTCGAGATAGAGCTGGCGGGTGGTCGTGTCCAGCGTGGCGAAGAGTTGGTCGGCGGCATAGGCGCGGGCCTTGACCAAGGCATTGAACAGTGTGGACTTGCCGGCATTGGTGTAGCCGACCAGGGCGACGCTGAAATTGTTGTTGCGCTCACGGGCACGGCGCTGCGTGTTGCGCTGGCGCTTGACCTTGACCAGGCGCTCCTTGACCGACTTGATGCGCTCGCCAATCATGCGACGGTCCAGCTCGATCTGAGCCTCACCCGGGCCACCGCGCATGCCGATGCCGCCGCTCTGCCGCTCCAGGTGGCTCCAGCGCCGCACCAGGCGGGTGGACAGGTATTGCAGCCGCGCCAGCTCGACCTGCAGCTTGCCTTCATGGCTCTTGGCGCGGGCGGCGAAGATCTCCAGAATCAGCGCCGTACGGTCTGCGACCGGAACGCCCAGATGCTGCTCCAGATTGCGCTGCTGCGCCGGTGACAGCGCCTGATCGAACAGCACCGTGTGCGCCTGATGGCCCAGCACCAGGGCCTTGATCTCATCGGCCTTGCCCGAACCGACGAACAGCGCGGCATCGGGCGCCTTGCGGCGGGCGATCACGCGCGCCACCGGGGAGTCCCCGGCCGACTCGGCCAACAGGGCCAGCTCGTCCAGGGTCGGATCGAAGCTGGCGCCGCGACCGAAATCGACGCCCACAAGAATGGCCCGCGCAGTGTCGTCAGACAGTGGCGGGGTGTTGGGGGGCGAGGAACTCAAGGTTGTGGTGGGCTGGTGGAAGCTGTTGGGGCACGGCGCGGCGCGCCGTGCGGGGTGGACTCAAGACTCAGGGCGCGTCGCCCGGAACTTCGGCCGTGTGGAAATTGACCGCCCGACCCGGCACCACCGTGGAGATGGCGTGCTTGTAGACCATTTGCGTGACGGTGTTACGCAGCAGGACCACATATTGGTCGAAGGACTCGATATGCCCTTGGAGCTTGATGCCGTTGACCAAATAGATGGACACCGGCACATGCTCCTTGCGCAGCAGGTTCAGGAAAGGATCTTGCAGGAGTTGTCCTTTGTTACTCACGATATTCTCCGTGTTGAAAAGAGTGAAGAGAGGACTGCACGTTACCACAGGGTCGGGTTTCTACCCCCGTGACATCACGATCCTTTTGGATCGAAGGGATTCTCTGAGGAACGCAGCTCGATCTTCAAAGGCGTGCCCACCAATTTGTAGTGGGCCCGGATGCGCGCTTCGAGGAAGCGCTTGTAGCTTTCGGTCACCCCGGCCAGCGAATTGCCGTGGATGACGACCAGCGGCGGATTCATGCCGCCCTGGTGGGCATAGCGCAGTTTGGGACGGAAATGGCCGACCTTCTTCGGCGTCTGGTGCTGGACGGCCTCCAGGATCAGGCGCGTCAGCACCGGCGTGGTCATCTTCTTGGTGGCCGAGGCGTGTGCGTCGGCAATCGCCTTCCACAGCGGGCCCAGGCCCTGGCGCTTCAGCGCCGAGATCTGCAGCAGCGGCGCGAACTTCAGAAAGGCCAGGCGCTGCTCGATCGAGCGCTCCAGCATCTGGCGCTGGTAGCTGTCGATGGCGTCCCATTTGTTGATGGCCATCACCACGGCACGGCCGCTGTCGAGGATGTAGCCGGCGATGTGCGCGTCCTGGTCGGTCACGCCCTGGGTGGCGTCCAGCAGCAGCACGACCACATTGGCGTCCGAGATCGCCTGCAGCGTCTTCACGACCGAGAACTTCTCGATCGCCTCGAAGACCTTGCCCTTGCGGCGCAGGCCGGCGGTATCGATCAGCTTGAACTGCTTGCCGTCATGCTCGAACGGCACCGAGATCGCATCGCGCGTCGTGCCGGGCATGTCGAAGGCAATCAGGCGCTCCTCACCCAGCCAGGTGTTGATCAAGGTGCTCTTGCCGACGTTCGGGCGGCCGGCAACGGCCAGGCGGATCGCGCCATCGTCGGCCGCTTCCTCGTCTTCCTCGGGGTAGTCGAAGCTGTCCAGAACGGTGTCGAGCAGGCTGCGTATGCCCTGGCCGTGCGCCGAGGAGATCGGTATCGGGTCACCCATGCCCAGCTCATGGAACTCGGCCAGCAGCGGTGACTCGGCCATGCCCTCGGCCTTGTTGACTGCCACGAACACCCGCTTGTTGGCGGTGCGCAGGTAGCGGGCGATGTCATGGTCCTGGCCAGACAGGCCCATGCGCACGTCAACAACAAAGATCACCGCATCGGCCTCGGCCACGGCCTGGCGCGTCTGCTTGGCCATCTCCTTGACGATGCCGGTGGTGCTGGTCGGCTCGAAGCCGCCGGTGTCCACGACGATGAACTCACGGTCGCCCAGGCGGCCGTCACCGTAGTGGCGGTCGCGGGTCAGGCCCGCAAAATCGGCCACGATCGCGTCGCGGCTCTTGGTCATGCGGTTGAACAGCGTGGACTTGCCCACATTCGGGCGGCCCACCAAGGCGATTACTGGCTTCATTGCTTCCTTGTTATTCCGGACGCAGGGCGAACAGGCCGCCATTGCGCGTCACGACCAGCACGGTGGTACCTGAGGCCACCGGCCGGCCGACGATGGGCGAGCCATCGGTGGCCACACGCAGCTGGGTCTTGCCGGTGTCGCGGGCGAGAAAGTGCACCTGGCCTTCGAAGTCGCCGAACAGCACCGTGTTGCCCAGCAGCAGCGGGGCGCTCAGGTCACGGTACAGCAGTTGCTCGGCGGTCCAGATCACGTCACCGCTGCCGGTCTTCCAGGCGGTGATGCGGTCGCTGCCGTCGGCGCCGAAGATCGCCTGGGCGTCGCCGCCGATGGCGTCGGTGCCACCGACATTGCGCGTCCACAGCGCAGTGCCACGTTCGGCATTGACGCAGCCCACGGCAGACTGGAAGGCGCGCACGCAGATGACTTCACCGGCACGCACCACCGGACCGAGCACATCGGACAGGCGCTCGACCTCGTTGGTGCCGCGCGGGTTGGCCACGCTGGCCTCCCAGCGCACGTTGCCGTTGACCGGATCCAGGCCGGTCAGGCGCGGGCCCAGACCTGCGACCAGGGTGTCCTTGTAGCCGGCCAGCACGCCGGCCTGGGCCAGGGTCAGGGCCTCGCCGGGGCGGCGCAGGTCGAAGATCTTGCGACCGTCCAGCGCGTCGAAGGCCTGGACGACCCGGTCCACGCGCTGCACGAACACTCGCTCGCCAGCCACGAGAGGCGCCGTGCTGACCGGTGCGCCGACCTGCTTGCGCCACAGTACGCGTTCGCCGTCCATCACCACCAGGTCGTTGTTGCGGGTGACGACGGCCGAGAAGCGGCCATCGCTGCCGACGCCCGCGCTGATCGGCTCACCGACCTGCACGCGCCAGACCGTCTGGCCCGTGGCGGCAGACAGTGCGGTCACGGTGCCATCGCTGCCGGCGACGACGAAGTTCCCCCCGACGACCGCAGGAGCCAACTGGAACTTGACGCTGTCCAGCCGCTGGTTCCAGACCACGCGGCCGGCAATCTGCGGCGTGACGGTTTCCAGCGGGGTGGGCTTGTTCTTGCTGGAACTGCTGAACAGCGAGCAGCCGCCCAGCAGGGCGGCGGCCAGACCCAGACCCAGGGCCAGACGCAGTGAGGACAGGCGCATCATTTCGACGCTCCTGCGGCGGCGGCCTTAGCGGCGCCCCCATCGGCCTGCACGCCCAGGCCGGCCAGCTTGGCTTCGATCAGGCGGCGGTAGTCCAGGGTCTTCTCCATGCTGTCAAAGGCCTTCTGATACTGGACCTTGGCCTCGTCGCCCTTGCCCTGCGCGATCAGAATGTCACCACGGCGGTCGGCGGCCAGCGCTTCGAAGTCCTTGCTCTTGACGGTGTCCAGCGCCTTCAGCGCGGCGTCGAACTGCTTGGCTTCGAGCAACAGGCCGGCCAGGCGGATCTGGGCCAGCGAGCGATACTCGTCTTCACCGGCGTTGTCGGCCACCCAGGTGAGCGTGGTGCGGGCCGCTTCGGCCTGGCCCTTCTCGTACTGCACCTTGGCCGCCAGCAGAGCGCCCTGCTGGGTGAACACGGTGCGCGGGAAGCGCTCCTTCATGTCGGCGAACACACGGCCGGCCTTGTCGGCCTCGCCGGTCGCCGCAGCGCGGTCGAGTTCGTCATACATGGCGGCGGCCTTGACGGCCTGGTCGCGCTGCCACCAGTTCCAGCCCATCCAGCCTGCGTAGGCGGCAAGCACCAGCGTGATGACCCAGGTGATGAGATTGCCGTACTGCTTCCAGAAGGCCTTCAGCTGGTCCAGCTGTTCCTGTTCTTCAAGATCGAGAGGAGACGCCATGAGACTGTTTGTATCGGTAGAGAGAAAGGGAAGCGGGGATTATGCGCGGAGCAGCTCGGAAGCCCAGCTTGACACGTCGGCCAGCGACTTGGTGGTTTGCGGCACGGCGGTGTCGCGCAGATGCTTGACGGCCACCAGGCCCTCGGCCACCTCGTCATCGCCGAAGATCAGCGCCCAGGCAGCACCGCTGCCATCGGCCTTCTTGAACTGCGATTTCATGCCGGACTGGCCCGGGTGCATCTGCACCGACACGCCGGCGGCGCGCAGCGCTTCCAGCACGACGAAGACCTGGGGCAGAACCGCAGCGCTGGGCACGATGGCATAGACCGAAGGCGCCTGCTGAGGCACGGGCACGCCCACCTCCTCCAGCAGCAGCAGCATGCGCTCCATGCCCATGCCGAAGCCAACCGCCGGCGCGGGCTTGCCGCCGAGTTGCTCGATCAGGCCGTCATAGCGGCCGCCGCCGCAGACCGTACCCTGGGAGCCGAGCTTGTCGGTGACCCACTCGAACACGGTCAGGTTGTAATAGTCCAGGCCGCGCACCAGACGCGGGTTGATGCGATAGGCCACACCGGCCGCATCCAGGATGGCGCGCACACCATTGAAGTGGGCCAGCGAGGTTTCGCCCAGGAAGTCCAGCAGCTTGGGCGCCGCGTTGCACATGTCCTGCAGCGCCGGGTTCTTGGTGTCGAGCACGCGCAGCGGGTTGCTGTGCAGGCGACGCTTGCCGTCCTCGTCCAGCAGGTCGATGTGCTGTTCGAGGTGGGCGATCAAGGCCGCGCGGTGGGCGCGGCGCTCGTCGGCCTCGCCCAGGCAGTTCAGCTCCAGATGGAAATGTTCGCCATCGACCAGGCCCAGCTCGCGCAACAGGCGGTTGCCCAGCAGGATGACCTCGGCGTCCACATCGGGGCCGGCAAAGCCCAGGGCCTCGATACCCATCTGGTGGAACTGGCGGTAGCGGCCCTTCTGCGGCTTCTCGCGGCGGAACATCGCGCCGAAGTAGTACAGGCGGCGGCCGGAGTCGCGCAGGAACGAGTGCTCGGTCATGGCGCGCACCACGCCGGCCGTCATCTCCGGGCGCAACGCCAGGTGCTCGGCCTGGCCGTGCTTGTCCGCGCGGTCTTCGAAGGCATACATCTCCTTCTCGACGATGTCGGTCACCTCGCCGATGCCGCGCACGAACAGGGCCGTGGGTTCGACGATGGGCGTGCGCACGTTCTGGTAGCCATAGCGCTGCAACACGCTGCGCATCTTCTCTTCCAGCCATTCCCAGCGCGCCGATTCCGGCGGCAGGATGTCGTTCATGCCCTTGACCGCCTGGAGCTGCGGCAGCTTTTTCTGTTCAGTCATGCAATCTCACGCGGCCACGCCGCTCTTTGCGCCGAAGCGCTTTTCGATGTAGTCCTCGACCAGGGTCTGGAACTCGGTGGCAATGCCGGCGCCGCGCAGGGTCAGGGCCTTCTCGCCGTCGATGAAGACGGGTGCGGCCGGTGCCTCGCCGGTACCGGGCAGGCTGATGCCGATGTCGGCATGCTTGCTTTCACCGGGGCCGTTGACGATGCAGCCCATCACGGCCACCTTCATGTTCTCGACGCCGGGATAGCGGCTGCGCCAGACCGGCATCTGCTCGCGCAGGAAGTCGTCGATCTGCTTGGCCAGCTCCTGGAAGGTGGTGCTGGTGGTGCGGCCGCAGCCGGGGCAGGCGGTGACGCTGGGATTGAAGTGGCGCAGGCCCAGCGACTGCAGTATTTCCAGCGCGACCACCACCTCTTGCGTGCGGGCCTCGCCGGGCTGCGGCGTCAGCGAGACGCGAATCGTGTCGCCAATGCCCTCCTGCATCAGGATCGAGAGCGCCGTGCTTGATGCCACCGTGCCCTTGGTGCCCATGCCGGCCTCGGTCAGGCCCAGGTGAAGCGCATAGTCGCAACGGCGGGCCAGCGCGCGATAGACCGAGATCAGGTCCTGCACGCCGCTGACCTTGCAGCTGATGATGATGTTGTCGGGGTTCATGCCCAGCTCGCGCGCATAGGCGGCCGAGCTCAGCGCCGATTGCACCAGCGCCTGGTACATCACCTGCTTGGCGTCCCAGGGCTGCGCGCGCTTCGCGTTGTCGTCCATCATCTGGGCCAGCAGTTCCTGGTCCAGGCTGCCCCAGTTGACGCCGATGCGCACGACCTTGTCGTACTGCATCGCCGCCTCGACCATCATCGCGAACTGGCGGTCCTTCTTGTCGCCCTTGCCGACATTGCCGGGATTGATGCGGTACTTGGACAGGGCCCGTGCCATGGCCGGATGCTCGGTCAGCAGGCGGTGGCCGTTGTAGTGGAAGTCGCCGACCAGCGGCACGTCTATGCCCATGCGGTCGAGCTGCTCGCGGATATGCGGCACGGCGTCGGCCGCCTCGGGCGTGTTGACGGTGATGCGCACCATCTCCGAGCCGGCAATTGCCAGCTCCTTGACCTGGATGGCCGTGCCGATCACGTCCACCGTGTCGGTATTGGTCATCGATTGCACGCGCACCGGCGCATTGCCGCCGACGGTGACCAGGCGATCGCCCCAGCGCACCTGGGCCTGGCGCGAGCGGCGCGGCGCCACCACGGCCGGGGCGATGGCTTCTTCGAGATCGTTGTTGAAGTCGCTCATGATGACTGCTGAGTTTTACTTGAGTTCAAAGCGCGCGACGTTGTTGACCGCGCGGGTGCCCAGGTCCACCGGCTGGCCGCGGAACTGGACCTCGGCACCGGCCGCATTGCCGATCTTGATCTTGAAGGGCATGGCGCCGTCCAGCACCAGCTGCTCGCCGCTTTCCAGCGTGCGCATGGCAAGCACCTGCTCGTTGGCATCGCGCACCTCGACCCAGGTCTGGGCGCGTGCGCTGAGGCGCAGGGGACCGTTTCCGGTGGCCGCTGCCGCGCTCGCCGTCGAAACCGCAGGCAATACCGGGGCCGACGCTGTCGCCGCTACCGTTCCCACGGGAGTCGGCGTGGCCGCCGGCGGCGCCGGCTGCAGTTCGACCGCGGGCTCACCGGGGCTGACGCCGGAACTCGCGGCGGCCGGAGGGAACACCGGCTCCGAGGCCGCGGCACTCGGCGCACTCACGCCATCGCCCTGCCCCAGCCCGCTCCACAGGCTGCTGGGCGCCAGATAGACAGCGGCGGCAGCCACCAGCAGGGCGATGGCCGCCAGCGGCCCGGGACGCCTCAGCCAGGCCCAGGACTGGGGCTCTTCGCGGCCCGGACGCTCGCGGAAGGGCTGGTTCAGCCCCTGGGCGACGCGATCCAGCGCCGGATCCACCGCGTGCGGCAGCAGGGCCAGCACCGGCGCTGGGTCGACCTTCAGCGAGCGGCACATGGTCTGGGCCAAGGCACGGGCAAAGGTGGCGTCCAGCAGTTCCTCGTGGCGGTCACCCTCCAGCGCCTCCAGCTTGCGCTGCGGCACTTTCAAGGAGGCCGCCAACGCGGCGATATGCAGGCCCTTGGCCTGACGGGCCTGACGCAACAGGGCGCCGGCCGTGCGGGGCACATCGGCCGCGGTCAGCCCCATCGGTGCGGGCGTACCGGAATCCTCAGTCATCGAATCGTCCATTCTCGAAGGCCAGGGCCTCTTGGGATCTAGGAAAGCGTTTAAGCATCTGGTCGCCCAGTTCACGCACCGACTGGGTATTGCCCAGCTTGCGCTCGATGCGCAGGGCCAGCCACAGGGTCTGGGCACTGAGCAGATCGGCCTGGCTGTTGACGCGGCGGATATAGAAACGGGCGCGGTCGAGGTCTTCGCGACGGTACAGCACCTCGGCCAGATTGACGGTCACCGCCGGGCTGGTCGGGTCGAGTTCGAACGCACGCAGCAAGCTGCCCTCAGCCTCCAGCCACTGGCCGGCGCGGGCCTGGCAGACTCCCTTGGCCAGCAGGGTGCGGGACACGCCTCGGTACTGCGGCAAGGCAATGGCCAGATCGAACTGCGCGGTGGCCGCGGCCCAGCGCTGATGCTGGCACAGGAACCAACCATAGTTGTGCAGCGCGTCGGCATCGCGGCCGTTGATGGCCAGCGCCCGGCGGAAGCTGTCCTCGGCCAGGGCATCCTCGCCCATGGCGGCATAGATCAGGCCACGCAGGTTATAGCCCTCGATCAGCTCGGGCTTTGCGGCAAAGGCCTGCTTGACCTCGTCCAGCGCTGTCGTGTACTGGCCGCGCGAGAAATAGCCCTCGGCCAATTCGAGCCTCACCTTGGCGCGCCGGTCGTTGTCGGTCTGATCGGACTCGGTGCGGATCTGCGGGCCGGCGGTAGACCCGCCCGTCATGCCCGTCGCACCACAGCCAGCCAGGCCGACGACCGCCGTCAAGGCCAAGCACAAACGCCATTGCCACCAACCGATGCTCATTGCCGCCTCTCTCAAATCGCTCAGCCAGCCCTGTGCAGAGCTCACCGAGGACTGTTTTGTTCTGTTCCCGGCGCTTTCACCGGGGCTCGCACCATGCGGATGTGCGCACGGGTTCGGTCTTGTACCTCACCCGCGAGTTGACCACAGGCCGCGTCGATATCATCGCCGCGGGTCTTGCGCACCGTGGTGATCAGGCCCGCATCCTGCAGGATCTTGGCAAAGGCCGTGACGCGCTCGCGCGGACTGCGCTTCAGGCCCGAGGCCGGGAACGGGTTGAACGGGATCAGATTGATCTTGCACGACACGTGACCACGCAACAGCTTGACCAGCTCGGCCGCCAGCTCGGGCGTGTCATTGACGCCGTCCAGCATGCAGTACTCAAACGTGATGAAGTCGCGCGGCGCCTTGTCCAGATAGCGGTTGCAGGCGTCCAGCAGCTCGGCAATCGGGTATTTCTTGTTCAGCGGCACCAGCATGTCGCGCAGCGGGTCCAGCGGCGCATGCAGTGACACGGCCAGGGCCACCGGGCAATCGTCGCGCAGGCGGTCGATCATGGGCACCACGCCCGAGGTCGAGACGGTGACGCGGCGGCGCGACAGGCCATAGCCGTGATCGTCCAGCATCACCTTCAGCGCCGGCACCAGGGCCGAATAGTTCTGCAGCGGCTCGCCCATGCCCATCATCACGACGTTGGAGATCACACGCTCATCGCTGCCGAGGCGCTTGCGCAGCGTGTGCTCGGCAAACCAGATCTGGGCCAGGATCTCGGCCGTGGTCAGATTGCGGCTGAAGCCCTGATGGCCGGTGGAGCAGAAGCGGCAGCCGACGGCGCAACCAGCCTGGGACGAGATGCACAGGGTGCCTCTATCGTCTTCGGGGATGAACACCGCTTCAACAGCATCGCCGGCCCCGACGTCGAACAGCCACTTGACGGTACCGTCGGTCGAGACATGCTCGCTGATGATGGGCAGCGCGGTGATGACCGCGCGGGTGGCCAGCTTGTCGCGCAGCGACTTGGCCAGATCGGACATGGCGTTGAAGTCCGCCGCGCCCTTTTGATGAATCCAGCGGAACAGCTGGGTGGCGCGAAAGCGCTTTTCCCCCAGCTGCTCGCAAAACGCGGCCAGGCCTTCCAGATCGAATCCAAGCAGGTTGACCGCGTCCATATCCATCCTCTCAAGCGCCTCTTGTTGCCGAGGCTTCAAGAGGTGCAGTCCGCTTTCAGCGGCTGTAAACGTTCATGCCGGGGAAGAAGAATGCCACTTCGGCGGCAGCCGTCTCGGCAGCGTCCGAGCCGTGCACGGCATTGGCGTCGATGCTGTCGGCGAAATCGGCACGGATGGTGCCCTTCTCGGCCTTCTTCGGGTCCGTGGCGCCCATCAGGTCACGGTTCTTGGCGATGGCGCCCTCGCCTTCCAGCGCCTGGATCATCACCGGACCGGAGATCATGAAGTTGACCAGGTCGTTGAAGAAGGGACGTGCCTTGTGGACGGCGTAAAACGCTTCGGCCTCGCCGCGCGACAGATGCGCCATGCGGGCTGCAACGACCTTCAGGCCGGCGCCCTCGAAGCGTGCATAGATTTGGCCGATGACATTTTTAGCCACGGCATCGGGCTTGATGATGGACAGTGTGCGTTCGATCGCCATGGTGAAATTCTCCTGAATTCAAAGACTTAGCAAAGCCTTGGATTGTAGCTTGGGAACGTGCCGGCCTGACATCAAGCGGTGTCAGGCCGGCGAATAGAGGGGCTGGGCCTGCGCCTTATCGCCCGCGGCCGCCGCCGCGGTTACCGCCACCGCCACCGCCGCCACCACCAAAGCCGCGGCCACCACCGCCGCCGCCCGAGCCGCCGCCAAAGCCGCGACCTCCGCCGCCACCGCCACCGCCGCGCTTGCCACCACGGGCACGCTGCATGAAGGCATCGGCGCCGATGTAGCCGACCGAGGTCTGCAGCGGATCGGGTTGACGCGGACCATCTTCCTTGTTGCCGCCACCCTGACGCCCCGGGCCGCGACCCTGGCCCTGACCACCACGCCCCTGCGGGCCACGGTCATGGATGGGGCTGGAGCCGCCGGGGCCGAAACCGCCGAGGCCACCGCGACCGCCGCCCTTGACAAAGCGCTTGTCGAAGGTCTGCTCGAGCGGATTCGGTATCACGCCACGCGGCAGATCGTCATCATCGAAGTCGTCGTCACGGTCACGCGGCGCGCTCTGGTCGAGATTGCGCTCGACATTGCGATCCGGTCCGCGTTGCTCATCGCGCGGGCCGCCTTGATTGCCCTGACGCGGCTCGCCACGGCGACCGCGCTGCTGGTCGGCGCCGCGTTGCTGCTGGCCACCGCCCTGCTGCGGCCCCTGGCCACGGTTCGGGCCGCGGGCTTCATTGTTGCGACCACCACGGCCGTCGTTGCGGCCCTGCTCGTTGCGGCCATCATTGCGGGGCTGGTTGTCGCCCCGGCCCTGCTGATTCTGCTGCTGGCGGTCACCACCGGCCAGGCGGCGGATCGTGCTGACATCGCTCTCGCCCAGCTCGACCCAGACGCCACGCTTCAGGCCACGCGGCAGCACCACGGTGCCGTAGCGGATGCGGATCAGGCGGCTGACCGTCAGACCCACCGCGTCGAACAGCTTGCGCACCTCGCGGTTGCGGCCCTCGGTGATGATGACGCGATACCAGTGGTTCACGCCCTCGCCGCCGCCGTCCTCGATGCTCTTGAAGCCGGCCTTCTGGCCCTCGATGATCACGCCCTCCAGCAGGCGGTTGCGCTGATCGTCGGTCAGGGTGCCCAGCACGCGCACGGCGTACTCGCGCTCGACGCCGAAGCGCGGATGCATCAGCTGGTTGGCCAGATCACCGGAGGTGGTGAACAGCAACAGGCCTTCGGTGTTCAGGTCCAGGCGGCCGACCGACTGCCACTTGCCCTGCTGCAGGCGCGGCAGGTGGCGGAACACGGTCGGACGGTTCTCCGGGTCGTTGTGCGAAACCACTTCGCCGGTCGGCTTGTGATAAGCCAGGATGCGCGGCGTAGGCGCGGCAATGCGGAAGCGTATCGGCTTGCCGCCGACACGAATCTGGTCGCCATAGGAAATGCGCTGGCCGATATGGGCCGCTTCGCCATTGACGGTGATGCGGCCATCAAGAATCAGCTCTTCCATCTCGCGGCGCGAGCCGATGCCGGCCTGGGCCAGCACCTTGTGCAGCTTGGGCGCATCGGCATCGGGGGCCAGCACGCGTTTGGTCTGGCCTTCGATTTCGTCGCCATCGTCGTCGCCATCGTCGTCATCGCGACCACGTTCGTCATCATCGCGGTCGTCGTCTTCCTCGTCGTCGTCCTGCGAATGCTCCGGCGCGTCACCTGCGGCGTCGAAGTCACCGGTCAGCACCTGGGCAAACAATGCGCCGGCCTCGGCCTGCACCTCGGGCGCCAGCGCCACGGCCGTAGCCTGCGGACGCTGCTCCTGGCCCTGGGCACGCGGCTGATCGCCGTCCTGGGCGCGGCCCTTGCGTCCACGGCGGCGGTTGCGGCCGGAGCGGGGGCCACGTTCGCCGCCCTGATCACCCTCGCCTTCTTCGCCACCACCGTCTTCGCGAGGGCCGGATTCGGCAGCCTGGCCCGATGGCTCCTGGCGACTTTCGGCAACCGGAGCAGCTTGTGCAAGCGACTCGACCACAAGCTCGGCCGTTTCGGCCTTGGGCTTGGCGCGCGAACGTGCCGGGCGCTTGGCGGCGGGCGCTTCGCCCGGCTCGGCCACCGGCGTCTCGACGGGGGCTTCCACCGCAGCCTCTGCGCTCACCTTCTTGGCCCTGGGCTTGCGCACCTTGGGCGCTGCCTCGGCCGCATCGCCGAACAAGGCGGCCGCAGCCGGCGCCTCAATAGACGTAGCAACAGGCGCCGCCGCGGGCGCGGCGGCCTCGTCGGCAGACTTGCGCGTGCGGCGTCGCTTGGGCGTGGCCTCGTCAGCAGCGGGAGTCAGGGTGGGATCGGTTTGGTCAGGTTTCATGCGTCGCGTTGCGCCTTGTCAGCGTCGTCAGACTCGGGGCCCGGCTCAGCGGGTGGGAGGGAGGTTGCAAGCGGCTCGCCGGCTGCAACGGGGGACTCTTGTTCTTCAATCAATTCGACGGCCGGTGCCGCGGCTTCGGTCGGCGGCACCTCGACCCCGGCATCGAGCGGCAGATCGGCCTGGCCGTCTTCCAGCAGCGAGGGCTGGTCGGCCAGCGCCAGCTCGAAGGCCGGCGTGACCTGCGTGCCATGCTCCAGCGGCGGCAACTGCTCCAGGCTGGCCAGGCCCAGATCATCCAGAAACTGCTTGGTCGTTGCCAGCAGGGCCGGCCGGCCCGGCGATTCGCGGTAGCCGATGGCCTCGACCCAGCCGCGATCTTCCAGCTGCTTGACGATCTGGCTGGTGACGGCCACACCGCGTATGTCTTCGATATCGCCCCGCGTCACCGGCTGGCGGTAGGCAATGATGGCCAGGGTCTCCATCACCGCCCTGGAATAGCGTTGCGGTTTCTCGGGGTTGAGCCGATCGAGGTACTCGCGCAACTCGGGCCGGCTCTGGAAGCGCCAGCCGGTGGCCACGGCCACCAGCTCCACGCCGCGGCCCTCCCAGTCGCGCGTCAGCTCGTCGAGCAGGCTGCGCAGGGTATCGGGACCGATTTCATCGGCAAACAGCGTTCGCATGTCACGCAACGGCAAGGGCTGTTGCGCACAAATGAGCGCGGTCTCAAGGACGCGCTTTGCATCCTGTGTATTCATGGACTGTTGTCACATCTCCGCCGACATCCGGCAGGTATTTCTGGGTCTGACCACCTGGCCCTCTGCGGCAGGCCGTTGGTCCGCGCTGATTGTCAGCGGGGGACTTAAGGCGGGCTCTGAGGGGAAGGGCGGCACCCGCATTCATGCGGGCGGCTCGGGTCGGCACTGTGCGCTAGCGCCCTGGTACTGCCCTGTTGGGGCATTGACCGAAAGCAGCTGCAGGCATAGCCCGATGGCGCATTGTAGCGCCGCCGGCCGAACGCGCTCGATTTCTTGATGCTGCTGTGGTTTCAAGGTGTCTGCGTCAGCTGCGCCCAGGCCGGGGCCAGGTCTTCGGGCAGGGGCGCCTCAAAGGCCATTGGCTTGGCGCTGATCGGGTGGGCAAAGCTCAGCCGCGTGGCATGCAGGGCCTGGCGGGTCAGGCCCAGTGCCGGCTTGCCGCCATACAGGGTGTCGGCCAGCAGCGGGAAGCCCCTGCAGGACAGATGCACCCGGATCTGATGCGTGCGGCCGCTGTGCAGCACGCAGCGCACCGCGCTCATGCCGTCGCGGGCGGCGACCAGATAGATGTCGGTCCGCGCCGGCTTGCCGCCGGCCAGGGCCGCCATGCGGATGCGGGACTGCGGGTCGCGGCGGATAGGCTCATCGACCGTCAGCGTCTTGGGCACCAGGCCATGGGTCATCGCCAGGTATTCGCGGTGCACGTCGCGGGCGGCAATCATCCGCGTCAGCGCGGTGACCGCCTCCAAGGTCTTGCCGACCACCATCAGGCCGGAGGTGTCCTTGTCCAGCCGGTGCACGATGCCCGCCCGCGCCAGGGTGGCCGCCGCCACATGGTGGGCCAGCACGCCATTCATCAAGGTGCCTGACCAATTGCCGGCCGCCGGATGGACGACCAGGCCGGCCGGCTTGTTGACGACCATCAGGTGGGCATCCTCGAACACGATGTGCAGGTCCATCGCCTCGGCCTTGAAGGCGCGGCTCTCCTCGGTGGGCACCAGCTCGAGCAGCACGCGCTGGCCGGACAGCACCTTGCGCGAGGCGGTGGTCACAGCCACACCATCGACCTGCACATGGCCACGCTCGATCAGCCCCTGCAGATGGCTGCGCGAGAACTCGGGGGCCATCGTCACCAAGAGCTTGTCAAGCCTCTGGGCATGCCAATCGCGGGCCACCACGCCCTGGCGTTGCTCATGGGCATCGGAGGGGCCGTCCTCGGAAAATTCGGCCTCATCCAGGCTTGAGTCCGTGCCGTCAGGCTGAACCATATAATCGCGACTCCGTTTTCAGCACAGGACGGTGCATTGCACCGCCATAGGGACCATGGTCATGATGTGGGTGGAGCGCCAAACGGCGCGCTTGATGGGTAGGACGGGTCTCGCAGCAGCGATTTCTTGTGCGTTGGCGGTCACGCTGGCAGGCTGCGGCAGCACCGCCAAGGACGACCCGAACTCCCAGGCGAGTCTGGACAAATTGTACGCAGACGCCAAGGACGACCTGCAAGGCGGTAGCTACGACCGCGCGATCAAGACGCTGGAGCGCATCGAAGGCCGTGCCGCCGGCACCCTGATGGCCCAACAGGCCACCCTGGAGCTGGCCTGGGCCAACTACAAGAGCGGCGAACGTGCCCAGGCGCTGAGCACGCTGGACCGCTTCATCAAGCTGAACCCGTCCAGCCCGGCGCTGGACTATGCCATCTACATGAAGGGCGTGATCAACTTCAACGACGATCTGGGCCTGTTCGGCAGCATTGCCCGCCAGGATCTGTCCGAGCGCGACCAGCAGGCCTCGCGCGACGCCCTGCTGGCTTTCCGCCAGCTGGTGGACCAGTACCCGCAGTCCAAGTACACGCCGGACGCCTCGCAGCGCATCGACTACATCCTCAACACCCTGGCCGCCTATGAAGTGCACGTGGCGCGCTACTACTACAAACGCGGCGCCTATGTGGCCGCGGCCAACCGGGCCCAGCAGGCAGTGCAGGAGTTCCAGCGCGCACCGGCGGCCGAAGAGGCCCTGTTCCTGATGATGCAGAGCTACGAAAAGCTCGACTTGAAGCCGCTGCGCGACGACGCCGAGCGCGTGCTGCGCAAGAGCTTCCCGAACAGCGCCTATCTGCGCGAAGGCTTTGTCGATGGCAAGGCCTGGTGGAAGCTGTGGTGAGGTGTTGACCTGACCCTGGAGAGAACGAAGCCCGCTGACGCGGGCTTTTTTGCGGCTGCCGTAGCCCGGATGCAATCCGGGGCCGACGGTGCATCGCCCGCCAAAAACCCCGGATTCCATCCGGGCTACCAGGCCTTGGCCAGATCGGCGCCGGGCTGGTAGGTTCGCTCCAGACTCAGCCCCTCCAGCCAATCCATCGCCTCGCTCTCGTTGGCCACCTGCCCCATCGGCGGCAGCGCGGCGCGCAGGCGCTTGCCGTAGTTCATGCCGGCCATGCGCGGGTCGCAGATCACCAAGAGCCCCTTGTCGGATTCGGTGCGTATCAGCCGCCCGCCACCCTGCTTCAGTGACACCGCCGCCTCGGCGATGAAGTACTCGGCAAAGGCGTTGCGGCCCTCGTTCTCGAGCTTGCGCACGCGGGCCTCGACCAGCGGGTCGTTCGGTGGCGGGAACGGCAGCTTGTCGATCAGCACGCACTGCAGCGCGTCTCCGGGCACGTCTATGCCCTCCCAGAAGCTCTGCGAGCCCACCAGCACCGAGCGCGGCTGGGCCATGAACTGCTGCAGCAGCACGCGCTTGGGCGCCCCGCCCTGTATCAGCACGGCGATGTTGTCGCCGGCGGCCTCGAACTTCTGGATCAGCGCCTCGCCCACCGTCTGCAGATTGCGCAGGGTGGTGGTCAGCACAAACGTGCGGCCACCGAGTGCCCGCGCACAACGCGCCGCCAGCTCGGCCACGGCCAGTGGATGGCCGGGTTCGTTGGGCTTGGGAAAGCCGCGCGGCACGTACAGCCGCGCATGGTTGGCATAGTCGAAGGGGCTGCCGACGCGCAGCACGGTGGCGTTGTCCAGGCCGGCCGGTTCGGTGAACCAGGTCAGGCGTTCGTCCTCGCCCAAGGTGGCCGAGGTGAAGACCCAGGCCTTGGGCGCGGCCGCCATCTGCTCCTGCATGGCCGCGCGTATGTCCAGCGGCGACTCGACCAGGCGCGCCGTGTTCGGGGTCAGGTCTATCCAGCGCACGGCACCATCGGCAGCGGTGCCGCAGAACACGGTGGCCAGCTCGACGAACTGCTGAGCGCGCTCGTGCAGGCGGATGAAGTCCGGCGCCATCTCGGTGACCGTGGCCAGGGCCGCCACCGCCGCCTCGGCCGCGGCCGCCACCGCATCGACGGCAGGCTGAAAGCCTTCGCCCGCGGAGCGATCCTCCCAGCGCAGCTTCAGCATGCCGCGCACCTCGCGCATAGGCCCGGCGGCGGCCATGCGCAGCTCGCGGGCGGCGCGCTCCACACCGGCGCTCAGGGCCTGCCAGTCCTGCAGACCGCGCGCCTGGCTCAGACCTATGGCCAGCAGGTCGCGCGAGAAGTCGATCAGCTGGGCTGTACCCAGCATCGTGCCCAGGAACTGCACGCCGGCCTCGGCCAGTTGGTGGGCCTCGTCGAAGATCGCCACCTCGACGCTGGGCAGCAGCTCGGCCACCCCGCTGTCGCGCAGCGCCATATCGGCAAAGAACAGATGGTGGTTGACCACCACCACATCGGCCAGCATGGCCTCGCGCCGCGCCTTCACCACATGGCAGGCGCGGAACTCGGGGCAGTCACTACCCAGGCAGTTGTCGCGGGTCGAGGTGACGATGGGTATCACCGGCGAGCGGTCGTCCAGGCCGTCCATCTCGGCCAGATCGCCGGTCTGCGTCTCCTGCGCCCAGCGCTCGACCCGGGCCAGCGCCATCACCGCGCGGCGGTCCGGCAACTGCTCGGTGTGGCGGGCCTGGCTCAAACGGTGCAGGCACAGATAGCTGCCCCGCCCCTTCAGCAGGGCCGTCTGCACCGGCATCTGCAGGGCCTCGCGCAGGCGCGGCAGGTCGCGCAGGAAGAGCTGGTCCTGCAGGCTCTTGGTGGCGGTGCTGATCAGGGTGCGGCTGCCCGACAGCAGGGCCGGGACCAGATAGGCAAAGGTCTTGCCGACGCCGGTGCCGGCCTCGACGACCAGGGTGTCGCGCTCCGAGATGGCCTTGGCCACGGCCAGTGTCATCGCCATCTGCTGCTCGCGCGGCGCATAGCCCTCGTCGGCGCGGGCCAAGGGGCCGCCGACATCAAACGCCGCCGCCACCAGTTGCTCCAGCTCGGACTTCTCAAGTTGTTCGTTCACACACGGTCCCAAAGCAGCGCCGGGCGCCGGGCCAATCAGACAAAGGCCGGCGCATCACGCCGGACGCATCAAGCATGAGCCGGCGCATCACGCCGGCTCGGGGGGATCGCTCTCGCGCTCCAGCCTGGCAATCAGGTCGCGCAGCAGCAGGCGGCGTTTCTTCAGACGCCGCAGGGCCATCTGGTCGATCGGCAGCTCGCTGGCAATGCGGTCCACCATCGCATTCAGATCGGCATGCTCGATGCGCAATTCGATCAGGTGGCGCTGGGGAGAGTGAAGGTTTTCATCCATTCATTGAGTCCGGCACCGGGGCCGGCAGCTAAAGCGATTATAGTTTTCGACATGATTCGACCGCCCCCAGGGTACCGCCTGAACGCCGCCACCGGTCTGCACCGCGGCGACCGCCAATACCAGCAAGACCAAGTGGAGATCATCGCGCATCCCCGTGTGCCCGGCTGCGCCCTTGCCGTGCTGGCCGATGGCATGGGCGGCAAGAGCGGCGGACGCAAGGCCTCGGACCAGGTGATTCTGACCGCCAAACAGCTGTTCGAACGCTTCGTGCCAGGCGAGGAAGACCCGGCCGAGCTGCTGCGTCAACTGGTCGGCGAGGCCCATCTGATGATCAAGCTGACGGCCATCACCTCCGAGGAGGAGCCGCACAGCACCTTGGCGGCCTTTCTGATCGGGCCGGATCGCCGCTGCCACCTGGTTCACGCCGGTGACTCCCGCCTGTACCACTTCCGCCAGGCCGAGATGATCAGCCGCACCCTGGACCATTCCTTTGTGCAGCGCCTGATCGACGAGGGCCAGATCAACGAGCAGGAAGCCGCCACGCACCCGCAGTCGAATCTGCTCACTGGCTGCCTGGGCACCCTGCAGGACCCGCCGATCTCCGAGCACCTGATCAGCCGGCTGGAAGTCGGTGACACGGTGATGGCCTGCAGCGATGGCCTGTGGCACTACTTCACCCCCCGGGAGCTGGGCGAGGTGCTGCATGCGCTGCCACCGCGCGATGCGGTCGAGATGCTGATCAACAAGGCGCGCAGCCGCGCCCGCGGCGGCGGCGACAATCTGTCGATGGCGGTGGTGAAGGTCGAAACCTTGGCCTGATCGCCCGTCAGCGCCGCACCGCACTGGCCGGCAACGGCAGCGGCGCCGCACGCTTGGTCCTGGCCGCCTCGCGTGCCAGCACCTCCTTCTCATGGGCCTTAGCCGCCTTGATTCGACGCAGGCTTGCCTGCCTGGCCTGTTCCGCCTCACTGGCTGCCAAGGCACGGGCGGCGGCCGCATCCTGGCGCGATGTGAGCGCGGCGCTGGCGACGGCCTTGGATGGCTCGGCCTGGAGCGGGCGACTGGCGGCAGCCGCCGGCGCCGAGGCCGCCCTGGCCGCCAGCTCCCGCGCCTCCTGCTCCTTGGCCTGCTGCTTGGCGGCGACGCGATCGCGCTGGGCCTGGGCCCGCTGCTGTCGCTCGGCCAGATCCAGCGCCTGCTCCTGCTTCAGCACCGGCTGCAACGCGGTGCGGCGCTGGGCCTTGGCCGCCAGCTCGCAGTCGGTGATCTGGAACTTAGCCGAGCATTCGCGCATGGCCGCCGAGAACGACGCCTCGATCTGCTGACGCTGTGCGCGCAACTGCTCACGTTCGGTGGCTGCCTGCACTTGCAGGCTGAGCAGGGCCACCAGCATCAGAAGCGATGATTTCATGTCAGCGAAGTATCCACGTCGCGGCGCTCCAGCGCCAGGTACTCGGCCGACTGCATCTCCTGCAATCGCGAGACGGTGCGCGGAAACTCATGCGCCAGCGGCCCCTCGGTATAGAGCTGCTCGGCCACCACTTCGGCCGACAAGATCAGCTTGACACGGCGGTCGTACAACACATCGACCAGCCAGGTGAAGCGCCGTGCCTCGCTGGCCAGGCGCGGCGACATCTCGGGCACGCCCGACAGTATCACCGTGTGGAACTGCGTCGCCAGTTCAAGATAGTCATTCTGCGAGCGCGGCCCGCCGCACAGGGTCTTGAAGTCGAACCAGACCACGCCGCCGGCGCGGCGCCGCGAGCGCAGCGCGCGATGTTCGATATGCAGCACCGGGTCCTCGTCCTTGGCCTCGGCCAGTTCATCGAAGGCCTGGCTCAGCGCCACCTCGGCCTGCTCGTTCAGCGGCGTGTGGTACAGCTGCAGATGCTCCAGCGTGCGCTGGCGGTAGTCCACACCTGCATCGACATTGATGACCTCCAGCTTGTCCTTCAACAGCGCTATCGCGGGCAGGATGCGGTCGCGGTGGAGTCCGTTCGGGTAGAGCTCATCAGGCTTGAAGTTGGAGGTGGTGACGATGCTGACGCGGTTGGCAAACAGTGCGTCCAGCAGCCGGTGCAGGATCATCGCGTCGGTGACGTCGGCGACATGGAACTCGTCGAAGCAGATCAGCCGGTAGCGCCGCGCGATGCGCCGGCCCAGCTCGTCCAGCGGATCGGCCGTGCCCTTCAACTCCTGCAGCTCGCGGTGCACCTCGCGCATGAACTCGTGGAAGTGCAGCCGGGTCTTGCGCGTCAGCGGCACGGCATTGAAAAAGCAATCCATCAGAAAACTCTTGCCCCGCCCCACCCCGCCGTACATATAGACGCCCCGCGGTATCGGCGGGCGCATCAGCAGCTTGGTGATGGCATTGCCGCGCCGGGCCTTGTAGTCGGCCCATTCGTCCTGGCAGCGCTGCAGGGCCGCCACGGCGCGCAGCTGGGCCGGATCGGACTTGTAGCCGCGTTCGACGAGGAGTTGCTGGTAGAGATCGGTGACTGAGGTCATGCAGGAGCCGCTCGTAGCCCGGATGAAGCGCAGCGGAATCCGGGGATTGCCGCGGACACAAGTCCCGGATTCCGGCGCGGTACGCCATCATCCGGGCTACTCAATCCATCAGAAGTTCAGCGTGCGCTTGTCCACGGCCAGCGCGGCTTCCTTGGTCGCCTCGCTCAAGGACGGATGGGCATGGCAGATGCGCGCGATGTCCTCGGCGCTGGCCTTGAACTCCATCGCCACCACCGCCTCGGCAATCAACTCCGATGCAAACGGGCCGATGATGTGCACGCCCAGGATCTCGTCGGTCTTGGCGTCGGCCAGCATCTTGACGAAGCCGTTGGTGTCGCCCAGTGCGCGGGCACGGCCGTTGGCCATGAAGGGGAACTGGCCGGCCTTGTAAGCCACTCCCTCGGCCTTCAGCTGCTGCTCGGTCTTGCCGACCCAGGCAATCTCGGGGCTGGTGTAGATGACCCAGGGAATGGTGTTGAAGTTGACATGGCCATGCTGGCCGGCAATGCGCTCGGCCACGGCCACGCCCTCTTCCTCGGCCTTGTGCGCCAGCATCGGGCCGCGCACCACGTCACCGACTGCCCAGACATTGGGCAGATTGGTCTTGCACTCGTCATCGACCACGATGGCGCCGCGCTCATCGAGCTTGAGCCCAACGGCTTCGCCGTTCAGGCCGATGGTGTTGGCGACGCGGCCGATCGAGACGATCAGCTTGTCGACGTCAAGCTTCTGCTCGGCACCCTTGGCATCGGTGTAGGCGACGGACACGCCCTTCTTGTCCGACTTGACCTCGGAGATTTTCACGCCCAGCTCGATCTTCAGGCCCTGCTTCTTGAACAGCTTGGCTGCCTCTTTGGCCACACCCTCATCAACGGCGCTCAGAAACGCGGGCATGGCTTCCAGCACCGTGACCTCGGCGCCCAGACGGCGCCAGACCGAACCCATCTCCAGGCCGATCACGCCGGAACCGATCACGCCCAGCTTCTTGGGCACGCCGCCGATGCGCAATGCGCCGTCGTTGGAGAGGATGTTCTCTTCGTCGAAGGCCGCGCCGGGCAGTGCACGGGCGTTCGAGCCGGTGGCGACGATCACATGCTTGGCCAGCAGGCTTTCTTCGCCGACCTTGACCTCGTACAGGCCGTCCTTGGCCGCCGCAAAGCTGCCGCGGCCGTGGAAGAAGCTGACCTTGTTCTTCTTGAACAGGTAGAGGATGCCGTCGTTGTTCTGCTTCACGACCTGGTCCTTGCGGGCCAGCATCTTGGCAACGTCGATACTCAGGTTCGACAGGCCTATGCCATGGTCGGCGAAGTGATGGCCGGCATGCTCGAAGTGCTCGCTGGACTGCAGCAGCGCCTTGGACGGAATGCAGCCGACATTGGTGCAGGTGCCGCCCGGTGCCGGGCCGCCGGCTGCCGTCTTCCACTCGTCGATGCAGGCGGTGTTGAAGCCGAGCTGGGCCGCGCGGATGGCGGCGATATAGCCACCGGGGCCGCCGCCGATGACGAGTACGTCGAATTGCTTGGACATGATGGTATTGAGGTCTTGTTGGTTGCTGGGGTCAGGCGTTGCCGGGACTCAATCCGAAGGCACGAACACCCACAGCAGGATGTAGAGCAGTGCACCGGCGCCGCCGAACAGGAACATCACGGCAAAGATCAGGCGCCAGATCCAGGATTCGAGCCCGGTGATCAGGGCCAGGCCGCCACAGACGCCACCGATCCAGCTGTCGCTGCGGCTGCGCCGGAAGCGGTTCAGCACTTCTACCGCAGGCGCACCAGTGCCACCGCCGACAGGGGCCGCGCCGCTGAGGAGGCGAGCCTTGGCTTGCTGAAACTCCGCCTCGCTGAGCACGCCGCGAGCGCGGAGTTCGTCGAGGCGGTGAATTTCTTCGGCGATGGACATGGTGCTGCCTCGGTTAGATGTCAAACAACAGGCGCGACGGATCTTCCAGCGCATCCTTCATCGCCACCAGACCCAGCACGGCTTCGCGGCCGTCGATGATGCGGTGGTCGTAGGACATGGCCAAATAGTTGATCGGGCGCACCACGACCTGACCGTTCTCGACCACGGCGCGGTCCTTGGTCGCATGGACGCCCAGGATGGCCGACTGCGGCGGGTTGATGATGGGCGTGGACAGCATCGAACCGAAGGTGCCGCCGTTGCTGATCGAGAAGGTGCCACCGGTCAGCTCGTCGATGGACAGCTTGCCTTCCTTGGCCTTCTGGCCGAACTGGGCAATCGTCTTCTCGATGTCGGCAAAGCTCAGTTGGTCGGCATTGCGAATCACCGGCACGACCAGGCCGCGCGGCGAGCCGACGGCGATGCCGATGTCGAAGTAGCCGTGGTAGACGATGTCATTGCCGTCCACCGAGGCGTTCAGCACCGGGTACTTCTTCAGCGCCGCCACGGCCGCCTTGACGAAGAAGCTCATGAAGCCCAGCTTGACACCATGCTCCTTCTCGAACTTGTCCTGGAAGCGCTTGCGCATCTCCATCAGCGGCGCCATGTTCACCTCGTTGAAGGTGGTCAGGATGGCGTTGCTGGCCTGCGATTGCAGTAGGCGCTCGGCGATGCGGGCGCGCAGGCGGCTCATAGGCACACGCTGCTCGGGGCGGTCGCCCAGCTTCTGCTGCACCGGTGCGGCCACGGCCGGCAGTGCGGCCTTGGCGGCCACCGGCACGGCCACCGGTGCGGGCACGGCGGCCTTGGCAGCGGCGGCACCACCGGCCACGGCGGCCAGCACATCACCCTTGGTGACGCGGCCATCCTTGCCGGTGCCGGCCACATCGGCCACGCCCAACTGGTTGTCGGCCAGCAGCTTGGCGGCGGCGGGCATGGCCACATCGCTCTTGCTGGTGGAGGCAGGCGCTGCAGCGGCGGCGGGTGCAGCCGGCACATCGGCCACGGCCTTGACTTCCAGCGGACTGACCTGGGTCGCGCCCTCGGTGTCGATGCGGGCGATGACCTCTTCGCTGACCACGGACTCACCGTCGTTCTTCACCAACTGTGCCATCACACCGGCGCTGGGCGCGGGCACTTCGAGCACCACCTTGTCGGTTTCGATCTCGACCAGGATTTCATCGATGGCCACGGCTTCGCCGGGCTTCTTCTTCCAGGTCAGCAGCGTGCCCTCGGCCACGGATTCCGACAGCTGGGGGACTTTGACTTCTACGATTGCCATAACAATTGACTCCGATTCTTTGCGTCTTTTGGCCGCGCAGGCGCGCGGCAGCCACCCGCGCCATCAGGCGCGGGCTGCCACATCACTTGGTGAGGATGAACCCCTTGAGCTTCGCGAAGGCCTGGTCCAGCAGCGCCTTCTGCTGCTCCTGGTGCAGGTGCGAATAACCCACCGCCGGCGAGGCCGAGGCCGGGCGGCCGGCATAGCCGAGGCGCTGACCGTCGGTCATGTTCTCGTGCACATAGTGCTGCACAAAGAACCAGGCGCCCTGGTTTTGCGGCTCGTCCTGGCACCAGACGATGTCGGTCGCATTCGGGAACTTCTTGATCTCGGCGGCGAAGGCCTTGTGCGGGAAGGGATAGAGCTGCTCGACGCGGATGATGGCCACATCAAGGTTCTTCTTCTCGGCCCTGGCCTTGACCAGGTCGTAATAGACCTTGCCCGAGCAGGCGACGATGCGCTTGACCTTGGCTGCGTCGATGCTCGCATCCTGCTCGGTGATGACGGTGCGGAACTCACCCTTGGTGAAGTCGGTCAGCGGCGAGGTCGCGTCCTTGTTACGCAGCAGCGACTTGGGCGTCATGATGACCAGGGGCTTGCGGAACTGGCGCACCATCTGGCGACGCAGCACATGGAAGATCTGGCTGGCCGTGGTCGGCTGCACGACCTGCATATTGTTGTCGGCCGCCAGCTGCATGAAGCGCTCCAGACGCGCCGAGCTGTGCTCCGGGCCCTGGCCTTCATAGCCGTGCGGCAGCATCAGGGTCAGGCCGTTGGCACGGCCCCACTTCACCTCGCCGGAAGCGATGAACTGGTCGATCACAACCTGGGCGCCGTTGACGAAGTCGCCGAACTGGGCTTCCCAGATCACCAGGGTGTTGGGGTCGGCCGAGGCATAGCCGTACTCGAAGCCCAGCACCGCCTCTTCGGACAGGATGGAGTCGATGACGACGAACGGAGCCTGACTGTCGGCGACGTTCTCCAGCGGCACATAGGTGCCGATGTCCCACTTCTCGCGGTTCTGGTCGTGCAACACGGCGTGGCGGTGCACAAAGGTGCCGCGGCCGCAGTCTTCACCGGACAGGCGCACCGGATAGCCGCTGGCCACCAGCGAGGCAAAAGCCATGTGCTCGCCCATGCCCCAATCCACATTGACCTCGCCACGACCCATGGCCGCGCGGTCGGCAATCACCTTCTCGACCAGCGGGTGCACCTTGAAGTTGCTGGGGATGGTGGTGATGCGCTCGGCCAGGCGCTTGAACTCGCCCACCGGCAGTGCGGTGTCGGCCGAATCGGTCCACTTCTTGTTCAGGAACGGCGACCAGTCGACGGCGTACTTGCCCTTGAAGTTGGTCAGCACCGGGTCCACCGTGTGGCGGCCCTCGTCCATCGCCGCGCGATAGGCCTTGAACATCGCGTCCGGGCCGTCTGCGGGCAAGGTGCCCTGGGCCACCAGCTTGTCACCGTAGAGCTTGCGCGTGCCGGGATGCTGGCCGATCTTCTTGTACATCAGCGGCTGGGTCAGCGAGGGGGTGTCCTGCTCGTTATGGCCCAGCTTGCGGAAGCAGATGATGTCCAGCACCACGTCCTTCTTGAACTGCTGGCGGTACTCCATCGCCCACTGCGTGCACAGCACGACGGCCTCGGGGTCGTCGCCATTGACGTGCAGCACCGGCGCTTCGATCATCTTGACGACGTCGGTGCAGTACAGCGTCGAGCGGCTGTCGCGCGGGTCGCTCGTCGTGAAGCCGATCTGGTTGTTGATGACGATGTGCACCGTGCCGCCGGTGTAGTAACCGCGCGTCTGGGCCAGCGCCAGCGTCTCCATCACCACGCCCTGGCCGGCGAAGGCGGCGTCGCCATGCACCAGCACCGGCAGCACCTGGGCACCGACGGCATCGCCGCGGCGGTCCATGCGGGCCTTGACCGAACCTTCGACCACCGGGTTGACGATCTCCAGGTGCGAGGGGTTGAAGGACAGGCTCAGGTGGACCGGACCGCCAGGCGTGGTCACGTCGCTGGAGAAGCCCTGGTGGTATTTGACGTCGCCCGAGGGCAGGTCTTCCTTGGCCGTGTGGTCGAACTCGGCGAACAGGTCCTTGGGCATCTTGCCCAGGGTATTGACCAACACATTGAGGCGGCCGCGGTGGGCCATGCCGATGACGATCTCCTGCACGCCCTTCTCGCCGGCGCTCTGGATCAGCTCGTCCATCGAGGCGATGAAGCTGTCACCGCCCTCCAGCGAGAAGCGCTTCTGCCCCACGTACTTGGTGTGCAGATAGCGCTCCAGGCCCTCTGCCGCGGTCAGGCGGTCGAGGATGTGCTTCTTCTTCTCGGCCGTGAAGGCCGGCTTGGAGCGCGAAGCCTCCAGCTTTTCCTGCCACCAGCGCTTTTCGCCGGGGTCGGTGCAATGCATGTATTCGGCGCCGATCGAGCCGCAGTAGGTCTCACGCAGGGCCTGCACGATTTCGCGCAGGCTCATGTTCTCGGCCTTGGAGAAATAGGTGTTGCTGGCGCTGAACGGGATGTCCATATCGGACTCGCTCAGGTCATAGAACGCCGGCTCCAGCTCGGGAATCTTCGGACGCTCGGTGCGCTTGAGCGGATCCAGATCGGCCCAGCGCGAGCCCAGGAAGCGGTAAGCGGCAATCAGCGACTGGACGTGAACCTGCTTGCGTGCGATGGCAAGATCGGCGCCGGAGGCCTTGTTGCCGAAGGCATTGGCCTTGGCACGCTGGGCAAACGACTCGACCACGGGCGCATGGGCCACATCGCGGGAATCGGTGCCATCGGCGGCCGGCACATGCTGCAGCGCGTCGAAGTAGGCGCGCCAGTTGTCAGGCACGGAGCCGGGGTTGTCGAGGTAGGCCTCGTACATTTCCTCGACATAAGGGGCATTGCCCCCGAACAGGTACGAGTTCGACCTGTATTGCTGCATCATTTCGCTCACCTCTTACCCCGGCTTCCAGGGATTTGGCTGGTTGAAAAACCTTCCGCGACACGGCTAGACCGATTGGCGGATTGCGACCCGCCTAAGCTGCAAGCCAGCAAAGGGGACGGGAAGGATCTAAAGTGGGTCGGACTGTAGCACTATTGCTGTTTTCCCGGACTACGTAGCGCCCGCATCTTGCACCAATAGCCACACCGCGGTGTGGTTTTTTATGTCCGACCATCGAATCATTCACATCCGGACCGAAGCGCCGCCCAAGCCTGAGCTGGGCGCGCCCTGCAATGGCTGCGGCGTGTGCTGCCTGTTGGAGCCCTGTCCGGTCGGTGTTCTGGTGAGCCGCCGCCGGCATGGCGCCTGCACCGCCCTGCTGTGGTCGGGCGCTCAGTCACGTTATCTGTGTGGCATGGTCGTGGCGCCGCAACGGTTCCTCCCCTGGCTCAGGCCGCTGCTGCAGCCGCTGGCCGCACGCTGGGCGCGGCGGCTGATTTCCGCCGGCAAGGGCTGTGACGCCGCGCTGCAAATCCAGCTACCGCCCACCCCGGGCGACTGAGGCTTCGGGCTCCGGGCAAGCCCGTAGCGTCGGCCGTGAATTGTGAAGTTACGATGTTCGATTCCTTACCCTACCAGTGGAGTGACCCGATATGAACCACAAGATCAGAATCGCCGCGCTGAGCGCCGCCGTCAGCGCCACCCTGGGCCTGAGTCTGCTGGCCACAAGCGCCCAGGCCGTGCCCCTGCGCTGGGCCGCCCAGAACGACATCCTGACCCTGGATCCGCATTCGCAGAACCATGCCACGACGAATGCCATCCTGATGCATTCCTACGAAGGTCTGACCCGCTATGGCAAGGATTACAAGGTCGAGCCCGCACTGGCCACCAAGTGGACCTTCATCACCCCGACGCAGGTGCGCTTCGAGCTGCGCAAGGGCGTGAAATTCCATGACGGTTCGCCCTTCACCGCCGACGACGTGATCTTCACCTTTGGCCGCATCAAGCAGCCCCAGGGCACGATGCAGATCTATGTGACCGGTATCAGCGAAATCAAGAAGATCGATGACTACACCGTCGACGTGATCCTGTCTGCACCGAACCCCATCCTGCTGCGCAACATCATCGACTTCCGCATGATGAGCAAGGTCTGGGCAGAGAAGAACAAGACCACCAACACCCAGGACTACAAGGCCAAGGAAGAGAACTACGCCTCGCGCAATGTCAACGGCACGGGCCCCTACCGAATCACCGGCTGGCAGCCCGACCAGCGCGTGACCATGGTGCAGAACAAGGACTGGTGGGACAACAAGAATGCCACCAACGTTACGGAAGTGCTTTACACCCCGATCAAGAGCGATCCCACCCGCGTAGCCGCCCTGCTGTCGGGTGACGTGGACCTGCTGACCGACCTGCCCACGCAGGACGTGGCCAAGCTCAAGGCCGACCCGAAGCTGAAGGTCGTCGAAGGCCCCGAGGTGCGCACCATCTTCCTGGCCATGGACATGGGCAGCGACGAGTTGAAGAACTCCAGTGTCAAGGGCAAGAACCCGTTCAAGGACAAGCGCGTCCGCGAGGCCATGAACCTGGCCGTCGATCGTGAGGCGATCAAGCGCACCATCATGCGCGGTCTGTCGATCCCGGCGGCTCTGATGGTCGCCCCCGGCGTCAACGGCAACACGCCCGACATCGACACCCCGCTGAAGGCCGATCCCGAGAAGGCCAAGAAGCTGATGGCCGATGCGGGCTACGCAGACGGTTTCGAGGTGCAGATGAACTGCCCCAACAACCGCTATGTGAACGACGAGGAAGTCTGCCAGGCCGTCTCGGCCATGTGGGCCAAGATCGGCATCAAGATCAAGCTGGTGGCCCTGCCCATGGCCCAGCACAGCCTGGTGTTCCAGAAGTTCGACACCTCGCTGTACATGCTGGGCTGGGGCGTGGCCACCTATGACGCGCAGTACGCGCTGCAGTCGCTGGCCCGCACTAAGACCACCGGCGCCGACGGCAACTTCAACTACTCCAAGGTCAGCGATGCCCGCGTGGACCAGTTGGTGGACGGCATGGCCTCCGAAATCGATGTGGCCAAGCGCAGCGCGATGATCCGCGAAGCGCTGCTGCGTGTGCGCGATGAGCATATGTTCGTGCCGCTGCACCACCAGATGCGCCCCTGGGCGATGAAGGTCAATGTCGAGACGACGCACCGCTCGGACGACCGTCCCGAGGCACGCATGACCTCGATCAAGTGAACATCGAAAGCCGCTGAAGCTTCAAGGCCGCCTCCGGGCGGCCTTTTTCATGCCTACGCTAGAGCCATCGGTCTAGAAGCTCACAGGGCTTCCCTTGATGCAGATCGCCCGCGCAGCGACTAAGGTGGCTCCAAACTAGGCGCCTGGCTGCGCTCATTACAGGAGACTGCATTGTTTGACTACATCATCGTGGGTGGTGGCTCGGCCGGTTGCGTGCTGGCGGCCCGTCTGAGCGAAGACCCCAACGTCAAGGTCTGCCTGCTGGAGGCCGGCAAGCGCGACACCAGCGTGCTGATCCACTGCCCGGCCGGCTTTGCGCTGATGGGACAGACCGGCTTCAACAACTGGGGTTTCGAGACCGTGCCCCAGCCCGGGCTGAACGGCCGTCGCGGTTACCAGCCGCGGGGCAAGACGCTGGGCGGCTCGAGCTCGGTCAATGCCATGGTCTATATCCGCGGCCAGCGCGAGGACTACGACGAATGGGCCGCGCAGGGCAACCCCGGCTGGGGCTATGAGGAGGTGCTGCCCTACTTCCGCCGCGCCGAGAACAACGAGCGCGGCGCCGACGCCTTCCATGGCAGCGGCGGCCCGCTGAACGTGATGGACCCGACCAGCCCCAACCGCTACAGCCCCGACTTCGTCAAGGCCGGCGTGCAGGCCGGCTATCCGCTGAGCACCGACTTCAATGGCTCGACCCAGGAGGGCGTGGGCATCTACCAGGTCACGCAAAAGGCCGGCGAGCGCTTCAGCGCCGCCAAGGCCTATCTGACGCCGAACCTGAGCCGGCCCAATCTGAGCGTGATCACCGAGGCGCACACGACCCGCGTGCTGCTCGAGGGCCGGCGCGCCGTCGGCATCGAGTACCGTCAGGGCGGCGAGCTCAAGCGGGTCTTGGCCCGCCGCGAGGTGCTGCTTAGCGCCGGCGCGCTGCAGTCCCCGCAGCTGCTGCTGCTGTCCGGCATCGGTGCCGGGGCACAGTTGCAGCAGCATGGCATTGCCGTCCAGCACGAACTCGCCGGCGTCGGCGCGAACCTGCACGACCACATCAATGTCGTCGAGGTAGTCGATGCACCGCAATTGAAAGACCTGTTCGGCATCTCGCTGCCCGGTGCCTGGCGTTCGATCAAGGGCATCTTCGAATGGCGCAATCAGCGCCGCGGCATGTTCACGACCAATTTCGCCGAGGCCGGCGGCTTCATCAAGAGCAGCCCCGAGCTGGACCGGCCGGATCTGCAGCTGCATTTCGTCGTCGCCAAGTTGGTGGACCACGGCCGCAAGACGGTGCTGGGCCATGGCTATTCCTGCCATGTCTGCCTGCTGCGGCCCAAGAGCCGCGGCAGCCTGAAACTGGCCAGCGCCGACCCATTGGCCGCACCGCTGATCGACCCCAACTTCCTCGGCGAACGCGAGGATGTGGACGATATGGTGCGCGGCTTCAAGCGCGTGCGCGCCCTGCTCGCCCAGCCTGCGCTGGCCGGCTACGGCGGCCGCGAAACGGCAGCCTCGGCCTCGGCACAGACCGACGCCGAAATCGAACAGTTCGTGCGCAACTTTGCCGACACCGAGTACCACCCGGTCGGCAGCTGCCGCATGGGCACAAGTGACATGGATGTGGTCGACCCGCAATTGCGCGTGCATGGCATGCAGGGCCTGCGCGTGGTCGATGCGTCCATCATGCCCAGACTGGTCAGCGGCAACACCAACGCGCCGACGATCATGATCGCCGAGAAGGCGGCGGACATGATCAAGGCGGCAGCGAAGCTCGGGCAATAGCGCTTTTCGTAGCCCGGATGAAATCCGGGAACCACGACAGACGAACCCGGATTGCATCCGGGCTACGAATTCAAGCCAGCTGCAAACGCTCCCGCGCGGCCAGATACTCGTTCTTCAAGCGCTCTACCAGCGCTGCCGCCGGCACCACCTCGCGCACCGCGCCTATGCCCTGGCCGCTGCCCCAGATGTCCTTCCAGGCCTTCTTGGCCCCGGCGCCACCGAAGTCCATGGTGCTGACATCGCCCTCGGGCAGCTTGTCCGGGTCCATGCCGGCCTTGACGATGGAGCCCTTCAGGTAGTTGCCGTGCACGCCGGTGAACAGGCTGCTGTAGACGATGTCGTCGCTGTTGCTGTCGACAATCATCTGCTTGTAGTCGTCGGTCGCGCGCGCCTCCTCGGTGGCGATGAAGGCCGAGCCGATGTAGGCGAAATCGGCACCCATGGCCTGTGCGGCCAGCACCGCGTCACCGCTGGCGATAGCACCGGACAAGGCGATCGGGCCGTCGAACCACTCGCGGATTTCCTGGATCAACGCGAACGGGCTCTTCACCCCCGCATGGCCACCGGCCCCGGCCGCCACGGCGATCAGGCCATCGGCGCCCTTCTCGATCGCCTTCTTCGCGAACTTGTTGTTGATGATGTCGTGCAGCACCACGCCACCCCAGGCGTGGACGGCCTGGTTGACATCCTCGCGCGCACCCAGCGAGGTGATGATGATGGGCACCTTGTACTTGGCGCACAGGGCCATGTCGTGCTCCAGCCGGTCATTGCTCTTGTGCACGATCTGGTTGATCGCAAACGGCGCCGCCGGCTTGTCCGGATGGGCCTTGTTATAGGCCGCCAGCTCGGTGGTGATCTCGTTGAGCCACTCATCCAGCAGCTCGGCCGGGCGGGCATTGAGCGCGGGCATCGAGCCGACGACGCCGGCCTTGCACTGGGCTATCACCAGCTTGGGATTGCTGATGATGAACAGCGGCGAACCGATGATGGGCAGGGGCAGGTTTTGCAGAACGGGAGGCAGGGACACAGGCGTTTCTCCGATCATGAATTCAGAAGGCGTCGAGCGACATCGCGGTGACGCTGTCGGCGCCCTCGACGATGCTGTCGCGCAGGCCACCGGCTCGGGCAAGAATGTGCTCGGCGTAGAAACGCGCGGTGGCGATCTTGGCGGCCATGAACGGGGCATCGATGCCGGCGGCCAGCTGGTCTTCGGCAACGATCAGCGCGCGTGCCATCTGCCAGCCGGCCACCACATTGCCGGCCAGCATCAGATAGGGCACCGAGCCAGCGAACACCGCGTTCGGATTGCTCTTGCTCTGACCGGCGACGAACTCGATCACGTCAATCAGCGCCAGGCGTGCGGCGCTCAGGCGCTTCAGCATCGCCTTGCTGGCGGCGCTGTCACGCTTGGCCAGCAGCGCTTCGGTCGCAGCAATCTGCGCCGCGATCGCCTTGGCCGTCTGACCGCCGTCGCGGGCGGTCTTGCGGCCGACCAGATCATTGGCCTGGATCGCGGTCGTGCCCTCGTAAATGGTCAGGATCTTGGCGTCGCGGTAGTACTGTGCAGCGCCGGTCTCTTCGATGAAGCCCATGCCGCCATGCACCTGCACGCCCAGGTCGGTGACCTCCAGGCTCATCTCCGTGCTGTAACCCTTGACGAGAGGCACGAGGAATTCATAGAAGGCCTGGTTCTGCTTGCGCACCTCGGCGTCCGGGTGCTGGTGCGCGGCGTCGTAGGCCGAGGCGGCCACCAGGGCCATGGCGCGGCAGCCCTCGGTCAGCGCACGCATCGTCATCAGCATGCGGCGCACATCGGGGTGATGGATGATGGCAGCGCTGCCGGGCAGCGAGCCATCGACCGGGCGCGACTGCACGCGGTCGCGCGCATACGAAGCCGCCTTCTGGTAGGCCCGCTCGGCAATCGCGATGCCCTGCACGCCCACGGCATAGCGGGCAGCATTCATCATGATGAACATGTATTCGAGGCCGCGGTTTTCCTGGCCGATCAGATAGCCCACGGCACCGGGTCCGGTGCCGTTTACATCCTTCACCACCGTGCCGTCGCCGAACTGCAGCACAGCGGTCGGGCTGGCCTTGATGCCCATCTTGTGCTCGATGCTGACGCAGTGGGCGTCGTTGCGCGCACCCAGCGAGCCGTCGGCATTGACCATGAATTTGGGCACCAGGAACAGGCTGATACCCTTCACGCCCTCGGGCGCGCCGACCACACGGGCCAGCACCAGATGGACGATGTTCTCGGCCATATCGTGCTCGCCATAGGTGATGAAGATCTTGGTGCCGAAGATCTTGTAGCTGCCATCCGGCAGCGGCTCGGCGCGGGTGCGTACCAGGGCCAGGTCTGAACCGGCCTGGGGCTCGGTCAGGTTCATCGTGCCGGTCCAGCTGCCGTCAATCATCTTCGGCAGATAGGTCTGCTGCTGCTCGGGCGTGCCGGCGGTGAGCAGCGCCTCGATCGCGCCGTCGGTCAGCAGCGGGCACAAGGCGAAGCTCAGATTCGCGCTGTTGATCATCTCGATGCAGGCCGCGCCTATCGTCTTGGGCAGGCCCTGGCCACCGAAGTCGGTCGGGTGCTGCAGGCCCTGCCAGCCACCCTCGGCGAACTGACGGAAGGCGTCCTTGAAACCCGGCGTAGTGGTGACGACGCCGTCCTTCCAGCTCGACGGGTTGCGGTCACCGGCCACGTTCAGCGGCGCGATCACGTTCTCATTGAGCTTCGCGCACTCCTCCAGCACGGCCTGGGCGGTGTCCAGATCGAAGTCGGCAAAGGCCGGAATGCTTTGCAGGCTGGCCAGGCCGGCCAGTTCCTTCATGCCGAACAGCATGTCCTTGATGGGGGCGCGATAGGTCATTGTTGTCTCCAATCTAGTGTCATTGCGGGACTGTCCTTGTGGCTTGGCCACAAGCTCTGTCCCCAACAGAACAAACGGGCGCCGCGACGAATGCCGGGGCGCCCTGAGGTCAAGTGCGTTGACGGGCGATGCTTACAGAGCCTTGATCAGCTCGGGCACAGCCACGAACAGGTCGGCTTCCAAGGCATAGTCGGCAACGCTGAAGATGGGCGCTTCCGGGTCCTTGTTGATCGCGACGATGACCTTGCTGTCCTTCATGCCTGCCAGGTGCTGGATCGCACCGCTGATGCCGCAGGCGATGTACAGGTTGGGCGCGACGATCTTGCCGGTCTGGCCGACCTGCCAGTCGTTCGGTGCATAGCCAGCGTCCACTGCAGCGCGGCTGGCGCCAAGGGCGGCACCCAGCTTGTCGGCCAGCGGGGTCAGCACTTCCATGAACTTGTCATTGGAGCCCAGGGCCCGGCCACCGGAGACGATGATCTTGGCGGCGGTCAGCTCGGGGCGGTCGCTCTTGGCGATCTCGCTGCCGACGAAGGCACTCAGGCCGCTGTCGGCCACGGCTGCCACCGTCTCCACGGCGGCGCTGCCACCGCTGGCGGCGGCCGGGTCGAAGCCGGTGGTGCGCACGGTCAGCACCTTGGTGGCGTCGCCGCTCTGCACATGGGCGATCGCGTTGCCGGCGTAGATCGGGCGCTCGAAAGTGTCAGGGCTGATGACCTTGGTGACGTCGGACAGCTGGGCCATGTCCATCAGCGCAGCCACGCGCGGCGCGATGTTCTTGCCGCTGGCAGTGGCAGGGAACAGGATGTGGCTGTAGCTGGAGGCCACGGCCACCACTTGCGCGGCCAGGTTCTCGGCCAGGCCATGGTTCAGGTGGGCTGCGTCGGCATGCAGCACCTTGGCCACGCCGGCGATCTGCGCGGCGGCAGCAGCGGCGCCGCCGGCATCGGTGCCGGCCACCAGCACATGGACCTCACCCCCGCACTGGGCGGCGGCGGTGATGGTGTTCAGCGTGGCGCCCTTGATCGAGCTGTTGTCGTGTTCGGCAATAACGAGAGCGGTCATGTCAGATCACCTTGGAAACGTTCTTCAACTTGTCAACCAGCGTGGCCACATCGGGCACCTTGATACCGGCGCTGCGCTTGGGCGGCTCGGTCACGCTGAGGGTCTTGATGCGGGGAGTGACATCCACGCCCAGATCGGCAGGCTTGAACACGTCGAGCTGCTTCTTCTTGGCCTTCATGATGTTGGGCAAGGTCACATAGCGCGGTTCGTTCAGGCGCAGGTCGGTGGTGATCACGGCGGGCAGCTTGACCTTGACGGTCTCCAGGCCGCCGTCGACCTCGCGGGTGACGCTGGCAAAGCCATCGACCACTTCGACCTTGCTGGCGAAGGTCGCCTGCGGCAGATGGGCCAGGGCGGCCAGCATCTGGCCGGTCTGGTTGCAATCGTCGTCGATGGCCTGCTTGCCGACGATGACCATGCCGGGCTGCTCCTTGTCGACCAGCGCCTTCAGCAGCTTGGCCACGGCCAGCGGCTGCAGTTCGACGTCTGTTTCCACCAGGATGGCGCGGTCGGCGCCGATGGCCATGGCCGTGCGCAGCGTTTCCTGGCACTGCGTGACGCCGCAAGACACGGCGATCACCTCGGTGACCACGCCCTTCTCCTTCAGGCGCACGGCTTCTTCGACGGCAATCTCGTCAAAGGGGTTCATGCTCATCTTGACGTTGGCGATGTCCACGCCGGTGCCGTCACTCTTGACGCGCACCTTGACGTTGTAATCGACGACCCGTTTGACTGCGACCAATACCTTCATCGAAGCACTCCAAGCTAATTGACGTTAACGTTAACCAGATTCTAGTGGCCGCAGCCTGCCGCACCCCAGACATTACGCAAGTGCAGCAAAATAGAACGATCGTGCTATTTTACGCACAAGTTCGAGCGTAGCGCGAGACACTTAGACTGCTGCCCCAAATGACAGACGAATCAAGAACCGAATTCCCCCCGTCGATTGGTGTGTTCGATTCAGGACTGGGTGGTTTGTCGGTGCTGCGTGCCCTGCGCGAACAGCTGCCCGGCGTGCCCCTGCTGTATCTGGCCGACTCGGCCCATGCGCCGTATGGCGAGCGCAGCACCGAGTTCCTGACCGAACGCAGCCTGGCAATAGGCCAGTACCTGATGGGCCAGGGCGCCCGTCTGCTGGTGGTGGCCTGCAATACCGCCACCACGCAGGCGGTGGCGGCGCTGCGGGCACGCTGGCCCGAGCTGCCCATCGTCGGCGTCGAGCCCGGCGTGAAACCGGCCGCGGCCGCCACACGCAATGGCCGCATCGGCGTGCTGGCCACAACGGCCACGGTACGCAGCGAGCGCTTCAAGCATCTGGTCAGCAGCTACGCGGCCGGGCATCAGGTCATCGCGCAGGCCTGCCCCGGCCTGGTGGAGCTGATCGAGCGGGGTGAACTCGACAGCCCGGCAATGCGCGAACTCGTCGAGCGCTACAGCGAACCGCTGCGTCGGGCCGACGTTGACACCGTGGTGCTGGGCTGCACCCACTATCCCTTCATCAAGCCGCTGTTCCAGCAGGCCCTGGGCAGCCAGGTGCTGATCGTGGACACCGAGGCGGCGATCGCGCGCCAGGCGGCTCGGCGGTGGTCAGGGCCCGCGCCGGAGACCCCGGGCGGGCCTCTGCGGCTCTGCACCACCGGATCGGTGGAACTGATGGCACGCTTCGCGGCGACCTGCCTGGGCTGGCACGATGTGGTCGTCGATCTGGTAACGCCATGAACGATCTCCTGATCACCCTGGGGCTGCAGGCCTGGAAACCACTGCTGGGCAGCTTGGCACTGCCGCCGGCGCCCTTCGTCTTGCTGGTGCTGCTTGGCGCCGCACTGCTACGCCGACGCCCCATCGTGGGATGGGCGGGCGTTGTCGGCGGCTGCCTGGGCCTGTGGCTGATGGGCACGGGCGCCGTCAGTGGCGTCCTCACCGAAAGACTGGAAGCCCAGCACCCGGCGCTGACTCCGAGCCAGATCGATGCGCTGCGCAAGGCACCCGGCACAGCGATCATCGTGCTCGGCTCGGGCCGCGTTCTGCTCGCTCCCGAGTACGGCGATGCCGACCTCAGACCGATGACCCACGAGCGGCTGCGCTACGGCGTCTGGCTCTCTCGCAAGACCGCCCAGCCCCTGGGCTACAGCGGCGGCCTGGCCTACGGCGCCGAGCCGGGCCCCAGCGAGGCCCAGATCGCCGCCCGCCTGGCCGAGGATGTCTACCAGCACCCGCTGCGCTGGACCGAGGACCGCTCGCGAGACACCAACGAGAACGCGATCCGCACGCTGGAGCTGCTGGCGCCGCAAGGCATTCAGCGAATCGTCGTCGTGACCCACGGCTATCACATGCCTCGCTCCATCGCTGCCTTCGAGCGCGCCAAGCTGCGCGCCGGCAGCGCCGTCGCCATCGAGGCCGCCCCGATGGGCTTGCATGTGCGGCGCGAACTCGGCCTGGGCGACTGGCTGCCCAGCCGCGGCGGCTACACGCTGACGCTGCTGGCCCTGCACGAGATGCTGGGGCGCTGGATGGGCGCCTAGCGCCAAGGCGATATGCCCAGGCTATGATTCGCGCCCAGTGCGGGGATGATGAAATCGGTAGCCATACGGGACTTAAAATCCCGAGCCGCAAGGCGTGCGGGTTCGAGTCCCGCTCCCCGCACCAGCCAGTTCAGGCCTTCGCCTGACGGCGGCGGTTCGACACGAAACCCACCGCCAGCAGACCGGCCATCATCAGCGCATAGGTGGTCGGCTCGGGCACCGGCAGCGCCGTCACGGTGACGTAGTCCTGGTAGCTGCCATTGCTGAGCTTGGTGACGGCGAACAGATCGCGGCCGCTGTAGCTCCCGGCGTCATTCAGATAGCCGTTGGCCAGGCCCGCGAATGCGGCGGTCTTGCCATTCGAGTTCGAGTAGCCGCTGCCCAGGTACTCTTGCACATAGAAGCTGCCGCGATCGGTGTTGCTGTCCCAGACGGTGCTGGTCGTGGTCTGCTTGTTGCGGCCATGGCCGGTCGTCACGGTGACCTGGCGTGGGTCGAAGCCGGCCACGTCCAGGCTAGCGCCGGTCTCGTGGGTGATCTCCCAGACCGCCACCTGGAAGGCCGCGTACTCGGCGGCGGTGTCGATTGCCTTGTCTCCGGTGTAGAGGCTGGTGGCCGAGAACAGGCCCTGCAGATTCCTGGCCTGGGCACCGTCGAAGCTGCCAACCGTGTAGCGCTGATAGGAGCTGCTGGTAGCCTGCGCCAACTCGACGCAATAGGCATAGAAGCTGGGGCCGCCCTGGGTGGCGAACAGCATGCGGCCGATGTTGATGTCGTCGCTGCCGGTCACATTGACGCTGAGGCCGGCCGGGTCTTCCTTCACGTACTTAATCTGGGTGCTGGCGGCGCCGGCCATGCCCGTCAAAGCGAGTGCAGCGGCGGCGATCAGTGTCTTGGTAAAAGTCGTCATTTTTTTGCTTCCCTGGATGTCCGGCCACAGCGGCCTGTTGGTGTGGAGCGGACTGTAGGGAGTGCCAGGTCTTGCCGGTACCCCGCGAGCAAAGGGGGTCCGGCAGGGGTTCGTGACGCAGTGCACAACGCGACTTACCAACCCCCTTGTTTGGGTGGGTGGTTCGGCCGCCCCCCGGCATCAGGGCCTGCCCGTATGGACAGTTTGCAGCCTGGCTCCTAGGCTCCAAAGCTGAAAAATACAAAACCAAGGGTTGGCGCCAGACGCACAGCCCCCATGCGTTTCTCCTCAGGGAGGAGCGCGCAGGAGGAATTCCGATGTTGCAGCCCCCGAACAATGCCCTGCGCCCATGGCGCAGCCACCTGGCCAGCGGCCTGCTCGTCGCCTGCGCAGCATGCGGCGGCGGCGGTGGAGACCACGCGCCGACCACGCCGCCACCGGTGGTCATCGTGCCACCTGCAATCGCGCCAAGCATCGGCACCCAGCCTCAAAACGCGAGCGCCGTCGATGGCGCAAAGGCCAGCTTCTCCGTCACGGCCAGTGGCACAGCGCCCCTAAGCTATCAATGGCAACTGGATGGCAAGAGCATCGATGGTGCAACTCAGTCCAGCTACACCACGGCCGCCCTGCGCCTGACTGACAGCGGTGGCCAGTACCGAGTGGTAGTCAGCAACGCGGGAGGCAGCGTCAACAGCAATGCAGTGGTGCTGACGGTGCAGCCCATTGCCCTCAGCGTCGGCGCCCAACCCAAGCCGGCCAGCGTGGCCGATGGCGCTGCGGCGACCTTCAGTGTCGAAGCCAGCGGTAGCGGCCCGATCGAGTACCAGTGGACGCGCGGCGGCAGCAGCATTGCAGGCGCCACCGGCCCCAGCTACACGACGCCGGCGCTGAGCCTGGTCGACAGCAAGAGCGAGTTCCAGGTCTTGATCAGCAATCCGGCCGGCACGGTAGCCAGCGACACGGTCGCGGTGACGGTTACGCCGGTGGCACCGATGATCACCAACCAGCCTGTCTCGCTGACGGTGGCCGATCAAGGAGCGGTCAAGCTCACCGCCATCGCCACAGGCAGTGCGCCGCAGAGCTATCAGTGGAAGCGCAATGGCAGCCCGATCCCCGGGGCCAACTCGACAACTTACAGCTTCAGCGCCGACTTCCCCAGCAGCGGCGACAGATACAGCGTCACCATCAGCAATATCGCCGGCACGGTGGACAGCCAGTCGGCCGTCATCACCGTCAACCCGATGGCGGCGACCTTCTCGGTGCAGCCGCTGGCGGTCAGCGTCAATCCTGGCGCATCAGCCAGCTTCTCCGTGGCCGCCAGCGGCACGGCGCCGCTGAGCTTCCAATGGCAGCGCAGCATGAACGGAGGCAAGACCTGGTCCTCCCTCCCGGGCGCTACCGGCAGCAGCTACAAGCTGGGCTATGTGACGCTGGCCGACGCAGCTGCAAGCTTCAGGGTCCAGGTCAGCAACCCTGCAGCGACAGTGAGCAGTCAAGCGGCGGTCCTGGGGGTCGTGCCCAATGTGCGGGTGCTGGCGGGTGCGCTTGGCGGGCCGGGCTACGCGGAAGGTTTGGGCGCCCAGGCGCGCTTCAACAGCCCGAACGGTGTGACGGTCGACAAGGCCGGCAACATCTATGTCGCCGAGTCCTCCAACTTTGTCGTGCGGCGAATAGCGCCCAACGGGCAGACCATGCTGTACGCCGGCAAGCCAGGAGTCAACGGTTCAAGCGATGGCAAATCCGCCGACGCCCGATTTTGGCTACCGTCTCACCTGGCGCTGGACTCGAATGGAAACCTCTTTGTTGCTGAACTGTGTTCAATACGCAAGATCACCGCTGACGGCATGGTCAGCACCGTTGCCGGCAGGCCCTATGAGTGCGCGACACCGGCGAACGGACAAGGCACTGCCGCGACATTTGGCTTTATCCGAGGCTTGGCCACCGATGCAGCAGACAACCTGTACGTGAGCGATGGCGATCGGAGCCAAACAATCAGGAAGATCTCGGCCACCGGCTTGGTCACCACGGTTGCTGGCACCATAGGTGAACGGGGCTTTGTGAACGGCATGGGCAGCGCGGCGCGCTTTTCCAACGTCGGGGGCATCGCGTTCGACAGCGCCGGGACGCTATTCGTGATTGACGGATCTTCGATTCGCAGCGTGGCCGCCGATGGCAGCGTGAGTCTGTACGCAGGCTTACCCGACAGCGCGGGAACGACCGAGGGCAGCCGACTGGATGCACGTTTCATCTACCCCTCGTCGTTGGGTTTCGACCAGGACGGCAATCTCTTTGTCACCGAGCAACGACGCATCGTGAGAATCAGCAAGGCCGGTCTTGTTCTGAAGGCTGTCGGCGTTGACTACCCTTCCCCCGAGGCCCCGCTGAGCGTGGATGGCCCGGCCTCCGCGGCCGTGCTGTTCACGGCGAGCGGAATTGCGCGCCTGCCCAACGGCAATATGGTGTTCGCCCAGAGTCAAGGCCATAGCGTGCGGGTCATGTCGGCCAACGCCAGCGTGACCACACTGGCCGGACTGACGCAGCAGACCGGCGCACAAGACGGGGCGGCCGCCGACAGCCGCTTCCACAGGCCGCAGAACGTGATCAGTGACGGCGCGGGCGGCGTGCTGCTCGTCGATAGAGAGAACTACCGCATTCGACGCATCAATGCGGCGGGCCAGGTCAGCACCCTCGCCGGCAGCAGCTGGGGTAACCAGGATGGTGCCGGCGCCGACATCAAGTTCTCCTGGATAGGCGGCATTGCCCGCGATTCAAGCGGCAATGTGTATGTGGCGGACTCGGGCAACCAGACCATACGCAAGATCAGTCCCGCTGGCGTCAGCAGCACCTTCGCGGGCAAGGTCGGCGAGCAGGGAAGCGCAGACGGCACAGGCACGGCGGCCCGCTTCAATCAGCCTTTAGGCCTCGCAGTTGACGCCAGTGGCAACGTCTTCGTGTCGGACTCCAACAACCAGACGATTCGCAGCATCTCGCCTACCGGCGTGGTCAGCACGGTGGCTGGCAGGGCTGGCAACTTCGGCGGAACCGATGGCGCTGCGGCGAACGCCAGCTTCTCGTATCCAGGTGCCATGGCCTTTGACAGCAAGGGCGCCCTGTACATCGCCGATTCATCCGCAAGCACCATTCGGAAGCTTTCTCCCGATGGCATCGTCAGCACTTTCGCCGGTGCATTCAACGCGCCCGGGCTCTCCAATGACATTTACCCCTATGTACGCCTGTACAGGCCGATAGCTCTGGCATTCGACGCTCAGGACAATCTCTATGTGGCCGACTCGGGAAACAACGTGATCAGGCGCATCACGCCCGACGCCACCGCCAGCACCGTGGTTGGCAGCCCTGAAATGGGCATCGTTCGGCCGGGTCCTGGTGGGACTCTCAACACCCCAGCAGGCGTTGCGGTGCTGGCCAACGGACGGCTGGTGATCATCGCGGAGGAAGCAGTTCTCAGCGACTAAGCCGCCACCACCCGCAGCCCTTTGATCCCCTCCAGCGCCTTGCCCTTGCGCGCCCGCTTGCCCACGTGGGCGGCCAAGGCGGTGTTCTTCAGGATCTCTTCCTTGGGCTTGCCGCCGCGGCCGGTGCCCAGCACCTGCAGGGCCTGGCCGAAGGCGGCGACGCTGACCAGGGCGTCCTTGGCCTCCAGATCCATCAGGGTCAGGCCTCGCCCGCCCTTGGGCTGGTGCTTCAGCTCGTCGAGCGGGAACACCAGCAGGCGGCTGTTGAGGCTCAGGCAGGCCAGCTGCGAACCCAGCAGATCGCCGGCCGGCACCGCGCTCGGCGGCAGCGGCTTCTCGCCGGCTTCCAGGCTCAGGAAGGTCTTGCCGCCCTTCTGACGGCTGACCAGATCGCCGACCTGGGCCAGCAGGCCGAAGCCGCCGGTATTGGCCAGCACCAGCTTCTGCGCAGCCGCGCCAGCGAAGTAGTGCGCAGCCTGGGTGCCGGACTCCAGCTCGATCAAGGTCGTGATCGGCACCCCGTCGCCGCGCCCACCGGGCAGCAGCGAAACCGGCACCGAATAGACCCGGCCATTGCTGCCGAACACCGCCAGGGTATCGACGCTGCGGCAGGGGAACACGCCGTACAGGCCGTCGCCCGACTTGAAGGCCAGCCCCGAGGCATCGATCTCATGACCCTTCAGCGCGCGCGTCCAGCCCTTCAGGCTGATCACCACGGTGACCGGTTCGTCAACGATCTTCACCTCGGCCGTGGCTCGCTTTTCTTCCTGGATCAGGGTGCGGCGCTCGTCGCCGTAGAGCTTGGCGTCGCCCTCGATCTCCTTGACCAGGGTGCGCTTCAGGATCGCAGGGCTGTTCAGTATCTCGTCGAGCTTCTTCTGCTCATCGCGCAGCGAACTCAGCTCCTGCTCGATCTTGATCGCCTCCAGCCTGGCGAGCTGGCGCAGGCGGATTTCGAGAATGTCCTCGGCCTGCCGGTCGCTGAGCTTGAAGCGGTCTATCAGCGCCGGCTTGGGTTCATCGGCTTGACGGATGATGCGTATCACCTCGTCGATATTGAGCAGCACCAGCTGGCGGCCTTCCAGCACATGGATGCGCTCCAGCACCTTGGCCAGGCGGTGCTCGGTGCGCCGCAGCACCGTCGCCTGACGAAAGCCCAGCCACTCGCTCAAGACCTGGCGCAGGCTCTTCTGCGTCGGCCGGCCATCGGCGCCGACCATGGTCAGATTGATGGGCGCCGAGCCCTCCAGGCTGGTGTGGGCCAGCAGCGTGGTGATCAGCTCCTGCTGCTCGACGGTGCGGGTCTTGGGCTCGAACACCAGGCGCACGGCGGCGTCCTTGCTCGACTCGTCGCGCACCACGTCCAGCACCGACAGCACGGTGGCCTTGAGCTGCACCTGCTCCTGCGTCAGCGCCTTCTTGCCGGTCTTGACCTTGGGATTGGTCAGCTCCTCAATCTCTTCCAGCACCTTCTGCGCGCTGGCGCCCGGGGGCAGCTCGGTCACGACCAATTGCCACTGGCCGCGCGCCAGGTCCTCGATCTTCCAGCGTGCGCGCACCTTCAGGCTGCCGCGGCCGCTAGCGTAGGCGGCGCGAATGTCCTCGGCCGGGCTGATGATCTGGCCGCCACCGGGATAGTCGGGCGCGGGCAACAAGGCATAGAGCTCGTCGTCGGCCAGCTTGTCGTTCTTCAGCAGGGCGACGGCGGCCGCCGCCACCTCGAGCAGATTGTGGCTGGGCACCTCGGTGGCCAGGCCCACGGCAATGCCGCTGGCGCCATTGAGCAGCACAAAGGGCAGGCGCGCCGGCAGCTGCTTGGGCTCCTGCGTCGAACCGTCGTAGTTGGGAATGAAGTCGACCGTGCCCTCGTCGATCTCGTCGAGCAGGAGCCTTGCGATCGGCGCAAGGCGCGATTCGGTGTAGCGCATCGCCGCCGCGCCGTCGCCATCGCGGCTGCCGAAGTTGCCCTGGCCGTCGATCAGCGGATAGCGCAGGCTGAAGTTCTGTGCCATGCGCACCAGCGCGTCATAGGCGGCCTGGTCGCTGTGCGGGTGGAAGCGGCCTAGCACGTCGCCAACGACCCGTGCGCTCTTCACCGGCTTGGCGCCGCCGCCGGTCGGCGTGGACAGCAGGCCCATGCGCTCCATCGCATACAGGATGCGGCGCTGCACCGGCTTCTGGCCATCACAGACATCGGGCAAGGCCCGGCCCTTGACGACGCTCAGCGCGTATTCGAGATAGGCCTGCTCGGCGTAGTGCGCGAGGGTCAGGGCGTCGGGGCCATCCGGCGGGGCACCGGCAAAGTCAATCGTGGTCTGGTCCATAGGATCTACTGCTGGGGTCATCGGCCGTGGTCGGCCGCTAGGTTCGTGGACAGGCTGGCATGCATCTTCATCTGGTGGGCCTGGCGGGGCAGGCTGCGCTGCAGCAGGGCCCAGTACAGCTCCAGCACCAGATGCACATGGGCTTGCGTTTCGGGTATCGGCGGCACCTTGCCGCCATGTTTGCGTACCGTGCCTTCGCCGGCATTCCAGGCCGCCAGTGCGGCATCAATGCGGCCGAAGCGCCGGTTCAGGTCGGCCAGCATGCGGGCGCCGGTGTGGATATTGGTACGCGGGTCCATCAGACGCTGCTCGGCCGGGCGCAGCGCTTCGGTCTTGGTGGCATAGCGGTCGGCGGTCTCGGCGGTGATCTGCATCAGGCCCATCGCGCCGCGCGGCGACACCACCTTGGCATCGAAGCCCGACTCGACGGCGATGATTGCGGTCAGCAGTTCGATGTCCACACCATGCTGGCGCGAGGCCTCACGCAGCCAGGGCTGCACCGCCTTGGCGGCGGGGGCGATCTCCAGCCAGGTCAGCATGCCCGTGGCGCCATCGGTCTTGCCGGGCACGCGGCCGCTGCCGGCGCGGGGCTCGCCAAGTATCAGCGCGTAGTTGGAGTCCACCGCATGGCCGGCCAGATGGGCAACACCGGCGCCGTCCACATAGCCCCACAACTCGGCGCGAGCAAGGACGCTGCTCAGCAACAGTGCCAGCACAAAACCAAGCCGCAACAGGCTCACGCCGGCTCCTCGCCCAGCGCCACACGGGCCTGGAACTCGCGGTCCAGCATGGACATCACGATCAGGCTGTCATAGCCGTCCGCACCATCCATATTGACTCTGACGCTCTCGCGCAGCCGCCCCTCCTCGACAAAGCCCTCGCTGGCATACAAGGCCAGCGCCCGCGTGTTCAGGCCCTTCACATCGAGCCAGAAACGGTGGGCGTGCAGATCCTTGAAGGCCATCTTCTTCAACAGGCCCACGCAGACCCTGCCCAGGCCCTGGCCCTTGGTCTGCAGCACGATGCGCTTGAGCTCGACCGAGCCATTCGGATTGCGGCAACCCTGCAGGATGACGAAGCCGGCGCGCTCGTACTCGGGCCCAGCCTCGACGATGAAGTGCCGTGAGTCGGGGAAGCGGATCGCACCCTCGTGCTGGGTGCGCTCCCAGGGCGTGATGAAGGGTCGGTTTTGGCCGTCCTGCTCCACCGAGACGACGAAGTCCAGATCGGACAGCATCGTCGGGCGCAGTCGCGCACGGATGGCCGGTGTCATCTCAGTTGCTCCGCCGCTGCGCTTGGCGCGACATATCGAACGTGAGGCGGCAGGGACGAGGGCGCGCCGGCCGCTGCGGGCTGAAGCATCGTCCGGCCCTGAACGGACCGAACCTCGGCTTCTTTATGCCCGCTGCGACCGGCGCGCCCTCGTCCCTGCTGCAACGGGTGTGCACGGCGGGCCCTGTTCAGGGTTGGCGGCCACCAGCGCATCCGCAGAGGGGGTGGGGGGCCGGCCACGGCGGGCATAAAGGAGCTGGAGGTCGGTCCGTTCAGGAACGGCCTAAGCTTCAGCCCGCGGTGGCCGGCCCCCCGGCCCCTCTGCCACGCTATCGCAGCAACACCGGCATCCAGTGGCGAGTCGATCAGTGTCATCTCAGGCTTGCTGAAAGCCGCGCAGCACGGCCACGACGTTGTGGCCAATCGCCTCGGTGGCGTAGCCGCCCTCCTGCAGGAACAGGGTCGGCGCGCCAAAGGCGGCCAGGACCCGGCCCATGCGCTCGAAGTCGGGCTGCTGCAGGTGGAAGTGCGAGATCGGGTCGTCCTCGTAGGTATCGACCCCCAACGAGACGATCAGCAGTTCGGGCGCATAGTCACGCAGCCGCGCCAGCGCAGCGTCCAGGCAGTCGAACCAGTCCTCGTTCGGCGCGCCGGCCGGCAGCGGGTAGTTGGCATTGAAGCCGACGCCCTCGCCCACCCCGCACTCGTCGGCATGGCCGAGGAAGAAGGGGTACTCGGTCATCGGGTCGCCGTGGATGCTGGCGTAGAACACATCGGCTCGGTCGTAGAAGATCGCCTGCGTGCCGTTGCCATGGTGGAAGTCCACGTCGAGGATGGCGACCCGCTTGAGCCCCTGGTCCAGCGCGGCCTGGGCGGCCACGGCGGCGTTGTTGACGAAGCAGTAGCCGCCGAAGAAATCGACACCAGCATGGTGGCCGGGCGGGCGGGTCAGCACATAGGCACTGCGCTCGCCGCGCAAGACGAGATCGACACCATCGAGGCAGGCCTGGGCGCCCCAGTAGGCAGCGTCCCAGCTGCCGGCGGTCAGCGGCGTGCCGCTGTCCATCGAATACAGGCCCATGCGCGCCGCAAAGCTCCTGGGCTCGACATCGTTGCGCAGCCCCTTGACCGGCCAGACGGCGGGGAAGGCATCGCCTTCGCCACCCAGCGCCCGCCATTCGGCATGGGCGCCCTGCAGAAAGCGCAGATAGGCCTCGCCGTGCACGCGGGCGATGGGTGCCAGGCCGTGGTCGGTCGGCGGCAGGATCTCGCCCAGGTTGGAGGCCTGCAGCGCCTTCAGCACATAGTCGGCGCGGGCCGGCGTCTCGAAGGCCGGCACCAGCTTGCCGCGAAAGAACTCATGGGTGGCCGCATGCACCACGTGGTGGTGGTTGTAGATGCTCTTCATACGTCCACCTCGACCTCGTCGCCGCGCAACTCCATCAGGTCGCGTCGCGCCTGGGCTTCGCCCTTGCCCATCAGTTTGTTCATCGAGATCTCGGTGTCGCCAAAGTTGAGCTGACCATACGCTACTTGCAGCAGGCGTCGGGTGTCGGGGTTCAGGGTGGTCTCCCACAGCTGCTCGGGGTTCATTTCACCCAGGCCCTTGAAGCGGCTGATGCTCCAGCTGTTGTCGCGCGCGCCTTCCTTGCGCAGCTTGTCCAGGGTGGCGGCCAGCTCGCCCTCGTCCAGCGCATAGATCTTGGCCGCCGGCTTCTTGCCGCGTGCCGGGGCGTCGACGCGGAACAGCGGCGGCTTGGCAACATAGATATTGCCGGCCTCGATCAGCTTCGGGAAATGGCGGAAGAAGAGTGTGAGCAGCAGCACCTGGATGTGCGAGCCGTCAACATCGGCATCGCTCAGGATGCAGACCTTGCCGTAGCGCAGGCCGCTCATGTCGGGGCTGTCATTGGGGCCATGCGGATCGACGCCGATGGCCACCGCCATGTCGTGGATCTCGTTGTTGGCGAACAACCGGTCGCGCTCGACCTCCCAGGAGTTCAGGACCTTGCCGCGCAGCGGCAGCACCGCCTGGGTCTCCTTGTTGCGGCCCATCTTGGCGCTGCCGCCGGCCGAGTCGCCCTCGACCAGGAACAGCTCGTTGTGCAAGAGGTCGCGGCTTTCGCAATCGGTCAGCTTGCCCGGCAGCACGGCCACGCCCGAGCCCTTGCGCTTCTCGACCTTCTGGCTGGCGCGCAGCCGCGTCTGCGCCTGCTTGATGACCAGCTCGGCCAGCTTCTTGCCGTAGTCCACATGCTGGTTCAGCCACAGCTCCAGCGCCGGCTTCACGTAGAGGGAGACCAGGCGCAGCGCATCGCGCGAGTTCAGGCGCTCCTTGATCTGGCCCTGGAACTGCGGGTCCAGCACCTTGGCCGAGAGCACGAAGCTCGCGCGCGAGAACACATCGTCGGGCATCAGCTTGACACCCTTGGGCAGCAGGCTGTGCATATCGATGAAGCCCTTGATGGCACCGAACAGGCCATCCTTGAGCCCGGACTCGTGCGTGCCACCGGCCACCGTCGGGATCAGGTTGACGTAGCTCTCGCGCATCGGCGAGCCCTCGTCGGTGAAGGCCACGCACCAGGCCACGCCCTCGCCCTCGGCGAAGTTCTCCGACTCGCTGCCGTCGGCATACTGCTCGCCCTCGAACAGCGGAATCAGCGGCTCGGCATTGAGCGTCTGCATCAGATAGTCGCGCAGACCGCCCTTGTAGAGCCAGGTCTGGACCTCGCCGGTTTTCTCGTGCGTCAGCGTCACCGTCACACCCGGCATCAGCACCGCCTTGCTGCGCAGCAGATGGACCAGTTCGTTCTTCGGCAGTTCGGCGCTCTCGAAGTATTTGGCGTCGGGCCAGGCACGCACCGAGGTGCCATGCTTGCGTTCACCGCTACTCGCCTTGCGCACGGTCACCGGCTCGATCACATCGCCACCGCTGAAGGCCAGGGCCGCGCATTGCCCCTCGCGCCAGACCGTCACGTTCAGGCGCTTGGACAGCGCATTGGTGACGCTGACGCCCACGCCGTGCAGGCCGCCCGAGAAGCTGTAGGCGCCGCCCGAGCCCTTGTCGAACTTGCCGCCGGCGTGCAGCCGGGTGAAGACGATCTCGACCACCGGCACCTGCTCCTCGGGGTGCAGGCCATAGGGAATGCCGCGGCCATCGTCATCGACGGTCACCGAGCCATCGGTGTGCTGTATCACCGCAATGCGCTTGCCGAAGCCGGCCAGCGCCTCGTCGGCGGCGTTGTCTATCACCTCCTGGATGATGTGCAGGGGGTTGTCGGTGCGGGTGTACATGCCCGGGCGCTGCTTGACGGGCTCCAGGCCCTTGAGCACGCGGATCGAGGCTTCGCCGTAGGAAGATGTGGGTTTGGTGGTTGCCATGTCGGGCGATTCTAGGGCGCGGCCAATGGCCGAGCGCTGTGCGATCTGCGGTATAAGCCGCTCGTCCTGGAAGAGCGTATTCCCAGCAGGGGCAGCCCCAATTGGCTACAGTGCCCGGATGAGTTCCACCCACCAAAACCCCGCCCCGACCCTGACGATGACCCAGGTGCTGCTCTGCGGCGCCATGATCGTCACCCTGTCCATGGGCATTCGCCACGGCTTCGGCCTGTGGCTTCAGCCGATCACGATGGACCGCGGCTGGACCCGCGAAACCTTCGCCTTCGCCATTGCCATCCAGAACCTGGCCTGGGGTGCCGCGGGCCCGCTGGCCGGCATGCTGGCCGACCGCTTCGGCGCCTTCCGCGTGCTGATCGTCGGCAGCGTGCTGTACGCGATCGGCCTGGTGCTGATGGGCCTGTCCACCTCGGGTCTGGCCTTCACAGGCAGCGCCGGGATACTGATAGGCATGGCCCAGTCGGGCACCACCTATGCGGTGATCTACGGCGTGCTGGGCCGCAATGTGCCGGCCGAAAAGCGCGGCTGGGCGATGGGCGTGGCGGCCGCCGCCGGGTCGTTTGGCCAGTTCGCGATGGTGCCGGTCGAGAGCTTTCTGATCGGCTACAGCGGCTGGCAGAACGCCCTCTTCATCCTGGCCTGCGCGGCCCTGCTCATCATTCCGCTGGCCTTCGGCCTGAAGGAGCCGCGTCAGGCCGCGGCCAAGGGCCCGCAGCAAAGCATCATGCAGGCGGTGCGGGAGGCCTTCAAATACCCCAGCTTCCAGCTGCTGATGGCCGGCTACTTCGTCTGCGGCTTCCAGGTCGTGTTCATCGGTGTGCACATGCCCAGCTACCTGCGGGACAAGGGACTCTCGCCCGAGGTAGCCACCTACGCGCTGATGCTGATCGGCCTGTTCAATGTGTTCGGCACCTATGGCGCCGGCGTGCTGGGCCAGCATTTCCCCAAGCGCTATCTGTTGTCCCTGATCTACATCCTGCGCTCGGTGGCGGTGGTGGCCTTTCTGTGGGCGCCCTTGACGCCGATCAGCGTCTACATCTTCTCGGCCGTGATGGGCGTACTGTGGCTGTCCACAGTGCCCTTGACCAATGCCGTGGTGGCCCAGGTGTTCGGCGTGCAGTACCTGTCCATGCTCAGCGGCTTTGTGTTCTTCAGCCACCAGATCGGCAGCTTTCTGGGCGTCTGGCTGGGCGGCAAGCTCTACGACACGACCGGCAGCTACGATCTGGTCTGGTGGATGGTGGTGGCACTCGGCGTGGCCGCCGCGCTGCTGAACCTGCCGATTCGCGAGACCGGCATCAAGCGCGCCGCACTGGCCCCCGCCTGAGCCTGACTCCGAAAATGAGCATGAAACCCGCCGCCCGCCGCGCCCTCACCTGGACAGCCGTCATACTCGCGCTGGCCCTGGTGAGCTGGTCGTATATGCGGCCGGACATGATCGTGGATCTGGCAACACGCGCCTGGGCCTGCTTCTAGAACATTGCGGGCTGGACCTTGCGGTACCCGGCAAGCTCCGGCCCCAACTGACTAAAACATCAGGAGACAAGCGATGGTGGACAGCGTGGTGATCATCACCGGCGCCTCGGACGGCATTGGCGCCGAGCTGGCGCGGCAGTGGGCGGCGAAGTTCGGCAGCAAGCTCGGTCTGGTGCTGGCCGCGCGCAGTCAGGACAAGCTCGACGCCGTGGCCCAGCACTGCCGCAACGCCGGCGCGCAGACGCTGGTGGTGCGCTGCGATGTGGCCCAGGAGGGCGACTGCCGCGCGCTGATCGCCCAGACCGTCGATCAATTCGGCCGGCTGGACGTGCTCGTCAACAACGCCGGCATGTCGGCCCATGCGCTGCTCAGCGAAGTCACCGACTTGCGCTGGTACGAGGAGCTGATGCGCATCAACCACTGGGGCGCCGTCTGGTGCACCCATGCCGCGCTGCCGCACATCACCAAGAGCCGGGGCCGCATCGTCGCCGTGTCCAGCCTCGCCGGACTGATCGGCGTGCCTGGGCGCACCGCCTACAGCGCCACCAAGTTCGCAATGACGGGCTTCTTCGAGGCGCTGCGCGTCGAGCTGGGCCCAAAGGGCGTCAGCGTGACGATTGCCTATCCCGGCGTGGTGGACACGCAGATCCGCTACCGGGGCTTCAATGCCCAGGGCCAGTCGGCCGGCAAAAGTGGCCTGGACGAGCGCGGCGCGATGCCGGTGGACGTCTGCGCCAAATTGATACTGGACGGCACCCTGGCCGGCGAGCGCGACATCGTGATGAGCGCCAAGGGCAAAATAGGCCGCTGGCTGAAGCTGCTGGCCCCGGCCCTGGTGGACAAACTGGCCTTGAAGGCCGTTAAAAAGGGAGCAAGACCGACATGAGCACCTCAGAGGCCACCCACAACAGCCTGGCCGCCTCCCCCTGGGTACGCCGCTGGGCCGCCAATCTGAAGCCCGGCAGCACGGTGCTGGACGTGGCCTGCGGCACCGGCCGCCATGCCCGCTTTCTGGCCGAGCTGGGGCACGGTGTCACCGGCGTGGACCGCGATGCGGCGGCGCTGAAGGGCCTGGAGGGCGTGCCGGGCATCACCGAGCTGGTGCTGGCCGATATCGAGACCGGTCCCTGGCCCTTCGAGGGCCGGCAGTTCGACTGCGTGCTGGTCACCAACTATCTGTGGCGCGCGCTGCTGCCCAAGATCGTGGCGGCGGTGGCCCCGGGCGGCACCCTGATCTACGAAACCTTCGCCCAGGGCAACCAGAGCTTTGGCAAACCCAGCAACCCGGACTTTCTGCTGCGCCCGCGCGAGCTGCTGACGGCCGCCACCGGCCTGCGCGTGCTGGCCTATGAAGACGGCTTCCTGCCATCGCCGGAGCGCTTTGTGCAGCGCATCGCCGCGATGCAGGACCAGGGGGCGCAATCCGGTACCGCACCCGACTTCGCCCGCTACCTTCTGGCTTGACGGGGCTAGCCCCGGCGCCTGGGTAGAATCAGAGGATTGCGAGGAATTCTCATGACACCCATTGTTGGCAGCATCGTGGCCCTGGTCACGCCGATGCTTGAAGACGGCAGCGTCGATTACCCCGGCCTGCGTCACTTGATTGATTGGCATATTGCCGAAGGCACGGACTGCGTTGGCGTCGTCGGCACCACCGGCGAATCGCCCACCGTGTCGGTGGAAGAGCACTGGGAGATCATCCGCGTTGCCGTCGAGCATGCCGCGGGTCGCATCCCCATCATGGCCGGCACCGGCGCCAACTCGACGCGCGAGGCCATCGAGCACTCGGAGTACGCCAAGAAGATCGGCGCCGACTGCACCTTGAGCGTCGTGCCCTACTACAACAAGCCCTCGCAGGAAGGCATCTACCAGCACTTCAGGTCAATAGCCGAAGCGGTGGACATCCCGATGGTGCTGTACAACGTGCCCGGCCGCACGGTGGCCGATATGCAGGTGGACACCACCCTGCGCTGCGCCACCCTGCCCGGCGTGATCGGTGTCAAGGAGGCCAGCGGCAGCATCGAGCGTGCGGCCTGGCTGATCAAGCATGCACCCAAGGGCTTCTCGATCTACTCCGGCGACGACGGCACGGCCATCGCACTGATGCTGCTGGGCGGCCATGGCAATGTCAGCGTCACCGCCAATGTGGCGCCGCGGGCGATGCGCAATCTGTGCCGCGCGGCCCTGGCCGGCGACATCCAGGAAGCCACACGCATCCACTTCCAGCTGCTGTCGCTGCACAAGCAGCTGTTCGTCGAGCCCAGCCCGGCCCCGGCCAAATGGGCGCTGGCCCAGCTGGGCCGTTGCGGTGAGACCGTGCGCCTGCCCATCACACCACTGACAGCGACCGGCCAGGCCAGCGTCGCGCAGGCCATGCGCGAAGCCGGCCTGCTGTAATTGACAGCTTCATCACCTCGTCTCACCCGACCCTTGTTTACACGCCCAACCGGTGCTCCCAGCGAGCCCAGATCTTCGGAGATGTCTAGCGTGACTGCTTCCCTGCCCCAATCCAGCCAGGCCGCCACCGTGCGCGTGGCCTGCGCCCTGTTTCTTGCCTCCGTGGCGGGATGTAGCTCTTTCGACGGCGTGATCTCCAGCAGCAAGGTGGACTACCGCAGTGCCTCGCGCCAGACCGCGGGCTTGGACGTGCCCCCCGACCTGACCCAGCTGGCCAAGGATGGCCGCGCCCAGGTGCAGGGCGGTGTGGTCAGCGCCTCGGCGATGCAGCAAACCGCTGCGGCCGGGCCTGCCAGCAACACCGCACTGGTGGCCAATGTGGCCATTGCCAAGACCGGCGACGTCAGCCTGGAGCGCTCCGGTGACCAGCGCTGGCTTCTGACCAGCCTGACGCCCGAACAGCTGTGGCCCGTGCTGCGCACCTTCTGGCAGGAGCGCGGCATGACGGTCAAGATCGACCAGCCGCAAGTGGGCATCATGGAAACCGACTGGGCCGAGAACCGCGCCCGCATCCCCTCGGACGGCCTGCGTCGCTTCCTCGGCCCCATCCTGGACAATCTCTATTCGTCCGGCGAGCGCGATATGTACCGCACCCGTGTCGAACGCACGGCCAAGGGCACCGAGATCTACATCGCCCACAAGGGCCTGCAGGAAGTGGCCACAACCCGCGCCAAGGATGACTTCCGCTGGGCCGCACGCCCGTCGGAGCCGCAGCTCGAGGCCGAGATGCTGTCGCGCCTGATGCTCAAGCTCGGTGGCAAGGAAGAGTCCACCACGGCCGTGGTCAGCTCGGCCAAGCCGGTGGTTGCCAGCCCGTCCACCGCCGGCCTCAGCGAGAACCGCTCGCTGGCCGATGTGCCCAACTCGCTGCAGGTCAAGGACGGCTTCGATCGCGCCTGGCGTCGTGTCGGCCAGAGCCTGGACCGCAACGGCTTCACCATCGAAGACCGCGACCGCGTGCAGGGCCTGTACTTCCTGCGCTATGCCGACCCGACCAAGGCCGGCAAGGAAGAGCCCAACTTCTTCGCCAAGCTGTTCGGCGCCAAGGTGGACACCACCGCTGGCCGCTACCGGGTCTCGGTCAAGTCGGCTGGTGAGGTCAGCACCGTGCAGGTGCTGGACGACAAGGGCGCGGTGCAGTCGGATGACATTGCCAAGCGCATCATCAGCCTCATGATGGACGACCTCCGCTAGGCCAGGCGACTGCCCCACAGGCCAAGCCCGTCAGCTGATTCAGCTCGACGGGCTTTTCACTTCCAAGCACCCAAATCCCATGCGCCTGCGCAATCTCGGCAGCGGCAGCACCGGCAACAGCACCTTGGTGGAGGCCTCGCAAGGCATCACCACCACAAGGGTGCTGGTGGACTGCGGCTTCTCGCTGCGCGAGCTGGAGCGGCGCCTGCAGTGGGCGGGGACCACCGCCGCCGAGCTGGACGGCGTGTTCATCACCCACGAGCATGGCGACCATGTGGGCTGCGCCTTCACCCTGGCGCGCAAGTATGGCGTGCCGGTCTTCATCAGCCGCGGCACCTGGCGGGCGGTCGATGAGCCCGAGCTGCCCAAGGGCAGGCTGTTCTTTGCCCAGGACGGCCAGGCCATCGCACTCGGTGATCTGGAGCTGCAGCCCTACGCCGTGCCTCATGACGCCCAGGAGCCACTGCAGCTGATCTGCAGCGATGGCCGCTCGAGGCTCGGGATACTCACCGACGCCGGCTCCATCACCACGCAGATGCAAGGCCTGCTGCAGGGTCTGGACGCGCTGCTGCTGGAGTTCAACCACGACCTGGAAATGCTCAGGCACTCCAGCTATCCGGCCGGGCTGAAGAAGCGCATCGCCGGCAGCCATGGCCATTTGTCGAACGACAGCGCCGCCGAGCTGCTGGCGGCCTGCAAGCATGCCGATTTGCAGCATGTGGTGGCGGCCCATCTGAGCGAGCGCAACAACCGTCCGGCGCTGGTGCGCGAGCTGATGGGTCGAGTGCTGGGTCTGCCGCCCGCGGGGCTGGCCGTGGCCGACCCCAAGCTGGGCCTGGACTGGCTGCAGATCGAGTAACGGTCAGCCCCTGAAACGACAAAAGCCGCCCGAGGGCGGCTTTTGCAGTGATCGCGAAACCGATTACTTGCTGGCAGCGGCAGCCATTTCGGAAGCAGCACCGGCAACAGCGGAGGCAGCACCGGCCATTTCGGAAGCGGCACCAGCCATTTCGGAAGCGGCAGCAGCCATCGGAGCCGGAGCCGGCGCAGGAGCGGCGACTTCTTCCTTCTTGCCGCAGGCGGCCAGGGCAACAACAGCGATCAGGGATGCCATCAGAATCGACTTTTTCATACTCGTCCTCAATCTATTAGATTCAAACAATTACCGGTAATTGAGGGGTCCCTCCGAACCGCAGAGCCCCAACATGCTTTTCAAGACGATAGAAAGCTCGAGCGTTTCTATTGCCTAGCCTCGGATTGTAGCCTGAGGCAAACCCTGAGCGTCAGAGGCCCAAGGTCGTGCTGGCAAATGATGGGGTCGATCGTTGCGCAATTGCGTCAACCAGATCCCTGGCCCTGATCTCGTCGGCCCTTTCGTAGGACACGCTGCCGCGCCACACCTGCTTGTCGAACAAGCGCACCGTCACCACCGTGGGTGCCAGCATCAGCGTGGGCAAAACCTCCTGAGTTTCGTCCCCGTCCTCACCGTACTGGCGGGCGTCCAGCACATGGCTGAAACGGGTGCGCCATTGCACGAAACGGCTGTGCGAATGACGCACCTCGTCATAGGTCTGGGCCACCATTACCAGGCGACGGTGCGGGAGGCACCAGCGAGTCAGCGCATCCAGCACGGCGGGCTCGCTGAGCGGCCAGTCGGCATAGTCGCTGTCACACCACCACATCTCGCGGCAGCCCTTCTCGGCGGACAGCTCAAGGCCATGACGCAGGGCCTCGACGAAGTCGCTGCGGGTGGTGAAGATCCGGTGACTGGGTTCTGACATAGCGGCTCCTGTGTTTACCGTCATGGGCAAAGGACAGTTTCTAGGGTGTTGTCTCTAGACGGCAATGCGCACCCAACCATCCTCGGCCCATTGCTGCAACAGATCAAGCGCGCCTTCCGACAGGCGCTCCAGATCGGCCGCCGACAGGCCCCGCGCATCGGCCAGACGACGCATCAGCTGCGCGTCCTTGCCTGCGGCGCGGTAAGACTCGCCGTTGATGAAGACATGGGCCTTGTCGTACATCATCCGTGTGCGGCGGTCCAGGCACACGCCCTGACCTTCGGCCAGGGGCTGGCCGGGGTCGAACCAGACGCGGGGCTTGGGCTCGGTCAGCGCCTCGCCCAGGGCCCGCTCCAGCGCCAGCGGCTCGTCTAGCGCGCGCTGCGCCGCATCGCGGGCGAAGGCCAGCAGGGCCTCGGGCACCAGGCCGGGGGTCAGCGTGGCCGGCTCCCTGGGGTCGGTGTAGATGCGGTTGCTGCGCGGTTCGTCCTCATCGTCCATCAGGCGCTGCAGCAGTTCGCGCGCCAGCTCGGCACGCCAGGGCGTACGAAAGCCGACCGAGCAGGTCATGCACTCGCCTATGGCCACGCCGTCATGGGCCCAGCCGGGAGGCAGGTAGAGCATATCGCCCGGCTCCAGCACGAACTCCTGCTCGGTTTCGAAGTTGGCGATGATCTTCAGCGGCACATCGTCGCGCAGCACGGCGCCGGGCTGGCGGCCGATGCGCCAGCGGCGCTGACCGTGGACCTGGATCAGGAACACATCATAGGAATCGAAATGCGGGCCTACGCCACCGCCGTCGGTGGCGTAGGAGATCATCAAATCGTCCAGCCGCGCCTCGGGCACGAAGCGGAAGCGGCTCAGCAACTCGTAGGCCGCCGGCACATGCTGCTCCAGACCCTGCACCAGCAGGGTCCAGCCAGGTTTCGAGAACGGTGGCAACTTCCCAACCGGCCCCTGACGCAGCGCCCACTGGCCATCGAAGGCCGAGACCAAACGGGACTCGACGTCCTCGCTGGCGGCCAGGCGGGTCAGTTCGGCACGGGTGGCAGGCGGCGTAATACCAGGCAGGGCCTGGCGGACCAGCAGCGGCTTCTTCTGCCAGTGCTTTTGCATGAAGGCGGCGGGCGAGAGGCCGGCCAGCAGTCCGGTGGGTGTGTTGATATCCATGCCCCGCATTGTGCTTGCAGCGGTCATCCCCGGGCTTGACGCCTGGCAACCGGGCATACCAAATGGTGAAACCAAGGAGGCTGGCGGGCTTGGGGATGGGTTCGCGCCGAAGCGAGTTGTCCGGCCATCCGTTGTTGCCGAAGCCTTATGGGGGCCATCCCACGGCGGCTCCGGCGCCTAGTCTGGCCGGACAACTCGCTTCGGCGCGAACCCATCCCCAAGCCCGCCAGCCTCCTACTGTGCGATCATGCCGCCCATGCAAATTTCCAACCCCTGTGTCGTCTCCCTGAGCTGGCGACTTGATGATGCCCAAGGCCAGCTGATCGACGAGCTGGCCGAGCCGATGGAGTTCTTCTACGGCGGCAACGACCTGCTGGCAAAGGTCGAGGAAGCCATAGCCGGCAAGGAGGCCGGCTTCGAAGCGAGCCTGCACCTGGAGCCCGAGCACGCTTTTGGCGACTATGACTCGAACCTGGTCTGTTTCGAGGCCCGCAGCCTCTTCCCCGAGGCGCTGGACCCCGGCATGCAGCTCGATGGCCTGCCCGAGGGCGCCGTCACGCCGGATATGCCTGCCGACACGCTCTACACGGTGACCGAGGTCTATCCCGAGCACGTGGTACTGGACGGCAATCACCCGCTGGCCGGTATCGCGCTGCGCATGCATCTGAAGGTCGTGGCCGTGCGCGCCGCCACCGAGGAAGAAGTGGGCAGCGGCAGCGTCGGCGAGCCGGTGTTCAGCCTGCTGAGCATGCAGCCCCCCAGCCAGCAAGTGCACTGAGGGCTGACGGGGCCGAGGCCCCGTCACAGCAACGATCCAACAGGCGCTGCACGCGCCAACCAGGCGGCAATGCGCCGTCTGCAGCGGGGCGCCCGGTCGCGACGACCGGCGAGCCCCACCCACTGCAGGAACTCTATCCAACCTAACCCCTAGCTCTTGGGGGTACGTTGATCCGACCGTCATTGACCACGCGCAACGACGGCCCGCGGGCGCGAGGGGAGCATGGCTGCAAAGGCAACACCAACATGCAGTCCACCCCCCCCGGAGCACCCATGACCAGACTCATCAAGCCCCTGCTGCTCGCCCTCGGCATCGGTCTGACAAGCGCGAGTTTTGCCGCCGACAAGTGGGTCTCGGTTCCATCAACGCCGAGTTCTGATCAGCGACTGGTCATCAATGGAGGAAATCTCGGCGCCAGTGCGCCGGTGACCCTGCGCATCAAGCACCCCGGGGGTGGCGTCACCGTTCACCAGACCGTGGCCGATGCCCAGGGCAAGCTCAAGTTCGAGTACACGCTGAGCATCACCGGCGGTTACGGCGTTGAGGTGTTCGATGCGGCGGGTCAGCTGATTGGCAGTGGCCGCTTGGGCTTCATGCGCTGAAGGGCCTGCCATGACCAAGACCTTGCTTGCCTTGGCCCTGCTCTGCGCCTCGATAGGCAGCGCCATCGCCGCGCCGGCGCAACCGCTGCTCTTCGTGTCCAACCGCGGCGGCAACGCGCAGATCCACGTCATGAATGCCGACGGTTCGGGCGAACACGCGCTTACCCGTGGCCCGGCCGAGAACACCGAGCCCGCGTGGTCGCCGGACGGCAAGCGCATCGTATTCACGTCCTACCGCGATGGCAACGCCGAGGTCTATGTGATGCAGGCCGACGGCAGCAGGGCCACGCGCCTGACCGTCCAAGACCAGGCCGACAACGCGCCGGCCTGGTTGCCGGACGGCCGCATAGTGTTTCGCTCGCTGCGCAGTGGCTGGGCCAATTTCTATGCCATGCAAGCCGATGGCACGGGCGTCACACCGCTCACCACGGGCGACGGCGACAAGGGCCCCCCGGTGCCCTCGCCCGATGGGCGCTGGCTCGCCTTCGTGGCCTTCAGCGAAAGGGGCGGGTCGGAGATCCATCTCATGCCCGCCACCGGAGGCAAGCGCAGAGATCTGACCAGCGCACTGTCCAAGGGTGGCAAGAGCTTTCCCTCCTGGTCGCCGGACAGCCGGCGTCTGGCCTATGTGGAGGCGAAGTCGCCGGCGATGAACGTGCAAGTCGTCAACGCGGATGGCACGCAGCCGGCCAAGCTCACCGACAACGCCTACACGAATGCGTTTCCCATCTGGGCGCCGGACGGCCAGCGCATTGCCTTCGTCTCCAGCCGTGAAGGCACACGTACCGAGATGGCAAGGGGCGACATCTATGTGATGAATGCGGATGGCAGCAGCGTCGTCAACCTCACACGTCACCCGGACGAGGACAACTACCCCGCCTGGGCGGCCGACGGCAGCGCCATCTACTTCGTCAGTCTGCGCGACGGCAATGCCCAGCTGTATGCCGTTCCGCTGAACGGTGATGCGCCCGCCCGGCTGACCCGCAACAGCGGACATGACGTGGGGGTGCGCCCCCTGCGGCTACAGCCGCCCACACTCACCCACTGACCGACGATTGACCGACGGAGCCCATTCATGAAAACAATGCCGCATCTCCGACTCACCCCCTTGACGCTGATGCTAGCCCTGGCCAGTGGCAGCGCCATCGCCGGCACCAAGACCTACACGCTCGACGCCGACTTCGATCTGGGCACGCTGATCGGCTTGAACCACAGCGCGCCCAACGCGAACCAGTTGCAGCTCAATGTCACCGGCACCAGCTTCCCGGTGCTGTGGATCGCCAACGCCGGTGAGGACACGCTGTCGAAAATAGACTCGAAACAGCAGGGAGGTTCGCCCGGGCGCGAAGTGGCGCGCTACCGCACCTGGTTCAATTCAGGTGCCTATGCGCACGATGCCTGGAGCGGTCCGGCCCCTTCGCGCACGGCGGTGGACAAGGACGGCAATGCCTATGTGTTGAACCGCTGGTTTGGGGGCCACCCCACGGTACTGAAAATACTCAACAACAGCTCGGTGGATCGCAACGGCAACGGCGTGGTCGACACGTCCACCGACACGAACGCCGACGGCAAGATCCAGACCGCCGAGATGCTGCCGCTGGTGGACGACAACGCCAACGGTCTGATCGACAACAGCGAACTCAGGGACGAGCGCGTGGCCTGGGCGCGACGGGTGCCGGACGGCAGCTATGCCAATGGCATCACGCGCAGCAACGGCATCGGCCGCGCCCTGTGCATCGGCACCGACGGGCACCTGTGGGTGGGCCTGTACAACAACGCCGAGTACTTCAAGATCAGCTCGGTGGACGGCAGCACCCTGGCCGGCCCCGTGTCGACCAACGGACGCCCGAACTACGGCTGCCTGATCGATGCCAACGGCACGCTGTGGGGCGCCAACTGGGACCAGGCCACGCTGACCCGCATCGCCAACACCGGCAGCAACAGCGGCCCCCACATCGTGCGCACCATCCCCATGCCCAGCGCCGTGTATGGCCTGGCATTGCGGCGCGACGCCAGCAATCGCACCCGGGTGATCATGGGCGGCTCATGCAACAGCTATATCGAGCATGTGGACGACGGCAGCGACAACTGGGTCCGCCCGGCCGCGGCCAACTATTGCACCTACGCGGTGGGCACCGACAACGATGGCAACATCCTGGCGAGCAAGCGTGACGGCGGTGTCGTGAAGTTCGATGCCACCGGCGGCGTGCTGTGGGACAAGGGCAGCCAGGTGGGCAGCGCCGACAGCCGCGGCGTGATTGCCGACTCCGAGAATGCCATCTGGCAGGTGCACCGTGCCACCCACAATATGGCCAAGTACGCCGGCAGCAGCGGCGACTTCCTTGGCGTCATCGGTGTGGGCTACGAGCCCTACACCTATAGCGACGCCTCGGGCACCGCAGCGCTGAGCATCACCACCAAGACCGGCAGCTGGACTGTGGACCATGACGGCGGCGTCAATGGCAGCGCCTGGGGCAGGGTCTCGTGGTCGGCACTGATGCCCAGCGGCACCGGCCTGTCGGCCGAGGTTCGCTCGGCGGACGACAAGGCCCAGCTGGCCAGCAAGCCCTTCCAGGCGGTGACCAGCGGCGCAGCATTCACCGGCCAGTCCGGCCGCTACCTGCAGGTGAAGATGACCTTCAACGCCAACCCGCAGAACCAGTCGCCGGTGCTGTACGACATGACCGTCACCGGCGCAGCACTGGGACGCTGTGATGCCGATATGGATGGCGACATTGACCAGAACGACCTCTCGCTCATCAGCCGCTCCCGAGGCACGCCGGCCAGCGGGCCGAATGACCCGCGTGATGGCGACGGCGACGGGCGCATCACGCCCAATGACGTCAAGGCCTGCCTGCCCAAATGCACCGCCAGCAGCTGCGCCGTTCGCTGACCGATCCACCTAAGGAGCACGACATGACCCCTTTCTTGCGCAAGACCCTCGTCGCTGCCGGCATCGCCCTGGGCCTGCTGGGCGGCGCCCAGGCCGTACCGCTGGCCGACCTGCTGGGCGGCAGCAGCCTCACGGCAGGCAATCTCATATTCGACGGCTTCAGCGTCACGGCCTTCAGTGCCAGTGACCCCGCGCGCAGCTTCAACCCGGCCAATGTCGACGTCAGTGTGCTCACCGATGGCGGCGCCGACCCCGGCCAGGGGCTGTTGTTCACAGTCAGCAATGAGGAGCTGAGCGTCGTCGGCGACGACGTCTTCGCCTTCGTCGATCTGGCCCTGAGCTTCCGCGCCAGCACCACCAGCGCAGGCTGGCTTATCAAGGGCGCCACAACCACCATAGCCCTGGCATCGGTTGGATCGAGCACCGGACTGAACGATGGCAGCAACGACAACGGCAGCTACATCCACGAGACCTATGGCGGCGGCGCCGGCCTGAGCGACCTCGGGGTGAATGCGGTTGAGTTCAGCTACCTGAACAGCGTCCAGACCAGCCTGCTCACCCAGAGCGCGGCCTTTGCGCCGGTCGGTCAGGTCTGGGCCTCCAAGAACATCCTGGTCTGGGCCACCGAGGCCACGGACGATGCGAGCCTGACGAGCTTCGAGCAGCGCTTCTCACCGTCACCGATACCCGAACCCGCGACCGTCCTGCTGCTGGCGACGGGGTTGGCAGTTTTGGTGATGGCGCGCCGTTCTCGAGTCTGACGTCTCTCCCCGCGAGGCTGTCGAACCTTCCGGCCCGGTGCGGCCAAGCCACTCGGTCAGGACTGCGTCGGCGCGGGCCCCAGCTGGCTGCCGCTACCACGCAGCGCCCCGCCCTCACCCTCCCAGGTCGTCACCTCGGCAGGCTTGGCCTTGGAGGCACCCTCCTGACGTTGCAACTGACGGTTGCGTCGATAACTTTGGTATTGCCAGACGACCAGGCCGGTCACCAGCAGCGGGAGAATTCTTTTGAACATGATGGCTCCTTGATGGAAGTACCGCTCTGCGGGCTGGCGCCGGCTGCCCAGCCGCGCATGAAGTCATAGTGCCTGCCGCCGAGCGAGCCGACCACGTTGCTTTGGGCCAAATCCTTGTAGGACGGGACGCCAACAGAGCGAACCCGCCGTTGCAGGCAGCCCCATCCGTCGACAACTCAGCCGCCGTAAGCAAGCTCCTACAACGAGCACCCGCCTGTGCTGACAGCGGCTTGAGGAGTGGGCCTGCCGGGATCTATCGGTCGCCTCCGTAGAGTCGGGTCATCGCAGCGAAGCGTCGCTGCGAACGACCAAGATCCGGCTTCCGGGTCGATCTTCAAGGAGTACGAAATGCTGCACTACGCCGTCGTGTTCTTCGTCATCGCCCTGGTTGCCGCACTGTTCGGCTTTGGTGGCATCGCTGCCGGTGCTGCGGGCATCGCCAAGATACTGTTCTTTGTCTTCGTTGTCTTGGCCGTGGTCACCTTCCTTGTCGGTCTGATGCGGCGCTGACGCGCACCGGCCCTCTTCGTCCAACTCATCCAAGCAGGAAATCATCATGAACAGAACCATCAGTACCGAGGTCAATGCCGTCGCCGATCAAGCCAATACCAAGGTTGATCAGGTCGCTTCGGCCGCTCACGCGGCCGTCAACAGCGCACAGGCCAGCCTCAACGACTTCGGCCAGGCGGCACCGGCTGCGTTGAACCGAGCCGCAGCCCAGGTTGATGACATGGCCCGCCGCACGCTGGACCGCGCTCGCCAGGCCGGCGGCCAGGTGCGGGATCAGGTGCACCGCGCAGGTGACATGACCGTCGGCTACATCAAGGACGAGCCGGTGAAGTCGATCCTGATTGCCGCCGCGGCAGGAGCAGTGGCGGCAGGCATCTTCGCCTGGCTGACTCGCTCGCGCGCACGCGGCTGAAGTCCATGATCCATCCGCTGATCTAGACCCTGGCCATGCGGCCCGAGCTTCTGGTCAAGCATCTCGGTGCCTATGCCCAGCTTGCCACGGTGAAGGCCAGCGAGACGACGGCGCAGCCGCGCCTGCGGGCGCTGCTGCTCGCACGGCAAACGGTCAGCGCGGCGTTGGGCCTGGGGCTGGGCGGCGTGGGCACTCGTGAGCGCCGGGCCGAACCGCTGCCCCTAGCCCTTGCCGGTACTGCCGAATCCGCCTTCGCCCCGGCCTGTCTCGGTGGAGAACTCTTCGACCACCTGCAATGCCACCTGGACGACCGGCTGGAACATAAGTTGAGCGACGCGCTCACCCGGCTGTACGACATAGGGCAGCTGGCCATCATTGGCCAGAATCACGCCAATCTCGCCGTGATAATCGGCATCGATAACGCCTATGCCCTGGGCCACTCGCACGCCATGCTTGAGCGACAAGCCGGAACGCGAGGCCACGATGGCCACCAGGCCGGGATCCATCATATTGATCGCGAGCCCGGTTTTCACCAGCGCGCGGCCGCCCGGCTCCAGGGTCACGGCCTCGGCGATGCAGGCGCGCAAATCCAGGGCGGCGGATCCATCGGTCGCGTAGCTGGGCAGCGGGATGCTGTCGCCCAGAAGCGCGTTCACGATGCGGGTTTCAATACGCCTGAGCATGGATTCTTCCTTCAATCAATCAGTGTGTCTTGGTGCCGAGGCGGGCCGCGATCTCGCGCACCAGCTCGCGGGCGAGGCTCAGCTTGTCGGCGGTGGCCAGCTCACGCTGGCCTTGCGCATCGACCAGCACCAGGGTGTTGTCGTCGCGTCCGAAGGTGGCGGGGCCCAGATTGCCGACCACCAGCTCGACGTTCTTGCGCACGAGCTTTTCGCGCGCATGCTTGACCAGGTCCTGACTCTCGGCGGCGAAGCCGACGCAGAACGGGCGCTGGCCGGCCGGCAGGCGCGCCACGGCGGCGAGGATGTCGGGGTTCTCGGTCAGCTCGAAGGTCGGGGCCAGCTTGCCGCCGTTCTTCTTGATCTTGTGCTCGGACAACTCGGCCGGCCGCCAGTCGGCCACGGCCGCCGTGGCAATGAACAGCTCGTGAGCGGCGGCGCGGGGCAGCACGGCGTCGTGCATCTGCTGGGCGGTCTGCACATCGATGCGCTGCACGCCGCGCGGCGTGGGCAGATGCACCGGGCCGGCCACCAGGGTGACCTGGGCGCCGGCTTCGGCCGCCGCACGGGCCAGGGCAAAACCCATCTTGCCGCTGGAGCGGTTGGTGATGCCGCGCACCGGGTCGATGGGCTCGAAGGTCGGGCCGGCGGTGATCAGCAGGCGCTTAGCCGCAAGCAGCTTGGGCTGGAAGAAGCTGATCACCTCGTCGCGCAGGTCCAGCGCTTCGAGCATGCGGCCATCGCCGATCTCGCCGCAGGCCTGGTCGCCAGCGTCCGGACCCAAGAGCGTGGTGCCGTCCTCGCGCAGCTGGCGGATATTGCGCTGTGTGGCCGGGTGGGCCCACATCTCGCGGTTCATCGCCGGGGCCACCAGCAGTGGGCAGCGCTCTATCGGCCGGGCCAGGCACATCAGGCTCAGCAGATCGTCGGCCCGGCCCTGCACCAGCTTGGCCATAAAGTCGGCACTGGCCGGCGCCACCAGGATGGCATCGGCCTCGCGGCTGAGGTTGATATGGGCCATGTTGTTGGCCTCGCGGGCGTCCCACTGGCTGGTGAAGACCGGGCGGTTGGACAGCGCCTGCATCGTCACTGCGGTGATGAACTGCTCGGCCGCCTCGCTCATCACCACCTGCACGGTGGCGCCGGCCTTGATCAGCGCGCGGGTCAGCTCGGCGGCCTTGTAGCAGGCGATACCGCCCGACAGGCCCAGCACGATGTGCTTGCCCTGGAGTTGGAGTGCTTCAGACATGGCCGCGACTGTAGCGCACGCCCCGGATTCAGGCTTTAGTTCAGCAGTCTGTCCAGGGTTTCGCGGTAGCGGCGGCTGCCGGCAACCTGGCTGCCATCCTTCAGCAGCACGACGAAATCGCCGCTGAACATGGTCTGCAACTCGCGCACCCGTTCGATATTGACGATGGCCGCGCGTGAAATGCGCGCGAAGCCGGCCGGATCGAGCCGCCCTTCAAGGCTGGCCAGGGTTTCGCGCAGCAGATGCCTCTTGGCGCCGATGCAGATCTCCGCGTAGTTGCCGGCCGCCTCGATGCGGTCGATGTCACGCACCTCGATCAGCACGACGCGGCCGACCGACTTGATGGCCAGGCGCCTGGCCCAGCGGCGTGGCGCCAGCCCCAGGTCGTCGAGGGCGGCGGCGATGCGCTCCTTCAAACGTTCTCCCGGCTGCTGCAGGGTCTGGCGTGCCCAGCTCAGCGCCTGCTGGAAGCGTGCGCCGTCAATAGGCTTGAGCACATAGTCGATCGCATGCACATCGAAGGCGCGCAGGGCGAACTGATCAAACGCGGTGACGAAGATCACCGGCGGCATCTGCTCCAGGCCTACGGCGGCTATCACGTCAAAGCCGCCGAGCCCGGGCATCTGGATGTCGAGAAACACCAGGTCGGGCTGCAGTTCGTTGATAGCGGCAATGGCCGAGGCGCCGTCTTCACACTGGCCAACGATGGTGATGTCCGTCTCGCGCAGCAGGCGTTGATGCAGGCCGCGCAACGCGACGGTTTCGTCATCGACCAGCAGGGTGCGAATCGTCATGCCCCCTCCATCGCCCGCAGCGGAATCACCAGCGCGGCCAGCAGGCCGCCCTCGCCAGCGGCCCTCAGCTCGAATGAGTGCTGGCTGCCGTACAGCAGCCTCAGTCGCGCCCGGGTGTTCGACAGCCCGATGCCCTCATGCGCCGCGCGGTCCATGCCCGGGCCATTGTCCTGCACGGTCAGCTCGAGCATGTCACCGATGCGCTTGGCCGCAATGTCGATGCGGCCCGGCGAGGTCTGGCCGGCCAGGCCATGACGGACCGCGTTCTCGACCAGCGGCTGCAGTATCAGGCTGGGCACCCGCGCGCCCTGCAGCTGTGGGTCGACAGCTATGCGATAGCTCAGGCGAGAGTCGAAGCGGGTTTTCTCGATCGCCAGATAGGCCTCGAGAAAGTCAATCTCCTCGCGCAGCTCGAGCTCCTGCGTCGCACAGGACTCCAGCGCCCGGCGCAGCAGCTGGCTCAGCAGCACCAGGATGCGGTCGGCGACGTCCACGTCTTCACGCATCAGCACCTGCACGGTGTTGAGCGCGTTGAACAGGAAGTGCGGCTGCAGCTGGGCACGCAGCGCCAGCAGCCGCGCCTCGGCCAGCTGCGCCTCGAGCTGCAAGGCGCGCCGCTCGCGCTCCCGCGCCGCCCGGACCAGACGCAGCGCCTGGGCCACGCCGACCACCAGACCATAGACCGGCAGGTTCAGCAGGAAGGTGGTGCCCAGCAGCCGCGAGAAGGTCGCCCACCAGTCCGGGCCGACGTTCAGAGAGCCCACCCGTGGCGCCAGCACCGCAAACAGCGCGATGTCCAGGGTGGCCAGTGCTGCGCCGGCCAGCAGGTGGGCGATGGCGGCGCGCGCCAGCCGCGGCCGCTCCAAGGGATAGCGCTCGACGAGTTGGAGCGCCACTGGCGTCAGCAGCGCCCACAGCCAGGCCCAGGCGAGCCATATGGCGAGCGCGCGGCCCCAGGCGATGGGTTCGCCGCGCATCGCGTACGACACCCAGGCCTGGGTCGCGAGCAGACCGCCCACCAGGGTCCAGGCGCCGAAGACCATGGCGATGCGGCGCTTGCTTGCTGTCATCGAGATCTCCTCTGTTACTGCCCCTGCGCCACCCGGGCTGGCGGGGTCGGCAGCAGCCCCAGCTGGCGCAGCAGGCCCAGCGCATCACCGGCGGTCCATTCCTCGGCGATTGCGCCGTCAACAAAGCGGAACATCGTGATGCCGCTGGTCTGCACGCTTTTTCCGGTGGCCGGAATGCCCTGGCCGGCGGCGGTATTGGTGCCGCGCGCCGTCCAGCTGACGGTGACCAGATCGCCCTCGGCCACGACCCGGTCGACGCTCACTTTAAGGTCTGGGAAGGCCTGGCGCCAGCCCTTGGCCTCCTTGATGCCGTCTTCGTGCGTGAAGGTCGCGGTGCCGCCGCCATGGCCGATGAAGTCCCGGGTGTAGGGCACCTCGAAGCGGCCCTGGCTCAGGCCTTCTTCATAGACACGCCGCGCCGCGGCCTTGTTGCGGATGATCTCGCGCTGGGTCCACTCGAGCCTGTCGGCGCTGGTCTGCGCCTGCAGCGTGCAGGGCAGCAGCTGGGCCAGCAGGGCGGCGCCAAGAACATAGTGGCGGACTTGCATGAAGCGTCCTCCGGTGGTTGAAGAGCTTCGAATGTGAGCGCGGCAGCCCGTCAATGCACGGCCTATGTGACAGCCGGCGAGAATCCGGTGGCGGCTGGAACCGCTGCAGGGACCGGCTCAGCCCTTCGGCTTGTATCGCCGCCGGGCCTTCGCCAGCCACAAGCTCCTTCCGGACCTTGTGCGCGGGCTCAGCGAAAGTCGCGGCTGCGGCTGATCAGGCCGTCCATCAGATGGCTGTGGTCGATGATCATGGCCGCCACCAGATGCTTGACCTCGCCCTGGCATTGCCACTGGCCATAGACCGTCATCAGCCGCGCCGCCAGCAGCGGCTTGCGCTGGGCCTCGGCCACCCGGGGCCAGACGATGATGTTGACCTGGCCGGTATCGTCTTCCAGGGTGACGAACATCGTGCCCTTGGCCGTGCCGGGCCGCTGGCGGTGGGTGACGATGCCGCTGGCCCGTGCCAGCCGGCCGTTCGGGAACGTATTCAACACCGCGGCCGGCTGCACCTTGAAGGCGTTCAACTGCTCGCGCAGCAGGGCCAGCGGATGCGGGCCCAGGGTCAGGCCCGAGCGGCGGTAGTCGGCCTGCACTTCCTCGGCCACTGTCGGCGCGGCCAGCCACGCTTCCTCGGCTTCTTCGGTGCGGGCTTCGCGCAGCATCGCCGTGGGTCGCGTGTCCACGCCGGCCACGGCCCAGGCGGCCTGATGACGATGGCCGGCCAGGGTATGCAGGGCATCGGCATCGGCCAGGGCGTTCAGGTCATGGGCCGTCAGCTGGGCGCGCCGGCAAAGATCTTCGACATTGGCGAAAGGCCGCGCGGCACGGGCTTCGACGATGCGCTGAGCCGCGTCCCTGCCCATGCCCTTGATGCTGTTCAGGCCCAGGCGCACGGGCTGCAGCGGGCGCAGCAGGGCCCGCGTCTGATCGCTCAGCAGGGTCTGCGGCTGACCGAAATAGGGCTCCCCGCCCTCGCCAGGCGCCAGCTTGGCCTCCCAGTCGCTGAGTTCTATGCGTGCCGGCAAGACCTGGACACCGTGCTCCCGCGCATCACGCACCAGCTGCGCCGGCGCATAAAAGCCCATCGGCCAGCTGTTCAGCAAAGCAGCCAGGAAGACGTCGGGGTGATGGCATTTGATCCATGCGCTGATATAGACCAGCAGCGCAAAGCTGGCCGCATGGCTCTCCGGAAAACCGTATTCGCCAAAGCCCTGGATCTGCTTGAAGATGCGCTCGGCGAACTCGGGTTGATAGCCCTTTTTCACCATCCGGCCGACCAGGCGCTCATGGAACGGGCCCAGGCCGCCCTTGCGCTTCCAGGCCGCCATCGAGCGGCGCAGATCGTCGGCCTCACCCGGTGAGAAATCGGCCGCCTTGATGGCCAGCTGCATCACCTGCTCCTGGAAGATCGGGATGCCCAAGGTCCGCCCCAAGGCCTGCTCGACTTCCGGGCTGGGATAGTCCACTGGCTCCTCGCCGCTGCGCCGCCGCAGATAGGGATGGACCATGCCCCCCTGTATCGGCCCGGGCCGCACGATGGCCACCTCGATCACCAGGTCGTAGTAACACTGCGGCCTCAGGCGCGGCAGCATGCTCATCTGCGCGCGGCTTTCGACCTGGAACACGCCAACGCTGTCGGCCTTGCACAGCATCGCGTAGGTGGCTTTGTCGTCGTCCTGCGGAATGAATTCCATCGGCAGAGGCTTGCCCTCCGGCAGCGGAATCTGCAGCTTCTGAGCCAGGAAGGCCAGCGAGCGCTTGATCGCCGTCAGCATGCCCAGGGCCAGGATGTCCACCTTCATGATGCGCAGGGCGTCCAGGTCGTCCTTCTCCCACTGCACGACGCTGCGGCCCACCATGGCGGCCTTTTCCACCGGCACCAGATCGGACAGCCGCTCGCTGGCGATCACGAAGCCACCCGGATGCTGGCTCATATGGCGCGGGAAACCCACCAGGTCGCGGGTCAGCTGCATCCACAACTTCACCAGTGGCGCGTCGACGTCGAGGCCCTGCTCTTTCAAGCGCGTCTGGCCGACCTCGCCGCCATCGAACCATTGCTGCATCTTGGCCACCGCATCGATCATGGCGATGTCTATGCCCATGGCACGGCCCACGTCGCGCAGGGCACTGCGCGGCCGGTAGGTGATGATCACCGCCGTCAGCGCGGCGCGGTGGCGGCCGTACTTTTTGTAGATGTACTGGATGACCTCCTCGCGCCGCTCGTGCTCGAAGTCCATGTCGATGTCGGGCGGCTCGCCGCGCTCGGCGCTGATGAAGCGCTCGAACAGCAGGTTCTGGGAATGTTTGCGGCCCACCGCCGTCACGTGCAGGCAGTAGCAGACCGTGGAATTGGCTGCGCTGCCGCGGCCCTGGCACAGGATGTTCTGGCTGCGCGCCCAGCGCATGATGTCGGCCACGGTCAGGAAATACGGTTCATATTTCAGCTGGGCGATCAAGGCCAGTTCATGGTCGATCTGCTGGCTCACCTCCGGCGGCACGCCCTGCGGATATCGCTGGGCCGCGCCGGCCTCGGTCAATTGGCGCAGGTAGCCGGTGGGTGTCTGGCCCTCGGGCACGACCTCGCGGGGATAGTCGTAACGCAGCTCATCCAATGAGAAGCTGCAGCTGGCGGCCCATCTCACCGTGGCCTCCAGCCATTCCGGCCGGTACAGCTGACCGAGGCGCGCGCGCGAGCGCAGATGAGCCTCGGCATTGGGTTGCAGCGCATAGCCACTCTCGGCCACGGTCTGCTTCAGACGCGTGGCGGTCAGCACATCCTGCAGCGGCTTTCGGGAGCGGACGTGCATCAACACATCGCCCACGGCCAGGATGGGCAAGCCGGTGAGGTCGGCCACACGGGGCAGCAGTTCCAGCAGCAGCTTGTCGTGCGCACAATGCAGCAAGGGCAGGCCCAGCCCTGCGCGCTCCCCGAACCAGGTCTTGAGCCATATCGCCTGAGCCAGCAGCGCCTCGAAACCATAGTCCGGGTCGGGCACCAGGATGGCCTTGCAGCCCGGCAGGCCGGTGATGGTGGGCGCGTCCGGCACGCGGCCCTGCAGATCGGTGGCATGGGCCAGGTACTGGCCCTTCGCCGCCCGGCCGCGCGCCACGGTGATCCATTGACACAGATTGGCATAGCCACGGCGTGTCTGGGCCAGCAGCACCAGACGCATGGCGAGCCCGCAGTCCCGCGTCGGCGTCAGCCGCATCTGCGCACCGATGATCAGCGGCAGGCCGCGCGTCCTGGCCTCCACATGGGCCCGCACCACGCCCGACAGCGAGCATTCGTCGGTGATGGCCAGGGCCGCATAACCCAGCTCCGACGCTCGCGCCACCAGCTCCTCGGGGTGCGAGGCACCCACGAGAAAGCTGAAATTGCTGGTGCACAGCAACTCGGCATAGGACGGCAGCGATGTCATTGACGGAGTCTGATCGGAAGCGGCTTGATGGCTGTATTTATGTACAGTATATTTCCCAACTCCCTGGCTTCAAGGCAAGGGATGGAGAATCAGCACTGCACAACACAGGAGGCACCGATGTGCAGGAACATCAAGACGCTGTTCAACTTCGAGCCCCCCGCCACCGAGGAAGAAATCCGCGCCGCCGCGCTGCAGTTCGTGCGCAAGCTCAGCGGCTTCAACGCACCGTCAAAAGCCAACCAACAGGCTTTTGAGCGCGCCATTGAAGAGGTGACGGCGGCGGCCGGTCGTCTGATCAGCGACCTGGTGACAAACGCCGAGCCGCGTGACCGCGCGCTCGAAGCAGCCCGGCTACGCGAGCGCACGCTGGCGCGCTTTGGCAGCAAGTCCTGAATACCTTGTCGTGCAGAATCGCGCCCCGCCCCCACCGACATCCGACCTTCTGGAGATCCCATGACATCCGCCCTGCTCGTGATCGACGTTCAACGCGGCCTGTTCGATGCCGCCCCCCGGCCCGAGGATGCCGACGCAGTGCTGGCCCGCATCAACACCCTGGCCGCGGCCGCCCGCCAGGCCGGTGCGCCGGTGATCTTCATCCAGCACGAGCGCGCCGGCAGCGCCCTGGCCCATGGCAGCCCGGGCTGGGCGCTGGAGCAGAGCCTTGACGTCCAGGCCGGCGACCTGATCGTCGCCAAGACCACGCCCGACTCCTTTTTGCGCACCGAGCTGGGGGCGCAGCTGGAGGCCGCGGGCGTCAAGCGCCTGGTGGTCTGCGGCTATGCCAGCGAGTACTGTGTGGACACCACCACCCGCCGCGCCGCCGGCCTGGGTTATGCGGTCGATCTGGTGGCAGATACCCACACCACCCACGACAAACCGCATGCCACGGCAGCGCAGATCCGCGCCCACCACAACGCCACCCTGCCCGACCTGACCAGCTTCGGCCCGGTGATACGCGCCCTGCCCGCCGCCGCCGTCCGTTTCGGCTCCTGAACCGCCCCACCACCACTTCAAGGAACACCATGACGACGACCAGCCACGCTGCCGGCACCTTCGAGGTGAAGCTGATACCGCAAACACCGGACGACAGCGGTGCAGGAGCGCCCGGACGCATGCTGATAGACAAGCAGTTCCAGGGCGATCTGAGCGGCAGCAGCAAGGGCCAGATGCTGGCGGTCCGCTCAGCGGTCCCGGGCTCGGCCGGCTATGTGGCGATGGAGCTGGTGACCGGCACGCTGGCCGGCCGCAGCGGCAGCTTCGCCCTGCAGCACAGCGGCAGCATGGACCGGGGCGCCTCGTCACTGAGCATCCATGTCGTGGCCGACTCCGCCACCGGCCAGCTGACGGGCCTGAGCGGCAAGATGGACATCAAAATCACCGACGGCCAGCATTTCTACACCTTCGACTACCTGCTGCCCGCCCTGCCCTGAGGGCAAAGGGCGCGGCAGCGGCGCTCATTTGTCACGAACTCCAGCGCTAATCCTCCCATCCGAGGCTCGGGCATGGCGTACGCTCATGGAGCCGCACCGACCGACCAGCAGAATGTGCACACCAGGCCCGGGCGCAGGACATATGAGGTGAGGAGAAGTCGTCATGCAATTTGATATCCAGGAACTGCTGAGCACCTACCTGCTCCCCTTCGTCATTGCCGTGCCCTTCGCCATCCTGCTGTTCGTGCTGGCACTGCGCCGTGGCGACGACACCCCTGGGCCGCCGGCGCCCAAGCCCGCCAGCGAGCCGCCCCCGTCGCCGGTCACTGAAACACCGGCCACCGAGCAACTGCCCGGCGCCATTCTGCTGGTCGATGACTCGGCCGTGGCGAGGGCCAAGCTGCGCAAGCTGTTTGTCGGCGCCGGCTACCAGGTCGAGGTCGCCGGTGACGGCCGGGAGGCGCTTGAGGCCCTGGCCACCGGCTACTTCTCGGTGCTGATCACCGATCTGGAGATGCCCAATATGGACGGCTTCGAGTTGATCGCGGCCGTGCAGGGCAGCCTGGAAACCGAGGACCTGCCCATCATCGCCATCACCGGCCATGACGAGCTGTCGGCCCGCGTGCATGACTATCAAGGCCTGTACGGCATCTTCAAGAAACCCTGGAACGATCGCGAGCTGCTGAAGCGCGTCGAGGCGCTGGCCTCGCTGCGCAAGCGGCCCAGGACCCATTGACTCGCTTGACATGAACCTGAGCATCACCCTGGAGCGTCATGACGCCCCGGGCGTCGCGGCCCTGATTGCCGATCTCGACGCCTACCAGCGCACCCTCTACCCGGCCGAAAGCTGCTATTTGCTGGACCTGTCCAGCGTGCCAGAGCCACAGCTGCGCTTTGCCGTGGCGCGCAACGCGGCGGACGAGGCGGTGGCCTGCGGCGCGCTGGTCATCTATCCCGGATACGGCGAGCTCAAACGGATGTTCGTGCGCGCCGATCAGCGCGGCCTGGGCCTGGCCAAACAACTGCTGCAACGGCTGGAGGCCGAGGCCCGGCAGGCGCAACTGCCGCTGCTGCGCCTCGAAACCGGCCCGCTGCAGCATGAGGCCTTGGGCCTGTACGAGCGACTCGGCTACCAGCGCCGCGGACCGTTCGGCGACTACCGCGAGGACCCCTTCAGCGTGTTCATGGAGAAGGCGCTGGCCGTGCCGGTCTAGCCCTCTGCACGTGACTGTGCCCTGCCATCGGCGCAGCGGCGGCCGGGTAGCCGACCGACCTCCAACTCCATGTGAATGCTGGCGTGACGGCTCATCAGACGAAGCACATGGCCTCGATATTGTGACCATCAGGGTCTAGCAGAAAGGCCGCGTAGTAGGTAGCGCCATAGTCCGGGCGTGGGCCAGGAGCGCCGTTGTCGCGCCCGCCGGTTGCGAGCCCCTGCGCATGAAAGCGCTGCACGGCCTCTCGATCGGCAGCTCGCAGTGCCACATGGGCGCCAGCGTTGATGCCCTTGCCGTATTGGTGCAGACACAGCGCCGGAGCGCCATCGGGGCCGAAACCGGCATAGTCGGCGCCGCTGGAGCGCGTCCGGTCACTCGGCGTGGTCACCCCAACTCACGGTCTCAGCGTCAATGCTGTCCGGCTGGAGTGCCTTGCCGGCCACTCGTCAGTTCTGCGGATGCGCACTCTGCAAGCCCAAGCATAGACTGCACCCGCCCGATCCGAAACGCTTAACCTGAGCGGCGTCGAGCAACTCGACAGGGAGAAATGCCATGACCAGTCGCAAGTACAACCTCGCCGCGTCGCTGGCCGCCGGTGCGATGGTTCTCATTGCCGGATGCTCAAGCGTCAGGGTCCTCAAAGTCGGCGACGGCGCGCAGCCAGAGGGCATCCCCTTCTACATGCCGCGTCCCTACGTCCAGGTGTTTGAGCCCTTTGTGATCGGCTCCAAGGCGTACCTGGTCTCAGGCCGTGTGTCCGACGATGGGAAGTACCTTCTCATCGACAATGTCAACGACCGAGACAAGCTTGACGGCCTGTTCCTGTCCGACCTCGCCAGGGATGCGCCGCCGCGGGTACCGGTGGCGCGAATCCTCCCAGCTGGGGCCGCAACTGCGTTCGCAGGAAGCCCTCAAGGTGCAACGGAGCCCTCTCCGGCTGCCAGTGCCCCAGCAGCAGCAGCCTCGGCCGCAAGTGCGCCCGCATCTGCCGCGTCCGAACCGGCGGCCAAGGAATCGCAACCCTCAGGCAACTTCAACATGTCCGTGACCAACACCTCGGCGGTGTTCCCTCCGAGTCTGGGCCGTCGCTTCTTTGACGTTGTCTGGATGCCCGACTTCGACGAGAAGTACGTCGTCCAGGGCACGCCAGGTCTGGGCAATGCCAACATCGCCGTAACCATGACCCAGGGCTGGGGGCTCTACGGTCTGGACGCGAAGATCGACAACAGCGCCCTCGTGAAGCCGCTGCTGGACTTCTACTCCACCGGTATGGACGCGCTCAGCAAGCTGGCAAAGAGCAAGATATTCCCCGCCGGCGCCCTCGCCACAGGCTCACCACAAGGCGCTGCAGAGCAGCCGCTGCAGCTTCCCACTGGCGCCCGCGTGACGATCAAGGTCACGAGGGTCCAGGTGGTCGCTCCAGGCCTTTATCCCATCCTGAAGCCCAAGGAGGTGGTCACCGTCACTGAGAGCGCACCCTCCCCGCGGGACCTCGTCGTTCGCCACATCCCGCAGCGGCCGTACTCCAACATCGCCTTCAACACCTACGAGGTCGCCGTCGTCGAAGCTGCGAAGCCCAGCGGCGATACGCCGATGAACCTGCAGCGTTATTTCGACCCAACCGGCCCGGATGGCGCACTGAACACGCCGGCAGCGCCCTCCCTGACCACCGCCCCAGGCACGCCCTTCAATTCAGATGAGTTCACCAAGACAGTAAACGCCTTGCTGGCCAGCCGCAAAGGAAGCGGCGGCGAGATCTGGAAGCTGTCTAACCTGAAGAAGGATGGGAGCAAGCTGACTGGCACCGTCACACTGACAGGCGGCACCAATAAGCCCACCGGACTAACCAACAAGGTAGACCTTGAGAAGTTCGTCGCCGACAAGTCGGAGTCGAAGTTCCTGCCCGGCGACGTTTCTCTCGAGGTGAAGTGATGCCTGGCGGACCACGCCCACAAAAGACGCCAGCGTCCGTTCGGCGTTGGGACGCCATGACCGCCAGCGAGCAGCTGGCGACTGTGCGCGAAGTCTGTGGCGCCAAGGGCAAGGCACTGCTCAAGGGCTTCGACGGTGGACTCGCCGTTGGCGCAGGCTACAAGAAGTCGGCCAACGAGGTCTCCGAAGACATCTGCCTGGGCGTGCTCGTGCAAAGGAAGGTCGAGAGCCTCGACGTCCGCCCCATCCCGACACGGGTCGAGGTCTTCCTCATCAGGAATGGCAAGCGCACCAAGGTTTCCATCCCCACAGACGTCGAAGAGCTTGGCGACGGCGAGCCGCACGCTGCCTTGAACCTGGCGCAAGGCGTCCGCGCCTTCAACCGCATGAATGCGAGCCAGGGCGTACCGGGCGCCGTGTGCTGCATCGTTGCCGACCAGAATGTTCCGCCCCACCACTACGTACTGAGCTGCCGCCACGTCCTTGCACTGTCCCTAATCACGAGCGGCTGCGCCGCGTTCAATGCGACCGACGTGGCAGACCGCGCCATGACCACCAGATTCGCGGAGCTGCATGCGGCGCTTCCGATGGCTGCGAATGGTCAACCCTGCCTTGATGCGGCGATCTCCATGATCCATCCGGGCTCCCAGGTCGGTTGGATCGGGCCTGGGAACGTGCACCCCGTGGCAGTGGAACCCGGCGTCCAGCAACCCTCGAACTGCTTCGTCTACACCCCCAACGGTCCGCTTCCGGCGATCTTCGTCAAGGAGTGGGCGAATATCCCTTTGCCCTACCCCCACTGCGGAAACGTCGTGATCGCCGCGGCCTACCAGTTCAAGTCCCCGACGGTGGGCGGCCACAGCGGATCACCTGTGATGACTCCGCAGGGGCTCCTGTTTGGCATGCATTTCTGGGGCGATACAGCAAAGCAGGTCGCGTTCGCCATCCCTGCCTTCGTCTTGTTCCAGCCGGGGCTGTTCTCCTTGAACTTTCACCTGGTGTGAGCGCCGATCCCCGACAGCTTCAGGGGGCTGCGCTCGTCAGTCCTGAGCATGCCGAGCGGGACCGAACGCAATATAACTGCGTACCCCGGACGGCACGTATGCACAGCGGCGCCACCGCCAGCCGCACGGTTTCAAACTTGCTCATGAGTGCACCTTGCCGCAGCATCTTGCGGGGTTCACGCAGTAAGCTCAGCCGCCGCACTCGCAGGTCAATTGTTGGACATCGTGGCTGAGCCGCGCTGCAGGCAATCGGAACCTCGCCTTCGAGGGCTTCAAGGTCTTCCGCAGCCCAGAGGTCAAGGAGGCCATCCAGACTTTGTTCAACGGCAAATGCGCCTTCTGTGAGATCGGCTACGGCGGAGCACGCCAGCCCGAGCGCCTGCTGTTGCTCAACTTAGTCGATTCGGTGCGCTCCGCGATGGCACGCCTAGAGGTCAACGAGACTGATGCGCAGGCCAGGGCCGACCTGTCGGCCAACCCGAGGATCATTCGCGAGCAGTACCTGGCGAAGACGGCACCCTTCCTGACGATGAACCGGCAACTGGTTCGGGAGGGCTTGGGCGGAATCGAAGAGCACAACGGCCTCTCGCAACGCCTAGTGTACCCATTGGCGTACCCATTGGAGCAATTGCGATCAAGAAATGAAAAAGGACTTAGAGGCCGAAGCTTCTAAGTCCTTGATTTCTCTTCTTATTTTTGGTCGGGGCGGCGGGATTCGAACTCGCTACCCCTTGCACCCCATCCAATTATTAAAGAGACGTCATGAAATCAACTGGAACGTCTTTGGACGAAAAAACCTATACACGACAGCAACTTACATTGACTTAACCGACCAAGAGCGTTCCACTAGATTCCCTACAAGCC